>OAXJ01000018.1_pt1 | contig 225419 bp, 161 predicted proteins | sample 1517241 | NCBI WGS metagenome assembly OAXJ01 (sample SAMEA2580293, study PRJEB22360) | human gut metagenome | biome: human gut; feature: human-associated habitat; material: faeces | place: Denmark | collected 2008/2010 | reverse complement strand
GGAGGCATCACCCTGGGGCGGCTCCAGCCAAAAAGCCTCCGATTCCCCCGGCGGCACCTCCAGCAGCGGCAAAGGCCAACCCACCAGTCGCAGCCCCCAAACCTCCGGCGGCGGCTCCAATACCAAATGCGGCAAATCCATCCTTGAAACTATGAAGTTGACCCGATACAGCCTTATAGATCAAATTTGCTGTTCCTCCGATAACCGCACCTATTATAATATGGATAAACTCTCCATCCTCGTCCACATACCTCAACGGGTTGTTCATGGCATAGCTGTAACGATTGAAGTTCTGGGACAAGTCCGGCATCTGGACAAACGGATCAGGAGCGAGGAAACGACCCAGAGCCGGGTCATACAGGCGGGCGTTCATATTTACCAGACCAAACTCCTTAAGATGTTCATGGCCACTGTAGCCACGACCAAGGAACAACTCTACCTCCTGCCCCGAAGGGATGTAAACGTGACTGGATGAGTTACGTTGGCGACCCCATGCGTCAAAATTATAACTCGCGTATTTCGTCCCTGCCTCGGTGATGATATCCGTGATACTTCCCAGATAATCACGACCTATATAATAAAGTTTCCAGCTATTCGTATGATCCTTCACCAATACCGCCGAAGCGTCGTAGTAATTCTCTCCCGCCAAATACAGCTTCTCCTTATTACCCGAGGGAGTCTCATCGATCTCATAGCAATCCCCCAAATAATAGCGGGTCAACAAACGGCTACCCCCTTTAGCCACCTGCATCTTCACACGCTGCTGATTGCCGTTATAGGTAAACGAGGCCACGTTACCATCTTGCGTAATAGCGTTCGGACGCTTGAAAGAGGTATAGCTAATAACCTGTGTGGCGGAAGAGATAATACCATTTGCCACGCTAGAGGAAGATATGGCGTAAGGCTTGCCACTTGTATTATATGCGAATGTACCACTGACATCCCCTTTGGTTAAGATATTTCCTTTCGCGTCATAAGTTGCCATAAGCCCTTTGTAGGAAGTCAGACGATTAAGATTATCATAAGAGAATTTCTCTTCTTGGGATACATTAATGTCTTTCCGGTAAGTCAAGTTCCGTTTAACAGGATCGAAAACATACTCCATATTCTGGAGGAATGTGGTCACCCCTGTTTTCTGTATCTTCCTGGAAGTAGGGAATCCATAACTGTCATATCCATAGGTACGAGATAAGGCACCGGAGCGTACCTCGGTAGGTAACCCCATGTCATTCTCTTTCGTGAGCTTAAATATGGATGTTTGGTTATTCAGCTTGGTCTCAACTAAATGACCATTCGCATAATTATAATTCTCGGTTGTCAAAACTCCGGATTGAGACGTATACTTAATAGAGCTTACATTTCCTCCGTTATAGGTATAATCCTTTCGTAAATATTTATTGTCTACCGCCGTCTCTGTCTGGCTCGACAGACGACCCAACGCATCATATACATAATCAATGGAAGTTCCGACAGAAGAAGAGACCTTCGTCAACTCATCGTAGCCATTATAAGTATATGTAGTCGTAAACTCTGGTAAAGTCGCCGTTTTAAGGCGATTATACGTATCATATGTGTAATTGATAACCTTATTATTTGCGTTCGTCTCTTTCAATAGGTTGCCGGATGCGTCATAAGCATAAGTTGTCGTACCAGAGCTAGGATCGCCCAAGCTAGTCCGACGGCCGAAACCATCATAACCAAATGAAGTAGTCACGTTACCCGGTGCGACGATAGAAGAAGGTTGTCCATCCGGACGCAGATTATAGGTAATCGTTCCTGCTGGGTCTACCACAGATATAAGATTGCCCAACGCATCATACGTCCGCTTGACAGAGATTCCATCCTCCACCGTTGTTATACTATTGCCGCTATAACCATGAGTCGTTTTTCTTCCGGAAGGTTCCGATATAGCGGTTAAGCGATCATACGTATCATAACTATAGATATTCCAAGCCGTAGCCGAACTACCGGCAAACGGACGAGAGACTTTTTGCACCCTTCCATAACTATCATAAATTTTATCCGTTTTTAGAAAACTGCCATTAAAACGAGTCTCGGCCGTTCTTACCTCTCTATTCAACGCATCATATACACTTTTAGTAGTAGGTTTACCCGTCACAGAACGGGTTATGGCATACAAAGCGTTTGTCCCTTCCTCCGACCATCCGTAAGATACAGTAGCGGTAGTATTATCAGGGAACGTGACACTTGTCTCCCGACCAAATGGATCATACGTATGCGCCGTAGACTTTCCCCGGTGGTCCTTCTCAGAAGACATACGCCCCTCCGTATTATAAGAAAACTCATTTGCAAGTCCTAATGGGTTTGTCACCTTTTTCAATCGACCGTTCGTATCATAAGCATATTCGGTCTTCAGCCCTTTATCCGAACCATACAAGAATAGCGTCTCTTTTGTGATATTACCCGGAGTATCATAAACATACTCGTAAGTTTTCGCTTTATTTCCATTCTTATAGAACACCTTGCTATTCGCATAGCCGTTCGTATGCGAAGGAATATTCATTCGCTCGGTATAAGTACTGCTATTACGAGTAGTAGTCACGCTCTGATCGGTCAAGAAACCAATAAGATATCCACTCTCTGCCGTATTGTTATAAAATGTGTTCGCCTTTTTTACCGTAATACCCCCAGTGTAAGTGATAGTCTCTTGCGTCGCATTTCCATAAGTATCATATACAAAAGCGGTAGTAGCAGTAATACCCTTAAGCAAGTCCTGCTCTGTCTTATTGCTTAAACGTATCTTGACCGTTTTATTGGCTTGAACATTAACGGCAAAATTATAGGTCAATTTCGCCTCAGGTGAAACCTCACTCTTCAATATGCCATATTTATAAGGATCAAAATATTGCTCCGTAAGCTGCCCTTTCAAATTCGTACGGAATATACTCTCAAATCCCCTAAACCCCAATCCTTGGCGGTGAATAACACCACCTCGGTACGTGAAAGTGAAATTATCAACCCGGTTACCTTTCATATAAGTACTGGAAAAGGCTATGACAGGAATAGACTCTTGAATGTCCACATACGGGAAAACAGCGTTCGCACCCTTAGCATAAGTACCGGAAGATATGGCCTCCTCATTCATCAACAGGTATGTGTTCTTTTCGACCACTCCCAAACTATTCGCCATACCCGTGGCCAAAACGCCTTTATTGTCATTCCTCTTGAATGAATATTTTGTAACCACTCCATTCTTCAAGCTGACCAATTGACTAAAATAATTATGACTGTTTATATTAGTCGGGATCAAGATTGATTTCGATGTATAATTTTGGGCACATTCAACCGAACCCACGTTATTTTTCTTAGCGAGGTAAGTGAAGAAACCGGAGCTATGATACCGGATCAAGTCTGTCATACCATCCCCGTTTACATCTTGTAGCAAAAAGCCATCCGTAGAAATCCCCGAGTTTTGAGTACCGGCAAACGTGGATTTATAAAATTGTCCATCTCCCATCGAGTTATAAGCGGCCCACGTATAGACTGGATCCTTTTTTTTCGGAGATACCAGCAAATCCATAAGCCCATCTCCGTTGATCTCCCCCAGCAACAGCGAGCGATCTTTTAGATCCACCTTTTTTAATCCGGTATAAGTAGAGACTTTTCGGCCCGTCCAAGTACTACCGGAAACATCAAAAGTATATATATTTACCCCGGAGTCATTAATAAGAGCGATGTCACTTTTCCCGTCTCCATCATAATCTAATACCAGAAGTCTATCTGTTTTCTGAAATGCGTCCTCAGGATCAGGCTGCTCCGTGCCTACAAAATTAACGTTATAGGGAAACAAGTAACTCTGATATAAGACCTTACCACTTTCCAAATCAAATATATAGCATTTAGAGGTCTTACTGGTCTCTCCAAAAGGATGATGGCAAGAGACCGCTAGTACTTCCTGTTTTCCATCCCCATTGAAATCCCCTGTATAATAAAACTTAGGATGTATGCTCTTTGCCCCATCCGCATCGGTCAATACGGTCGGGAAATTAAAAGTCCGTGTATATTTAGATACCAATCCCACAGTCAAACTGGTCCTATATACACGGAAAGTCACTTGATCATTATCACCGGAAACGCCATTGTTTACTTTTATGATATGCTCTTCTTGCTTTCCCTCCAAATCCGCACAAAAGATATCGATAAAATTAGCTCCGGTCGTAAGATTGGGCATGGGGGAAGCGTACTCGCTATTCAATCCGGCATAAAGATAGATTTTCTCTTCTCCGGTGAATTTATTGTCATATCTATTCTGGGAATGCTGAAAAGCCGTCGAATGTCTGTAATGCTCCCAATAGGGATTCTCATTAGGCAAAGAGATCAAACCATCTGCCCCCGACGCATAATCATACCTTCCTTTCACTACCTTGATACGAGCAGGATCCGTTGATTCATACCAATTATATAGCTGTGTGACAGAACCATTATCATAAGACCCATCTGTTATGCCTTCTCCATAGTAAAGCTTTATAGGGTTCAGAGATTGCCCGGAGGCGGAATAATCTATCTGGCTTAAAACTGAGCTATTGTTCTGGTTTTTATAGCTCAAGCTATACGTACAAAGCGCAGTAGAGCCTAATTTACTGATGATTTTAGCCAGCAAGTAGCTTTCCCCTGTCTTAAGCCCCCCTATAAAAGAGACCAAGGGGTCCGGTCGTGAGGCTTGATACTGAAATTCCACAGAGGCACCATTATAAGCAACTTTTGTCAATCTGTAATGGTTTTCTTGCTCGACATAAGTATATAGGATCTGATTATTTCGCAAGTCAGACAAAGAAACTATCGGATAAAAGATCTTATTGCTTGTATTTGAGGCATATCCAAATATGCCCTTGGTTCCATTAGGATAAAATACCTCAAAATATTTCACGACATCGCCGGACAAAAAAGCTTTTACTTTTATATTGCCTTGCTCGGACTCATAATTAATAGTTGTCGCATTCTCTGAGATCTTTATAAGACGCATCCCGTCTAACACGAACGCATCCGCTTTCGTACGTAAAGCTCCTTGGGGCTTACCATCATAATAAATATTCCTACTCGTACGCATGATCGATTGCACACCGCCAATACCCCATCCAATACCAACGATGCCATTTCCTTGCTGGCTATTATAAGCCAATGATAATTGGGGTTCAAATCCATTTATACCCGGATAAACCTGTATGGGAACCGTATAGGTTTTAGCTCCAGTCGGGGAAACACCTGTTTGTATCGGTATCTCTCCTACAGCTTTCGATTTATCTATTGTAACTGTAGTCGGAACGTAAGTATTATCAGATATGGCTTTAGGAACAAAAGCCTGAGGTTGCTGTGAAAACCTTTCCGGATTTTCTGCAGTTTTCGCTATAACCGGAGGATATAAAGCCTTCAATAAAGAATCCTCATAAGCCTTGTAATCACTTTCCTTCCAATCGAAAAATTGATTATTCTCAGCAACTCCTTGGGCACATAAATAAGAAGATGGGGACATAAACATGATAAATATCCCTATCGTATATAAATATATTAATTTCATCTATAAGTATACTTAAATTATATTTTGATCAATCCTCCTCTTGGTCTACGGGAACGGCCTCCAAAGATGAAGCCATCGCACTAAATTGCCGTGTTGTTCTATTTCCTGACGCATCATAAGTATAAGTAAATATCATTTGTTGGGATTGCCTAATATTCAAAATTCCGCCAGACTTTACCTCAAAAGGCCCATTAATCGTAATTTGCGCCGGAGCGGAAAGAGATAAATTACCATTACTTGCCACGGTTACATTTTGGACAGCCAACGTATTACAGCCCAAAACTGATACACTTGATGAAACTGTCTGATTTGTATAAGTACTCACACAGCTTCTCGTGTCAACCTCTTGTGATGATAACGGGGAAAATAAGCAAGTCAATACGATACATGTAAAAAAGACGATTCTCTCTTTCATATCAAAGAATTTATGATTCTGTTATTTCTATTTTTAATTCCTTGAGATTACAGACTTACATACTTCTTCAAAGTATCCGCTTTCTTCCCATCCACAAACAACGTATAAATAAACGTTCCATAACCAAGTTCCGAACGGCTTACTTCTACCACATTACTACTTCCATTATCCAACTTAATAACTTTCACGGGTTTACCTGTGACATCAAATATCTGTAGACTAGCAGACACAAACGTCGCCGGTAAGGTATAAGAGACAGATGCACCTTCCCTATTATATAATTTTGCGCCATCCACAGCACTTATATTACTTGTGGAAGTCGTGTTCGAACGTAATTGAGATTGTACCTCCGGCGATAGTAGAGCTTGCAAATTATCAATCACCTCATTCTGTTGTTGGATCGTTTGTTGCATCTCCTTGATACTTTCTACGATAAGCGGAATAAAACCTATATAATCTATAGACATCATCCCGTTTTCATCCGTTTGTACAAGTTCGGGTAATACCTTTTGTATGTCTTGAGCCAAAAAACCAATTCGTTTACGACTAGCCTCCGCTGCCTCTCTTCGATCTATCTCTGCTTGGATTTGTTTGTCTCTATTTATCTTTGCGATAGTAGCGGCATCCATAATCTCCTCTGAATCGGAGGAACTTCCCGATATCCCATTATCCAATGTGGCAGAGAACTTAGACTCATCCTGCTCCCTATTCTCCTCAAGTGTAGAGAGGTTGTATGAATAAGAGACCCCATTCACTTGCTCTAAAAGAGCTAATGGATTTTGCAGCGACTCTACATTTTCCTTCAAGCGAGCGTCTGAAGTTATATTCACTCCATTCACACGAAGATTCGTATTGAACACGAAATTAGTATTACTAGCCGGATTGTAATACGCCACGACATTGTTAGCATAACCATTTGTAGTCATATAAATACCCAATTTCCCATGCAACCAAAGTTGATCCGTATCCGTGGTTCCATATTCTCCAGCAAACACATTCCAACCTTGATTTGCATATTGTCCAAAATCACCAAATGTTAATTTCGAACCTGCGCGTGCATCCCCTATCCGACCATATATCTGCATAGAGGTTACATTTCCTAAGTCCTCATTATTGTCTTTTAAAAGGCCTGCTTGTACTCGTCCATTTGAAAGAACCCGGAGTTGAGCATTTGCGTTTGATACTAAACTAATTAAAATTAAGAAAGAAAAAAGTCTTGTTGTTTTCATATAAGTTGTTCTAAAATATAAATAGATAAACATTCAAATAATACTTCTAAGGAACCCTGTACCATATCCAAACAATTGCGTAAAAGAGGCTATTACGGATAGCGATCCTACACGTAAATCACATTTATTGCGGAACATTGCGTCTACAAACAATAAAAGGGCATAAATAATAAGAGGCACCAGAAACAACCAGCAAAAGAATGAGCCGATAACCAATAGACAGACTGAAAACGTGAATAATGCCGGTAAGCAATGTACCAATTTCAATGAGCCGGGATGTTTCCGGTTCAATGCGATCCGGGCCTCTCCGGAATGTCGCACCTGACGAAAGAACTGCATGAGATCCGTCCGCCTTTTATGATAAACCCATGCTGAAGGAAATAGCCGGGTCCGATAACCAGCCTCCATGATCCGTATGCTAAAATCAATGTCCTCACCATATCGCATGCCGGAAAAACCGCCCAGACGCTCATATACATCCCGCCTTATTCCCATATTAAAACTACGGGGATAAAATTTATCCAACTTTTTCTTCCCGCCGCGGATACCACCGGTCGTCAGGAATGAGGTCATGGCGTAATTGATCGCCTTCTGGATCGGGGAAAACGAGGCATGCGCCTTATCCGGGCCACCGAACGCATCCACCGGATAATGATTCAACGAGTCGTGTATATGCTCAAGCCACGTGGAGGGTAGTACCACGTCAGAATCCAGTATGAGCAGATACTCGCCAAGCGCTTGCCTAGCGCCATGATTACGCGCCATACCCGGGCCGGAGTTCGTGATCACACAATAATGGAGGTCCAACCGCTCTTGGTATCGCCTTACGATCTCTTTCGCCGGTATCGTAGAGCCATCCTCCACCACGATAACCTCAAAATGGACATAGGTTTGCTTGCAAAGGCTTGATAACAGATCATCAAGCTCATCCGGCCTGTTATAAACAGGAATTATAATGGAATATAAACGCATATCTTTTGTATAAAAAAGATTGAGGATACCCTCTACAGATGGTATCACTCAATCTTATCAAAAAAACTATAGCTTCAATAGAAATAAATATTATTGTACCAATAGCATACGTTTCGTTGAGATCAACTGTCCGTCTACTACCAAAGAATACATATACATACCTGCGACACCTAGATCAGAAAAGCTTACCATTATACTACCTTCTCCCCGGGTAGCGATATCGAATTTCTTAACTTGAGTTCCTTGCAAATTGCAAATAGAGATAAAAGCGGAACGTGCGGATGTAGGGATCGTAAAGGATATATTCGTGGTAGAATTAAACGGATTCGGCGTATTTTGATTCATTACCGCATTCGAGAGCAAAGACTTACTCGTCAAATTCTTGTTATTCTGCAAATCAGACAAATTAGCTTTTTCATCCAATTGCAATTCCAGTTGTTGGATAGTAGCGTCCAATTCTTTTACAGCCTGTACTAAAACGGGTATAACAGCCGTGTAATCCACCAAGCTATCACCTGTGGAACTTAACGTCACAATCTCTGGCATAACCTCAGCTACCTCCTGTGCCAAGAAACCAAAAGCTTTAGAAGGTACCGCTTCTGCTGATCTCAATTGCGATGTCTCACTTTTCCAATTGTAAGATACCGGTTTTAACCCCAATATGGTTCCTAATCCACTATTTAAGGGAGTGATATTGGTTTTCAACCGAGCATCCGAAGATTGATAAACCCCCTTTACTTCTATATAATTATACTGGGAGCTTTCTGAATCATAGAAAACGACCTTTCCTCCTGTTCCTGAGATACGAGGATTAGCGACCGCAACTTTTAATTTCAAAAATGTACCCGGATAATCACTCCCGTTATAATACAATTTTTGTCCCCACGTCTGTATGTTCGTGTACTGGGCTTGGACACTAAACGATACGAATAGGCATAGTATGCCTAATAAAGATACAGATCTTTTCATGATTTAAAGATTTAAGTTGATAATATCTATTTTAACACATCAAAATATCCAACCAAATAATTATTTCCTTTTGAGATAAATATCTTATAATCACCATTCAGCAAAAAATCTATAGAAATAGGATATTCTATCTCAGAAGAAACAGTTATGATGTCATTATAAAGTACATTTCCTTTTATATTTATAATTTTCACATTAAGTCCATCCAATAATTTATTAGAATGGATGTAAATATTATTTTCATCTATTGATAATGTAGGAGAAGATATTATAGAACGATCTTCCTCTTCTTCCCAAGATTGTTCAGTATCCTTCACTCTATTCGGATACACAACTGAAGAAACAAACATCAGAAATACTAATCCCAATATAAAACTTCTCTTTTTCATTATCTATTTTTATAAACAAAAATAGTCTCTATGAGAAATCTATAAGCAAAATAGGATTTACTTCTTATTTACTTTTTGTTTACAGCGATTAAGTTATTATAAATCAGCGATAAATTTATCCATCATTTCTGCGGTACCTTCTGTTCCATGAATCTTTTTATAGAGACGAATCCGGGATGCTGTTATTGCAGGAGTCGAGCGTCCAACTAACCTTGCAATGTCCTTCACGGGCATGGATATTTTTATCAAATAACAAATATGGAGTTCTAACTCTGAGATTTGCGGGTATAAAGCATATAATTGAGCGGTGAAATTTGAATAGGTTGTATCAATCTCTTTTCTCAACTCCTTCCAATCCTTATTCTGAATTTCCGTATCAGTATTATTACTTGTTTCATGAAATAACCGATAGACTTCGGATTTTCGAAAAGCTATTTCAAGCAAACTTTTTTCATTTTGAGAAGTAAGAATCTTTCGGTTTGATAGTTCTAATAATTCCTTTTGAGATTGCACAAGTTGCTTTTTAAAATTATCTCTTTGACACTCCGATTGCTGCAAAAGTTCCTCTAGATATGAAATTTTCTTATTATTATATTCAATACAATCCAAACTTTCCGCATATTGATTCTCTTTCAATAGACGTATTTTTTTCTCCTTTTCAATCGCTGCTTTTTTCTTCTTTTCTAACACATATATATAACATAGACTAAAGAAAATAATTAAAACAACAAATAATGCAAATTGATAATTGCGAATTTTTCTTTTTTCATTATCTATTTTCAATTGAACATTCTCCTTTTCTGTATGCTGATACTTATATAATGAGTTAACTTTTGCTACAGCTTCCGTTTTTGTTTGATTCTTAATTGAATCAGACAGTTCTATACATTTATACGCATAATTCAAGGCTAATTTACGGTCTCCTTCTTGGTTTTTTATTTTGGATAAGATTCTATACGTATTTTTTTTCATATAGATATTCCCATACTCATTTGCTTTCTCAAAATAATATAGAGCTGAATCTATTTGCTTATAGCTTTCATATATACAACCTAATCCAAAATATATATTTGCTTGATTCTTCATACTTGAAACCTTACTGAACAAATCTTTAGCCAAATCATATTTTCCCATATCTATATAGATGCTACTCAATTCCCTTAGTACATTATCTATTCTCGATTGATCATTTAATAACAATGCCTTCTCATAAGCAGATTGATAGTAGTATATAGCACTGTCTGTATCTTGCTTGGCGTTATAGATCCGAGCAATATTCCTCAATGCGATCACCTCTCCTTTTCCTTTATCATACATCTTGTATTCATACGATTTCCTATAAGCTTCGAGAGCCTCATCATACAAACCTTGATATGCCAGTCGATATCCCATCTGCTCATAAACCCGTCCTAATATATCATATCGCTTACTATCTTTCCCTATGTCCGCAGCATCTTGAAAAGCTCTCACCGCTCTTGGGGCATCTCCCATATCCCGGTATGTACTTCCTAGATAATAATATGCCTCCATTAATTGATCTGGAGTCCCATAGTCCTCATAATACTGAACTATTGATTTAATCAAAGAGTCTGATTCATGAGGAATATACAGCTTATCTTTAGCTTTAATCTTAAGCAAAGCATGGTACATACGTATATTTTCCGGCTCATTCATGATTGAGCTATCCAAAGAGGAAAGACAGAGTAATGCGCTATCCGGATGCTCCCACATAACAGATTCCGCACGAGATAGTTCCGCAGGTAATGGTTTTTCTTGGCGCATACAAGAAAAAAGGGTAGCGAAAAGTAGCAAAGTCAGTCCTAGTGTTCTCTTCATTTAGATTATAGTTTACAACTTAAACGCAAGTTATAAAATTTATCCACAAATATCAATAAAAATATTCATTTGCCACAAAAAAATATCTTCTTTAAGCCTACTACTCAACTAAAAATCTTTTCCTTTAGTTTGGTATCCTTCAATAGCCTCTGTGCATACCCCTCCATTTAAATGAATTTTCAAATAATACTTCTCAAAAAACCGACTCCATATCCAAACAATTGCGTAAAAGAGGCTATTACAGATAACAACCCTACACGTAAATCACATTTATTGCGGAACATTGCGTCTACAAACAATAAAAGGGCATAAATAATAAGAGGCACCAGAAACAACCAGCAAAAGAATGAGCCGATAACCAATAGACAGACTGAAAACGTGAATAATGCCGGTAAGCAATGTACCAATTTCAATGAGCCGGGATGTTTCCGGTTCAATGCGATCCGGGCCTCTCCGGAATGTCGCACCTGACGAAAGAACTGCATGAGATCCGTCCGCCTTTTATGATAAACCCATGCTGAAGGAAATAGCCGGGTCCGATAACCAGCCTCCATGATCCGTATGCTAAAATCAATGTCCTCACCATATCGCATGCCGGAAAAACCGCCCAGACGCTCATATACATCCCGCCTTATTCCCATATTAAAACTACGGGGATAAAATTTATCCAACTTTTTCTTCCCGCCGCGGATACCACCGGTCGTCAGGAATGAGGTCATGGCGTAATTGATCGCCTTCTGGATCGGGGAAAACGAGGCATGCGCCTTATCCGGGCCACCGAACGCATCCACCGGATAATGATTCAACGAGTCGTGTATATGCTCAAGCCACGTGGAGGGTAGTACCACGTCAGAATCCAGTATGAGCAGATACTCGCCAAGCGCTTGCCTAGCGCCATGATTACGCGCCATACCCGGGCCGGAGTTCGTGATCACACAATAATGGAGGTCCAACCGCTCTTGGTATCGCCTTACGATCTCTTTCGCCGGTATCGTAGAGCCATCCTCCACCACGATAACCTCAAAATGGACATAGGTTTGCTTGCAAAGGCTTGATAACAGGTCATCAAGCTCATCCGGCCTGTTATAAACAGGAATAATAATGGAGTATAAACGCATATCTTTTGTATAAAAGTCTAGCACAAATGTAGACTCATTTTCATACATAGTCAAGGAACACACATGGACAAATCAAGACCAGATAACACTGATAATCAATAAATTAAAAACACACATATGGACATCCCCTGTTTTTAGTACTCTTTGAGATATTGATCTAGTAAGAAACTTACGTCGGAAGGTATTTGTTTGCTTTTTTTGATACGCTGTTTGATACGCTGTTTCTGTTTGGATACAGACTCGGGGAGAGAGTTCGCAAAAACAGCTATTTGGGAAGAACTGAACCCCATCTTGATTAAGCAGCAATATCGCTTATCTAATTCGGAGAAATCAGGGAAATCTTTCTCTAACCGTGTATAGAACTGATGGTATTGCAAGTTTGTCCAGTTTATGATTAATGACCAATCTGCATCCTTCAGATATTTAGGATGCTCTTTTAGGTCTTTCAATTTATCGAAATAAGGTAATTGCTCATCTAGTTTCTTATATGAGGATTTCAGTAGCTCTTCATATTTCTCTATCTCTTTATGGGACTCCGCATTTTGATCCAATAAACTTTTATTCTCTGAAACAATCTCGTCGATTTCCTGCTGTTTATTATTTAACGTGGCGATCAATTGCTCATTTTCTTTTATACGATTCTCATTCTCTCTTATCGATTCCTTGTAAATTCGTATTTGCTCTCTAGCATGCGCTAAAGATTTTTCCTTCCGCAATACACGATATTGATAGACTATTATAAGAATCAACAGAACCGCAGTGACAAACAAGCCGATTATCTCTTGATTCGTTTTTTCTAGTTTTAGCTGGTTATTTATGTTCAACAATCTCTCATGATCATACCGAGCCTGAATTTCAGCCAATTCTCCAGCATGATTTATTACCTGTAGCGAATCTGAGTAAATAAGATATTGGTTATTATATTCTATGGCCTCCTTGTAAAGTTTTTGTTCTACACATATATAATATAACACTTCATAGGCTTCACTTAGCGTATACAAATTGTCCGTTTCTAAAGATTTCTGAAAGTAGACCTTTGCTGAGTCTAGTTGCCCCAAACTCCAAAAAGCACTACCTATCTTGTAATATATTTGAGGAAGCTTATGTAAGGAAGATACTTGTAAACATAAGTCAAGCTCTTTTCTAGTGTAATGTAAAGCTTTTTCTCCTTGACTTAACTCATTATAAACAACGCCTAGCTCTCCCATAGCCATAGCTTCAAGTTCTAAATTTCCTAATCTTTTAGCATTTTCCAATGATTTACCAAAATAGAACAAGGCACTATCCATTTCATTTTTATGCACATAAGTTCTTCCTAGTTCTGATAGAGCATAAGATATCCGTTCTCCATTTCCTGATCGTAATGCGTATTGATAAGCATCCTTTAATTGTACCAACGATTCTTCATAAAGATCTTGATAACGATACGTATTTCCTAATGATTGGCAGATCAGATAAGTAAAAAGCGGCTCATCCAACCTTGTCATTATATCTTTAGACTTTAAAAAGAGAGGTATCGCTTCCGTTAACTTTTTCTGATCCTCCAATAATTGTCCCTTATAATAATACGCTTGCGCCATCCTTTTCAAGTCATCCTCTTTCTCGAAATAATCCATCGCATCTTGAACCAACTCATCCGAGGAAGGGATATTCAACGAATCCGGAAGGCGTTTACCATATACCTTATCCCGGGCTTGTGCCAACAATAGCGCCCAAGTAGCATAGTTCTTTCCGCTAGAGAGTGATGATTGAGGCATAGAACGTAATATAGATAATGCGCTATCCGGATGCTCCCACATCACAGATTCCGCACGAGATAATTCCGCAGGTAATGGTTTTTCTTGGCGCATACAAGAAAAAAGGGTAGCGAAAAGTAGCAAAGTCAGTCCTAGTGTTCTCTTCATTTAGATTACAGTTTACAACTTAAACGCAAGTTATAAAATTTATTTTATAAATACCACTAAAATATTTGTTTTTCAATAGTGATTTTGAGATACGATCAGCCAGCAAGGAGACGCGGCACACTACGTATCTACTAGTTGTATTATGTATTTAAAATATTAGCATATAAGCATTTGCAGTTTTTATGGTAAAAAACAAAAGTTTATCAAGCAGAAAACTTTTGTTTCCCTATATAGAAACTAAAGTTTCTTCAGCACGAAACTTTTGTTTTCCCTAATAGAAACTACTTTTACATATATAGGCACTACGACACACGAACCTAAACGATAATTTGGTTTCTTGCGTTTTCTATCAAAACATGGTAGATAAAGAATGATAATTGTAGATATTTTCTATCTACAACCACTATATAAGATGTTTATTTATAAGGCATATAAGAAGGAATTGTAGATGTGGTAGATATTAAGTGTTTTTTATTAACTGGTAATTTATGGAACTCGATTATATAATCCAACAAGTTCTTGTAACTTTGCAGCCATTTTAATTGAAATCCCGATTGAATATGAAGAACAAATACGAGGCTAGGCTAGGTACGGAACGTATGCTACCGCTGGTTTTCAAAATGGCGCTTCCGGCGGTAGCGGCCCAATTTGTCAACTTACTTTATAATATCGTAGATCGTATCTATATCGGGCATATTCCCGAGATCGGGACAAACGCTTTGGCCGGTATAGGGGTGACCACCTCCATCGTGATCTTGATCTCCTCTTTCTCCGCTATCGTGGGAGCGGGCGGTTCGCCGTTAGCGGCTATCGCTCTCGGGCAGGGCGACCGGGAACGGGCCGGAAAAATAGTGGGAAATGGATTTATATTGCTTATCCTATTTACTATATTCACTTCCCTCATCACCTATACCTTCATGGAACCGATCCTGCTTTTTACAGGAGCATCAAAATATACGTTAGGATATGCGGTGGATTATCTCTCTATTTATTTACTGGGCACTCTGTTTGTCGAGATATCCACGGGCTTGAATGCCTTTATCAACGCACAAGGGCGTCCGTCTATCGCTATGTGCTCGGTTTTGATCGGGGCTTTATTGAATATCGTATTAGACCCTATCTTCATTTTCTGGTTGGATATGGGGGTAAAAGGCGCCGCGCTCGCCACGATCCTATCGCAAGCTTGCAGTGCCATATGGGTATTGAGCTTCCTTTTCTTAAGACGTGCCTCCTTGCCTTTGGAAAGGCGGTATATGAGACTGGACCGAAGAATCGTACTCTCGATGTTCGCTTTGGGAATTTCTCCGTTCATCATGGCCAGCACGGAGAGTCTGGTGGGTTTCGTCTTGAATAGTAGTTTGAAAAATTTTGGCGATATCTATGTGAGCGCATTGGCTATCTTACAGAGTGCCATGCAATTCGCTAGCGTACCGCTGACCGGTTTCGCCCAAGGATTCGTACCGATCATAAGCTATAATTACGGACATGGAGACAAACAGCGGGTGAAAGATTGTTTTCGTATCGTGCTAATCGTTATGTTCTCTTTCAACTTGATACTCATGCTATTCATGATCTTATTCCCCTCAACCGTAGCCTCCGCTTTTACAAGCGACAAGGAGTTGATCGATACCGTCCGTTGGGTCATGCCCATCTTCTTGGCGGGTATGACGATTTTTGGCTTACAACGAGCTTGCCAGAATATGTTCGTAGCGTTGGGACAAGCTAAGATATCTATCTTTATCGCCTTGCTTCGTAAAGTAATCCTCTTGATTCCTTTGGCATTACTATTACCTAATTTTATGGGGGTAACCGGCGTATATGCGGCAGAAGCCGTATCGGATGCCACGGCCGCTATTTGCTGTACGTTGTTATTTATATGGAAATTCCCGAAGATACTAGGGAAAATCAAGCAAAAAGAAGAAAGGGCTGCCCAATAACGGACAGCCCCCTGATAAAGCCTTAAAGATTAAAATGAATCGTATCAATATCCCGGATTCTGTGTCAAGTTAGGATTCAGGCTAAGGATATCGGCATAGATGGAGAATACCGTTGTATATCCCGTCTTATCCTCTTGATAATCCAGTGAGCTGGCGGAATGTTTCACGCCTACATAACGGTCTACCGTAGCCTCGGTAAACTTACCGAAACGGATCAAATCCTGCCGGCGTACGCCTTCCCACGCTAATTCAAGCATACGCTCGTCTAATAGCGTATCCAGCGTTACGTTTTGTAGCGGTTTGGCGCCTACACGGTTGCGAACTTGGTTCACCTCATCGTCTCCATTCTGTCCCAAACGAATCTTGGCTTCCGCCTTCATCAGCAACGCGTCGGCGAAACGGAAGATCACGCAGTCATTTCCATGCAAGTTTCCACCATCCTGAGCATTCTGGTCGAACTCATATTTAGCCATACGAGCTCCGGCGGTCTTCACCAACAAACCATCGGAGGCATCCATATATACCTTCGGGGCGTTCGGCTCATATTTCAAAGGAACTTTCTGTCCGTCCCATTCCGTATAGATCGTCTTTCCGTCCGGACCGGTTACCTCGCCCGTAAAATAAGTAAGCTTACAACGAGGATCCTCATCCGCCGTACCGAACTTAAACACGTTCATCGCCTTCACCGTAGCGCAAGAGCCATTCCATCCGGATTGGCCGTAAGCGGTTGCATGATCATAATGGCGGGTACGTACCAAATTGTAGTCCTTAGCGTCCGGATAAGCGACCGGGTCCATAGGAACCGTGAAAATATTCTCAACCGAGGTCTCGTTCGCTACGGCAAAATTCTCCGAGAAGTTTCCCTGCAATTTATAGCCCAAAGCCTCCAACTTATCCACATAAGCGATCGTAGCTTCCCAAGCGTTCATCTCTTTACCGTCAACGGTAAACTTGATGTTCTTTCCAGCTGGACGATTGCCGTCCGTCCAATTGTCGTCCGCATAAACCTCCGCATTCAACGCCAACTTAGCCAAGATCATATAAGCCACCGGCTTGGTAATACGTCCGTAATACTCACCTTTTTGGTTACTGCGGTTATCTGAAAGATAAGGCAACGCCTCCTCCAACTCCGAACGGACAAAGTTAAATACAACGCTACGCTCAGATTGCTTTACCTCAGACATCGGTGTCGTAGAGGAAGTTACCAACGGAACACGAGCGAACAAATCCAACAACTCATAATAGAAAAACGCACGGACCGCACGGACCTCTTCCAGATAAACCTTGAAATATTCCACGTCCGGTTGTTCCTCGGCAAAGGCTTGCAACTTATCAACACTCTGGTTACATTTTCCGATCTGCTCATACAAGAAATCCCAAGAGTTCTTGGTCAAATCATTCATCGTGCCCCAACGGTGTAAGAAAATATTCTGCCATAAACCGCCATCTTCCCAGTCGCCAATACGGCAAGGAAGCATAGCCTCATCGCTGGAGAAGGTATTCAAGTCATATACATGACGGTCGTTACCCATGATCTTGAACATATTATTGTACAGGCTCGCAACCGTGTTTACATAAACCAACGTAGGGCTTTGGAACGCGGTCTCCTCATCAAACGCGTCTGTAGGACGCTCTTCCAAAAAATTAGAACAGGAAGAAAATGCCGCGGCGGCAGCGGCTATCATAAAGCTATATATAAATTTCTTTTTCATGACTCTTTAAATGGATTTAGAAGTTAACACTCAAACCTAATGAATACGTACGGGATAACGGATAGAAACGTTTGTTATCCATACCTAGGTCATTATTATCTTTATCGACCGTCGTACTGTTAATCATCGGAGACAAACCGGAGTAACCCGTGATCGTAGCTACGTTGTTCACCGAGAATGTCACACGGATATTCTTCACGTATTTCTCGATCTTCTTGCAATCGATGTTGTAACCCAACGTAATATAATCGATATTCAAATAATTACCCTTTTCCAACCAATAATCAGAGATCGACTGATCGTAGATCTTGCTTTCCGGAGCCTTAGCCAATGCGTTGTATGTAGGGAACTGGCTCAAGTTCATATAAGCTAGCGATGTACCGTTGAAGATCTTATGACCGAAAGCGCCGTTCATCTGCGTCATCAAGTCAAAGCGTTTGTAGCGGAAGCTGAAGTTCATTCCCAGATAATATTTCGGCATGGCTTGTCCGGCGATATAACGGTCGCCACCATCATTGGTATCCAAACCCTCTTTTCCATCGATCGTCTGATCCAAGTTGTAGATATAGCGGCCTTCGATAGCGTTTCCATTCTCATCCAAAGCCGGAGTCAAGCCCAAGCAACGAGGAATGTAGAACACTCCGACAGGCTGGCCTACCATCTGATAAACCACACGGTTGTTTCCTACGAAACCGGCACCACTCATACTGGACAGATCCATATATTGCTTCGCCTGCAACTCTTGTCCCATATAAGAACCGCTCAAGGAGTTCAATTTATTCTTCTGGTAAGAGAAATTCACGCCCATGTTGAAATCGAAATCCTTTGTCTTCACGATACCACCGCTTACAGCCAATTCCACGCCGGAGTTGGTCATCTCTCCCAAGTTCGCCAATAATTCCGGATATACGAACGGAGGAACCGGAACTGCGTATTTATACAACAGATCCGTAGTCTTGGAAGTATACCAATCGGCGGTCAACGTAAAGCGGCCATCGAGGACACCGGCGTCCACACCCACATCGAATGTCTTTTTCACCTCCCAACGCAAGTCCGGGTTCGAGTTACGTGTAAAACCATAGGTAGCGGTAGAATTTCCATTGACGGAAGTCACACCGTTCGGGCTCATCAAAGCCAACGAGTTATAAGCCTCGATAGCATCTTGGTTACCGGTCAGGCCATAACCCGCACGTAGTTTCAACTGGCTCAGCCAATCCACGTCTTTCAAGAAAGCCTCCTCATTCAACACCCAAGCGGCGGAAGCGGAAGGGAAGAAGCCCCATTTATTATTCATACCCAATTTAGAGGAACCGTCCGCACGTAAGTTCACGGTGGCGATAAAACGGTTGTCATACATATAATTGAAACGACCCATGAATGAGGCCAGACGATTCTCGTTTTGGAAAGAAGTCACGTCTCCGTATTTCACCGTACCACCCGCTTTCAGGTTGTTATAACCGAAGTAATCCGTCTCAAAGCCACGGGCACCGGCGCTAAATCCCGTATAATGATATTTTTGTCCCTCTACCAAGGCCAAAGCGTCGATATGATGTTTCTCATTCAAATCCTTATTATAGGATAACTGGATATTACCCATCAAGATATTCTGCTTATTATCCGCACGGTAACCATGAGCGTCGGAAGTTTGCGTAATCGCCTTCAAATCTTTCGGGATATACTTCATGTTCTCCTTCACGTTATACGTATAAGAGCCGAATGCGCTCAGTTTCAACCCGTCCAGAATCGTCCAAGTCAATTTACCGTGTACGTTCACGTAAGCGTTCTTCTCACGATCCTGTATCTCAAGGCGTCCCAGCGGGTTCTGGATCTCGTTCGCATAGGGATCCTCATCCCATTTGCCATCCTCATTCTTATGCGTAGGGAAGGTCGGGTTGTAAGTGGCGGCCGAATAGAAAGTTTTCTCATAATCGTTCGTATAATCCACTTGTTTCAAGGAACCGAACATACCGAACTCGATTTTCAACTTATTGTTGAACATATTCTGGGAAGCGTCCAGTTTAGCCGTATAATTCTTCATACCGCTATTCTTGATAATACCCTGTTGATCGATCACGCCTACAGAAGCACGATAATTCGAATCGTCGTTACCCGCGCCGAAAGAGATGTTATGATTCTGCGTATAACCCAATTGCTCGATCTCGTCGAAGAAATTCGTATTACCTCCCATATCCAGCGGAGTCATGCCTAACGCCTTCGCCGTAGAGCGGAACTCATCGGCGGATAACATCTTCAAGTTCTTATAAACATTACTGATACCGAAGTTGCCGTTATAACTCAACGTCTTCATACCGTTCTTACCTTTCACCGTAGTCACTACGATTACACCGGCGGCACCACGTGAGCCGTACTGAGCGGTCTCGGAAGCGTCCTTCAAGATCGTGAACGTCTCGATGTCGGCGGGAGCGATCGCGTCCAACATGCTCAAATCACCGAATACGCCATCGATAATCACCAAGGGATCATTACCACCGGACAAAGAGGTCGTACCACGTACACGGATAGAAGGCTTAGAGGCAGGGTCGCCACCCGTCTTGGAGATTACCACACCGGCAACCTTACCCTTCAAGGATTCCAACGGCGTGTTTACCACACCTTGGTTCATATCCTCTTTCTTGATACGCTCTACCGCACCGGAGATCGTACGCTTGCTACCGGTAGCGTAACCTACTACTACCACCTCGTCCAACGCCTCTACATCCTCGTCCAGAATGATATTCAGGTTCTGCTGTCCATTTACCGGGATCTCTTGTGATTTATAACCGATATAAGAGATGGTCAGAGTCCCGTCTTTCGGAGTTGCCAACGTGAAATTTCCGTCCATATCGGAAATCGTACCATTCGTTGTTCCTTTCACAAGGACACTAGCTCCAATAATCGGATCGCCGAATTTAGAGTCTTTCACTACACCTTTTACGGTAATGTCTTGAGCATAACTGCTAAAGGAAAGAAAAAGTCCCAAAAGAAGTAGGAACAAACCTCTTTCCCGCAAAGAGAAGAAATGCTTTTTCATGCTTTACAATTTAAGATTACTAAATTAATTTTATTTATTTCGTTTGCTTGATAAAACAACCAAGAGGGGGAATCCCCCCCTTCTCGGACATAAAATAATCTTACAGGAATAAAGGGCGGGTAAAAGCGGGCCTAGTTGTTATATAATAAATTGATTTGATCATAAAATAGAATACTTTTGTTACATTTGCCTCAATCTTTTATCTAAAGTGGTATGTGTGAGCAATTGTATCTAACGGATGATCGTCTTCTTTTCGATAAGATCAGAGGGGGCAACGCAAAGGCGTTCGAATACGCTTTTCGCAAGTTCTCTCCCCGTTTAGAGGCATTTGCCCAGAAATACACCAACGATACAAACGAGGCGGAGGATATCGTACAGGATGTATTCTTGAAATTATGGGAAAGAAGGGAGTTGCTGGATAACATCTCGCTGACCTCTTTTCTTTTCATGATGGTAAGGAATAGTTGTCTAAACCATTTAAAACACCGTCAGATAGCCGATACGGTACAGCAACGGATACCGGATACCGAGACTGCCGAGCGATTATACGCGGCGGATTTCGTACCCGACCCTTCCTCCTTGCTGATCCAAAAGGAACTGTCCGACTCGATCGATCAGATTATGGAGGAACTACCGCCCAAATGCAAGGAAGCGTTCGTTCTCAGCCGTCTGAATGGCTTGAAAAACCGGGAGATAGCGGAACATATGGCTATTACGGAGAAAGTGGTGGAGAAACACATTACCCGTGCCTTGAAACGATTCCGGGATGGATTAAGGCGTTATGCCTTATTACTGGGAACGCTCCTTAGTCTTTGGAAATGGTAATAAAGATTTAGTAAAACAGGAAAATGGAGAATAAACGATTCGAACATATAATTACACGGTATCTGAAAGGCAAGGCGACCCCGGAGGAAGAAGCGGAGTTGCTTCAAGCCATCCATGCCTCCAAGGAATGGGAGGCCGCTTTCCGGAAGCGAACCGCCGAATGGAATCCTTTGGAAGAGACTGAAGCCGATCCGGAAACGGACCGGAAATGGAATCGGATCGCTTCGATCATCACGCCCTCGGAATCTCAATCGCAAACAGAAGAGGCACCGGTTATTTCCTTGGTCTCAACTTCTTCCCGAAGAATATGGTTCTCGATAGCAGCGGTGGTCTTACTATTGCTTGTATCCGGAGTTACCGTCTATTTCTTGAATCAAGGCGGAAAAGCGGGAACAGGAAATGCCGAATGGCAAACGATTATAGCTGCGCAAGAGGATCGTTCGATCCTTTTACCCGATGGTAGTTCCGTTTATTTGAGAGAGAATTCCGAGCTAAGCTATCCGGAGGTCTTCGCCTCTTCCGTACGAGAGGTCAAAATCAAAGGAGAAGCCTTTTTTGAGGTCACTCCCAATAGCGAGCAGCCTTTTATAGTTGATGCTTCCGGCTAATCGGTCAAGGTACTGGGAACCTCTTTCAGCGTACAGACCTCCGATCAAGGAAACGAGATCTCCGTGATCTTGGTAGAAGGAAAGGTGAGCCTAAATAACGCGCATGAGAAAGAATTGGTACAGTTGCATCCGAACCAAAAAGCCGATTATTTCGTGAATGACGAACATTATACGGTAACGGAAGTTGATAGTGAACGGCTTACCTCGTGGAGAAAAGGGATCATCTTTTATGATAACGCTTCCTTAGATGAAATCGTACGCTTGATCGAACAAACCTATAAGGTCTCACTCATGTACACACGTCCGGAAAACGATGATCAACGTTTCTCCGGCGCTTTTCTAAAGACACAAAAATTAGAAACCGTATTACAACAAACCAATAAACTCACGGGTACGAACTTGATTCTTATTCAATGAAGAGATACGCGCCACTGCTGTTAACCTTTCTTTTTCTCCCGCTGCTCTTCTCCTGCTTCGATCTGGAAGAAGACCTATACGACCAGCTGGAGAAAGAGGATTATTATACGGATTATGAATCCTTAATGGCCTCCGTACTCCGTCCTTATGAGCATGCGAAATGGGCGGAGACTAATTTCTCTTTCTGGCTGCAAGAGTTATCGGCGGATCAGCTCGTGATCACCCAAAAACGAGAGCATTGGGAAGACGGGGGCGTATGGCGTATGATCCACCAGCATACATGGGATACGTACGAGAAAAACAGCGAGCAAATGTGGAACGCTTGCTACGGAGGTATCGGATATTGTAATAATACATTGGCGGATATCCAAGAGTTATCATATGATAACTTCGGACTCGCAGAGTCCGACAAGCGGCAGCATATCGCCGAGCTTACCGCTTTACGGGCTTATTTCCAACTTTTACTTCTGGATGCGTTCCGCATCCCCGCGATCTCCCTCACGACAGAGGAAGAGGTCGGTTCAGCCACCCCACAAGAAAATTTCCACTTTATAGAAGAGAGCTTATTAAACGCCATCCCCGATTTACCCAAGGCACCCTCTAAGAATTACGAGGGACGTATCACCCAAGGAGCGGCGGCCGTATTATTGATGAGGCTCTATTTTAACGCGTCTTGGTACATCAATATACCGATGTGGGAACAGACCGGAGCGCTTTGCGAACGGATTATCAACGGAGAGTTCGGCACTTACTCTCTCACCTCGGAATGGACCGATTTATGGAACGCAGGCAATCAAGATTGTCCGGAATTAATCTGGTCTTATCCCCAGTCCCGGCAAGTAGGATATGATGATTTTTACTATCTGTTTTTTATGCACTACCAAGCGCCCGAACGATTCGGCTGTGGCAAGGATTTGCCGGCGGCCTATAATGGTTGTCACCTCAGTCCCTCTTACGATCCATCCGGCAAGCCCTACCCTTATACGTTAGGACGCACGTTTTCCAAATTTCCTGATACGGATCTCCGGAAGAAGAACTTCAAGGTACTCTCACAAGGCATTTACGAGGGATTATTCCTCTTCGGACCTCAACAGATATACAATAGCGACCAGCTTCAGTATGGTGCCGAGGAATGGGGAAACTACCCCCTCATTTTCATAGATCAAGTAGCACGTTATTCCGACCATCTATCCGATACGGAAAAGAAAGCGCTCACAGATAAACAATTATCTTCCGATACGCTGTGGATCATACAAGATAAAAGATTCACCTCCCTCGCATCCAATATCAAGACCGGCGAGGAGAATACAGGTATCCGTATCGTGAAATATCCGCTTTATCCATCCGGAGACGTGGGGCTGATGGCGAATAATCTGGTAGTGTTACGGCTGACAGAGGTTTATTATACGCTGGCGGAAGTTTCCTTTCGTCTGGGTAATCCAGCCAAGGCCGAGGCGATCTTGAACCAGATACGCAAACGATACTATGCGCCGGAAGACTGGGAACAAGTATGCTATCCGGAAGATGGCTCCGTCCTTACCGCACAGGAATTATTGGATGAATGGGGACGTGAATTTCTAGCGGAGAAACGAAGACGTACCGATTTAAACCGGTTCGGCCTATTCACGACCGGTATCTGGTGGGATAAGCAACCCTCCGATAGTTATCGCCGGTTCTATCCGATACCTGCCCGGGCGATATCGGCCAATCCCTTATTGAAACGCTCGGAAGGATATATCTATTAACCGTTTAATTCACCCTATGCAAATCAAGATATACATATCATTCTTAATAACGGCTCTGTTCCTTTGCGTCCCGCATACACGAGCCCAAGAGATCGAGGTTCCCATCACCTTGAATGAACATGGGACTCAATTAAGGGATGTATTGCGGAAAATAGAGCAACAATCCCCTTATCTTTTCCTATACAACGAGACTCAGTTGGATATGAAACAGAAAATCAATGAGAAAATAACCTCGCCGGATATCCGTAAAATACTAGACCGGCTATGCGGACCGATCGGGATACGCTATGAGATCATGGACGTACAAATCTTGTTGATGCCTAAGATCGATACGGGGAAGCCCAAGCCCTATCCAGTCCCGGTTACGGGTTATATCACGGATGAGAAAGGGTCTCCCATGGAATTTGTCTCGGTAATCGACCTTCTTTCCGGTAAAGGAGGACTAACGAATGAGGAAGGGTATTTCCGCTTCTTTACAGATAAGGATTCGTGCCGGCTACAAATCTCCCATCTGGCCTATAAGCCGGAGCTAAGGACGGTGGGGCCCGATAACCGTCATTTACAGATCCAATTGATACCGGCCGTCTTTAATTTGGACGAGGTGGTAGCGATCGGCTACGGAACCTTGGCACGCAAGGAACTGACATCAGCCGTGGGTTATGTATCCTCGGAACGGTTCTTATCCGGGAAGGTCAACAATCCCATCCAAGGCATCAAAGGATTGATCGCCGGAATGAGTATCTCGGGATCTTCCTTGTCCGATATAAACTCGATACCGGATATACAGATACGGGGCGCCGGGTCTATTTTGGCCGGAAACAAGCCGCTAGTCGTGGTAGATGGGGTACCCGGAGTATCCTTGAATAGTTTATCGCTAGCCGAAATCGCCTCCATATCGGTATTAAAAGACGGGTCTTCCGCCGCCATTTACGGATCGAACGGGGCTAACGGAGTGATCTTGATAACGACCAAAAGCGGTAAAAGCTCGGATAAGTTGCAGGCTAATTACCAAACCTACCTAGCGGCCGCTCACGAATATAATAGACCTCGTATCCTTTCGCCCGAAGCCTTTGTAGCAGCCGGGAGAGACGCTGATCTAGGGTACCATACCGATTGGCAAGCCGCTTTGATACGTTCCTGCCCCTTGGAACAAAATCATGATTTATCCATTCAAAACGGATGGAAAAGCGGGGCGTTCCGTATCTCCATGAATTACAGGGACGGACAAGGGCTAGACATTGTATCCTCCCGCCGGGAATACGCCTTACGTACCCATATCAGCCAAAACCTCCTCTCCGGCTATCTGGAACTAACCGTATCGCTCGCTTACAAAAAACAACATTTGCGCCTAGGTAACCATACAGCTTTCCAACAGGCGATGCTAGCCAATCCTACCGCCCCGATCTATACCGATGAGGAGGAGACGGAGTATCTCTATCCTTCCGGTTTCGAGCGGGATAATCCCGTAGCCTCACTAAAAGAGGAAAACCGGCAACAAGAGAACCAGTTTATGACCGGCTCGCTAACCGCACGGATCAACTGGAGCAAACCTTTTTACTTCACCATTATGCTCGCCGAGAACCGGGAAGAGAGTGAGGAAAATGTCTATTGGACCTCACGGGCCAAAGAATCCGTAGACAATAACCGGAAAGGGCGAGCGGATCGTACCTCTTCCAAATATGTAAACCGGACGCTAGACTGGACGAATCATTACGATAAAGCGTGGGACCAGCACACGGTCAAAGCGATGATAGGCTATTCATTCCAACGTTGGGATCATTCGGGAATGAACGCCGGAAATGCCGACTTTCCTACCGACTTCTTCACATGGAACAACATAGGCACCGGTTCTTATCTAACCGATGGAAAAGCGACTTTAAGCTCGTTCAAGAATTCCAGCAAGTTGATTAGTGTCTTTGCCCGGTTTAATTATTCCTACCGGGACTTATTGATGCTTTCCGCCTCGTTTCGCAGGGAAGGTTCCAGTAAATTCGGGGCGAATCATAAATGGGGCAACTTCCCTGCCCTTTCGGGTGGTATACGCTTGAGCGAGTTACCCACCTTCCAAACGGAATGGTTGGACGATCTTAAATTCAGAGTTGGTTACGGGGTATCGGGCCGCCATAATTTCTCCCCTTACCAATCGCTAGAGACGTACGCCGGAGCGGGTAAAGTCATGGTAGATGGCAAATGGATACAAGTATTCGGGCCTAGCAATAACCCCAACCCGGATTTACGCTGGGAAAAAAGCCTGCATACCAACATAGGCGCCGAGGCGATCTTACTTAACTCCCGCCTCATGCTCTCCTTGAATCTATTCAAACGTACGACAAAAGATCTCCTGTTTGTCTACAACGCGATCAAGCCTCCCATGATCCATGACAATATCACGACAAACGTAGGTACTATCGACTCCAAGGGGTTGGAATGGGAAATGAACTGGCTACCTGTGCGTACAAAGAATTTTCAATATTCGGCAAGCCTCACGGGTAGCCTATTGAGCAGTACGCTGAAAAGCCTTTCCAACAACCAGTTTAAACTAGGCTATACGTATCTGTATGATCTCCCTACCCCCGGATTACCCGGCCCGGCTATTCGTTTGGAGGAGGGAAAGCCAATCGGCTCCTTTTTCGGTTGGCGCTATGCCGGAACCGACGCCGAGGGTAATATCTTGGTATGGAGCAAAGACGGGAGAAAGATCCCGACCACGGAACGAACCGAGGAAGACAAGAATTTTATCGGCAACGGCGTACCGAAAGTGCAGCTCTCTTTCAGCCATACGTTTACTTGGAAGAATTTTGATTTACGATTGTTTTTCACCTCTTGGCTGGGGTACGACCTGTTGAATCTGAAACAAATGTACTACGGGCAACAAAACGTACCGGTTACCAATCTTTTAGAAGACGCTTATACCCGTAACGACGCCATCAAGGGAGACAAGATCTATTGCGATTATTTTCTTGAGAACGGTAATTTCCTGAAATTAGAAGAATTGACCTTGGGATATAAAATTCCTCTCCCAGACAATAAATGGATTCAATCGTTACGCTGCTATTTCTCGGTAAATAATGTATTTACGCTTACCGGATATACCGGAGGCGATCCCGCTAATATCAACGTGAATGGCGTAGAACCCGGTATCGAGACCACTTCCATCTATCCTGTAGCTCGTACCTTCACGCTGGGATTATCCGTCCAATTCTAAAGACCTCCACAGTAAGCCGGGTTGCAGTAACACAACCCGCAAGGCTCTAACCGGGAAACCTGTAGTCAATATTTATTTTGTACGAAAAGCAAGCGCAAAAGGAACAACCTAATCAGTTAATCCCTAACTTTGTGAGCCTAAACAGTAGAAAACATGGTACAAAGATTCGATTACTTAGTGATAGGCTCGGGAATCGCCGGTATGAGTTTCGCTCTGAAAGTAGCCAATGAAGGCAAGAGCGTAGCACTTATCTGTAAAGCCGGACAAGAAGAAGCCAACACATATTTCGCGCAAGGAGGTATCGCTTCCGTAACCAACTTGAAAGTAGATAATTTCGAGAAGCACATAGAAGACACGATGATCGCCGGCGACTGGATCAGTGACCGGGCAGCCGTGGAGAAAGTCGTGCGCGAGGCCCCTGCCCAGATCGAGGCGCTTATCCGATGGGGAGTTAATTTCGATAAGAAAGAAAGCGGAGAATTCGATCTGCATAAAGAAGGAGGACACTCCGAGTTTCGTATCCTGCACCATGCCGACAATACGGGAGCCGAGATACAGACGAGCTTGATAGAAACGGTAAACAACCATCCCAACATCGCCGTATTCACGAACCATTATGCGGTAGAGATTATCACCCAGCACCATATGGGCATTATCGTCACCCGCCATACCCCCGGTATCAAATGTTTCGGTGCCTATGTATTGAACGAGGATACGGGCGAGGTACATACTTTCTTGTCAAAGATAACCGTTATGGCGACAGGCGGTTGCGAGGCCGTTTACCGGAATACGACAAACCCGCTGGTAGCTACCGGAGACGGTATCGCCATGGTTTACCGCGCGAAAGGCTCCGTAAAAGATATGGAGTTTATCCAGTTCCACCCGACCGCCTTGTATCATCCGGGCGACCGTCCCTCTTTCCTCATCACCGAGGCGATGCGCGGATATGGAGCTGTATTGAGAAACCTTGGCGGCGAGGAGTTCATGCATAAATATGATCCCCGTCTTTCCTTGGCTCCCCGTGATATCGTAGCCCGTGCGATCGATAGCGAGATGAAACAACGGGGTGAAGACCATGTCTATTTGGACGTGACGCACAAAGATCCGGAAGAGACGAAGAAACACTTCCCCAATATCTATAAGAAATGCCTCAGCTTAGGGATCGATATCACGAAAGATTACATCCCGGTAGCCCCTGCGGCCCATTATTTATGTGGAGGTATCAAGGTAGACTTAAACGGGCAATCCAGCATCCGTCGCCTATATGCGATCGGAGAATGTTCTTGTACCGGCCTGCACGGTGGTAACCGCTTAGCTTCAAACTCATTGATCGAGGCAGTTGTATATGCCGACGCCGCGGCAAAACACTCATTAAGCGTCATGGATCGCTATGAGTTTAACCAAGATGTACCGGAATGGAACGATGAGGGAACGATCACCAATGAAGAGCGTGTATTGATCACTCAAAGCATGAAAGAGGTAAACCAGATCATGGAAGCGTATGTAGGTATCGTTCGTAGTAACACACGTTTGATCCGTGCGTGGAACCGTCTGGATATTTTATATGAGGAGACAGAGAGCCTTTTCAAACGTTGTAAGGCATCCCGTGAATTATGTGAGTTGCGTAATATGATCAATGTAGGTTATTTGATCACTCGTCAAGCGATGGAACGGAAAGAGAGCCGGGGATTACATTATACGATTGATTACCCACCGATTAAATAATTGAAAATTGAGAATTGAAAATTGAGAATTACTAACTATGTTAATTCTCAATTTTCAATTCTCAACTTTTAATTATCAATAGTTCTGTTTCATCGGTTCGAAATAAGCTTGCGGATGAGCGCATGCCGGACAGTTAACCGGAGCTTTCTTGCCCTCGAATACGAAACCACAGTTGCGACATTGCCACAAGATAGCCTCAGCTTTCTCAAATACCGTACCTGTTTCTACATTATTCAATAACTTACGGTAACGATTCTCATGCTCTGCCTCTACCTTAGCGATCATCTTGAAAGCTACAGCGATAGCGGGGAAACCTTCTTCCTCTGCGATCTTAGCGAACTCAGGATACAATTCAGCCCACTCCTCATTCTCACCAGCTGCCGCGGCGGCCAAGTTCTCAGCGGTTGTTCCGATTACGCCTGCAGGATAAGAAGCGGTAATCTCAACCATTCCACCTTCCAAGAATTTAAAGAAACGTTTAGCGTGTTCCTTCTCTTGCTCGGCTGTTTCCATGAAAACACCTGCGATTTGCTCGTAACCTTCTTTCTTGGCTACGCTAGCGAAAAATGTGTAACGACTTCTTGCCTGAGATTCTCCGGCGAATGATTTCAATAAATTCTGCTCGGTACGTGTACCTTTAATACTTTTTTCCATAATGCTAATTTTATGTAGTAAATTAATGAGTCTGTTTTGTATATCGTTTTTCTCATGACCGATCAAAAGTAAGAATTTGTTTCCAAACATCGATTACGCAAACATTAAATAATATCTATAGGGAGATAGATATCACTTATTTATCAAGGAGCAACTTCTTTACCTTTATATTATGAAACAACAAATCCTCCTAAATTGTTTACACAAAACCGGAATGCGTCTTTAGATTTTTTGCATCTTCTTTATTTTATTAACTTTGCATCCTCAAATCAAACAGGCAAGAAGAAAAATGAAGAACAAATTTGATTTTCAGCCCAAACTCTTTACGGCGCTGAGAAATTATTCCAAAGAGAGGTTCATGACGGATCTCATGGCGGGTATAATTGTCGGCATAGTTGCCCTACCACTCGCCATCGCTTTTGGTATCGCCTCCGGGGTAAGTCCGGAGAAAGGGTTGATCACGGCTATTATCGGTGGATTCATTGTCTCCCTTTTAGGAGGCTGCAACGTACAGATCGGCGGACCTACCGGAGCGTTTATCGTGATCGTTTATGGCATTATACAGAACTTCGGTATCGAAGGGCTTGCCATCGCTACCGTCATAGCGGGTATTATTCTGGTATTGATGGGCGTGTTGAAGCTCGGTACCGTGATTAAGTTTATCCCCTACCCGATTGTCGTAGGTTTCACGAGTGGTATCGCTATCACTATCTTCACGACACAAATGAAAGACTTATTTGGATTGACTATGGATAAAGTCCCCGCCGATTTCATCTCTAAATGGATCGCATATTTCGGGGCGTTCGATACGGTTAACCCTTGGGCATTCGTTATCGGTATCATTAGTATCCTGATCATTACGTTAAGCCCGAGGCTAACGAAGAAAATTCCGGGTTCCTTGATCGCTATCGTCATCATGACGATCGTTGTTTACATTATGCGTAATCATTTGGGTATTACAGGTATCGAGACGATTGGAGACCGGTTTACTATTAACGCTTCCTTGCCAGCCCCGGCTCCGATCACGTTTAATATGGAAACTATCAACTTATTGCTTCCCTCCGCCTTTACGATCGCTATCCTTGGGGCTATCGAGTCTTTATTATCCGCTACGGTAGCGGATGGTGTGACAGGTGACAAGCATAATTCAAATACGGAACTAATCGCCCAAGGCGCGGCGAATATCATCGTTCCTATTTTTGGCGGTATTCCCGTGACCGGCGCCATCGCCCGCACAATGACCAATATAAATAATGGTGGACGAACCCCGGTTGCCGGTATTATTCACGCCATCGTATTATTATTGATTTTGCTTTTCCTCGGACCGCTTACCAAACACATTCCAATGGCTTGTCTGGCTGGCGTATTGATCATCGTATCTTATAATATGAGTGAGTGGCGTACGTTCCGTTCCTTGATGAAAAACCCGAAAAGCGACGTATCCGTCTTGTTGGTGACTTTCTTCCTGACGGTTATCTTTGATCTTACGATCGCTATCGAGATCGGTCTTTTGATCGCCATGTTATTCTTTATGCGCCGTGTGGCCGAGACCACGCATGTATCCGTCACCACGGATGAGATCGATCTTTCCGACGAGGGCGAGATTCATCATGACGAGGAAGTCCTCTCCCTGCCTAAAGGTGTAGAGGTATACGAGATCGATGGTCCGTTCTTTTTCGGCGTAGCGAATAAGTTCGACGGCATCATGAAAAGTATGGGAGATAAACCGAAAGTCCGCATCATCCGTATGCGTAAGGTTTCGTTTATAGATTCTACCGGTCTGCATAACTTGGAAAGTCTTTTCCGTCTTTCCGAGGCAGAGCATATCCATATGATACTTTCCGGGGTCAATGAACATGTACATCGTGTATTAACAAAATCCGGATTCGATAAGAAGATTGGCGCAGAAAATATTTGCAGTAATATCAATGAAGCAGTAGAGAAAGCGAAAGCTGCCGTACAAGACTAAGATTCTATCAGACAGTGGAGACGCAGCGTGCTGCGTCTCTACAACTGGATATTTATTCCGGTAAATAATACCAGTCCTCTGGTAAGACAGCTTCCTTTATTTTACGGCTGGAAACCCCGACCTCCAAGGCCTCGCCCATATAATCCTCGAAATACAAAACACGTAATTCGTGGAAACCAGCGTCTAACGCTACCTTTCCTTTCGCTATACGAGCATTATGAGAGCCATCATTATCAACAATAGCTTTACCGTCTATAAATAGTTTGGAACCATCATCCGAATACGTATAAAAGCGATATACACCTTTTTCAGGGATATTTATCAACGTACGGAACTCATAAGCGAAATGATCCTTGGCCGGAGCCTCCTGAATAGAGATATTTTTCATCGTACCCTCTTTCACTTTTGTCCCGGAAGCGATCTGATCCGTATGTTTAAATTTACCTTCATAATAGGTATAAGCTACCCCGTGCTTTTTAGGTTTTACCGTTTTGGCGGGTAAGAATTCCATCGTTTCCTCATCCTTAGAGGTCAGGCCAGATGGATAATAATACGTATATTCCTTTCCGGACGGGGTACGAATCCATGAATCAAACTCAAACTTGCCTTCACGCAATTCAATGATACGGCCACCCCGCTCGAAATCTCCATAAGCGTCCCATCCGGATACACGCCCGAAAGCTAGCCCCACATTATATAACATTCCTATATAATCGTTATCATGATCGTGCCCGGCGAAAGTAGCCATCACATCCTTCATCTCCACCAAGGAAGCGAAGAAGCCCGTGTTGATCTTGGGAGAGGCGATTCCCTCTTCTTTCTGTCCTAATGTAGTCTCCGCCCCAACGATCTCATTATATTCCAGCAGAGGAATATGAAAAAAAGCCAAGGCTGGCAACGGTTTGCCGCCATTTTCCTTGGTATAGCGCATACTTTGCTCACGATACCAATGGATCTGGTCGAAATGAATCCAATCATACGTGCCATAATCCTTCAGCGTAGGATAATCATTGGAGTCGATACAATACAATAAGGCCGCCGGTTTCTTTCCATCCGAACTGTAGACCGGTATCACATAGTTTCCGGCTCCATGGATATCACCCGGTCCCTTCTCGCCCATAAAATAAGGTGATTTACTAAGCATGGCATAAATCTCGTCCTTGGGGACGATCTCCGCGTCATGATTTCCCATCATGACCGTAAACGGTATCTTGGCCTCCTCAAAGATCCCGATCACTGACTTCCATCCTTCCAAACCGGGGCTTGCTGTCACCACGTCGCCCGTCAGCATTGCCACATCCGGATTCTCCGCCTTTAATACGGATTGTATCGTAGCGACTGTCTTTGCGCATTTAGGCGATTTTTGATCCCAATGGATGTCCGTAAACTGAACGATCTTGAATTTGCCATCCTTAAACGAGAGATGCCTTTGGGCAAACAAACTTAGAGGGATACAACAATACAACAATGCGATTGCCAATAGAAGTGTCTTTTTCATTTTCATTGTTTCTCTTAATTTTGGACGAATTTATAATGAATAATTTAAGTGTTTGCATATATTGCCAAATATATCTATTTTTGTTAGAAAATAGATCCTTAATACATAAAAAGATGAGGTACCTTTCCATGAAGCTAATCTTAAGTCTGTTGCTTTTTGAGATCTTTAGCTGGAGCTTATCAGCAAATAACTCATCCATTATTGAACCCGACTCGGCATTTAACTTTCAATACATCAAATCCATCAGTTTCAGTGAGCCCGAGAGAGCGTTACGAATATTGGAGCAGGCGGAAGAGGAAAAGCGTATTCCCCAATATCAAGTCAATAACCTGAGAAGTTGCGTATATCAAAACGGCTTTGGGTTATATCGTATGGCTGTCCTTTATTCAGAGAAAGTTTACCGGAATGACTCCATACGGCAACATCCGGAAGAATTGCTTAACCTTTTAGATCTTATGACTGACCAATATAATTATATTGGTAACTATGAGACAAGTATACGTTATGCCATAGAAGGGGCTGAACTCGCCAAAAAATTAGAGAATAAAGGCATAGAAGCTAATATGCTTCTATATATTGGAATCAATAAGCGGGAATTGGGATTGAAGCCCGAAGCCGTACCTTATATAGATCAAGCCATCGAGATACAAGAGCAAATGGCAGAAAAAGCGACATCTTGGTATGAGATCGATGATCTACTTTATTCCTATGGAGTAAAAATAACCCATGCCTTGGAAGATAGCGTTTATCAACAGGCTATCGACCTCTTGCCTAAATACGAGCGGCAAATGAAGCATTTGGAAAACATGCCGGATACTCCCGACGGGATTTGTGATATGCGGTATGCCAGTGAATATGCCGCTTTCGCATGTATATTCCTACAAAACGGGGAACCTAAGAAAGCCGAGGAGTATTATCAAAAATATTTGAAAACCGATTACTCTATCAATATAGATGGCGAACCGATCCGTATCGAGTATTTATTGGCAGCCAAACGATATAAAGAAGCGATGCATTACATTCAAAAGGAAATGCGAAATTGTATCGATCAGAAAGATACCATCAGCTATAACTACATCCACTATGTATTAGAGTATAAAGCCCGGGCAGAAACCGGCCTTAACGACCATAAGGCAGCGGCGGAAACCTACCAGCAAATGTTATCAATATCCGACAGCCTCAATGCCCGCGATAAAAGATCGGTTTCCTTGGAGCTAGCTACCATCTACGAAACGAACGAGAAAGATCAGACGATCATCAAACAGCAATCCAAAATACGGGAAAACAATATCATAATCACCTCCATAGGCGGAATCTTGTTCTTAGCGATTGGTTTCATCGCATGGTTCGTGCGTGGTTTACGCATCACGTTACGCAAAAATAAAGCGATGGCTCAACAAATAAACAATTTAATATCTTGCGAGACAGAGTTATCCCATACAAAGAAAAGAGTAGCTCTCTTATCCTCGCTTCTGGCGGCCCAATCCGAAAATCCAGAAATCACCGTTCAAGGTACCGATAAAGAAATAGACGACGTTGCTCTGTTTAACCAAATCGACGAGTATATCAAAGGAAACAAGCTTTTCTTACAGCCTGAAATAGACCGTGAGGCATTGATCAAACTCGTTCACACGAACAAAAATAAATTCTGCATTTGGTACAAGACAATACCCATACGACTTTCAGCGACTATATCAACAACCTACGTTTGGAATATTCCATCTCTTTAATGAGGAATTATCCTTATTATACCATCGAAGCCATCTCCGTAGAATCGGGTTTTAAAAGCTCACGCTCTTATTATCGTCTTTTTCGTGACAAATATGGCATGACTCCTTCCGAGTATAAGAAAGTGATGAAGAGTGACGAAGATAAATAACGAAAAGAGAGCATTGTAAAAAATGCTCTCCTTATATCAAAGCATGAATTTAGCTGAATAATTAAACAAAGGCTATATACAAATCCGCCAGCCGTGTTTTTCGGTCAAAATGCGGGATCTCTTTTACTAATTTCTCACAATCCTCAAGGCTCATTCCCCCTTTAGGCTCTCCCCAATACCAAAGCTTGGGGGCATTCTGTTTTTTACTTGTAGACTCCATAACTTACATTTTTTATTGCTAAGACAGGAAAAATCTAAATACCCCTATCCATGAAATATATAAAAGATTAAAATAAAGTGAATTTATATCCAACTGACAAACCCAATCTCAAATCCCGGTCATTGACGCAATTCTGGAAATAGTTCACTCCCACATAAAATCTTTTTACCTCTATACCGGCCTCCGCCGTAGCTCCCAGATTCCAATATTCACCGGTACCGGTGTAAACACCCGCATTTAATCGGAGATTCACTTTATCGCTCAACGGAATATGAAAAGAAGCATACACGGGTACAAAAAAATCAATATTCCAATCATCTCCATACGAAAACGAATTCCCTGCGGTATGCAACAACAATCCCGTTTGTATAGAAAACAACCGTGATTGCGGAAAGTTTATATACGCCCCCGTCTGAAGCCCCCATCCATCTCCTCCTAGTATTCCGGTACGAGCTTCTATATCAGCGGCCTGCGATCGACCAAAAGATAAAAGCAATATTAACAGAACAAACAACTTCTTCATTACTTACAAGGTATTAATATTAATATTTAGATTGAATAAAAGTTCGACATATCATGATATAGAACTCCCATTCAATCTAAATATTGCTTCTATATCATTATTCGGCTCCAAGTTAGTGTATTCCGAATATAGCATCTTTTATGACGATCGAATCTTCCGAATTCTCTATATTATATAGGATGCCTTCCATCTTCCCTTCAATATAAGGGGTACCACTTCCCTCATGAAAACGAATACTATCCACTTGTATCCGAAATGAAGATTTCAGTGGATGATACACTATTTTAGCGTCATCTTTCGTGATCCTAACAGTAGATTCTATCTCTTCATTCAATAATTTACCCTTATCGATCAGATATTCTCCTTCTCTCAATGGAATCAATGAGATCCTCAGCATAGGATAAGGATAGTCAGAGATATGCACTCCTAATGGTATCTCCCAATAGAAACCGCTTAAATCGGTATTTACCTCCTGCCAAAAATTTCCATGATCAATGAAAGAATGAGAGTTCGACTGATTAGCTATAGAAATATCTTGACTATTCACCTTTCCTTCAAAGTACCCCAAATAGTAAGGAGTTTCTTCAAAAGAAGTATCCTCATCCTTGTCACAAGAAACGAATGAGAATAGTAAAAGAATGAATAAAGAAAAGATGAAACCTGCCATCATTCCTTTTTTAGCTTCATCCCAGTAAAGCATAGAGATATTCCGTTTTTCAGTTGTTGATTCCATAATGACTATTGTTTTCTTATAAGACAGGAAACCATCAAATACCCCTATCCTCAATGTATATAAAAGATCACAATAAAGTAAACCGTATTTTATTATTTCTATTTTACACAAAAAGACATTAATTATATTTTTACATATAGCCTATTACAATATATTCATTACATTTGAAATATTAATCAACATAAAATATAAGCCATGCAAAAATCATCATTTAATAAACTTAGCATTTTACTATTTATTATAGTAATTCTATCTTCTTGTAATAAAGATAATGGCATAGAAGAGATTAGTGAATCATATATTGAAATAAAAGTGCTTAGAATTAGCAAAGATAACACAAAAACACCTATTTATAATGCAATAGCATACATTTATTATGATATAGCACCTATTGATCTCGCAAATTACACAGATAAAGGGAATGGTATATACTCTAATGGTAAAAATACAATTATACCTAATCAAGTAAAAAGAACAAATATAGATGGCTATCTAGAAATAAAACCAGAAGAAACTATTCATTCTATTACAGTTTTCATCCATGACACTAATAGTAATATGATTTCTCACTCATATTGGTCAAACCGTCAAAATCAAATAAAAGAAACTATTACATTTTATTACTAATTATATTTAAGATATGAAGTAAATAGTTTATAAATAACTATTTACTTCATATTTAGCTTATTCATATAAGCATATCCATTAATACATTTTCAAAGGAGCCAACTCTATTTTATAATAACCATTATAATATTTACTATTTAATGGAATTGAATATGCCGTATCTCTACGTCCTGCATATTCAATCCAATCACCAGAAAGAACAACAGGATCATAAAAATTAACAATAACATCCCCCAATTCATCATTACCCAATGTAAATGTTTTTTCAAATGTAGTCGTAATTGTCTTTTTCGCACTTGCACCAAATTTCAATCCTACTTTTTCAAAAACTCCTTTTACAGGATTAAGTTCAAAATTTCCTGCAAATTCAGCAGTAGTTTGGCTAAGCGTCCTTTGAGTTTCTGTACCATCAATTTCTTCTATAGAAATTTTTATTACACAACTAAAATTTTCTATATTCCATTCAAACAGAGGTAAATAAAGAGGAACAACTAGGCATTCTTTTACACCATCAACTTTAGAATTACCTCCTCCTATATCTTTGTAAGATACTCTAAATAGATCTTCTGGTTTTACGCCAAAAGAAAAAGTTTGTTCTGTCCCTATAGGACTTTTTGTTCCAACATATACTTTAACTAAAAAATCAAATTTACCATCAGTCCAAGGAGTAGCTTTATAAGATTGCCTAGGATTAAATATTTGATCATAATCTAACTGTGCATCTCCTGTTTGATCTGATATCTTTTGGAAAGCTATATTTGGATCCCCTTTCATTTGGAAAGAATATAGTGTTTCTTTATAATCATAAACAAATACACCTTTTTCTGAACCTGGAACCATATCATAATATATATAGTCCCTATGCCATCCATCCTTATTTTTATAAATATTATATGCATCAACTGATTTTTGTAATCTATCTTTCATACTTTTATTTACATTTCGAGATCTTAAAATGTTTTTTTGTTTCATATTATTAAAAGATTCTCCAAGAAAAGAATAAGTTATTCCCGATTTAGAAGAAAAAGTAAAATTAGTACTACTAAAATTACTTCTAGACAAATTACTATATTCATTCGCTACGATTCTTTCATTATCCTTTAATACAACAATAGGATACATAGGAATGAGATCTGATTTTATAATTTTTTCTTCCCCATCCTTATCATATATAGGAACATCGTTACTGATACAAGTTCTAACAGCAACAACTGGTATTTCTTTATCAGTATTCCAAAGAGCAGCAGAGAACGAATTCTTAGGTAATTCTGGAACAAAAATTGTTAGAGTAGGAAACTTTTCATTAATAGATAATAATTTATCCATTTCAATATATTTCCCTATATACTGTTCAAATGTAATATTATCTTCCAGCATCTCATCTTTTACTAATTGATAAAGAACATCATAATCATTATCAATCATTTTTAAAGCCTCGTTTTTAATCAAATTTCTAGCCATTAGGCTTTCATTAAAAACTTTTGATAATGCTTTAGCAAAATCTTTTTTCAAAACTAAGTCTTTATTCATTAGAAGAGAATCATGAATAGAAATTTCTATATTATTTGTAGATAATATATCATTTCTTTCCATCACTAAATCATCATTACAAGATGATATAAAAACTAAGCAAATAAATAATAAATACACCTTTTTCATAATACTACTTTTTAAAAGGTAAAACAATAGAAAATTACATTTTTACTCCTATATCATTTACAAATACAAAAGTTTAAATTTAAAAATCCCCAAATACATGATTATAATCATTCATTATATGTAATACTCCTTTTTCTTGATCTCTTACTTTTAGAGGTATTACTAAATATGGCATAGTACTCGTTTGTACCTTTTCATTATAGATCACTTCTCCCGTAGAACTAGTGACGATAACACATACATCACCAAGATCCTCGTGAAAGTTTACTATCAGTTCTCTATTAGCCTCCTCAATCGATGCATCCATTGGCAAACCTATTGGAATGGATTTTTTCTTATGTTCCCATTTACCATGTAGATCTATAGGCTTACCCCAGCATGGCATAGCCCATAATAAAGCTATTGCCGCTAATAACAATTTAAGCTGTCTCATTTCGTTTTTATTTTTTCAACGTAAAGATCAAGCCTATAGAAGAAACAAGCAAATATAACGCTAAATAATAAGCGACAAACGAAATTCATAATCAACTAATATTTAATTGATTATAAATCAACTAGCAGGACAAAGGGTAAAGCCAATATTAATAGAAGCTATTGTTTATCAATCTATTGTACACTATTAATAAGATAAGCACATAAATCAAGCTCTTTCGCTATGATTCCCAGCCTTTGGCGTACACGCTGCCGACGCTTGTTTACCGAATCCGGCTGGATATGTAACAGGATAGATTCACCTATCGAATCCAAACCCAACAAGCTCAAATAACAATAACGCAATTCGGCGGCAGATAAATTAAACGCAGCGAGTCGATCCGCTAAAAAAGGATAAACCTCATTCACTTGCGTAATAATATTTTGCCAGTCTTTTTCTGATAGTGGAGATTTGGTAGCTCCCGGTACTACTTTTTGGGATAGCTTGATTACTTTCTTGGCTATAGCGGATGATAAGAATAGATCCTTACGCCGTTCCGCTATCCGAAGGACGAGGGTTTCCTCTTCTTTTTTTATTTGTTCATATTCTTTCTCCAGTTTCTCTCTTGAATCAAGTTCATTCAGTTTTTCATTTTTTTCAGACAATTGAATAGATAAAGCCTCTAATCTATCTTGTTTGTTACGTAAATTATCCCGTAGTCTGAATAATTCATTACTCTTATTCGACAAATCGATTTCCTGCTTAAGAAGTCTTTTATTTTTTCTATCAATTCGTATTTGAAAGACCCATAATAATATTAAAAGAATAGATACAGATATTACCCAATAGATAAAATACTTTTGTTTATCCGATTTTAATCGCATATTTTCCAATGATATTTTTAAATACTCATATTCCTTTTCCATTTTTATTATGTTTTCCCTATTTCGTATCGTCAAGATCGAATCTGAGGCACTGTTATATTCATCCAAGTAAAAACCAAGCCTTTTCCCAATTACCCTCCGCTTTCTCTAACAAAGAATAACCAAAAAGTACCGAAAAACGGGTCATATCATTAAAACTAGGTACACTTGCTTTCTCCAAACAAATACGTGCATTCTTAAAATCACCTTCTTCTATATATATACCAGCCAATGTCCTGTAACTTGGTGCGTCATCAAAATCTGACATATTGATATCTTTCCACAAATATAATTTAGCTAACTCTTTATTATCTAACATATTATAAATATTTCCTATTCCATTATATATAGTCCCTATATCAGAAGAGTCACCGACTTCAACTATAATAGTATCCGCTTTCAACAAAAAAGTTAACGCTATATCTAATGAATCTGAAAATGCGTACATTCTTCCTATATCCTGCAAGGCGAAAGCTGAGCTTCTCATATTCCCCGCTTTTCGAAAATAAGATTCCGCTTCCTTATTTTGTCCTTTCCTAACAGATAATCACCCTCGAAATCATACAGATCTCCCATATAGCTACAAATATATCCGGCTTGATTATAGTCTTCACAACGTAAAGCGATATCCAAAGCCTACAAATAAACTTTCATAGCCTTCTCATTCTCCTTATCTTCCACATACGAACGCCCTAGGTACAAACCTATTTTCGCTTGTTCTTGCTTCGTCCCATGAGCCTCATAATAGGCTTGCGCACGACGCAATTGTTGCACATAGGGCAGATCCGTGTACAGCGTATCCGCTACTCTGCCATACAACATACACCAACGAGCCAATAATTTATCGCTCAAATTATCGGGCACGGCTATGCTATCCAATAGGATAAGGGAACTATCCGGATCAGATTTCAACAAGGATTCCGCACGATCGATTAGGTATGTGACATCGCTTTCATCTCGACAACCTATAAATGAGAGTGTGGATAATAGCGATATCAGAATAAGCAAATGCCTCATCGGTTCCTATCTTTAGATTCTATGCACAAGATAGGCATATTTTTTATCAAACCTTAAAGAATAATTGATTATTAGGCTTATTGTATAAAATTCTTATCGCTTGGATATCTCCATCATCTTTTTGGAAAAACACGTACGTGTTTTCATAAATTCTCGTACGTGTTTCCGAAAAAAGACGTACGTGTTTTTCCTAAAACATGTACATGTTTTTATACATTTGATTTTCAATATACTAAAAACAGTATTCCCGAAGGCAGGGATATTGTAGGAAATTCCATTATCTTTGGACTTTCATTGGTAACTTTTTAATCTACTATCAATATGGCACAACAATCCGGAAGATTGCTATCCCTCGACGTGATGAGGGGAATTACGATTGCGGGGATGATTTTGGTAAATAACCCCGGGTCATGGAAGTATGTATATACGCCTTTAGAGCATGCACGTTGGAACGGCCTCACTCCCACCGATTTGGTATTTCCGTTCTTTATGTTCATCATGGGGGTCTCCATGTTTTTCTCGCTTCGGAAATATAACTTCAAGCTGTCGAAAGAAAGCGTGACGAAAGTATTGAGACGCACGGTATTGATATTCCTCGTGGGATTAGGGCTGAATCTGTTCGGGCATGTTTGCTACAATGGATTTACCGATTTCCAGAATTTACGTATCCTTGGGGTGATGCAAAGGTTGGCGCTCGCATACGGCTTCGGGTCGTTGATAGGATTAGCGATTAATCATAAGTATATTTTGCAGGTAGCCGCTGGTATATTGATATTTTACTGGGCATTACTAGGTTTCACGCATAGTATGGAAATGTCGGAGGATAGCATTATAGTGATCGTGGACAGAACTTTATTCGGTACATCGCATATGTATCACGATGATATGGCAGATGGTACACGGATCGCCTTTGATCCGGAAGGGCTCTTGAGCTGCATTGGTAGCATAGCGCATGTATTACTCGGTTTCTACGTAGGAAAGGTAATACAGGATTGTAAAAAGAACAATGAGTTGATTATCCGTAATATCTTCATTTTCGGTACGATTATTCTTTTTGCCGGTTTCTTGCTAAGCTATGGTTGCCCTATCAATAAAAAGATATGGAGTAGCACGTTCGTCTTGGTAACTTGCGGATTCGCCTCCTTATTCCTCGCTTTATTAATCTGGATCATCGATATAAACGGGAAGAAGAAATGGACGTTATTCTTTGAGTCGTTCGGTATCAACCCGTTGTATCTGTATGTACAAGGGGATATATTGGCCGTATTGCTGGGAATGAGCGGTATCTCCGCCTTTATGTATATGGATCTGTTCAGGCCGATATTCGGCGATTTCGGAGGCTCATTAGCATGGGCTATCTTCTTCGTGGTACTAAACTGGATACCGGGATATTTCTTGTATAAGAAGAAGATTTATATAAAGCTATAAAAGCAATATTCATATAGTAGCCTCGTAGTGATCGAGGCTACTATATAAATGAGAAATACCCCATAGAGACGGGTTTCTTAGAGCCTTCTTATTTCCTCCTCAGCGGCTCCTTTTCCCTTATACTTATTTTTAGTCGTATTAAACTTATAGCGAACGGTCAGTCGTACCTCACGGCTATCGGTTACATTATTCACCGTCAGATCCATGTGTTTGTTATAAATCACGTTGCCATCTTTACGCCCATGCGTAAGATCAATACCTTGTAGATTAAAGGAAAGACGGTCATCAAAGAAAGACTTAGTGAGCGAGGCATCCATCATAAACACGTTCTTGTTGATATAAATATTTTGGAAATCACCTTTACCCTGAAAAAACAAATCTACATGTAGTGTCCATCCATAAGGAAATTGAATTCCATTGTTAAACCGGCCGATAAACAACGGTCTATCCATAGAAAGCATCCTACTATTATGCTCAATATCCATCCATTGTTTCTGTAAACCTATCGTGAGTTGAGGATGCCACTTCTTTATAATAGGAGACGCTATCAAAAACACCGATACGTTATCAATCCGGTCATAATTACGATGCGTAATGATCGTTATAGCGGGATTTTTCTCATATTGATCCGTCATATAAAGAATAACGTCTTTTTCTCTCTGGTAGCTCAACATAAATTGAAACCAACCATAACTGCCTGATAAAGTGATATCGTGTAGGTTTGTAGGTTTTAACGCCGGATTACCGTTCATATAGGTAAACCGATTGATATAGTTCATATTACTTGACAATTGAGCGTAAGTAGGGCGTTTCGTTTTCGTCGTATAACCAAGTTGGGTTTGTAGTTTTCCTATTTGCGTGGATAACGAGACATTTGGAAAAAAATTATCATAGGAACGTTCTGTTGAAACATGTTCATAACGCAAACCCATATTTAGGTAGGCGATACGGATAAACTTACTATATTCAGCGAAAGCTCCCGCACGATCTTCCCGGATATGGCTATCGGTTGTAGGAAGGATTTCCTGTGGATTAGTAAATAAGTCTGTACGGCGGGTACTGGTAAACTCCGAGCCTAGGCTCAAATTACCACCTGCTAATGGATAGGAAGCAATCAATTTAGCGGCGTATAACTTATTGTCCACATTATTAGTGGAGGTCACGATACGACTTTCTTGCTCTTGACTGTTTTCTATTACCTCATTTCCTGTCCTCGCTTCGCTCCTTAGCATATCCGCATTGAAATCCAAAGAAAGCTTCCCTACGGCTCCCGAATAATAAACGTTGATTTGGTGAGCTGGATGTTTCACGGTCGTACTATAACTCTCGCTCAATAAATAGTCATAGAAATCATCATTGGCATCAATCCGACTTTCTGTTTGTCCCCCTATTTTATTTTCTGGAGAGGCAGACATTATATAACGGACACCCAAAGAATGGTTATCGTTAACTTGATAATTCACTCCCAGCTCTCCCCGGTAATCATTATCCAATGAATGCTGCTCCATCCGATTCTCTTGCCGCCAAAGCGTATCGACATATACTTGCTGACTTACATTATTGATGAGCAAATAGTTGTTATGCACATATTGAAACATAGCAAATACATCCAGATTATTATGACGGTAGTTTAAATTCAATTGTTCCGTAAAATCCGTGTTTTGCGACTGTCCCCAAGTAGAGCGAGCCTCAAAGCTCATCCCTTCACCTTCACGCTTTATAGTCTTAATACGGATAACCGATTTCACTTCCGCCCCATAACGTGATCCCGGATTAGTAATCACCTCTATTTGACGAATCTCAGAAGAGCTAAGACGATCCAGTTCGGAGAGATCCCTTACTTCACGTCCATTGATATATATAACAGGAATACCTTTACCGAACACCTGAAACTCCCCCTCTTTGCCTTGTATGCCGGGAATATACTTCAATACGTCGTTCGCTGTCCCGGATTTGCTTAGCAGGCTGTTTTCTATGCGGGTTGTCAAGGTACCGTCTTTGATCTGGAAATCCGGTCGTTTCCCTATGACAACGGCCTCATCCAACAAGATCGCCTCATCCGACAAAACGATATTTTCCATATTACCGGCTCGTGTATCTCGGTAGATGGTTTGATAACCGATCGAAGATACTTTGATCACATAAGTTCGTATAGATATAGAATCTCCTGTTTGAATGCGAAAACTACCACTCTCATCACTAACCGTACCTTGAAGGAAAGAAGAATCCGGAACAGATAACAATACTATATTAGCAAATTCCACGGGTAAACCCTGACGATCCGTAATTGAGCCGGTGATAAATTGCGCCGATCCATTGACAGCCACAAATAATAACAACATAACATTAATAAGAATCTTTTTTACTACTGACTTTTCCATATCGCTGATTATTTTTGCAATTGATTTTTCAGCAAATATAAAGTGGGTAAAAAAGCCAGTCAAACAATAGGGATAGATGTCAAGATTTGGTGATAAAACATGGAAATCTGTGCCTTATCACAAGTTTTAGGGATAAAATACAACCTAGTTTTCCTTATTAAGAAAACTCTTAAAGTCTTTTAGATAGGTACGTGAGACAGGAATCTCTTGTTGTGTATCCTCCAAATTCAAACGGTAGCCTTGCGCATTACCGTTTATGTTCATGATTTTATTCACGTTTACGATATAAGCCCGGTGACAACGGACAAAACAACCATATTTCTCCATCATCTCATCCATTTGCTTGATCGTGGAACGGAGAAGTTTATGCTTCATATTCCCTTCCTCTCTATAACAGACATCTACATAATTACCAGAAGATTCCATATACATAATATTATCCGGAAGTACGCAAATCGATTCTTTTGTATCGCCGGACAGGGTTATGGCATCACCCCCTTTCTCTTCTTGTATATTTCGTTCGGATAATAGTTTATTCATCCTTTTCGCTTCTTGCAAATTACGTTTCAAAGCATTATTCTCTATAATGAAAAATCCGAAAATAAGGGGAATAATAACAATCGTGATCGCCGCTGACACATCTATAAGCAACATTTTATAAAAAATAGTCGTATCTAAATCACTCCAAAAGTCCATTCGCATCAAGAAGTAATAGTCATAAATGAAACAAGCGAGTCCCAAAAATAACAAAAAGCAGGAACAATGTAGTAAGTTTTTACCAATAGTCCATCGTTCAGGATCATAAAAACGTTTGAATAATTTAGGAAACAAGACAAAAGCGACAACAGAGAATATAAATGTCAAGCCTACGAAACACCATAATACCCAAAACTGTATCACGCTATTTAGCCGATAGTGAAAAGGCTCGAAAATAGCGAGTATTAACGCCACTACCATCGAGTTTAACAGAACGATCACCCATGGTCTATCTATAGCGTACATAGGTTTATTAAGATATTCCTTCAAATTCATATTCAATTCTCACATGTAGTTAAAGATAAAATTTTCACAAAGGTATGCATTTGGATATAAAAAATCCCCTAGATCAAAATCTTTTGACCTAGAGGATTAATCTATCTATTACTCTACGTTATAACCGGAGATAACCACCTTCGGGGTCTCGCCTCTCGTATCTACATCTTTCCAATGGATGTTGATCTCTTTCTTCTCGCCCGGGAGCAATGAGAAATAGTTATCGCTATAGAAAACGGGGAGGAATTGCTCGCCATCCTTCTCGCCCACTACATTCACACGGATCATCAGAGCCGGTGTGGATGAAGTGTTCTCCAAGATAGCGGTGGCGGTCCAAGTACCGTCATTACCCTTATTGGTTGCCACGTTGGATCGTAAAGTAACCTTTGGCATCTCACGCAAAGCTTGGTAGTTGCCTTCCTCTACGCCACGCAGATAGAAGTTATCCGATACGATCTTGCCATTCTCTGTCAACGTCAACTTGACGAAATGAGCGCTGGATACGCTAGCAGGGAAATCCAGTTTCATACATTTGTTGGTCGTATCTTCCTTACTATCCACGGAAACCTCGTTTTCCCATGAAATAGAACCGTCCATATTGATGATTTGAGCCTTTGCCGTCAAACCATTACGTACGCCGGCGCTATAGTTCACTACCTCGATTTCGTCCGTAACCGGATTCCATTGAATGTGCAGAGGCTCGGAGGCCTTCTTGCAACCAAAGTAAGCGGCGGTAGGCTCGAAATAATAATCGTAAGTCTGCCATACCATAGAAGGCCATGCCGGATGCGTCATCCACAGCAATAATCCCTTACGGTTCAAGCTTCTCGATTCGAACATACCACGGTAACCATCATAGTTTACCCACTGAGCCAGCTCGGCGAATTCCTTGGCGTTGTTCGGCTTACCGAAGCCCTTTTCGATGATAGCGTTGAAAGAAGCGCAAGACTGGGCGCCTTCCATCGTATAATCATGTTGCCCCCATTGAGCGTTTTGCGGCCAAAGCGCTTCCGGAGAGAAAGTACGAACCAAGCTCTCGTAATTCATCACGTTGGGCATACCCCGCTCACTATGGAACTTATCACTACCATTCTTCAAGCTAAAGTATTCTTTAACAGGAAGCGCACGGTACGGGCCATGGCCACTTACCACCTCATCCGCCGAGCTGGAGATATAATGTAAGCCCGGATGATCCTCTTTCACGATACGGCGTAAAGCCTTGTCGATCTGCTCCGGCGGGAAGCCCTCGTTGCGCCCGCAATAAATACCGATAGAGGCATGGTTACGGAAACGTTTCACATAATCCTCTGCGTTGGCGATAAACATCTCCGGATCATAAGGATCGGGTCCGTCGGAAGGATTCGCCAACCAGAAATCTTGCCAGATCATGATACCATGACGGTCGCAAGCCTCATACAATTCCTTGTCGCCGATTTGTCCTACCCAGTTACGCATCATCGTAAAGTTCATATCGGCATGATAAGCCACGGCGATGTCGTACTCACGACCCCGGTAATTCAGGTTAGACTCACCGAATCCCCAGTTACCGCCACGGCCGATAAAACGACGGCCATTGATAAAGAGACTCAAGATGCTATTATTCTCGTTGAAGGTCATTTGTCGGATACCTACCTTGAAATCCTCAGAGTCGGATACCTTATCACCTACCTTAAAGGTGAAATTAGCGTCGTATAAATAAGGAGATCCGTACCCTTTAGGCCACCACAAACGTGGATTCTGAACCTTCAATTGGCTAAAGGTATTCGGGTCGAAAGCAACGCTCTTCTCCTCGTTGGCGGCCAATTCCACCGGTTGCTCGAAAGTGATATCACCGATCTTTCCTGTCAATATACCCTTCACGGGAGCGGCATCATGGTTCTTCACGATCACTTCCGGAGTCAAGGTAGCGGAAGTCGTATCCGGCAACGGTAATACAACCTGTACGAACGGGTCTTGAATCGTTACCTTGCCTGTAGAAGTCAAGTACACATCATCCCAAATACCGATATTACGACCACGGATCGTCGAGATCCAATCCCAACCGATCGAAGCGTGGAAGGTCGGGTTATCAGCGCCTAAGATACCACCGTTGAAATCCGTATTCTTCTCACACTTCTCCTTGATAGCTCCGATATGCTCATTCTTGATGATCTCCACCGCGACAACGTTCTTACCCGGTACGACCCTGTCTGTAACGTCAAATACACCTCGGATAAACGCTCCCTCGATACGGTCGATCTTGTTACCGTTTAAATATACATTCGCTTTCCAGTTGATACCATCGAAATTCAAGAACAAACGATCTTGCTTGAATCCTTCGGGTACCTCAAACTCATCCCTATACCAGAAATTAGAGTTGAAGAATGACTCGGATATCTGCATCAAGTTATCCGCGTAATTCGGATTCGGGATAGCTCCGATATTCTTATAACTGCTCAATACCGTTCCCGGTACGGTCGCCACGATCCAATTTTCCGGAGAGAAAGAAGGTTTCGATATTTCCTCACCAGAAGCGGTTACCTCGGAAGCTCGTTGTACTTTCCAGTTTCCGCCCGACAAACGGATCTCATCTTTTGTAGCAGCCGGAGCAGCAGCCGGTTGGGCAAGCAAACCACCTTTACCCATCACCTCTATCTCGCTTAAGATATAACGTCCGTCATTAGCCGGTTGCTCCATCCATACCCGTACGTAGCGGCCTTTTCCTTTTAGCTTGATCTCATCCAGATTAGCATCTCCACCCGGAAGATTCGCTATGTCAACCCATTGTTTAGCGTCGTCGGAAACTTGAATCTTACCCTTGATCGCTTTATTGATCCAATGTAATTTTACTTTGTCGAATTCGGATTGGCTACCCAAGTCCACATAGACCCACTCCTCTCCTGTAGTGGCACTCATCCAAGCGCTATTAAAGAATTTGGAAGGAAGCAAATCTATCAACTTATCTTGGTTATAGAAATTCATCTCGAAGAATGCCCAATAAGCGGCACCTTCCATTTTCAATCGCATCCGATAATAAGCATATTCACCCGGTTGATCGAATGTCAAAGTCTCATTCAACATACGGGTGGGCAACGTACCCGGATCCCAGCTATTCTTGTTCGGGTCTGAATGGGCCTTATACTTGCTGGCCTTACCCGGCATACCTTTACCCTTTAAGGCAGCCAATTCCGTCCAAGTATTTCCATCATTCGATCCCTCGCAAACAATCTCATATCCATCCTTAATCTTATTCTCGTCATAAGCCACGCTGCCACGAAATTGTACCTTGTCGGCTTTCTCTTTCCAGTTATTCAGCGTGAACAGGAAATAGGCATCCTCGCCTGTAACCGCATTACGAGAATAAGGACCTTGATCGATCATCCACTCACGCTCACGACGAGCTATATCCCCATTTTGCGTGGAGAGATCGAGATACTGAGGTTGTTTATCGCTAATAACACCATCCGTCACCAGTTGAGCCGTTAGATTGTAATCATAACTGGAGGAGTTGTAAGCGCTACGCAAAAGAGCTATGTTACGATACGTGGAATAATCCGGACGTAATGAAGGAGAAAAATCCTCCCCCGGATCTCCCGGATACGAACCGATACCTCTGGTATAATAATCCGACCGATCGAAAGATTCCGCCGGAACACCGCTCTGCCCACATCCTCCTAGCAATGCTGAGACCGCTACCGCTCCACAGAACGTCAAGAGTCGAGGCAATTTTTTCTTTTTACTGAATGTTCTCATACTACTTATTGTGTTTCTCTAAATTAGTTAGTTTAATAAGATACCGTCACGTCAAAACCCTCCTTCCGGGCCCGTTCCGCGATCGCATCTAATTCTTCTTTAGTAGCTTTTTTCAAAGCTTTAACCGGGGTCTCCCTATCTATCGTATAAATCATGACTTGTTTCGGACGGATTTGTTTTAAGGCGGAAATCCAGCCCGCTATCTCCTCTTCTGTCATATTATTAACCGATTCCCCGTTTAATTCCCCCTTCAAGAACATGGTCTGTATAATCAAGTTTCCGTTAAAACGACATAATTGTTTTAATAAAGACTCGAAATTAAACGCCGGAGAATTAGGTACATCTATCTGCCGAATCCGACTGTCTAATACAGAATCCAGTTTCAATATGTTATCCTCTATTTTATTCAAGGCTTGAAAGACCTCCTCTTTATGGAGCATTGTAGAATTAGAAAGCACGGCGATTTTAGCGTCAGGGAAAAACCGATCCCGGATAGCGACCGTATCATCAATGATTCCACCGAATTCCGGGTGTATCGTAGGCTCTCCGTTTCCGGCGAATGTAATTACATCCGGAACGATCCCTTCCGCTTTCATGGAACTTAGTTTTTGCTCTAAGGCTTCCCTCACTTCCGTACGAGTAGGCAGTTTACTATGGGTCCTATGATTCTCATTCAATCCACATTCGCAATAAATGCAATTAAAAGAGCATAATTTCCCGTCTGTAGGAAGTAAATTCATCCCTAAAGAGACACCTAGACGCCGACTATGTATCGGGCCAAATACTATTTTATCAAAAAGAATTGTAGACATAGCGCTGTTTGTTTTTACCCACGCAAATCTACTCTAAAATTTCCAGCGAAGCAAAGCATAAAGATCTGTTTTATCAGAACCACTTATCTCCTCCGTATCAGTACCTATCAAATCCCTGTCCCAATAATGGGTGTGAGCCAGTTTCGCGGATAAGGATAAACGTTTCCAAATATCCAGACGAAAGGTAAGGGCAAACCGCATCCCATCCCCATAAAAAGAGGGCATATTAAAGGCATATAATATATTCTTCTCATACGAACTGACCCGGCTATTGTAATCATCCGTATGAAACCACGCTAGATAACCATCCATTTGAAGAGGTAGGGTAGTGGGCTTCCAGCCTATACTTTGGGAGATCATAATTCCTTTATTAAGTTTCTTTATAGGATCATCGAATAGAATACCATCTAAGGAAGTCTTAAAAATAAAAGGAGAAGAAAAGTTATAAACCTGTTGAAAACGAATACGATGTTGTTTATAAGAATTGATTCTCAATAAATTATCATTTTCAAAAGTTCTATTCTTTTCTTTTTGCCGGTATTTATAACGAAGATAAGCTGAATAGTTTCTACTAGGGGTATAATCTATCTGAGCCATATATTCCTGTCCTCCGGAAGGAGCGTCTATCCCGTATTTCAACCAAGGAAAACGGAATAAGTCCGCATAAATGGATAATTTCCAGCGGGCGATCGGGGTTAATTGCAATCCCATATAAACCCCTTGCTCATTCTGAACCGTAGAGCCTTGCGAGAAAGCGTTCCCAAACAAAGCTTGATAACGGCGATCGTAATAGCGGTATAATACCAAGAAAGATATATAAGAAGCGGGTGTTAACTGCAAGGCATTCAAGGTAGAAATAGCTCCGTTTTTCGAAAGGGCAGTTTCGCCATAAAACTTAATACGGTTACTTTTCAACATATAGTCAACACCGATGTTGAAATTGTTGGAACCTCTGAAATAGAACAGGTTATAAGGTTTTGGATCGGGGTCCATCTTAAACTTACCGAATGAATAGGAGAGAGCCGTTAAACCTACATGAAAATGAGATGTAGCATAGCGGATATTTCCTCCATATACCTGCATCGTTATCATTTTCCTCTTTTCCCAATCCCGTTGTAAACGATGAAGTCCATCCGTTTTTAATGAGGTGAATGTCAAGCTATCTACGGCCGCATCCATTTTCCGGTACGAATAGAAAACACTTATATCCAAGTTTTTAATCGTGATCGTACTAGCCACCCCTCGGAAGAAATCCTGTTCATTGGTTGAGAAGTGCCTACGGAAGCCATTTGTCCTTCGCTCCGCTTGAGCGACTACTGCCGTACGACTAGGAGAAAAGTCATTGCTAATCACCAGACCTTGTCCGAAAGACATCTTGTAATCCCCTATAGCCAAGCTTTTTAACCAGTTGATATCTTTTAGGAATAGATGTGCGGAATAAAAGTCATATCCTTTATGATATGCGTTCCAAAAAGGTTCGCCCGCATCTTTCTCAGCTACGAAGCCTGCTTGTAAACGATCCTCGAAAGTATAGGAATAACGTAAGGAGTGATAGAAAGGTTCTCCTCTATATTTACGATTCGGATATAACGAAAGTATGCTATCCGTTTGTTCACCATATCCCTTTTTCTGTTGAAAACATTGATCATACCTGATTTGTAATTCATTACGACCATATTTCAACAGGTTCTTAACCGTAAGTAACCGTTTTTCAACAAGATTATCACCTATATAAACAAAGGGAAGGAGAAGAGATATCGTCTGAAAATCGATATCCTCTATATTCTTCAACTCATAGATGCTAACCATATTTCCGTATCGTTTCCGATAGGAGAGGAGCTGCTCGATTTGGCGATCGGATAGAAAAGGTAATCGCTTCAGTTGTTCTTCCGTCACGGCATTCAAATCAAAAGGATGCTCAGTTAAATAAGATAAATCGGCATACAAACTTTCGATACGCTCCGTATCCTCGGTTTCCAAGGCTAGTTCCTCTACATACTCTATCCACTTATCAACAGTATATTCTATTTGAGAATTAGCGTAATAACTATTTATCAACAGGATTATCGACAAGATTATAAACAATCGTTTCATAGCTAAGTATCATTTAAAAAGAGAATGATAAACCAAGACCGGTACTCATCCCTAAAATCGGATGGTAAATAGAGGCTACATCTATCGTAAAGCAAGAAAAGTTATAACCAATTCCTAAAGAGGGCAGGAGAGGAGCGGTCTGTATTCCGGTACGAATAAAAAAAGAATCGAAAGCGGTGTATTCAAGACCTAAGTTTCCAACAACTAGGTTTTCATTTTCCGTTCCTGCACTTCCTGTAATTAACAGACTGTTTATAATCTCCCATTGAAAACTTATTTGAATTAAGTAATAATTAAAATCTTCTATTTCAATATCTTTATCTCCTATAGAAACAGATGGTAAATTCATTATTAACATTCCTATTAACAACTTATCAATAGGAGAGAAAGTGATTCCAAGATCTGTTGACAGTCTGGATCTTGTATTTTCCAATAGATCAGTTTGCAAGAAACTATAGTGAACTCCAAGCCCTAACGCCCATTGATCCCCCAAGCGTTTTCCTCCCAGCACACGAACCATCATCTCCCTGTACTTATCAAACCCGAAAACAGAGATATCAACACCTGCGGATAATAGTTGATTCGGATAATAAAAACTACCGGACATCGTACCCAGTTCTTTCAACATGTACCGATTAAAGTATTCTAAATGAATGGATTTTTTATCTTTATCGACAATAAGGGCCGGATTGAATAAAATAGATTGCGTCGCCACATTCCCTCCCATTCCCACGCTACGAACATCCGGTAAACGTAAGTTATCAACACCATGTACATACAATGAAAATACCCCCGCAAACAGGGATAGCAATAGATATTTCATAGTTAAGATTTTGTATGGTTTCTATTTATTCTTCAAGTTTTGCTTATTATCCTTATTTATCCTACGCTGTACCTTTTTAATATCCTCATTAGGAGAAAGTTGTTCAGGCTTAATCCCCCTTTGCAATAACATATCACGTACAGCAGTATTGTTATCAATATGTTCTTTTTCAATAGGAGATTGTCCATATAGATCCTTCGCTTGCACATTTACGTTTGTCATTTCAGTCGCTAGGTCTTTAGCTTTTATACTTATAGTCGGTAAAAAATCAGCGATAGGTCTATTCGTGGGGACGTTCATTCTCTTTTTCAACATCTGTGTACTTAAATTGAATAAAGCTTGATCTCCCTTAGAACGAATAATCGCGAATCCTTTATTATCAATACCTCTTTCGTATAAGATTCCAGATAATTGTTTTTCAGTCTGACTCAATTTTTCCCTGGCCTTTAAGCGTTCACAATCCAATAGACGTTGTTCAATCACCTCGGCCTTACGGGTTTGTACCGCAAAATAAGTCTGTGCGAAAGCGACTTGTGGTTTACGGCTATCACCATTTTGTGCGATTAAATAGCATGCGTAGCGTGTTAATAAGATGTCATCTATTTGTTTTTCAACACCATAACCTATTGAAACCATTTTCCCGACGTCGGGAAAATGGTTTTGTACATCTTCTCCCGCATTCCGGCACGCTTCTTTGGCTTTCACCACTACATTATTGATAAAGTTATCCCATTTGGCATATCCTAATAGGGGTTGTAACTCTCTGGCACTCCAGCATTCTATGCCTTCTACCTCACATGAAATGGATTCGAATTTTCCGAATAGGGCGGTAATTTCTTCTTTCTTCATAGTTAATATATTCTTAAGTTGTTGTCAATTGCGCAAATGTAATGTTTTATATTCATTTAGCAAGTTATTAACAGATAAATGATGCTGAGAGTCACGCAGTATTTATATTTTCGCGGTATATGATACGAAAAGGGATATATTGTATTTTGGCTCTACTTGTTCTCTGTAGCTTTAAAGGGATGGCGCAGGCGGTAAAGACAAATATTGTTCCGGAAGGTTATCAGAAAGCTCAACTGTATGAAGGTGATACAATGGCTGTCGTCAACCTTCGGGAAGTTTTCATATATCCTCAAGTTAAGTTTAAGAATAAGCGTGAACAAGCGAAGTACAATAAGTTGGTACGAGACGTAAAGCGTACTTTGCCCTATGCCAAGATGGTGTATGATACGTTGATAGAGACCTACGAATACATGGAAACCTTACCGAATGACAAGGCCCGCCAAGCCCACTTGAAACGGATGGAGAAAGAGTTGTTCGCCCAATATAAACCGGAACTAAAAAAATTATCCTTCTCGCAAGGCAAGCTACTTATCAAACTGATCGATAGGGAATGTAATCAATCCAGTTACAATTTACTGAAAGCCTATCTGGGAAGTTTCCGTGCGGGCTTTTGGAATTTCTTCGCCGGAATGTTCGGAGCCAGTCTGAAATCGGAATACGACCCGAAAGGTAAAGATGCCATGACCGAACGGGTCGTCGTATTGGTTGAGAATGGTTTAATCTGATAGTTGCTTGAAGAAATCCCAGATCACGATACCGGTAGTAACCGATACGTTCAAGGAATGCTTTGTACCGTATTGAGGTATTTCAATACATATATCACAGTTATCAACCACATTTTGTTGAACGCCTTTTACCTCGTTACCCATGACGATAGCGTATTTCTTTGTCTTGTCTAACTGCAAGTTATCTAACATGACACTACCTTCCGCTTGTTCCACGGCACATACCGTATACCCCTCTTGGCGCAGTTTATCAACAGCCTCCGGGGTATCCTTGAAATATTCCCAATCTACGGTTTCTTCCGCTCCTAAGGCGGTCTTATGGATCTCCGCATTCGGAGGGCAAGCCGTAATACCACAAAGATAAATAGCCTCTACCCGGAAAGCATCGGAGGTACGAAACACGGAACCTACGTTGTTAAGACTTCTAATATGGTCTAAAACAACGATTAAAGGTATCTTCTTACTTTCCTTAAAAGCCTCGGGAGTCAGGCGGTTCAATTCGGTTACTTTTAATTTTCGCATAACAAATATCTTTGACCGCAAAAGTAGCGAATATCCGTGGATATGCCGTTGAAAAGCTATTAATAAGTAGTGGACATAAAATGAAAAATATTTCTTGCTTTATTCAAATACTTGTCCATACACCCCCCTTTCTCAAATTAGCAAATGAATAAGCCACTTATTTATTACGCGCTATCAACAGCCCTTATACACCTATTGACAGCCTTGCTGGAGGATCTATTTTTTCACAATCAAGGTTATCAACAATAAACAGCTAAATATTCATAAAGTCTATAACTATAAGAATTACAATCTATAGATAGACATCCATGCTGTTGGTATCCTTTTGATAAACCGTTCACAGACTTTAATAAGTCAATAACCAAAGATTGTAACAAAAATGTATTAACCATTTCAACAGCCTATCATATTCATCATATTTATTTTTAAAATTAAAGATTAATAAGAATATAATATAATGATTGTGGATAACTCTTGATGGTTCACGACAGCTCATCCATCGACAGCAAAGATAAGAATCTTTCTTGTTATTTCTATAAATGAAGAAAGTTTATACCTTTGTGCTTTGTGAACAATAGGTTGATAAACTAGATAAGATGAAGATTATCAGTAATACTTTCTGTGGATAATATTGTTTATATATAGTGAAAAGCCTATTGGGAGCAGTAGAAACAGGAATCATTAATATATAAGGCTATGTTGACAAACCAATCAATCGGGTACATGGATGCGCCCGTTCCTAAGGATTTAGACCTTAAGGAAGCGATCGACAAGTTACGTAAAGAGAAGAATGCGATTATTTTGGCGCATTACTATCAAACAGGCGATATACAAGATATAGCGGACTATGTGGGAGACAGTCTGGCCTTGGCACAATGGGCGGCTAAGACGAAGGCGGATATCATCGTGCTTTGTGGGGTTCACTTTATGGGAGAGACGGCGAAGATCCTCTGTCCGGATAAGAAAGTGCTGGTACCGGACTTGAATGCCGGTTGCTCCTTGGCGGATAGTTGTCCGGCTCCGGAGTTTGCCGAGTTCGTCAAGCAACATCCCGGTCATACGGTAATCTCTTACGTGAATACGACCGCCGCCGTGAAAGCGGTCACGGATGTGGTGGTTACTTCCACGAACGCCCGCCAGATCGTGGAGAGCTTCCCGGAAGGTACACCGATGATTTTCGGTCCGGATCGTAACTTAGGTAATTATATCAATAGCATCACGGGACGTAATATGTTGCTTTGGGATGGCGCTTGCCACGTGCATGAGCAATTCTCATTGGAGAAGATCTTATCTTTGAAGAAACAGTACCCGAACGCGGAAGTGATCACCCATCCGGAATGCAAGCAGCCGGTTATACAGGTCTCAGACTTCGTAGGATCGACCGCGGCTTTGCTGAAGCATACCATTAAGTCCGACGCGAAACAATTCATTGTAGCGACGGAAAGTGGCGTTATTCACGAGATGCGCAAGCAGAGTCCGGATAAGGAATTCATCCCGGCTCCTCCGAACGACAGTACTTGCGCTTGCAACGAATGTAATTTCATGCGCTTGAACACGATGGAGAAGCTATATAATTGCTTGAAGTTCGAGATGCCGGAGATATTCGTGGACGAGGAGGTACAGAAGAAGGCCATCAAACCGATCAAGAAGATGTTGGAGATCTCTGAGAAGCTGGGACTCTGATCCAAACAAATGCGGGATAGGTCTCAACCGATAGGCCGGACTTGAGTGATATAAAAGCTAAGCCCGGTCTATTATATGTAAATAATCAAAATTATGTACAATATCTACAACTATCCTTATAATCATTTGAATTTAAAATATTTATCCTATTGTTGTAGATAGGAAAACATCTACAATAGTAAGTCTTTATCTACCATCATTTCCCGCTTTTAGTAAGTGTCTTTGCCATGCCGTCAAAGGAATTTTCTACACTCTACGTATATAATCAGTCCGTTTTTCTTCCTTTCTTTATATAGATAAAATATTAATATATAAGTATTTGTGGTTTTTTGTGGTATAAAACAAAAGTTTTACACATAGGAAACATTTGTTTTCATAGAAGAAAACTAAAGTTTTGTACTGAAGAAACTTTTGTTTCCCTAGGAAGAAACCATTTGCTTCGCTACTCGAACTCGGACGATCCCGGGAAAGAATATATCAAGAATGATCGCTATTAATTACCGTAACATTCTGAATTTAGTTACTTTTGCGTAGAAATCTAATTGTAATTCTCAATATCATGAAAAAGATAGGACTAATGTTGGCCTTATTATGGGTGATTTGTGCGCTCTCGTGGGCTACTTCTCCGAATGCCCGTATTAAGGGGCAGTTAATAGATGCCTCTACGAATCAAGTGATTAATTATGCGGATATCTTTCTGTTTGCGATGGGAAGTGAAAAACCTTTGCAACAGACTTTTCCGGACGATCAAGGACGTTTCTCGTTTACTAAGGTGGCTCCGGGTAATTATGTGGTCATGGTCCGTCTGATGGGATATGATGTGTTTACAAAGAATGATATCATCTTGGATGCCTCGTCTCCGGTGGATTTAGGTAAGTTGATGATGAGTCCCTTGGAGGTAGGTATCGCCGAAGTGGAGGTAGTGGCCGAGAAACGCCAATTGGTTTATAAGTTGGATAAGAAAGTGGTCGAGGCTTCCTCCAATATGATGGGAGGAGGCGGTTCCGCCGTGGATATATTAGAGAATACGCCTTCCATACGGGTAGACGCGGAAGGCGATGTTACTTTTCGTGGAAGCAGCGGCTTTTTGGTTTACATAGATGGTAAGCCGAGTGTCTTCTCGGGTACACAGGCTTTGGAGCAAGTCCCGGCCGGGCATATAGAGAATATAGAGATTATCACGACGCCCTCCGCCAAGCATGATACGGAAGGCGACGTGGGCATTATCAATATTATCACGAAGAAGCATTCCCAGCGAGGATTGAGCGGGATGGTGAATCTCTCGGGAAGTACGTGGCTTTCCCGCCATGTCGATTTCTTGTTGGCACAGCAACATCAGCGTTCCCGTTGGTACATCGGCGGACAGTGGACGGATCGTATGCGTAAGAGTGATTTCGATCAAGAGAAGAAGACGGTGGTTGGCGATCAAACAACGACTTCGCATTCCGTCGGGCCTCGTACGGGAGACAGTTACCATTATACGCTGAAAGGCGGTTGGAGCCTGAATCTTCCCAAGACAACCATCGCGTTGGATCTGGAGGGCGGCTATGGCGGAAATAAGCGTAAGGGAGAGATGAACTATAAGGAAACCCGTTCGGTAGCGGGCGGCTCTCCGGTGACGGAAGATTATCGAAGCATAGATGATTATGATAATGATGAGAATATAGGTTTGGGAAGTCTGGCGGTACAGCATAAGTTCAACGATAAGGGGCACGAGCTTTCCGGTAGCGCCTATTACAAATATGGCGGTCATGCGTTGGAATATTTCTTTAATGACTTGATGTCTTTGGAAGGGCAACGCCAACAGGGGCACCGTGCTTATGAGGCCGAGCATCGGGAAACGATGCGTATCAATCTGGATTACGCCTTGCCTTTCGGGAAAGGAGGTAAGCTAGAGGCGGGTTACCAATATTATTCTTATCTGGAAGACGGCGATTACAATATGGAATGGTGGGACCCCAAGGGACAAACGTTCTTTTGGCGTGACGATATCTACAACACGTTTTATTTTCAAGAAGGGGTGAATTCTATCTATACGATTCTTTCCCATACGTGGAAGAATTTAGAGGCGCAAGCCGGCGTTCGGGGAGAGCATACGCATACGGTCTTGCGAAGTTCCGTGGAGGGAGCGGATCGTACGAAGAATCGTTTTGAGTTTTTCCCATCGGTGCATTTGGGCTATACGTTCCCGAATGAGCATCGCTTGTTGGCTTCCTATTCCCGTCGTACCACACGTCCGCAACTTTTCTATATGGAGCCTTATATTACGTATCGCGACTTTTATACGGCCGAGATCGGTAATCCGGATATACGTCCGGAGTACATCAACTCCTTTGAATTGAACTACCGGAAGAATTTCGGGGAAAATACGGTATCCGCTACCGCCTTTCATCGGTATCGGAAAGATAAGATCGAGCGGTTGCGCGTACCTTATTCAGCCGGTGTAACCTTAGACTCGATGTCAAACGTAGGACATGATTATTCAACAGGTATCGAGCTAAGTGTCAGCCTGCATCCAGTACGTTGGTGGAATACCACAGTCAACGGAAACGTTTATCACTATAAGGTGAAGAACGAACAGGCCGCCGGTGGAAATACGACCTCAAGCACCAATTACGATATCCTATGGAATAACCTGTTTAATCTGGGAAAATACACCCGTATCCAATTGGATGGTAGTTTTGTAGGCCCTTCCGTAACGACGCAGGGCCGTACGGACGCTTATTGGTATGCGAACGTAGCCGTTCGCCAGCAACTATGTAACCGAAAACTAACCGCTACCTTAGCTTTCCGGGATATTTTCCGTTCTGCCAAATATATCAGCGATATCCAAACGGCAGATTTACGTTCCCTGACACGTATCAAACCCAAATATCCACAAATCACGTTGACGTTGAGTTGGACATTTAATAGTTTCAAGGCCAAATCCACCCAAGCGAAAGAAGATCGCTCGGAGATGTTCGAGGGTATAAAGCATTAGTATATATCTTCGCGGTTATTATGCTATTTAATTCGATTGAATATTTGATTTATTTGCCAATCGTATTTTTATTGTATTGGCTTGTCTTCGGAAAGCGACTACGACTACAGAATTTATTTGTAGTCGTAGTTAGTTATCTTTTTTACGGGTGGTGGGATTACCGGTTCTTGGCATTGATAGCCCTTACCTCTTTCTGTAGTTGGCTGAGTGGGATAGGAATAGAGGAAGTACGTGTGAGGGCCGGGAAGATACCTCGCTGGTTCGATAAAGGTATCGTGGTTGCGAATGTCATATTTAACTTACTGATACTCTCTTTCTTCAAGTATTACGACTTTTTTGTGGATAGTTTGGTAGATGCTTTCTCTTATATAGGGATTTCATTGCACATCTCTACGCTTTCTCTCTTATTACCGGTCGGGATTAGTTTTTATACATTCCAAGCCTTAAGTTATACGATTGACGTGTATAGAGGTAAATTGCCGGTGACAAGAGATATCGTTTCCTTTTTCGCGTTTGTTAGTTTTTTCCCACAGTTGGTGGCTGGCCCTATCGAACGGGCTACTAACCTGTTGATACAATTTGAGAGACCTCGCAGATTCGAGTATAACGACGCTGTAGATGGGATACGACAAATGATGTGGGGGTTTTTCAAAAAAATCCTGATAGCCGATAATTGTGCCTTGGTCGTAGATGACATATTCGGGAACTATGGAAATTACCCGGCTAGTACTTTGCTATTGGGAGCCGTTTTGTTCTCATTCCAGATTTATGGAGATTTTTCCGGATATTCAGATATAGCTATAGGTACAGCCAAGTTGTTTGGGATACAGTTGAGGCAAAATTTCCGGTATCCCTATTTTTCTTTAGATATAGCCGAGTTTTGGAGACGTTGGCATATCTCGTTGAATACTTGGTTTGTAGATTATGTATATATTCCCTTAGGAGGTAGCCATAATGGTTTCTTTAGACATATTCGGAATATCTTGATCATATTTTTATTGAGCGGTCTTTGGCATGGAGCGAACTGGACATTTGTGGCTTGGGGTGTTTACCATGGTTTGCTATGTATAGCATTGTTGATACTAAAGAAATATGTAAAGATAAGGTTGATACCATCAAACGTTGTGTCTATGTTGGTTACATTTGGCTTCGTGGTGATCGGATGGATTCTATTTAGGGCTGAGAATATATCAATGGCATTCGATTATATATATGATCTGTTCTCCTCTTCTTTATTCCGTGTGCCTAAGGTAAGTGGGGCCAATAATGTTTCTGCTTTATTATCGCTTATTTTTATTGCTTGTATGCTGGTGGTCGAATGGATGAACCGGGAACGACCGTTTGGATTTGATATTAAGAAAATACGAAGTATATATATACGATATACTTTATATGCGATCCTCTTATTTTGTATATATTTCTTCGGAAATAACGCTTCTAGCTTTATTTATTTTCAATTCTAGCAAGTATGAAACCAACGCATAAACAAATAAAGAGTATGATAAGATTCCTGTTGTTTCTGGGGATCTTGTTGTTTTTGTTCAATCAGATCACTCCCTATCTCTATCGATTATTGCCTAACGACTACGTACGAACACGACTTATATGGAGTACGTTAAATAATCCGGAAGAGCGTCCGGATCTTGTCATTTTAGGTAATAGCCGCGGTATGAGTGGTGTGAACGGATACAAGTTAGAAGCAGAGTTGCGAGGAAATCCCTGTGTATATAATCTTACCTCTACCGGTCAGAGATTGAGTGAGAGTGCCTTGTATTATTCCTATTTACCATCTTCTGTTCAAGTAGTTGTACAGTGTGTGGATTTAGATCAATTACGTGGCCCGATCGAATTGGATGATCCCAACCGGGTAGCTCTACATATGTATGGATATAAAATGGATGGTTTTACCCGTGAATTACTTCCTGCTTTAGAGAAACCTCTAAGTGAACCGAATTTATACTATAATTATGTGGCTCGAAATTGTTTATTCTCCGGCTTGACTACTTATCTGCGTAATAAGTTGGATGATGATGTTATCCCCGGAATTATAACCTCTGATTTACGTTATCCAAACTCTACGATGTCTGATAGAAATGAATCTGTCTATAAACGGAAAGTAGAAGAACAGAATGAAGAAAATAAATTCGAGGCATATCAAATCACTCCTGAATGGAAAAGGTTAATAGAGCGTTCTTCCGTTTATTTTAGGGATAGGGGTATTATTTATTGTCTGGTTGTCATGCCGTATAACCCGGATATAACAGCTTTTACAGTAGCGGAGAAACAACGAGCTTTGCGAATGTTTACTCAAATGTTTGATTCTATCCTTATCGTCGACTGTATGGATCTATTGGATACGTCGGATTTTTATGACGCTATCCATCCGAACCGGAAAGGAGCGGAGAAGATAACAGATCAGATCATCCGGTCATTGCGTTCTTCTAGGCTTTCTTTTTAGGATGATATAAACAGGGTTTCTCTATGTATTTCCAGGATAACATACCCAATCCGGTGCTAAGGATAGTGGTAAGAGCCAATGTCAATATCAAGCTATACCGATCAAGTCCGTAATGAATGAATATTTGGATGATCGGGAAATGAATCAAGAAAATACCATACGAGAAATTTCCCATCCGGTTGAATACATGTAACCACTTGAATCCGTAAGCTACCGTGATAATGATAGAGGCTAGAGCGATAGGCTCGAAAATACTCAGCAACATATACTCTCTACCCAATAAAAGAAATAGGCTGACAGGGAACAAATATCTCATATATTTTCGAAAAACAGGGAAATAGGCAAGTATGATAATACCGGAACAAAAGTACATCATTTGTCCGGGGAATTGTCTTTTCATGAATTCATAAATAGGGTTGTGTGTCATATCATCTAAATAATTACACGTTGTCGAGTAGATGAAAGATAAGATATAAATAAGAAGTAGGCATACCAATTTATTGTATCTTTTCAGTAACCAATAGATAATGGGTATGGTGATATATAGCATGAATTCAACCTTGATAGTCCATAAAGACCCATTCATCGCTTGTAAAGGATTGGTATCGAATACGCCGGGTAAATCCGGCGATAAAAAGTTAAATGTAAGTAAATTACAGATAAGATAGGTGTATAAGCTAGAAGAGGTGAGGTATTCCCTGCAGGATAAAGAGGTAAGGAATAATCCGATTAAGGCACATAATAAAATAGTCAAGCTGTAGGCGGGCATAATACGTTGAATACGTTTACGGAAAAAAATCCGGGTATTAGGCGTACGTAAGAAGCTAAACATAACAAGAAATCCACTAATAATAAAGAAACCTTTCACTCGAAATCCTCCGCTAACAAACCAAAAAGGATCTGTCTCTGTCAGTGTGCTGAAATGGTTGAACATGACAGAATACGCAAGAAAGAAGCGAATAAAATCAAAATTATTCGCTTCTTTTACTTGATTTATTAATCTGGAGTTGAGTAAAACTTTCTCTGATTGATTCATTGTTCTATTTGACTACAATGATTTTTGTTACGACGCTCTCTGAGGCTTCCTCTGTGAAAGCTAGTACAAGATATACGCCTGTCGCTACACGTGATCCGTTTGCGCTCCGGCAATTCCAGATAGCTTGTCCCCCCAAGGATTTAGTTTGATAAATAATATTTCCGTTTAAATCCGTGATTTTTACATTCGAATTATCCATTAATCCTACAATCGTTACTTTATCCATATGTTCGGGACGTACCGGATTAGGATATGCATAGATCTCCGAGTAATCAGATTTACCTTCCGAAGCTTCTCCTTGATAGGAATTTAGTCCTTTATCGGTACCGATAAAAACCTCACCGGTCTTATCGTTTATCTCTATATCGTATATGTTATCGGAAAGGAGCGGGCTATTGGTCGTATTAAATTGATAAACGATTGTCTCATTATCATTATCTAGAACATAAACGCCATTTCCTTTGGTTCCAATCCATTTTCGATTACCTGCGTCTACTTTTAGGGTCGTGACGACAACGTTATCTAAGAAATAAGCGAGATTGCCAGTTTCCTCATTGGTATATTTTACCCTTGTACAACGTGTAGCGGCTTTATCCTCAGCGGAAGAGATCCTAGGTTTAGTGAAATATACGGCCCCCCGATTCGTACCAACCCAGATATATCCATCCTTATCCTCGGCTACGCATGTATAATTACTAGGAGTCAATTCTTTTCCGTCGGTATCAATAAGTGTAGTAAACTCATACGAGGAAACTTCGTCTAAAGACTCGCTATTCGGTATCATTACAAGTTTAGGGGTGTTACGAGGCACATAAATCCATTTGTCGTTCGTGGAGGTTATAAGTATATCGTTTATTGTATAAACTCCTCTAAGTTGCTCGATATCCAAACGATGCCATGCTCCTGCTTTGTCAAGAACAAGTACCGCATGGTTAACCTCTGAGCTTGTCATCCACAAATTTCCATTTTTATCAAAGGCCAGTCCATCTATATAACAATAACCGGACCCATAGCCTCCTGCGGTTTCTTTAAAGGCATTCTTTTCATTGTATGACTGGACGGGAGTTCCATTCTTATATTGGATAACGCCATCACCCATGGAAGAGGCGTATACGATCTCATCATTAGAATCATCGGTCGTTACGGCTATACTTGTATAGTCTCGTGGATTTCTTGGTAAATTGAGTTTCTTTTGGGCTTCTTTAGGATCGATAAAAGACCATTTATCATAATCGTATGTAAGAATATAACCTCCTTTGTCGAAGCGTTTACCATTTAGGAGGTCTTTACCTCCTATGATCATATATACTTTATCATTTTTACAAACAATATCGAATGCGCTATTGCTGTAAGGTCCGTCTAAAATGATAGGTTCATTAAGAGCCTCAAAACTATTTGGTCCTTTCCGTTGGATAGAACGTAGCCCTTTGCTTCCTTCCGCTATCCAATATTTGTCTGTTTGATAGGTACTGATATCATTGATACTTAAGTTTATTTGGTCAAACTTTTGCGTATCGGATACGATGAAAACCCTTGAGTTATCTATACATGCTAATTTTTCGCCTATTACTTTCATGTATTTTAGGGTTGAGCTATTTATTATTCGGGAAAGCTCTCCATTGTTTTCATAGAAGATACCTTGCTGACTGACCAAGTAGAACAAAGTATTCTTGAATGAAGCGATAGCTGAGATCGTATGACTATCGGAAAGGTTTGATAATCCATAGGGCTTCCAGTTTGCCTTATCCAGTAGGTTCTCTTTTAATGAGGCGTATATAATCCCCGAAGATACTTCTGCCTTATTGGTTGTAGAGGCATATATATTGCCATTCTGTATGGCACACGATGTTATATTTAAGGAAAGCTTGTAGGTATCCTTTATTTCCTTTTTGGCCATATTGACCACGACGATACCAAATGCTGTCGATAAATAGGCATATTCATCATGTACCAATACTGAATTGATTTGTTTGTCTCTTATGGACGTACTGGTCGACAGATAAGGTAGATTTGTCGCCACTCCTCCCTCAAGTATATCTATATTTGAATTATCATAGATAATAAGGAGTGATTTTGTTTGTTTATTATAGCGGATCAAAGAAATCGTATTATCATTTAATCCGTTTCCTTTATAATATTGCTTAATACTATTATCATCTTTTCCATACGTATAAAGAGATCCTTCCGCTACCACAAATACTTGGTCGTTCGATTCCTCTACGCTGTTTGTGTTATTGTAAGAAAGATACGTTTTCCATCCGGTTGTATTAAAATTAGCGGCTAATACAGTGAATGAAAAAAATGAAAATAGAATAATAGTAAGTATATGTCTCATATTAACAATTGTAATCAGATAAAAATGATGTTAACTTCATGACGGCTTTCGCACGATGGCTGATCTGGTTTTTTGTATCGTTACCCATCTCGGCGAAAGTTTGTGTATAGGTATCAGGCATGAATATAGGATCGTATCCAAATCCGCTATTTCCGCGTTTTTCGGTAGTGATAGAGCCATTCACGATACCGTCGAAGGTATATTCTTTTCCGTCAAGGACTAGAGCTATGACCGTGCGGAAACGTGCTTTTCTGTTTTCTTTATGATTCATTTCGGACAACAGCTTGTTCATATTAGCTTCCGAGTCGTGCCCTGTTCCTGCGTAACGAGCCGAATAGACTCCCGGAGCATTATTCAATACCTCGACTTCTAATCCCGTGTCGTCAGCGAAACAATCATATCCGAATTTCTCCTTGATATAGCGGGCTTTTAGCAAAGCATTTCCCTCTAAGGTATCTGCCGTCTCGGGGATATCGTCATGGCAATCTATATCGGATAAACTTATGATTTCCGCGTATCCGGCGGTTATCTTGCGGACCTCGTCCAGTTTGTGTTGATTATTTGTCGCGAATACAAGTTTCATATTTCGTAATCTATTAAATAAGAAAGCATTTCTATACGGTAGATATATAACGTATGGAAATGCTTTAAATTGTTTGTATATTCTTTTTTAAGTCTTTATCTGATCGAACCCCTCACCATATACCCCTCGGACGATACTTTGGGAGATGAACGCTTGGTGGTCTATCCGCTTCACGATCCGGAAGATGGAGACGGATTCGGATTTCTTGGCGAGGAGTACGACTACCTTGACGGGTTTGCGGGAATAACCGCCCTCACCGTCTAGTATCGTGCAGCCACGGCCTAACTCATGGATGATACGATCTGCTATCTCGTCGTACTTCTGGGAGAAGATGAGGAATTGTACGGATTGGCGGTTACCGTTCAATACCATGTCGAGAACGTAATTGCTTATGACCATCTCCACGAAACCGAAAACGATCTTGTCCACGTTATGGAACAGGAAGAAAGAGGAACTGATGATGAAGAAATCGCAAAACAGAAGGATACGTCCGATCGATATATTCTTATATTTATTGATTACCGCACCGATAATATCCGTACCTCCGGTACTACCGTTCGCCGAGAATACCAATCCTAGTCCGGCACCACACATGAACGCTCCGATTATGATAGCCATAAACGGCTGGTCGTGCAGTATAGGTTGTCCTTTCAGCAGCCACTCGAAGAGAGAGAGAGAAGCCGAGAGTGAGAAAACTCCGAAAATAGTTTTTATCAAGAATTTTAGACCAAGGATCTTTAAGGCTACCACCAACAAGGCTACGTTGATGACAAAATAAGATACGGATACCGGGATCAATCCATTGGAGGCAAAGAAGATCAACGCACAGATACCACTTACCCCACCTGTCACGATCTCGTTGGAAAGGATAAAGGCGTTGAATCCGAATCCGTATAATAAAGTTCCGAACAGGATCATTAGATAATCCTGTACGGAAAAATAGATTTTTGTGAGTTTTAAGTTCATCCCACTACGATATTAACGATTTTGCCGGGAACGACAATAACTTTCTTAATGGTCTTGCCTTCCATCCACTTCGCTGAGTTCTCATGGCTCAAGGCCGCCTTCTCAGCGTCTTCACGGGAGATATCTGCCGGAAGTTCGAGGTTGAAACGGGCTTTACCATTGAATGAGATGACGTAGGTAACTGATTTTTCTACCAGATACTCTTCGTTATGTTCCGGCCACTGGGCATCGCAGATGGTCGTATCATGTCCTAATTGATGCCATAGCTCTTCCGTGATGTGGGGAGCGAACGGAGCCAATAAGATGATCAGCGGCTCCAAGATGGCGCGCTTGCTGCATTTTAAGCTCGTTAACTCGTTCACGCAAATCATGAAAGCGCTAATGGACGTGTTGTATGAGAAATGCTCGATGTCGAACGTTACTTTCTTGATCAGCTTATGCAAGGATTTCAATTCGTCGGCCGTAGGCTCGGCATCGGTAACTTGCAGGGTATCCGTATTGCCGAAGAATAAACCCCAAAGCTTTTTTAAGAAACGGTGTACGCCATCGATACCGTTCGTATCCCAAGGCTTGGATTGCTCCAACGGGCCTAGGAACATCTCGTACAAACGTAGGGTATCGGCACCATATTTCTCAACGATCATATCCGGGTTCACTACGTTGAACATGGATTTGGACATCTTCTCGACCGCCCATCCGCAGATATATTTACCATCTTCCAATACGAACTCCGCGTCGTTGTATTCCGGACGCCAGTTCTTGAAAGCCTCTATATCCAACAGATCGTTAGATACGATATTTACGTCTACGTGGATAGGGGTGACCTCGTATTGGTTTTTCAAGTTCAAGGAAACGAATTTATTGGTTCCGTTGATGCGGTACACGAAGTTCGACCGTCCTTGGATCATACCTTGGTTGATCAATTTCTTGAACGGCTCTTCCTCGCAAACGATACCCAAGTCGAATAAGAACTTATTCCAGAAACGGCTGTAGATCAAGTGGCCGGTAGCGTGTTCCGTACCACCGATATATAAATCCACGTTTCTCCAATATTCATCCACGTCTTTAGCGACCAAGGCTTTATCATTACGCGGGTCCATATAGCGCAAATAATAAGCGGAAGAACCGGCGAAGCCCGGCATCGTACAAAGTTCCAGCGGGAAGATCGTCTGGTTATCGATCTTCGATACCTCGGTGACTTTTTGGTTTACCGTGTCCCAAGCCCATTTAACGGCGTGTCCTAATGGAGGCTCGCCCGTCTCGGTAGGCAAGAATTTATCTACTTCCGGCAGTAACAGGGGCAGACATTCTTCCGGCAACATCTGAGGCATGCCATCGGCGTCGTAATATACCGGGAACGGTTCGCCCCAATAACGCTGGCGGCTGAAAATAGCGTCGCGCAAGCGGTAGTTTATCTTCACACGTCCCAAATCGTGATCTTTTACGTATTTCTTGGTAGCGGCTATCGCTTCCTTGATCGTCAGTCCGTTCAAGGAAAGATCGCAATAAGGAGTAACGCCGGCTCTCGGAGAATTGCATACGATACCTTCCTTGGCATCGAAACTTTCCTCGCTTACGTCGCAACCTTCCACCAACGGACGGATTTCCAGTCCGAAATGCTTCGCGAAAGCGTAGTCGCGGCTATCGTGCGCCGGAACCGCCATGATCGCTCCCGTACCGTAGCCGGCCAATACATAGTCGCTGATCCAGATGGGAACCGCCTCGCCCGTAAACGGGTTAATAGCGTAGGAACCACTGAATACACCGGTTACCTGACGGTCGGCGATGCGCTCGCGCTCGGTACGTTTCTTGGTACGATCTAGGTAAGCGTCTACTTCCGCTTTTTGGTCTGCCGTAGTTAATTGTTGAACCAATTCGCTTTCCGGAGCTAATACCATGAAGGTAACACCAAACATCGTATCGGCACGGGTCGTAAAGATCGTGAATTCCCTGTCGCTGTCTTTTACCTTGAAGCGAACCTCGGCACCTTCGCTGCGTCCGATCCAGTTCTTTTGGGTCTCTTTCAAGGAATCCGTCCAGTCGATCGTATCCAACCCGTCCAACAGGCGTTGCGCGTAAGCGGATACACGTAAGCACCATTGGCGCATGATCTTTTGTTCCACCGGATAGCCTCCACGCTCGGAGACACCGTTCACGACCTCATCATTCGCTAATACGGTACCCAAGGCGGCACACCAGTTCACCATGGTCTCTCCACGATAAGCGATCCGGTAGTTGAGTAATATCTCTTGTTTTTCTTTATCGCTCTTGGCTTTCCATTCCTCGGCGGTGAAACTAAGTTCCTCTCCGCAAGCTACGTTCAGACCTTCCGTTCCACTGGTCTCGAAAGCCTGTATCAACTCGCTGATCGGGCGGGCTTGCTTCTCGTCGTTGCAGTAGTAGCTGTTGAACATCCGGATGAAGGCCCATTGCGTCCATTTGTAATATTCGGGATCACAGGTACGGATCTCACGGCTCCAATCGTAGCAGAAACCGATCTTTTCCAATTGCTCCCGATAACGGGCTATATTATTCTTTGTCGTGATCTCCGGATGTTGTCCGGTCTGGATGGCGTATTGCTCCGCAGGCAATCCGTAAGCGTCGTAACCCATCGGGTGCAATACGTTAAAACCTTGCAAACGTTTGAAACGCGAATAAATATCAGAAGCTATATAACCGAGCGGGTGGCCAACGTGTAATCCCGCACCGGAAGGATAGGGGAACATGTCCAATACATAGTATTTAGGCTTATTCGTGTCCTTTTCGACTTTATAAACCTTTTCGGCAATCCAGTAGTCGTGCCACTTCTTCTCAATCTCTCTGAAATTGTACTCCATGATCGTTTATCGTTTTTGTATCGTTTTCTATTTAAGGCCACAAAGTTAGTGAATTTATTTATTTTATATGAGTTATTTACATGAACTGTTTATTTCACGTAACCAATCCGGGGGCGAGATTGATTCTTGGTTCTTCTCGCTTGTAACTCAGCGAGTGACAGATTGATTAGCTCAAGTTGCGTACGGGTATCTTCGTTGATGTCGTTGTAATCGGCAAATGCTTCTTCGATATACGCTTTGAGTTCCTTTACTTCTTGTTGGAGTTCAAGCAAAGGGGAGGAAGAACTTATTATTTGTCGTATACCGACGAAAGCACGCATGATAGAGATATTGACTTTAATGGCTGTATCGGATCTGAGTACAGAAGAAAGCATTGCTATACCTTGCTCCGTGAAAGCGAATGGAGCATATTGGTTACCTCCTTTCTTTGAGATGCCAATTTGGCATACCATATTGTTTTTCAAGTTGTTAAATTCTTGAATTGTTAATGTGAACATAAAATCATCAGGAAAGCGTTCTATGTTTCGTCTGACCGCACGTTTCAATTGGGCGGTTTCCGTTCCATACATTTCCGCCAGATCAAAATCCAGCATGACTTTTTGCCCTCTGATCTCATAAATCTTGTTTTGTATCGCTTGTAATTCCATAGTATAAGAACTTATTAGTTTACTTTATTTGATATAACCAATTTTAGGCTTTTTAGCATTGTTCTTTTTCTTTGTAGCCAGTTCGGAAAGAGCTATGTAAATATCATCCAAAGACTTTTGGGTGTCTTCACTGAGATCATTGATAGCGCAAAGCGTTTCCTCATTAGCCATTTCAAGAGATTTGATACGTTCTTGTAGTTCTTTAATTTCGATGGAACTAGTGATAGTTTGTAAGGTATAATTCCGGATAGCGACAAAGGCTCTCATAATGTTTCTGTTGATTTCTATGGCAGTTTTAGAATTTAGCACACTACTAAGCATAGCCACCCCTAATTCCGTGAAAGCAAAAGGCTTATATTTGAAATTACTACCTCTTCCTTTGTTCAAGATACCAAATTGGCATCTTGAAAGTTCCTCCTTGGTTAACTCAAACATGAAATCATCTCCTTCAAAGCGTTCTATATTACGTCTGACCGCACGTTTCAGTTGGGCGGTTTCCGTTCCATACATTTCCGCCAGATCAAAATCCAGCATGACTTTTTGCCCTCTGATCTCATAAATCTTGTTTTGTATCGTTTGTAATTCCATAGTAAAGATTTTAGTTTAATATTATGGTCGCAAAGGTTTGTAAAATAATTGAGATAAGCAATAAGCTAGTTGGATATTTATGATTGGTTGCATTTGTAAGTTGTACAATGAGTTATTGCTGATCCGGCTTATTGTCTATTTTTTATGTGTTCTTATTTTCCTTATAAGATTTCCGGGAAAAACACGTACGTGATTTATGAAAAACACGTACGACTTTTTGGAAAAACATGTACGTGTTTTCCGGAAAACATGATGATGTTTTTATATCACTGATATTCATGTATATATAACTTGATACCTTTGCATGGACTTATTGTGTTTTTTTTCTTCTTGTATTTGTTATTTTGTTGTTCTATCGTTTGTTTATGAATTAAAAATATTTAATTTTGCTTATCTATAATAAAGGATGAAGTCATTTATATATATACTATTAACTTCCTTGACTTTCCTTGTGGTAGGATGCCAAAATGAATCTGAGGAAATCCGTTTGATCAATCAGGCGGAACGCCTGTTTGATGCTTATCCGGATAGTGTAATCACTACATTGGATTCCATTCCGCTCCCAGAAGAGATGAGTCCCCGTCTGATAGCCCGTTGGTGTATGTTATACGCACGTGCCGCCGATAAAATAGAGGACGAGATGCCTTATACGAACCAGCTTGAGATCGCCTTGAAATACTATCAAAAGAAAAAGATGCGGGAAGAGGAGGCTGAGATCGGTCTTTATCTGGGGCGTTCGTACGTGGAGGATAAGGAGTACGAGAAGGCAATGAGGACTTACTCCGATGCGCTGAAAGTAGCGTTGGCGATTAAGGATTATAATCGTGCCGGGTATATTTGTAGTTATATGGGAGATTTGTATGAGGTAGATCTTCGTTATATATTAGCCGCCGAGAAGTATAAAGAAAGCGGAAAGTATTTCCATTTAGCTAATAATACTACGAGCTATGTACGTGCGTTCGTGAATGAGGGAAGAAGCTATATGAGTGTTGATTCTAATTATTTGGCTTTAGCTTCATTGAAGCAAGCAGAAGTGATTATGGATTCGTTAAATGTCGAAAATGTTAAAACTTATGTATATAATGGCTTGGGTAATATATATAATGATTTGGGAGATTATGATTTAGCGGAATATTATATTTTACGATGTATAGAATTAGATCCAGAAGAAGTAGCTTCAGATTATTTATCATTGGTTGATATCGAGAAAAAACGTGGTAACTTGGAGAAGGCTGAGCAGTATTTGAGAAAGGCTAGTGATGTGCCTGCTGATAATGAGTTAGTTCCGATTACTATAGCTTATTATAATTATGTAATAAAGAAGAAACAAGATGACTTAAAAAACGCTTTGGATTTTTTTGAAAAATATGTGGAAATAGAGGATTCTCTTATAAACGTAAGTAAATCTATAGATATATATGATACAGAACAAAAATATGAACATTTGAAATTACATAATGAAAATATAGGATTACTTTTAAAAAATCAAAAGAATTATATATTTATATTAGTTTTATTATTTATCTGTGCTTTACTCGTTATTATCTATTTGATGACATTGAGAAGAAAAAATAGATCATTATTGAAACAACAAGAGGAAATAAATGATTTGAATCAAAATATATATCAGCTATCTGTAAAGTTATGTGGAAAAGAAAAAAAAATAAAGTTACAAGAAAACTCATTACATCTTGCGAAAGAAGAATTAGTATCTTATGAAAGTACAAAAAAAGAAGTAGAGGATTTGAGATATAGATTAATCAATTTAAGAGAAATAAAGATTCAAAATTCTAGTTTAACTCAAAAAATAAAGAGGATGTCTCAAACGGTTTGGTCGAAAGCCTCACAAGCAGTAATCGATGAGAAGATGTGGATTGATATAGAAGTGTTGATGGTAGAGATATATCCTGATATTGTAAAGGCATTGAGAGACGCAGACCTATCTTTTTCGGAAATGCACCTTTGTTTTCTTACCTTATTCAAATTAGATACGAAAGCCATGTCTACCCTTTTAAATATAATACCAACTTCCGTAGACAAAACACGCTTGCGGGTACGGAAAAAGTTACATTGGGAAGGCAAGCAAGATTTTTATGAGTCGCTTATCCATATTAAACCTGTTTAGTCTGTTATAGACTCTGTTTAGATACAATTTTAGAGTTTTGTCCATATATGTATTGGTTTACTTGTTTGATTATTAAATAATTATATATTTTTGCTTGTCCATACGTTCTTGAAGGTTTTGTACTTTCTATGTCATGTAGACTCTCTACTTTTGCAGTCGTAAACAATAACGAAAAAAGAGAGTGTATATGAAAAATTTAAAATGGCTGTTACTAGCTCTATTTAGTATCTCTACTTGTACAACTTCATTATTAGCGCAGCGTATATCTATACGTGGGCACGGAAGTTTGCATAAAAAACAGCGATCTATTAATTTAGATGTACCTATAATAGCTGATATCGATGAAACCTCAAAAGTTCTATCCTTGGAGTTCTTAGAATATATAGGAGAGGTACGAGTATCTGTTACAGACACTAATGGAAATATTGTTTATGAGGAAATGATAGATACACAAAATGTTTCTTCTAGTATTATCTCATTAGATGAATGTACTTCTGGATCTTATGGCCTTTATATATCAGATTCAGAAAATTATGTGGAAGGTTTTTTTAATTTATAAATAATTTAAATTTTAGAAGTATGGACAAAAAGACAGTGCTTTTAGCATCTGCATGTACTTTATTAATGATATCATGTAGTAATGATTCGGAATTGATTAATGTTGCTGAAACGACAGGATTACAAACAAAGGCTTTTGTTGGTGAAGCAGATTTTCAAATTGTAGATTATGCGGGAGATAAATGTATTCAGTTCAAGAATGATTCCGTATTTAATGCAATGCTTTGGGAGATGAACGATATGTCAGAAGAAGAGATAAATAATATTTTCTCGGGAGTTGGTTTCGTAAGTCAATGGCAACTTATGCAAGAAGCAGATCAAGAACAGGAGCTTATTGTAGACAATTATGAGAAAGATCTTAGCCAACCTTGGCCTGCTCATCAAATCAAAGAATTCAAACAAAAATATGATGATGTTTTCATGTTTGAACCTTATGATTCTACAGATTTTATTGCGCATTATAAATTAAAAGGTTCCACGTATAGTCCTTTTGTAAATAGGCAAGGATTGTTTTTAATTGGAGATAGTGTTGTGCATGCTTCTGTGTATGAATCTTTAGAGGAATATTTCGGACCAGGGATATCATTGTATGGAGATGATATGTCAACATCGGAAGCTACTAGTACAAATAAGGCAGAAGTAAAATATACGAAGTCGGATGGTACTTTCGTAAAAGTTAGAGCTATGCCAGCATTGGAAGATGGAACAATGTGGATTGCCGGTAAAGAATATAAGAAAGTAAAGTGTGAATTACTTAGTCAAAGAAAAAAGGTTCTTTGGAAGAGACATCATGCAAGTGTTCACTTTCGGTATCAATTGAAAGGTTCTGGATTGGGCTTTGGTGCGCCTGCTCCTCAAGGAGGATATTTTATAAGTCATGATAATCAAGTTATTCTGAATATAGTAGATCCTTATGGTAAGGAAACTTATAATCTAGGTGTGTTTGGAAAAAATGATAGGTATGGTAATGGTGTACCTATGTGGTCTCTTTCAGGAAGGATGGAAATTTGGTCAGATGAAATACCAGAAAGCAAAAGAGGAACATCAAAAGTTGATTTTCAAATATAAATACACGACACAATTGTTATGAGAAAAAAGATTTTATTATTCTTATTACTTGTTTCTACTTCAGCTTTTGTTTTTGCCCAAGTAGAGCATGGGTTATTAGTAGGTGCTGGTGTTGGATTTCCTTTGCAGGATGGTTGGAAGGAGACTACTTGGGGTGATAAATCGAATTTGGATTATCGGAACGATTATAAATTGAATAGTATGATCGGTTATCGCTTCCGATTCCTTCCGGAACAGAAATTCTTCTATGACTTGGATGTTACGATGGGATTTCAAAAGATGGAAACTGTCAAGTCTTCTCGTTATCTTTCTTACGAAGGTATAGAAGGTGGTTCACATATATTCAAAGGTGGTACTGAGACGATTGATGAATTTGTCATGCCTATCTCCGTAGCCACTAGTTGGAATTGGCGTTTTGCCAAGAAATTCCATTTGGGTGCCGGTATCGCTCCTACGCTTTATGTACAACCACAAGCCGTGTTTGATCTGTCCGTGATGGCGAAGGTGGGATATCGTTTAAGCAAGCATTGTGAGTTCGGCCTTTCTTATCAATATGGCTGTTTCAATACCTTGAAGCATTTCAATAACGGACCGGCTAATGGCCGTCGTGGACATCTTTCGGATTTGATGCTCTCTGTATATGTTCCTTTTGTTTTGAAATGATGGAATAATAAAATATAGAAACATATAATGTTTTATTTGGAACCAAAACAAAGATGAATAACTGCCTATAAGAAAAGAGTACGTGAAAAAGAGCCATGTGTAGAGAGATAATTCTATGCATGGCTTTTGCTTGTATATGATGTATAAATTTTGAATAATTATTGAGGCCTTTTTGCATTTTTTGTTTGCGATATTGTCTCTTTCGTGATTAAGAACTATCTTTGACAAACTATTCAATATAAGGCTAATGCCAAAAAAAATGAAAGCTTTAGGTATTGACTCTGGAATAATTTGGTAAGTCACGGGCCTTGAACCGGGGGAATAGGATTGAAAGTAGAATATTATAATAGTTAGGGATATGCGTATTGTTGCCTTTTTTAGTGCTATTGCCGTAATTATTCTGCTATTGGCAGGATGTGGACATGAGAAATCAAATAATTCTCAAGTTGTTAATTTAGTTCAACTTGGTGGAGTGGAGTATTCGGAAATACCGAAGTCGAATATCATTCAGCTAGAGAAATCTGATTTCCCGAAAGGGGAGATCCGTTCTATTGAGCGGATACCGATTGACTTGGAGATCGAGCTTCGGGAAGTGAATATATTGGCTAAAGGCAACTACCTCATCGTTAAACACCTTGAGTGGCGGGAGGGAGCCTATCTTTTGCATGTACTCTCTTTGCCCGATTATAAAACGGTTGCTCAATTAGCCCCTTTTGGCGAGGGACCGGATGAGTTCAATGATATACGCATGATACCCACGGAAGAGACCGATAAGCTTTGCTACGTCTGGAACATACGTAATAATCGGATCTTTAGCTTGTCCACTACCCTTAAACTAGAGGAGTATGATCAATTGGCTGAAATCCCTGAAAATAAGATAGTCCCTGATGAGCCTTTATATATGGGAGATGGCAAGATGCAGGTTAGTCTAGGTTCAAATGATGGAATGGGAATAGGATTGGTAAGCTTGAATGATACTATAGTGAAGGGAACCGTACCTTTCCTGTTCGCTGAAGGAGCAGGTTGGTTTTTCTATATCGGAAATTTGGCGCATAGCTTTTCAAGAAAACGAGAAGCATTTGTGTTTACCTTTCATGACCGGATCGTTTTCTTTGACTTTGATGGTAACCATGTGAAGATGTGCCGGTTTGGAGATAAAACCTTACAAACTACCTCTTCGCCGGATAATCCTCTCTATTATTACAGTTGTTTCGCGAGTGATAAGTATGTCTATGCCGTTTACCGGGAATCAAAGAAAGATACGGATGAAACGAATCCCTTGTATCTGGAGCAATTTGATTGGGATGGGAATCCGGTAGCTCGTTATTCGTTACCCAAAGGAAGAGGCCTATACACTGGATGTGCGACAGAAGATAATTCGATAATCTATATGGTAGATTATTATGAGGACAATTTCCTGCATAAGATTGTTTTGAGCAAAGACTAATAAATTCTAGTGCTTTTCCCGTGATTTTTGTAGATTTGCGATTCTTTTGATAAAAAAATAGTATATAGCAAGGATCGGAAATGAAAAGAGGTGGAAAGGATATTGAATCGTTGGATAGCTTACGGGTCTTGTCCCTGTTCTCTGGATGTGGGGGCATGGATTTAGGATTCGAGGGGGATTTTATATGTCATCGTAAGTCTATATCTCCTCAAAGTACCTGGGTTCAAGAGGTTATCGATGAACACTGGGTTCGTTTACAGAAGAATCGTTTTCGAACGGTCTTTGCGAATGATATATTGAAAGAGGCACAAACCGCTTGGCTTCAATATATGGATCGATTCGGATATGATAAAAACGTTTATAATACAAAGAGTATCGTAGACTTGGTGAAAGAGCATCGAGCGGGGAAAAAAGTCTTCCCTAAAAATATAGATGTCGTCACGGGAGGTTTTCCTTGCCAGGATTTCAGTGTCTCCGGTAAACGTTTAGGGTTTGAGTCGAATAAGGATCATACCGGGAAATTGCGTGAGGACGATGAGGCCTCGGAAGAGACGAGGGGTAAACTTTACTATTGGATGAAGCAGGTGATCGATATTACGAGACCCAAGATATTTATCGCGGAGAACGTGAAGGGACTAGTGAATCTGGGAGACGTGAAAAGTATTATTCAGAGAGACTTCGCCCATGCGGCTGGGGATGGATATATTGTTTTAGATCCTCAAGTTTTACATGCGGGCAATTATGGGGTTCCGGAGTCTAGAGAGCGTGTGATTTTTATCGGGATACGTAAGTCCGCGTTAAAGGTTAAGGCTTTAAGAGCGCTTCAAGAGGAGAAGATACCCAAAGCTTACGATCCTTATCCGAGTCCGACACATGCTTGCACCGTGGAAGATAAGAAACTATTGCCACCGGTGGTTTGTCGGGATGTATTTGTAGGATTGGAGGAACCGGATAGGACAGAAGATCCATCCCAGCGGTATTATTCACAGGCGAAATATATGGGAGCTCATTGTCAAGGTCAAAAGGAGATCGCGCTGGATAATATTGGCCCGACGATTCGTTCCGAGCATCATGGAAATATAGAATACCGTCGTTTATCCCGGGAGCATGGGGGCATTATTACGGAAGAATTAGACGCCGGTTTACAAGAACGTCGCTTAACTCCTCGAGAATGTGCTTTGATACAGACGTTTCCGCCGGATTATACGTTTGTCTCCCATAAAAAGAACAGTACACGTTTTGAGTTAAGTGCCTCAGGCGCTTATAAAGTGATCGGTAATGCGGTTCCTCCGGTATTAGCGTATCATATAGCGAATCGCATACAGACTTTATGGCCGTTGTATTTTAAAAAGAGATAATTATATCGGAATTCCGTCCAGAACTTATGTTGCCTAACCGATATGAGGTCTGGCTTAATGATATTTGGAAACTTATATCTCCGCAAACGGCTTAACGACTTGTATATGGAATTAGTTGGGGATTGAGACGGTTGATTTAGAACTAATAGCGAATCAGAAGGGTTATACAAATACGTAACATTAAAGTTTAAAGCTATGAAGTTTTTTATTGACACGGCGAATCTGGACCAGATCCGGGAAGCGAATGAATTGGGAGTATTGGATGGCGTGACGACTAATCCGTCCTTAATGGCGAAAGAGGGAATCCGGGGGGTGGAAAATCAACGGAAACACTATTTGGAAATTTGCGAGATCGTGGGCGGGGATGTTAGCGCCGAGGTAATCGCTACCGACTTAGAAGGCATGATAAAAGAAGGGGAGGAGTTGGCCGCTTTACATCCTAATATAGTCGTTAAAGTACCTTGTATCGAAGCGGGGATTAAAGCGATAAAATATTTCACCAGAAAAGGCATCCGTACGAATTGTACGCTGGTTTTCTCTGTCGGTCAGGCGTTATTGGCGGCTAAGGCCGGGGCTACGTATGTATCGCCCTTTGTCGGGCGTTTGGATGATATTGCCAGCGACGGGATAGAGCTGGTACGTAAGATCGTGGAAATGTATGATTATTATGATTATGATACCCAAGTTTTAGCGGCTTCTATCCGTAGCACCCAGCATATCATCCAATGCGTGGAGGCCGGGGCGGATGTGGCTACTTGTCCTTTGTCCGCCATTAAAGGCTTATTGAAACACCCGTTAACGGATAGTGGGCTAGCTACTTTTCTAGCGGATTATAAGAAAGTAAACGGATAGAAAAAAAATAGTACCTTTGTGCGGATTAATTCGTAAACGCATTTAAAAGATTACTATCGTGGCAAAAGTTGTGGAAACCCCTTTGATGAAGCAGTATTTCGATATAAAAGCGAAACATCCGGACGCTATCCTTTTATTCCGGGTTGGAGACTTTTACGAGATGTATGGCGAGGACGCCGTGATTGGCGCGGAAATACTGGGTATCGTACAGACCAAACGTGCGAATGGCGTGGCGCAGCATGTCGAGATGGCGGGATTTCCACATCATGCCTTGGATTCTTATCTGCCGAAGTTGGTGCGGGCCGGAAAGCGTGTGGCTATTTGCGACCAGCTGGAAGACCCTAAGTTGACGAAGAAACTGGTGAAGCGGGGTATTACGGAATTGGTGACTCCCGGTGTTTCCATCAATGATAATATACTGAATCATAAAGAGAATAATTTCTTGGCCTCTATCCATTTCGCCAAGGAGGTATGTGGTATCTCTTTCTTGGATATCTCTACCGGCGAGTTTATGACGGCGGAGGGTTCTATAGACTATATCGACAAATTACTCAATAACTTTTCCCCGAAGGAAGTCTTGATCGAACGAGGAAACAAGAAACGTTTCGAGGAGGCTTTCGGTCCTCGTTTCTTTATCTTTGAGCTGGATGACTGGATCTTTACGACCTCGGCTGCCGAGGATCGCCTGTTGAAGCATTTCGAGACGAAGAACCTGAAGGGTTTTGGCGTACAACATCTGAAATTAGGTATTATCGCTTCCGGGGCGATTCTGTATTATCTGGACCAGACCCAGCACACGCATATTTCCCATATCACCGCTTTATCCCGTATCGAGGAGGATCGATACGTCCGCTTGGATAAGTTTACGGTACGCAGCTTGGAACTGGTGGGTACGATGAACGATGAGGGAACAAGCTTGTTGGACGTGATCGATAAGACGATCTCGCCGATGGGCTCTCGTATGCTTCGCCGGTGGATACTATTCCCGCTAAAGGATGTAAAACCGATCCAAGAACGCCAAGAGGTCGTGGATTATTTCTTCCGTGAACCGGAGACAAAGGAGTTGCTGGATACGCAGTTGGAGCAGATCGGCGATTTGGAACGTATTATCTCCAAGGTGGCTGTCGGCCGTGTATCTCCTCGTGAGGTGGTTCAGCTAAAGGTCGCGCTTCGTGCGATCGAGCCGATCAAGGAGGCATGTATGGCGAGTGAGGAACCCAGCTTATGCCGGATCGGGGAGCAATTAAACGCTTGCGCCTTGATCCGCGACCGGATTGAGAAAGAGATTAATAACGATCCCCCTTCGTTGGTCAATAAGGGAGGAATTATAGCGAAGGGGGTCAACGAGGAATTGGATGACTTGCGTGCCATCGCTTATTCCGGCAAGGATTATTTGTTGAAGGTACAGCAGCGCGAGATCGAATTGACGGGTATCCCAAGCTTGAAGATCGCTTTCAACAACGTCTTCGGCTATTATATAGAGGTACGTAATACCCATAAGGATAAAGTCCCGGCGAATTGGATCCGTAAACAGACCTTGGTGAACGCCGAGCGCTATATTACCGAGGAGTTGAAGGAATACGAGGAGAAGATATTAGGGGCGGAAGAAAAGATCCTTGCTCTGGAGACCCGCCTTTTCAATGAGCTGGTATTGGCCTTGACGGAGTATATTCCGCCTATCCAGATGAACGCGAACTTGATCGGGCGTATCGATTGCCTTTTATCTTTCGCCAAGGCCGCGGAGGCGAATAAGTATATCCGTCCGATCGTGAGTGATTCCGACAAGATCGACATAAAGGGAGGTCGCCACCCGGTAATCGAGAAACAACTGCCCTTGGGAGAACCTTATATCGCCAATGATGTCTATCTGGATGACGAGAAACAACAGATCATCATTATCACGGGTCCGAATATGGCCGGTAAGTCCGCCTTATTGCGTCAGACAGCCTTGATTACGCTCATGGCGCAAATCGGTTGCTTTGTTCCGGCCGAGAGCGCCCATATAGGTATCGTGGATAAGATATTTACCCGTGTAGGTGCCTCGGATAATATCTCGGTGGGTGAGTCTACTTTTATGGTAGAGATGAATGAGGCCTCCGATATATTGAATAATATGACTTCCCGGAGCTTGGTACTGTTCGACGAGTTAGGCCGGGGTACCAGTACCTACGATGGCATATCGATCGCTTGGGCGATCGTGGAATATATTCATGAGCACCCGAATGCGAAGGCGAAGACGCTGTTCGCTACCCATTACCACGAGCTGAACGAGATGGAGCGTGCCTTTAAGCGGATCAAGAACTATAACGTATCGGTCAAGGAAGTAGGGAATAAGGTGATATTCTTGCGTAAGTTGATACCGGGAGGAAGCGAGCATAGCTTTGGTATCCACGTGGCGAAAATGGCCGGTATGCCTAAAAGCATCGTGAAGCGTTCGAATGAGATCTTGAAGCAGTTGGAGTCCGAGAATCGTCAGGAAGGCATCGGGGGTAAACCTGTAAAAGCGATTGCGTCTGCCGCCGAGGGGTATCAGCTGAGTTTCTTCCAGTTGGATGATCCGGTGTTGAGCCAAGTACGGGATGAGATCAAGAACTTGGACGTGAATAATCTTACCCCCTTGGAAGCCTTGAACAAACTGAGTGAGATTAAGCGGATTATTACGGGGAAATAATCCGCTTGATCGTATTACCGATGATTGGTAATCGTTTACTTTTTAGGTCTCACCAACACTACCACCCGGTTGTCATCCTCTTCCAATGTCGCGGCTACCTCTTTTAGTTTGCCTTTCAGCTTTCCCCTTTTATAGTCCTGGCAAAGATCGGAAGCATTGATGGTAGAACACAATTCGCCTTTTGAATTGATGGGAGGAAATGTCACCATATAGATTTCTTTCTTATAAGAATAATCATCGTTGTATGTGATATAGTTGAAAAATTTCTTTTCTTGCGTATCGTATGCGAAGTACTTTCTCGGGAAACCTTCTCCTGTGTTAAAATCATATATATTCGTTACGCTTTCCATGAAATAATAACGATCGGAAATCAATCTTAAGACGACGAAAACGCCCGGATCCATGGTGTGGATAGGGGGTGTTCGTGCGATAAGCGGGCGCAAACTGTAATCAGGCATTAAGGTGTAGACCGTATCTGCAGAGGCCTCAAATAGAATCCAATTACCCTTAAAAGGAATTATACTGTTATACGGACCTGGTCCAGCTGCTCTTGTTTCTCCTTTATCATAAAGTCTTTCAACGATATGGAATAATTGCTTCTCTTTATATGGAACCGTGATTTCTTTCGTTATACTTCCATCTTGCTTCGACACAAGCAAGAACGGTACCTCAAAATTAAACTTATCATAGCAAATCAAGTTGTCCTTGTCATAATCAAGCATTTCCACGTAAAACGAACTTTTCTCGCTTCTTTGATTCAGACTTCGTTTGAAATTTCCTTCCAAATCATAAACCCTTATCTTTTTCGCATGAAAATCATTTACGAAAATCTCTTCGTTTTCTTCATCTAACGAAACCGATCTCATAGACACGTATTCTTCTCCACCTTGTCCCTTGCGATTTATTTTGCGAATAGCTTTTCCGTTCCGGCCATATACGAAAATATTGCCATCATCGTAAAAGTTTGTCACGATTATGTATTTCTCGCCAACCGCCTGCACGCATGCCCGATTGATAAACTCATCGTTTGTTTCCAGCGGAATATACTCCACATCCATGAAGTCTTGAAGGACCAACTCTTTTTTGGTTGAATAACTATCGTTTACATCCACGGTTATAAGACCATCGGTCGATGAATGGTCGCCTCCACATCCAGCCATAACAAACAGGATGATTATCCCTGTAAAAATGAATCTTTTCATACGCGTATGATTTTTGTTTAACTTATGGTGGTGAAGATACTATAAAAAGCCGATGGTTTTCACGAAATTATCCTAATTATTTGTTGATCTCACTGGTAATTTCCTGCACATCTTGGAGCGTAAAACGCCCTAACAATTGCATGACGCTGAAACCCCCATCGTCCATGTCGGCTATCATGATCAACTCCTGTATCAGTTCTCCTTGTTGCTTGACGTAGAAATTGGCTTTGGTCTTTCCGTCTTTTACTCGCATGAGTTCCTCATGGTCCTTTCCGATCAAGGCTTTGAACTCCCCTCGCATTCGTTCCCTCAAATCCGCTTTTTGGGTGGTGAGTATTTGCAGGGATTCTATTTTCCCTTTCAGATTGGCAAGGTTGAGTCCGGCGGTTTCCATGACCGGCATCATCTGAAACATCTTCTTGGAGATATATACGGAAGTAACATCGTCCATATCCGCATATTTGTCGAAAAGCTTGTTCTGGGCAAAACAGATATTCACGCAGCAGAGAAGCAGTATTGTATATAGTTGTTTGAGTCTCATTGTATTAATCATTTAAATGTTTATTTACGATCTTGTTTATTTTTGTGATCTCTTGACCGGCTTCATTGACCTGCCCGAGACCTTTGTTTAAATTCCTAGACATGAACGCCAAGGCATTTTGGGCTACGACAGCTGCCTCTTCAGGATCGGTAAAGGTATCGGCCATAGTGGGAGCCGGACGATTTGTCTCCGTGAAGATGAGGAATAGGGCGCCAAGAATAGCGGCGGCGATTCCGCTTATCCAATAGAAGGAACGTCTTCGTGAGACTCGGGGAGATACCTCTTCTTGGGCTAGGAAGTCGATTCGTCGTTCCAGCCTTTCGGAAAGTCCCTCCGGTAAGGCTAAATCCTCTTGGAGTGCCTTGTTTATTAGTTCATCTATCTTTTTATCATCCATGACAACTTGCTTTTTCTAGTTTCTCCCGGATCAATTTGCGTGCCCGGGAAAGTAATGTTCTTATATTAGAGGAGCTAAGCCCTGTAATCTGTTCAATGTCCTCATAGGAGCAATCCTCAATACCACGCAGGCGGATTACCTGCCTCTGGTTCTCGGGGAGCTGCTCGATCAGTTCCTGTATATGCCGGATATCCTCCTTTTCTTCCAGTTCCTTTTCCGGCGAGGAGTCGGTCGTTAATAGAACGGTCTCCAATGCCTCTTCGTTGTCTCTTCGGCTTGCTTTAGGCGAGCGCAGGAAATCCAGACAAAGATTCTTGACCAATGTTATGGAAAATGCTTCCGGATTCTGGATGTCTCCCAGCTCATCCCTTTTATTCCATAATTTGCAATAGGCATCTTGAAGTATGTCTTCCGCATCCGCTTTATTGTCTAATAAGGCATAAGCGATTCGATAGAGTTTAGGATGAAATGGAAGGAACCGTTGTTTAAAAACATCAACGTCCATCGGTATCGCCCTTAATGATTTCCAGTTTTGTGCTCATTGATTACCCGGTCTAGATCGGACGGGCTGATCTTTCCTTTGATACGGATTAACGCATTGTCGTTTCCTGTCGTGAATATGACCAGTTCACGGATCATATCCTCTTTTATTTTGACAAGAACTTTCGTGCGACTGTCCCTTTCATTTGCCGTGACCATCGTCTCGTAATCAGGATCTCTCAGGTTCCGTATGGCGGTAGACAGTCGGTCTTTCACCTCTTGGGCACAATTATCAAATTCAAGGATCTCTATACCGTTTACTCCCATTGTCTCGGTGAACAGGCTGGCTAGCTTCATCGTTATGTTTCCGATATTTACGGAAGTAACATCGCTTTCACCCCGGAAAGCATTGAATAATTGATCCATCTTCTGCTGCCCGTATCCTACTTGGCTGATAAGGAGGATGGCCAGTAACGCTAGTAATCTTTTCATTGTAATTGACTTTTTCGTTAATACTATGTTTTTGGATAGCCCTTCGTCCGTGCGCCTTAGAGTGGGGCTTTCACAAAGAAGACGGGATAAGGGATTTGTTTGTTACAAAAATAGGCAAAAAAAGAATTATTTTTTATTCAACTTAGGTATCCAAATGCAGGCAACTAAGTCGTGAAACTTAATCTCCTTACCATCGAAGTAGAATTTGTATGAGTATTTATATCCTTTATTCCAACAGGTGCCTTCCGGAATGATGTATTTGTAAGTCTTCCCATTGATCGTAAAGATCGCCTCAACTTCTTTTTCCCGGATAGGAGAGTAGGTAGGGACTATACGGATATTTTGCTCCTCCGCTTTCGCGTGTCGTAAAGTTACGGATGGATCTATTGTAAGTAAAGTGGCCTTGTGTGCCCCGGGAGTTCCTTTGATATTTCCGGTTACGATATCCATTGTGCCGGTATACTGCAAGGTATTACCTCCCGCACGGTTACCGATCTGTATGGAGGTTAGCTTGAATAGCCCGTTAATGTTCGAATCTTGATATATTTCGAAAGAGAGAAGTGATAACGCGTAATTCATGGAGAGTTTCGCGAGCGGAGATTTACGGTTAACCTCTTTTTGACCTTGCGAGAGCCTCCCATATTTATAAAAGGGGGTTTCCGCCGCGATTGGGGATATTTTGATCGGTATGGAAGTGGGATCTAACGGTATTTGTACTTTATAAGGTGAGTAAGCGTAGATCATGACTGGTCGATTAGATCTGAGGAATACCTGCGGTGTTTGTTTCCATTTTAAAGAACCTTTTGATGAGCCTACAGCCTTTGATTTTACGTTTTTATAAAGAGATGCGCCTTTATATAAACTGTCTTGATTACCATAGGTTATAAATAATCCTATTTCAGACCCTTCGGGCAGAATTTCGGTGAATACTGAAGAACCTGCCGTATAGGACCGGGTGGTCATTTCAAGAACCGACTTTCGTGCGATTGATTTCTCTTTGGACATCCACTGTTGATTTTCATGACATCCGGTAAAGATGATTAACAAGATAGTAATTAATAATAATTTGTTCATTTTGTCTGATGTTTTAATGGAACCTTTCAAACAATAAACATTTGAGCCAATATAGTTTATTATTCTATTACTATTAATTATCATTCCTGTTATAAAATGATATTTTTATATATTATATAATAACGATTGTTTTATCCTCTTAATGCGCAAAGTAACCTGCTTTATTGTATACTATAATAATCAATATATCCAAGATATATAAAGATATTATTAAACGGGTCTCGTCCTTGTAATAGTCAAATAGAAGAGTGTTTTTGGCGATAAGTTGAGAGGGAATGATAGCCCTTGAATGTAAAAGGGTATTTGGACGAGACCCGTTGTTTCTCTTATTGAGAGAATATATAGAGTCGGCTGAATGAAAAACACATCGTACGGGTAGTGACGCCGATGGTCTAATTCGCCGGAATGATAGAGCCAATTGTTATTTTCAGTGTAGTTGCCGGTGGCAAACGGATCAAAGCTTGCCACGGCATTACACCTTAATAACCACAACATAAAAAACTTACATGATATTGCCAATCAATCCTTCGTCGTTACCCGGTAACCAGTCTGTGATAGAGACGTCTCGCAATTGTAACGACCTTCCGTTAAAGCTTAGCTTATATAAATATTTTTTCCCTTTTTCCCATTGGGTGTTAGCGGGTATGTCAAATTTGTAGGTTTCTCCGTTGATCGTAAATAAGGTCTCCACGTCTCCGGTTCCGATCGTGCCGGAAGGTGGAATTACCATGAGCCGCATAGGATCACAATATTTCTCGTTGATGAGGGTAACCGGATTCGTCAAGGATAATACCGTGGATGCGGACGTGCTACGGGCGGTAGAACCGATGATATCGCCCGTCGTGATATCGAGGGTTCCTTCGCTGACTAAAGTTGTTCCACCGGGCTTATTTCCTATTTGAACGGAACTTATAATAAAGGCACCTGTCTTGCCTTTGCTTAGGTTCAGCTGGAAAGATATAAGCGATAGGGCATGATTCATGCTGAGTAATACAAGTGGCGAGGTACTGTTGACCGCTTTTTGTCCGATCGCATGGGTTCCATACATATAATCATCGGTCTCCAATGCGTTCGGGGCCAGTTTAACAGGTATCTGCCGGACGTTAAAATTTATATCTTCTTGATATGGATAATATGCGTATATCGTAGCTTCATTAGAGTCGAGGATCACTTCCGGACTCTGTTGCCACCGGATTTTTCCATTCACTCTATAAGCTTTTACGCTTACGTTTTTATAAGTGGATATGCCATTGTATAAATCGTCGACTGTACCGGACGTGATTTGTAGTCCGAGCATAGAGCCTTCTTTAAATTCTTGTATAAAATTGGTGGATTTTGTAGTTAGGATACGAGTCGTTATTTGGAGTGGTTTTTCATTCCAGCCGATATTCTCAAGACCTCCGAAGTCTTTGTCGTTGGAGCAACCCCAAAAGCTTAAAATCATACTGGTAAAGAGTACTAAATTTCTCATTATTTTACTTATTTTTGTGTGAAACTTCTGGATGCAAATATCGGGTGGTTAAGGGGAAAGGGAGGTGCATACGGTCTAAAACGTCGGTGAAATCGTATAAAATTAGATCGTTCAAATTGTCTAAGGCGTTCATATTGTTAACTGAGGGGTCAAAAAGAACATTCGGGGGGGCGTATTGTTTAATAGATAGGAGGTAGTGTTATTATGTTGGATAAAATTCAGTTTCTACTAAGCTTACAGATATTAGGCTTTTGTGTTTTTGGTGGTATTACCCTGCTACTACGGGCCCGTGAGAATAGGGCAAAACAGATTTTGGGGTGGAGTATGTTATTATGGGCGTTTTTAGCGGCGGTACGAGTATCGGTTAACCTGTATTTAGAGGATTCAAAAGAGATATTTCATCCGGATGTGCTGATTATGGGATGTATTGTGGTAGCTACATTAGCTTGTTACGTGATAGAAGTGTTACGACCTTGCTATATGACCGTTCGCCGTTTCTTTATTTTTACCAGTCCGATATGGGTATTGGGTATTTCTTTTTTGATTTACCGGCTATCCGGTGGAAATATTCATCGTTATAACTCTTTTGGCGAGGTATTCGATACCTTGAATCTGGATGTGGTTATAAGGCTTTTGATTTTATTTTTCACACTTCTGTATATGATCGTTCCTATTTATCTGATCTTGCGCTATAGTGAGGGATTTAAGGTGTATTTAAGGGAAAATGTATCGGACCCGGAAGATTATGATCTGGACTGGTTGAAAAAGACCATGCTGATCCTTTCTTCTATGTATATTTTTTATTTGGTATTGTTGTTTACGGATCGGGTTAGCCTATATGTAATCGACAAAACGTTTTTATTGGTTTTATGGTACTATTTCTTTTATAAGGCCTTGTTCCTAAAGGTTATCCATTTGGATCACACATTCGAGAGCGGATGGGGATTACCCGATTTGGAGGAGGATACGGATGATGATCAAGGTAGTGAGGAACAGAAAGGCATCATACGCCAAAGGTATGTTGAGGAAGTACAGGCGTGGTTTGAACGTGAAAAGCCCTATCTACGGGAAGATTTACGCTTAACGGATTTACAGCGGATCTTCCCGATGAGCCGTTCTTATCTATCCCAATTGTTTAATAAAGAACTAGGTTGTTCCTTCTCGGATTACGTAAACCATTTCAGGGTAGAGGAAAGTAAACGTCTATTGGAAGCCGAACCTCTGGCCAGTATACAAGAGATAGCCGAACGTTCGGGCTTCCATTCTATCAGTACGTTCCGTCGTGCGTTTATTAAGCAGACGGGGGTTATTCCTTCCGAATACAGGAGAGACGGGAACGAGTTAATTTAACCGGTAGCTGACGAAAGCGAATCGCTTGCTATCGGGTGCCCAAGAGTTTACGTTTATCGTACCTTGCCCGCCGAATAGTTTGACTAAAGTCTTAGGTTCTCCGCCCTCGGCTGGCATAAGGCGTAACTCTACGTTTTTATTGGCGAGGTGTTGTCCGGGTTCCAGATCACCTTTTGTATAGGTGATGAAAACGATTTGTTTTCCATCCGGAGAGATGTGGGGAAACCAAGAATTTCGGGTCTCATCGAATGTCATCTGGGTTTGTTCGGAACCATCCGCCTTCATGCGCCAGACTTGCATAAGCCCGGTACGTACGGAGTTGAACCAGATATATTGTCCGCAAGGGGAGTATTCGGGGCCATCGTCCAAACCTTCGGCTGTCGTAAGACGTTTTTCTTCTCCGCCTAGGGCAGGAATGACGTAAACATCAAAATTACCGTTTCTTTCAGCGCAATAAGCGAGTTGTTTTCCGTCGGGGCTCCACCCGTGTAGGTAGCTAGGACCGAGTGGGGTAATCAACCGGGGAACACCTCCTTCGAAAGGCAGGGTATAGACACGCGATTTACCATCTTCTTTTGTTCCGTTACTGATCGCTATTTGTTTGCCATCCGCGGAGATCACATGGTCGTTGTTGCAACGGGTCGCATAGTCGCTATTGATTAATTGCGGCTCGCCCGGAGATTCCGGAGAGAGCTTATATAATTTTCCTCCACTATTATATACAAGCCAGTTACCATCCGGAGTCCAGTTAGGTGCCTCGATTAAAAAAGGGAATTCCTTGACAACGGAACGTTGCCCGGTCGTAATGTCCATCACTTCCAGCACACTAGTCACATTCTTTTTTTGGGCATGCGTACAAAAAACGGCGATACACATACAAAGTACAGAATTGAGAAAACGTTTCATATACATATAGATTTAAAGGATATAAGAAAACCGGGTAAAATTAGCTTTACGCTATTTTACCCGGTTTCAAAGATATAATTTATTTCGATTACTCTTTATACATTGAAACGGAAATGCATGATATCTCCATCTTGCACAACATATTCCTTACCTTCAACGCTCATCTTTCCGGCCTCTTTAACAGCAGCCTCGGAGCCATAAGCGATATAATCCTCGTACTTGATCACCTCGGCACGGATAAATCCTTTTTCGAAGTCCGTATGGATAACACCGGCGCATTGAGGAGCTTTCCAGCCTTTATGGAACGTCCACGCACGACATTCGTCCGGTCCGGCGGTCAAGAAGGTTTGCAGATTCAATAATTTATAAGCCGATTTAATCAAACGGCTTACGCCAGACTCTTCCAATCCGATCTCTTGTAAGAACATCTGGCGTTCCTCATAGGTATCGAACTCAGCGATCTCGCTCTCGATCTTAGCGGCGACTACCAGTATCTGGGCATCCTCGTCTTTTACCGCCTCACGTACGGCATCCACATATTTATTGCCGTTTACGGCGCTAGCCTCATCCACGTTACAAACATACATGACAGGTTTATCCGTCAGCAAGAATAAATCGTGGGCAATGCGTTCCTCGTCTTTCGTATCAAAAGAAACGGTACGTGCACTTTTTCCTTGTTCTAAAGCCTCTTTGTATTTACAAAGTACCTCGTAAGCGATCTTGGCTTGCTTATCACCTCCGGTTTGCGCTTGTTTCTGCACCTTGGCGATACGGCTGTCTATCGTTTCCAAATCCTTGATCTGAAGCTCATAGTCAATGATCTCCTTATCACGGACCGGGTCTACACGTCCGTCCACGTGCACGATATTATCGTCGTCGAAGCAACGCAATACGTGCAAGATAGCGTCTGTCTCACGGATATTAGCCAAGAACTTATTGCCCAGTCCCTCGCCTTTACTCGCTCCTTTCACCAATCCGGCGATATCCACGATCTCTACGGTGGTGGGGATCACTCGCTGCGGATGTTCGATTTCCGCTAGTTTATTCAGTCGCTCGTCGGGTACGGTGATCACGCCTACATTCGGTTCGATCGTACAGAACGGAAAGTTCGCTGATTGTGCCTTCGCGTTGGATAGACAATTGAAAAGGGTAGACTTTCCTACGTTCGGAAGTCCCACAATGCCACATTGTAATGCCATATTATTATCGTATTTTTTATTATCAATCTGTTATATAGTCGCTCCAAGCGACTTGTTTTGAGTTCGCAAAGATAATCAATTTTAGGCTGATACGGTTATTTTCTTAGGCTTTCTCTTCATGCTTAACCGGTTGCCTCATCGATTGTTTATTTAATAATGTTTTAACGAGTTTGTTCATAGGCTTCTCGAAATGGTAGTAAGAAAACAGGCTCAACAGGATTATGACACAAAATAGAAGCGGGATCGAGATGTACCAGTCTATATGAAAGTCGCTTTCTTTTTGCCATTTAGCATAAGAGAGCAGTACAAAAAGATGAATCAAATAGAAACTGTAACTGATTTCTCCGCCAATCACTAAGAGGCGGTTAGATAATAGTCGTGAGACTATACCTTTTTGCAAGGAAAAACTTATTAGGATAAATGCGATGGGAAGCCAGTAATAGCAGGAGTATCGGTATACTTTGGGGATTTCAGCGGCATACAGATAGAAACTTAAGAATAATGCTATTGACGCGATCTCGATGATACTTCCTTGGCTGGAGGTGATATTCTTGGTTTTCAAATAGTCGTATAATTGAAATAATAGCATCCCGGCTATAAAATCTGGAAGTCGGGTGATTGGATTAACATACCAATATCCTTTTATACTTTCCATAGGCGTAAAAGACATACCGACAATGCTCAATATCGTGCAAATCAAGAAAGTGCTAAGTAATTTTCTGTAGTCTTTCGTGAATGCTATAAGGAAAGGAAAACAAATATAGAAAAGCTGTTCACAACATAAACTCCACGAAGGGCTGTTGAATGAAAAAAAGTAATTGTTTTTTGGTATATAGGCGTTTGTCAATGTGAGTGAGGCGAGGAAATGCTTGCACCAATCTATAGTTCCCGATGCTATTACATAGTTTCCTAAAGCGACGGCAATCAATAAGGTCAGCCAGTGTAAGGGATAAATACGGGCGATGCGTGCTACCCAAAAAGTGCGTTTGGTTATCTTATTCTCACTAAATTTCTTTTGATAATTGTACGCTATAATAAAACCGCTTAGCATGAAAAAGAAACTAACCCCTACAAATCCCTCCTTGAAAAAATGGATATTGAAGTGATTATCTATTACATAACAGTGCGCCCCAAAAACCATCATGGCGAATATAAATCGCAAAGATGTTAAAGTGTTAATCATAATTTCGTTACATTAAGTCTGTAAATGTAGGAAATCAATATGGAAATTTAGACAAGATTCTCATCATACTATTAGATTTACTGATCCTTTGGCTAATTTGTCATAATTTTCTTGCATGAATTAGCGTAGAGACTTGCCTATGTATAGAAAGAATTTGAAAGCTTTTGATAACTTTGTATGTATTAGTATTTAATATTCATTCAAAACTTTATGTCAATGAAACACGTCTACTTGGCTTTGTTAGCTTGTGCTACGCTATGTGTACAAACACTTTCAGCTGATCCGATAGGTTCGACTGAAGCGCTCCGGATTGCCCAGCAACAGTATTCGATGGAGAATACCTCGGTGTTGAGGGCCGGTTCTTTTCCTGAGTTTAAGTTGGCCTACGTAGGGACGGAGGAAGGCATCGAGGCCCCTTCTAAATTACGTTCCTCGAGTGTGGAGAATGCCTTGCTTTACCTGTATAACGTAGGGGATAACCAAGGTTTTGTAATCGTATCCGGAGAAGATCGTGGAAAGCAGTTATTGGGTATATCCGATAAGGGGGCTTTGCCGGAGAAAGGTCTGTCCGCTACGATGGAGAATTTTATGCGTATGTATATCCATTATGTAAAGGCGTTACGGTCCGGGATGCCTCTAGCGGTGGATAGTGTTGAGGCTTCTTCACGGTTTCCGGAGGCGGTGATCCCTTTGATTAAAACGGAATGGAAGGATGATGCTCCCTACAATGAGATGTGCCCGGTTGTCAATGATGTTCTAACTTTTGCGGGTGGGGAAGGTGTCGCTATGGCGCAGATCATGAATTATTATCAATATCCGAAAAGCGGTATGGGTAACGTAAATTATAAGAATCCGGGAAGTACGTTGGTTGTTTCCGCTAATTTTGGGCATACAACGTATGATTGGGAAAATATGCCTGCTACTCTTGATGAGTCTTCCTCTTGGGATGAGATAGAGGCTGTTTCCACGCTGATTTTTCATTGTGGAGCGGCTGCCTATATGAATTATGAATGGGATATGGGGGCTAATAAAGAAGATGTACGGAAGGCTTTCATTAATAATTTTGGATATGATAAGAATATACAATTGTATGATAGGACCTTCTTTTCCGGAAAAGAATGGACGGATCTGCTGAAAACGGAACTAGCCGCTCAACGTCCGGTTTATTATGAAGGAGGTAGCGGAGAAAATAATCAGGCCTATAAATGGGCATTTGTTTGCGATGGCTATAATCGGAGCGGACTTTTCCATTTAAATACGGGCTGGTTTGGCAGTGGATATTTTGAGTTAGGTGCGATTGGCGATAATTTACGTACTTACAATGAACGCCAAGCCATGATCACGGGTATCCGCAAACCGTCTGATGACTCGAAGCCTGTGAAGTTGTTAACGATCAGATCTTTGGGTACTAAAGATATTGAAAGTATCAAGCTTGGTGAGAAGTTTCCGATTACTTATAACCTATTTAACTTGGGGCAAGATGGGAGCTATGTCCATACATTAGCCTTTTTCGAAGAGAATGAGGCGGTGGAGTTGCCTGTTAGCGAAGCGGCATTTTTAGATACGATCGCGGACTTTCAGCTAGGTAATTATATAACGAAAGATTTCCTTTGTGAGTCCCTAGGTATCCCGGATACTACGGCTACTCTGTATATGTACGTACTGGGAGGAATGGAAGGAGATAGCATCTTACGTCCGATCCGTTCGGTAAATCATCCGTATGATTATATCTTGTTGGATGTGAAGGATAGCGTTATTTCTTTCTCACAGGCACGGAATAGCTTGACCGCCGATCCTGTAAAGGTCGAGTATGATGCGGAAAGTGGGACCGCTACCTTTGAGGTGACTTTCTATAACAAGCAAAAAACGAATTTCCAAGGTACGGCCGGCCTTTACGTGCGAGATCCTAATCTCTCGATAGACGATTACAGTTGGGAGGTGAATAATTGGCTGGAGATTCCGGCAGGGAAGAGCCAGACGGTATCTTATAGTGGCTCGTTTGATTGGGGTATTGGTGATATGCTTGCCGTAATGGCTACTTACCAAGGTGACTTGAGTGAGCTGTGGGAAACCAAGTATACGGATATCCGTGAAAGCTATCGTACGTTCTGCCTAAAGATCGATGGTTCGCTAGTGGTTTCTAATGAGGTTACCGAGCCGTCTGTCTCGGATTTGGAATATGCGTTTGATTCCGCTTCCGGCCTATTATCGGTTCAATCGGATGTGGCGATAGAAAATATGATGCTTTATACTTACGACGGCGCGTCTGTCTGGGGAACTACCATAGATAGCCGGAAACAATATACGACTACCTTGTCGATACCTTCCGGGCATTATATCTTACGTATAAAGACGGCGGATGGAATAATCTCTAAGAAGATTTATAAGCAATAAGAGTTCCTTTTGATCACTAATAAATAGGGTGTCCTAAAAAGCTTCCGGCGATTTAGGACACCCTGTTGTTTTTACTTAGGCTGTTATGGTCTTAAAAAAACACGTACGTGTTTTTGGAAAAAGTCGTACATGTTTTTCGGAAAACACGTACATGTTTTTTTAAGGGGAATTCCGGCATTATTTTAATGCGCCTCCAACCAGTTCTCTCCCTCGCCGCAATCGGCGATTAAGGGGACTTGTAGTTTCATGACGTTTTCCATTTCCTCCAGCACGATTTTCTTTACCTCCTCGGCTTCCTCTTTGTAGACATTGAAGTTTAACTCATCGTGTACTTGGAGGATCATCTTGCTTTTCAATCCCTCTTCCTCAAAGCGTTCGTAAATGCGTACCATCGCTAGTTTGATGATATCGGCGGCGCTCCCTTGGATAGGGGCATTGATCGCGTTTCGCTCGGCATAGCCGCGTACGACGGCGTTGTGTGAGTTGATATCCGGAAGGAAACGCTTGCGCTTGAAAATGGTCTCTACGTATCCTTTTTCCTTGGCTACCTTGATGCTCTCCTCCATGTATTCCTTGATGCGGGGGTAGGTGCTGAAATAACCGTCTATCAGTTCCTTGGACTCAGAACGAGGGATGCCCAGACGCTCGGCGAGCCCGAAGACGGAGATGCCGTAGATGATACCGAAGTTGGCGGTTTTCGCCTTCCGGCGCATATCGCTGGTTACTTCTTCTACCGGGATTCCGTAGATCTTGGCGGCTGTGGCGGCGTGGATATCCGCTCCGCTTTGGAAAGCCTCGATCATATGCGGGTCACCGCTCAGGTGGGCCATGATACGAAGCTCGATCTGGGAGTAGTCGGCCGAGAAGAAGAGGCAATCCGTATTGTCCGGGATAAATGCCTTACGGATCTCACGGCCCAGATCGTCCCGTACCGGAATGTTTTGCAGGTTCGGATTGGTAGAGCTGAGGCGTCCGGTAGATGTTACCGCTTGGTTGAAAGAGGTATGTATCTTTCCGGTCTGCGGATTGATCAACTCGGGTAGAGCGTCGATATAGGTACTTAATAACTTTTTAAGTCCGCGGTATTCAAGGAGCTTGCCGATGATGGGATGTTTGCTGCGAAGTTTCTCCAATACATCCTCGCTGGTACTGTAACCGCCAGTTTTGGTCTTCTTCGCTTTCTCGTCCAGCTTCAAGCGGTCGAAAAGGACTTCGCCGACCTGTTTCGTGGAGTTGATGTTGAATTCCGTGCCGGCCAGCTCGTAAACCTCTTGCTCCAGTTTGTTCATGGAGGCGGTAAGTTCCCCCGAAGATTGTTTAAGCGCTACCGTATCCAGCGTGACGCCGGTGGCCTCCATTTCCGCTAATACATATATTAATGGCATCTCGATCGTGGTGAAGAGGGATTCCAGTCCTTCCTTCTTTAACTCGGGCGCGAAATAATTCTTTAGCTTGAGCGTGATGTCCGCGTCCTCGGCGGCGTATTCGGCGATTTGCTCCACGGGTACGTTTCGCATCGATAACTGGTTCTTTCCTTTTGGGCCGATCAGTTCCTCGATGTGGACGGTCTGGTACTTGAGGTAGGTCTCCGCTAGGTAATCCATTCCGTGCCGTAATTCCGGATTCAGCAGGTAATGGGCGATCATCGTATCGAACAGAGGACCGGCTACCTTCACGTTGTATTTACGAAGTACCAAAATATCGAATTTGATGTTTTGCCCGATCTTTAATGATTTCGGATTTTGCAGGGCAGGGGAGAAGCGTTCCACTACTTTCGCCGCCTCTACTGAGTTGGCGGGAACAGGAACATACCAAGCCTCGTTTTCTTTCACGGCGAACGACATTCCGACCAATCCGGCTTTCAAGGGATCGATGCCATCGGTTTCCGTGTCAAAAGCGAAAAATTCTTGACCCAATAAAAAGCGGGCTAAATCGGCTTGTTTTTCCTCTGTATCAGTTAAATAATAGTTATGGGGGGTGGACTTTAAGTCCGTGAGAATCGATTTTTTGGGCTCTTCCGTACTCTCGGGCGTAAAAATCGCGAACAAATCGCCTTGAACGGGACCTTTCGGAGCGGCTTTGACTGGCTCAGAACTTAGTTTGTTAATAAATGTTCTAAATTCCAATTCTGTGTAAATCTCAGTCAGCCGCTCTTCGTTTGGCTTTTCACGAACGCAACGGGCGGCATCGAACTCGATAGGGACATCCGTCTTGATCGTCGCCAAGAATTTGGAGAAACGGATTTGCTCGACGTTCTCCTCTACCTTCTTCTTTTGCGCGCCTTTCAACTTATCAGTGTTCGCTAACAGGTTCTCGATGCTTCCGAATTCGGTCAGTAGTTTTTGAGCGGTCTTCTCGCCGACACCCGGACAGCCGGGGATATTATCGGAAGCGTCGCCCATCAGTCCCAGCAAGTCGATCACTTGCTCCGTACTCGTGAGGCCGTACTTGTTTAAGACCTCGGGCACGCCCATGATCTCGTAATCGCCTCCGAATTTCGGACGATACATAAATATATGTTCGGACACCAATTGGCCGTAATCTTTATCCGGCGTCATCATGTACACCTCGAAGCCTTCCTTCTCCGCCTGTTTGGACACGGTGCCGATCACATCGTCCGCCTCGTAGCGGGGTACTTCCAGAATCGGAATATTGTAAGCCTCTATGATTTCTTTAATGATAGGGACGGATTGACGGATCACTTCCGGCGTCTCTTCCCGTTGTGCCTTGTATTGCTCGAAGGCCTCATGGCGGAAGGTCGGTCCCTTCGGGTCAAAGGCCACCGCTATATGAGTCGGGTTCTCACGTTTTAATACATCCTCCAGACTGTTGATAAAACCGAAAATGGCGGAGGTATTCACACCCTTGGAGTTGATACGCGGATTCTTGATGAAGGCGTAATAGGAGCGATAAATTAACGCATACGCATCTATAAGGAATAACTTCATTACTTTTAACACGTTTTAGTGGGACAAAATCTGGGTAAATGTACGAAAAAACTCGCTTACTCGATAGTTTTTGTTACTTTTGCGAATCTTTGCATGGAATTATGGATGAAAGAAGGAAAATAGAAGAACCGGTTTCCGCTGAATTTGAACGTTTCAATAAGGATTTCGAGGCATCTCTACGCAGCGAGACGACCCGGTTACAATCGGCTATCGACGTTATACTGAATTCTACCGGGAAGCATGTGCGTCCGTTATTGGTGCTCCTTACCGCCAAGGTCTGTGGACAGGTTACGGATAACACGATCAATTCCGCTGTTTTGCTGGAGCTTTTGCATACCGCTACATTGATTCACGATGACGTGATCGATGAGACGAAGCAACGTCGTGGCGTTCCCTCATTGAACGCTATCTTCGATAACCGTATTTCCGTGTTGGTAGGTGATTATGTGCTTTCTACCGCTTTGATCCGTTCCATACAAACCGGCGATTTGCGGATTGTCGGGATTATCTCTAATTTAGGCAGAGACTTGTCCGAAGGTGAGATCAAGCAATTGGAGACCGCCGAGGAGAGTATCTTAGACGAGAATTGTTATCTGCAAGTTATCAAGAAGAAGACGGCTACCTTGCTTTCCGCTTGCACGGAGATTGGGGCCATTTCATCGGGCGCCTCTGCGGAGGTGATCGCTCTTTGCCGTGAGTTTGGCGAGTATCTGGGGTATTGCTTCCAGATCAAGGATGATATCTTTGATTATTTCAAGGAGGCGAATATCGGTAAGCCGACGGGAAATGACATTCGTGAGGGTAAGGTTACGCTTCCATTATTATATGCCTTGCGGCAGGGTAGGGAAGAGGAGGCCGCCCGTTATTTGGATATGATTTTACGGAAGGATTTCGCGGCGGAGAATGTCGATTCCTTGATCGAGTTCGCCAAGGCGAATGGTGGAATCGAATATGCCGAGGCCCGCATGAAGGAATATCATGATAAGGCGGTCGATGTTCTTTTGAGGCTTCCGGAATCCGAGGCTCGGATATCCTTGATCCAGTTGGCGGATTATATTATGACTCGCTCCAAATAGAAATTCCTTTATCTATTAGTTGTAGAGAGATGGCTCTTGTTAGTAAAAAAGTAAGTATGCTTCAATAGCCAATGAAGTTAACTTACTTGACGAAGTCAGTTAACTTCGATGCCAAGGTAAGTTAACTTACTTTGAGAGTGCTTACCGGACACAGGATTCTAAGTCATCTGCGCCCGGTTTAATTAGAATGGACTATTTCCCGAGTCGTTTTTCTATATCACCGACCAGACTGCTCGCTCCTATACGGAACAAATCCTTGTTCAGCCATTCGTTGCCCAGTATTTCCTTTACGATCGTATAATATCGAACTGCGTCTTCCGCCGTGCGTACGCCTCCGGAGATCTTGATGCCAACCTTGTTTCCGGTGATGGAATGGTAGGTTTTGATGGCTTTGCACATGGTATAGGCGGCCTCGAAAGTGGCTCCCGGGTATCCTTTACCCGTGGAGGTCTTGATGAAGTCCGCACCGGAATACATGGCTAGGATGGATGCCTTTTGGATGTTCTCCGCTGTGACTAAAGCTCCGGTCTCTAGGATTACCTTTAAATGGGCGTGGCGACAGCTCTCTTTGATCTCTTGTAATTCTTCCGTCAGTTCCTCGAAATTGTCTTCCATGAAATAGCCTAGGTTCATGACAACGTCGATTTCATCGGCTCCTTGCATGACGGCCATGGCCGTTTCGGCGATCTTGACTTCCGTAAATGTCTGTGAGGATGGAAAACCTCCGGCAACCGACGCGATCTTAACCTCTTGTGCAGTAAGTGCCTGCTTAACCGTTTCCACGAATAGGGGATAGACGCAAATAGCGGCTACGTTCGGGACATCCGGACGAGTTCCCTCGAAATCATTTACCGTGTCTACCATCTTCCAGATACTTTCTTTGGTATCCAGGCTGGTTAATGAGGTCAAGTCGATGCAACCATGAATCGTTTTCAATACTTCCGGTGTAAAGTTCTCTTGGAAATGTTTCTCTAAAAGAGCGTTTACAGCCTCGGTGGTCTGGGTATCCGGCAGGGCCGGCTCAAACTTATTGAAAGCTTCATGATAACGGTCTATCTGTACGGAATTTGATTCGTGTTCATGTTCATGATGATGATCATGTCCACATTCGCAATCGTGATGATGTGCCATATGCTTATAGTTTTTGATTGTTTATATGTCGTTCTTTATCTCGGTCTGTTTTCTTTTGGAGATTCTTCTCGAAAGCGGCGGTAAGATCTACTCCGGTCTGGTTGGCCAGACAGAGCAATACCCATAACACATCCGCCATTTCATCGCCTAAATCCCGGTGTTTGTCACTTTCCTTGAAAGACTGCTCACCGTAGGTACGTGCCATGATCCGGGCTAGCTCGCCCACTTCCTCGGTGAGGATGGTCATATTGGTAAGCTCATTGAAATAACGGACCCCATAGGTCTTGATCCAAGAGTCTACCATTTGCTGGGCTTGTTGTAAGGTTATATCTGCCATACTTATTCTTTATTTTGAGAGTCGATAATAATAGTAACCGGCCCGTCGTTTAAAAGTTCAATTTTCATATCAGCTCCGAATGTTCCGGTTTGTACAGGTTTTCCGAGTTGAAGCCCTACCTCTTCGCAAAAAGCTTTATACATCGGAATGGCGATATCCGGTTTAGACGCTTTTAAGTAGGAGGGGCGGTTCCCTTTTTTCGTAGAGGCGTGTAAGGTAAATTGGCTGACAACCATGATCTCGCCTCCCGCTTCGATAACCGAGCGGTTCATGACCCCGTTTTCATCGTCAAATATGCGTAGGTTGGTGATCTTTTTTGCCAACCATTCAATGTCTTCTTGCGTATCCTTGTCCTCGATACCGACTAATACCAATAGCCCCTTTCCAATTTTGGACTTAAGCTGTCCGTCTATCGTGACGGAAGCGTGCTGCACACGTTGTGTAACTGTTCTCATCTTGTTCGCTTTTTGTTCGCTTTTGTTTTATTTTTGTTCGCTTTCTGTTCGCTTTCCATCCAGTCCCTCTTGTAGTGCCTTGGCTTTCGCCTCGCCAATCACGGATTTCAGTTCCTCGAAGCTTGCTTCCTTGATTCGTTTTACGCTTTTAAAGTGACGTAAAAGTAATACTTTTGTCTTTTCACCGATACCCTTAATGGTGTCTAATTCGGATTTTGTCTGGGTCTTACTTCGTTTATCCTTGTGGAAAGTGATGGCGAAACGGTGTACCTCGTCTTGTATCCGGGTAAGCAGATGGAATAGCGGACTGTCCAAACGCATGCCAACGGTTACGGGTGGGAACCCGAATAATAACTCCGAGGTTCGGTGCTTACCATCTTTCGCTAGTCCGGCGATTGGAATGGACAAGCCTAATTCATCTTCTACCACCGAGCGAACCACTTCCATTTGCCCCTTTCCACCGTCTGTTATAATCAAGTCGGGTAGGGGAGATCGCTCCTCGATCGCCCGCCCGTAACGCCTACGGACGACTTCTTTCATGGAGGCGTAATCATCCGGACCGACTACGGTCTTTATATTGTATTTGCGATACTCCTGCTTCGACGGTTTCCCCATCTTGAATACCACGCAAGCCGCTACCGCATCGCTCCCCTGTATGTTTGAATTATCGAAACATTCGATATGAGCAGGCAATTTCTCCAAATGCAAGGCTTCTTGGATCTCTTTCAAGATACGGGTATTCCGTTGTTCCGGATTCAACTTTTCCGCTTGTTTCAAGCGGTCAACCTTAAACTGCTTGACGTTCATCTCGGATAAATCGAGCAGTTTCTTTTTATCCCCTCTTTGGGGAATGGTGAAAGTGACATTCTCTAGCTGCATGTCCAGCTTGAAGGGTACGATAATCTCCCGGGCGGTGCTTTTAAAACGATTCCGCATCTCGATAATACCGAGGCTTAACAATTCCTCCTTGGTCTCGTCCAATCGTTTTTTATACTCGAATGTATAGGCTTGTACGATCGCCCCGTTTCCGATATGCATAAAGTTCACATAAGCGGAATGGTCATTCTCTATGATCGTGAATACATCTATATTATGTAGCATCGGGGTTACGACCGTAGATTTAGAACGGTAGTTCTCGATGACTTCGTATTTTTCCTTGATCTTTTGCGCTTCCTCGAACTTGAGCTCGGCAGCGAGCGATTGCATCTCCTCATAGAGGTGTTTGCTAATTTGCGAGATGTTGCCTCGCAGAATCTCTTTGATCTCGGAAATATTTTGCTGGTATTCTTCCAATGATTGCAAGCCTTCACAAGGCCCTTTACAACGCTTGATATGGTATTCCAGACAAACCTTATAGCGTCCTTGTGCGATGGATTCGGGAGTGAGGGGATATTTGCAAGTGCGTAAAGGGTAAAGTTCCTTTAGCATCTGTAGCATCACTTTCGCCGTGAACAAAGAGGGATAAGGACCGTAATATTGTGATCCGTCCCGAACGATGTTCCGGGTTTGGAAAACCCGGGGAAAGTACTCATTCTTTACCACGATGGAAGGGTAGGTTTTGTCGTCCTTCAATAATACGTTATAGCGGGGACGATACTGTTTGATGAGGTTGTTTTCCAGTAGTAACGCGTCTTCTTCCGTATCGACGACTATATATTTGATATCCCGGATTTGCTTGACTAACACACGGGTCTTATTGCTGTCATGTACCTTGTTGAAATAAGAGGATACCCGTCGTTTTAGGTTCTTCGCCTTGCCGACGTATATAATCGTTCCGTTTTCATCGAAATACTGGTAGCATCCCGGCTTTTCCGGAATGACCGATAGGATCGTCTTGATATGTTCGTCTTTATCGGCTATCATACGAATAGGGAAGTAAATTGGAATGTCTCGCTATTGAACAAACCTTTGTTGCTAAGTTTCAAGGATGGGATCACCAGCAATCCCATAAAAGAAAGCGTCATTTGTAATGAATCCATCGGTGTCTTTAACCGTTTGATCTTTTCCTCGATCTCTTCGTAACGGCGGCTCGTCTCTTCCAATGATTCGTCACTCATCAATCCCGCTACCGGCAAGGGCAGGAGAGTGACTTCGTCCATACTGCTTACTGCGATTCCACCTTTAGCCTTTATTACCGCATTGATCGCTTGCATAAGCTCGAAATCGGTTACGCCTATAGCGATGATGTTATGGCTATCGTGGGAAATACTTTGAGCGATGGCACCGAGCTTGAGCCCTGTTCCTTTTATAAAGGCAATAGCGGGAGGAGCCGTTTGATAGCGATTTAGAATGACGAGTTTTAAAATGTCTCGTTCTGTATCTGATTCTACAAATCCATCGAATGTATGTACAGGATATAGTTCTTCTTTCGTGATTAATTCGCGGTCTTCGCAAACAATGACACGCATCTGTTTTCCTTTCGCTTTTACCGCTAGCTTTTCTAATGGGATCGGTTTCGTGTGGAAATTATTGCGGAGTATAGGTTTGTGGAAAGGAAGCGTGCATTTCTCTCCATCGTATACACAGGTTCCTTGTATATAGGTTGCCTGTATGGTTAGATTCTTTAAATTGTTTACTTGGATAAAATCGGCGGAGTCTCCCTCTCGTAAGAAACCTGCGGGAATTTTATAGTGCATGGCCGGATTATAGGAAGCGGCCCGTAATACATCATATAGATCATATCCTAAATCCAGCGATTTTTTTACCATCCTATTTATGTGTCCTTTGTTTAAAAACGAAGGATGTGCGTCATCCGTACAGAACATGATTTGTTCGGGATACTCTTTCAATAGCGGATGAAGTGCGTCAAAGTTTTTCGCTGCGCTTCCTTCCCGAATAAGGACATGCATCCCAAGCTCACATTTTTCACGGCCTTTTTCTAGATAGATGGTTTCATGATCGGTGGAAATGCCAGACTCGATATATGCCTTTAGCTTGGGGCCTGTTGCTAGGGGATAATGTCCGTCGATGGGTTTCCCTGCGTTTTTTGCGGCTTCTATTTTGCGCATAACTTCCGGATCTTTATTTAAGACTCCGGGGTAATTCATCATCTCTGCCAAGAAGTGTAGATCCTCTCGTTCCAACAAACGAGCGGTTTCGTCTGCGTCTATGATCGCACCGGAGGTTTCCATAATCGTAGCCGGTACGCAAGATGGGACACCGAACCATGTGTAGAAAGGAATCCCTTTCGCGTTGTCGAGCATATATTCGACTCCTTCGGTGCCCATTACATTCGCTATCTCATGAGGGTCCGCCACGGCACCGATACTGCCATGGCGGACGGCTGCGTGAATGAATGCCGCAGGGGTTACCATGCTACTCTCTATATGGACATGCGCGTCAATAAAGCCGGGGAGGAGGTAAGATCCCTCATCTTGTCCGGTAGGGATTACCTTTCCGATATGCCCGTTTAGGATTGAAATCTCTGCCCCGAAGGTGCGCCTGTTGATTATATCTACCAGATTTCCTCGTATAACCAGTGTTTTAGCTTCATTCATTTGAATATCTCCTTTAATATGTTTCACGTGGAACATTTCGTGTTTTATCTTCCGAGCAGTACCAAAAGGATGTTGATGTCGCTAGGGGAAATACCCGGAATACGGCTCGCTTGAGCGATCGTGTCGGGGTCTATCCGGGTCAATTTCTGGCGGGCTTCCGTAGATAAAGACTGGATAGAATTGTAATCGAATTTACCCTTGATCCGGATATTCTCTAAGCGGTTTATCTTGTCCGCTATGATTTGCTCTCGTTTGATGTAGCCGCTATACTTAATCAATATCTCGGCGGCCTCGATGATCTCTTCCTTACGAGAGGCCGGGACTTTGTCCAGCTCCGCACGAAGGGCCGGAACTAGATCCGCTAGGTTCTCTAAGGTAGTCTGCGGACGGAGTACGACATCGAATAATTTGCAACCATGGGATAGGGGGGCTGTGCCCAGTTTCTCCAAACCGCTATTTATATATTGAGGCTTTACGGAGTAGGTCTCCACAAAACGGATGATAGCGTCACGGCTCTCTTTTTTCTCTCGCAGTAAATCGTAGCGGTCTTGTTTGGCCAATCCCATTTGGTAGGATTTCTCGGTGAGTCGCATATCTGCGTCGTCTTGGCGCAGTAAGATGCGGTACTCCGCACGAGAGGTAAACATACGGTAAGGCTCGTCTACGCCTTTTGTTACCAAATCATCGATAAGGACACCGATATAAGCCTCATCCCTTCCGAGGATAAAAGGTTGTCCGCCGTGGCAATTGATGTGGGCGTTGATACCCGCTACCAAACCTTGTCCGCCGGCTTCCTCGTATCCGGTAGTCCCGTTGATCTGTCCGGCGAAGAAAAGATTTCGGATTTGTTTGGTCTCCAAATTGTGTCTTAGCTGAGTCGGGTCGAAGAAATCGTATTCAATCGCATATCCGGGACGATAGATTTGCACGTCACGGAAAGCGGGGATCGCTTGGAGCGCACGAAGCTGGATATCCAAGGGTAGGGAAGAGGAGAAGCCATTTAGGTAGTATTCCTGCGTGGTCTCGCCTTCCGGCTCTAGGAATAGTTGATGTTGCGTCTTGTCGGCGAACGTCACGATTTTCGTTTCGATACTAGGACAATAACGGGGACCGATACTTTTGATCTGTCCATTATAAAGAGGAGAGTCGGGGAGACCTTCCCGTAATATATCGTGGCAAGCCTCGTTCGTAAAGGTAGTCCAGCAACTCAATTGTTTTAATTTACGATGACTGGTATCCATGTAAGAGAACTTATGGAAATCGTTTTCCCCCGGTTGTTCCTCCATTTCATCGAAGTGAACGCTCCGGCCATCAATACGGACCGGTGTTCCGGTTTTCATGCGATCTGTTTGGATACCTAAAGAGATAAGTTGCTCGGTAAGTCCGGTCGCCGCAGGCTCGGCGATACGTCCGCCCCGTATCTGGGTTCTTCCGATATGAAGCAGGCCGTTTAGGAAGGTCCCGTTCGTAAGCACCACCGCTCCGGCACGGAATACGACATTCATTCCCGTACGAACGCCGCAGACTTGTCCATACTCGATAATCAGTTCTTGAACCATATCCTGCCAGATGGATAGATTCGGCATATTCTCCAGTATGCCCCGCCAGCAATCGATAAAACGGGCACGGTCGCTTTGGGCACGCGGGCTCCACATGGCCGGTCCTTTGCTACGGTTTAACATACGGAATTGAATAGCGGTCTGGTCGGTCACGATTCCCATATATCCGCCTAGCGCGTCGATCTCTCGTACGATCTGTCCTTTGGCGATTCCCCCGACTGCCGGGTTACAACTCATCTGGGCGATCTTGTTCATGTCCATCGTGATCAAAAGCGTCTTTGATCCTAGATTCGCCGCGGCGGCGGCGGCTTCACAGCCGGCATGTCCTGCGCCTACTACTATTACATCGTAATTGAAAGTCATTTTTATTCCCTTTTATTTTACGCGAAGATAGTGAGTGTTCGTGAAAGAATTCGTTTATATTTGTATAATAAATACATACATTGTTTTCAGGTTTAACGAACTAAAGATTTAAGCTGCTATGAATTCTATTCAATGCCGTATCCTTGTTTTCCTTGTTTTACTGACCTCTTGCTTCAGTCCGGTTTATGGGAAAGATAAGAAACCTCGTCAAGCGATCGAGAAGTTATCGATCGATGGTCCCTATCTATTGAAAGCGGATGATGGTAGTATGCGTGCGATATCTGTAGACGGGAAAGGCCGGTTATTGGATAAGCATTATAAAAGTATACCTACCACCTTTTCATTCGAGGTGTTTTCTGATAACGGGGAGAGATTGTTTCCGGTAACCATACACTCCATCTCTCGTCCGAAATGGAAAGATGTGCAACCAGAGAAGACGTTTGTTCTTTCAGATCCACATGCGAACTGGTCTTGTTTCGCCTCCCTGTTAAAGGCGGGAAAAGTGATCGATGCGGACTATAATTGGATTTTCGGGACTAACCAATTGGTAATAATCGGTGACGTCTTTGACCGGGGCGTCGACGTACTCCCTATCTATTGGTTGATCTACAAGTTGGAGAAAGAAGCGGAAGATGCCGGTGGAAAAGTGACTTTCTTAATCGGAAATCATGAGACCATGGTTTTGGGAAATGATTTGCGATACGTGAAGAAGAAATATACTCAATTGGCGGATACTTTAGGAATGACCTATCCGGAGCTTTGGCAGAAAAGCGAGTTGGGACACTGGTTGAAAACTCGTAACTCGATACAAGTGGTCGGAGATAATCTGTTTGTCCATGCCGGGTTGAGCAAGGAATTTTTAGACAGGAATTACGATATCCCTACCGTGAATGAGATCGTGAGCGATGGCCTCTTCTTAACGAAAAAAGAACGTAATGCAGATAAAGGCTCCGATCTTTCTTTTATGTTCGCTACGTATGGACCGATCTGGTATCGGGGTATGGTACGTAGCGCGGATAAGTATCATCCGCTAGACCGGGATGATTTGCGGAAAATATTAGAGAAATATAATGTGAACCGCATCTTTGTAGGTCATACCATTTTCGATGATATCACGACTTTCTATCATTATAAAGTGATTGCCGTGAATGTCGATAATCAAGAAAACAAGGAGAAGGAACGAGGCCGTGGCGTTATGATCGAGAAAGACGGTTCTATGTTTGTCGTATATGATTCCGGAAAACAAGAGCCGTTATTAATCGAGTAATATTTGGTGCTTGAGCTGTCAAGGCTGCTACCATCATGGTGGAGGAAGAAGTGCCTCCCCTAATGTGAAGTAATGAGATAGGGAGTGCAACTTTTATGTATCTTAAATCATCTATAAATATAGATATGTTTTAAATGTAGGAGTTATGAGAAAAGTTGTATTACTGTTTATCTTGTTTGTTTTTTCTTTGTCGCGAGCCGATGCTCAAGAGTTCCATTTTATTCCTAGGATTGGCTTGAATTTGGCAAATACTTATCCCGAAAGTTTTGCGGACATGCGTCCGGGGTTAAATATTGGTGTGGCGGAGGAAATACGTTTTAGTAAACTGTTTGCTTTAGAACCGGGTGTTTATTATTCTATGCAAGGTTACCAAAAAGAAAACGCTAAAGGCGAGACAGCCCGGCTAAAGGCGGATTATTTAAATATTCCTATTTACGCTAAATTTTATTTGTATCGGGGATTCCATCTTTTCGCGGGCCCACAAGTTGGCTTTAATGTAAGGGCGAAAGCTTCGAATTATATTTTCGTCTCGGGTCCTACTCCGGTGCACCAGAGCGAGTACGATTTCTCCGGTGATAAAAAAGAAGAGATCCGGAATTGCGATTTCTCTGTTTCAATGGGGCTTGGCTATACCTTTGATATGGGATTAGTTATCTCCGCCAATTATAATTTAGGATGTACTCATTTCTTTAAGGAGCCGGAATACTCATTAGGTGGAAGCAATCATTTTAGGGGAAAAGATCATAATGGGGTTATTCAATTCAATCTAGGATGGCGTTTCTGATCTCCAGTAAATCGTGAATTAAGAGAGATCGCTTGTTCCTCGTTCAGCCTTGCGGCATGGCTACGCAGGCTATGAACTGCTTTCAGGCATTGCTCGTCCGTGGCGTAGCAATACGTGTAATCGTAAGGTATGTCTTCTGTTTTCATGTTGTCTGTATTATTTTTATTTATTTCAACAATAGTCTGCTCTCAACCGCCTCTAATATCTTCATTTGCTGGATCGCTATTTGATTAAGCTTTATTAGTCGTTCACGCTGGGTAAGTCCTTCATCAATAAATACAGCATTCAGGCTTTCCATATTCGATAAACAGATAAGTTCATTAATAGTCGCATAGTCACGAATGTTACCTTTTAATTCGGGATTGGCTTCTCGCCATTGTTTAGCGGTTGTGCCGAATAGAGCGACATTAAGAATATCGGCTTCGTTTGCGTATATAAAGCTTACCTGTTGCGGGGTTAACTCTATGGGGATGAGATTATGCTTGATAGCGTCGGTATGGATGTGATAGTTTATTTTGGAGAGTTCTCGTTTGGCAGTCCAGCCGATTTGTTTCTGTTCCTCTTCTTTTAGGCGTTGAAACTCTTTAACGATATATAATTCAAATTCAACAGAGATCCAACTTGCGAATTTGAAAGCTATATCCTTATGAGCAAAGGTGCCTCCATATCTTCCGGATTTGGAGATAATACCAATTGCCGCTGTTGTATTTATCCATTTTTGTGGAGAAAGGGTAAAAGCATTTAACCCTGCTTCCTTTTTAAACCCCTCGAATTCGAGGGGTTTAAAATTAGGATTATATAAACTTTCCCATATACCTAAATATTCAATGGTATTACGATTACGCATCCAATTGCCAATTACTGCTGTCGGATCATCGCTTTTGTACTTTGCGATGTCGGTAAGTGAGATATAGTCATTCTTATTTATAGATATGATCATGACACTTGTATTTTGGACTGTGATTTTCTCCATAATTTTCTTCAGATAAGATTTGTAGTATAAATTTGTTTCTGGTTAACATCTCTTTACCGACATTCCTCCGGCAAGATCGCTAACGCTCTGTTCTCGTTTTCCTCCATGATCTCCCGCTCGCCGGGGCCTTTGTCGTTGATACCGCAAAGATGCAGGACGCCGTGGATGATGGTGCGGTGTAGCTCCTCGTTGTAGTCCGTGTGGAAAGTCTCCGCATTTGTCCTGACCGTATCGAGGCTGATAAACAGGTCACCCGAGATCTTATTTCCTTCCGTATAATCGAAGGTGATGATATCCGTGTAATAATCGTGTTGGAGATATTGGCGGTTTACCTCCAATATCTTCTCGTCGGAACAGAAGATATAGCTGATATCTCCCGTTTTCTTTCCGTATGTCTCGGCTACTGCCTTGACCCAGCCGCTAACCGCTCTTTTCTTGATTGCCGGAAGCTCGATATCTTCGGCGTAATATGCTATTGCCATAAGGTCTATTTATCGTATTGAAATTTCGTTACAAATGTAATCATTCGATTTTAAATAGATTCATTTCAAATCTATTGATTGCATAGAATGTTAAAAGAACAGATAAGCCATCGCTATCGCCGCTATCGCCCCGGCCAGATCCGCTAACAAGGCGCATTGTACTGTATAGCGGGTATTACGGATACCTACGCTACCGTAGTAAAGAGCAACTACATAGAATGTCGTATCGCAAGAGCCCTGAACGATGGATGACAGGCGACCGACGAAAGAGTCCGCTCCATACGTGTTCATGGCGTCCAGCATCATGCCCCTAGCCCCGCTCCCGCTTAACGGTTTCATCAACATGGTAGGCAGCGCTTCCACGAAATCCGTGTTGAGCCCTATCGAAGCAATGCCGAAACGAACGCCTTGTATGATGAAATCCATCGCTCCGGAAGCCCGGAAGACACCGATACCTACTAGGATAGCTACCAGATAAGGAATAATCGTTATAGCAGTCTGGAAACCTTCTTTCGCCCCTTCTATAAAAGCATCATATACATTGATCTTTTTACGCATGCCGCTGATGATAAATCCGCAGATAATGGTAAAAAGAAGCGTGTTGGCGAATAAAGTCGAATACAAGGAAACTTGCTCCTGTTCCATCGAGTTGAATAACCATACCAGGCCTCCGATAAATAACCCCAGTCCCCCGAAAAACAGGATTAGGTTCCGTTGGAGGATATTGATCTTCTGCCGTACGCAAACCGCTAAAATAGCGACTAGGGTTGATGTGAATGTAGCGAGCATGATTGGCAGGAATACGTCTGATGGATTCGCCGCTCCTAACTGCGCCCGGTACATCATGATGGTGATCGGGATCAAGGTCAGTCCCGAGGCATTGATGCATAAGAACATCACCATGGAGTTGCTGGCGGATTCTTTATTCGGGTTTAATTCCTGTAACTGTTGCATGGCTTTCAATCCCATTGGCGTGGCGGCATTATCCAGTCCCAGTAAATTTGCCGATAGGTTCATGAAGATAGAACCGGTCACGGGATGGTCTCTTGGGATATCCGGGAAAAGCTTGCTGAATACGGGAGCCGCCAATCGTGCGAACGCTTGTATCACCCCCCCCTTCTCTCCGATCTTCATGATGCCCAGCCAAAGCGACAAGATCCCCGTTAATCCTAACGAAATCTCGAAACCCGTCTTGGCCGAGGCGAAAGAAGCGTTGATAATCTCGGTAAAAACAGCGGTATCCCCACCTATGACCAATTTACCGATAGCCACTACAAAAGCGATTAAGAAAAAAGCGATCCAAATATAGTTTAGTACCATAATAAATATATATTGGTCACAAATTTAGGAATTAATTGCCAATTGATTTGTATTTTTGCTTTTTGAATAACAAATAGATCCAAGATGAAGATATTAGTGACATACGACATGTTCCGCGAGGGATTTACCGAGTTGGAAAGTAAGTACGAGGTAACCTTTCCCGAAGGAAGAGATTTTACGTATGAGGAGGTTTTCGAGATGATACCGGAGTACGATGTGCTCTGCTCCATGTTCGATTTCCCGGTAAACAAAGAGTTGATCGACCATGCGTCGAAATTGCGGCTGATCGCTAACTACGCCGTTGGTTATAATAATATCGATGTGGGCTACGCCCTCGAGAAAGGCTTGACGGTGGCGAATACGCCTGATCCTGTCACGGCCCCTACCGCCAATATCGCTTTAGGCTTGATGCTGGATACCGCCCGGCGTATCACGGAATGTGATCGTAAGCTGCGTACGCTTGGTAAGGATATGAAGGTCGGTGTACTGGAGAACCTCGGTATGCCGGTTACCGGACAGACCTTGGGTATTATCGGTATGGGACGTATCGGCAAGGCTTTAGCGAAACGGGCGAATGCTTTGGGCATGGATGTGATCTACCACAATCGCCGTCAGCTTTGCATCGAGGACGAGACCAAATTGAATGTTACCTACGTCTCCAAGGAAGAGCTTCTGGCGAAAGCCGATTTCGTATCCTTGAACGCCCCTTACACCCCCGATACCTATCACATCATCGGCGAGGAGGAGTTCAAGCAGATGAAACCTTCCGCTATCTTGATCAACACGGCCCGCGGTCCGTTGGTAGACGAGCATGCCTTGGTAAAAGCCTTGCGGGAAGGTACGATTCATGGTGCCGGTTTGGATGTATTCGAGTTTGGAGACTATCCTCTCCCCGAGTTATTGGAAATGGACAACGTGGTATTAACCCCTCATATCGGCACCCAGACGATGGAAACCCGTATCATTATGGCACGCACGGTATGCAACAACGTGATCGGGTTCTTGGAGGGCGATCGTCCCGTATCACGGGTACTCCGGCCATGACGGCGGCGTTTATCCTATCCGAGCTACAGTCGGTCGGTACACCCGAGAAGGCGGTTCATTTGAGCCGTTTTTTCAAGACTGGTCCCGGTCAATATGGCGAGGGCGATCAGTTTCTCGGGGTGGTTGTCCCGCAAACCCGTAGCATAGCGAAGGCTAATAAGGCGACTCCTTTCGATGAGCTGCAGCTGTTGCTGGATAGTCCGTGGCATGAGGCACGTCTATGTGCCTTGCTGATTTTGGTCTATCGTTTCCAGGATCGGAAAGTGATGCCGGAAGAGCGGGAAGCCATCTTCCGATTCTATCTGAAGAATATGCGGCGTTGCAATAACTGGGATTTGGTAGACTTAACCTGTCGGGATATCGTCGGCGAGTATTTGGTGGACAAAGATCGTTCCCTCCTCTACCGTTTGGCGGAAAGCGAGAATTTATGGGAACAACGGATCTCGATCGTCTCTACGTGGGCATTTATCCGTCGGAATGATTTTGGGGATACCTTGGAGTTATCCGAACGGTTGATCGGTCATAAACACGATTTGATGCATAAGGCGGTTGGGTGGATGCTGCGTGAGGTCGGCAAAAAGGAGCGGCAGACGCTTACCGATTTCTTGGAACGCAACGCTACTCGTCTTCCTCGTACGGCGCTTCGTTATGCTATCGAGCATTATCCGGAACCCGAGCGGCAATATTTTCTAAAGAAGAAATAACATGGATACAAAGACCATCTCTTTACTTCGTGAATGGGCGAAAATGTACAATACGGAATCGTTTATCAAGGATGATCCGGTGCGATTCCCCCATCGGTTTACGGAGAAACGGGATATTGAGATATCGGCTTTCCTGACGGCGTGGATCTCTTACGGTCGCAGGGCGCATATTCTCCAAAAAGCGGAAGAGCTACACCGGCTGATGGGCGAAAGTCCTTACGAGTTTATCCGTACCGGAGAGACTTCTTTCGCTCCCCTACGGAACCGCCCGGTTCGCGGGCGGGATACCTTTTACCGTTTTTATACCTATCATGATCTGCATCTCCTTTGTTGTCGCCTAAAGGATATATACGATACCTACGACTGTATGGAAGACGCTATGGCCGCCACCGGTCCTTGCGAAGATCCTATCTTGCGGTTGCGACAACTTTTTGCTGATCTCAATGGCATTCCGGTCTTGCACGGGACTTCCGCTTGTAAGCGTTTGGCGATGTTCTTGCGTTGGATGGTGCGTACGGATGGTATCGTCGATCTCGGTATCTGGAGAACAGCCGTGCATCCCCGCCAATTAATCATCCCGTTGGATACGCATGTGCACCAGATCTCCTTGCGCTTGGGCTTGACAGGCCAAAAAACCGCTACCCTTCGTACGGCCCGTGAGATAACGGACGCATTGGCGAAAGTCTTCCCCGATGATCCTTGTCTGGGGGATTTCGCCTTATTTGGCTACGATATAAATCAAGAATAAAAAGATATGGAAGAAAAGAAGATAAATAACATCTCGTCTGTTTGCGTGTATTGCGCATCCAGCACGAAGATTCCCCCGGTTTATTTTGACGCCGCCAAGGAATTGGGGCGTCTTTTGGGGGAGCGAAAACTACGGGTAGTCAATGGTGCCGGGAATATCGGTTTGATGTGCGCTGTCTCCGACGCTGCGTTAGCGGCTGGTGGAACGGTAACGGGCGTTATCCCCCATTTTATGGTGGAGCAGGATTGGTATCATAAAGGCTTGACTGAGTTGATTGAGGTCGAGACGATGCACGAGCGTAAACAGCTCATGGCAAATCTCTCGGATGCGGTGATCGCCCTTCCCGGTGGATGCGGTACATTAGAGGAACTTCTGGAGATCATCACTTGGAAACAACTCGGTCTCTACCTCAATCCGATCGTAATCCTCAATATTAATCATTACTATGATCCCTTGTTGGAACTTTTGAGGAACGCCATGAACGAGAATTTCATGCGTCCCCAGCACGCCAAGATGTGGGCGGTAGCCGACACGCCGGAAGAAGCTATCCGTCTCATCCACGCCGAGCCGAAATGGGACGCAAGCCTTCGGAAGATCGCGGCGATTTAATACTATTAGGCGAAAGGAGACGCAGCACGCTACGTCTCTACAATTAAAAATGAATATGATAATGAAAAAACTAGGTTTATTAATGATGTTGTTGATCCTGTCAAGGATCGCTTTATTCTGCCAGCCACAGACGGCAGGCATCGAGGAGAAAGAAGTGCTTAAGAATGAAGATGTGATTTTCCATCAGATTGATGAGCATACATGGTTTGGAACAGGTCATTTAATGGCGAACGAGAGCCTGTATCTGGTCGAGGGAGAAACGAAAGCGATCTTGATTGATGCCGGAACAAAGATCAAGGATTTGGATAAGCTCGTGGCTTCCATCACGGATAAGCCGGTTACGCTGGTCGCCACGCATGTGCATCCGGACCATACAGGCTCGGCTATCGATTATTTCCCGGAGATTTATATCAATCCGGCTGATACAATATGTATACCGGAATTTATGCCGAATTATAAAGGCAAAGTTTGTTTCCTTGAAGACGGTGAAATCCTAGATTTAGGTGGGCGTATCCTAGAGATAGTCTTTACTCCCGGGCATACTCCCGGCTCAACCACTTTTGTGGATAAGGATGCCGCTTATGGTTTTAGCGGCGATTCGTTCGGCTCCGGTAATCTATTGCTGGGAGTTGACTTCTCTACGCTCATATCTACTTGTAAGAAGATGAGTGCGGTGATCGAGAAATATGATATCAAATACCTCTACCCCGGACATTATTTCGGAATGAACAAGGAAACCCCTCAACGGGTAAAAGACATGATCACGATGAGCGAGGATATCCTGTCCGGAAAAGTGCAAGGCGAACCTAATCCGAGTGGGATGTTGGGGTTAGACCGGGTGTATACGAATTATGGTGTCCGTATAAATTATAAAGAAGAAAGTATGAAATGAGGGGACCTTTAGATTCTGAACCCGATTTCACTGATAATCTTCAATTCAAGCAATTTCTCCAATATTAATCTATCCATATGAGAGTGAGCGGTTTTTCCGTGTGCTAACTTATATACACGGAAGCCGCTGACATTGAATTCTTTCCCTAATTGATCATACAAGCTTTTCTTGTTTGTCTTAAATCAGTAATTAAATAAGTTCTTCATAATCCGACTTTTGTAATTATCTTTCATTGTACGTTGTTAAAGAGCGTATTTTTACCTACCAGAATTGTAAGCGATGAAAACGAATAGCTAAAACGATGGTTTAAGCTAGTCGTTTTAAAGAAGCACTTAGGAATGAAGATGTGCTTTTCCATCAGATTGATGAGCGTACATGATTTGGAACAGGAAATTTAATAGCAAACGAGAGCCCGTATCTAGCCGAGGGAGAAACGAAAACGATCTTGATTGATGCAGGATAAAGAAAAATGTAAACTTAATGTAAATAAAGTATTGGTTTCTGGGAGAAATGAAACAGAGGCGAGTCCATTATGTTTCTTTTAAATTCTTGAATATTTTCCATAGTAGAATCTTCTAGTAATATTAATATAACATTGTTTTCTATATTAATTTCAAAATTACTTGTTTTTAGATTTTCCTTTAATAAGTACTTATTGCGATTAAAGACTGTATTTAATTGGTTTAGTGTATCTCCGAGCATTTTTAGAGAATACGAACATTTCTTTATTTTGAAATCTTTATTACCTATTCTGTTTATAATATCACTTTTTGTATATATGTTGTCTAGTGAATCTACTATATTCACGAATAATAGGTTATTCTTATTTATATAGCTTCCTCCATAATATAGAGGAAAATCAAAATTTCCAGTTTTCCTGTAAAAACTATGATCAAGACGGATTTTCTTTTCTTCTAATATCTTGAATATAGAGTCTTTTCTGAATATAGAATCTTTTTCTATGAGAAATTGTAAGTTCTTATTTTCAATAGTTGTTTCTTTATTTGTGTCTATTATATATGCTAAATTCTTCTTGTCTTGATTATTTGTTTGTTGAATATCATTTTCTTGTTGTTGATGATTACCTGAACAACTTATCAATAGTAAAATGAATATTTCGAAATATATTTTCATATACAAAATTATATTACACAAAGGTATGTAATTAATGGCAATTATGTACCTTTGTGTAATTGAAATCTTCTTTTCCCATCATGGCCAATAATGTGCTGCAATTTGAGGCGTATCCGGATGTATAGGTTATCGCATACTTATTTTTAAGGTAGGCTTATTGTATATTTCCATATACGCTCTTGTTTCCTGTCGTGTGATTCAGTAAAAACATGTACGTGTTTCCCGAAAAACATGTACGACTTTTTCCAAAAACACGTACGTGTTTTGCGGAAAGTATAATCGTCTTTTTAAGATGTTTATGTTCAATGATTTATATAAGAACATTATTTACGTGCTTATTGTCTAGGATTTACCTTGGGATACGTATGCTCTAAATAGACTCCGGATACTTAAAATCGGGTGGAAAAAGTAAACAGGGATCGTTGGCAAACTTACCAGCGATCCCACTAAATCCCTATTATAATTTCGCTTGATTCACTTGCGGCGTGCGGATACCCGGTTTCAATTCTCCGTTGATGATGGTTAATCGGCCATCTTGGATAACCGCTCCCGCTCCGGCACGGGCCAACTGCTCATATTCGCCCAGATCGCTCCATGCTTTCGTGGATAGGTCGTATTGAAGTAAGGTGGTATTGAATCGGTACCATTCTACCGGATGGTGCATATAGGCCTTGGCTTCGGCTTGCAGGCGGGTAATGGCCGCTGAATCTCGCGCCGCCTCCGCTTTCGCTAAATGGATCGGTCGGGCGATGGCGGCTAGGAAACAATCGTAGTTCACACCTCCCATAAATAAGATTTTATCCGTTTGGAAAGTCACGGCACAGCCTCCTGTTAGGGTACGGTTCGTTCCGTCCTTAAACGGGGGAAGAACGGTCTCTCGTTGCCAGGTAAAAGTTGCCGGGTCGAATACCAATACATCCGTTGGGACGATCGGTTCCTCTTCGTTTAGGATGGGCTGGAAGCCTCCGGCTAGATAGATACGTGTGCCGTTGGGACTTTCTCCGGTCGCTAATACCGGCTGTACACGGGCTGCTCCCGGGAAGTCCGGTAGTTGTTCCCATCCCTTTTCGATATTCGCTAGGTTGAGGCGTAAGAAGGTATGGCAGGGCTGTCCGTTCTCATTTCCCCCTGCTACGTAAATCTCCTGTCCGGTAAATGCGGCCGAGAGATTATCCATTGGAGACGGTAAGGAGGGTAAGGCACAAACCGCTACCTCTCCTTTCGTGGGGTTATAGGAGATGCGGGAGACCTCTACCAAGGAAGAATCACTGTTGTTTCCTCCGATGCAAACGATACCTTCCGGGGTGGAAACCGTAGCGCCGTAGGCGACGGGACGAGGCAGTCGGTCGATCTCTTTCCAGCCTTCGGGAAGAAGGACGAATATCTCGCTATAATATCGCTTGGCTCCTCCCTCGGTGACGGGTTTGTCCGGAAAGTTGCAACCTCCGGCAACGATCAATACGCCGTTATGGATGCCGGCGAACGGGGCGGAACTCCAAGGGAAAGCCGTATCGGCTGCTCCCGGTAGATCCGGTAATTTTGTCCAGTTTATCATGGTGTTCTGTTTTTTAGATACAGGCTGGCCGCATCCCGCTACGCAGAGTAGCAGGAGGAACAGCCAACCGGTGATTTGTTGTTTATTATGCATAGCTTATTCTTTTATAGCCCGGAATGTAGAGGCCGGCATGCCCGCCTCGTTTACAAGATTCGCTCTCGTGAAGGGTTGCCAGCCGTAGCGTACCAGCTTCGGGTGAGTCACTTGATCGTTCCACACCTTTACTTTCCCGTTCTCTACCACGGCTTGCGCCGGATAGTAAAGTCCTTCCTGCTCGGCGATCTCGAATGTACGGATGGGGTCCCCATCGGAAGTTCTCAAGCCCTTTGCGTAATCGAAAGTGATATAGGCGGCGTTATCGGTAAACGTTGCGCTGCGGAACAAAGGGCCGGATGGGATTACGTTATGTCCGTAGGTCTTGTTCAAGGCCCAATGTGCCAGTCGTTCGCCAATCTCTTTTTTTCGGGTAGGGTGAACGTTTAAAGAATCCCCGCGATCGCTACTAACGGCCATACCCGTATTCGATACGGTTTGCGCCAGGCGGCGTTGGCTGTCCCTGAACCAAGTCCAACTCGGGCGGTCTATGCTGGATAGTTGGACATAGTAGAAAGGCAGGTCTGCGTTCCAATTCTGGCGCCAGCTGTTCACCAATAGCGGGAATAATCGTTCGTGTACTTCCATATTATGGGCGTTCGATTCTCCTTGGTACCAAATAATCCCTTTGATGGGATATCGATGAAGGGGTTGGATACCCGCCTCGAACAGATAACAAGGCTCATACGGATGGCGTTGGAGCGGGTTGGACGCTTGCTTGATGTTTAAGGCCGCCCGTTCACGTACCCAATCTTGGATAAAGTCGTTCTTCGTCCAATCCTGTAAGATATCCGGAAACTCGAATTCCAGTGTTTTCCGGTCGATCCATGCCTCCGTAGGCGAGCCGCCAACAGCGTTCAATATCAATCCTACGGGTACTTGTAAGCTATCGGCCAGCATACGCCCGAAGGCAAATCCTATGGCCGAGAAGCGTGCGGTATTCCGCGTGTCGCATACTTCCCATTGGGCGTCGTGGTAATATTGCAGGCGGTTCAATGAATCCAGTACGGAAGCGTCCCATTCCACGGCGTAGGTCTCCCAGCGGGGCTTTAGGTCGAATAAACGGATTTGCGAGTGTTGTTTCACGTAATCCAATTGTTGCTGTTGTTCTTCCTTTACGCTCTCGTTTACCCGGAACGCCATGTTGGATTGTCCGGAGCATAGCCAGACTTCCCCGGCTACTACATCCCGATAGTTCAGCGTGCGGCTGGGGGTAGAAACCGTTAAGGTATAGGATTTCCCGCTTACCCGTAAGGGATCGAGCGTGACAGTCCATTTCCCGTTCGTACCGGCTACGGTCTCCTTCCTTTGTCCGGCGAGGGTAACGGTTACTTTCTCCCCTTGGTTGGCGATGCCAGATATAGGAAGCGGTTGATCCCGTTGCAAGACCATCCGGTCCGAATAGATGGCAGGAAGCTGTAATCCTCCGTAATCGCCGGTTAGCGCCCCATAAACGGTGCGGGCCAAGATACCGGCACCTTCAGCGTTTGGATGCAATGCGTCGGGCAATAGATCCGGACGGTCATATAATCCTTCCTGCAAATCGACCAAGGTCGCGCCGGCTATCCGGGCGATTTCTTCGATAAGCGCTTGCTCCATCCAGTACCAGTCTCTTGTACCGGATTTAAAACGAGGATGGCGGTGAGATATCGGAGTCATACGGCAAACCCATACCTTGCATTTCGGATTGGCTTTCCGGAAAGATTCGATCAAGGAAAGATAATCCCGAACGAAATCGTCCCGGTAATTCGGCCATGCCCGAGGGTCCGTATCGTTCAATCCCAGATGGATGATCACGTAATCCCCGGCAAACCTCAGTGCCTTTTGATACGCCTCTTGTTGGGTATAAGGACGATATCCCTTGTTTAATAAAGTAGCCCCGCTATGCCCGAAGTTCTCCACTTCGTAGGCATCTCCAAGCATCTGTTGCAATTGGGCCGGGTAGCAGTTTGTTTCCCTGTTCTCGATTCCGTAGCCGTAGGTCACGCTATTACCTACGCAAGCCACCTTGATTCTTTGCGCTTGCCCCATGAGAGCGAAAGCGAGGAAGATGGATAAGATTCCTATTATTTTTCTCATTTCATTCAACCGAATTAGACGTTATTTAAGTTGTTTATCCGGAGAGTAAACCAGTCCTTCCACCGCTTTCTCTCCATCCGGGGTGACGCAAACGAACGTAAACATCCATTTCACCAGACGGACCTCGGGGGTATTGAACGTACCGACCGGAAGCTTCATGAACACCTTGTTCCAGCCTTTTTCCAGATGGACCGGGGTTGGTTTACGGCTTACGCAGTTCTCGTTCCCCAGTGGGATCTCATTGGACTTCTCCCGGTGGGTAGCGGTCCATACGGGGGGCGTTATCTCTTGATCATTTACCCAGATACGGCTCTCTTTATAATCCCATTTCCCTTGAGAGGGAGGAAGATCCATCTCCGAGCGCCCGTAATTCTGGAATTCGATCCACGCCCCTACGTCTTGCGTCTTGGGCGAATAGATCCAAGTCCATGCGTAAGCGGTATGATTCGGCTGCGGGTCCTTATATACACCGGGAACCAGCGGTCCCCAGACATGGCGCAGGTAGATTCCGGCACCGATGGCGTCGTGCGTGCCGTAGCTTTTCCCTTCATAGGTATATTGCGCTTGAAACGACTTTTCCGGAGGGAAAGAGCGGGTCAGTTCCCCATCATTCGGGAAAGCGTCGGTGATACGCCATCTCACGTTGGTTTGCTTGACGTAGGCGAACGGGTATCCTTGGAAATGATGTTCTTTATGCCATAACATCCGCCGCTCAAAATCGACAAATGCCTTATGCTCCTCGTTATCGGGATCGATAGGCAGCATCGTTCCGTTCTTATCGAAATATTGATAGCCGCCGCCCAACCAAGAACGTTCGGCGATCGCTAATAGATTCGGATACAAATTATTCTCCCGGATCAATTTGTCCTCCGGCTGTACGATCCGGTCGTGCCATACGGCAAGGATCGTACCCGCCAAATCATGGCTTCCTTGCGGTTCATTGTAAATACGGCTGGTGTACAAGGCGATTAAGTCGGCGAACGTATCAAAATGGTTGATATAATGGAAACGGGAGTCGATCGCGGGAATGCCCGGTCGCGCTTTTCCCCGGTAACTCCACATTTGCTCCATGTCGATCTCACCCGGTTTGTACTTCCATCCCGGGTTCCAAGAGATCACTTGTTTCCCTTTCGCACGGATATAAGCGACCATCTCGGGTACGAACTTTGGATTGGTAAACTTTACCTCGTCCGTACCGATATGTAAGTAAGGAACCTCCTCGAATACCTCGCAAACCTCGTCCATCAATAGTTTTAAGATCGCCATACCCTCCTTGCTCTGCATATCATGACGGAACGCCCGGATGAAAGCGTCGCTATGCCCCGGCATATCGATCTCCGGGATCAATAGTACGTTATGCTCCTTGCAAAAGCGAACCAGCTCCTTTGCCTCCTCGATCGTGTAATATTTTCCGGGCATACGGCTCATATTGCAGCTGTCGTTCAGCATCGGAAAGATCTTGCTCTCCAGACGCCAAGCTTGGTTCTCCGTGAGATGCCAATGAAATACGTTCATCTTGTAGCGGGAAAGTACCTCGATCTCCCGTTTCAGTTCTTTCATGGAGATATAGCTCCGCCCCACGTCTTGCATGAATCCTCGTATGCGGAAAGCGGGCCAGTCGGTGATCTCGCAGCCTTGGATGGAATATCGCTTCCCTTGCCGCTCGGTCAGTTGACGCAAGGTTTGTATCGCCCAATAAGCTCCTTGCTCGGATACCGCCCGGATGGTTATCCCCCGGGAAGAGACGCTTAGTTGATAAGCCTCCTCGGAGTTGAGGGGGATTCCGTCCAATTTGTCAACCAAGGAAACCTCTATCTTGTATCGGCTGTCCGGTTGGACGCTTACCGGCAGCTCCTCCAAGAATTCCATTAGGATGGAACGGAGTTTCCCTTCGGAAGAAACCGCGATTTCCTTCGGATGGAACGAAGCGTTTGTCCGGACGTATTTTTGAGGCAAGGGCAATAAAACAGGATTCCGGGCCTGTAAAGACCCGGAAATGCCTATATATACAATAAGAATAAGATTCAGTATTGATCTCATAGATTGTTTCTCTAAGGAATAAGATCCGTTAGCTTAACGGCTTGGAAGGTCATATGCGCCACGCTTGACTCGTAGAAGATTCCAACCGTTTCCTTATCGATCATGGAGAGACAGGAATATCCCCAGCCTTCGGCCTCGTCTAATAAGACTTGATGCTCCGTAGGCCAAGTAAGTCCACCGTCCAGACTCGCCTTGATCGTGATATGATTACGCCCTTTTGTCGTATTCGGGTTGGAGAAGAGTAAAAGGTCTTTGCCGGTGATGTTGTCTTTGGCGTTTACCTTGATCAAGCTGGCCATACAAACGGGTTCCTGCAAGGCACTGCGGCTGGAAGGATGCTCTGTCCATGTCTTGCCTAAATCTTTTGTCGTGGCTACGGCACGGCTACCGCCCCGGTTATCGCGCATATTTAGCATCAATACGCCCGGCTCTACCTCGGCAACTTGTGCCTCCGTGGTATTCGTGCGGGCTAAGTTATGCAGGTGCCATGTTTTCCCGCGGTCTTTGCTATACATAATGCCGGCGTTGGGCACACGGGTAGCGTCGATAAACTGGATCGGGAAGACCAAGGTACCGTCTTGCATCGTGATGCCTCGTCCCGGGCCTTGCAATAGGAAATACCAAGACGGGTCTTTTACTTGAGACGTGATGTTGATCGGTTCGCTCCACGTCTTACCATCGTCCTCACTTTTCACGAGCATAAGTTGGGCGGTCTCGTCCGGTGTCATTCCCGGCATGGAGTTCCACCAAGCCCGTTCGTTACCCATACCATGCGTCCATGCGGCTACTACCCAGATCGTATTGGTCTTTTCGTCTACCAAGATCGATGGGTCTCCCACGCCGTTTTGTCCGTGGGGCAGGCCATCCGTTTGTTTGAAAGTCATGGCTACTCGCATCGGTTCCCAAGTTTGTCCCTTATCGGTACTGCGGCTTACTCCGATATCGATTTTCTCTTGCAGGTCCACGCTGCTATTATAGCGAATATCGTAGACTCCGAGTAATGTTCCGTTATTCGTCGTCACTAATCCCGGGATGCGGAAGGCCGCCGATCCGTCATCCCCGGCTTGGCGTACGCCGATACCTACATGGCGTTCGTCCACCTTTCCTTTCCAAGTGATGTCGATCGGTTTGTTGTTGATCTGGGCGTTAGGTATCGTAGTCGCTACTTTTGCCAATAAGGAAGTCTCAGGCTTCATCTGGATACTTACCCAGAAATAGTTGATGCCTTTAAGCATCGGTTGCTTAGAGGTTAGTTTTACCGTGCGCGACAAGGGGGCGGTAACCTCATCTTGCCGTACGGAATAAGATTCAAGAGCCTTACGGGTATTTCCCGGTATATGGCTGGATATGTACGTAACGGGACTGAAATGTTCCCCTTTGCGGGAAGGAGCTTCCACTCCGCTATAAAATAGACGTATCGCTTGGATGTCCGACAGGTTGACATTGTCTCCGATCTGTATCGTGATCTCGTTTAATACATCCCCTTTTTGGGCCGGTATCCGCATCTCGTAAAGTACATTGTCGATCCGGTCTATCAAGATGGGGATTTGTTGCTCTCGCACATAAAGACTGTCTGCCGCAAAAGCCGTTTGTACGATGAAAAGAAGGCAGAAATACAGGAAAGTTTTTTTCATGATGTTTTTTGTTTGTAGGTTGAAATTAATAGATATGTGAATTCCAAAGGTAGCGATATTCATTCATATGAACAAAGCCCCTTTGGAATTCGTGCCAAAAACCTAGTTATATCCAATCGCCTTAAACCTATGTACGATTAGTATCCGGGAGTCTGTTTCAATGCTGGATTGTTTGTCAATGCATCCTCGTTGATCGGCCACAAAAGACGGGACTCTTGTGCGGTCGTGTATTTCAAGACATATTGATTACCGAAACGTCTCAAGTCATACCAACGCTTGCCCTCGAAGAAGAACTCGCGCAGCCGTTCTTTCAATATAGCTTCCATCACGTTCTCATCGCCCCCCTCAAATGGGTTATCGTTATAGAAACTTCCCTTGTCATTCGGATAAGCGACCTCGTTTTTATGTGCGTTGAAATATTCAGAACCGTAAGCACGCTCGCGTACGGCATTGATCTCCGTGGAAGGATCTTCTCCTAAGAGAGCTTTAGCCTCGGCTAGTAGTAACAGGGCATCGGCATAACGGTAAATAGGATAATCATCCAGCCAGTTACGTTCGTTGCTACCCTCCAATGTTGTTCCTTGGAATTTGTATGCGAATGGAGCGATGTACTTTATGCTTCCGTCTTCCTGTTTTTGATAAACAGCTTTCAAGGTTCCTGTCAGACGGGAATCATTTTCGCGGAAAGTCTTCCAGTAATGATCTTTCTTAACTTGGTAACGCATTAAACCGTGGAAATTATAACCCGGAATTTCCATGAATGGGGTTCCTGATTCATCGCAATAGTTTGCCATGTATTCACGTTGCGGAACCATGTTGTTTCGCCAATTATAATCTTTCCACATGGTGAATTCATCTTTGATACTCTTGAAAGCGAAGATGATCTCGCTATTCTCCTTATTCCCATAGGCGAATACATCAGTAAACTTATCCTGTAGCTTTAGGTTGCCGTTTTGTTGAAGATCTTGCAAAGCAGCCTTGGCGGTAGAATAATCTCCTGTACCTCCACCCATTTGGCGACCACTCCATAAATAAACTTCACCTTTTAGTATCAATGTGGCTGATTTAGACCAGTAGCCTTTTCCATATTTGTAAGAATAATCACTACCGAAAGCATTGACGGAAGCGTCAATGTCTTTCTTGATCTGGTCCATGACCTCACTTGCTGGAGACGCCGCTTTTTCCAAATGAGAGATATCCAGTTCGTTACCTAGAGTAGGTTCGGTTACCAAAATTACATCTCCCCATGAACGTAATAGATGGAAATAAATATACGCACGCATACCATATGCTTCACCTAAGAAGTAGTTCTTCTCATTTTCATCTAATAAGGTAGTCTCGTTGGTCTTACGGATCATGAGGTTTAATTGGTTGATTGTCTCATAGAAATCTCCAAAATTGCTGATGCCCGTAAATTCAGCGTTGATCGTATTATACGGATATCGTTCTACGCCTTGAGTGGCTTCACCTCCGAAAGGCTGGTCGCCATAAATATCGGCACGTGGTTCACCCAGTACGAATATATTATAGCTACGTAAGCGAAGTAAGGAATGCAGACCTGTATTGAATGCCTTGAATTGGTCCGATGATTTCCAATAGTTAGCATCGGAAATACTGCTGACTGGCTCCATGTCCAACGAGGTGCATCGATTGAATGTCAACAAGGACACAGCCGCCATAAAGGTTATAAATATCTTTTTCATATGATGTTTAATTTTTATGCGTTAATTAGAAAGTTACAGATACACCCATAAGGACAGTCTTAGGAGTCGGATATCTGCCATTGTCGATGCCTTGACCATAATAGGTATCTACGGCTGGTTCCGGTGATACTCCGGAATAACCGGTAAAGTAGCACAGATTTTGTCCGGTGACATAAACAGAGGCGTTTGACATAAACGCTTTATTGATCCATCTTTTCGGTAAGTTCCATGTCAATGTGATCTCGCGAAGTGCCAAGTAATCACCCTTTTCATAGAATCGTGAGCTGTTGTTATCTACAGCCGTAAGTCCGTTGTTGGAGCGGGTGATATTCTTTTTGCTCAATTGATCCGCATAGTAGAATTTCGGGATATCCGTATTCGTGTTCTCTTCAGACCAGCTTTGTTTAACCATGTCGATGATGTTAAATGAACCTTGGTATTGTCCGATAGAGCGTGCGGCCAAGTCGTTATACAATGTATGGCCTAATGCGTAGTCGAAACGGGCGTATAAAGAGAAATCCTTGTAAGAAACGGTGGTAGAGAAACCTCCTGTTACGTTCGGGAAGATATTGCCTACCTTCACACGGTCTAGATTGTTGATGACACCGTCACCATTCAAATCGGCCCAACATACGTCACCCGGCTCGATTTGTTGTTTTCCGGTTTTGTCTTTCAGGGCTTCCCATGCCGCTGGACCATATAATTCACCAATGGCGTCATAACGATTATTTGCGTTTGCTTTTACGTCATCCCAATCTTTGAAAATGTGATCTTGCTTGAATGCGAACAAGTCACCCAGCTTTCCTCCTTCTTGTTTTCCGCCAACCCAAACGACTTCGCCTTTTTTCGGATCCCATACTTGGTATCCACCTTGGCGGTTGTTCTCGTTTCCGTTTGCCGGAAGCTTGATGATCTTGTTGGCTACCGTAGATAAGTTAGCTGTTACGTCCCAACTGAAACCTCCTACATTATTTAAGATGTTAGCTTTTACCTCCATCTCAAAACCTTGGTTACGCAGTGTTCCTAAGTTGGTTTTGATACTTTTGAATCCCGTGTAATTAGGCAAATCCAGATCAGTCAACAAATCGGAAGTCGTACGGTTATAATAGTCTAAGATAAAGCTTAAGCGGTTATTGAAGAAACCTATATCCAGACCTACTTCGAAAGACTTACTTTGCTCCCAACGTAAACCGCTATTAACCAATTGGTCATTGTAAAAACCAACGGAATTGTTGTAGTTTGTTATGATGTTTCCGTCTTTGTCCTTCTGTCCGTAACTACCGTATACGTCATAATAACCTAATCCGTTTACATTACCGTTTACACCATAGCTGACACGTGGTTTCAGGTTCGAGATAATATCCGCTAATTTGGAGTCCTTGAAGAAATCTTCCTCCATGATGTTCCAACCTGCGGAGACACCCGGGAAGAAACCCCAACGGTGGTCGCTCAGTTTGGAGATACCATCATAACGAGCTACAACAGACAACAGATATTTGAGGTTGTAGTTATAGTTTACACGAGCGAAGCCGGAAAGGATACGATAGCCTTGTTTGTAACTGTATGAATACGTACGGTTACTTCCTGCGTTCAAGGTTGGGATATCATCCGAAGGTGAATTTTGAGTCTTGGCGTTTAACGTATATTGATGCCAATTGAAATACTCACCGCCGACCATGGCTTCCAAATTATGCTTGTCCTTGAAACTATCAGAATATGTCAAGGTCACACTATGTTGCTGTTGATTTTCCTTTACATATTTCGCTTCAGCCTGGCGCGTTAGGTTCGGTGTGCTAGAGTTCTGTTGTTGATAGGCTTTATCAAATTTATCCGTTTGATTATCTACGTGATACAAAGCGCTATTAGCCTTTAATACTAATTTCTCGGGAATGATTTGCAAATCGAAACCTATGTTGTATGTTGAACGACGGATTCCATTTGTATTCGTTAGCTTGTCCTTGTAGTAAAGAGGATTACCATCACCGGTACCGAAACCGGAAGCGGGAGATCCATCTTCCATATAGGGGTTCCAAGTTGGGCGTTGGCTCATCGTACGATAGAAGAACTCGTATTGACCAATCCATAATCCCGGCGTACGAGACCAAGTGTAAGTCGCCCCGCCGTTTACAGTTAAGATCGGGAATATTTTATAGGAACCGTTTAACGTTCCGGAGAAGCGTTCGTAACTAGTACCTTTGATCAAACCATCTTCTTTGTAATAACCTAAACTAGCTGCGAAAGTACCCTTATCGTTACCGCCTGTAATGTTCAAATAATGATCTTGCGTGAATGAGGGGTCTTTGAAAGCTGCATCTTTCAATTGGCCTGAATAATCCTTAAATAAAAGTTGTTTTGTAGGATCATTGGGATCTGTCATTTGTTGCCAACCTTCGTTTAACAGACCTTTCGTCGTGTCATCTAGATAGCGAATGTCGAATAAATCGTTACCAATTCCATAGCCCATTTGGTTATCGATACCCGAACGTCCGGTTCGCTTGTATCCTAAGCGATTATAATAGATATAGTCCTCTGCGTTCAAGTAATCATATCCTGTACGGGCGAAGTTTGCTCCTCCTTTAAATTTATAGGAAACGGAAGCTACGCCTTCTTTTCCCCGTTTGGTCGTGACAAGGATTACACCGCCATTCGCACGTGCTCCATAAATGGCCGTTGAGGCAGCATCTTTTAATACTTGGATGGACTCGATATCTGAAGGGTTGATATCTGCCAAAGAGTTACGAACGATACCGTCTACCACTACCAAAGCTCCATTGTCTTTTCCGGTCATGGTAGCTCCACCACGAAGTACGATATTGGGGTCTTTACCCGGCTGGCCACTTATGTTTACTACGCGTAAACCGGAAACCGTACCTTGTAAAGATTGTCCGGCATTGGCCATAGCTGCATTTTCCAGTACGGCGTTATCCAATTTAGAGATAGAGGTTGTCAAGGTCGCTCTCTTTTGTGAGCCACCGTAACCGGTTACCACTACTTCGTCTAGCTGTTCGGCGTTTTCTTGTAGGATCACGTCTACTTTGGTCTTTCCGGCTACTGGAACTTCTTGTGTCTTGTACCCAATGAAAGAAAATACTAATGTGGCGTTCTTGTTGGATACGGTGAGAGTGTAATTACCGTCGAAATCGGTAATCGTTCCATTTGTCGTGCCTTTTTCAACGATAGACGCACCGGGGACACCCATGTTGTAGGTATCCAGCACTGTTCCGGAGACTGTCTGCTCTTGTCCGTACATAAATGCCGGAAGTAGGAGCGCGAGCATTAAGAGCAGTAGATTCTTCTTCATAATGAATTACTTTTTTGTTGTTTATTTAGTTTATTGGATGAGATTAATTAGCATTCGTCGGTCATATTAGCGACTTTCGGACGTAAGAAGATCACTTGGATTAAAAGTGCGATGAGTACCAATCCGGCTAGCATGGCGAAGTCATGGCCAAGATTACCAGCGTCGGTAGATTTTCCTAGTATATCCGTGATGGCGGCTCCGGCAAATACACCGGTCATATTCATAATTCCATAGGCTGTAGCCCGATAACGGGGGGAGATGAATTGGCAAAGGATAGGCATATTATTGGCGTCGAATATACCATAACCGATACCGAAGCAAAGACCACCGCCGATAATCATCGGGAAGTTGTGCCCAAATCCTAGTAATAGGAGAGAGGGTATCGTTAATGCCAAACCAATGGCGCCTGTGTATACACGTCCCCGGACATTCCGCTGGATCCATTTATCGGATAAAATACCTCCGGCGATTACCCCTATAAAGGAAGAGATAGCGATCGTGAATGTAGATAACGGACCGGCCTCGGACATATCCAACGAGAGATTTTCAGCGAATAGGGTAGGGAGCCAGTTCTTTGTCGCCCAACCCGGTAAGCTCGGCGTGGCGAAATAAAGAAGAATGATCCAAAAAGCGATGTTCGTGAATAACATCCCTAATCCTTTAAACGCACCGGAAATCGGATTCTCTTTCGGATAATTTTCCAGTTTTACGGCTTGTTCCACATGATCTTTCTTATCGTGTAAGAAGATGATCAAGACCACGCTATAAGCGATGCCGATGATACCAAACCAATGGAAAGTCGTTTCCCACGTATAAGCGCTGGCCACCGTAGCTCCGAATCCCCCCAAGGCTTGGCCTACGTATAGACCTGTCATATGGATACCTACGGCTAATGACCGTGTTTTCTCTTGGTGATAATCTGTGATAAGCGATAATCCGGCAGGAATATACAGGGCCTCACTGACCCCCATCAAGGCACGTAGGTAATAGATCTGATTGAAATCCGTGCAATACCCCATCATCAAAGTCACGAAGGACCAGACAAATAAGCTACCCACGATTAGCCACTTCCTGTTTACCCTGTCTGCCACCATACCGGCTACAGGGCTCATGAATCCGTAGATCCAGAGGAAGACCGCCATCAAACGTCCGAAGTTCGCCGCAGACTCTAGTTCCACGATATCCACCATCATAGCTGATTTCATGGTTGATAGCATCTGGCGATCCATATAGTTCAGTAAGGCGACAACCCATAGTAAACCGACTACGATCCAAGGATATAATTTCTTATTTTTCATTTGATTGAGGAAAATAAAAAGGAAAACAAAGCCTTAGAAACATTAGGAGCCACGGTTGTGACCCCTGATGTCAATTGACCAATTTTCAGTATTTTAGATAAAGTTATTTAGAAAGAATTTCGTCGCAGAGTAAACTACATTTGAGAAGCATTCTAGGAATGTGGAACGGACCTTTGAATAGATTGCCTTTGGCAGATTGAGAGACACTACCATCGAAGTGTAGGTAGCCATACCATTCCCCATATTCTTTGTCGGGGAGATGATTAAATGTGTAATCGTTTATTAGTTTGTGCATTTCGAGATATTTGGCGTCGCCAGTCGCTTGGTAGGCGTAAAGCGTAGCGATAACCGCCTCGCATTGTGGCCACCAAAACTTCATGTCGTGCCAATACTCTTGGGGAGGGAAGTTTTTGCAATCCTTGAAATAGTTGATTCCGCCGTACGTCTTATCCCAGCCCCAGTCCCAAGACCAGTTGAGGATTTGTAAACCCATCTCTTTCAGTTGGGGGTCCCATCCTCGGTATTTGGCCTCTTCCAAGATAAACCATGCGGTCTCGATGGAGTGGCCGGGATTGATGGTACGCCCGGCGATAGAGTCGATAAACTCACCGTTGGGTCCTACTGTCTCCAAGATAGCCTTGAATTCGGGATGCATGAAATCACGGCGTAGCTCGGCTATGGAATCATCGATTTGTTGTGTAAGTATGGGATCGTTTATGGCCTCACGGATGCGTGCCGCCGTATCGATCAGTATCATGCAGAAAGAATGGCCTTTCGCCACGAGACCTTCACGAAATTTAGGCTCCAATAATCCCGGGGTATTCTTATAGTGCAATACTTGCTTGAATAAGTTCACGGCCTTTTCGGCATAGCCTTTGTCACCTGATGCCAATGCATAGTGGGCCATGGCGATCGCTGCGAAAGTCTCGGAGAATACGTAACGGCGTTTACGTACAGGGATGCCTGCCGCTGTTACCTCGAAGAACATACGTCCGTCCGTATCAAAACAATGTTTCTCGATGAAATCGATACCGTTTTTACAGGCTCTCAGCCATTCTTCGTTCTTCTCAATGTGATTATAGGCATATGCCAAGATAAAGGCGAATCGTCCTTGGAACCAAACGGATTTAGTAGAGTCCATCAGAGTACCATCCCGGTCTACGCAAGTAAAGTAACCGCCGTTCTCTTTGTCCAGTCCGTATTTCATCCAAAAAGGAAGAATATTGGAAAGAAGCTCATTCCGATAGGTCTTGCCCCAATAAGCTAGATATTCCGATGGATTAGATAAATTGTCAAACGCTGCCATACCTTAGAATTTATTACATCTTTCAAAGAAATTGATAGCCTCTAATTCCGCTTTCATCGCGGCCTCTTCTTCGTCCGTCATATTCCGGAACGGGGTACGGTTCTTGCCGAGATCTAATCCGATCAATTTCATGATGCGTTTTCCTCCGACGATATTACCACGGTAATTGCAGATAACGTTAATAACCTCCTGAGAGAAGTTTTGTCTCTCGCGAGCTGTCTCTAAGTCACCGGCTGCCCAAGCCTCTAGGATACCGGTTAATTCTTTTCCGTTATAGTTTGTGGTACCACCGATACCTCCTTGCGCTCCACCCATCGCAAGGCAAGGAAGAATCGTTTCATCCTGTCCGTGCAACATGTCGAATTTACCATCCTTGTATAAACGACATTGATTGTATTCGTATAAGCTCTCGTATGTATATTTGATACCGGCGAAATTAGGGATACGCCCGTCTACTGCTTTTAAGAAATCCAGCATAGGGAGGAAAGCGTTGTTAAACGCAGGGATATGATAGTAGTAAAACGGTAAGGCAGGAGCGCCGCAAGCGATCTCCTCGCAGTACTTTACCAATTCCTCAATTCGACCGATACGAGGGAAAGGGGTAGCCATAGCGCCAATACCCCAAGCGCCGATCTTTTGAGCATGTTCCGCTAAATTACGACTAGACTTAACGCATGTGCTACCTACGTGCACAATTACCTTAAAGCCTTCCGGAGCTGCTTCCATCCATTTCTCGGCCAATTTCATGCGTTCTTCCTCTGTCAGCATATAACCTTCTCCGGAAGAACCATTGATGAACACGCCTTTCAGTCCGCTTTTCACAAGAAGTTTCGCATAAGCTTCAATTGGCTCGTAATTAACTTCCCCGTTCTCATGGAACGGAGTGAAGGGAGCATCGATCAGTCCTTTAATTTTATCCATACCTGCGTTATTTTTATGAGTTTTAACCTCTGATTTTAATTACGATGCAAATATAAATAAAATATTTTAATAATAAACCAATATTTTATCAAGAAAATGAAATAATTATTTGATTTTTATTTAATTCCTTTGAAATGATTGTTAAATCATACCTAGAATTTTAGATCGAGATAGCAGGCAGGCCCCTAATATGCCCGCTCTTTCACCTAATTTGGATACTTTGATCTGTGTATCACGGGTTACCAAGTTTAAAGAGTACTTCCTAACGGCACTTTTAATAGGTAGACTTAAATATTCTCCCGTTTGCGACAAGGGCCCACCCAGTACGACCAGTTCTGGATTGAAAATGTTCATCAATCCTGCTATTCCTTTACCTAGATTAAAACCGATCTCCTCCAGTATCTCAATAGATAGCATATCCTCTTTGTGAATAGCGTCGATCAAGTCAGAGAGTCCGATGTATTCCCCGGCATCGATTTTACTGGCCAATATGGTGTTGCTACCCTCTTTATACCGCTCAAGGAGGGTACGGTACAGGGCAGAACCGGAAGCTCCAGTCTCGAGGCATCCTTTTTTACCGCAATGGCAAAGAATCTCATTCTCGAAGAAGCTGAAGTGCCCAAATTCTCCGGAGAAGCCTGATTTCCCGAAATAAACCTTGCCGTCTATGATGATACCGATACCTAATCCCCAAGATATATTGATGAATAGGATATTTTTCTCTCCTTTTACGACTCCTTGAAGATATTCGCCGTAAGCCATGGAACGGGTGTCATTCTCTATATAGATCTTTATATGTAGTTTTTCCTCAAGGATTTGAGACAAGGGCTTCTCCTCAAAGTAAAAAATGCTATAGCTATATCCGGCGAAAGGATTTACCCGTCCGGATATATTAATGCCAATGCTTAATATCTTTTCCCTTGGGATCGGCAACGAGTTTATAAATTCATTGATACATTCGCAAAGATGGTCTAAAGCGGCTGGTGTGTTTTCGAGTGTATAAGGGATATTCTGCTCAATGCGGATCTTATCTCCTTTAAAATCTAATATGGCTAGATTCAGTTGATCTTTCAGTATATCTACGCCCACAAAATAGCCGGATACGGGATTGAGCCCGTAAATACTAGGTTTACGCCCTCCGCTAGTCTCTTGTTTTCCAAAGTCGAGTATATAACCGTCCTCTTGTAATTCGCTAATTAGCTTAGTGACGGTGGGGATACTGAGATTCATTTCTTTACATACCTCCGCTATAGTAGCGTCTCCATTGGCCATATAATAATGTATGATCTTCTTTTTCAGAAGGCCACTGCGAGTATTGTCATCGGACGAGAGCAAGAACTTAGTTGTCATGGTTATACCTTTATTGAGTGATTAGGGCAAAGGTACAATAAGTTTTTTCAAAAACTAAGCGTAATAAAATAAAATTTTTTCATAAGGAGCTGTCTTAATTGTAAGAATTTGTAATAGAAGTTGAATGACATAGTCTGCGGCGAACTCTGTCACTCGTGACATCTGTGATAAACGCATAGGAAAGAATGGATAATATTACACTAAAATCCTTCTTTCACGATCCGTTTGATCGGGAGGAAGAATCGTTCGATCAGGCGTAATTCTTCCGTTACGATCTCCGCGGAGGCTTGCGTCTCGGGCGAGACGGGCAGGTCGATACCGTAATTGGTTCTCAGGCCCTCTGGAAAATCGATATCCGCCGTATAGTACTCGTCGGTGGGGACCAATGAGATATTCGATACCACGCCATTTACCACTCCAAACTCCTGATCCGGGAAATTGGAGAAACGGACGATCGCCCGCTGGCCTCTCCGGACTTTTCCCGAGCGTGCTATCGGTATGCGCACCTTCCCCACCAGCCGGCCCTCGCCTTGCGGTACGACGGTGAAAGCCACCTCTCCGGATGGGATATACTGGTTCTCATTCCAGTACTTGGTGAAAGTCACGACACCCCCTACCGGGGCGATGAGGCAATAACGCAACCTCCACTCGTTCATGCTGTTCAGCAATTGTTCCCGGGCGGTCTGTAATTCCTGCCGTAGCGTAAATTCTTTCTCGCTCCGCTCCAGCGTCAGATCCAGCAAGGATTGCTCTTGCTCCCCGATCTGTATCCGGAGATTCTCGGCCGAGGCTGCCGCCCCTTCCAGCGAATAACGGCTTTGCAGCAGGGAAGCCCGTGCGGTCTCATGCTCGTAGGAGGAAATCACGGACCGGCTATACAATAATGAATCCCGGGCGTATTGCCGTTCCGCCAAGGCATATTGCTCCGAGAGGGTCTTCCGCTGCCGTTCGGTCTCGTTGTAGTAAGCCTTATACAACGCTATCTGTTTGCGGATGGAGGCCATTTTTTGTGGATAATAATCGATCTCCCTGTAATTGATGCAGGCATGGAGCGCCGAGAGTAGTCCCGAGTAAGCCGCTTGCATATCACCCAGCGATAGCTCCTTGTACTTTGATAATGCCTTGTCCAAGCTATCCACGTCGCTTCCGGATCGTTCCAACACCTTATCCAGATAGATGGCATCGTCCGTGTCGGCGTGATTCTCTATGACCGCCAGCCAATCCCCCTCTCTTACCGGACGATTATCCCTCACGAGCAGCTCCTGTATCTTCCCCGCCGCCCGTGTCACTACCGCCGTCGCGGGATGTTGCCCCGTCAATGTCATGTCTGCCGTGATCACGTCAGGATACTTAAAGAAACAGCTCCCCACCAGCAACGTCACGACCACGAGGAATAACAGCGTTATCCCCCACCGTACGATCCAGGCCGGCACTTGCCCCATCACCTCCTGTACCTCCTCGCTCCTCAGTTCTATGTCCTTATTTCTCTTCTCCAACTAATTTTCAACTTTCAATTCTCAATTCCCAAGCTCCAACTGGTTCTTCACCAACTTATAATAAGTCCCCCGCAAGGCCGTGAGTTCCTGATGCGTCCCTTCCTCCACGATGCGTCCCTTGTCCAGCACCACGATCTTGTCCGCGTCACGTACCGTGCTTAGCCGATGCGCCACGACCACCACCGTCCGTCCTTTATAGAAGGCGTGCAACTGCTCCATGATCTCCCGCTCGTTGTTTGCGTCCAAGGCGTTCGTGGCCTCGTCCAGGAAGATGAAGTCGGGATTCTTGTACACCGCCCGGGCGATCAGGATCCGTTGCCTCTGCCCTTGGCTCACTCCGTTTCCCTCCATGCCGATCTTCGTATTATAGCCCAGCGGGAGCGAGTCGATGAAATCCCGGATATTCGCCACCGTCACGGCATGCAGCAGGCGTTCCTTGTCCACCACCTCTTCGCCGGGGGCGATGTTGTTGGCGATCGTATCCGAGAAGATAAAACCATCCTGCATGACCGAACCGGTCTTGCTACGCCATACGTGCGGGTTCAGGTTCCTGAGGGAGGTATCGCCGATCCTCACGTCCCCCTTGTTGGGGTTATAAAAACCGAGCAGGAGTTTTACTATAGTCGTTTTTCCGCTCCCGCTGGCCCCTACGATGGCGGTCACCCTGTTATGGGGTATCGTCAGGTTGATATCCTCCAGCACGTAATCCCGGTCCGCCCCGTCATAGCTGAAGCTGAGGTTTTCCAGCCGTAGCGTCCTGTCATCTGGGAGAACATTCAGCCTTATCCCGCCTGCCTGTTCCTCGTCCTCCTTCCCGTGTATCTCGCCGAGTCGTTCCAGACTGATCTTCGCATCCTGTAGGGACCGTGAGAAATCGATCAATTGCTCGATCGGTGAGGAGAGCTGCCCCACGATGTAGGTCACCGACATCATCATACCCAGTGTCATATCCCCTTGCACGACGGCCCGTGCCGCGATGAAGGAGATGAGTATGTTCGTGGTCTGGTTGAAAAAGACCGCCCCGAGTTGCTGGTATTGTTGTAACGCCAACCCCTTGATCCCTATCTTGAAAAGTTTTACCTGTATCCGTTCCCATTTCCAGCGCATCTTGGTCTCGCAATTATTGAGCTTGATCTCCTGCATGCCGGTGATGAGCTGGAATAGGTTGCTTTGCTCCCCGGCCGCCTGCGAGAAACGCTTTACGTCCAGCTCCCTCCTCCATCTCATGAAGGCGAGTACCCACGCCACGTATAACCCGTTACCTACCAAGAAGAGTCCCAGTATCGTCCAGTCGTAATAGGCCAGCACGAACCCGAACACGATGAAGTTGACGAAAGAGAAGAGCGTATTGATGGATGTCCCCGTCATGAAAGCCTCGACGCGGTCATGGTCTCCGATGCGCTGCATGATATCGCCCACCATCTTGGTATCGAAGAAATGCAAGGGCAGGCGCATCAGCTTGGCGAGGAAATCGGAGATCAAGGCGATATTGATCCTCGTGTTTACGTGCAGCAATATCCAGCTCCGTATGAAGTCCACGGATAGCTTGGCGATAAAGATCACCAATTGCGATATAAGGATCAAGGTTATGAAACCTAGGTTGTTGTCCCGTATACCGGTATCTACCAAGCTCTGCGTGAGGAAAGGCAGGATGAGTTGCAGTACGCTGGCTGTCACCATGCCCAGCACGAGCTGTGCCATCTCCCTTCTGTAGGGCGATATATATCGGAAAAAGAATCCGAGGTTACGTTTCCTGTCTCTCCCCTCGTCCTCCATCCCGTAGAACTCCGGCCCCGGTTCCAGCAAGAGCGCCGTCCCGGTATCCTGTCCGTCCACCTTGGTGCTGACCCAGCACCGCTTGAACTCCTCCCTCGTATAGGTGATAAGTCCCGCCGCCGGGTCCGCTATGTAGAACTTCCCTTTCCTTATCTTGTAGCAAACCACGAAATGCCATTGGTTCCAGTGCAGTATGCAGGGTAGGGGACATTCCTTTTCCAATTCCTCCACCGTGATCCGCACGCCCTGTGTTCGGAACCCGATCGCTTCCGCCGCCTCGCTGATACCCAGCATGGAGACTCCTTCCCGGGTGATGAAGGCTTTCTCCCGTAAGTTCTGGATCGAGTACACACGGCCATAGAACTTGGCGATCATACGGAGGCAGCTAGGACCACAGTCCATAGAATCCAATTGCTGATAATGTGGAAACGATCTTAGCATAAATTAAAACATTAGGATATAGACATGATTTAGTTCTTATTTCTTATACTTGATCAGCATTATGACGGGATTGGAATCCTCATTTAATTTCGCCGCGATTTCGTTTAGCCTGCCTTTGAGCTTCCCTTCTTTATAAGCCTCAATCAATTCAGGCGCATCAAAGGGATACCAGTTCGCAATATCTTGATTAATAGATGAAATCCAATAGATCGGTCTTTGATATAAAAAATCAGTATTATATATTTGATATTTGAATATAGAATCTTCCTGTTTGTCGTATACCAACCTACTCACCGGTATTTTTCTCGTTTTAATATCGAGTTTTTTTTCTACGGTTCTCATAAAATAATAACGGCTTGTCACCCCCTCTACAAAAAGAAATATTTCTGTATCCATGGAATATATAGAGGGTGTCCTCACGATAAAAGGCTTAATATGACCGTTTGGCGAATAGGAATATAGGGTATCGGATGAGAGATTCATAAGTATCCAATTATCGGAAGTGGCGGTTGTAGCAAAAAAAGTAGGAATTACTTTTTGATCATTATCTCCGAATATAACCAGTGTTTTCTGTTCTTTAGAAGGAATTGTAATTTTCTGGATAATACTTCCGTCATACTTTGAGATAATCAAATGATAAGGCTGTTGGTCTGCCACCATTCCATAGCCTTTGTTATCATAAGTGATCAGATTATCCTTGTCATAATTAAAAACCTTAAGGTAGTCACTCTCGGGGTCTAGGAAATTAAAGCTTCTTTTAAAGTCCCCGTTTAAATCATATACTGATATTTTCCCTGTATGTGTAACAAATAGCTCATTGTTTTCCTCATCTAGTGTAATTCCTGCAATCCCCGGATATTCCTCGACACCTTGTCCTAAACGGTTTATTTTCCGTATAGCTTTCCCCGTTTTCCGGTCAAAAATGAATATGTTCCCGTCGTTTGTGTTGTTTTTTACTATTATAAATTTTTCGCCGATATCCATGACATTACCATGTGTGATAAATTCGTCAGTTGTTTCCAGCGCAATATATTCTACATCCATAATATCCTGAAGGATTAGCTCCTTTTCTGGGTAATCTTTGCTAACATTGATCGTGACAAGCTCGTCTGTCGATTGCTTATCTTTTCCACATCCCGCTAAGGCAAAGAGGAGGACTGCTGAAATTAAATTTACTTTCATGCTAGTATTTATTTTTCTTGTGTTTTATCAGCATAATCACCGGATTGGACTCTTCATCCAATTTAGCCGCAATCTCTTTCAGTTTGCCCTTCAGTACTCCTCTCCCGTAAGCCTCGGCAAGTTCGTGGGCTTGCAATGACTGTCCGATTACGAATTCCGGATCTAAAGGTCTCGACGTCATATCCACTTCTCTTTTGCTGGTATAATCACCATTGTATATTTTAGGTATGAATAAAGAATTTTCCAGTCTATCGTACATCAAACCGGAAATTGGAAACCCTCTCCCTGTTTCAAAATTAAATTCCGCTTTCAACAGGCTCATGAAATAATAACGGTCGGTAAAAACGGTTGGTATAAGAAATACTTCAGGAGGATCCATGGAGTGTATGGAGGGGGTTCTTACGATAAGGGGGATTGTCGTATTAGCATCCGGCAAATAGTGGTATATGGTATCGGATGATGTCTCCATAAGTACCCAATTGGTATGATCTGGAACTATTTGATACATGGCGGTTGGAACTGGAGCGGCCCAGTTCTCCCAGTTTTCCCCGTCTCTTGCGACCGGGCTTTTAACTTCATCAAAAGGAATTGATATTTTCCGGGTGATACTTCCATCCTGTTTGGAAAAGATTAAATAATATGGAGGTATGGCGTTTGACGGGTTTTCCAGACTATTATCCGGTACATAAGAGATCAAATTTTCCCGGTCGTAATTAAATGTATTTACATGAGATTCCGTACCTGCGGCTTTGAAACTCCTTTTAAAATTTCCGTCTAGATCATATACTGAGATTTTACTTCCGGTATAGGCTATGACAAATATTTCCTTGTTTGCTTCATCCAGAACAATCTCCGTAATACCTATATATTCCTCGCCACCTTGCCCTTTCCTGTTTATCTTCTTCAAGGCTTTGCCGGTTTTTCTGTCAAAAACAAACAAATTCCCGTCGTTGGCCCAGTTGGTTATTAATATAACTTCTGCACCAATGGCCATTACTTTGCCTTGGGTAACAAACTCATCATTTGTTTCCAACGGGATGTATTCCACATCCATGAAATCCTGTAGTGTCAATTCCTTTTCAGGATAATTCTTTGTAACATCAACTGTGATGAGTTCATTTGTTGATTGTTTATCTTTTCCACATCCCGCTAACGCAAAGAGGAGGATCGCTGAAATTGTGATTATCCATTTCATTATTCTTACGATTTAAGGTTAAACACTTAGGGCGATACGTTCGCTCAATTATGCCTAGTCACAAAAATAGGTTATTTTTTCTCGTGATCCCTTCTTTTTGTTCAAAACTTATAGCGATGAATGGAATTCTATCCGTTATTTACATAATTTCGGCACAGGCTTAGCAATGGATGTTGTTTCTCCTCGCTATCTTGTGGGTCACTTATCAAAAGGTCAAATAGTTCGTTTATTTCCGGGTCGTTGATTCCCAGATCATCCTTTTCGGACTCCAGATACCAGCTGCCCCATGTTGTTATAATACAAATCTACAAGTGTACTTCTGTTGATGCTTACCCTGCATAACCTTCTCGAAATAATCTTTACTTTCCATAATCTTACTTTTTTAAGTGTGGAGGCAAAGGTACTGAATCGGATTAACAATATCTTACGCTCTATCGGTGGCTTACTTTTTCAAACTGTTAAGTTTTAGCGGACAGTAATAATATTGAAACATAATTACAGAAACCTGTGCTTGGATAGATTTTAAATAAACCATTTTATGCAAATTATGACATTTCCGACAGCTTCCAACCTGCACGATAAGTATGTTTGATCAATTCGGCAGCAAATTCTTTCGCATGAACCGGATCTGACATTTTTGCATTGAATGAAGGATGCCCCGCTTTGATTGTAAAACCATTTACGATCATCTGTCGGATTTTTTCATCGTCGCTGATATTTGTAAATTGCATGTTCGTCCCGTCCCATTCCAATATTTTATTCAATGATTGCAGACGGACAGCCAATATTCCCATCAAGATCATTTCGTTAAATACTGCTGCTTCTGAAAAATCCGACTTTGTTTTCACCCTGTTCTCCGGACTTTCCTTGCAGGCGCGTACCCAATCCTGTTCATGACCACCATCCATCGCCCGGTCTACACGGCGAATTGTCTTGGGGACATCTGGCACACGCCCAGATAACAACCATGGCTGAAGACCATAAGAACCACAAATCAACGTATCTTTCGTGCCATGGAAAATCGTCAATCCACCGGCTATCCCCATGAGCGGACGTTCCTGTGGAAACCCTTCCGGGCGTTGGGGCATAAATCCACCATCATACCAATGTACCTCGACTTCCGGAAAATCCACTTTCGCCATCCTCTTTCGTGCTGGATACACGAATTTCACATATTCTGACTGCGGGGCACAATCGATGAACAAAGGGGAGGATGCCGCCTCCACAGATACAGGATACCCCAATTTAAGCGCTTTAAAAGCGGGATGCAAAACATGGCAACCCATGTCTCCCAAAGCACCGGTTCCGAAATCCCACCAACCACGCCAGTTCCAAGGATGGTATATCTTGTTAAACGGCCTCATTCGAGCTGGCCCGATAAACAAATCCCAATCCAATGTCGCCGGAATCTTGTGCGCTTTGGTTGGCGTTTCCAATCCTTGCGGCCACATTGGGCGATTGGTCGCCACTTCCACTTTCTTCACTTCACCGATCTCACCGTTCCATATCCATTCACATACCCAATCGACATCCTCGCCGGAAGCTCCCTGGTTTCCCATCTGCGTGGCAATCCTGTATTCGGAAGCCAATCGGGAAAGCAATCTTGACTCATAAATCGAATGTGCCAACGGTTTCTGGACATACACATGTTTGCCCAATGTCATAGCGGTAGCAGCGATAATGGCATGCGTATGATCGGGAGTCGCCACTATAACCGCTTCGATATCCCTATCCATCTCATCAAACATCCGGCGAAAATCTTTATATTTCCCAGCTCTCGGAAAACAGTCCAAGACCGGCTTTGCATATTTCCAGTCCACATCACAAAGAGCAACGATGTTTTCTGTCTCAAAAACATGCTGGATATTGGTGATTCCCATACCGCCAATACCAACGACAGCTATATTCAGTTTGTCCGATGGAGCTGTATGCCCGTGGCTTTTACCTAAAATAGAGTTCGGTGCGATCTGCATGTTATATATTTTACTTATAGTTCTTACGTAAAGATATGGTTGTCTCGGTTGGAAAATTATCCGGAACTGGTTGTGTCACTTGTCCGGTAGCAGCCCACTCGGCACCGCGAAGCAATGTAACCTGAAAGCCGGCACATTGCATGGCTATATTATCGTCAAGCGAATTTCCGGCGTGCCCCAAAGTCGTATGGAAGATACGTGTTTTTCCGTAATCGACCGTAAACATTACTAATTCATCTCGTCCGGATCCTTTCGTTGTAGGATCGGAATATCCCCAAAACAAGACATCTTTGATAATACCCGTCCCACGCATCCGGTCATACAATTCATCTTGTGCATGCAACCATGCAGCAGGAAGGCCTTTTGTCACTGGATGCTCCGGATTGCCACAATGAAGTACAAACTCATGTCGGCAACCATGTGAACCGGCACATCCGGAAGATTTATCATCATACTTCAAGTAACCGTCTTGCCGATAGATATAGGGACCAGCCGTCTCTTCACGTCCACCCCAGCCCCCAAAGCCGATGATCCGATTATATTCTTCCCAATCTTTGAAAGCATTGTTTGCGGCATGGTAAACCACCACGCCACCTCCATTTTTCACAAACTCTAAAAAAGATTTTTCCATTTTTTCTGGCCATCTGTCACCGTTATAATCAAGTATCACCAACTGATAGGAAGAAAAATCAGGGTCGAAATTCGACATGATCTTTCCTGTTTTAGGCGATATGGCGACATTGACCGTAAAAAGTCCGGAGTTCTCAAGAATCTGCTTGATCGCAAGGTGGCTGACTTCCCAATTATGATTGCTCTGGCCGGTTACGATCAAAACTTTAATCTTACCTTCATCACGATTCCAACATGACTCATACATTTTCAACATATTCTTGCGAAATATATCTATAAAATAGTTGTTGAGATACTTTCTACGCCCGTTTTGCCCCATTTGCTTGGTTTCAATCGGATGTTGGAGTAGGTATAACATCTTTTCAGCCAATAGTGAACTATCAATTTCTGTTTTATCTGCATATTCCATCACAGGAATGTGTAAGCCGGTAATATTATTCTCTATCATTTCATATAAACCGGTAGAAGTACTACCTATGATTGGTAATCCATGCATCATCATTTCTATGGCAACGTAACTACATTGTTCGTGAAACGATGGCATAATCCCCATATCAGCTATTGTATATAGTTCGTAAAGTTTCTCTTTGTTTATCAACCCTGTCCAGATGACATTCATATAAATATCATCACATTCGATCAAGTGGACATCGAACTCTCCATTTCCGGCAATGATGAAACGACATTCCGGATGCGTCTTTAATACTATTTTGAATGCCCTTAAAGCATATTTTAATCCTTTTATATAGTCTAATCTTCCGGCAAATAGAAAAATTGGAGCATCGGATATACCATATTTTTTCCTTAACGCTGATTTTTCAACACTGATTTTACTATCGGTAAGCCCATTATATACGACTGTGATTTTATCCGGCTTTATTTTGTAATCATCTTGCAATACAGACATTGTCTTTTTCGAAAGACAAATAATATGATCCACTACGTCAAAAGTTTCCTTTTCTTTTTGGAACTCCTCTTTCAAATATTCTATATCCTCACGGTTCTGAACCGTTTCCTGCGTTTTACATAATTGCCTAAAATGAGTCAAATTGCCTAACAGTTTGAAACACCAATCGAAATAATGTATAGTCAATACAATCTTGCAATCAAACGCCTTTTTTAATTCTTTTGCAAATTTACTGCTATGGTTGGCATTCAAATGAAATATCAGATTGCTTTTATCCTCAATGTATAATTGTAGCAGGTATACAATATTTTTATAATACAAATCATTTAGGAGATCAGTCGCCATTTGTTCTATAGGCTCCGGAAAATACCATCGCTTTATGCCATCGCTTGTCTCCTCCATTTGCATTTGAGGTACGTGCGCCCTTAAATTTACCACGCATACCTTAATCTTGCTATGACGAAGTGCGGTGGTTAGTTCGCGAATATAGGTGCCAATCCCATATACCGCTGCTTCGCTCGATGTGTGAAAAATATATAGGTTCATTATTGAAATAAAGAATTATATGTTTTTACCATATTGATACGGAATATTTCCGAAGCATAATTGTCAAGATACCTTTTCCGTCCGTTTTGTCCCATTAGTTTGGCTTCGATTGGGTGTTGCAACAAGTATATAATCTTTTCCGACAATAACATAACGTCTATTTCCACACTTTCAGATAGTATGGTAAGAGGTATTTTTAACCCACAAGCATTATTAACCACCTCATTTAATCCCGATGTAGTTGTGGCTACCACAGGCAATTCGTGCATCATCATTTCAATAGCCACATAGCCGAATGGTTCGAATAAGGATGGTACAATCCCAATGTCTGCTATTTGATAGATTTCATTCAGGTCTTTTTTATTCAATAATCCGGTAAATGTTATTTTCGTGCAAATATCTTTAGCCTCTTGGAAGCATATATCATAATTACCGCTACCAGCCATTATGAGACGGCAATTCGAATAAATTTTTAAGACGTTTCGAAAGGCTTTGATCAAAAAAAGTATTCCCTTGATTTCATCAAAGCGACCGGCAAAAAGTATTATTTTTTCTTCTGCCGATAAATTCCATTTCTTACGAAGAGCTATGCAGTCTAACCTATCGGACATATCCTGTAAGCCATTTGGAATTACAGATATTTTAGCGATATCAATGCCATAATTCTTACACAAAATATCTTTCATATAGCGTGTCATGCAAATGATGTGGTCTACTGTCGAATAATAGGTTCTTTCCACCTCAAACATCGTTTGCAGCCTTTTCTCCAACGCATCCGGATGCTTTTGTTTCAAAATACGGGATAACCGTTCGGGATTGTCATAAATGGTAAAGCCCCAATCGAAAAAGTGAGAGACTGCTACAAGTTGGCAATCAAACGCATTTTTCAGTTCTTCTGCCAATTTCCCGCTTTCAAAAAAATTCAGATGAAATATCAAGTTATCTTTGTCTTTGATATGTAGTCGAAGCAAATAAACGACATTCCGATAATACAAATCCCATTGTTCTTGGTCGTTTGTCGTTCGTTGATCCGATATGGCTAAAGGGAAGTGCCAATATTGAATTCCATCTATCCATTCTGTTTGTATTTGAGGCTTTTCGGATATTAGATTTACGACACAAATATTTATATCACGGCCTTTCAAGGCGGTAACCAATTCATGGATATAAGTGCCTACGCCAAATACCGCTCCACGCCGGGTTTGATTGAAAATATATAAATTCATATTCAATGCGAGTTACAATAGATTCACCCATGATATATTTGCTCGATCCAATGCGGCCAACCGTATCATGCCCTCACCTGCATATCCATTAAGAAGTCCTGTAGCAACGGGAGCTTTTCCCATTTCCAAATCCGGAATTTGTTTCAAAGTAATATCAACGTTGTCGTGTATCGGTTCGTGCAAATAACGATGATGTAGATAAACGCGCGCAATATTACCAACGACCGACTCCTTTAATCGTGGAATAGCTTGGATTAAATCCGGTGATTGTACTCCCCATATCCTCCGACATTGTTCCAAAAGCCCAGTGTAACGATCAGAACCGGATATTTCTTGCAAATCATATAAAAAGCAATACACATCAATTTGCTCTTCTGCGGATATATCCGGTAAATGTTCTTCGATCAATTTAACAATAGATGTTAGACATTCACGTGCCTGCATTGCGGGCGTAGGGAAATTCAGACGTGTCATCCAATACCGCCCATAGCCAGTTAATCCGTTGTATTGGCTGAAATCCTGCCAGGGATCATATTTCACAGCCCGATACATTCTTCCATCAAAATCCTCACAAATATCATCTTCAATGTCCAGAAAATTATTTCGGATCATATAATCGAATCCGACACCGATACCAGCTATCCCTTTTTTATAATTTGCTGGACTGTTGACATGTAATTGATTCAATATTTGATCAATCAAGTCCATAGCATAATCAGCAAACAACATATTATTTGTATATTGTGCATAATGAAAAAAGAAAATAGCGATTCCCATCTTACCATGTACCAACCCAGGACATTCGGTTAATGTACCGTTAAGCAAGAGCATATCGGTAATTTGTTGCAGATCCTTTTTTATTTGAATAGTATTGTTTTCCGACATTGCGATATTTTTTTACTTTTTAGATTTCACCAACATTACCACCCGATTGTCATCCTCTTCCAATGTCGCGGCCACTTCTTTTAGTTTGCCTTTCAACTTTCCCTTTTGATAGTCCCGGCAAAGATCGAAAGCGTTCAGGGTAGCCCATGATTCACCTTGGGCATTGATAGGGGTCAGCATAACCATATAGAATTCATTTTTAGAAGTATAATCTCCATTGTATATAATATACCTAGAAAACTCCTTTTCTTGGGTATCATACACAAAGTAGGTTTTAGGGAATCCTTCTTCTTTCCTGAAATCATATACGTTTTTTATACCTTCCATGAAATAATAGCGATTGGATATCAACCTCGGAATCAAGAACACTTCCGGATCCATGGTATGGATAGGTGGCGTTCGTGCGATAAACGGACGTAAACTGCAATCGGGCATCAATGTGTAGATCGTATCTGATGAGGGTTCTAATAGCATCCAATTACCATTAAACGGAGTGATTCTGCTGTAAGATCCCGGTCCGGCAGCTCTTGTACTATTTTCCATCCGTAAGACTTGAAAAAAGTACTTCTTCTCTTTAAAGGAAGGTCTTATTTCCTTGGTTATGCTCCCGTCCTGCTTCGATACGAGCAGGAAGGGTATCTCAGCATTGATTTCATCGTAACAAATCAGATTTTCTTTGTCATAATTGAATATTTCCCAATAGAACTGAGAGTCACCTTCTGTTTTCTGCTTCAAACTGCGTTTAAAATTTCCCTCTAAATCATAAACCTTTATTCTTTTCTTATAGTGATCATTTATAAATATTTCATTGTTTTCTTCGTCCAACGTAACACATCTAAAATTTATATATTCTTCCCCTCCTTGTCCTTTACGGTTTATCTTACGGATGGCCTTTCCGCTCCGGTCATATACGAATATATTCCCATCATTATTATAATTTGCCACTATTATGTATTTTTCACCAACCGCTTGTACATATCCCTGATTAATAAACTCATCGTTTGTTTCCAGAGGAATGTATTCCACATCCATGAAGTCTTGCAGGACCAGTTCTTTTTTAGTTGAATAACCTTCATCTACATCCACGGTTATAAACTCATCGGTCGAAGAATGACCGCCTCTGCACCCTGTCATTGCAAACAGGGTGGTTATTCCTATAAAAATGAATGTTTTCATTTGCATATTATTTTGTTTACTCTGTTATTCTTTTACATGACAAAGATTGGAACGTCCAATAGCTATCTCATAATTGGATGGAGACGGGCAAATCCATTGATAAACACAATCCGTGCAGGGGGCTTGATTACGAACACGAAACCACGATTTGCCCTCTTCAACTTCTTTGTGTAAGATTTCTTGGATATTGTTGACATGGATATTTCCCAACGAAGGGTGGTTAAGATTGGCATACACATCCCCATTAGGCAGAATGGTGATTTTTCCAAAGTCATACAAATTCATGGCCTGGCGAGCGAAAAAATCTTTCATGGTCATAGGAGAGGATAAAATATCCTCTTTCGAAAGAAAAACTTCGTTTTCAAAAAAGCGAATATTATTTCCGGTATAATTGGGCTTTAATCTGTATTTATCTATCTGATATTGTTCAATGAGTCGCTCCGACTGCTGAACATCCTCTTCGGATGATACCTCAAACACAAATTCCACCGGCAAAGCTTGACTAAGCAAGACTTTCATTGCGTGATTCCACCGTTCCACATCTATCGGAAAACTAACAGAAATCTGGTATGAAAAATTATGCGCAAAAATCGGTTGAAGAGCAATTATATTTTTGTAGGAACACAAAAGATTTTTCGGTGAAGAACAGTGATCCAGATAAGAAAATAATTCACCATAATTGGGAACCTCCTCCATATTACCAACAATATTAAATGTCAGATTTTTCGGAAGCGTTATCAAGAAATGAATTAGCTTTGTTATATTAGTTGTCGCATCTATATGTAAAGATATTTCAAATAGTTTTTCCAGTATATTTTTATACGAAGAAAAATTATTTTTTTTGTATAGTTCCTGTTCCTTTGAATAATTGTAAAAGGGCAATATCTGAACCGGTTTGCCATCCGATAAAGAAACATTTATTACATCTCCCATGAATTTTTCACGAAGTTCATCAACAAAACAACAAATCTCTTCCTGCCGATATCGTTCGTGAGTCAATAAAGCGACACCGCAATTTTTTTCTTGAAGAGTTTCTTGCAATAGCTCTACAATTTTCTCATTCGTTGACTCGATTGTAACTCCATCAAGTGTATTATATAATAAAATATGTTTACTTTTTATATCAACAAACACATAAGGTTCAATAGTAAACCAATAATCGGATACGTTCTTCATAATCTTTATTCTATTACTACATTTTTTACTATTTCAGCATAATCTTGCGGATACTTTTCAAGGAAAGTGAAAATATTTCTCAAACTATTCTCAAAATCCTTCTGATTTTGATGGTATTGACAAACAAACCCCTCTTCATTTGCTTTATCTATATTTTCAATATGAAACAGACAAGAACCACAATACTTATAAGCATAACAGGTTTGGCAAAACTTTTGGATATGTTTATAATAAAAATTGTATTGCTGCGTAATTTCTGGTATATTGAATTCTATATCTTCATCCACTTTTCCCATCGAATACCGATAGTCTATTCTTTCACAAGGTAACAGCTTGTTTCGATTGGTCAATAAAACCTTTTTTGAGAATGGCGTACAAGTACTTGTAGGCAACTGCTTTTCAATACTATACAATAATTCTCTTATATTGGATATGTAATAATTTATCGAAATATATTTCAGATAATTTGTTAACTCTATGTATGACAGCGAATTTTTGTGTGTTAAACGAGCCAACTCAGAATTCACCTTACGGAATTCGGAATCGCTGTCTGCCACACTGTGATACATACTGTTAAATCTATCTTTATTACACGGCCTAATATGCCTTGTGTTTAATTCTGATACTCTTGGTATTTTATTATATCGTGTATAAATAAATTCATAAATTTCCTTTATTGTATTTCTGTCATGTAGAACAGCATTAAACGATATATTTTTTAGAAAATAGTCTGGATAGTCTTTTTGAAGTCGATCCAAATTTTCAATTACTTTTTGAAAGGAATTTTCGTTGTCTTTTTTAAATGTTCGATAGCTATGGCATTTCTCATTACCATCCAAACTGATTAACAAACGGAAATTATTGGCAACTAAAAAATCCATATACTTATGAAGCAACGTAGTGTTAGTTGTCATAGTATATTCAAGATCAAATTGCTTGGTAAGATTCAATTCTTTAGAAAGTAAAAGACTATTTTAAATAAACGTAATATTGAAGAGTGCCTCGCCGCCATAAAAACTAATGGACAATTTATCATTTTTCTTTTTAGGCTTATGGTTAAAAATAAATTTCAATAAATGAATGGCCTTATGAGTATCTATTTTCTTACTGATTCTTTCATCATATCCATCATACAATTCCCCAAACGCACAATACGTACAACTTAGGTTACAAGAATCAGTCACTTCAAATACGACTTGCTTGATATTCTTTATATTGTCTTCAACTATTGATTCTTCCAATACCGCAAATTCGGTTGGTTTTGACTTTGTAAAGAATCCATGCGCTTTCAAATAGGCATATTTTTTTACATAATACGAATTAACATCCGTCAATTTTTCAGATGTTTTCTTTAATTCCGGATGTGCCAACATAGACAATCTGCTCTGATCATCGTATATGTATAGATTTTTATTCTCTGATGTATAAAAAAATGATTGTATCATATTAGACCTAATTAGTTATTGTAAAATGCAACCAATATAATATCTATTGGTTGCATTTTTTATAACCAAAATTCATATTCATGACAGAAAAGAATTCTGGCTTTAGAATAAAAAAACGATTAATAGTGATAAGATGTATTACTACCTCCAAAATTGTTGTAGTAACTCCAGTCAGAACTTCCTCCACAACCACAACCACCACTGGTGCATCCACACCCGCCTTTTAAGGCATTTAGCTTACGTCGATCCAATTCTTCTTGACCGAATTGATTCAACTTGATTTTACCAACTTTTTTCATAATATTTACTATTTAAAATTCACATACCAATGTTAGCCACTTTTTTTTATACCGTCAAACTAACTTAAGCCATTATTACTAAATGCGTATTTTTCGCTACTGAACGTGCACTTTATTAAACCTTATTCGGATTAGCATACAAAAGGAAAGCCTCTCGGACTGCTTTTTTTCTACGTTCGCTAATTTTATACTCCAAACCTCTTTTCAAATGAATCCAATACGAACCATCTTTGAATATAAATTCAGATACATGGTTCATATTGACAATGACTTGCCGATTTATTCTTGTAAAATTATTTTGCAACACGGATTCTATTTGGAGCATACTTACATGAACTAAAACCTCTTCATCTTTAAATATCAGCCAAATGTTGGGTTTATTGTACACAAGTGCAACCAAATCACTATGTAAAGAAGTTTTTAGACCATTCCTATAGGAATAAATGATCATATTGTCTTTCACTTTCAGTATATCCATATTATTTGTTTTTTCTGTTTTCATCTTACCAAAACTCAATTTTTATATTTGAATCCTTTGCAAAGCCTAGTAATAATTCTTTTTGATAAGTTTTGCTTGATGCCAAACAAACAACCTTACTTGGGCTTAAGATTCGTAAAATCGTCTCAAACGTATTTGCGTATGAGAAGAGTCTAGGGAAATTTTGTTCGATACTATCATTCTCAAATACCTTTTGTTCGGAAAATTCAACTTGTACAGCTGTAACTGTCTCTGATAGTTCTGTGTCATCCGGAATCTCATATTCGGATAATAATAGAATAGGAATCTCTTTTCCTTGTAAAAAAGTCGATACATGAGCCAGTTCTTCCTCGTCTGTTAGGTAAACCAAACAACATCTTTTATATGGAGATAAAAGCCTTGTCCAAGGATGGCTGTCTATATTAAAGTTATTTGTGGTATTCCTTTTCTTTTCTATCCACTCAAAATGATTCAAGAAAGTAGAGATATTGCGAATAGACTCCTCGATGGATTTTCCAGCGATACGAGAACGTGTATAATCCATTTGTTCTTTCGAAATGAAAGACAATATATATACGAACAATGCGTTTTTTAAGGAATGGTTGCCAAGCATGAGTCTTAGGGTATCCCTAGCCTCATATTCTTGAATAGCTTTTCTTATATATTCTTGTATGATTGTATCAAATTCAATTTTGTATTTTTCCAAATCGAGTGGACTCACCTTTCCCTGAAACTTCTCTTGCCTCCAATTTACCAATGTGCGCCAAGGAATTGAATGACGTTGCGCAGAATAGAAATAAGAAAACATGGGTTCAAAGCGTGAACATATGAATAAATTTTTTCTTCTTTTCAGCTTTGAATAATTACATTTCTTGAATTTCTCTAGAGAAATGAACCGATCCTTCGCTTTTTCATACCAATATTGATAAGTTTCAGTGTGCTTTTGAAGACATGGACGTAAATGAAACCATATCAGCCCACCATCAAATAGCTTTTTATTGTGAAACATTACTTCCAGAACTTGATTGTAGCCGGGAGCTTTTGGCAAATAACAAGCTTGGTAGGTCATTTCTTCAGAGACCTCGAAAAAGAAAAGATCTCGCACTCCGTTGAATGGGCATAGAATGTCCCGGTAGGTTGTGTCTATCTTTTCGTCTCCTAAAAAAGTAAGCCATTCTCCGTTTTCTTGTAACACATTGATACCAGAGAGGGATACCAATATTTTATCTTGTTTGATTCTTTTTTTCAAATAGGAGAAATAGAAAGGAGCCATCTTTATCGCTAACCAGTCTTGCCATTTTCTTTTTGGACTTTTGCCCTTTTTAGAATTATGCAGGTAAGATATATATAGCTTATAAGCTAGTTGTTCCAAAGGGTTGATCCGGACTTTTTGCTCGGTGCGGTAGGCATCACAATATTTTTTGAATGATTCGGAAAAAAATAGCTGATCTGAATCTATCTTGATCGCATAGCGATAGGTTACTTTTGAAATCGCGTAATTCGTGTATCCGGAAAGGAGATGAATCGAATCCTTTGGCAGATTCATGATCTCTTGAAATTGTTCATCCGCTAAATCTATAGGATAGATATAGGGGTGGTATTCAAAGATTTTGATTTTATCGGGGTATTTGCTCTGTTTTCTTTTAAGTATATTAGCTGTCTCATCTGTACAATTGTGATATACCGCAATCAGCTCATCTAATCCTTCAATACAGGACTCTATGCAAGCATCTAGGAAATCCGCGCTGTTTTGGCAGCGCAATATACCCGTTACCCCTAAAGGGCGTTCTTTTGTCAATTGTGATAAATCGACAGCGTATTCGGTATAGTCCTGTTGCTTAGAGTTCATCGTAATTAAATTATTGATTCATTTCTAATTGATTTTGAGAAAAACAAGTTTCCCAAATTTTTTTCTGTATATAGCTCTCTCTATAAGGACTATATGGCAAATCTCTTTGTGCATCTTCTCCTATGTACTCTTTTCTAAACATTAAATATGTATGATAATCCTTTAGTGTATCGTCATTCAAAATTTCTGTTTCTTGTATCTTTATATCTATATCCGATAATACATCTTTGATCTCACCGGTAATAAAACGTTCTCTTAATAGATAGGTGATTCCCCATCCAATGCCACATAATCCATCTGACAAATCAAGAGATAAATTATCCGGAAGCTCCATTATAGATTCTAATATCTCGTCCGCGAATTGTTCATATAAAGCATCTCCACTATAACGACTGTATTCATAAAATAGAATAGTCATGCCTAGCTTACCGTTATACAATCCGGGATGCTCTAGAGCCTCTGTTTTCAGTACCCCGTAACGGAGTAGGTCTTTTAGTATGCCTTTGTATTGAATGAATAACTCTTTCATATCGTTCATTAATTGTAAAATGAAAAATTCGTATCCCAGCTACCAAAAAAATAATGAGAACAATATGCTTCCTTTATTTTTTCATGGAATGAGGCGGTCTCTCCCTGATAGATATATGAACCCATGTCATCTTTCGTCACAGGCGTTACTTTTGAATAAGGGAAAAGAGTAACCTTGTATCTTTTCTTCAAGGTATTAAATATCCGTGATATCATCAATGGGCCTGTTGTATGCATCACCTTTTGTGCTGGATAGTCCCGTAACATTGCATCAGTAATTTCTTTTAAAATGTCTATCCATCCTCCGCATCTTGGCTCAGAAACCATAAATGCGTTTCCTATTAGGGTGGGCATACTTGAGTTGAAATTATGCTGTGGAGGCTCCTCTCCGAACCCTATCGCCACATCTTCTAATAATGGCTCGATAGGCTTAAAACATTCCGTATCCAAATCCGTATAGACTCCCCCATATACATATAATATCATATAGCGAATCGTGTCCCAACGTTGTACATTGTATGGAAAACTTCTATACAAGGAAAGATACTCCGGAAAATGTTTTTCTACCAACTCATCCATTTCCTCTCCGTTCCAAAGGTGATATTCCCAATCTGGATTCTGCTCTCGCCAAGTTCTTGCCAAGATTTGTAAGCGGGTGGGCATACATGGTTCTGTGCGCCCCTCCCAGACTTGATGTATGATTTTAGGGATTGCCATATGCTTTATTTAATCTCGAATTTTCCTACTAGCCATCCTAACTTATGGGTCAAGACTACTAGGTCTGTGTTTGTTTCTATTCCGTCCAATGGAATGTTGATAATATCGCCTGTTCCTCCGGAGAGTACATTCTCATACATTATATTACCTGTATTATCCATAATATGGATAGCTAGATCATCTAATGCATCTATGAAATGGACACTCAAGATATTTCCTTCTATAGATTATGTATTAGTTCTTGATTAATGACAAACTTAGTATTTCTGTAAGGTTATACTTAGAGTTCCTAATAACATAATTCAATGCAAGCATCCAGGAAAAACGTATCATTGGGGGCACTGTACAGTGATTATCACGTTTAACGATCTTTTTTGGTTAATAGTGATAGATCAACTATATAATACTGTTTAATCCTGAAGCTTGCATATGATAAAGAATAATACCTAATTATTTTGTATGATGAATTCTCCCGTAAGCTGCCCTAGGCGATGTTCTAACACTACATAAAAACATCCTGTGCCAGCCTGATCTAAAGAGATGGATACACATTCACCTGCTTCGCCGGAGACTACTTCGTTATACAGGATACCTCCTTGCTCATTTACAACTTGGACAGTCAAATCATCTAGAGCATCGATAAAATGTATGCTCAATAGATTTCCGTCGATGAATACTGTTGGAGGAGCAGGAGTGACAGAGCGATAATAATCGTCATGCCATTTGCCTTTAGTTGGTACATTATCTCCATAAACAGACAGTGGCGAAAAGAGGCCAAATAGCATCAATAAGGTTAATAATTTTGTTTTCATAATATTTTGTTTTTCTTTTTGTAAAAGAAAAGCTTTATTCTCTAATAACAATGAACATGGATGAACAATTGGCATTTTCGTTTTTGTTCATTTTCTAACACTAACTATAGGTCATTGATATATAGATCGAAATCGGAGGCTTTTCCTGTTTTGCCGCTCATCTTCAGATAAAGTCTTTTCCGTAAGACTGATATATTACTATGGTTTAATAACATAGAAAGACGTGAGGGTTTCACATGGATTCTCACTAAATAGCATAACCGTTCCATTTGTATCGGTATTTTAGGGTAAGCTTCTTGAAGTTTTTGTGCAAAAGACGGATAAATAGCGTTTATAAGCTGAAACAGCTCTTCCCAATCCTTGGTAGACGGTTTCCATTCCTCGTTTTCATGAAAGTTTTTATAAACAGATGAATTTTTTAGGTTCTGTAATAATTCAATCTGATGTTCTTTTTGGGCATACAATGCTTGGTTCTTTTGTTCGAAGTCCTGTCGCAGCTTCTTCTTGAGCTCTTGCTGTTCCTGATCTTTCTCTTGTAAAGATCTGTTTAATACCTCTATGATTTGTTTATTATGCTCTATCTGCTCTTTATATTTTAAGACGGTCTTATCGCAAGAGAAAATCTTTTCCCGATCTTTTTCTTGAATTTTCAATAGGTCTTTTTGTCTTTTCTTATATTTAAACAAAAGATAAGTGGTTGGTAGAACTATCAAAAGGCAAATAAGACTGGTTACAACCATCCGTAGGTTTGCATTGGCCGTTTTTACTCGTTCTTCCGCTAGGGCTTTTTGTTTATCCTGTTCATCATAAAGAACTTGTCTGCCTCTAATCGTATTCGTGACTTCTATCTGGTCGAGTGTATCACGCATCATTTCATATCGTTGACTCAACTCCGCATAAAGGATCCATTGTTTTGTCGATAGGGCTATTTTGGATAGATGATAAACAGCCCCCGCTCTCGTGTCCAATCGCACCGCTTTTTCCAAGCATTGTTCTAAATAGATCTTTGCTGAATCTAATTGACCGCATTGATAATAATATTCGCCTAGTGTCAAATAGAACGGATAAATATCATTTCCCAATGCCTGCTTGTTTGCCATGATCTCACGGAGTAGACGTTCCGCTTCCGGGTATGTCTTTGTTTGTACATATAGACTCGATAATTCGGAATAAACAGAGAGCACCTTCCTGCTCACCATCAAATCGAGAGTTTTAGAATAACAGGCGATAGCGCTGTCTTTTTGGTGGATTATCTCATAAATGCGTCCCAGATCTCGAAGTGCATAGACTTGACCGATAGAATCCGATATTGCCTTGAAATGCATGACCGCCTTTTGCTGATAAAGCAAGGCTCGTTCATATACATCTTGTTGGGTATAAAGCATTCCTATACCGTTATTAATCCTCCCCAGTAATGCGTGGTCTTCAATCTGCTCCTCATTCTGTAAGGCATTTAAGAAACACTCTTGCGCTTTCAATGGATGATTTAGGTTTTGATTGATCCGTCCCTTATAGAACCAAGCTTTCGCTTTTCGTTCCAGATCGTCTGTTTCCTCATAATAATCCGTTGCGATCGTGATCAGCGAGTCGGTTTCATACTTAACAAAAGTCTTGTCTTGTGCTTCTGTTAACAGCAAATAATAATGTGCCTTATCTTTTCGGGATAGGTTTTCTTTGTTCTCTATTTGTTCAAGGAGCATTAAGGCGCTATCCGGATGTTGGGGCATAAGGTTCTCTATTTTTCGGAAATCTATGGTTTGATGGCCCATTCCGTCGCAAGAGATCCATATAATAGGTATTAGAATTAACAGGAAAACAATGTTTTTCTTCATCTGCGTATTATTTGTTGGCGATAAAGATAATACAAAAAGGCGAGGATATTTCGGCTGGAGAGTCCGACTTTTTTGAACGGTTTTTATCTCTGTCGTAAATGTATTGAATAACAGGTTGTTGCGCTAGATACAAACCTTCAGCTTATGGCTTGTCAAATGAATAGCTTACGGCTTGTCAAGTGAATAACTTACGAGTAGGGGTAGCCGTAAGCTTACGAGTTGAGAAATGATTAGTTATTCACTTGAGAAGCCTTTTTGGGGAGAAGATATACTTCGATGCCACTTGAAGTATATCTTCTCCGGGCATAGGATATATACTGTATCGGCAAAGTAAGTATATCTGGATAAAAACATGACTTTTTCACCCAACCAGCCACTTCTCGATATTGCGGGTCTCGGCAGAGAAGTTCACGCCGATCTTGAAGACCTCCCTGTCGTCTCCGGCGAAGGGTAGGGCGTAGCCTTTCTCCTCGATCTGCCGCAGGGCCTCCTCGGCGGTTCCGTTGAGCTTGAACTCCATGATATATACATAGCGATCGGTTTGCAATACGAGGTCTATACGCCCGTTCGAGGTATGGTACTCCATTTGCGTGTACAGGCCGACCAGCTTGAAGACGATGAAGAGGACGTTCCGGTAATGCAGCTCCGTGTCTCGTTCCGGCTTTTGCCCGGCGATCACCTCGTAGGGTGTGTCGGCGAAGAAGCTTTGGAGGCGGTGGAAGAAGGCGTCGTAATTGCCAGACCGTATCTCCCGAACGAACTGTCCGATCTCGAAGGGGGTCTTAGAGGCTTGTATGCTCGTATAGAAAGGAAGTAGGTATTTGACGAAACCTTCTTCCACCTCCTTGTTCGGGAACCCCAGTCGATAAATGCCAAACTCAGGATCATAGCCCTTGATGGTCAGGTATCCGCTTTGGTAGATGACGGGTATGGGATTGTTCGAGGCGGAGTCGATGCTGTTGAGCACGTCGGCGTCAGTCTCCGTGTTGGCCATCTCGTAGAGGTCGTAATGGGTGTGCTTGAGCAGCTCCACGAGGTAGGAGGGTGTTCCGGTCTCGAACCAGTAGTCTCCGAATTCCATCTTAGCGAAGGTATTCAATAGGCTGAATGGATTGTATATACCCTCGGACTTGGCAGTGAAATGGTATCCGTCATAGCGTTGCTTGAGTTTTAGGCAGGTTTCCTCGTAGGTCGTCATTTGGGTATCAGCCAGTTCCTTCACTTCGTCATCCAGATAGGCATGTATCTCTTTCTCTGTGATGCCGCATATCTCGACGTACCGATTATCCATCGACAGGTCCATGAGGTTGTTGAGGTCACTGAACACGCTTACCTTGCCGAACTTGGTCACACCTGTGAGCAGGGCGAAACGGATGGCCCTATCCATGGTCTTCAATACGCCGTAAAAGGGTTTGAGCATGTTCCGGAGCCGGTTTTGCATCTCCTTGTCGTGCAAGTTCTGTAGCAAGGGCTTGTCGTACTCGTCTATCAGGATCACGGCCCTTTGTCCGGTTTTGCGGTAGGCCCGGTCGATGATTCCGGCGAAACGGAGGGGCAGGGTCACTTCCGAGGGACGTGTCCCATATTCGTCTTCGTACCGGGACAGGATGTCGTTTAATATCTTGTATAAGCTATCCGGAGAGTCGTATTGGGAGATATTCAGGTCAAAATGGAGGATCGGGTATTCTTTCCAGTCCTTTTCCAGTTTCTCCATGGCCAGTCCCTCGAACAACTCCTTTTTCCCTTGGAAGTAGGCCTCCAGCGTGGACAGCAACAGGCTTTTCCCGAAGCGTCGGGGGCGGCTGAGGAAGTAATACTGTCCGGTAGTAACCAATTGATAGACCAAGGCTGTCTTGTCAATATAGAGATAGCCGTCCTTGCGAATTTTCTCGAAGTTCTGTATGCCGATGGGATAAATTGTCTGGTTCATGGCTTTGTGTATTTATGTGACTTATATACAAAGGTAACTCTTTCTCCCAAAAGGGCAAGTAACGGCGCTTTTTTCTGTACGGTACGATCAGTGGATGGCGCGTGCCGTGAGCGTTTTGCCTTTCCACAGCTATCGCGTGGGCTCAACCAGCCACTTCTCGATATTGCGGGTCTCGGCAGAGAAGTTCACGCCGATCTTGAAGACCTCCCTGTCGTCTCCGGCGAAGGGTAGGGCGTAGCCTTTCTCCTCGATCTGCCGCAGGGCCTCCTCGGCGGTTCCGTTGAGCTTGAACTCCATGATATATACATAGCGATCGGTTTGCAATACGAGGTCTATACGCCCGTTCGAGGTATGGTACTCCATTTGCGTGTACAGGCCGACCAGCTTGAAGACGATGAAGAGGACGTTCCGGTAATGCAGCTCCGTGTCTCGTTCCGGCTTTTGCCCGGCGATCACCTCGTAGGGTGTGTCGGCGAAGAAGCTTTGGAGGCGGTGGAAGAAGGCGTCGTAATTGCCAGACCGTATCTCCCGAACGAACTGTCCGATCTCGAAGGGGGTCTTAGAGGCTTGTATGCTCGTATAGAAAGGAAGTAGGTATTTGACGAAACCTTCTTCCACCTCCTTGTTCGGGAACCCCAGTCGATAAATGCCAAACTCAGGATCATAGCCCTTGATGGTCAGGTATCCGCTTTGGTAGATGACGGGTATGGGATTGTTCGAGGCGGAGTCGATGCTGTTGAGCACGTCGGCGTCAGTCTCCGTGTTGGCCATCTCGTAGAGGTCGTAATGGGTGTGCTTGAGCAGCTCCACGAGGTAGGAGGGTGTTCCGGTCTCGAACCAGTAGTCTCCGAATTCCATCTTAGCGAAGGTATTCAATAGGCTGAATGGATTGTATATACCCTCGGACTTGGCAGTGAAATGGTATCCGTCATAGCGTTGCTTGAGTTTTAGGCAGGTTTCCTCGTAGGTCGTCATTTGGGTATCAGCCAGTTCCTTCACTTCGTCATCCAGATAGGCATGTATCTCTTTCTCTGTGATGCCGCATATCTCGACGTACCGATTATCCATCGACAGGTCCATGAGGTTGTTGAGGTCGCTGAATACGCTTACCTTGCCGAACTTGGTCACGCCGGTCAGGAACGCTAGGCGGATATATCCGTCCATGCTCTTCAGAACGCCGTAAAACGCTTTCAGTATAGAGCGGTAGGCCTCCTGTAACTCCGGATTCCCGATCGCCTGTAGCAAAGGCTTGTCATACTCGTCTACCAGTATGACCACTCTCCGTCCTGTTCTCTCATAGGCACGGCGTATCACGCCGGTGAAACGATCGGATGGTGTTATCTCTCTCTCGTCTTTCCCCCACAGGTCTTCCCAAAGGTTCAGATAACGTCGTAATATACTCTCTAATGCCCCAGGGTCAGAATATCTCTCCGCATTTAAATCCAAATGTAAGATGGGGTATCTTATCCAGTCTTTTTCCAATTTCTCCATTGCCAGTCCCTCGAACAGCTCCTTCTTTCCTTGGAAATAGGCCTCCAGCGTGGACAGCAGCAAGCTTTTCCCGAAGCGTCGGGGGCGGCTGAGGAAATAATATCGTCCGGTTGTTACTAATTGGTAGATTAGGGCGGTCTTATCAATATAGAGATAACCATCTTTGCGAAGGCTCTCGAAGTTCTGTATGCCGATGGGATAAATTGTCTGGTTCATATCGTCCTATATTTTATGCGACTTATAAGCAAAGTTACATAAAATATAGGAGAGGAACCGTATCTTTAGAAGTAAATTTTCAACAATAATATCTTACTATGAAGTAGATTTATAACTTGCTGACAGTAAGATGGATAAATATGCTTGTCGAATTTCCGTAAAAACACGTACATGTTTTCACGGATTCACGTACGTGTTTTTGGGAATTCACGTACGTGTTTTCCGAAAAACATGTACGAATAAAAAACAAGTCTGGAAAAACAGACAATAAGTAAGAAGTTTTTATTCCTTATACTTAGCCACCATAATCACGGGGTTGGATTCCTCATTCAATCCCGCTGCGATCTCATTCAAGCGGCCTTTCAGCTTACCTTTCTCGTAGTCTTCCACCAACTCATTGGCTTCTAGTTTCTTTATGAAAGCGATCCCATCGTTATTGATGATCTTTAGTATTCCGTGTTCGTACCACATATCAACGGGTGTCTGATCTACGAAATCGTTATTATATACGACACACTCAAAGATAGCGTCCTCTTGTTTATCATATACCAAGTCGGTTCTGGGGAATCCGGTTTCTTTCTCAAAATCCCATTGTTTCTTTGTTGTTTGCATGAAATAATACCGGTCGGTAAGAATACTTGGATAAAGAAATACTTCCGGGGCCATAGAGCGGATAGGTGGAGTCCTTACGATAAAAACGGTGATATCTTATGCTCATAAGGGAGTTCGATTTCCTTGACAATGCTCCCGTCTTGTTTGGACAGGAGCCAAAATGCGCTTTTTCTCAGATTTTTATAATTGCCAATCTCATCGTAGCAGATTAAGTTGTCTTGATCGAAATTGTATATCTTCCCGCTATTGAAATTAAAATCTTTATCGTACTTTAAAGTTCGCTTAAAGTTTCCGGACAGGTCGTATACGATAAACTGGCTCGAATAGTAGTTGTTGATAAACAGCTCACCTTTCTCCTCATCGAGGGCAATAGACCCGATATTCGTGTATTCTTGGCTACCTTGGCCGCTGCGGTTGATTTTTCTCTGGCCTTTTCCGGTCCGGTCGAAGATAAATATATCTCCGTCTTGTCCGTTCTTGTTTCTAAGGATTATGAGATTTTTGCCGATGGCTTGCATGCTGGCTGAGGTTATGAATTCCTCATTCGTTTCTAATGGGATGTATTCCACATCCAAAAAGTCTTGAAGAATCAGTTCCTTCTTCGGATAATTTGCCGTGATATCCACGGTTAAAAAGTCGTTAGCCGGTTGCTTACCACTTTCGCATCCCGTTATCAGGAACAGGATCATCGCAGAGATTGTGAGTATAAGTTTCATGGTAGTATGTTTTTAAAGGTGTCCCTTTAGCAAACATATGCTTTTCTCACTGTTAGAAAAATATTTTATACATCTATTTTCGTGAATGTGTTGTTTAACATTATCTTTGCAAGTCAATGAACGTGAATATGGAAGATGATTTTGATATAAGGGATGCCCGGATGCCGGAAAACGAACGAGAGTACGAGAACGTGCTTCGGCCGCTTTCGCTCCGTGACTTCAGCGGGCAGGCGAAGGTGGTGGAGAACCTGAAGGTGTTCGTCATGGCTGCCCGCATGCGTAAGGAGGCGCTGGATCATGTGCTTTTGCATGGACCTCCCGGGTTGGGAAAGACGACGTTGTCGAATATTATAGCGAACGAGTTGGGGGTTGGTTTCAAGGTCACGTCGGGGCCGGTGCTGGATAAGCCGGGAGATCTGGCCGGGGTATTGACCTCGCTGGAGAAGAACGACGTGCTTTTTATCGATGAGATTCACCGGTTGAGCCCGATCGTGGAGGAATACCTGTATTCCGCTATGGAGGATTACCGGATCGATATCGTGATCGATAAAGGACCAAGCGCTCGCTCGATACAGATCGATTTGGCTCCGTTTACATTGATTGGCGCTACGACCCGTAGCGGCTTGCTGACTAGTCCGCTGCGTGCCCGTTTCGGCATCAATATGCACTTGGAGTATTATGATATGGAGACGCTGACGAAGATCGTGCTCCGTAGTGCTAATATCTTGAATGTAAAATGTGAGTTGAACGCCGCTAGGGAGATCGCTTCCCGTAGCCGGGGTACGCCTCGTATCGCCAACGCTTTATTGCGCCGTGTGCGTGATTTCGCTCAAGTGAAGGGGAACGGAGATATCGATAAGGCGATCGCTTGCTTCTCTCTAGAGGCGTTGAATATAGACCGGTATGGCTTGGATCAGATCGATAATAAGTTGCTGACGACGATCATTGATAAATTCCAGGGAGGCCCGGTCGGATTAACGACGATCGCCACGGCTTTGGGCGAGGACCCCGGAACGCTAGAAGAAGTGTACGAGCCTTTCTTGATCAAAGAGGGCTTTATCAAACGCACGCCCCGTGGCCGTGAGGTCACCGATTTAGCTTATACCCATCTGGGACGTAGCCGGGTGGGGGAACAAGGTTTTTTATTTGATTAGACAGATACGATATGGCAGGAGGAATGAAGCGGCTCGCTAAAGAGACAGCGGTTTATGGATTGAGTAGTATAGTGGGGCGTTTCCTGAATTGGATGTTGGTGCCGATGTACACACGTGTGTTGGCCGGGACAGGGGATTATGGGATCGTGACGAATTTATATGGTTGGACAGCCCTGTTGCTGGTCTTGCTTACTTATGGCATGGAGACGGGTTTTTTCCGCTTCATCAACAAAAAAGAGGAGCAAGAGCCGATGCGGGTGTATGCTTCCGTGCTGTATTGCTTGCTGGGAAGTTCGGCGCTGTTTAGCGTAGCGGTTTTCACCTTGTTACCATCTATTAGTGCCGGCTTGGGATATGGCAACCATCCGGAGTATATCGGGATGATGGCGGGTATCGTGGCGGTAGACGCTTTTTGTTGCATTCCGTTCGCTTATCTTCGGTATAAGGGGAAAGCATGGCGTTTCGCCGGGATTAAGTTGCTGAGTATTTTCTTGAATATTATCTTGAATATATTCTTCTTGATCACTTGTCCGTGGTTGCATACGCACTATCCGGAGGCGATAAGCTGGTTCTATCGTCCGGATTATGGGGTAGGCTATGTATTCGTGGCGAACGTGTTTACGACACTGATAACCTTATTGCTTTTGATCCCGGATATCTTGCCGGGCATACGGGCGAAAGTAGACGGAACGGTATTGAAACAAATCTTGCGTTATTCCTTCCCGATCCTCATTCTAGGTATTGCCGGTATCTTTAACCAGACGGCAGATAAGATCCTGTTTCCATTCTTGTTTGATGATAAGGAGTACGCGAACGAGCAATTGGGTATATACGGCGCATGCTTCAAGATCGCCGTGGTGATGGTGATGTTCACGCAGGCTTTCCGGTATGCCTATGAGCCGTTTATTTTCGCTAAAAACAAGAGCGATGATAATAAGAAAGCCTACTCGGAAGCGATGAAATATTTCATCATATTCGCCTTGTTTATCTTCCTCGGGGTAATGTTCTATATCGATATCTTGAAGTACTTTGTCGGGCCGGCCTATTATCCCGGATTACGGGTGGTGCCGATCGTGATGCTGGGCGAGTTGTTTTTCGGTATTTATTTCAACCTCTCCTTATGGTATAAGCTGATCGACCAGACACGATGGGGCGCCTATTTCTCCACGATCGGATGTGTGGCCACGGTCTCTATCATCTTGCTGTTCGGTCCCTCGTACGGTTATATGGCTTGTGCGTGGGCATCGTTCTTTTGTAATTTATTGATGATGCTTTTATCCTATTTTGTAGGACAAAAGAAATTCCCGATCGAGTACGACTTGAAATCCGCCTTTCTTTATTTCGGGGTGGCGGCGGTGTTATACGTGGCAGGCATGGCACTGCCGATACAGTCTGAATGGCTCCGGTTGGGATACCGCACGATCTTATTAGGCGTATTCATCGCATTTATGGTTAAAAGGGATTTACCTTTACGAGAACTCCCGTACGTAGGACGTTTCTTCCGTTAATCGGTAGGTTCGGAGGGCTTGGACGGCGTGGCGATTGGCATCGTGATAACGAAGCGTGAGCCTTTCGTATAAGACGGATCTGTCTTTATCTTACCGTTTAGCCGGTTAACGATCAAGCGACATAGGTAAAGCCCCAGGCCAGAGCCGGGAATGAAATCATTGGTCTTCGTGAAACGCTCGAATATCCATTCCTGTTTGTCTTGAGGGATGCCGCAACCCGTATCTGTTACCGACAAGGTCACTAAATTGGCTCCGCTATCCAGATGGTATGAAAGCGTGATGCTTCCTTTCTCCGTGAATTTATTCGCGTTTGCCAGCAGATGCGAGATGATCAAACTGAAATAAGCACGGTTGGTCAAGATCATATCATTCTCCTTATCGCCTTCCACCACATAGTTGATCTCCGGCTTCTCTTGATATTTCTTTACCTGTTGCATCTCATGTAAACAAAGCTCATGGATACGTGTGGGAACAAGAGGAAGGGAATCATTGCCGCTATCGAGCTGGGCGATCTCAAGGAGATTGTTCAGCATGGAAGTCAAATGGTAACAGTTTTCATAGATAATACGGCTGAAAGCCTGTTTCTCGTCCATGGAGATATCGTCGTTGGTGATGAGTTCCGAGAAACCGTTGATTGCGTTTAAGGGAGTCCGTATCTCATGCGACATATTCCGGATGAAGGCGGTCTTCATCTCCTCGCTTTCTTGTGCTTTCTGGTTCGCTATCAAGACCAGCTCGTTAGACTTCTGCAATGCCCGATAGAGGGATCTCATTTTGCCTAGCCGGAAAAAGATATAGAACACGGCGCATAAAGCTAGAAGCAATAAGGATATATACAGGTAATTCTCTTTCTTGCTTTTCTGTAATTCCAATTCCAATGATCTCTTTTCGATCACCAACTCGTTCGCCCCTTTCTCGATCTCCAGATTTTCCATTTTCTTCCTGAGTTCTTGCATACGTAAGGTGTCTAGCAATACAGCGTATTCCTTGGATGTCTCATAGGCTTCCTTGTACATCCGGAGGCTGTCGTAAGCGGCAGCTTTCGCGGACACATAGGCGATTACATGTTCCTTGTAAAGCGGTATCTGTTTGGAGAAATTGATCAAAGAGTCACTGAACTCAATGAATTTCTTATAGTCCTTAATACCTAGGTAATAATTCGATGAGGTGTAGTAGAGCTCATACTCCGGGGCGGCGCTAGCTGATTCCGGATAAGCCTTCAGCAGATTCATGAACTTACGGTAATAAGAGGTCGCCAAATCCTTTCCAATAGCCTCGGCGCTAATGGCAAGGTTTGAATAAGCGCTTAATAATTGACGTTTGTTGACTGCGTAAGGACGTTTCCTCATCTCCGGGATGTTAGAGTAACCTAAGATCGTATTTAGGTAACGGGTAGCATATTGTCCTCGTTCTTGAGAGTCACTCGCATAAGCGCATAGCATGAAATAGGTGTTAGGCAAGAAATTGTACGCATATCGTAGGGGCAGTTTTTCCGCCTCGGCCAGAACATTGTCGAAATATTCTCTTCCTTGCTTAAAGTCCTCCTTAAGCATATTTTCTTCCATAATGCTGTTGCTGACAGCCATACCAAGTATATAATTGCAGGCTATTTTCTCGTAGGGAGACAATTTATCAGGTTCTTCCAGCTTGAATAGGCAATTCATGAGGACTTTCTTTCTCGGTTCACCGGATGTGTAGAATATGACGCGCGTATCTTGTATCATTTTCATGAACGACACGAGGCTGGCTCTGGCTTCTCCTTTTAGCTCCTGCTCGGCTTTGGCGATATAGACATTTGCGCTATCGGTTTGGTCCGTGTTGATATAATGCCGGAGAATCTCGGTCAATGCCGCTTCCTTATAGTAATTGTCATTCGCTTTTAAGGCCTCTTGATAGAGTTGTTTAGCGTTTACTAATATGTCATCGTTTCGCGAGATATCCATTAAATTGGTAAGGATTTCCAGTCTAGAGCGTTCGGAGGTTGCTTTTTGCAAGGCGCTTTTAAGCGAGTCTGGCGTTGTCGTTTGAGATGAAACGACAAAGGACGTAAACAATAAGCATAAAAGCATTAGATATCGTTTCATACAAATAGGATCTCTTTTTGTTGTGTTACAAGTGCAAATATACGTAATCTCACTATAAAAAAACGATTAGATAGTTAGAAAAACAAACAATTGAAATATCTTTGCATAAATATGGGACAAGATTAATACCGCATGGAAAAAGGATTGCTACATAAACAGATTATGGATTTTTTTGTCCGTAATTTCGACGTCAGGCAGGACAAAGAGGACGAACTGGACACGATAGAATCTATTAAGAAGGGAGTCGAATTTAAGGGGACAAATTTATGGGTACTTATTTTCGCTACATTTGTGGCCTCTCTCGGATTGAATACGAACTCTACGGCCGTGATTATCGGCGCCATGCTGATCTCGCCGTTGATGGGACCGATCATGGGATTCGGCTTGGGATTGGGAATCTCCGATTTCGAGTTGATCAAGCGTTCGTTCCGTAATTTCGCTACCGCTACTATTTTTAGCGTGATTACCTCCACCTTATATTTCTTGATCTCACCGATCAGCGAGGCGCAAAGCGAGTTGCTTGCCCGTACGCAACCTACGGTATACGATGTATTGATCGCTTTCTTCGGTGGTCTGGCCGGAATCGTGGCGAGCTCGACAAAGAGTAAGGGTAACGTGATTCCGGGTGTAGCTATCGCTACGGCTTTGATGCCTCCGCTTTGTACGGCTGGATTCGGGTTGGCGAGTGGCAATTTGTATTACTTTTTCGGTGCTTTTTATCTGTATTTTATCAATACGGTTTTTATCAGTTTGGCTACGTTTGTCGTCGTTCGTTTGTTGAAATATCCGAAGAAAGTTTTCTTGGATAAACAACGGGAAAAGATCGTGACTCGTTACGTGGGTATCATTGTTTTTTTCACGATCGTGCCGAGCCTTTTCTTGAGTTATAACTTGATCCGGAGTAGTTATTTCAATGATCGGGTACGTAACTTCGTATCGGAGGAGTTGACTTTCCCGAATACGCAAATCTTGAATAAGGTCGTTACGGATACGAGCGAGAAAAAGGAGGTGAAAGTAGTCTTGATCGGCCAGACGGTACCGGATGAGATGATCGCTAACGCCCGGGCTAAATTGCCTAAGTATGGATTGAAAGATGTGCATTTAGTCGTGCAACAAGGCTTCGGACAAGAGGCCACGGATATCAATGAGTTGAAAAGCCTCTTGATGCAGGATTTATATAAGAATAGCGAGGAGGTACTACGTGCGCAGACCATCCAGATAGATTCGTTAAAACGACAGGTTGACAAATATCAGAGTTATAGGCGTTTGACATCCGAGTTGATCCCGGAGATGAAGGTTCTTTTCCCCTATGTAGTTGAGGCATCTTGCTCGAATACGTATATTGTGAATACGGAGACGGCGAAGCCGGATACGGTTATGCTGGTTTATCTGAAAAGTAAGACGATCATTAAAGATGCGGAACGTAAGAAGATCAGGGAATGGCTGTCGGCTCGTGTGGAAATGAAAAATATTAAATTACTAATCGAATAATTTAGACTAATCAGAGTAGAATGAAGTTGATGAAAAGAGTGTGGGCGGCTTTGTTGCTTTTAGCCGCTTCCGGCCAGTTATATGCCGATGAGGGCATGTGGGTGCTGAAGGAATTAAATAAGCAGAATTTGGCGAGAATGGCCGAGTTGGGTTTTACCCCATCCTATGATCAGTTGTATAGTGAGACGGATCCTTGCGTGGCGAACGCCGTGGTAATCTTCGGTGGGGGATGTACCGGTATTACGGTCTCTAACGAGGGATTGATCTTCACGAATCACCATTGTGGTTTCGGAGCCATCCAGCAGTTGAGTAGTGTGGAGCACGACTATCTGAAAGATGGTTTTGTCTCTCAAAGTAAACAGGAAGAACTTCCGGTTCCAGGCTTGACGGTACGTTACCTGAAAGAGACCGTAGACGTGAGCGATCGTATCAACAGCCAGATCTCCGGTATCGAGGATGAGTTCCAGCGTTTGTCGGCGGCTGATTCTATCGGTCGTGTGATTTGTGATTCCGTGGGAAATAATGAGTTCCTAGCGGCTGATGTTGTCCCTTTCTATAGCAATAATAAATATTTCTTGGTGGTGTACGATGTTTATCGTGACGTGCGTATGGTTTTCGCTCCGCCTAGCTCTATCGGTAAGTTCGGTGGCGATACGGATAACTGGATGTGGCCTCGGCATACCGGTGATTTTTCCGTATTCCGTGTGTACGCCAACGCAGATAATAAACCGGCGGAATACAACGCGGATAATAAGCCTTATACCCCGAGATATGTAGCGGAGGTGTCTATGCAAGGCTATCAAGATAAAGATTATGCCATGACAATCGGTTTTCCGGGAAGCACGGATCGTTATTTGTGCTCTTGGGGCGTGCAACAGCGTATCGAGAATAGTAATAAGCCTCGTATCGAGGTGCGTGGCATCAAGCAGGGCATCTGGAAAGAGGCGATGTTGGCTAGCGACGCTGTACGTATCAAATATGCTTCTAAGTATGCGGGAAGCTCCAATTATTGGAAGAACTCGATCGGTATGAATAAAGGATTGGCGAATCTAAACGTGATCGAACGTAAACGTGCGGAGGAGACGGCCTTCGCTGATTGGGTAGCGAAAGATCAGGCCCGGGGCGCTAAATATGGCGAGGTCTTGAATTTGCTGGAAAAAGGATATACCTCGACCAATAAATATAGAGAGGCTTTGACCTATTTGAATGAGGCGTTTTCTAGTGGAGCGGAGATTATTCGTTTGGCCCGTATGGTGCAATCGGTGGATATTGAAGGAGCTACCCCGGAAGAGATTACTGTCTTTTTAGAGGATCGTATCCAACCGTTCTTCAAGGATTACGAGCCGTCTTTGGATCAGAAGGTACTGGCCGCGATGATGAAGATCGCGAAAGAACGTGTATCTCCGGAGTTCTTGCCGGATATTTATACGAGCGTTGATAAGAAGTATAAAGGAAATTATGAGAAATATGCGGCGGATGTATTTAAGAAGACTTCCTTATTGTCGTACGACAAGATCGCCGAGATGTTGAGAAATCCGAAGCAATATGAGAAATTGAGAAAAGATCCGGCGGCGGAACTGAGCTTGTCCGTATTGGTGTCTATCTTCCAGTTACAGCAGTTGATGGGCGATGCGGAGTATGATATCGCTAAGGGAGAACGGTTGTATTTCGCGGGCTTGAAGGAGATGTATCCGGAGAAAGCTTTGTCTTCCGACGCTAATTTCACGATGCGTTTAAGCTATGGTTCTATCGGAGGGTATCGTCCTTATGATGCCGCATGGTACAATTATTACTCAACGGATAAAGGTATCCTAGAGAAAGAGGACCCGACGAGCGATGAGTTCTGGGTACAACCGGAGATACTGGATCTGGTTCGTAGCCGTGATTTCGGACCTTACGCGAATGAAAAAGGGGAATTGCAGCTGTGCTTCCTCTCGAACAATGATATCACTGGTGGTAATTCCGGTAGCCCGGTATTCGATAAAAACGCCCGTTTGATCGGACTTGCTTTCGACGGTAACTGGGAGGCGATGAGTGGTGATATCGCTTTTGAACCGGATTTGCAACGTTGCATCGGCGTAGATATCCGCTATGTCCTTTTCATGATCGATAAATGGGGTAAATGCCCAAGGTTGATTGAAGAGTTGAAGCTGGTTCGATGAGAGAAAAAAGAGATGGGCATCCGTGATTTCCGCAGATGCCCATTCTAAGGAGCTAATAATGCCCATTGTAAGGTGCTTTGAATGCCTATTCTAACAACCTTACGATGGGCATTGTAATATCCTATACGATAGGAAAGTTCTAAATGCCTAATTTAGACTTGATTGCCTTTGGTATCGCATCCTTATGTACCATGATATAGATCGTCTTGGCACGGACAAAACTATCGGACATGTTCAAGTATCCGCCGAAAGTATTACGCTCGGTTCCCCAAGAGTTCTTCGTGATATAATATTTCGTGCCGTTTTGATCCTTGGCGATGCCGGTAAGGTGCATCAAATGGTCATCGGTCGTGACGAACGCCTCGAAGCCTTCTTGACGGACCTGCGGGGTGACGTTTACTTCCGGGAAAGGTTTCTCGAATTTGTAGACTTCCTCCAGACGTTCCTTCTCGTCCATTTTCTCAAAGCGAGCACGGTCGGTAGTAGAGTAATCTTCCACCTTCTTTACCTCCGGGTTGATCGCCACGCCATTCTTGAAAGAGAAGCCTTTCTCGCTCACGTCGCCATCCCAACATACCGTGTAACCATTATTTAAAGCATAATCCGCGACTTGCATCATCTCATCCAACGGGAGGTTATACATTTGCGCATGTTCCCAGTTATCGGGAACCTCTACCTCGAATTTCTGGTAATACGGATGATGCGTGAAGCTTGTCAGCTCGATATAATCGTCCATATTCAACCCTAGGGAGGCGGCGAATGTCTTCGGGGTATATTCCTTGCCTTGATAAGTGAATTTCTCCGGAAGCTTGCCTAGGTAGGTATCGAATAGGTTATCGATTAGTTTGTAATATTCCGGGCTACGTTTCTTCATGTCCACGGCTGTCGTTGCGATCGCCTTGATGTATTTTACCATCTCGGCATGATTGTGCCGGTCGGAATCGTAGTTGATACCCGAGTACACCTCTTCCGGAACGATACCTACTTGGTTGAAAGCGTTCATGAAGGTGTGGGAAAGACTTCCTTGACCGATATTACCTCTGCCTTGGCGGACATAATTATCCTGCAACTGGTTCATGTATTTCTGGCGGACGATAAACATCTCAGAGAGATCGTACGTCCCTTTTCCCATACGGAGTAATTCCGACTCCATGAAAGAGGTCGTGGCGAAGCACCAGCAGGTTCCCGTGGATGCTTGATTCTTGACTGGCGTGGCGGGTACCTTTACTACATCCGTAAATTGGTAGCCTTGAGCGAATGTGCTCAAGGAACCTAACGCTAAGGCGCATGATAGAATGAATGTTCTCATTGTATATGAATTTAAGTTTATATTATTATTGTAGAGACGGGGTGTGCCTCGTCTCTACTATCGGATGTGGTGATTAGAAGCCTCTTTCGAATTGGGTCCAGAATGAGTCTCCCATTTCTCTCCAGCGTAGCATCGTGGCTCCGGCGAAATCGGCGGTATATCCGGTTAGGTATTCTTTTGCGGCCTCCTCACCTTGTTGGGTAAGAATCTCTTTGTAACGGCTCTCTACGAAAGGAAGTTCTGTCTGCCCTTTCTCCGTAAAATGGGCGATAGATGCTTTCATACGATCTTTAGTCACTCCCCAACGTACGGTAGCGAGTTTATTGGCACGACGGAAAGCCCATACGGCGGCATCTTCCCGGTAACGGTGCTGTCCGCAAACCTTGAAGCAAGCCGGGAGATCTTTCGTCCCACAGAAGATGGGGATGCGGGGGCTTTGTCCGGGATTATCATAGGCCATCCAAACCACGCCGCCTACCGCATTGGGTAACCAGTCACGTAACTGGATCACGGTAGAGTAGGAGCATTGTGGTACGGCAACCAAACGGTAGCTTTTTACGGCGTCCGGTTTTAACCCATTCAACATGTTCACCATATCCCGAGTCATCCAAGGATTGGCTACCGGACTGATAACCGTATCGGTCTCGTTACTATCTTTTTTCTTTACGGCTACTTTCAAGTTCTGGGTCATATCGTATTCCGTACCCTCGTACGTTTCGGAGAGGAGAGCCATCACATCCGTTACGGATACTTGCCGGTCCGGTTTTACGCTGATGGGAAGTTCTTCCGCGTCATACGATAAACGTAAGGAAGGCGCTAATTTATTCAATATAAAGAACTCACGGATACTGAATGATTTCAGTTCACCGGCATAGTTCCCACCGGCATACGCTTCCCAGAAACGGAACGGTTTCTTTCCGTCCCAGAAGCCCATGCGCTTGGCTACCTCGAATACGTTGGCGGAAGCCATGCAATTGTCCGTATCTTTCGGATTGACCTTAGAGATACGCGGGATATTCGCCGATACGCCTACATGATCGTCGGGGATACGGATCGCCGCCCATACGCCACCGATCTTATCCGGACCCTCGCCGAAGACCTCGAAATGCCATACCTCTTTCGGATCCGCTATCGTAAGGCACTCGCCCCAGTCGCCATATCCGTATTTCTCGATCAACTCGCCCATCACACGGATGGCATCACGGGCGGTCGTGCAACGTTGTAAGACGATTCGCTGAAGTTCCTCGATCATGAACATTCCTTTCTTGTTGACAAGGGCTTTCCGGCCGGTGATTGTTGTTTCCCCGATGCCTAGTTGCTTCTCGTTCAGGCAAGGATAGGCCGTGTTGAGGAATTGATACGTAGACCGCGCTTCGGGCAGTGTTCCTTTCGCGATCATCCCCCGGGTTCCCTCGGCATATTCGGTATGCATACGTCCGGTATAGACCGTGGTTGTCGTATCGTGATCGTACGAGGCGGAAGGTACGATATCCATCCAAGTGCGGTAATTGCTATCGCAGGTGTGGCTAGTCATCACGGAGCCATCCGCCGAGGCTTTTTTGCCGACCATGATACTCGTACAACTCTCCGGGTTCAAGATCGGCTCCGGATACTGGATTTGTTGCGCCACCGAAACGGATAGGCTGGCGCAAAGCATAAGAACATAGGTAAAAAGTTTCTTCATCTTTCTTGTGTTATTTAGATGTTTGTATCAATTAAATTTGTAGGCCGCTTTTCGTACGTCTTTTACGGATTTGAATGGCTTATTGGGTTTTAGATGCTTGGCGAGGAACTGGTAGATGCCGAGTCGTATCTCGGAAGCTTGTTTCGTGTCGGTCCGGTCGAAGCTATGGGCACCGGGAGCACGGTCGAATATTTTGTAGTCGAACTTCTTTCCTTCGGCCTTGAGAGCGCGTATCATATGCTCTACTTCCACTACGTTCACGTCATCGTCGCTAGTATTGGTATGGATGAGCAGGGGATCTTGTAGTTTTTCCGCGTGCCAGACCGGTGAGCGGCGTTTGTATTCCGCCATATCCTCCCGGGGAGTCTTCCCGATATGGCCTTCGTCGGAGAAGATTTTCCGATAATCATCGGTGGAATATCCCATGCGCATGATCACGTCGCTTACCGGTACTCCGGCGAAACCGCATTTATATTTACCGGGGTAGGTGAAGAGGTTCATCAGTGTGATCATTCCCCCGTGGCTCCATCCCATGATACCGATACGATTGGCATCTACGATATCGAAATTCTCTACCATATAATTACGACTAACGTAGACATCCTCGTTTTCTAATCCTCCGTAATCGATATTATCGTAAGTAGCTTTGCCATACCCCGTGCTACCCCGGTATTCGGCGGAGACCACGATGTATTCCTGGGCGATCAGTTCCCGGACGATATGGGCGTAATACGTGTTGAAATCTGCGTGTACGCCACTATGCGGGAGAACGATCAAAGGATATTTCTTGTCGGGATCCACACTTTTAGGGATGAAGATATAAGTCCAGAACTTCAGTTCGTTTCCGGCGCTCATCCCGGTAGGATTCGCCTCTTTCCAGCGGGCGGGGCCGCAAAGGTAGACTTTGTCGATATGGGCGATGTCGCCCACTTTCTCGTACCATAGGAGGTCATCTACCTTCTTTACGACTTGGTCAAAATCATGTTGGTAGTTTTGCGCTATGGCATAGTTTGCTCCGAATATAAAGAAGAGGCAAAAGCAGGAAAGATGTTTAAGCAGTGTCTTCATGTGACTTATCTTTGAATTTGTGATTGACTGTGATTTTCCGGCTGTAAATATACAATAAAAGAAGCGTGATCCGTAATAAACGAACCACGCTTCTTTGATAAATTATGTATAAGTTGTATGTTACTTGCGTTTCTTCCTGCTACGAGGAGTGTCCTCATAGAATTTGCGCTTCGGTTTGTCGTCACTACGGCTGGAACGTCTGCCGCCACGGTCTCCACGGTCACTTTCCCGGCGGCTGTCTCTGCCTCCTCTACCGCTATCCCGTCTGTCTCGGAAGCCATTGCCTCCACGACTGCCTCCACGAGGACTACGTCCACCTTTTCCTCCCTCGCCTTTCGCTTGCGCCGGTTCCACGGAGATACGTCGTCCGTCTACCTCGAAGCCGTTCATCGAGTCCATGACACGGTTGGCTTCTCCCTCTTCTACCTCAAAGAATGAGAAATTATCACGTAAGTCGATACGACCGATACGAACCTTGCCTGGTACGCACTTGTTGACTAACTCGATAAGTTGAGGAGGCGTAAGCTCGTCTGTCTTTCCGAAGTTGATAAAGAAACGGGTGTAACCTTCTTCCGCTTCGCCTCTGCCACCCCGTTTACCTCTCTCTCGGGGAGCGTTCTCGTCTACAACCTCGATATCATCGTTATCTTTATAATAGTCGATCATCCGGTTGAACTCCAAGGATACGACACGCTTGATGATATCTTCCTTATCCAGCCATTCCAATTTACGGTAGATAGAAGGCATCAAACTAGCGATTTCCTCCTCGTTCACTTTCACTTTCTCGATCTGGTCCACCAAGTTGAACAATTGCTTCTCACAGATTTGCTCACCGGTAGGCATCTCGCCTTTATCGAATTTCTTGTTAATGATTCGTTCGATCTCGCGAATCTTGCCTTTTTCCCTTACGTGGCAGATAGAGATAGCGATACCCGTTTTTCCCGCACGGCCCGTACGTCCGCGGCGGTGGGTATAAGATTCTACCTCATCCGGCAGACCGTAATTGATTACATGGGTTAAGTCATCCACGTCCAAACCACGTGCGGCTACGTCCGTAGCGACCAATAACTGGATATTCTTGATACGGAACTTCTGCATCACGTAATCACGTTGCGCTTGGCTCAGCTCGCCGTGCAAGGAGTCGGCGTTATAACCGTCTTGAATCAATTTATCGGCGATCTCCTGTGTCTCCTTACGGGTACGGCAGAAGATGATACCGTAGATGTTCGGGTAATAATCGGCTAGACGTTTCAAGGCGAGATATTTATCCTGCGCACGAACCATATAATAAATGTCGCGGATATTCTTGTTTCCCTCGTTCTTCCTGCCAATGACGATCTCTTTCGGATCCTTCATGTATTTCTTGGTGATAGAGGCGATCTCTTTCGGCATGGTAGCGGAGAAGAGCAGCATATTTCGGTTTTCCGGTATAGCCGCCAAGATCTCGTTGATACTGTCGGTGAAACCCATGTTCAACATCTCGTCCGCCTCATCGAGAATGACGTTCTTTACGTTGCTTAAGTCAACCGTCTTGCGGTTCATCAAGTCGATCAAACGTCCCGGGGTAGCCACTACCACGTGTACGCCTCTCTTCAGTGTCTTGATCTGGCTCTCTATACTGGAACCTCCGTATACAGGGAGAACCTTCAGGTTATCGATGTATTTAGAATAATCGTTCAAATCGTCCGCTATCTGTAGGCAAAGCTCGCGTGTCGGACAAAGGATAAGCGCTTGGGGCTGATATTGAGAGACATTGATCTTTTGCAGGATCGGCAGGCCGTAAGCGGCTGTCTTGCCGGTTCCTGTTTGTGCCAATGCGATTACGTCGTTATCTTCTCCCAGTAAGAAAGGAATCACTTCTTCCTGTACGGGCATGGGCGATTCGTAGCCCATCTCTTGAATTGCCTTTAATATCGGTGCGGCAACTCCTAATTCTTCAAATGTTTTCAAAATGCGATTGTGTATATATGATAATATTCAGTGGCCGCAAAGGTACGTAAATAATTCGGATTCATATCAATAAAGTAATATATCTTTTAGCCTTTCACGTTTCTTATCAGTAAGACGTAATCCTTTCGACAAATATTTCTCGGTGGAACCGTACTCTTTCTTGATTTTATGGAAAGCTAGGTCCATGAGTCCCTCGTTGGCCGTAAGGAATACCGTAATGCTTTCTTGGGCGTCTGTGGAGAGATGTTTCACGATATCAGCTAAATGACTCGTATCGATATATTGATTGGAAGTCAAGTAGTCCTCCATGATGGCATCCCGGGGAATATCCAAGGCGGCGAGTAACATGGCGGTGAGAAACCCGGTACGATCCTTTCCGTAGGAACAACTGATGAGAATGGGGTAATTATCCTCGTTCTGGAACTGTTCCAGTACCTTGGCGAACTGATCGGTATTATCTGTCACGAATTGCAGGTACTCGTCTTCCATATATACCCCGGCGTCTCCTTTCCGCATTCGTCCCTCGATAACACGTTGGGGGGCATCGGCGATCTTGCCGACCGAGATAGGGATTTGCAGGATATTTGCTTTCGTATATTTGATAGGGGCGGTGAGGGTTTCTTGGTTCGTACGGAGGTCGATGATGGTCTTGATCCCTAGATTATCCAATCGGATGGAGTCCCATTCGCTCAAGCTGCTTAACTCGCCGGAGCGAAATACCTTGCCCCATTTCACCGTCTTCCCGTTTGTAGAGGTATAACCGCCTAGATCCCGGAAATTCTGTACACTATCCATAACCGCCGAGCGTGCCCCGATGATCCGTGCGTATTTATCATTAAAAGAAAGGCGGAAATACTTACGTGAGATATTATCGTTCGTGATGTAAGTAGCCACGCCATCCTTGATGTTGGCGTAAATGATCGGGGACTCGTTGGTGAAAAGATCCGGGTTGTCGGACACGGTCATCTTGACAATCCCCTCTATTACCGGATCGGTTTCCCATTTTATCACGTAATTTCCGATGTCATCACGTAGGCAAATAGCTCGTATGTCGGGTGCGTTAGAGGAACAACCCACTAACAGGATCACACTGGCGAATAGAGAGAGAATCTTTCCTAACATTGTCTTCTATTATAATAAGCTTTCCTTACAAAGATAGTAAAACAAGTTTTTCCCGCTTCTTCATTAATGATATTTAAGACTGACTAACATACTTCGCCGCGAACTCCTTGGATATATAATTATCATAGCTTTGGCAAACCTCGGAGGCGAGGTCCATTCCGCAGCGGATGATTTTTCCCCAAGTATCCTGATCCAGAGAGGGAAGGTCGGCATGGCGTACGTCATACTTTAGAAGTCCGTAGATAATACCCGCGTTAAAATTGTCGCCGGCGCCGATGGTACTAAGCGGCTGGATTTGCGGGGAATCGAAATGTCGTGTGAAATTACGGGTGTGGAGATTGACTCCGTTTGCCCCGTGAGTTGTTAAGAAACGATCACAATAAAACTGAATATGCTCTTTGTAAACCTTCTGCGCGTCGCTCTTGCCATAAAGGTTCTGGAAGTCCTCGTCCGAGCCCCGGACGATGTCGGCGAATTCCAGATTTTCCAGTACGGTAGGCATGAGGCGGATCGCCTCATGAGCGTGTGCCTTGCGGAAATTGGGATCGTAATAGATGATCGCTTTCCGTTCTTGGGCGTATTGCAGAAATTCTACCATACGAGTCCGCAAGACCGGGTTCAGGGAATAATAAGAGCCAAACACGAAAATATCGTCTTTCTCGATCTTAGGCAGGGGCACCTCCAGCCGTTGCGCCGGGTAATCCTTGTAGAAGATATAATTAGCGTTCTTATCGTCGTCCAGAAAAGCGAGTGATATAGGACTTTTCCCATCGGGGAAACGGTCTACGAACTCGGTCGTGATGTGGTTATCTTCCATGAAATCCCGAATCATGTCACCAACCCGGTCATTTCCCAGCTCGCTGATAAAGGATACGGGGACATTCAATCGACCTAATGATATCAATCCGTTGAAGACGGAGCCACCGGGAACGGCCTTCTGTGGTTGGTCGTTCCTGAAAATGATATCGAGGATGGTTTCTCCTATACCAAAGACTTTTCTCATGATCTATACACTGGTTTATTATTCATTCTTGCTTTGCTCACGGCTCTTGGAGCCTAAGTAGCCCCCGTGATGGCGCTTGGCGTAATCCTTGTTGGTGAAATGGATACGCTTCATGGTTCCGACCACGAGGATATCGCCTATTACCGTCATGACGGTCGTAGAGGTAGTGGGTGTAAGGCCCAGCGGACAAACTTCCTTGGGAGCGCCGGTCAACAGGCATACGTTTGCCTCAGCAGCTAGGGGACTATCGGGGTTGCTGGTGATGACGATAAATTTCATGTCCGGCACCAAACCCCTCGTGAGATCTACCAGTTCCACTAGCTCGCGTGTCTTTCCTGAGTTGGAGATCAATAACATGATATCGTTTTCGCGTACGATTCCCAGATCTCCGTGTTGTGCCTCGCTAGGGTGCAAGAAGAAGGCAGGTGTACCGGTCGAGCTAAAGGTGGTAGCGATATTCAAGGCGATTTGCCCGGCTTTACCCATTCCACTCATGATCAGTTTTCCACCTAGGTCGTGTACATGTTTCACTATAAGCGATACCGCTTCCTCATATCCGGGCGTAACGGGTATGTTGCGAACCGCTTCCGCTTCCTGCTCCAATAAAGAGGTGATATTTTCGTTTACCATATTGTTGATTGATTGTTTTACGGCATTCCTGCCTGAATAACGATCGCAAAAGTATTTATATTTACTGATATTGGCATCATCTATTTCAGACAATTTATCTTTTTAAGACGTTTGCGAATTCGGACTTCGGCTTCCATTTCGGGTATCCGGTATCTTGCGCCAGTTTATAACCGAGGTCGAAGAATAATTGTACTTCTTGTAACAGACCACTGTAATCATCCGTGTCGGGATGGGTCTGGTCGGTCGGTTTGTGGTAAGTTTCCGCCCAATAGCGGGCGATATGCTCTTTGGCCCACTCCTTACCCTGTTTGCGGTTGTCGTTCCAACCTTTGGCGAACATGGCCGGGATGCCTTTTTGTACGAAAGGGAAATGGTCGGAGCGATAGAACATCCCGTTATAAGCGTCGGGGTCGGGCATGATGTAACGGTTGTATTTCTTCGCTAGCTCGGCTAGGGTATCATCCAGCTCGGAGTTGCCGTATCCGGTGATCGTGACATCGTTGTTCTCGCCCCATAGCGGGAAGACATCCAGATTGATTACGGCGGCTATCTTATCAATCGGGAACAACGGGTGCTCCACATAGTATTTCGTACCGAGGAATCCGGTCTCCTCGCAAGTAGGGGAGAGGAAGACGATATTCCGGCGGGGTTTCTCTTTCAAGGCATTGAAACAACGTGCCATCTCGAGCATCCATGCGATGGCTACGGCGTTATCGGTAGCGCCGTTGATGATACTGTCGCCGTTGATCGGTGCTCCATAGCCTAGATGGTCCCAATGGCCTAGATAAATAACACTCTCATCCGTGTTCCCGCTACCGGGAATATAACCGATTACGTTGGGGCTTTGCTGGCGGTCGAAGGTGTTCCTCATCGAGACGGTTACCGTAGATTTCAAGGAGATGGGCTTGAAGTCCGGCGATTTAGATTGCTCGATTAGTTGGTCAATGTCGTAGCCATTATCGGCTAGCAATTGCTTGGCGGCATTGAATTGGATCCAGCCGTTTAGCGGGCAATGATAAGCATCGCTGTCGCTGTCTACATACATCTTAGATTGGGCGGAAGCTCGTACGACCGACCAAGGGTAGCCTGCTCCCCGGTCTTCATGGATGATCAAGACTCCTTTTAATCCCTGTCGGGCGCCCTCCTCGAATTTATACATCCAACGGCCGTAATAGGTCATGATATCACCGTTAAAATAATCCGTGTTGTCGCTTCCGAGTCCCGGGTCATTTACGATAACGACCGCTACTTTATCCTGCGGGTTCTCGATTCCCTCGAAATCATTTTTCCCATACTCGGGGGCTACGATCCCATAGCCGGCGAATACCAGTTCCGCGTTATCGATATCGATCTCAGGCTCGATCCGTGCGGAGAAAGCAGTATAACCTTCCAACCAATCTAAGGGGATTTTCCCTTTCGGGGTCTTTAGGACCATCGGATCCGGACATCGTGTGCGTGAGGATATGATATTAACCTGTTGGAAATAAGAATCGCCGTTGATGGGTTTCAGCCCAACCTCTTTCATTTGGTGAGCGATATAGTTCACCGCACGGTCGGCCCCTTCCGAGAATGGTTTACGGCCTTGGCAGGAGTCATGCGAGATGGCCTCGGTGTATCGCTTTAAATGTTCCGTGGTCGCTACGCTTTTCGCTTTCTCTATATCATTACTTCCTCCTCCACAAGCGGTAAAAACCAAGGAAGTGATTGTTAGTAAACAGGTTATTATTTTCATGTTTCTCATAGAATTACAATGTTTTTTCAATCAGCCATTCACCTAAGTTGCGAGTGGCTGCGTCGAAAGCGACCCCCACTTTGACTACTTCCCGTTCGTCGGCCGTATAAGGAATCAGATAGCCTCGATCGTCGATTTGCCGGATCGCTTCTTCCGCCGTACCTCTCAGCTTGAACTCGAATACGTAGATGTAGCGAGGAGTTTTTACGATGGCATCGGCACGTCCTTGAGCCGAACGTACCTCGGCCTCGGTGAATTGCCCTAGTAGCTTGAATACGATGTAGAAAACCACTTGGTAATGACGTTCGGTCCGGTCATTCAGCTCGTAGGGTATGTCGGCGAAGAAAGCCTTTAGGCGGGTGAGGAAAGCCTCGGTGTTTCCGCTCCTGAGTTCTTTTATGAATCGGCCAATGTAAAATGGAGTTTCTGTCTCCGGTAGATGAGCGTACATGGAAGCGACAAAATTCAGAAATCCATATTTGACTTCTTCATTTGGATATCCGAGTGTATAGAGTCTAAATTCCTCGTCATAGCTTTTGATCGTCAAATATCCGCTTTGATAAATCATGGGCACGGGATTATTGATGTTCGCCCGATCGTCGGAAAGGGATACCTCGGACACCTCGATCCCGTCCAGCTCCCGTATATCGTAATTCGTTTTCCGTAACATCTCCGCCAAGAATGTCGGGGTACCGGAAGCAAACCAATAGTCGTAAAAGACCTGTTTACTCAACACGTTCAATACGCTAAACGGGTTATAAAGGGCGATACCGCTGCGGAAATCAAAATGGTAGCCGTCGTACCGGCGTGTAATTTTCTCGATGGTACCTTCGTATGAAAGCTTATTCGCCTCGGCCAAGGCATGAAGCTCCGGCTGGAAAGTCGCCTCGATCTCGGGCAATGTCATGCCACAAAGGGCCGCGTATTGCGGGGCTAGGCTGATGTCGTTCAAATGATTCAGGTTGCTAAAAATACCGACCTGGGCGAACTTGGTGACACCGGTTATGAATACGAAGCGCAGCCAAGGATCGGCATCTTTGAGGACCGTATAGAAGGCGGTCAATAATTCCCGGAACTCGTTCTGTAGCTCTTCGTTGTGCAGGTTCCTAAGTAATGGCTTATCGTACTCGTCGATCAGTACGACCACCTTCCTTCCGGTTATCTCCGCCGCCCTTCGTATGATGGTCATGAACCGTCCGGAATAGGTGATACCCTCTCCTCCGGTATCATATATTTTTTCCCATTCCCTCAACTGGCGTTCCAGCATATTCTCCAATGCCTTGCGGCTATCGTACAACTCGGCGTTGAGGCTGAAATGAAGTACCGGATGCTCTTTCCACTCGGTCTCTAGTTTCTCTATGGCTAATCCCCGGAATAATTCTTTCTTCCCCTCGAAATAAGCCTTGAATGTCGATAGCAGCAAGCTTTTCCCGAATCGCCGGGGGCGGCTCAGGAAATAAGGGACACCTTGGTATGCCATTTGATAAATGAACTCGGTCTTGTCAACATACAAATAGTTCTCTGTACGTAGTTTGTCAAAACTCTGTATGCCTATCGGTAATTTTCGGACGATATTTCCCATAGCCTTATCTGTTTAATTTACACAAATGTAGGTATTTTTTCCAAGGAGGCAAATAGATCGAAAAAAACACGTACGTCTTTTTCCGGAAACACGTACATGTTTTTTGAAAAAGACGTACATGTTTTTCCGGAAAGTCTTTCGTACCTTTGCGGGCTGATACAAACAAGAAGGAAAATGGATTATATCGCTCATACATTGCCGAATGGACTTCGCATGGTACATCTCCCGGTTAATTCCCCGGTTTCTTACTGCGGTTTCGCCGTGAACGCCGGTACACGGGATGAGAACGAGGATGAGTTTGGCTTGGCGCATTTCGTTGAACACATGATCTTCAAAGGTACGGAGAAACGGAAAGCGTGGCATATCCTGAACCGTATGGAGAACGTAGGAGGGGAGTTGAATGCCTATACTACGAAGGAAGAGACCTTTGTTTATTCCATTTTTATGGAGGAGGATTTCGGCCGGGCGTTTGAGCTATTGACCGATCTGGTTTTCCATTCCCAATTCCCCAAACAGGAGATCGAGAAGGAGGTAGATGTCATCTTGGATGAGATCAATTCGTATGAGGATAGTCCTTCGGAACTTATATTCGACGAGTTTGAGAACTTGCTTTATAAGGGTCATGCCCTCGGGCATAATATCTTAGGGGATGAGGAATCTCTTCTTCGCTTTGACTCCGAGTCCGGTCGTTCTTTCATGCGTCGTTTCTACGCCCCGGAGAATATGGTGTTCTTCTCGATGGGACGAAAAGACTTCAAGAAGATCTTGAAATCAGCGGAATCCGCTTTAAGCGATATCTCTTTCCCTATGGCTGAACGGATCCGGAAAGCTCCGGACCCCATCGAGGCTTGCGTACGCCAGATCCATAAAGATACCCATCAAGCCCATGTACTGATCGGTGGCCGGGCTTTCAGTATGCACGACAAAAAACGTATCCCTTTGTTCTTGTTGAACAATATCTTAGGTGGTCCGGGCATGAATAACCGCTTGAATGTCTCCTTGCGGGAAAAGCATGGCTTGGTCTATAACGTAGAATCCAATATAACTTCTTATACCGATACCGGACTAGCCAGTATCTATTTTGGGACAGACCCGAAGAATCGTGAGAAAGCGATGCGTTTGGTGCATAAGGAATTGGCCCGTTTACGTGACGTAAAACTGTCCGCCACTCAATTAGCCGCCGCCAAGAAGCAGGTAATCGGTCAACTGGGCGTGTCGGGCGATAACCGGGAGGGCCTTTTCCTTGGCTTAGGAAAAAGCTACCTCCATTACAACCGTTACGATACCCTCCCCGAAGTATTCGCCCAGATCGAGAAAATAACCGCCGGGCAAATTCTTGAGGTGGCTAATGAGGTACTTGCGCCGGAACGGTTGTTTTGCTTGATTTATGAGTGAGGCTAATTATGGAACCTATACCCAACCCCCAACATCAAGTTATTCGGATTATGGAACTTGTGCAGTTGGTATCCGACATGCAGGAATAAATTTCGTGTAACCGATACCTTGAGGGCTAGGATCTGGTATAATCCTTTCAGATCGCCTTTGTTGTAAAATAAATTATGTCCGACCCCTATATTGATCGAGAAGAATGGCATCGTGAACTCGCCACGGGCAGAGAGGCCGATACCGATTTGCTCATGGAGGGGCGGGCGGTAGAATCGGGGTTCTTCGCCGACTTGGATGATCTCGTCGGAATAAATATTTGCGCTTTCGTCATATTGGCCGTCTAGGGAGATACCTGCTTTTAGGAACCGGTTGAATTTGTACATCGGGTTGAGGTTAAATCCGAGGATGCCGAACTGACCTGGAAAGATATGAGCCTCGTCACCAAGCATAACTCCTTTTGCCCGGGTCGCACCATATAGGATGACATCGTAACTGACACGTTGCCAAAAGCTAGAGAGGTATAATTGATTTTCCGGCAAGGAGCGTGCGCTACCGATCTCATGATGGCTTTCCTCGATAGGATTGAGCGTGTAGACGAGTCCGATCCGGCCACCAATCGTATTCAATCCCGCATTCGGAAGATGAGTATTTCCGTTTGAGTAGTGCGTTAAATCCGCCCCGACAAGCAGGTTGCAATAACGGGATAGTTTCGCATTGAGGAAAAAGCCCAGATTGATATAGGCATTGATCTTAGAACCGATGATCTTATTGCGGTAATTATTGTTATCATCATACGGATGCCAACCAAATGAGGCTCCGAAATTCCACTCATAATCGAAGGATAGCCGGGAAGAGATCTTGGCGATGCGGGAGCTTTGGAAAACATATGCCGCCCAAGGATTACCTACTTCCTGCCGATTGCCAAAGGTATTATAAGAAACGCCTATTCCTTGGTAAGTGTGCGGATAGAGCTGGCCCTCCTTAGAGTTCGGATTCTGTTGGAACCCGTATTTCAAATGGAATGAAGCCGCCTTACGTAAAGTAAGCCCGTTTCCATAGCCATCATCTTTCAGGAATTTGCTAGTCGGGGCGACATACGAGGGACGTACGTCGAATCCAATTTTGTGGATTAGGGATTTATTATCATCTTGAGCTTTTACCGTACAGGTCCATATCATCATGACCGCTATGTAAAAGCTTATCATCTTGCTTTTTATCATACTTCAATACGTTTGTCTGATCACCAACACTGCGCTTTGTCTTTCAACTCGGGTATCTTGTTCTTATCGAATACAGGGCTTTTAATACCCGCTTTCTTTTGGGCTACGTAATCCTGTAATAATAGGAACGCCTGACGGCTCAACAATGAGATCGCGATCAAATTACAGATCGTCATCAGTCCCATGGTCACATCTGCTAGGCTCCAAGCCAAGTCTAAACTAGCCAACGCACCGAACATGACCATTCCACCGACTAATATACGGTAAATAAATAAGACACTTCTCTTGGACGTGATAAAACGAATATTCGCTTCTCCGTAATAGTAATTACCGATAATACTACTGAACGCGAACAAAAGGATCGCTAAAGCGACAAACGTACTGCCGATGCTACCCACCTCGTTGCTCAAAGCTTGTTGCGTGAGCTGGACTCCATTGATGGAGCCGTCTAATGGCGCTCCGCTAAACAAGATGATGAACGCTGTGCAGGTACAGATAATCAGCGTGTCGGTAAATACGCCTAATGCTTGGATCAATCCTTGTTTGACCGGATGGGAGACATGCGCCGTAGCCGCTACGTTCGGTGCCGATCCCATACCGGCCTCATTACTGAATAGACCTCGTTTAATCCCTTGCATCAACGCCGCTCCGACACTGCCGCCTATCGCCTGTTCCCAACCAAAAGCGTTTGACAGAATGGTTTCTATAACAGCGGGTAGGCGGGTAATATTAAACAGTACGATTCCCAACGCCAATGCTATATATCCTAATGCCATGACCGGTACGACAATACTGCTTACTTTCGCGATGCGCTGAATACCTCCGAATATGACGATTAACGTAAGTACCGTAAGAATCGCCCCGATCCAAGCATGATCGATGCCAAAAGCGCCTTCCCAAGCTGCGCAGATGGTATTGCTTTGTACGGAATTAAAGGCAAAACCGAAGGTTATCGAAATCAATACGGCAAATAATACGCCCATCCATCGTAACCCCAAACCATGTAGCATATAGTAAGCGGGACCGCCAATGAACGAGTCTTTCCCTTTTTCTTTATATAATTGAGCTAACGTAGACTCCACGAATGCGCTGGAAGAACCCAATAAAGCGATCAGCCACATCCAGAATACGGATCCGGGTCCGCCGATCGCTACGGCTGTCGCTACACCGGCTAGGTTTCCGGTCCCTACACGGCTGGCTAAAGATACGGCGAAGGCTTGGAAAGAGGAGATATGCTTTTCCCCTTTTTCTCCTTTCCCGGCAGAATCGCCTAATAATCGGATCATCTCGCCAATCATGCGGAATTGTACGAACCTACTTTTTATCGTAAACCATACGGCGCATCCCAATAACATGATAATAAGGATGTATGACCATAATATATCGTTGACTCCGTTGATCCAATTATTCAATAGCTCCATGATTTATAATCTGTTGTTTGGTTACAAAGATACGTATCTACGAAGCAAATTCATCGAAATATTATTTTTTTATCATTTTCTTGTAACGTTTTCCAAACGGCTGTCGTCTTATAGTTAGAAACAAATGATAAGCGGGAAAGGCCACCCTGCTATATTCGGAAAAAATACGATAAAAATGAAACGGATGATGATTTGGATCATACTGCTAGGCGGTATGGTACAGGGAGCTTTTGCTCAGAACTTGGAGATAAAGGGAATGGTGCGGGACGCTCGCAACAAAGAAATCTTGGAATTTGCAAATGTGGTATTGCAAACAATGGACTCTTCTTTTGTAGCGGGTACGACTACGGATATGAAGGGGCATTTTTTATTAAATAAGATTAAAAAAGGGAGTTATATTCTATCTGTCTCTAGTCTAGGCTTTAAGACGGAGTATATTTCCTTGGAAAGCTTGTCCAAGAATATTTCTTTGGGAGAAATATCCTTAAATGATGATGCGGTATCCTTAGACGGGGTGACGGTTAGCGCCTCTGCCCAGACGAGCCATGCCGATAAAAAAGTGGTCTTCCCATCGGATCGCCAGATGAAGGCTTCGGGAAACGGTATGGATTTGTTGCAGCAGATGATGCTACCGAGAGTGCAGGTGGATTTGTTGAACAACGAGATCAAGGCCACGGGAAATGGGGTAGTCCAAGTGCGTATCAATGGTGTGAAGGTGGAGCAGGATGAGATCAAGGCCTTGAATCCCTCGGACATCATTCGTATAGAATATCATGATAACCCGGGCTTGCGTTATGGCAATGCCGATATCGTGCTGGATTATATCGTTCGCCGGCCGGATACGGGAGGTAGTTTCGGTCTGGATATGGCGCAAGGTATCAATTCTATGTGGGGCGAACATAATGTCCGGGGAAAGATCAATCATAAGAATTCGGAATGGGGTGCTTCTTATCGGATCGGTCCTCGTGATTTTTATGGAATGAAACGGAATAACGAGGAAGAGTTTCATTTAGCGAATGGAACGACCTTGAACCGTGTGGAGATAGGCGAACCTTCGCACGCTCGTTTGTTCATGCATAACCTGAATGTGAACTATAGCTATCAAAAGCCGGATAAGTATCTGTTTAACGCCACGTTCCGCTACCGGAATAATCATCAACCGCATTGGGATTATCAAGGAGTCTTGATGAATAAAGCGAATCCGGAGGACAAGGTGGATATGATCGACCTATCGGGATCCGCTTATCAAGCTCCTGCGCTGGATTTATATTACCAACGGGATTTGAAGCATAACCAAACCTTGGTGTTTAACGTGGTAGGGACTTATAACCAAACGAAATCGACCCGTATCTATCAAGAGAGTAAACATGAACAATTGTTGACTGATGTAAATAATGTGGTGGATGGTGATAAATACTCGATTATCGGCGAGGCTATCTATGAGAAGAAATTAACGAATGGTAATCGGTTGAGCGGCGGTTTACGCCATAACCAATCTTTCTCGGATAACAGTTATATCAATGGGCATAACTATAAGACGCATATGGAACAGATGGAGAGTTCCGTATATGCGGAATTCAAGGGAAAGGTGAAAAAACTGGATTACTCGTTGGGTGTGACCGTGAATCGATCGTCTTATAGCCAACGGGGTGAGGATGCGGATTATGAACGTTATACGGTGAGTCCCCGGTTGACCTTGTTTTATGCTTTGCCCGGGGAATCTTCCATCCGTTTGAAATCAACGATGGGGAATGTGACTCCTTCTTTGGGTGAGCTGAGCGCTATCGACCAAGTGATCGATTCCTTGCAAATACAGCGGGGTAATCCTAACTTGAAGTCTTATATGAGTTATTATACGGAATTGAATTACGAGTTTCGCAAAGGTCTGTTTTACGTGAATGCCTTGGGCGCTTATGAGTATCAGCCGGACGCTATCATGGACGAGAAATATCTGGAAGGGAATAAGATCATCCAGACTTGGGATAATCAGAAAAACTGGCAACGGGTTATCGCTTCCGTCAACTTGCGGGTCGGTCCGATCAAGGACATCTTGCAATTTTCAGTCAATGGTGGTATGAACCATTATATGAGTAACGGTAATACCTACACGCATCGATATACGAACTGGTGGTGCGATGCGAATGTTTCCGTTACTTGGAAGAATTGGTCACTCATGTATATGTTGATGACGAATTGGAACTGGTTTAAGGGCGAGACGATGAGTGGGGGTGAGAATATCCAAGGAATCCAGCTCGGTTATAGGCATAAAGACTTGATGGTTGGCTTGCGTGTCTTTAATCCGTTTACGGATAACTATAAGCAGGAGACCGAGAACTGGAACCAATACGCCTCTTTCCACCGTTCGAATTACATCAAGGAAAGTTCCCGTTTGTTTGTGGCGACGATTTCCTATAACTTCTCTTTCGGCCGTAAATTTAGCGCTGGTCAGAAGAAAGTGAATAATGCCGATAATGACTCGGGGGTAATGAGTACCGGTAAATAAGGGAATATTTTATATCTTTGAGGGAAAATAAAATGAGATATGAAAGCGATTAATCCGAATGAGATCAAAGACAACTTTATCGAGTTGATTGGTAAGGAGTGGATGCTGGTAAGCGCCGGTGATAAGGAGAAGTTTAATATGATGACTGCCAGTTGGGGCGGCGTGGGAGTGTTATGGAACCGTCCGGTGGTGTTTGCTTTTATTCGTCCGGAGCGTTATACCCGTGAGTTTATCGACGCTAAAAATGAGTTCACGATTACTTTCCTAGGACCGGAGCACCGGAAAGCCCATAGCATTTGTGGCTCTAAATCCGGCCGGGAGATTGATAAAGTGGCCGCTACGGGGTTGACACCGTTCTTTACGGAGGCTGGTAATCCTGTATTCGAGGAAGCTCGCCTTACGTTGGAATGTAAAGTGGTCTATAAGTCCGAGATCGAGGAGGCTAAGTTTTTAGATCCTAGCGTTTTCCCTCGTTGGTATGATGAGAAGAACGGCAATGCGCATATCGTTTACATTGCCGAGATCGTAAATGCTTGGGAGAAGTAATCTCACTCAAGCAGTTCTTTCATCATTTGCTCCGTATGCGTGAGGAAATATTTAGTGAGCTGGTAATGCTCTGTTTCCTCATACGGGGTGATGTGCGCTCCGGTATCATCGATGGCATAAATGTCCGCGTTCGGATAAGCCATCAAGATCGGGGAGTGCGTGGAGATAATCAGTTGGCAACCGTTATTCACCAGTTCATGGATACGCACCAAAAGGGCCAGCTGCCGTTGTGGGGAGAGTGCGGCTTCCGGCTCGTCTAATATAAATAATGTATTGCGGCTGGCATAATTCAGGAAAGCGCTGAGAAAGCTCTCGCCGTGCGATTGCTCCAATAAACTCCTGCCACCGTAAGCTTTATAGGCGTAGATCTTGCTGTACTTACGTAATTCCAGTTGGGCTTGCCTATCCAATTCGGCCGCATGGTTAAAAAAGGATTCTGCCCGGAAGAAGAAATGCTTTTCCGGTTTTCGGGTCTCGATCAGCTTAATATGCTCGGGTAAGACATTGGCGTAAATCTTGTAGGCCTCGGTTCCGTCATAGAGCATACCCGGTTCTTCCTCATCCCTCTCCTCATATTTACTCATCATCGCTTCCAGCAGGGTGGATTTTCCCGCCCCGTTCTCTCCCACGAGGAAAGTAACCGGCTTGCGGAAAATGAATGATTCCGTAAAACGTACCGCCGGAGCTTTATAGGGATACTTTAGCTCCTCGGGATTGCCGGCTACCAAGTCCGGGTCCAGTAATTTTACTTGCTTCAGATAGATCATACAGAATATGTTTTGTTACAAACATAGTGAAAATATCAATGGAATGAAAGATAATATCGTAATCGTTGTTGTTCGTGCTCCGGAAACTCTTCCAATAGGGATAAATCCTCCCAACCTTGTAATTTCCCTTTTTTCCGGATCATTTTTTCGATGATCCTAGCTTGTTTATAACTGACATATGGGTGACTGGCCAGTTCTTTAGCTGACAGTTGGTTGACAAATAGATGACTAATAACTGACGGGTCCACGGAAAACCACGATTTCATCGCTTCATAGCGTTCCTCGTCAATACCATATACTTCTCCTAGTTGTTCCACGGAATAAAAGCCTCCTAGTAAGTCCCTGTATTTAATGATCCGCTTGGCAAAAACGCTACCAATTCCCGGAACCATTTTAAGGGCGGTGGTATCAGCCGAGTTTAATTCGACAACCGTTCCTTGCGGCCATTTTTCTGCTTGGGGATAAGAGGGAAAATGGGGCTTTGATTCCTTTCGGATGCGTTTGGATTTCCATTCGGAAGGGATTTTAGTTTCGTTCGAATGGGATTCTTTTTCTTTCCGAATGGAATTTGAAGGTGTTTTATTCGAATAGATCCGTGAGGAATCTTGTTTGATTCCGGTGTTTACCAATGGAACTGTTTGAAATTGGGAACGGTAGAAATCCGTCCCGATAATTGCGATCCATGCCATCGCTATTAAGGAAAGGAGTAGGGTAAGAGCCTGCCTTTCCCCCTTGGAGAAATAAAGTAAATCACGCCATTTCATAGTCTTATGTTTTGATTTGTGGAACTTCCACCGACAAAGGTAGAAGTTCCGTTTCTATTGACAAGGAATTCTCGGTATTATTTACCGGTAATCCATCTCAAGATCCCTAATTCGTTCAAGAATACGATACCGATGGCGATTGGGGCCACGTATTTCATAAAGAATACGTAAGCGCCGAAAAGACGGAACTTAAGAGTCCCCTCATTGGTCAACTCGGCTTTCAATACTTTTTTATCGACACGTGTACCTACGAAAATACAAGTGAGCATACCTCCCAGCGGTAGCATGATCTTGGCGGTCAAGTAATCCAGCGCGTCGAAAAAGGCCAAGCCTCCAACCGTGAATCCTTTCATCACCCCGAATGAGAGAGAACTGAAAATTCCTAAGAAAAATACCCCTAAGGAAACGATTAAAGCCGCTTTCTTGCGTGTCATGTGGAACTCCTCAAGAACGTAGGCCGTAGCTACCTCATGTAAAGAGATCGTGGAAGTCAGTGCCGCCATCGCTAGCAAGATATAAAAAATACAGGACCACAAGCCACTCAGCGGTAATTGTCCAAATACGTTCGGCAACGTGATAAACACGAGTTCCGCACCAGCGGAAGGGGTGATGCCGAAACTGAATACCGCCGGGAATATCATGATACCGGCCAATACGGCGACAAGCGTATTAATGATTGTCACCTGCCAAGCGGTGGCCTGCATATTCGTATCTTTCCCGAAGTAAGAGGAGTAAGTGATCAAGCAGCCCATACCCAAACTCAAAGAGAAGAAAGCCTGTCCTAGTGCGCTCAAGACCACTGAGGAAGTCAATTTGCTAAAGTCTGGCTTGAAAAGGAAAAGCAATCCGGCCTCAGCGTTCGGTAAGGTCACGGAACGTACGCACATGATCAGCAAGATCAAGAATAAAAGCGGCATCATGATCTTAGAGGCCCGTTCGATACCTTTTTCTACACCCGAGACAATCACGAAGTGAGTCAACCCGATAAAAGCGCCCATCCAAAAGATCGGACGGAAGACATTGGAAGCGAAATCCTGAAAATCGGCCGTATAGTCTATATCCGGCTGTCCATACAAACGGCCACTTAGCGTTTGCCAAACATATTCAAGCGTCCAACCGGAGACGACCGAGTAATAACTTAAGATCAAAAATGCGGCCAAGATACCGTTGTACCCAATCCAGCACCATTTTGTACCGGGAGCCATTTTCTTGAAAGAACCCACCGTATTGCTGCGGGAATGCCGGCCGATGAAAAACTCGGTTATCATTACCGGAATGCCCAAGAATATCATGAAAAGTATGTAGACCAGTAGGAAGGCCGCACCTCCGTTCGCTCCCAGCATATACGGGAAGCGCCATACGCTTCCCAATCCGACGGCGCATCCTACGGTAGCTAGTACTACGCCCAATTTACTACCGAATGTGACTCGATTGTTTGCCATATTATTTATTGTTGCTTTTATGCTTTTAATTGTTACCTATTTTCTTATTTTCGGGAGCAAAAGTAATAATTTGAATTAATTTGTTCGTGTAAAGTATAAATAATTTAGTGAAAGGAGTATGAAACGAGGACGTAAGAAAAAGTTAGCAATCTCATTGATGGATTATATGGGAAAACGAAGAGACATGAAACGGCAGTTAAAGAAAGAAGGGACAGCTGAGTTGTATGAGGTGGCCGTAAGGCATTTTTTAAGATTCGTGAAGAACCCGGGGTTCTGTTTGGCCGATTTGAATCGTGCGTTGGTGATAGATTTCATCACGTATCTTCAGGGAAAAGGATTAGCTACTAATACGGTAAATACGTATATCAGTAGTTTGCGGGCGCTTTATAATATGGCTTGCCAAGAGGCGTTGATTCCTGCGTCATATTATCCGTTTGAGAATTTGAAACTCCGGCGTGCGATGACGGCGAGGCGTGCGATTCCCGCATCTTTGTTCCAGCAAATCGCTCAGATCAAGGTGGCGGATGACCCGCAAGTGGAATTATCGATAGATCTTTCCTTATTCAGTTTTATGGCTTGCGGGATACCTTTTGTGGATATAGCGTACTTGACGAGGCAGAATATCCGGGGGAATGAGTTGGTATATCACCGTCATAAGACAGGACGTATGATCCGGTTGGAAATAACCAGTAGTATGTTGCAATTGATCCGGAAATACGCGGATCGGCAGCGAGCGACCGGATCGCCGTATTTGTTCCCGATTCTTCCGCCCGGGAATCCGGACCATTTGAGGTATAAGCGTAGCTTGGCTCGGCATAATGCCCGGCTGAAACGGATTGGGCAAACTTTACGGTTACCGAATCCGTTTACGTCGTATGTTGTTCGCCATAGCTGGGCATCAGAAGCTTTACGTTGCGATATGCCGATGGCCTTGATCAGCCAGGCGTTGGGGCACTCGTCGGAGAAAACGACTCGTTTTTATCTGGAAGAATTGGATATATCACGTTTGGCTCATGCGAACATGAAGGTGATAGGCTCTGTAAATCGGATTTTAGAGAAAAGGATGGATGGTTTGTGAACTTATTTATGGAATAAGGAGTTTTAGCGTTAAAATAGTAACTTCCTCCCTATTAGTTCACAAAAATACATAATAAATATTTTATTATCACAACTTTTCTGCATTAAAATTGTCAAGTTCTTTTCACCAAATAAGGAATTTAGGGGAAGCTATGTCTTTAAAATGAACCATATTCACCTTTATTGATTCACTCTCTCAACTAAAGAGGAATTTCTATACTCTACAAATTCCTCCTGAATATCAAAAACAAATAATACAATAAGCTCGTTTGGATAGACCTATATGTAAGCCATTGATTGATAGCTGTATAGAAACACCATAATATTTATTGGATTTCATGTACGTGTTTTCCAAAAAACATGTACGTCTTTTCAGGAAAACATGTACATGTTTTTCTGAAACGTTCCGTGTGGTCTATTGATATACTATATAAACGACAATAAAATGTTGTTTAACGTTTATTCTCCGCTGACGTTTTTGAAACGCTAAACCTTATTCCATAAATAAGTCCACGGGCCATTCTTGCCGTTAGTTGATTTTAGGAAGTTAGGTCTTGAGGGGCAGAAGGGTGAAAAGATATAAGATTAACAACCATAATGAATAAGAAAGAATGAAGAAGACGATTTTCATGCTATTCTTGTTGGCAGTCCCGTTTCTTTCGAGAGCGCAGGGGGTGCCGGTCGAAGGGAAAGGCTCCATGATTGGGATCAAGAGTAATATTCCTTATTGGGCTACTGCCACGTTTAATTTGGGGGCTGAAGTTTATCTCGCCCGTCATTGGACACTTGAGTTGGAGGCAGGCTTGAATCCGTTCAGCGGCAAGAACGATGATGGGAGTTATGGCCGCTCACTGAAGCATTTGCGTCTGCACCCGGAGTTGAGGTATTGGTTTTGCGAGACGTTTAACGGCCATTTCCTCGGTGTGCATACTCCGTACCTATTATATAATGTAGCCGATATCAAATGGCTGGGTACAGAGGGCGAGCGTCACCAGGGATGGGGTGCGGGAGCTGGTGTCAGTTATGGATACTCGTGGCTGCTGTCTCGCCATTGGAACTTGGAGGCCACGGTGGGCGTGGGCTATCTGTACTTGAAGTCGGACAAGTATCCCTGTGCGAATTGCGGCCGCAAGCAAGAAGGGATCAAGAAGCATTACTTCGGGCCTACGCAGGCGGCGATCAATCTCATTTACCAATTTTAAATCGATGGAGGACTGAAAAATGAAGAATCTACAAGGATGGATGATACTTGGGATCGCATGTTTGGCCGGTTGTGTGGGTACTACGATTCCCGTACAGGCGCAGCAGACGGCTACCGCCATCGTCGTGAAGGAGCGGTTGGTGGAGCATGTGGGCGATCGCTTGATAATTGATATGAAACTAGCGTTGGACGAGTTGTCGCTATCGGCCAACCGGAGTTTGGTCTGTACGCCGCTGATCGAGCGGGGCGATAGCGTAAGGGCTTTGCCTCCCGTGATTGTGAACGGGCGTAACCGCCAGATCCAGTACGACCGGTCCGGGCGCGACGCGGCGGCGAACGGGGAGTTTGTCTTACGCCGTTACAATGGGAAGGAGCAGACGTTCGATTACCATGCCTCCATTCCTTTCGCCAAGTGGATGGAGCGTTCGGAGGTGTCGCTGGTAGTCGATTTTTGCGGTTGCGGCTGGGAGGCGTTGAGTAATGACAAGTCGCCGCTTTTCCCGATCCGAATCGCGGAGCCTGTGGTATTGCGGCCGCTTTTGGCCTACGTCACGCCGGAGGCGGAACGTGTGAAAGAGCGTGTGAAGGAAGGAAGCGCCTTCCTCGACTTCCCGGTAAACCGCACGGAGATATATCCCGAGTATCGCGACAATCCCTCGGAGTTACGCAAGATCCTCGAGACCGTGTCATCGGTGAAGGAGGATCCTTACGCTACCATCACGGAGGTATATATCAAGGGTTTCGCGTCGCCGGAAGGTACCTATAAGCATAACACTTATTTGGCCGAGCATCGCGCCAAGGCGTTGATCGAATATGTGAAGGGTCTTTACCACTTCGAGCAGGCCCGTTTCACGGTGGATTTCGAGCCGGAGGACTGGGCCGGATTGGAGAAACGGGTGGAGAACTCCTCGCTTGCGGACAAGGAGGAGCTGCTGGCCATCATCCGTGCGGACGAACCGAAGGATTACGACCGCCGCGAGGCGAAGCTGAAGGCGTTGAACGGGGGGGCCTCGTATCGGGTGCTCTTGCGCGATATTTATCCAGCCTTGCGCCATTCGGATTACGCGGTGCGCTACACGATCCGTTCGTTTACGGTAGAAGAGGCCCGTGAGTTGATCTATTCGGACCCTAGGCAGTTGAGTCTAAACGAGATGTTCCGGGTGGCGCAGACGATGGAACCGGGTAGCGACGCTTACCGCGAGGTGTTCGAGATTGCCGTGCGCATGTATCCGGACGATCCGGTATCGAACCTGAACGCCGCCCTTACGGCGATCGACGCGGGTCGCCTGGAATCGGCCCACCGTTATCTGGCGAAGACTTCCGATTCCGCGGAGCGTACCTTGGCGGAGGCGGCCATCGCCATGCTGGAGAACCGCTTGGACGAGGCGGAGGCTCTGCTGGGTAAGTTGTCCGACGATCCTTCCGTAGCCTCGCAGGTTGAGGAGAACTTGAGGCAGATCGCCGCGAAGCGGGAGGAACTGGCTGATTGATGACGAGAGTCGTGATCGTAGGATGATAATAATGAGTGTCAAATATAAAAACGGATGAGAAACATGAAAAAGAATTATTTATTAAGTGCGGCTGCCGCTTTCTTGCTGGCGGTTACGGGTTGCTCCGATGATATCGAAAACGGAGGCAATTCCGGTGGTGAGGGCGATAGCGGCAAAGTCTATATGACAGTGAACGTCTCCACGGTGTCGAAGGGGGCATTGACGAAGGCGGGAGGAACTCCTTCTAATCCTAATAACGATGGTGCCGGCTGGGGCGAGGACGGCAACGGTTTCTTGGAAGAGTTCGATGGCGCTAATGAGGGTAAGGTGTATGATGTTAATATCTTCTTGGTGAAATATGACGGTAATACATTTGACTCTAACCCCTTGGACTTCTTTAATGATGACGTAAATAAAAGTTTAGAGATTGCCGGACAGGGTTGGTATGAATCTAAGACCGGTGTTGATCCGAGTGGAGGTGGCGAGCCTAATCATGACAGTGCCGGAAAAGTGACGATGAAGGTGACGATGAATGAGGAGCTGACAACAGAAGGACATACGTATCAAGTCTTTACAGTAGTTAATGCCGGAAATAGAATAGAGGGTATTACTACTTTGGGTGACTTACGAGACAGAGTAACTTTAAAGGATTTATGGACTGGCACTAATCAGGTTTCGAAAGCGGATCACTTCATTATGTCTACGCACAAGATGAAAGGCGTAGATGGCATAGGGAATTCGCTTGTTCGCATTTCCGTGGAAAATACAGATGAGACGAAACCGGCGACAACAACCGTATTCGTGGAGCGTATGGCCGCACGTATCGACTTGGGATATGCTGCTGTATTAGAGACAGATAAAATACTCGAAAGCTCTCCGGTAAAGAATAAAGGCTCATTCAAATTGACGGGTTACAAGGTCGTGAACCAATGGAAGGGTAACTGCTACGTGTTTAAGCAGGTCTCTCCTAAAGCGACAAAGAACTTTGGCGAAGGGTCAAGTTTAACGGATGCGATGGTTGGAAGTTATACTAAAAGTGGTAATGACTTTAAATATTTGGGTGATGAAGTATGGTCTATGACGGTGCTAAATAATGCGGATGGCTCTTATAATTATGTGCTGGATCCGTCGATCAACCGAAAAAAGGTACCTATGAATGAAGGCGATGATCCTTGGACTCAATTCGAGGACTCTTATATCAACTATTTTAATCCGGAAAACAAAGACTTAAATAGGGTTGAGAATATGGCTAAGATTCCTGATGCTAATACTGAAGCTTTTTATAAAGGATTGAATGATAGAATATATTACCCCGTCGTGTACACCAAGGAGAACACGTTGGATCGTGAGGCGCAAGTAAATGGTTATTCTACCGGCGTTATTTTCGAGTCTGAGTTTATGCCAGATGGTGATAATTTTAAAGTCAGTTTCTATAATAAAGATGCGGGTTCTATTGAGTCTGTTCCTTTAGATAACAATAAAACATTCCTTTTGGCAGTCCATAAGAACGGTGAGGGTGCGACTGTCCGTTCTGTCTATAAAGATCTTCCGTCTGTTGCCGCTTGCGCATTTAATTTGGAAGAGGGTTCGAATCCTAATTTATTGAAAGGCTTAATGAATGGCTGGGATGGGATAACATTACCGAATTTTGCTGATGTACAAAAGGCGATTAATTCCATGTCTGATCAGAACGGATTTGAGATCGCGTTTAAGAAATATCTTAGTGACATGATTAAGGGCGAAACAAACTGGAAGGAAGAGCTAACAATGCGCCTATGCTATACTGAATTTAGAAAGAAACAAAATGAGAATGGCGGTGGTCATCTCCCTGATACCTACACTGATCCGAATGATTTCACCCCGGATCAGATCGGTAATTTGTACCAATTCTACAACGTTTCCTTATACAAAGGCGGAAAGAGCTATTACAAGTTCTGGATCCGTCATAACGATAACGGGAACGATGGTATGATGGGCGTGATGGAGTTCTGTATCGTGCGTAACAACGTGTACCAATTGTACGTGACGGGTGTGCGTGGCTTAGGTGACCCGCTGCCTTACACGCCGGGTAAGGATACGCCGGACAAACCGGATGAGACGGATGATGTTACCATCGACGTCACCATCTACGTGAAAGATTGGGTGAAACGCACGAACAAAGACATCATTATTTAACCCTACCCCTCCGGGGGATTCCTACGATGGGCATTGTAAGCTCCTTACGATGCCCATCCAAGCCACCTTACGATGCCCATCATAAGAACCTTATAATGGGCATCATGGTTTACCTCCATCCCCGGTAGTACGGGCGGAGGATTACTGTGTATCTTAATAAAATGATTATGAACCGTTTATTTCATACCTGCAAACAGTTGATTGGCGTAGCTGCCTTGTCCGTGGGGCTATACGCTTGCGATTGGATACACGACGACTCGCTGCCGCTTTGCGAGTTCCGGCTGTATTTCAAGTACGACTATAATATGAAATTCGCCGACGCTTTCCAGCATGAGGTAGACTTCGTTACGCTCTTCTTCTGCGACCAAGAAGGGAACTTCCTCTTCCAGCGGCGGATCGAGAAGAGCGAGCTGGACGAGCGGAACTCCATCGCCCTCGACATGGAGCCGGGTACCTATCAGGTAGTCACTTGGGCCGGGCTGGACAAGGGCAGTTACGCATGGAACGATCCCGCCGAGGCGTCGCGGGCTGTCGAGAGGGCGCAAGACGTCAAGGTACGTACCTTGCGTGAGGACGATACGACACAACCCAACGAGCTGCACCCGCTTTGGCATAGCCTCGATACCTTCACCGTGACGCGCGACATGCCCGAGGAGAAGGTGATCAGCCTCGCCAAGAATACCAACAAGCTACGTGTCGTGCTGCAAAACGTGATGGGGGAGGACATGGACGTGAATAACTTCTCCTTCCGGATCGTGGCCGACAACGGGTATATGGATTACGACAATTCCCTGCTGCAAGATCCCACCATCCACTACCTGCCTTATTATACGGAGAACGTGGAGCTGGGAGCCGACCCGACCCCCGGCGCTACCGTGGGCGGGCAATACGTGGCCGTGGCCGAGATGAACACCATGCGCCTGATGGCGGGCCGCAACTACCGCCTCATCATCCGTCACCACGGATGGGAGAAGGATGTGCTGAACGTGAACCTCAACGATTACCTCCTTCTCACCAAGATGGAGGGGCACCGTATCTCCCCGCAGGAGTATCTGGACCGGCAGGATGAGTACTCGATCATCTTCTTCCTTACGCCGAAGGTATGCCCCGATTGCCCGGATAAGCCTACGCCTCCGGATCCGCCGGGACCTGACAATCCTGACAACCCGGATAATCCCGATGGGCCTGATCCGGAAGACCCTACGATCGTGGGGTACGCCTGCTTCAAGATACAGGTGAAAGACTGGGTGATCCGTATCAACGATGGTATATTGTAAACTGAGATTTATTAAATAGCGCGAATGATGAGACGTTATACCCTATATAACCAATTGATGGCGGTCGCCGCCGGTCTTTGCCTCTGCTGGCTCTGCGTAGCCTGCGGCGAAGACCGGGGGGGCGATCTCCCCGACGACGACCCGAACAGTTGTGTCGTGACCATCACCCTGCGGACTTCCCGCTCGGCACGACCGCCGCAAACGAAAGCCGGCGAGACAATTACTTGGGAAGATGATGATGAATACGAGCGAGACATCACGGACTGGCTGGTGGTGGCGTATGATGATGAGAACGCTGAATTGGCCGGATATACATCTAGAGAGGGTACGTGGACGCCGGATGTCAATGATCCTGATGATTCTCATACGGAGGTAGAGATGAGGTTACCCCTCGGCAAATACTCTTTTTATGCGTTCGCCAATTTGCAGTCGCTGGAAGATGGTACATCGTTGTATCAAAAAATTACCGGGGCACATTCCTTGGCGGAACTGTCGGAGGTGAAGATATTGGACTCGGGAACGAGTATCGATACAAGGAATGAGGAGAAAAAGGGTAAATTCGGAGGCGAGGAAGCGTCTCGAAAGCGCATCCCCATGAGCAGCTACGCCCAGGAGTATACGCTGAAACCCGCTCCGGCAGAGAACAAATTCGAGATTCCCTTGATCCGCATGATCGGCAAGGTACAAGTGAAGATAACTAACAACTTAGACAAACCTATAACCGTAAAACAATTGGACATCATGAACCTCCGCAAGGGAAGCCTGCCGATCTGGCTCTTGCCTTGGGGAAATAACAAGTATTTGGAGACTGCCGGAGAAGGTGGTGCGGAGCGACTGCCCCGAATCTTCCGACTGGAGAGACGGTAGAGGAAACGGATTTATTTAAAGAGGAGATCATCCCTTCCGAAGCGAATCAAGAGGTACCTGCGAAGATCAAGGACGGTGCGGAAGGCCACAACATAAAGACTTATACCCGCTACATCCCCGAAGGCAATGCGGGGGCGAGAGAGATCCTGCTGGGTGTCGATATCGAAGGCCGTCCTCGCACGGAGCATACCACGAGCTTCGGTTTCGTGCGCCGCAACGACCTGCTGATTATCCCGGTCTTGATAACCAACATCACGACAAAATTGGAAGTAGCCGAGCAACGCCTCCCCATCGGAGTCTACCCGACCGCCTTGGTCTATGGTGAGAAGACGGGCGTGCAGATCCTGACACCTGTAGAACACACCCTGCAAGCCGCCGGCGACTTGTCGATCCGTTTCGAGATATCCGGCATAGATGGCGTGACAGGAGATTTCTCCATCAAGGGCTATGAGGAAAAGGAGGGGGGAAATGTCGCGACAGAGAAGTACAGTTCCGTCAGCTGGAAGAATGCCGATGCGAATAAACCGCTAATCACGGCCATAAACGTAGACAGAACGAGCTTTGAGACGGATGCGGAATTGGATATTCCCGAAACTGCGCTTACGCCGGGTACGGGACAAGGCGGTCTGAAGAAAGCTGGCTCTTTCACGATCCGTACCCAAGAACTGGGCGGAGAAGCGGATGCCACGGTCGTCCTCACACTCGTGATAAAATACGGCGAGAACATGGAGCAAGAGATGCAAATCCCTTACACCATTCAAATAAGAAACTACGAAAAACAACAACAACCATAATATAACAACAACAAACTAAGAAAGGAGGACCTGACGGATGAAACCATCAATCAACCTACGATATAAATCCCTGTTATTAACTTGCTTGCTGATCCTGTCCGCCGGTACGGTTGCGTCGGCGTGGGGGCAGACGTACACAATCAATTATAAGAATGGTTCACCCCAAACCGATATTACAGAACGTGTGGATACGGTGTATATAGCGGACGGGGAAGCGAGGGAGTTGTTTATTCCGGAGTTAAGAAGTGTTCATCTATCAGAGTATGATTGGTATGTCCGTTGGTATCGATTGGATGGTGAAACCTTGACAAAGGATAATATAAAAGGTAAAGATGTAAATCCTATGGATGATGGTTCTTTTGTGGAGGGAGGTTCCTTAGAACCGAACAAGTATCCTACTTGTTTACGGGATGCAGGAACTTCTCTTTTTTGGTATAAAGGTTTTGCCACAGGCAAAAATGTACCGGGAGCGTCTACGATTGAATATCAAGTACAGACGGTGAAAGACGATGTTGTTTTTTGTGATGTGAGCCAAAATACAGATTATAATGATAAAAACATAGCTTCCAAGGAATTTACAGAACCAACCCTTTCCGTACGCTATAAGTTCGTTATTCGTCCGGCTAAGGAGATCGCTGAGCGAATAAAAGCTTCCGGAGCGAATGATATGATTCCTTTTATTAAAGAGGATATATACGTTCCTGAAAACAGCAAGACGATCAATATACAATTGGGCCAAATTGCCAATAACTATGCGTGGTACGATGATGATAATAGAACTATTGTGCAGGGAGATTATTACCAATATCGCAAAGATGGAGGGACATGGACAAATATTGAATCGGGAGATAAACTTCATTGGAAGCAGATGATAAGTTCGATAGAGGTAAACACGGATTTTGTGAAGTATGATGTGCGGGCGATAAGTGCAGGTGGCAAGAAGAGTCCTGTGCTAGCTCAATACAAGCTTATCCCCGGTGATTATGGTTTTATGTTGCAGTCGGGGCAAGAAATATCCGATGATACAAGACGTAACCCGGATAATCATCCGGATCTTTATGAGAGAATCGGGCATATAAATTTCGACCGGAGTGATACTATATCCGTAGATGAGTTAAACTCGGAGAACAATATAGCACCGATTGGTTTTCCAGAAAGCGGGAAATGGTTGGATTTGGGAATTACAGAGTATGCCCCGTATGATTATAAGAATCACATCATAGAAAATAATCTTAAACCCCTGCAAAATCAATATGGATTATTTCGTACTGCGAATATAGAGGGAATATCAACGAATAATGAATCAATTGCTAACAGAAAATATCGTTGGATTATGCTCCTTGGTAGCTCTCCTAGTAAAGAAGGAATCTACGATCGGACTTATTATAATACGGGAAAAAAATCATTAGGCTATTTCTTTTATGTAGATGCAGCGAATTTGCCGGGACGCTTGGTGAAAATGGAATTGGATGGTACGATATGCCAGCATACTGGTATTCTGGTTAATTTTTGGGTGAATGATATGACTCTTTCCTCCGCTAGAAGTACTCTTCCTCCTAATATTAATATGAATTTTATCGGAGTGAAGAAGGGGGAGGATGGTAAAGAGGTTGAAGTCATTTTACACCGTTTTTCTTCGGGAAATGCGCTCCAAGATTCAATTGTAAATGGGGGATCTTGGACAAATCGTAACATCGGCAAATGGCAACAATTAATGTACACCTTCTCTGTGCCCGAATCGCTTGTTGGTTATGAAAAATATTATCTGGAAGTACAAAACAACACCCTTCACTCTAACGGTGCGGACTACGCCATCGATGGTCTGCGTATCTACCGCACCAAGCCCAAGATCGACGTGAAACGAGTAGACGTGTGTTCTTCTGCCAACCTGACCGTTTCTACGGAATATGAGCTTTTGCTTCAGAATATGGGCTGGAGCATTCAACCGGATGCGTTGGCTACCATTAAAGATAGAATGAAAGACGGTGTTACGGAAGACTCAAAGCATATATGGAAATACCGCTATGGTTTGATGGGGAGTGATCCGAAGAAAAGAAAAGAGAGTCTTAATGAAACGATTGGAAACGTTTATGTCGGAGCTACCGATAAAAAGGAAACCGGGGATATAGACAAGCCTGAAGACTGGATTACATTGAAGACGGATTTGAAGGACTATGCGAATGAGAACTATAACAATCGAAGCAAAGTGTATCGTATCATCGTTCCGACAGAGAAAGGGTTAAATCATGATGGATTTCAAGGTCTGACAAGTTATGAGACCGCAATGCATCGGCAGATTGTTGTCAACCTACGTATGATCAATGATTTCTTATACGATGCCAAGAGCAACGTTTGGAATGCGGATATAGACACACTCGTTACAAAAAAATATGGTGGACTATACGAGGATAAGGCAGCCTATATCAACTATTTGACAGAGGGTTTGAAAACACTTTGTCAAAAACAAAATTGGGACTATATCGTACCGGATCCGCAAAATATTAATATAGATGCGGTCATAAACGGCTATGAGATATATGAACAATTGATACGAGCCGTATGTTCGGTGATGGGTATCTCTCGTCCTCGTGTGCCTTGGTGGGATGCGGAAAATACAAATATCATCCAGTTGGGTGCCATTGATGTGAATAAGACGGAGCTGAAATATAAAGGTGAGAAACCATACGGAAGCGGGACGCAGGTAGAGCCTGCTTCCGGCAAGTATGATGTGGTGATATTTAGTGCGGCCGCAACAGTGACTAGTGATGAAGTGGTGAATTTCCCGAATGCCTATGCGGGATATGGCTTCGACGATCCTTGCCTTCTGACGGTTCCTTTCACCGTACTCCCATCCGTTACGATCGTGGCAAATACCAAGACCCAGTTCCCGGAGGGTGCGATCGCTTGCGAGGGACGGATCAGCGTGATTGAAAAGGCTACCGTGTTGGTGGAAGAAGTAGATGACGACAATAATTCACTTGGGGTAACAGATGAGTTTGAAAAAGTTTTCCCTGATGTTCCATATACATTCGATTGGTTCTTGGGAGATTCGTCGGCTTTTGCAACTCTTGACGGAAAGCTGGGGTTAACGGATATATTGCGCTCTTATAGAGATGAGCTTAAGGGTTCTGAAGCTTCTGCGGATGGTTTGATTCGGTACTGCGAAGAAAACTACAAGGAAGAGGTAACCCGACAATTGAAGGAATTGCTTTTGGGTGATGTAGACAACGAGCCACGATTAGTGATTGGTGGTGAGTATGGAAAAGCAGAGTTCCGCTGGACAGAAAAGGTGGTGGCGATTCCTTACTTGCCTGATGATCATGAGGATGAAAAGGGACGTATATGGCTCTTTTGTAATGAGCCTCACGAATTAACAATGGAAGCCGCTCCCGCTCCGACACTACTTGCCGGTTTCCCGGATGTGGAGTACCCGGAAGGAATGGAGCATTATCCCCATGTACCCCTGCGTATCGGCTTGCCGAATATCATGGAGGGAAGCATAACGGATATTCCCATTCAAGGAGAAGGCTTGACAATGGGTATGAAAGGATCTAACCAATTGGGTAAGCCCAACGGTGACGCTACGACTATATTCTTGCGGCAAGGGCAGATTTATACAGAGGTAGGTGATTTGACGGCTTTGTTTGCGAAAGCTAAAAGTGAAAAAGATTATGGCGGCGGATTATTCTCGATGACCTTTAATGAGGATGCTTATAAAGAATTCGCCGAAGGCCAAATCTATTCACTCTATATTCCATTCGGTGAATATAAGGACGGAATTTTCGTAAAAGGCTCTTGCGAGGGATATGCTACCTTGCTTGTCAAGATCGTACCGGAGTATCTGACTTGGCAGGGTACAAACACCGGCGAGGCATGGTATAATGACATGAACTGGCATCAATCCACGAAAGGGGAATTGTATATAGATCCGAACGGAACAGACGGTACGGATGCCAACGGTAAAGATCTTGTGACTGCCGCCTTCGCCCCGCTTCATTTCACCCGTATCACGATCCCGGGAGGGCAGACGCTGGAATTGGAAGACTTGAAAGAGGATAAGAATTTACTGCAAGGAATTGATACGACATCTAAAACAAAGGCTACCCAATATATCCAATATGATATGGCGGTAAATAAGAATGATAAAGGACTTATCGTAGCTCCGTACTATATAAATAAGGTAAAGGCTATCTATTTCAAACCCGAGGCGCAGTTACGCCGTCAGCAACTCCTGACGTACGACACCGCCCGCGTGGAATTCGAGATGACACCTAATGCGAAATATTGGATGGCATCGCCCCTGCAAAGCGTATTCGCCGGCGATATGTACACCGTGAAGAACACGGGCCGTCAGAACACCAATGCTTTCGCCGATATCACCTACAGCACGGCTGACAACGACCGCCAAGCTCCTGCCTTCTACCAGAAAGCTTGGGACAAGGCGATCACGATGTACGTGCCGAAGAGCGAAGCAGATCAAATAGCTTCTTTTCCGGAGAATGGTTTGGATACAACTCATTACGAGGTAGTCCAATCCAACTGGAGCCGTGAATACAACGATGTGAACGTCCCTTACGCATTAGGAAAGGGATTCTATGCCAGCGTAGAAAAGAAGAATGCGGATGCTTTGAATGGAAATGTCTTGGTACGCCTGCCGAAAGCGGATGACTCTTACGACTATGAACCGTGGAAACCGGAGACGAAAAACGCTACATTGAGAGCCGCCATGACCAAAGCCCCGACTTTAGCGGAACGGATCAATGCCGGCAAGCTGGCGGATAACGAGCCTATCGAGGTGGTATTGACAGATGCGAATGGAACGGAAGAATGGTGGAATACGGATAATGGAACCGTCCGTGCCATCGCCGATGGTGACGGTAAGCACTTCCTGCTGGGTAATCCGTATATGTATCCGTTGGATATCGCTCGTTTCTTGAAAGGGAATGAGGCTATCTTAGCGCAAAAATATTGGACATTGGATACGAAGATTGGAGAGGGGCTTGTTGTCGGTACGCTTGATGTGGCATGGGAAAATGGAGATACTGATACTACTTCCGGAGCCGTTATCGCCCCCATGCAGGCCTTCTTTGTAGAGCTGAAAGATGCGGCCAAAACGAAAGCGGAAGGTACGACAACCGGTGCCGATCTGAAGGTCGTTCGTTTCGATCCCTCCATGATGCAAGGAGAGCCGGAGAAGGTCTCTTCTTCCTTGCGTACCGCTATGGCCAAGAACCCGGTATTGAGGCTGACAGCGGAGCGGGATGCATATCGCAGCACGGCCTTGCTGACGCGGCAGGATGATGCTACGAACAGCTATGAGGCAGATAAGGATGCCGTAATCTTGCTGGATACGGAACTGGAGGAGATCCCGCAGGTGTACACTATCGCCGGGACTCGTGCCGTGGGCGTGAACGTAGCACGACGGATCGACCAAGTGCCCCTTGGCGTATATGCCGGCGAGGGTAAGGGCGAGGTTACACTGACGATAGAGGGTATCGGCGATTGGGCGGAGACGCTTTACCTGTACGATGCCGTGACCCGCAAGAGTACGGAGTTGTCGGACGATACGTATACCTTGCGTTTGGACGGCAGCAGCCATGGACGTTACTTCCTAAGCGCGGGCTCGCCTACCGGTAATGAGGGGGTAGACAATGCGGAATCTATCTCTGTCTATTCCGCCGTATCGGGTAGGGTAGTGGCCAGCGCGAGCGAGGCGTTGAAGCGGATACAAGTGTTTACACCGATGGGTCGTTTGGTACGTACCTTATATCCCGCTCGCCCGACTTATACGTTCGATCTCCCGGCAGGCATCTACATCATCCGTGCGGAGATCGCACACGATCAGAAGACGGTGAAGCTGCGGGTTCAATAAGCAGCTTCTACCACTCCATCTCTAATATGGATTACACGGTCTGTATTTGTAGCCAGTTGTTCGTCATGCGTCACGATGACGAACGTCTGGTTCATCTGGTCTCTTAACTCGAAAAAGAGGGCGTGCAATTCTTCCTTGTTCTTGGTATCGAGACTTCCGGAAGGTTCGTCGGCTAGGATAACCGCCGGATTGTTGATAAGCGCACGGGCTACCGCTACCCGTTGCTTCTCTCCGCCGGATAGCTCGGCAGGCTTGTGTGCCATGCGATCGGAGAGTTTCAGGAAGTCCAGCATCTCTTTCGCTCGCTTCTCGGCCACGGCCGATTTCTCCTTGGCGATCAGTGCCGGGATCATCACGTTCTCCAAGGCCGTGAACTCCGGCAATAATTGATGGAACTGGAAGACGAAGCCGATATTCCGGTTGCGGAAAGCCGCCAATTCCTTATCGCCCAATCGTCTTGTCTCCGTGCCATTGATAACCAGCCGCCCGCTATCCGGTGCGTCGAGCGTGCCGATGATTTGCAACAAGGTTGTCTTACCCGCCCCGCTAGGGCCTACGATAGCGACAACCTCGCCCTTGTTTATCGTGAGGTCGATGCCTTTCAATACTTGTAAGGCTCCGAAACTTTTCGTTATTCCTTCGGTTTGTATCATATCAAGTTTCTTAGGACGTGCGAGGCAAGGAAACAACCGAACGTTGCCGGCATATAAGAGACCGTTCCCGTGGTCGTACGTTTACATGTTTCGTTTTCAACTTCGATCACGGCGTCCGGATCGGCGAACTCGGTGGAAAATACGACGGGAATCCCCTTGCTTACGCCTAGAGGACGCAACCGTTTCCGCACCGCTTTCGCGAGGGCGCAATTGATTGTCTTGGAGATATCCGCAATCCGTACCAAGGACGGGTCTACCTTAGCGCCCGCCCCCATGGAGGACACGATGGGGATCTTATGGATATATGCTTGGTACATCAGGTATACCTTGGGACTTAGGGAATCGATGGCATCTACCACGAAATCGAGAGGGGCCGATAGGAGTACCTCCTCCGTCCGCTCGTCTCGCAGGAATTCATTCAGGACGGTTAGTTGCAACTGGGGATTGATATCGAGCAAACGCTTGGCTACGACCTCGGCTTTCGGCATCCCTAGGGTGGAATGAAGGGCGGGCAATTGGCGGTTGATATTACTCTCGTTTACCGTATCGGCGTCTATGATCGTCATCTTTCCTACTCCGGCCCGGCAAATCTGCTCGGCGGCATAAGCTCCTACACCTCCCAGTCCAACTACCAATACATGGCTACGGGATAAGCGCTCCATACGCTCCGCTCCGAACAAAAGTTCCGTCCGTGTATTCCAATTGTAACTCATTTATATACTTTTGAGGACAAAAGTAATCAATTGTTCCGGTTCCTCCAATACTTGCTTTTATCCGAAAGCTTTGTGTCTTGTTACTGCACGGGCGTTGCAGCGTTACTGTATGGGCGTTGCAGTATTACTGCATCAGCCTTGCAGTACCACTGCAACCCGGGTTGCAGTGGGTGGATTGTGTCAGATGGGTTGAATATGAAAGACCGATCCTCCGTCGGAGGCCAGCGGAAGGGTGATTTTATCCCTGTAGGTGATCTCCTTAACCTCTTTTACGAGTTTGTTCGAGTCTATATTCGTATCTTCAGCATCTTTATAGATCGTTATCTTATATTTCTTGTCCTTATCCAAGAACTTGAGGTCTACATCGATACTGCGTGCTTGGCTGTTATTGATCGTACCGACAAACCAATCCTCTCCCTTTTTGCGGGCGATCGTTACGTATTCATTGACGGAAGCGTTCGGAACGACTGTTTGGTCCCAAGTCGTAGGCACGGCTTTCAGGAACTCGAATCCCGGTTGTCCCTCGTAAGCCTCCGGCGTATCGCAAATCATGCCGAGATAGCTCTCTAATACCACGTACATCGCTAACATATGGCAACGGGTACTCATTACATAAGGGTTACGTTCTTGGTTCTTGAACTTATCCCTTGGCAAAGAGCGGAAACCACCTAAATGATAATCTGTCGCTCCCGCTAATAAACGGGTAAAAGGCATATGGATGTCATGATCCGCATCGGTATCCTTGTCCCATTTACAATGCTCATAATTAAGCGTACCCTCGCGGGTGAACTCATTGGGATAGGTACGGTTCAATCCAGACGGCTTGCAAGCTCCGTGGAATTGCACGAATAGATGATGCTTGGCCGCCTTCGCCAAGAACTCTTCTTGGATGCGGATCATCTCTTGATCGTCTCGATCCATGAAATCGATCATCATGCCGGCGATTCCCCATTTCTCGAATTGGGCGAAAGCCTCGTCTATCTTCGCGTACAGAGGTTTCCAGTTGGTCCATAAATGGATACGTACGCCTTGGCTCTTGGCGTAATCGCAAATCTCCTGCATATTGAGGCTCGGAACGACTTTCAAGATGTCCGCTTTCGGGCCCGGAGAACCGAATCCGGCTCCATCCTCGTCATACCAAGCTTGCTCGGCGTTCCCGTAGATCGAGTGATAATCCAATCCGTTACGGGCTACGAAATCAATGTAATATTTATTCGTGGGGAAATTGTTTCCGCCAAGGAAAGTCGTATCCGGAACGACATTTCCGTTCCACCACGTAAAAGTAGTCTTACCCGGCTTAATCCAAGACGTATCCTCTATCTTACAAGGCTCATTGAGATTCGTAAGGATATTGGACGCTATCAAGGAACCGATTTGATCGCTGATCATCAAGACCCGCCAAGGGGATTGATGGGGTAGGGATGCCTCTACCTTGATACGCTCTTGTCCCAGTTTAGGTGATAGTTTCCCGAGAAGAGCCCCGTTTTCTTTCCATAGGTACATACCGGCGTAATCACGAACCGCCGCCTCGGTAATCGCCATATAAACATGGTTCGGGAAAGAGAACAGGGCGGGCATATCCATCAATCGTTTATTATCCATGTCGGCATAATCCGTGACCGTATATTTACCTTCGTGGGAACTTTGGTAGTTGGGGAGGAATAAAGTGGTTACGTTCGGGTTACTTTGTAGGTTGAAGGTGGTTCCCTCGTCATACATGATATACGAATCCCATCCTTTTTGCTTCGGAAACTCATAGCGGAAGGCGATACCGTCATCGAAAGCCCTTACGACCAGATTAATCTTGCGAAAAGGCTGAACGGTTTCCTCTAGCGGGATGATTACCTCTTTGGAAAGGCTATGTATATGTTTCGCCTTACCGACGATCAATTCGTAGGTCTCTTCCTTCGTGCTGAACACGGGTTTGTTGATCTTTACATTTTCCCCGAACGCCCCATTATCGAAAGTCAGCGTCAATGGGGAGTCTTGGATCAAGGTCTGCTTATTAAATGTTACGCTGTATACCGGGCTATTCTTATCCAAAGCCAAGGAAAACTTGATCTTTCCGTTTGGAGAAGCCAACCGCACGCTTTTATTCGCATATAAAGAGTGAGCGCAAAGTATAAAAAATGCCAGAACGAGGTAGATTGATTCTTTTTTCATGGATGATAATTTTATAGGCCAAAGATATACATATTTATTTTGTACGGTTTAACTGCTTCAACAATTCCTTAAGACTGACGGTCTCATTCTTGACCAATGGTTTTGCCCAATAGGAAATACTCAAGATATAGCCCAGCGTGATAAATAGGAAAAACATGGAATAGCGCAACCCGATCAGATCTCCAAGTCCACCAATGATGAACGGAATCAATGCCCCACCGAAAATACCCGTACACAAGATACCGGAAAAAGCCCCATGATGCTTATCCACGGAGTTAAGGGCTAAGGCGAATATCACCGAAAACATGATCGAGATCGAGAAGCCGCAACAAGCGAAAGCGATAATCGCTACTTGCGTAGGACCGAAGAGCGCTATCGCTAAATTAAAGATCGCTATCATCGAGAAGATACGTAACATCAGCTTTGAGTCGATTAACTTAACGATCACCAATCCCAACAAGCAGCCGATGGACATCAATCCCCAGAACCAAGCAACCGTAGTAGCCCCGGCTCCTTCCGGGCTGACCCCATGATACATATTCAAGAAAAGGCTCATCCAATTCGCCAATCCTTGCTCGGTTCCCACATAAGCGATAATCCCTAAGAAATAGAATATAACTTGTTTTTGCCTGAGCAATTCCTTATAATTCTGTACCGTTCCCGCCTTCTCATCTTCCTTTAATTCTACTTTCGGGAATTTGACATAAGAGATAACCACTAACATGATGACAAAAACAATCGTAAAGATAAAATAGAGCGAGCTCCAAGGTAAGCTCTCCGGCGTTATCCCTTTGAGGAAACGGATGAAGAAGTCGTTTGCCGAATCCTCACCGGTTAATTTCCGCATAAGTCCGGCCAAGACGAACGGGCTCATGAAAGAAGCGGCCCCGAATACGATCTGGGCCAATACCTGATTAAAGGCATATTTTTTCTCTCCACCCGCCTCACGCATCAAAGGCAATATGATCACCTGTAGCATCGCCATGCCCAGACCGATAGCGAAAAGGGAAGTTAATACGATAGGGTAGGTCGGGAATATGACGAAAAGCCCCGCACCCAAAAACGCCAGACTGAAAGCGATCAATAAGGAAATCTTTCCCCCGAAACGCTCGATGATCATTCCTGCCGGGATCGACATGATGCCATATGCCAAGAAAAACGAGAACGGTAAGAAAGCGGCCAATGTCAGGCTCAGCCCAAAACTATCGATAATCATCGGTAGCATAGGGCCTAATATATTGGTAACAAAAGAAATGACAAACCAAATACACAAGATGAGGAGTACGATCCAATTATTCTTATTCATGATAGATAGATTCAATGATTAAACACCAATGCCGCCGCCCCGAGGCATCCGGCCTTATTTCCTAATCGGGCAAGCTCGATAGTCGTGAAGTACGAGGTTTCCTTCATCACGTATTTCCCGACCTGCTCCCGTATATTGTCAATGTAGAAATCTCCGGATTCCGAAATGCCTCCGCCGATAATCACCTTTTGCGGAGCGAAAATGTTGATAAGGCTCGCTACGCCTAGGGACAGATTCCGGAAATGATCCTCCATAGCGAGTACGGCCTCTTTCTCCTGAGCTTTATAGCGCTCTACTATATATTTTCCATCGATACGGGAAGGTATCTCCCGTCCGTTCTTCTCCAATAATTGCCGATATAAGGTGATCAACGCACTTACGGAAGCGTGTGCCTCTAGGCAACCGGACGCTCCGCAAGTACATTGATTCCCATTCAGACCATGAATAATTAAGTGCCCAAGTTCGGTGCCCCGGTTCCGGTAGCCGCCATAAAGCCGGCCGTTCAAGAACAAGGCGCCCCCTATGCCGGTACCCACCGTCAGGAAAACGATATCGGAGAGACCTTTAGCCGCCCCATATATCACCTCGCCCAACCCCATAAGGTTTGCGTCGTTGTCGATGAATACCGGTAGATTAAATTCCGCTAACGCAAGATCCAATTGTTGGTTATCTAGTTCAGGAAGATTATTGGCAAAGAGAACCACCCCATTATCTACTACGGAAGGTACACCTATGCCAATTCCGTAAATCCCCCAATCCCGGGAACGGGCGTAGTCTGTCATTTTCCGTACGATACTTTTTATGGTATCGGATAATGGGCGTGGATTCTCTTTTGATTGTGTGGTTTCCGACGATTCGTAAAGAATGTCGCCATTCTGGTTCACAAGAGTATATTTTATGCTTGTTCCTCCAATGTCTAATGCGATAGCGTATTTCATGATAATTGTAAAAGCTTAATTAGAACTATGCGCCGCTTCCCCGTCGATCAGGCAAATCACGTTCGGGTGCAGCCACAATAAGGAGGCCGGCAACTCCGTCGAGATCTTCTGTTCAAGGAAAGCTTGAGTAATCTCCCTTTTCTTTATCCCGTTGATAAGAAGGATAATCAGGCGTGACTGAAAGATATTCGCCATGCCCAATGTCAGTCCGTATCCCGGTTTCTCCGTATCCCCGGCGATCATGGGATGTTGCAAGGATTTCTGGGACAGATGAGCCACATGGCAATTCGTATGCAAGGAAGGAGCCGGCTCGTTCAAGGCGATATGGCCGTTCATCCCTATTCCTAATATACAAATGTCGATAGGGCCTTTTTGATCCAGTATCTGTTGGATCCGCTCACATTCCGCCTCAGGGTTCTCCGGATCGCTTTGGAACGCTATATACCGGTCTTCCGGGATTTGAAGCGGACCTACGAAATAGTTCCGTAGATACGACTCGCACGTACCCGGGTGGTCCATCGGGATTCCTCCCCATTCATCAAGCTTTAGTACCGTGAATTGGGAGAATAATTCCGGTTGGCGACTGGCTTCCTCTACCAGCAACTCATACATCCGGGTAGGAGAGCCCCCAGTGGCGGCACAAAGCGTAAGTGCCTTGTGCTGCCCTAACTCTGAGGTAACAATCTCTTTTGCCTTAAGGCTTAATGCCTCATAAGATTGACAAATCTCTATTCTCATACGATTTTAGAGCTCTTTGATTCGGATATTGCGGAAGCAAACACCATAACCGTGGTCTTGCATACCGATGTAACCCGGTTGTTTTCCGCATTGTAGCATCAAGTCGTAAGCTTCCGGGCATTTCTCCGGACTCGTGCTGAACTTGCTGAACTTACTATGATCCACTAACGCGCGCCATACCGGTGTACCGAACTGGAATTCCAGCACTTTCACGTCGTTCATGTAATGGATCACGCGTTGGTTATAGACAACGATTCTCGTCTTGTTCCAGTTTCCGTACGGTTTTACGGGTTGTGGATCCGGCATAATCATGTCATATACGGCACCGGCCTGACGGTTACCGTCGCAACCTTCCCATGCGTCCGGCATATTCTCGTTGTCGAGTAACTGATATTCTGGGCTGGAGTAATAAATAGGTGTACCCTCAATTTCTTGCGCTGTATAGAAGATACCGCTATTACCGGCCTTGTCGATCTTCCATTCGATCTCGAAAACGAAATTTTTGAACTTCTTGTCGTAGATCAAGTCGCCGAAGCCCGTGTCTGCCTTATTGTCGCTACCTTTATAGGTGATCGATCCGTCTTCAACCACCCAACCTTGGGGTACATCCTGACGGCAATAGCCGCGCCATCCGTTCAAGGTCTTGCCGTCGAACATCGTGATCCACTCGCCTCCCGTAGGGGTACCGTCGCTATCAAGGGCTTGGGTTTGGGCGGTTTGCGTTCCGGCATCGTTGGTATTACCGCCGGAGGTACATGACAAGGCCGACGCGAATAAGGCTACGGCCATAATACTGCTATAAATCTTTTTCATCGCTATTATGAATGTTTGTTGTTTGTTAGAAACTTGTTAGATAATTATTAGGAATTTGTTAGGTTCCTGTTAGGTTACCGTTAGATTCCTGTTAGCTTTTATAACTTCAGGTCTTCCCATCCATCGCGGTATTTCCGCTTGATGAATTGGTTCGCCTGCTCGAAATTGGTGATACGCATATTCGCTCCATCCCATAGGAAAGTCTTGTTTCTTCCCGGATAGATGAAGCCTTCACGCTCTCCGTAGATCGAGTCGTTATGTTTCACTTGTTCCCGGATATTATGGCTCCGTAAGATCAAGTTACCCATCAATACGGTCTCAGTCAACGGACCGGCGTATCCTTCGAACGGAGATTCTACGTTTGCCTTATCGTACCCTGCGATACAAGAGTCGATCCATGCCCAATAGTGGCCATTCGTACCCCCTTCGATACGTTTATATTTATGAGGAATGTTCACGTCTTTGTCGAATAAAGGTTTCTTGTTCGCCTTTACCCCCTTCGGCCAGAATCTTGGATCGGAACCACCCCAGCCACAAGAAGCCATACCTTTCGTACCTGCGAATACGGTTGCGCCTTCTACGTCCATCATATCCAAGTCTCCCATCGTGCAGGTCATATCGGCATCTGGGTCGATCTCCTCGAAACGTTCCGGCATGATACCGCCGTCCATCCAATACAGACTCAAGTCGCTTCCGTCTTTCTTCTTGAATTTATAACGGATCGAGCTGGCTACCGGGCAACTTTCAGGATAATAGGCTTCTTCGAAGATACCGGAGTAAACATTGGTCGTGCTGCAAGAAACCTCGGTCGGATAACCTAATTGAAGCAATTTGAATGGAGGGCCGATGATGTGGCAACCCATATCTCCAAGAGCGCCTGTACCGAAACGCCACCAACCACGCCAGTTGAACGGAACCAAATTATCCACATAGTCTACATACTCCGCTGTTCCTAACCATAAATCCCAATTCAAGCCTTTAGGAACAGGCGGTTTCTGGTTCGACCAAGGAATACCTTGCGGCCATACGGGGCGGTTGGTCCAGCAATATACTTTCTGGATGTCACCCAACAGATCTGCCTCGAGCCATTCACGAAGGGTACGCATACCGTCGCAAGAGTTACCTTGGTCACCCATCTGGGTCACGACCTTATATTTCTTGGCAGCCTCGGTAAGGATACGTGCCTCGTAAATATCGTGCGCGATCGGTTTTTGCAGATATACGTGCTTACCCATCCGCATAGCGCCGAAAGCTTGGATCGCATGGTTATGATCCGGGGTGGAGATACATACTGCATCGAAGTTTTTGTGCTCCTTCTCATACATCTCACGGAAGTCATTGAAATACTTTGCCTTCGGGTATTTCTTGCGAGCGTCGACAGATTGACGGTCATCCACGTCGCACAGACAGGTGATCGCCGCGTTCTTATGCGGCGTATTCATTAAGCTACCCAAATCGGCGGCTCCCATACCGCCGCAGCCTATTTTTGCGATATAAAGCTTATCGCTGGGAGCTACATGTCCTAATCCCGCTACGGTAAAGCTGGGCAGGATCGTAAGGGCGGCAGCGCCTGTGGCTGCCATCCCAAGGAATTCCCTTCTAGAGATTCCAGTCGGACTGGATTGTTTATTTACCTCTTTCATAAATTTGTTCATATTATGATTAATAATTGAATTGGGGTCTAAAGAATTGATATTAAAAACAGACTGATATGATTAGAATGCCGGATATCCCGGGTTCTGAACCAAATTATTGTTCTTCTGCCAAGCCTTGAACGGGATCGGGAAGATCTTACGATATACCGGAGTCTGTTTCGGCTTCATATATCTCGGTTTCAGATAAGTCCCGAAGCGGATCATATCTTGGCGGCGGACAAATTCGAATGCCAACTCATAACCACGCTCGTTATAAATATCATCTAATGTCACGCTCGTGTAATTATGATCGGAATTACCATAAGCCCTTTCCCGGATAGCGTTTACCAGACGAGTAGCTTCACCGAGATCCCCGCCCATGCGAACCAAGGCTTCCGCTTTCATCAGGTATACATCGGCCAGACGGAAAATAGCGATATCGTTCTCCATATTGGTATTTTGCATGCCTTTCTCATATACCCACTTATTGATACGTGCGCCGTCTTCTTGGTGAACTTCGCCCCACGGAGTTAAGTTACCGTCCGCATCGGTTTTCTCTGTTCCCGGTACCACATTTAAGTCGATCGTATGGATCAAGTCATGTCCTAGGGTCGTTTTCAAAATCTCTCCCGTGCTAGGGTCGATCATCGGGCCGATCAAGAACGAACCTTCGTAACGAGGATCTTCCGTATCAAATGTGCGGACAAAATCCGGCTGGGCGTTGATACCGTTCCACATACCGCCGGTGAAACCTAATACATCGGGATCCAGATAATGCAATGTCCAAAGATGGATGGAGTTGCCCCACTCATCGGATGCCTTGTAGCAGATCGGGAGAATGATCTCCCGCGATACCTCGTTATGAACCTCGAAATTGGTTTTCCAATTCGGTTCGATGATATATTCGAGTTTCATGATCTCGTCGCACTGCTCCACAACACCTTTCCAGTTCGGTTCACCGATCCATTCCTCGGCGTTGAGGTACATCTTCGCCAATACCATGCGGGCAGCACCTTGCGTAAACTTACCGTAGCTGGCATCTGATACATCGGAGCGCAAGTTCGGGATGATCTCGGTTAATTCCTTAACCACATATTTATAAATGTCCGCACGGCTTGTGCTGGAGGGCAAGGAGGTATCTTCAAAATCTGTCACTAGTGGAGCGTTACCGAAGATATCTACGATTACATAATACCAGAAAGCGCGTAATCCTCTTAACTCGGACAAGTATTGAAGCTTAAGCTCATCGCTCATGGCTTCGCTTTTCTCTATAATATTATATACGGAGTTAACCGTAGTTAGGCCTCCCGTACAATAATCCCAGCAATTTTCTACAGAGTAAGAGTTCGGTTTCCAGCTATGCATACATTGTTCCATATACTGTCCACCGTCCCACCAGTCACCACCTACACGTGTCGGTGCCATCAAGATATCGGCTGTCATATCGGCCGCCCCCCAAGGACCGTCGTAGGCTAGCATATTTTTCAAAGATTGATATGCCGGAGCCATGATTGCGTTGATCTGCTTTTCCGTTGTCCCGAATTCGTCGGTAGGAAGTTTGTCGTATACGTTCTCGTCCAAATCCATGCAAGAGACAAGCGCTACCGGAGCGAGTACGGCACATATTATATTTTTGAATAATCTTTTCATGATCGTTACTGTTTATGTATTAGAAATTCAAGTTTAATCCAACAGAGAATGTGCGTGCCTTCGGATAAAATTCACGAGGTTCTACACCCGGGGTTAAACCGTCTCCTGAATCCATAGGGACTTCGGGATCAAGACCTTTATATTTCGTGATAACGAATAGGTTTTGTGCCGTGAAATAAACACGGATACCGTTCAAAGCTTTGATCTTATAACCTAAAGTCAAGTTGTCGAGACGCATAAAAGATCCTTTCTCTAAATAATAGTTGGAGAATCTAGGAGTTTCGCTTAACGTATAGGTCAATGGATCGTCCAGCGCATTCGTTCCCGGCAGGAATCCGGATTGAGCGTATGCCATGCGGGTCGCATTCAATATATCATTACCGATCGTTCCACGCAAGAAAAATGATAAGTCAAAATTCTTGTAACGGAAAGAGTTGGTGATACCGTAAGTCAATTTCGGCTGTGCGGAACCGATGTAGTCGTAATCCGCCGGATCGGAAATCTCGCCGTCGCCGTCTTTATCTACCAAGATATATCTACCGTTCTCGTCAATACCGTTACAAACCAAACCGTAGAATTGTCCGATAGGGCGTCCTTCTTCCAATACGTGCGTACCACTGGAGCTTCCACCCCGGATGAATACGTCACCTAATAAGATCTTATCCATCGTGAATACATCGTTGGATAAACGAGTTACCTCATTTTCATTGTGAGCCAAGTTCAAGGAAATGTTCCAGTCGAAATCCTTTGTGCGGATAGCGTCTGCGTTCAAACTCAGCTCGATACCCGTATTACGCATATCACCTACGTTTGCCATGATCTTATTATATAAATAAGGAGGGGTTGGTACCGGATAGGTATAAAGCATGTCAGAGGTCTTTTTGTTATACCATTCGATACGACCTCCTAGGTGGCTATCCAATACGGAGAAATCAAGTCCGATGTTCAACATCGCTGTTTGTTCCCATTTTAGGTCCGGATTGGCGTTCTGGCTGATCTTATAAGAAGGCAACCAAGAACCGGTATCATAATATACACCATCTGTGCCGTAAAGCTCGAGGGTTTTGTAGGGGTCCAATCCTGTTTGATTACCAGTGATACCATAACCGACACTTAACTTTAAGTCGTTAAGCCAGTTTACTTTTTGCATAAATGATTCTTGGGTGATATTCCAACCCACGGAAACGGAAGGGAAGGTACCCCATTTGTTATTCGTTCCAAATTTGGAAGAACCATCCCGGCGTACGGTAGCTGTCAACATATATTTCTCATTGAAGCTATAATTGGCTCTTGCGTATAAAGAGATCAGGCGACTTTGCCATTTCTCAGACTCCGCGTCTCCGGGGTTCAGGTTTTGTCCTGCGGCCAAATTGTTAGCGCCTAATAAATCAGTGACGAAACCACGGGTCTGTACGTGAGTCTCCTCATAGTTCTCCTCTTCCCAAGAATAACCGATCAAGGCATTGATCTTATGCTTATTGAACTCGGCCGAGTAATTGGCGGTCCATTCCATCAAATCCTTATCACGCAATCTCGACCAACGTTCGGCCTTACCGCCATCGTTGTAGCCGGCTTGAGACTCGATGCTACTGTATTTACTCTCATCTTCCGTGTTCCGGCTTTTAGCTAAAAGAACTTTAGCCTCTAAGCCATCGATAATCGTATAACCGACATCAGCGGTTCCATAGAAATTATTGATGCGGTTCTTATGTGTATTCTCTTTCTGGTTACGTACCGGGTTTCCTTGGTCGTATTCACGTGTGTCGAACCAAGATCCATCCTCTAGCTTAACCGGACGTACGGGAATCATATTGTAGGCAAGCAAGAAGTTTGTCGTATTTGTCGGTGCGTTATCCGTAACGGTAGCCACGCCGGTGATGCTTACTTTCAAACGATCCTCCAGCGCACGTTGGGAGAATTGGAAACGGGCGTTGTAACGGTTCATGGAGTTATCGCGTGCGATACCTTCACGTTGCATATAAGAAAGGGAACCTCTATAGTTATGGTGTGAACCACCTCCTGATAAAGACACGGCATGATCCTGTTGGAAACCGATTCTCGTGATCTCGTCGAACCAATCCGTGTTCGCTCCCATGTCAAAATCCTTACCATCCTTACCCGGGGTAGAGGAAGTATAGCTACGCCATTGGTCCGCCGTCAGCAGATTCGGCTTGTTGGCCAAGGTAGATACACCGAACGCTCCATTATAAGCGATGGTCGGTTTGCTGGCGTAACCTTTCTTCGTAGTGATAAGGATAACACCACCCGCTGAACGGGAACCATAGATAGCGGCTGAAGACGCATCTTTCAAGATAGAGATAGATTCGATATCCTGCGGATTAACCGTAGACATGTCCATGCCCGGTACATTATCGATAACAACCAACGGACCTTGGTCCTTTTGCAAGGTTGACATACCTCTTAATTGAATCGTCGAGTTGCCCGTTACGTCGCCGGAACCCGTATTGATCGTTAAACCTGCCACCTTACCTTGTAACAAATCCGCTGCGTTACGAGTCAGACCTTGGTTGAAATCCTCAGCGGTCACATTGGTGATAGAACCGGTAATCTCACGTTTTGTCTGTGTACCGTAACCTACTACGACTACCTCGTCCAGTTTTTGAGTGTCCTCTTTCAGGTTTACATTGATCTCGTTTTTGCCGCCTACCGGTTGCAACTGTGTCATGTAACCGATATAGGAAAACTCAAGGGTCGCGTTTGAGGATACTTCCATCATGTATTTACCGTCCAGATCCGTAATCGTACCGTTGGTCGTGCCTTTCTCGACAACGTTAGCGCCGATAATAGCGTTTCCTTCCGCATCTTTAACGACACCGGTAATACGTTTTTTAGTTTGCTGGGCGACAATGTTTTTATTAAATACATTGATATTTCGTCCTTCGATCGAATATTTCAAACTCGTGTTGCGTAGTGCTTGCGATAAGATATTTTCTATGGACTTATCAGTGGCATTCACGCTCACTTTTACGTTCTTTACGTCAGAATCCACATAGAAGAATAAGAAATCGCTTTGTTTTTCTATAATAGCGAATAGATCGGTTAGCGGGGCCTGATCTGTCTTCACGGAAATCGTTACAGATTGTGAATAGGAATTAGTCGCTACCGCTTGGAACAGTGTCAAGAAAAGTAAAATAAAGGACATTTTTAGGACCGAGAGCATTTTTTTTAAGTCTTTGGACCTAAAAGACCTATAATACGAAACATTTTCCATATTTTTGTACTGATAAAAGGTTGATAATATGCGTCTGCCACAAAATTTGGTCGTGGAGTAGCAGAAGCAGGAATTAATTCTTTTTAATGGGGCCGGCTGTATTTTTGCAGCCGGTTTTGTTTTTTTTGAAAGATATGATCCGTGTTATCTCATAGGCATTGCTTGTTTTTTTTAAGATGTGTTGATATTTTTATTTTATTGAATATAGTAAGTTCCATCTCTTTGTGACCATTTGATCGGCAAACTGCGAGATATTACTTGTAAAATCTCCTTTAAAGATTGATCCTCGCTGAATGTTCCGGATACAGTGACATTCGGGTCCATCAGTTTCTTGTTTTCTATATGGATCGGGATCTCGTATTTTTTCTCAAGCTCATTCAGCAAGGTACAAAGCGCTATTGATTTATACTTTAGCAAGCCGTCTTTCCATGCCAGATTTTCTTTTGCGTTGACGGATTGGATATCAATCTTGTTCGTTGAACGGATGAATGTAAGTTGCTGGTCGGGAGCTAGTAAGACTTGTTGTGTCGGGCTTTCGAAACGGATAGACCCTTCCAGCAGGACGGCTGTGATCTGATCCTTCCCTTTATCGGCTTTTACACTAAAGGTCGTTCCTAATACCCGTATGGAGGCATTTCCCATATCGACGATGAAAGGTCTTTCCGGATTTTTCGCCACCTCGAAATAGGCTTCTCCTTCCAAATTAACCTTTCGCTGATCCGTACCGTATGCGTCAGAGTAGGTAAAGCGACTATTCCGGTTCAAAATGATCTTCGTACCATCATCCAATGTAAAATGAGATTTATTTTTATCGGTTATATAGGTATAGAATTGCTGAACCTTCCCTTCCCGGGTATTTAAGTGCGTCGTAGCGAAAAACAGAACAAGAAAGGCGATTGCCGCCGCAATGGGAGTAGCGATGAAACGGATCAGCCTCAATCTCTTTTGCCTGCTTTGATCGTCGATCTTCTTTCTCAAATTATCGAGGGACACATTAGGCATTAAGGAATGGCTGAACGAGACTTCCGCATCCCAATAACTCTTTAGCAACCGAAATTCTTTTTTGTTCTTTTCGTCTGCGTTCAGCCATTCGCTCAGCGAAAGAAAATCTTCCGAGGAGCTGTTGCCACTTAATATCCTTGTGATAATATGATCTATGCTATTCTCCATTTTAAGTTGTTTCTATACTAATAGTCGCAACCAAATTTGAAAACCCTTAGTGGGAGCATAGATTTTTTACTTATTTTTTTCGTAGCTCATACACGAGTTCTTTGTATTCGGGGATCGCGTTGAATGAGGGGCATTGTTTGATCCATTCATCCGGCGAGATCGTCCCGTCTCCGTTTAAGTCCTCCGAGAGATCCCGGTGCCCACAGACCCATGAGCCGGGAAAGCAGATTAAGAGATGCCGGATCAAACGTAACAACGAGGTCTTTTGAGCCTGTGTGCGGGTATCCCGTGGCTGTCCGGTGATGTCCAGTCCACCCTCGTAGCAAATTCCGATGCTGTGTTTGTTGTGTCCTCTCGCATGAGCCGGAATTTGCTCTAGCGGGCGCAGGTTCACTACTTCTCCCGATTTACGGATGTAGAAGTTGTAACCGGCACGGAGGAATCCCCGTGCCTTATGGTCACTCTCCAGTTGCTTCGGGCTATAGTCCGTATTCTCACGGGTTGCCGAGCAATGAATCACGATCAGGTCAATTTTTCTCATATCTCGTCCGGGCTTTCGCTATCAGAACCTGCGCTCTTTTTCGTAACCTCCAGAGGCTCGAAATTCACCTCATTGCGGGTAGTCCGCAGGGCCGAGCCCGGGAAAAAGATAATACGTGCCCCCTTTATCTTGGTGGCGTCGAAGTCCTCGGGCGTATTCGTTCCTTCGGAGTTAATAGACATACGGAAGTTTCCAAATTCTCCCAATTGCACCACGTTGCCGGAGGAAAGTTCCAGATCCATCGCCCAGTTTAATGAATCGAGCACCGCTTTCACGTCCGCCGACGAAAGCGTGGAGCGAGAGCAAATCAGTTTACATAATTTGTTGAGGTCCGAAGTCCCCGACGTTTTAGCGATCGCGTAGTTCTTTACTGAGTCTTTCTCTGCGCCGTTCAATACCTTACGCTTTACTACTTTAAATTTCACTGCCATAATTTTGAATTTTAAAAGGTTAATTACTAATGACAATGCAAAGATAGAGCCTCTGAAAAACGGGAATCGGCGAGTGTCGGTGAGTGTCGGGATATGTAAGTAGTAGTCGGTTTACTTGTTATTCTGGTTTTTTATTACGTAATTTGCGTTACGTGAATTGCGTAATGCAAATAAGATGCTGAATATGAATAATCCTTTTTTAATAGTTGGTTATCAAGGTCCAGAATATTTTTGTGATCGGGAGAAAGAGACTGAAGTGATTTTATCCGCTCTTCATAATGGGAGAAATATCACGTTGGTAAGCCCTCGCCGTATGGGAAAGACCGGTTTGATCAAGAATGTTTTTTATACGCTACAAGAAAAGGAGAAGAATGCCAAGTGCTTCTACTTAGATATTTTCTCTACTCAAAATTTGCGTGAGTTTGTCGCTTTGTTGGGAAGGGAGATCTTAGGTAAGCTGGATAGTCTCTCTCAATCTACGCTGAAGACCTTGCTTTCTTTTTTTAAGAGTTGCCGTCCCGTGATAACAATGGATGAGTTATCGGGCATTCCGTCTGTATCCTTGGATATCGTCCCTTCGAAAGAGGAGGAGACGCTGAAGGAGATTTTCGACTACTTGCGGCAGTCTGGAAGAGAATGTTATCTGGCTATTGACGAGTTCCAGCAAATCATGGAATATCCGGAGAAAGGGGTGGAAGGCCTATTGCGTTCTTATATTCAATTTTTGCCGAATGTTCATTTTATCTTTTCGGGGAGTAAAAAGCACTTGATGGAATATATATTCTTCTCAATCAAGCGCCCCTTCTATCAATCCACCCAAAAATTATTTTTAGACAAGATCAGCAAGGAGGTGTATTTTTCCTTTGCCCATTCTTTCTTCGAGAAGGAAGGGAAGGAGCTTCCGGAAGAAATATTTGATAAGGTGTACACATGGGTAGATGGGCATACTTGGTATGTGCAATATCTTTTGAACCGTCTCTTCGCTTTACCGGAAAAAACACTTTCTCCGGAGCTTCTTGATTCTCTCATGATGGAGATCTTACGGGAAGAAGAATATACCTACCAGACTTATTTCCAATTGTTGACATTTAATCAAATCCAGCTATTGAAAGCGATCGCCAAGGAAGGGATCGTCCGGGAGGTCAATGCTGCCGCCTTCATCAAAAAGTATGATTTGAAGGCGGTGAGTAGCGTGAATACTTCCTTAAGGATCTTAATAGATAAGGAGTTTATATTGAGGCAACCGGATGGGTATATCGTGTATGATAGGTTCATGTCTATTTGGCTCAGCCGGATATGACAACGGATGAAAAATATTTAGTTGACACAGTTTGCTCGTACTACCAAAAATAATTCCATTAATATTACGATTAATATTACGATGGGATTATCTTCTTCTGCCAATTTCTGGAGATCTTCCCTATACAATAGTTCGTTAAGTTTTGAATTAACAAATAAAAAGTAGGTCAAGTCCTCCCGATTCATTATATTAAGGGTTTCCACATCCTGAAAAAATGAATCTGAACGAACTTGACCAATATTTAGAGCTAATAAATAGTGTGCTGCTTAAATCTGCGGTAAAGCTAAACAAATGGCGTGAGAAGTTTATGCTTGAAGTCCTACTTTTATATTTGATTATCCCCGGGCGGATTAATTTCCTTCAACCGGGTCGTTATGGTCGCTTTGGTGAACAACGCTATCGGACCTTCATGCCTGCTTCCATCCGGAAGCGGTTCAAACACCGCCGATAAAAACACCGGAGCAAGTTACATACACATTAATAGACTGGTATCTACATGTGCCGTGTACACGCAAGGAAACACTTCAGCGACTGGCAAACTATGTGGTTGCGGATACCTACTTCTCCAAATCCACCTTTGTGGATGGCGCACTCGAAATGGGATTTCATGTAATCAGCCGATTTAGAGATGACGCCTATTTCCGTTATCTCATCACGGAAGAGCCTACAGGTAAAAGAGGGCGGCCTAAATTATATGACGGGAAAATCGAGATGGAGCACTTGGAAGAGGGCAGATTTGAAATCATCAATTTGGAGAATGGGCAAGGACGTATTCTTTCAGCGGTAGTGCATTCACTTTTTGTTCTTTAAGTGCCCGGTTGTCGATAGCATCTCAATGGGATAGGGTTGGTATCTCAAAGGGATAGGTTTGTAAAGTCAATGGGATAGAGGTGTTGTCTCAATGGCTTTGCGGCCGTGTCCCATTGGCTTTTTTGTATCCCGTATCAGGGATGTTGCTGATAGGTTAGGGCGCAAGGGGCGCATCTTTATGTATGTTTCTAAAACTTTTTCTGTAAATAACGTTTATACCCCTCCTGTCTGTAGAGTGATGTAAATATTATTTTTCTAAAAATGTTTCTTTGAAAGCGTA
>OAXJ01000017.1_pt1 | contig 228056 bp, 180 predicted proteins | sample 1517241 | NCBI WGS metagenome assembly OAXJ01 (sample SAMEA2580293, study PRJEB22360) | human gut metagenome | biome: human gut; feature: human-associated habitat; material: faeces | place: Denmark | collected 2008/2010 | reverse complement strand
CCGTCCAAGAGGTTAGAAAGGCGTTACAGGCGAATATAGAGGCTATACAGAGGGCTACAAAGCTTCTTGAGAAGCAGTCTGATACACTTACGAGCGTGATGAAGCAGAAGATCCGGGAGCTTGAGGAAAGTAAGAACAGTTTTTTTAGATATGAGGGCTTGAAGTTGTACCTGTTTTGGGGCGGTATGGTCTGCAATATTTTAGTGTTTCTTATGCTGTTGTATGGTATGATTAGTAAGTAAAAAGAAATCGATAAATTAGAATTTGACGGGGAGGTCTCATGAGGACAGAATATAAACACAATCCGCCCATTCCATATAGTCTGCATGATATGCGGGTCAAAAAGATTATAATTCAAGATAAAACAATAGTCCTTGAATTCGAGGACGGATATGAAAAACTTACAGAACCTTTTGAACAGGTCGAGGGAAACATCACAATCGAAGGTGTGGATTTTGATTGTACCTGCGTTATGTTGCAGAGCAAATGGGGAAACTATGGAAAATTCAACGGTGAGAAATTAGAACTGGAACGCTTTATAAAGAGATACAAAAACTATAGCTTTGAAATTGTAGATGAATTATACGGGTATAATCAAGTATTGTATTCTGGTTATTTATCTATCTTAGAAACAGAAGATTTAGTTCAAATGGACATTTCAATTTACTTTACGGGCAAAATTATTTACGATACAAAAGAGTAACAAATTCTAATTTTCAATTTTACAAGTTGGAATTATTCTTTACTATCCATCCACATTAAAACCTTCTTACAATTAGGACAATGCCATGCAGGACTTTCTATAACTGATGTTTTTAGGCTAATGCTTTTTTGCGTAAAAAAGCCTTTTATTCCAGTTTTCCAGTTTTTTTCTTCATCAGAAGTAAATTCGTACCAATGCCCACCACCTTGTCCTATACCTTGAACAGTTCCCTGTTCCATTTCCATTCCACAATCTAAACATTTCATATGCTACTTTCACCTCCACGTAAATTCTTTACATAAGTCTGCTTATCAGGTTATATGCTGTGACTACATAGACGAAAATTGCGATGCCTACAAATATCATAGCATCTTTCTTCGCACCCTTATCATAACACTCCTTTGCATTTGTCAAAAAAGTTAATCCCATAAATACAAACATAATCGGTAGTGTTATATTAGTAGAAACTATGTTCATCAGTCCCAGCGAGCCAAAAATGATAGTTAATACGCTAAATATTGCTTTCCATATACGCATACATAGTCCTCCTTTACAAATTCATATTCGTTCAAACGACAAATATCTCGTTCCTTGAAAAGTCAGCCTGCCAGTATCACCTTCTACAAGCATTCCATATTCTGTTCCAGAAACGCAAAGCTCTATTCTGTCTCCACTTTCCACCAAAAACGTCACATAATACGAAGTGCTGGTTGTAGTATGGAATCCGTGTGCACTGCTCAAATCACCTACAAGGGCATTTGACGCGGCAGGAAAGCAGGGCTTTGTTTGGGGCTGGTAAGCCGGAAACAAAGGGCTGATTTCAGCAGCAGACAGGGCGTATTATGAAAGCCCCCGTCCCTCGTCCTCCGCCCCCGGCCTATGGGACAAAAAGTCCCAAAGCTCTGGACACCGTGACCAGATGTGTGGCCACACTCCGGGAAAAGTAGCAGGACGGCAGGAAACCGTCAAGGCTGAAATGAATGGGCTGACGCCCGGCCTTGACCGTTCCCCGCCGCCCCGCTGGATGGGTGGACAAGGTGGCCAATCCCTAAAAGTGTTTGGCCGCACTCGTTCATTTTGGGGCCTTTCTTCTCCCAAAATTGAAATGGGCGGGAAAGCCCTAAAATGGCTTTCCCGCCTTGATTACCCATTAGCAAAGACGGGCGAGACTGTCAACGGCGGCGCTGAAAGCGCCGTTCATCTTGACCGTTGACTGGCTCGCCTGGCTTTGCTACTGCCCGTAAGAGATGGAAAAACAAGATGGAAAACAAGGTTAAAAATGGTTGACAAGTCTATCGGATGTGTGTTATACTGTGCGACAGTTTGAGATTGGAAGGAGGCTTACGTGTGTTAATTTGTGTACGCTAATAAGCAATAAAAAGTAGAAGTACCTTTCCACATGATGGTGGGCTTTTTTTGCGTGCGTATGCAAAGGAACACGTAGGTTTGACACGAGCAGTCTTTGAACTGTATCGTGGTGTTTTTTCGTGCTTTGTTGTTATGCAGGCGTCTGCCCTCTCTGTGGGACAACGCCTGCTTTTTATTGCAGAAACAAAGGAACAATGCAATAAAAAAGGAGGTTCGCATTATGACCCAAAACAACAATTCATGGAGAAAAACTTATTTTACACTTCTTGCCGGACAAGCAATATCCTTTATTAGCAGCGGTATTTTGCAAATGGCCATTATCTTTTATTTGGTTGCGAAAACTAATTCTGCAATCATATTGACGGCGGCAACACTGATTGGATTTTTGCCGCAAGCCTGTTTAGGCCCGTTTGCAGGTGCTTTTGTTGACCGGCACAGCCGTAAAAGCGTAATGATTGGTGCGGATTTGATAATTGCCGCCGCTGGCGGTATTCTGGCGCTGGTGGCGTTTTACATGGAATTGCCCGTATGGTCTATTATGGTTGTCCTGTTAATCCGAAGTGCGGGAACTGCTTTTCATTCTCCAGCATTCAGCGCAGCAACACCTATGATTGTGCCAAAAGAGGAACTTACAAAATGCGCTGGTTACACGCAGACCATGCAAGCAGTAAGTGCGATTATCAGTCCAGCTGCCGCAGCGTTTTTATATGCTGTTTGGCCTCTTAATGCAATTATATTGTTAGATATTGTGGGTGCAATCCTTGCCTGTGTGACTGTTGCGATTTCGTCCATACCAACGCCTGAACTATGTCCAGAAACGAAAAGACAACAGTTTTTACAGGATATGAAAGAGGGGTATGTGGTATTAAAGCAAAACAGGGGCCTCTTTGCTCTGCTCTGGATTGGTGTAATTTATATGTTCTTTTATATGCCAATCAGTACGCTTTTTCCTCTCATCTGTATGTCATACTTCAAAGGAACACCGGCCCATGCCTCTGCCGCTGAAATTGCTTTTGCGGTTGGTATGCTGCTTGGCGGAGTCATTCTGAGCATTTGGGGCGGTTTTAAGAAACGGCGGTACACCATCGGTCTTTCCGTTCTCCTGATGGGCGTTAGCAATATGCTCTCCGGGCTTTTGCCGCCAGACGCATTTCTTGTCTTTGTTGTGTGCTGTACTGTTATGGGAATTTCCGCTCCATTTTACGGTGTGCAAAATGCGATTTTTCAAGAAACGGTCAAACCAGAATATCTGGGGAGAGTTTTTTCTCTACTGACAAGCGCCGCTTCCCTCGCCATGCCGTTTGGCCTTGTCATTTCCGGGCCTCTGGCGGAGCGGCTGGGAGTTGAGAAATGGTTTGTCATTTGCGGAATTGGCATTATCATCGTTGCGCTTGCCGTATTTTTACTACCCGGTTTGAGAGAGATTGACAATACGCAATAATCAACTGCACCTTTTTCTATTACTAAACAAAATGCCTGGATGGTGGTTCTGAAAAACCAGAACCGCCGTTCAGGCATTTTTTATCTTCGTCCTCTCTGCGGTTTTGGATTCTTCAGCAAGTCGGATTTTTCCGCAATCTTTTTCAGCCACTTCCGTTCTTCTACTGACAGCTTCCTAAAATTCAGCTTGAGCCGTTTGCAGATAAACGCCAAGTACGCTTGTTCCGTGTCGCTGTCCTGGCTGACGATTTCACCAGCAGTTTCCAGCATTTCTTTTAGCGGGTTATCCTCTGGGACGCTGAAAAAATCGTCCTTGTGTGTTTCCCGCAGAGCAAGGGCAATCCCGTTTATGTCCCGTTGTATCACATAGCGGCAAAACTCGTCCTCATCAATATGGGCGGTGATAAGCTGTCTTACAGACTCTGATTCAATCCAGATAGCAAGGGAGTTTATCATTTCAACCAACGATAAAATAGACATGAATTTTCTTGAATGTACTTCTGCGGAATACGGATACTTTGAATATCTATTGATTCTTGCATGGAAAAGAAAAAAATATCCTCTAACTTTTGAAAAATCAGAGGAACTGGAAAGCCTCAAGCAATTATTTGTTTTTCCTGAATTAAAAAAGTACTTACAAGAAAATCTTGAAAATAAATTGAATATTTCATTTTCTGATCGTGATTATGATTACATATTTTTAGTATATTGCTGTACCAACAGCTGTGTATTTGCTGATAAATGGAAACGGGAAGATATTGAACTGGTTCATAAGATTTTTTTTGCAAATGGTAAAGTGAAACACTTAATCAAAAAATTTGAGAATAAATTTTGCTTAGATGTAACGCAGTCACATGCGTTTAAATCGTCAATCATATATTTTTACAAAAAATGTTTTTTCAATCTTCATTGTATCATTCCAGATAAACACTTTTATTTGGATTCCAAGAAGGATTCGTCGAAACTCATGGTTCGACAATGCGTATCAGAAATGATTGATACATGGAAAAAAGAAAACCATATTCCTTATCCTGTTGATGCAGGGCATTTGCAGTATTTATCTTTGCAAATATTTTCTATTGTTCAGCAGTTCATGAAACCGGTACAAATTTTCATTGTCTCTGATTTAACAGCTGAATTAGAGATTTTAAAATTGTATCTTGCACGAAAGTTTTCTCGCCATAGAATTACCATCAAGCCTGTTCTTCTAAATGCTCAGGATTTATCTTTTATGTCAGAATTAGATAATAGTGTCATCATAACAAAAAAAGTTTTTGCACATCTACTTTCGACAATGGGAATATCAAAAAATAATAGTATTGTACCTATTAATATTGAGGTAAACGAATTAGATAAACAAGCTATTGTAGATGCTTTAGTAAAGTGCGAAAAAAATATATTCAGACAATATGTCTTGAAATAAATAACTTGACAAAATATATGTTGTCTGATAATATCCGAGTTAGTTGCCATTAACTTTGACTATTGGAGGTATGTATATGAACAACTCTATAAAAAGTGGATTTTTAATTTTAAGTGGAACCATCGGTATTGTAGGAATAATAATAGCAGCTATGATTTCCCCTGCAACCTCATGGGTAACACCGCCTGGAAGAATGATAGTCAGCATATTGGATAACGGCTTACTAATTCCTTTTATTTTATTTCTTATACTTTTTTTATGGGGTATATATATGTTACTGAAAAAAGAAAAATAAAGCAAAAGTATATAAATTACGGAGGAGTGTATATGCATATTTTCAAAAAAATTTTTACTATATTAGCAATTATATTTGGTTCTCTTGGATTAATGAATATAGTATCTACTGACGTTGCATTGCCATTAATGTATTTTTTTATGGGATTAACACTCCTGACAACCGCAAAAGAATTTTATGATAAAAACAAAAAGAAAGATGCCATAATCTCGATAGTAGCTGCAATTTTGGTCTATACAGCTACGATTCTCAAAGTATTTGCCTAATCCTAATAAAGTAACTCTATTTCAGTTACAAAGGCAAATCTTCAAATTCAAGAATTTTTATGAGAAAACGGCATGGGAGGTTACAATATGGAAAAAATAAGAAAAAAATGGAGTAGCATGGATTTATTTGGTAAATGTTCCTATTTGTCAGTTGGCTTATTATTTTTTTTGATTCCATTTACAGGTTTAGTTTTGGAGTCATTAAACATATCTATTATAAAATTTGAGATTATTTTGGGAATATATGTACTGAGCATTATCTGTTCTATTCTAGCAAAAAAATGGAAATTAATAATAATTGCAACTGTTGGGGCATTACTGCTATGGGCAATCACAATAGGTATTGCAGAGATTTTATGGTATTATCTAAAGTCCTGGTTCGATATAGATATTTCATATCGTTAAAAACTAATCTATGCAAGAAAATATAAGAGAAATGTTAAGGTCGTTTCAAATTTTATGTAAACTAAAAACTGATATCAGATATATCATGAGTTACTTGGGCAGAGCCGATTTTTTGAGGTTCTGCCCTTGCTTGTATTATAATGTAGCTTCCAGACATATCAAGCTTTCTCTTTATAAGCCTTTATACTTTATCACAGAATACCTTTTGTTTTCAGTTTTCCTCATGGTCATGAGATATTTTTCGCTTAAATCGTGTTTTATGAACCTTTCGACTTCTCTTCACGTGCCATTTGAATTGTTTCTAATGCTTTCTGAATTCGTTCCTTTGCATAAGGAGGTCTTAAATTCAATGATAACCGTCCCTTTTGGATTATATAGGTTTCACTCCCTTCTTTTGTTGAGTTGCTTAGATAGCAGCATTCCGGATATCTCTCTGCAAAATTCTTTAGTCGTTTCTGTAATCCCTGATTAAATGTATAGACACTATAATATCGATCTTCTTCATTTGTCAGGATAATCGTTTCTTTCTCATACTTTGACAGTTTCATAGCATCTATCCTCTCCTCCTTTCCATATCCTGCTCCAAATATCTCGGTACCGGTTTTCCAGATTTCACAGCGATTGCAATCTGTTTTTCCCGTAATCTCTTGATCACCGACTCTCTTTTCTTTGGTTTCTTTTTTGAGGATTGTTCTGATCTTTGTGCCGGCTTTCTTTCCACTCTTTTCCCTTCTGCACTTTTCAGATTGTTTACCTGGCCGTCCACCATATTATAATTTCCTTCTGTTCCGGATTCCCAGCTTCTCTCATAAGTCCCATTCTCATAAAATTTCTGATAATGTTCCAGCCTGTCTTTATATGTTTGATGTTCCTGTTCCCTTTGTTCCGGTACTTTCATAATCTCATGGAGTTTCTGTTTGGTTTTTTCATCGAATCCATTCTGACATTCCTCCATGATCATCTTCCCATAACTGTCTAAGATGATATAGGCAACCTGCCTGTGATATTCCTGATGCTCCATGAGATAAAACTGTTTTCCATCAATGATGATATCATCCGTAGCCATCCAATTTCCCGGCTTTCCACTAATGCGATAATTTTCCGTATCCAACGTGACCAATGTACCTGACGGGTTTAATCGGATGAACCCTGATAAAAGCTGTGGATAGTCTTCATTGACATAATAACAATGGATTTCCCCATTCTGATTCAGTACAAGCACATCACTGACTTCACAAGACTCTTTCATACGTTTCCATAAAGCAATCGCACTCTCCCCCGGCAATAATGGTCTGAGATCTATCTGCCGGTAATATTCAATCCGTATCGCAAGTTTCCTGCTTACCGCTTCCTGATAGGAAAGATGCCAGAGGTCTCTCCCTTCCGAATTACGGTCTACTCGGTAAACTGCAAATTGATCATTCTTCATAAGCATCATCCTCCAGGTTATTCAGATAACGATTCAGATCCAGGGAATAATAATATTTATCTTCGATCATCTGTAACTTACTGATTGCAGAGGCAATCGTTTCCAGCAGATCGTCTTCCAATGGATCTTCTTTCGCTTCTTCTAATGCCTCTAAGGTATCCTTCAAAATATCTATCGTATCTTTTCTTGTGTTTTCGTGGAAAAGAGCCACAACCGTCAATTCATCTTCTTCAAATGTTACTTTACTCATAAGCTCATATCCTCCCTTCTTTTTTGAGATTTGGTTTTCTGTATCTCTCCTTTTTCTTCTTTTGGTCTGGTTTTCTCTACATTCAGTGGCTTTTCCTCGATATATTGTTCTACACGTTTCAGGGCTTCCTGCACCAACTTGTTCTCCCTGTAAAATGGTATGGAATCTAAGATCTCTCTTTGTGATCTTCCGGCAACCATCAGATCCATCATTCCGTCATAATCACCGCCTTCCTGCAGGTTAAAACCAACAGATTTGAGCCCATTCATTCGTTCTGCAGGTATCTTCTCATACGCTTCTAAAGCTTCCGGCAAAGTAAGATCATGATGAACTTCTCCTAATACCGGAAACTCTGAACATTCTGCCGCATAGAAACTGATACAACTCGTTTGCTCTAAGATATCCTTTTTCTGAATGTCACTTTCCATTCCGAGTATCTTTTTTCTCTCTTCTACAAAATCCGGAAGTTCCTGGAATCCAAAGCGATCCACAAAATATGCTTTCATATCCCCATTCTGATTCATGATCACAACATCACTGACAGACAGGGAGTGTGCCTTATAATCAGCCGGTGGATCATCATTAAAAATACTGTAAACTGCATTCATATCTTCATTTGGCAGATACAGGCTGGAATAAACACATCGATACTGATCAGCAGTTATCGTGATCCCTTTTTCCTGCAAGTCTTCCATCCCCACAAATAATTGATCTCTTCCTGTTCCATTTTCATCTAAATGATAGATTGAGAGCCTGCATTCTTTCCTTGTAAACATCATTTCTTCAAAACTATGTTCAAACCGTTCCGGATATATTACTCGCTCTACACGTTCTTTCTGGATTGGATCTCCTTTTTCTATGATAGCTTCTACCCATCGTTCCACTTCATTCCAGGATTTTGCAAATAAATGTCCCTGCATCCTATGGGTGCCATCCGGAATAAACTGCAGATGTTGAGAATTGCTTTCTTCTTTTGCAAAACGGTATCCGGCAGCTTCTACGGCAGCAATTAATTTCTCTTGTTTCTGTTCCAGCATCATTTCTATTTTTTCTGTCAGTTCATCGATCATTTCTCCTGCTGTCTTACGGATCACATCCATAGAGGCTTTCAGTTCTCTCATTTCTTTTCCACTGCTCCAACCTGCAATATACGGAAAACTGTATTCTGACGTATCCAGTTCAAAGGCAGAGCACACACAATACGCGACTGACTCTGCTTCCACTTCTTTTGTCAGCCGGTCCTTCTCGATGCCCTGGCTTTCCATGATCTCCTTGTCATGTAACCTTGCATGTGCGGTTTCATGGATTGCTGTTTTTAAAGTCTGGCTCTGGCTCATATCTTTTTTGATCACGATTTCTTTATCCAGGTTGTGATAATAACCGTTTGCAGATCCTTCGATCGCATCGAATCGTATCGGTACTGGTGAGATTTCCCGGATTGCTTGCAGGAATAAGTCAAAATCTTCTACTGCCGCTGTCAGGATTTCAGGAGCAAGTGTCTGGATCGGCTCTCCTGTGGTCTGTTCAATATCAAATACTGTAATCGCCTTGAAACAAGGAAGTGTGACCTCCACCTCTTCCGTCTTTGGTTTTCCATCCGGACCGATCACCGGTTTCTGATCCTGATCCAATACTGCCTGCTCCTTTTTCCTTTTGATCGGCGCCGGTGCGATAATGGTAATTCCCTTCTCCCCTTTTTTTACCTGTCTGCCCATAGACTGCCAGTTCCGATATCCTGTTACTAAGGTGGCATCCGGTCTTTGCATGGCGATCAACAGCGTATTATTAAAAGAATAATTATGGAATTTTGACATGGTTTTCAAATATTCCTGATACCGTTCACTGGTAAATAATTCTGCGACTCCTGTTTCCAGGTTTTGCATGATACTGTCCATATCTTTCCCCTGTATGGGAAGTAATTTAGTTTTTGTCAATTCTTCACTCATTCATTTCCTCTCTTTCTCTTTTAAAAAATCCCCCATACAGCCGTGTGTATGAGGGATTCCCATCTTATTGTTATACGGACTCTACACTTCTATAATTCCATAGCATGTTTCTTTGGTTTTGGATGCTCCATCTTCTGCTCTTTTCCGGTATGTTCATTTTTATCAAGCTTGGCTGCCTTTTCTTTCTGACGCTCTGCAAATTTATCTGCCCTTTCAAATACCCGGTCTTTCACATCATAATGATAGACATGATCGGAAAGTCGTTCTTCCGGAGCGACTTCATTTTCATTGATCGTCTGGACCATATCCTCCAGAACCCGGTAATCAAATGCTCCATTATCCGGAATGACTAATGTTTCATGAGTGGAAGAAGGCAGAATAAAAAAGTTTCCCTGAAAGCCTTCCCCGATCTGATCCATTACTTCCGGATAAAAAATCACACCTGCTCCACCTACTGTCTGTGAGTTCGTTACAATAAACATCGGATTCTCACTTCCCATTCCATTTGAGATAACTTCTGCAATACTCTGAACAGATTCATCTTTCAGAATTGTTTCTGGTCCCATTCCCATAAGCTGCTCGATCATACTTCCCATTACCATCACATGGATGGGTCTGACATTCGGACTGTTTTCCATAGCATCTGCATGAAGCTGTTCCTCACTGATCCCATAACGCTTTAAAATATCATTCGTGATCGTCGTAGAACCCACCCCAATATCATCAATGCGGATGGCAAGATGATAGGTAATTGCCAGATCTTCTCTCATCTGGTGAGGTACGTTCTGCAGCATTTCTTCATTTTTTTCTGCCGAAGATACGCGGATGAACAGCTTCTTCTTTGCATTCTCATATTCTGTAATGCTCTTCGGATTAAACTGCTCCGGTACATCAAGCACCAGTTCCGTAATGCTTCTCAAAATGCTTCCCATAGAAATCTCTGGATCTGACTGATACATTTTGTACAATTGATTCAGATTAAAAGTGGGAGCGATTACCTGATTTTCTTTTAAGACCGTAATTCCGAGATAATTCTCATTTAATTTCTTTACCTCTTCAATTCTTACCTGTGCATCTTCATATTCAATCGGAAGAAACTGTTTGATTCCTCCCTTTACTTCGTTAACAAATTGATTAAATTCCATATTTTATTCCTCCTATTTTCTCTTATTTTTCTTCATTGTTTTTCTTTTCGGGAAAGATAATGAAAATGTCACTCTCCCGTTTTCATCGGTTTCCATATGCAGATCTGCTTCAAAATACAGATCTTTCTTTCTGGAATACAGATCCTTCACATGAACACTTCCATTTTTCAGAAGCTCAGCAGTCATCCTGGCATCCATATCCTTTTCCATGCTCTGTAAATACTTGTTTTCTTTCCAGAGACAGAAATTACATTCACGGTTACCGCAATAGAAATTTTTCTTTCCTTCATAGACCAGGCCGCCACAGACCGGACAGGTTCCCAAGCTCTCTTTTTTCTGGAACCTTCGTGTCTCTTCTTCCGGAATGGAGTCACAATGATTCAGCATCATGGAAAGCAGTTTTTCGATACCTGTCATAAACTGTCCCGGAGCCATCTTTCCCTGCTCCATCTCTAACAGTTGGTTTTCCCATTCCGCTGTCATGGTGGCAGACTTCAAGAAATCCGGTAAGATATCGATCAATACTTTTCCGTCCTCTGTCGGAAGTATCTGTTTACCTTTTCGTACCGCATACTGGGAAGCGATCAGTTTTTCTATGATCCCTGCTCTTGTTGCCGGAGTGCCCAGCCCTTTCTTCTCGGTATCTTCCTCAAATTCTTTATTTCCAGCAGTCTCCATAGCTGCAAGCAGGGTATCCTCACTATACGGTTTCGGTGGTGCTGTAAAATGTTCCGTCTTCGCTGCGGATACGTTGTAAAACTTATGATCTGCTTCTACTTTTGGAATGCTGTCCTTCCCTGCATCCGCCGGGTTTTCTATAGCAAGTCCATCCTCATTCTTGAAGCATTCTTCAAAAAGTTTCCAACCGTTCTGCTTGACCACTTTCCCTTTTGCTTTAAAAATCTCATCCTGACATCGCACTTCCACCTCTGTCTCCATGAATACATGATCTTCTTCCATTGCTTCTACGGTATGTACTGCGATCAGGAATAAAATCTTCTGTTCCCATTCTCTTAACTTAGAAAAATCAAATTCTGCAAGTTCTACCGTAGGAATGATTGCATGATGATCTGATACTTTCTTGTCATTCAGCACCTTCTTTACATCCGGTGTTTTGGGCTGGTCAAACGGTCCCAGCAATTGATATTTCTCATGGATCTTACGGATCACTTGTTTCGCTGTTTCTTCCATATCACTTGTCAAATACTGGCTGTCTGTACGCGGATAAGTGATCAGCTTCTGCTCATACAGGCTCTGCGCCGCATTTAATGTTTGCTGAGCAGTCATTCCATAGATACGGTTCGCCTCTCTCTGTAGGCTTGTCAGGTCATACAGTTTCGGCGGTTTTACCGTCTTTTCCTTTGACTCCACCTTTTCCACAATCGCATCACTGCCCTGACAGGTTTTCCACACTCTTTCTGCTTCTTCCACATCGAAGATTTTCTTCTTCTCTGCGATCAGTCCATCACAATCCAAAACCACATTAAAATATTTTTCTTTTTTGAAACCTGAAATCTGCTTCTGTCTTTCGACAAGCATGGCAAGTGTCGGCGTCTGCACGCGTCCTACTGTCAGCTTTTTAAAATATTTTGTTGTGTAAGCTCTTGTCGCATTCATACCGACAAGCCAGTCTGCCTGTGCCCGGCAAACCGCTGCTTCTGCCAGATTATGATAGGTTTCTCCAGCTTTCAGATGTTCTATCCCTTCTAAGATCGAAGAACTTTCCAATGAACTGATCCATAATCTCTTGACCGGTTTTTTACTTCTGGACAGATCATATACATGCTTAAAGATAAGTTCTCCTTCCCGTCCGGCGTCACAGGCATTTACCACAAACTCGATATCTGGGCGGTTCAGCAGCTTTTTCAAAATATAGAACTGTTCTTTCTTATCTTTGGATACTGCCAGTTTCCATTCTTCTGGGATGATCGGAAGATCCTCATACAGCCATCTGGTGAACCTTTCATCATAAGAATCCGGTGGAACATATTCTGCAAGATGACCAAAACACCAACTGACAATGCAGCCCTTTCCTTCCAGATACCCTTCTTCTTTTTTTGATGCCCCGATCACTTCTGCAATCGCTTTGGACACGCTTGGTTTTTCTGCAATTACTAAATACATAACTTATTACCTCCTTCATATAACGAAAGGAAACGCCCCAAAAATACAGGGCGTTCCACTCATTTTTTTTATTTTTTATTCATTTTCTTCTTCCCGGTCTTCAAATTCATCCTCATTGATGATCTCCAATCCGTCACTTGTTTCCAGTCCTTCCTCTTCAAAATCCTCTTCTTCCTCTTTCTTTGGCTTATAGATCTTGAAGTAGTAATAAGCTGCAACTCCACCTAACGCAAGAATAAGGATCGCTGCCATTGCTCCCATATTCGCTTGTGGCATCTTCTCTTTTTCTGGCTTTGCTATCTCTTCTTTTTTATCGGTTTCTTCGGTTTTATTTTCATCGATGACTACCTGCGGAGTGGGTGTGACAGTTGCCGGCTCTTTTTCCTGATCCACAAATTCCTTCAGATCATTTTCATCTACCTGAGATAACAGATATACATTCTGGGAGGTAGAACTACGGTCAATCACAAGATAAAAGGTATTGTTATTCTTTGTTGTGATCGTAAGGAATTCTTTACTGGATCCATTCTGGATATCATCCTGGACTTCCCCATTTCCCGGTTCTGTAAAAGCATCTTCTTTCTTCTCTGTTTTATTATTTTCCGGCAGAACCCCCTCATCTGCCGGCTTTTCTGTTTCTTTATTCTGTACCGTCTCCGTCTGTGCCGCTTCTGTATTTGTCGTCTCTGCCGACGGATCCACATATGCAAAGGCTGTTGTGGATGCAGAAAAAAGCACCATAACGCCTAACAATACTCCTGCCACTTTCTTATTCAGTTTTTTCCATTTCACCATACGGATGTCCCTCCTCTTTCTTTTCTGTAAATACAAAGGAGCCTGTTCCTTCTTCCTCAGACTCCTGGCTGACCTGAAATTTTACGGTTCCTTCCTGGATTCCATTCAGAAGATCATGCAGGGCATGACTGTCTAATTTCATTCCACGGATGCTTTTGATCATCTCATTATCTTCTTCCTGTTTCAAAGCAGCATGAAGTCCTTTGAGATACTGCTGAAGATCAGCGATCTTCTGTTCTGTCTTATGGATCTCCTCCATATATTTCTTGATTTTTTTATTCAAATCTTTCACTCTCCTTTTCTTATGGCAATCTGCCAAAACACATAAAATGTTGCTGCCAGTATGCTGTACCGATATTGGAATAATGGATCGGATCCCCACAATGGATCATCATGTTATTTCCCACATAGATACCCACATGGCTTGCTCCTGGCGTACTGTACGTTCCCTGGAAAAAGATCAGATCCCCCGGTTTTGCATCTCCCGGAGAAACAAACGTACAACTGTTTCGCAATCCCTCTGCGGTCTGCCTTCCCAGATTCCATCCGTTTCCACAATGATTGATCACATAGGATACAAATCCGGAGCAGTCAAATCCAGAAGGAGAATATCCTCCCCATACATACGGGACTCCCAGATATTTCTCAGCTTCCCGGATCATCCGGGCAAATTCTTCATCTTGTAATGCTTCCGGCGGTATCTCATAACTCATTCCGTCCGAACCGGAGCCTGTGGAGATATTTCCTATATCCCACAAGTAATTTCTGTTGCCATAGGTGGTGTTCAAAGCATTATATAAGATCATCTGTTCTTCATTCAGATTTGCTCTTGCGACTGCATCAAATCCCGTATTCCCTAAGGTAACATACAAGATCTTCTTCGTTGTCGTATTCGTTACTGTCACTTCATTGCTTCCGTTACTATCCGCAATAAACGCTTCCCAGGTCTTATGACCATGTGCGGATGCTGCACTATGATTATCATAGTAAACGTCGAACTGCACTCCATATCTTGCAAAGGCTCCCGTATCCTCTACGGTATATTCCACGCCATTCATCACAATCTTTGTTCCCATCGGAACAAATGGATCAGAAGCATCTACCGCGATCGTATGGTTTGCGGTTGGATAAACGCCACTCGCTGTAGGACCGCCTGACCATTGTCCACAACAGATGGAACAATTACAGTAACCGCTGGTAACTACGTTCCCTAAGGATTCCCCTACCCGTACTGTCTTCGTTTCTGTTACGGTTTCTGTTTTGCTTTCCGTATCCAAGCTGTACTGTGCTTCAAATAAAGCCTGTAATTCATCCTTGATATCTTCAAATTTCCAATCCCCATATTTTGCTGTCAGATAGGAGATCAGATGATAGGGATTATGAGCGATCTCGCCTACGTTGTACTGGTATTCATCATAGTCCGGATGAGTGGCTTCCATCTCATTGATCTGCTGGTTCAAAGCCGTTTCCAAAGAAACATAGTAGTTCTCAGCCGCATAGATATCTTCATCCGTTCCCGGATATGTGGTGATCTCGATCACAGAGCCGCCCCCTTGTATGGAAGCGCTGCAGCTTCCCAAAGATACTGCCACGATCAGAAATAAGAGCACAAAAATACCGGCGCCGAAAAATACAGCCCGATTCCGCTTCACAATCTCTTTTAATGCGATCTTCGCTTTCACGGTTATATTCTCAACACCGGCAACAGTTGCCGCCCCACCTGCACTGCCTGCAGTTTTTCCTGTTCTGGCAGCCCGATAGGCATCCTTATATCGTTTTCTCTGGAAAAAGCGGTTCAGAACCCTTTTCTTCTCTTCCGACCTTTTGACCGTTTCCTCCGCCCCTGCTTTTCCCATGCTGTCACTCATACCAAATTTTAACTTTTCTCCGGTTTCATCCAGATGATATCCTCTCCGGTTTGCCTTTACATCTGCACGCTGGCTCCGAAGCTGTGCATAGCGCAGACCTCTTACCGCTGTTTCGGTTCCTCTTTCTGCAAACTGAACCGTTTCCGTTGCAACATCCTGTTCCTCTTCTTCTGAATCCGATACCCCTTTTGAAATTGCATCTCTTACCGCATACCTTCCAATGGTTCTGCCCGGTTTCATCCCCGGTCCTTTTACCATCTGATTTTCCTCATCATCAAAGGATAACCTTCCGGATTTTGCCTGCTCTTTTCTCATCTGTTTCTGGATCTGCTTTTTCCGGATCTTTTTCTTCTGTCCGGTCAAGGAGTCATCTTCCGGTATCTGCGCATGTTCCCGAAACTTTTTCTTGTATTGGGGAGATTTTTCAGATACGTTTTTCTCCCCAGCTCCCTCTCCGTCTAACACAGATTCTTCTAAAATAGGTTCCTCAGATATTGCTTCTTTTCGCAAAGAGGAGTTTCGGATCTGCTTTTTTTGCAGATTCCGTTCCTCGCTTTGTCCATCTGACAGCTTGTCTTTCTTCTTTTCCCGGTCAAAAACAAAGTCCTGTTTCATTTCCAGCGGTCTGCCTCGGCTTTTATGGCTGATATCTTTTACAGAACCATCTGCCAGATTTTCTTCCGTCAGACCGTCTCTTGTCATTTTACTGACAACTTTCTCTCTTCCTTTCAGTTCTTTCCCTGCCAAGACTTCCGCCTCCTTCCTTTTCTCTTTGTTCCACTTCTTCCGGCTTTGTTGTCATGAGAGAATATAACTTCAGGGACTTATCAAATTTATCCTTAAACGGAATGATCGTTGTCCCATAAAAGAGAAGCCCTTCCCCTTCCCCGGAATTCGTAACATAAGACAACTGATACGGTGAGATATTTAATTGTTTCGCCAGGATCTGACGATCACCTGCAGCCTGGTTTAACATCAAAATAAAATCACTGTTTTCAAAAATATTTTCAATTTCCCGGCTGGAAAGGAGATCCTTTATATTCTGCGTGATTCCAGTTGGGATTCCGCCCCACTTCCGAAACCTCTTGAAGATCTCTACCGAATAAGATGCCGTCTGCTCTTCTTTTAGAAGAAGATGGAATTCATCGATATAGTACCAGGTAGATTTTACGCCACGGTTGATCGTCACCCGGTTCCACACCTGATCCTGTATGATGAGCATTCCAAGTTTTTTTAACTGCTTTCCGAGCTCCTTGATATCAAAGCAGACAATCCTGTTATTCAGCTCTACATTCGTCTGGTGATTGAACACCTTCAAAGATCCGTTGACATAGATTTCCAGAGCTGTGGCAATCCTCTGTGCCTGTGGTTCTTTCTGTTTGCGGAGACAGTCATACAGATCTCCAAGAGTCGGCATATTTTCCGGTTTCGGATCAGAAAAATAGTTCTGATATACAAGGGGAAGGCATCGGTCAATAACAGACTTTTCTTCTGCTTCAATTCCGTCCCGGCTTCCCATGATCAATTCGCAAAGGGATAAAATAAAGTCAGATTTTACTCCCAACGGATTATCATCCTCAGAATAATTCATATTGATATCCATCGGATTGATATAATCCTTACTGTTTGGGGAAATATGGATGACCTGTCCTCCCAAAGCATGAACCAATGGATAATACTCACCTTCCGGATCTCCAATGATAATGTCATCCTTAGTTGTGAAAAATACATTCGTCATTTCCCTTTTTGCCGCAAAAGATTTTCCCGATCCCGGTGTACCAAGAATCAGACCATTTGGATTTTTCGACTTCTTCCTGTCTACCATGATCAGATTATTGCTGGTAGCATTCAATCCATAATACAAAGAATCGCCGCCCATGAATAATTCCTGTGTGGTAAATGGTACGAAAATCGCTGTACTGGTCGTTGTCAACGCTCTCTTGATTGGAATATGATTTACACCAAGCGGAAGACTGCTCATAAGTCCTTCTTCCTGCTGATAGTCCAGACGCTTTAACATACAATTATATTTCTGTGCGATACCGGCTGTTTGAAAGATCGCATTTTCCAATTCCTGCTTGCTTTTTGCGGTATTTAAAAAGAGCGCTGTTACAAGGAACATACGCTCATTTCGTGACTGCAGATCTTCCAAAAGCCGTTTTGCTTCCCCTCCATAGGTATTCAGATCCGACGGAATGATATCCATATCGTACCCTGCTCTTACTGCTTTTTTCTGCTCTTCAATTTTCATTCTATTGATATCCGTTACTTTACTTTTTACCAGCTTGATCGCTTTCATCTGATCCACAGACTGAATATGAAGATTTACAATCAAGTCCTTATCAATATCCAAAAACTCTGCCAGCATCTTATCCGTCAACTCCGGAGCAAGGATCTGTAAATAAGAAACCGCCCCCATCGTATTTCCCATCTGGAAGGTTTTCCCATCCTTAAACACAAAACTGGTAGGTGCGATATAATCTTTTGTGTTTAACCCCGTTTTAATCATAGATCCATAATCAAACTGGAATTCCACTGTAGAATCCGGATTAAACGTTTCATACAGAATCCGCAGTCGCTCCTCTCCATTCAGAGGATATGCCATCACACCAAGGATCTTAAAGTTATTTAAAATATCAGACTCAATACGCTCCAGCTTTGGTTTTGCTTCCCGGATATTTTCCGCTTCAATAGAAAAAGTGATGTATTTCGTTTTCACCAAACCATTGTTTCCTCTTGCAAGCTGTTTTTTCAGCATGTTGGCATATTCCATACGGATATCATCATAAGCATCTCCCTGTGGACTGATCTTGATCACCTGCTCGAATTCCTTCATGCTGCTCTTGTGATTGATAAAACTGAGCTGAAAATGGATGCTGCTGTCAAAATAATTTAGGAAATCACACCAGTTTTCAAAGATTGCATTCTTATCTTCATTCTGTGCTAACTGATAGTTGATATCGTAAAACCGGATACATTTGGAATAGACATTTCCCTGCACCCTGCAAATACCATCCCTCCCCATTTCTTTGTAGGCAATGGTCTGTTGAACGGTAAGTTTCTTTACATCTTTCTTTCCATTCGTCTTTTTATTTGCGGTCTTTTTTCTTTTTCTTACCACCGCTTTCTCCCCCTTTCCTTTCTTCCTTTCTCATCGTTTTCTGATCTTCTCCATCCGGATCTGATTCATAATAGTTTTCAGTTTCATATTTTCTGACAGCTGGCCGGATAAATTTCACCCGGATCACATGCATCAATACGTCTTCCAGATGCATTCCATCTTTCTCATACATGGCAAACAAAAAGGCCGGCAGCATCATAAGTACCATAAGGACTGCAGCATTATTGATTCCAAGAGCATTTCTAAAGAGAAAATAGCAGGGAATTCCCATAGCTGCTCCAATACCAATACAGATCAGCTGTCTTTTTGTAAGATTAAATGCCACTTTATTCTTTACTTTCGTTAAATCTTTCGGCACACTCACATACGCCATGTGTTTCACTTCCTTTCTTTTCTAATGTGCATTAAAGATCGACTTACTGAGTGATCCTGTCTTGAACAGACTGAAACATAAGATCACCGTATATGCCATCACACCAAATAATGAAGAACTCAGATTATCTGAAAACTGGATGCCTGCCACTAATACTGCGTAAATAGCAACACATACCATCATCAGAAATGCCTGGAATGCCAGGGCAAAGAGTCCTCTGAAATAATTCGTTCCGATCTGTCCCCACTCTCTGTTGCTCATCGTTGCGAATGGGATCGGTGCAACTGAGGTATAAAGGTAAATTTCTATCATACGGACATACAAGATAACCGTAATGAGTACAGACATAATCTTCATACAGAAACTTACGATCAAAGTTTCCAATGCCAATATCACAAGTTCTCCAATCTCCATGCTTTCCAATGTAGCTGATAAATCTGTGATCGCAGAGCTGATATCAATGGATGTGTCTCCGGAAACCAGCCCTGCCGCCGAGTTTACGACGCTTTGTCCTACATCAAAGACTGCCATCGTAATGGTAAATGTATTGCTTACCAGATAAACGGCGATCCACATTTTCACAAAATATTTAAAGAACATCCATGTATCAATATCATGCATGTTATTACGTTCTGTCAGCATGGAAATCAATTCATAACACAATACAAAAGTTATGATGATGCCTGCAATCGGCATGATGACCGAATTCGACAATCCTTCGATCATACTAAAGATACTGCCATTCCATCCTTGTGGTGTCTGTCCAACCTGGCCCGCAATCTCACTTGTCTTCTGATTGACATCCGTAAACATACGGTCCAGGTTAGAACTGATCATACCTGTTAGAAGTTCCCTCATCCATTCCTCAATCGCATCAAAAATTTGACTGAACATGGATCTCTACTCCTTTCCTTTAACCAAATAATCCACTCAAAAGCGGAATTAACTGTGTACCGATCAGGATCACACCACCGCCACTCATAAGCTGCTTAATTCCCTGTGATTTTGCACCAGGATTATCATTACCGTAACCTTCCATCAGGTTGATGACTCCCCAGACACCAAGACCTGCACCAATCGCTACGACTAATGTCTGTAAGATTGTAATTGCACTTCCGAAAAATCCCATATTCTTTTCTGAATAAACGCTGCTTCTATGGTCTGTCAGCGTTTCCTCTCTCCTTTCCCTATTATTCAGACCTCTTTTTTTACCTGTTTTCTTTGCAAGGTGATCTTATTTTCATCTTCACTTTCTTCTCCTTTCTGCCTGATCATCAGGACTTTTTCTTAAAAAAACGCAAAAAAGAGCACATAGATGGATATCTACATGCACTAACGCTTTTTATTCTGTTTTCATATATTCTTCGTGCTTTTCTATGATATATTCTGTTCTGCTTCTTTCACATCCTCTTCTGTTACATTTACTTCATACACCTCAAATTCTGTATCCTGTGAAAATACCAGCTTATGCTCCAGATATTTTTCCACATCAAAAGCATTTCTTTCATCTTCATCCGCAAGTTCCTTATATCTCTTATGCTTTGTGATATCATATTTGTTACTGAGAAATGGCCGTACGCCCCGAAGCTGTAAGATACATTTATTTCCATCCATTACAGCCAGTTCATCCCGGCTCATCAATTCTTTCCCTGTCTTCTGATAATTCAAACCATAGGACTGGCTTGTCCCTCTGGTATCAGAGGTATTGTAAAGATCGATGGTCTCTTTTCCCAGCGTTTCCGATATCTCCTTTAACGTGGAGCTTTCTTTTCCTCCAAGAAATAATACGGTATCATGAGGTAAGCTTCAGCTCATCCTTCGAAAAGGACTTGCATCCACTCCCTCCCAAACCGCACGTACACCTCTCGATGTATACGGCTTTCCGCTTATCATTTGCGGTGTTACGAATGAATTAAATTATGGCATTCGGGGCATACCACGAGTGTTTTCCGTCTCCTTTTTCGCATGAGTAGTACCCACTCTGTATTTCCCTTTAAATCTTTGAGTTTCTTAACTTGGTGTATTACCAGATTTCTACAGTCTTTTTGGCATAATTCACAAGTATGACGTTCCACTCTCTGTTTGAGAGTGTTAGTCTTGGCATATTTTGAAAACTGCGGAAGCTCGCTTACATTATCAAACTTTGTAGCACATTCCTTCCGTTTATAACCATCCCTGTAGAATGTTGTTGTTTTCATTCCCTGCCTTGTTTCATACGCAACTGTAAATAATTCGTTTCTGCAATATCTCCGCTTAATCTCATGAACATTCGTCTTATACTTGCACGCAAATGTTTTATACATGCTGTATTTCATTACATTGGCAAATCTCCCTATTTTAAAGGAGTCATTCGCTATGGAGTAATAATTATATAATCCACGGACTTCTGCATTGTATCTTGCGAGAATTTCAATATCGCTCTGGTTTACCAGTTTTCCCCTATGAAGGGCTACAAATCTCTCTTTTCCGTTTTCGTTGATTTTGATTTTCATTGCTTTGTATTCAATTAACTTACCTACCCATTTTTGGCGTGGAACATACAGTTTAACAACTCCTGTCTGACATCTCTGAAACCTTCCGTTAGAAGCCTTCTGTAGCGTCTGCACTCTTGATACCGTAATGTCGTAACCTAGAAATCTTGCTCTGTCTCCAGTGTGCGTAACCTTTGTCTTAGTGTCTGACATTTCTAATTTCAATGCTTTTTGCAGGAATATTTTCACATCTTTCTTGATAGCTTCTGCGTCTGCTTTGCTACCAATAACCCCGATGATAAAATCATCCGCATATCTCGTATACTGCACCCTTTTATAATTACTGTCGTTATAGACGTAAGGTGTTGTAGATTTTTCAATCATTTCCAGTTCCTTAAGATTTTTGCATCTGATTTTCTTTTCTTCATCAGACAGACTATCCCATATCTCTCTGCCCTTTTTCCTATATCTGTATGCCTTACCGACACTGGACTTATATGCAGTAGAAAAATGTTTCTTCTTGGCTTCTGTATTGAAGTTTTCTGCATAATTTTCCATAAATTTGTCCAATTCATGAAGGTAAATATTTGCCAGCACTGGACTGACTCCCGACCCCTGCGGCACTCCGCTATAGGTTCTGTTGAATGTCCATTGTTCCATATATCCTGCTTTTAGGAATTTCCATATAAGCTGGATAAACGCTTCGTCATCAATCCTCTTTTTCAAGAGGTCGATAACTACATGGTGGTCGAAACTGTCAAAACAAGCGTGTATATCTCCTTCCACAAACCAGTTCGCACCAGTAAAGGTGTTCTGTATCTGTTTCAGTGCTGTCTGACAGCTTCTGTTTGGTCTGAACCCATGTGATTTATTACTGAACACAGGCTCATAAATACTCTCCAAAATCATCTTAACGACTTCCTGCACGAGTTTATCATCCCCCGACTGAATACCCAGAGGACGTTTTTTACTGCTGTTTTTCTTTGCAATATATTCTCTTCTTGCAGGCTTAGGTTGGTAACTTCGGTCTTTTAAGGATAAAATAATCCTCTCAATTCTCTCGTTACCCATGCCATCAATCGTTGTTCCATCAGCTCCGGCAGTCATACTGCCATCATTTGCGTAGATATTTTTATACGCAAGCCAATAAAACTCCGGATTGTACAGATTTCTGTATAATCTCTGAAATCTGTAAGTTTCATTCTTTGACTTTTCCATCAAATTTTTCAATACCTCAGTTGGATTTCTCAATGCCTCTCGCACCTTCCTTCATTTTAGTATTTTCTGATAAGCTGCTCCCCTTCGCCATGTGAACGTCATTAACGTCTCGGACTACTATGGGAGCTGTGTGACCATGCCTGTTACCAGGTTTAGGTCATCCCCAGTTAGTAAATACAGGATTAGCATTCAGTGTTGTCGGCACCGACTTTCGCCATTTATCCGCTGTCTTGCGGTTGCTCTTTCATGAGTATCGCTTGCTTTCATAACTGCGAAATGAAACCAACATGAAAAGCATACGTTTCAATCCTTTTCGTATGCGGGGCACGGGTTCCCCCACTCTGGCTATCGTTTAGGCAGTTTAGCTTTGTACCTCATACACTGATTTTTATTCTTAAATATTCTGACGCATAGGATTAGCGCCTTTCCTATTTACGTTCCAACTGGAACAACAACATGCTACACTCCCCTTCGGGTTTCCCCTCTCGGATAAGTTGTAGAATAATAGGTTGTGATTTTTCATCACCTGATACTTTTACCTACCGCTTGCTAAAGGCGGTATCCTGTAAGTACCACGTCGCCAATTTATATTGCGCTGGCGACTTCTGGGCGCACGCAATTCCCTGTGATAGTTTCAGCAGCATCCTTATAAATGGTTTTTAACTGGCTCTGCGACTGTAAAATAATAGAGGCGGAGATTTCACGGCTTCGGATCGTTGCGATCAGTTTATCAAATTTGGGGATCTGGCCGATATTACTGAACTCATCCAGCAGTAATCGCACATGGTACGGAAGTCTTCCACCATGCTCATCATCTGCTTTATCACAGAGCAGATTAAAAAGCTGTGTGTACATGATCGCCACCACAAAATTGAATGTATCATCGGTATCACTGATAATCACGAACATTGCTGTCTTCTGATCCCCGATCATATCCAGCTCCATTTCATCATAAGACATGATCTCCCGAAGTTCCTGGATATCAAAAGGAGCAAGTCTGGCGCCGCAGGAAATAAGGATCGACTTCGCTGTTTTTCCGGCAGCCAGCTTATATTTTCGATATTGTCTGACTGCAAAGTGTTCCGGATTATCCGCCTCCAATTCTTCAAACAGTTCATCAACCGCATTCTTAAATTCTTCATCTTCTTCTCTCGTTTCACTGGCATTGATGAATTCCAAAAGAGTAGAAAAGTTCTGTTCTTCTTCCGGCGCTTCATACCAAATATAACCGATCAGAGCAGAATACAGAAGGCGTTCCGCTTTCACCCAGAAATCTTCCGTAGATTTTTCTCCTTCCCCCTTCGTATTTGCGATAATGGTATTCACAAGTTTGAGGATATCTTTTTCACTACGGATGTAATGGAATGGATTGTAGTGCATCGACTTTTTGAAATTGATCGTATTCAGCACCTTGATCCGATAGCCTCCATTTACTAGCATCTTTCCACATTCTACAATGATCGTCCCCTTTGGATCTGTCACCACATAGGATACATGATCTGTCATTTGCATAAGTTGAGGCTTTACATAAAACCTTGTTTTTCCAGAACCTGATCCTCCGATCACAATCACATTCTTGTTTCTGGCATATTTAGGAGCTTTCGGTCTGCTATTCATCGTAAGCCGTTCTGTTTCGGTCAGAATAATATTGTTCTCAAATACCGGATCTTCAAATGGTTCGATATCTTTCCGATTTCCCCACCGGGCTGATCCATACTCCTCTCCATGCCGGAACTTCTTTGCATTCTTCGCTTTATAATACAAGACGATTCTAAAAATAAGTGCTACGATCACACCTCCCAGCAAATCTTGTAGATAAAAGCTCGGAAACCAGTTGGCAAATGCCAATGGAAAATTCATCAGCATCACACAGATTTTTTCAATCATACTACGTCCCATACAATGACGATAAAGCCAAAAGCATTTATCTGCAAGATAGAAGATGATCAGATACGGAATGCTTAATATCACCACTCTCTTCATCTGGATATTCTGCATCTTTTCCCGGATCATCGTTCCTGTCCTCTGACTTTCTGTCTTGTTTTTACTCTCTGACGTTGTTTTGCTTTTCTCTCCTTTGTCTTCTGTAGTTTCTTTCGGACAGAAGGTTTTTTCTTTTTAGACTGATCCATCTCTATACCTGCATATTCTTTAAAAGCAGCCGTCATCACATCCACATCTTTCGATTTAAAAAATACCAGATACAACGGCGGTTCCACACGGGAATCCTTTTTCAGACTATAATCAATCCCATATTTTCGGGCTACCCGGTCAAAAGACTTGATATTTTGATCTGTGATCTGGATATTCGTAAGCTGCGCTCCCTGTGCGATCAGTTGCTTTATCGTCTGCTTTCCATGAGGCTTTTTCATCTCCTGTCGTTTTCTTTCTTTTTCTCTGCCCTTTTCCTGTGCTTTTCCTGTTTTGACAGCCTGTTTTACCTGTACCCGTTTCTGTTTCTGTCTGCTCATTCCATCCAGAAATTTTCTCATAGATGCCTTTAACACACCGGTACTCATCCGGGTTGTCTGGACACACAGAGCTATGATTTTTTCATTCACTTCATCCTGCAATTAACCACTTCCTTTCTTTCCTTGATCCTTTGTGGGAAGCAAATAATAGCACTGCTTCTCAATGCATCCCTTTTTTCTTCCTTCCCACCAATAACAATATTTACAAGACCAGGGTTTTTCTTCACTGTATTTTCTCCCCGGCATTGCTGCATTTGGTTCCACGATCAGGTTCTTATCTCTTCTCCTGTCCATCCTCATGTTCCTCCTTACAAAAAAGCGTTCACAGATTCCCTCAGGTTTCCATGAACGCTTTCCCTTACATTATTTCTTCTTTATTTTTCTTCCAAGGACTACCACTCCACTTAAGCTCATTCCAAGCACGATCAGCCATAAAAGCAAATTGGAGTTATCCCCAGTCTTAGGTGCATCTTTCGACGGTTTTCCACCTTCCGGAGTGCTTTCCTTTGGTTTTTCCTCATCAACCATAACAACCTTCTGCACTTCGGCGGTATCTTTTACTTCAAATACCACATCCTTTGCAATCAGATATCCTTCCGGTGCTGTCTCTTCTCGGAGCGTATATGTTCCGATTGGAAGCATCTCTATATAATGTGCCTCTTCTGTTGAAGTCCAACTTTCAATCACATTTCCTTCTTCATCCAAGATGGTCAGTTTTGCACCTGAAAGTTCCTTTCCTGCAATATCCTGTTTCGAGATCAATACCTTTGTCACATCATCTTTCATCTCCTGTTTCTGGATTTCTGCAGTATTTTCTACTGTAAAGGTAATGCTCTCTGCAGTTACATATCCATCTGCCGGTTTTGTCTCTGTCATCGTATAGGATTTTCCAACTGTCAGCTCTTTGATCACATGAGCTTTCTCTGTAGATACCCACTCATCGATTACATTTCCGTCTTCATCTGTCACCTTCAGATGTGCCCCCGGAAGTTCTTTTCCTGTGGTAAGGTCTGTTTTCGTAAGTTCTACCGTTGTCGGCTCATTTTCAAAAACAAACTCATAGGAAACCTCGGCTTCTTCTGGTTTTCCATACTCAAAAGAGAATTCCTTTTCTTCTTTCGATGTCACAAAACCATCCGGAGCATAGATTTCTTTTACGATATAAGTTCCATCTACTGGAAGATCTGCTTTGAAAAGGATCTGTCCATTTTCATCCGTTGTTTTCTGCTCGATCAGCGTTCCGGCTTCCATCAGGACTTTTCCATCTCTGCTTTTGATCTCTTCTTTTGTAAATAACCCGAAGATCGCACCTTCCAGCATACGGTCTGTATCCTTTGCTTTTTTAAGGACAGTTACTTTTATCTTCTGGCGGTTGTTCTGCCATTCTTCATCAAAAGTAACCACTGGCGTATCCTGATCGCGATAGGTCAGATCCACAAATCTAGGCTCTCCATCCAGTACAAAACCATGTGCCGTTTTCACTTCCTTCACATAATATTTTCCTACCGGAAGGTCTTCCATTTTTGCGATTCCCTTTTCATCGGTTGTGATCGTGCCTACCAGCTCATCTTTCTTATAATGGTTTGCGCTTACACCATCCGCAGCCTTGATATCTTCTGCAGCATAGACTTCAAAAGTGACTTCACTTAAGTTTCCTGTGATATATTCAAAGAAATGTTCTACCGTTCCTTTCACATTATCCAAAAGGGTGATCTTCTCTAAAAATTCTCCCTTTTTGTTGATGATCAAAAGTCCTTTTGGTACTTCATCCTTCATTTCCACTTTCTGTACTTCGGCAGTATCTTTGACCGTAAATGTCACATCCGTTGCTTTCAGATAACCATATGGAGCAAATTCTTCATGAAGGGTATAGGTTTCTCCGACAACCAGACGCTTGATCACATGTGGCTTATCCTTTTCAGATGTCCATTCATCGATAACATTTCCATCTTTATCCATGACCTTCAATCTTGCACCCTCCAGCTCTACGCCTGTAGTCAGATCAGACTTTGTGAATTCTGCTGTAGTTGGTTCATTTTTCTTTACAGTCTGTAAGAAAACAAGCTTTGTCTCCTGTCCCTGATACTCTGCAACAAATTCCAGCACCTCATCCGAAGAAACAAAACCTTCCGGCGCTTTTAATTCTTTTACATAGTATTCTCCAAATGGAAGATCCAGGGTGCATGTTGCCATACCGTTCTCATCGGATGTCATTTCCTGTAATAAGGTATCTGCTTTCACAAGAACTTTTCCATTTGCCTGGATATCTTTCTTGTTATAGATGCCAAACAAAGCTCCGGATAATACCTGCCCGTTTTCTATATCCTGTTTTTCTACGGAAATTGATACCTTCTGTCTGTCATTTCCTACCATTGCTTCTGCTTCAACGACTGGTGTTTCCTGATCCTGATATGTTAATGCAACCGTTACCGGTTCTGGATTTAATACAAATCCTTCCGGTGCCTTAGTTTCCACTACATAGTATCTTCCAAGAGGAAGATCCTTTGCTACAGCTTTTCCACTCTCTCCCGTTGTGATCGTTGCCACGAGCGTATCTTTTGCATAAAGTACGATACGGTTTCCATCTGCATCTTTCTGATGATCCGGAGTACAGATATCTTCTGCAGCTCTTACTTCAAATTCTGCTCCGGAAAGATACTGTTCCTCATAGATAAAGTCATTCTCAAAACCAGAAAGCATCTCACCTTTCTTATACACAATAAGATTTCCCTTTACCGGCTGATCTTCATAGGAAACTTCAATGATCACATCTCCACTTACTCCATCTACTTCATAGGCAGTATCCGAATCCACGGTGATCTCTACATAGTTTTTGTTGACAACATATCCATCCGGTGCTGTCACTTCTTCAATACGATAGTGCCCGATCTCTAAGTGTTTCGGTAAGATCAGGTATCCCTGGCTGTCCGTAAAGAAAGATTTATGGACTGTGACCGTAGGATAGGTTGTTACCTGTTCCACATATTTCTTATGATCCAGATCATAAATTTTAAATTCTGTACCGGCTACTAACACCGGTTTCTTTGTTTCATCATCTTTTTTGATGATCTTTAACTTTGCAGAAAACTCTTTATCCAGCAGTACCTTCCAAACCTGCGGTTTATCCGGATTGTTTTCACGGATGGTAATCTCAAAATCCTCTACCGGTTTATAATTATGAGGTGTGGTTGTTTCTCGTACAATATACGTTCCGTATGGAAGCGGAATACTGCACGCATACCCTTTCTCATCTGTGAACATTTCCGTTTTACCATCTGCTGTAAGGATGACTGGCTCTGCATGGGAGAAATCATAACTTCCATTTTCTTTTTTCTCCAGGCTGCTCTTTAAGTAAGCGCTGAAGCCTGCACCTTTTAACAGCTCTGCATCCGTTTCTCCATTGTTCGCAGCTTTTATGATCTGGAACGGCTGTTTCATAACAAGTTCTGTTGATTTCACAGTACGTTCTATCGTTGGAACTGTGCCACCTTCATAAGAACATTCCACATCATGCTCTGTCTCGTCTAACAGATATCCTTCCGGTGCCTGGATCTCTTTTACAAAATATTTTCCAAGATACAGGTCTTTAACCACCGCATCTCCCTTCTGATCTACTTTTAAGGTAGATACAAGATCACCGGCTTTATGGACAATTCCTGTTGTTCCATCTGGATGTACAATGTTTTCTCTCGCATAGAGGCCATACACCGCACCTTCTAAAGTCGCATCTCCTTGTGGATTTGCTCCTGTTTGTGCATCTTCTTTGATCAGATGGATCTTTGCATAAGTACGTTCATTCAGAACATTCTTTGTACTTGTTTTACCGATATTGACATCTACTGGATAAACAGTTGGATCTGCCTGATAATTTGCCGGTGGCTGGATCTCTTTTACATACACAACATCCTGTATTTTTTCAATCGTTACTTTAGAACCGCCCTTGCTATCTGTTGCTGGCATCTGCGTGATCAGATCTGAACACTCCTTATCACGGTAAACACCATAAATGGCTCCTGCCAGATGGTTTCCGGTGTCTTTATCATTTTTTACAATCGCAATTTCCGCCTGCTTTGTCCATGTAACATTCAGGCTTACTTTATTTGTTGTTTCCACACCTTCTCCAAAAATAAAGGCAAGATCCTGGGTACTGGAATTCGTTGTCAGCTTATACGCAGAATAATCTTTTTCCAGGCCGCCTGCCATGGTTGTAGCAAATACTTCTGCAGTATCACTTGCCTGTGTAAGCGGTGCAGAAAGGTAAAACTTTGTGCCACCTTGGATCGTTACCTTTGCTCCCGGTGCGCTTGTACTTCCTGTACTTACGTTGTGAAAACGCACTCCGGATGGAAGGCTGATCGTCACACTCTGCTGTCCTGCCGCATGGAATGTGATTTCCTTTGTACGCTGTGTATTTCCTTCTACATAAGCCTTTACATTGGCATCGGAAAATGACATAGACACATCCGGTATCTCAGGCTTCTTTACACAATAATTGTAAATATCCATTGCTAGTTCCTGTCCTGTTGCATTGGTTCCATAGAACGCATCACTACTGCCATAAGCATAAGCCGCCGCCATATGGACAAGAATAAATCTCTTTCCTGCTGAAAAATCACTGTGCTTGTTCGCAAAATAACTTTCTGCACCTGCCGCATCGGTACCGTAATAACATACCTTTGCAAGAGCCTGATTGTCAGCCAGCTTTGTGATTGTATAAGTGCCGGATTCTGGTCCCGGTTTTGCCGGCTGGATACAATAAGCCGTTGCTCTTACACTTCCATAAGAAATATAATACGGCTCTGTAAGATATGTTCCAAGCCCGTAGTCTGCATATCGGTATATTGGACCTTTTTCAATAGTTACCTGCTGAGATCCTACACCTGCAGTTCTAGCCATCGCTTTGATTGTAGTAATCTCACCTGGTTCCATTCCATTAAAATCAACACCTTGTTCTACTGCCTGTTCCATTACATCATGTAATGCTAATCCCGATCCTTCATCAAAGGTATCCTGCTCTGTCATCTGTTCTACCAAAGCATCAAAAGCAGCATTTCCTTCTGATACATCCGGTGTCTCTATTGGGATTTCTGACGGCTTCTCTGAATCCTCCTTATCTTCTTCCGTCTCTTTTGTTTCGGATTGCTCTGCATCTGCTGAAGGACTTTCACTCTCTTTTTCTATTTCCTTTACGACTACATTTCTGCTGATCTGATAATTCGGATGTTCCTGATTGACCGTTTCTACATAATAAACAGTTTTATAGGTATCTGCGTGGGATGTTGTAAAATCCTCTCCCTGCTCATTCTTTGCTTCCTCAAAAGTAATCTTTACCTTTGCTGAATCCTTGATCTCTAACCCTGTAAAATCTGTTTTCACGTCAAAACTTGTTCCCACTTCCACTTGATGATCCTTTGCCAAAACAATTTCATCTTCATCTAGCTGGCTTTGTACCTCTTCCAAAAGAGGCAGTTTTCTTTCTTTCGGAAGCTCCGCAGCATAACTGTTGATTGGTGATAACACCGTAGATAAAAGAGTGACCGCTGTCAGCAATCCGGATACAACCCGCTTTGCTTTTTGTTTCACTTTCATGTTCTTAAATCCTTCCTTTCTTCTGAATCTTATTTATCCGTTATACTTGTTCATCGTTTTCCATCATTCTTTCCTGAAAATAATCCCCTCCTTTCCTAGTCTTGTGCTATTTGGGACAGTCAGCACTTTGCTGAGATAACAGCACAAATATATGGCGGTATCTGCCTTTTCAAACAAACACCGCCATATGATTTCTACTGTCATCCTCATTTTGATTCAGACAATTATTTTTTATTTAAGATTTAAGCGTTTTCCTGTTCTCTTCCCCGGATCCGTTCCTGTTTTAGAGTCCATATCTCCAAAACGTTTTCTCTGTCAGGACACGCACAATGCACATTCAAGGCAGGTATCACTCCGGGCAGGCTATTCTCTTTTCAAGGTACATGAAGTGTTTCTTAGAAACGTCTTCATATAACGAAAGGAAAATGGCCTATTTTACAGGGTGCTTTTTAATTTTTTTTGATTTTTTTTATTTTTTTTCTGCATCTGCATGTTTTTTCATGACAGAAAGTGCTCTTTGCAGCATTTCACAAACACTCTGCTGTCTGATTCCAAGATAGTCCGCAATCTTCTCTTGATTCATTTCTTCAAAGTAAAATAACTGGATGATTTCTTTCTGTCTGGCAGTCAGACAACCTAAGAAATCGCGGACCACCTCTTTTTCAATATACTGGTCGAGAAGATCTGAAGCTGGATCTAGCAGTAAGATCCTGTCATCCGCATAATCGCTATACGAAACGAGTCTATGGTTTGATGCCACTTTAGCCTGATTTATTTCCATACGATCCGTTGCTTCCATTAACAGACGAATGTACCAGTTTTCGTTGTCAAAAAATTCTTCGTTCATAATGCTTCGATCTTCCTTCACATCCATGTATTGATAATCTTTACAGGAATGGAGTGGAAAGATGGTTTTCTTTCCGTTTTCCCTGTATAACACATACCCATTTGCGTAAACGGTAATATCACATTCCCCACTCAGAATTTCCTTTACTACAATCTCTTCTTTTTCTAACGCCTTTTCAGAAGGGACTCTCTTTGTCATACCTGCCACTTTTACTACTTTCTTTAATTCTTTTAATGTCAACATATGGACCACCTTTCTGCCTTACGGCTACGGGTGATCCATGAACTCTATAAAAAACTCATCACAATTAGCCACGAACTCACCCGTTTTTTTTGAACGGGAGCCCGCAGCTCCTATGTAATTACCTCCTTCGGCTATATCATACAAAACTCCGTATCATCTCTGATTTTTGCACACGAAACTTTGCCCTCTATATATCGAAAGGAAAAAGCCCTGTTTTACAGGTTAAAAACTCAACTTTTTTTTAAATTTTTGAGAAAACAAAAAAAGCCGGCAAAACAAATGCTTCCACAGACACAGAATGAAATATCATCCTGCATTGTATCTGCAAATGTTTTGCCGGGCTCTTCATGATTCCAGTCAGGTTCAGCTCCTTGACAAACTCTTGCTATCAGGTGCAGCCTTGATGGTTCCAGCCAAATCCACCGCTTATCCTGACAGATCATTTTATTTAGTTTCCTTTCGGGAATTCATCACTTTTTGAGAATATACCCGCATTCTTTCTTTCAGTTTTTCGTCTTTGATGTGCAAAGGCCGTACTGAAACAATATCATCTTTTACTAAAATCTCCAAAGTGCTTCTACATTTCTTACATTCTACTTCTGAATCGCAATGTGCGCTTTTTTCAATAAATGCTCCGCATACAGAGCAATGTACATGCCATCTGATAGCATCTGATCCCATAGGCTTCCTCCTTTAAGCAATAATAAAAAATTCCATTTTATTACTCAACGGATCAAAGGGAAATCAAATCCGCCTTATGAGCATCATGTTGTCCATTCCGTAAGTGCCAAAGCTGCACGAACAGCATGATCATCAAATCCCAGACCTGCTTTGTTGATCTGGCGCATCCATCCTTATTCTCTCCGGATTCCCACTCACCCAGAATCCTAAGAATTTCTGCCGATTGTATTTAACAAGGTAATTCCAATTCTTCAAATATATCTCCGGATAACTCACAAAGATCCGGGATCAAAATGATCGTATCATCAATCCGTAAATGAATCGATGGATCAAAAAATTCAACGGTTCCGCAAATCGTATGATACTGGCCTGCCGGTTTCATTTCCCGGCTTTCTTTAAAATAAGTTGCCTGTATCTTCATTCCAACAGAAACCATCTGTAGCTTCCTATCCAATCCGCATTTTTGTTCTTCGGATAACATCTTCCTTTGTTCATAAAGTATTTCCTGTTTCCGTACGATCTCTTCAAATCCCCGAAGTGCTGCAAAAGGGGCAAATTGTTTCGCTCTGTGCTGCACATCCATAGGGTATCTCTTGGAAACCGGTCTTGGAACATATAAATATTTCTGATACGCCTCTGCCAGCATATTTTCACCTCCTATGCACGATGTCCTCCAACCTGATTGTTCCTCTCTCGATAGGTGGAGCATTCCAACAGATTGGATCCCCGCATGATCGCATTTTTTCCATAACGCTTTTTCACCTGTAATACGGCTTCCTGCAGATGTCTTTCCTTTTCTGCTTTTATGGAATCCTGAAAAAGAGTATATTGCTGATATCCTTCCGGCTTTATCTTATTTGCAATAATTTCTATTCGTCTGATTCCGGTATATGGATCTGCGATTTTTCGATAAAGTGCTTCTACTGTATCGATTATTTCCCTGGAGCGATTGGTACAATCCGGAAACCTTACGGTTCCTTTCGATGACTCCCTCTCAAAACGATGATCGTAAGCGATCCACAAGGTTACAGAATTCGTTACCAGCCCCTTTTCCACCAGATCCAGAACCAATACATCTGTCATTTCTCTTACAACAACAGCAGCTTCTTCAATTGTATAATTTCTCATCAATACCTGTCCATTGGAAAGACTATGCTCTTCTGTATGATAATTCTTGATATCACTCATTTTACAGGATTCACAGCCCCAGGCATGATCGATCAATAGTTCTGCATCGATCCCAAACATTTTATACAGCCAGTCTTCCGATTGAATAGAGGCAAGTGCGATATCCCCCATCGTTTGGATTCCATATCCGGCTAATTTTCTCTCTGTTCTGGAACCAATGCGCCAGAAATCACTCAATGGTTTATGTCCCCATAACTGTTCCCGGTAAGAGATCTCATCCAGCATTCCGATATGATCCTCTATATGTTTTGCCACAATATCCATTGCGATCTTTGCAAGATACAGATTGGTTCCGATTCCTGCTGTTGCTGTAATTCCGGTTTCTTCCATGACCGCATCCATCAGTTTTTGTGCCATTTCCTTCGCTGTAAGGTGATACAGGGAAAGGTATCTTGTGACATCCATAAAGCACTCATCCACACTGTAAACATGGATATCCTCTTTTGCCATATAGTTTAAATAAATCCCATAGATCCTTGCCGAATACTCCATATAGAGCTGCATCCTCGGCTTTGCTACAATATATTCGATATGATCCGGTATCTCATGGATCCTGCAACGATTTCGGATCCCCAGCTTTTTCATAGCCGGCGTGATGGCAAGGCAAATGGTGGATACCGATCGGTCCGGATCTGCAACAACCAGATTGGTAGTAAACGGATCCAGTCCTCTTTCCACACACTCAACAGAAGCATAAAAAGATTTCAGATCAATACAGAGGAATGTTTCCTTCTGTTTCAAATCAATCACCTCCCATAAGTTGCCTATCTTTCTCTTTCCCATAAGCAATCAGATCTCATCCCAACTCGTTTTCACACGATAGAGATCGTGCCAAAACAGGCAATTTTCAGTAAATCCATTGACAAAAAAGGAAATATCATTTATATTATAGGCAAGTAGTTGCCGTTCTGTTGTGATTCACATTATAGGCAATCATTCGCCTCTTGTCAAGAGGCAACTTGTTGATTATGGGAAATTTATTTCCTATACCGTTTCAGCATCATACACAGGGATCCTGAAACGCCAATTAGAAAGTAGGTATTTTTATGACATTCGGTGAAAAAGTGAAAAATTTAAGAAAGAACAAAGGACTCAGCCAAACCCAATTAGCCGATGCTGTCGGTGTCTCCCTTCGGACTGTTCGGGGATGGGAAATTGAAGGCCGTTACCCAAAGAAGCACGATCTTTACCAGAAACTTGCAGACATTTTAAGCTGTGATATCTCCTATCTCATGACAGAAGAAGAGACTTTTATCACAGAAGCATCTGAACAATTTGGAAACCGCGGAGCAAAACAGGCTCAGCAGATCTTAGAACAAGCCGCTGCAATGTTCGCCGGCGGGGAACTTTCTGATGAAGACAAAACGGCCTTTATGGATGAAATCCAGTCTTTATATCTGGATTCCAAGAGACGTGCAAAGAAATTTACACCAAAGAAATATTTAGATGCCAAATAGATGGGGTGATTATGGGACAGCCTATAGGATATAGTTTTATTGTCAGAAGTACATTACCACTTCTGTTTGATTCATACACGAGGTGATATATTTGGGGAATTCATATATTTACAACAAAGTAGAAAAACTTGTAAAAAAGTTCAAGACCAGGGATCCTTTTGAAATACTGGAAGAAATGAATGTGATCGTTGGAGAAACAGACCGCTACGAAAAATTAAAAGGATACTGTTTCATGAGCTGCCAAACCATTTATGTTATGGTAAGCAGTTTTCTCTCTGAGGAAGAGAAAAAGATTGTTGCCGCCCACGAACTCGGTCACATCATTCTGCATCGTTCTCAGCTCAAAATGGCGCCAATGAAAGATGATGTCTTATATAACATGAGGGATAATACGGAATACGAAGCGAACCTTTTCGCTGCAGATCTTATCCTGGATGATAAAGAAATCGCAGACCTGTCAAAGAACGAAGACCTGAACTATTTCGGGCTCTGTAGCTGCTTAAACTCCAGTCCGGAACTCATGAGCTTCAAGTTATACAGTCTGATCAAGCGTGGTCAGAACTACAATATGCCGTTGGAAATACAGAGCAACTTCCTGGCCAAATAAAATTTGCCCGTTCCATACAACTGAACGGGCTTTTCTTATATCCATATATGAAGATTCTTTTATTTCAGTTCGCCATGCTTATTTTCAAATTCCATGATCGCCTGACGTATTAAATATAACACTTCTCCATTGATTGAACGCCCTTCAAATTCTGCCAGGCTTTTCAGTTTTTTATGCGTTTCAGCATCAATCCGTAATCCTAAATGCTTCTCTTTCTCCATGATTATTCTCTCCATCTCTATAAGTACATATTAAGTTCATATTTCAAGTTCATTTTAAGTACAAATAATGGTAGAATGTTTTAAACGGACTTATTTTAAGTACACTATATTTTTTCACGGAGGAATTCGATTATGCATGAAAAAAGAAAAAAATATTATCATATCAGGAAAGATTTATTCTGGTGCACCATCCTATTAGCTGTATCCTTTCTCATCGGTTATGCTATCCATCAACATCACGGTATTTTTCTAACACATTCCCTGAAAGCAGACGCCCCAAAAGAACGGATAGAAATAACCTTTGACGATCTGCAATCAAGCCTGAATGATATCTCTACATGCTATTTATGTGGAAGCTCTGATTATAGTATGATGGACTATTATCGAAAATTTGATACGGTTGGACTGATTTCTCTTAATGATTGGCACGTCTTAGATTTCCAACTGAAAGCATATGATGAAAGCGGAAATGAAATATTAAATAAGACCAGTTCAAATATGCTTTTTGGAAACACAGGCGAAATCACCTATTCCTCTCATGGAGATGTTTCCAGAGGAATGGCTGAGATAGATATCACGTTACCGGAAAACTATAAATTGAACAAAAGAAATCTAACGGATCATCTCTGCCAAAGTTGCCTTGATAAAGTTGCTGCTTCTTTAGAATATTGGAAATATGAAGATGAAAAGAAAGAACCGATCCCGCTGTGTTTGGTCGATTTTAAAACTCTTGATATTTATTCTTTACAGGATTATTACCGATCCGTTTTCATCCGAGATTATTATGTAGAAATGGGCTTTGAAGAAATTTCTGTAGAAGTAAAAACTTTTTATCTGCCGAAGAGATAATAATTATGATATACTGAAAAAAATGACAAATAAGAATTTGAGGTGATGAAACTATGTCTGAAATACAAATTGCATGGTTAGAATTGATGACAGTTGGAGGTCTTGGTGTAATATTAGTTCTGCTAGGAGTTACTTTCAATATCATTGTAAAAAGACAAAATAAATTGTGTACAAAAAAGACAGACGGTATTATTAAACAATATGGGTTTCCTGGAAATGGAAGAGTGTACCCAATCGTTGAGTACTTTGTGAATGGAACTTGTTATAAAGCAAAGAAAAAATTTCGAGGAATTAAAACAACGCAACTATCAGGAGTACCTGTACCGATGAAACCAGAAGTCTATGAAGATGAAAAAGGATGGCTACATGTAAAAACTGGAGCTATTGCAAATTTGCATCAACTTGCGGAGCAGTTGTGGCCTATCAACAGTAAGATGACAGTTTATTATAATCCAAACAATCCTAAAAAGTGTTATATTGATAGACCAATTTCAAAAAGATTTGAGGGTGTAAAATAAAGTGTGTAAGTTAAGAAAATAATTTCGAGACTTACGCACTTTGTTTGTTATACAGAGTGTGTTAAGATAACAGGAAAGGATTAGAAAAGGATGAACACACTCAGTATGGCAAGAAAGAAAAAAGAGAAAACTCCAAATCAACAGCTGGCACAGGCAATCATTGATCAGTACCAGCCCCAAAGCGTAGAGGATATGCAAAACGCTTTAAAAGATATTTTTGCCCCTATGTTTGAAGCAATGCTTCAGGGGGAAATGAACAGTCACTTAGGCTATTCCAATAATGAGCGGGGAGAAAAAGAAACGGGCAATCGAAGGAACGGTTATACAAAAAAGACTTTAAAAACAACAGTTGGAGATGTGTCGATAGAAGTTCCCCGGGATCGTGAGGGAACCTTTGAACCGGTTGTTGTCCCCAAAAGGAAACGGGATGTTTCTGCTATCCAGGATAAAGTTCTGTCCATGTATGCAAAAGGAATGAGCCAGCGTGATATTGCAGAGACGATTGAAGATATCTACGGTTTTGAAATCTCCCATGAGACGATCTCTGAGATCACAGACAGTGTTCTGGAGCAACTTGAAGAATGGCAGAACCGCCCCCTGAAAAAGTTTTATACGTTTCTGTTTGTAGACTGTCTGTATGTTACGATCCGGAAAGACTATGAGACGAAAAACTATGCAATCTACGTGATTCTCGGATATGATGTGGATGGACAGAAAGATATACTCGGACTCTGGCTGAGCGAATCAGAAAGCAAGCATCAGTGGATGCAGATATTTGATGAGATCAAAAGCCGTGGCGTTGAAGATGTATTGTTCATTTCTATGGATGGCGTAAGCGGCCTTGAAGAAGGAGCGAAAGCAATCTTCCCCAATGTAACAGTCCAGAGATGTATTGTGCATCTTATCCGTAATTCAATCAAATATGTGCCAAACAAAGACTATAAGAAATTTACAGCTCAGTTAAAAAAGGTCTATGGAGCCGCCAGCCTGAAAGCTGCAGAAGCCGAATTTGAGCGCTTTAAGCAGACATGGAGCCAATATCCTGGGGCTATAGATGTATGGGTGCGAAATTGGCAGCATGTAGCTCAATTGTATGATTATGGAAGTGCTGTAAGAAAGATTCTGTATACGACAAATGCAGTTGAAAGCGTTAACTCCAGCTTACGGAAGGTAACAAAAAAAGGGGCTTTTCCAAACGAAAATGCATTGTTTAAGCTGTTGTATTTACGCATAACTGAATTATACAAAAAGTGGAATGGACGACCACTAAATAATTGGGCTCTTGTCCGAAATCAGTTGGATATGGATGAAAAAATCCAAGAACGAATCCGTAAATATGAAAATGGCGGATTGTAAAATCAGCGGAAAAAGTTCCGTACAGGATAATCTGTTTGTCCATGGGACTTTAGTACAATAATCTAATAAAGTTACTGACGATACATAAGGGGAGGTTCCCCTCCCCATAAATTTTTTTCTTAAAACTTACACAAAAAACTTGACAAACCCAAAGATTTACTTCCATGATGTTTATCATAATGGGGACAGTAACAATACTCTTGAGTGTACTGGTATTCTTTTTGATGCAGTTATAAATTGCAAAAGATAATTGCTAATCAGACAAATCCCAGTTTGGACTTTTCTTATAGAGCCTTTCCATGAAGGAGAGGCTCTTTTCATCTGAAATTACTAAGATGACTATTTCAACTATCATCATCTTTTTTAACCTAAAATCAATGCACATATTCTTTCTCTAAATAAGTCCATTACAGCATCTATAAATTCTCCGGCAAATACAATAAACTTCAAAACACCGCCCATACAAGCTAAAAAAGCTGCCTGTATCCAGTCTTGATAACAGAGCACTGTTCCTATAAACAAAACTACAATTCCAAATCCCAATATCTTTTTTGCGATTGCCACCATATGTACTAGTAGTTTCACTCCGACACCTATGATTGAAACAATAAACCACAATGGAATCAATAACACTTTTCCTGACACTTTTAAAATCCCCATATCCATCCTCCTCGCTATCTTGCCAGCCATGGCATATCATGATTTACTTCTGCCCGGTAATACCCACTTATCGTTGAAGGAGCATTGAACAATGCTGCAAGTAAATATTTCTTGATATTCTTGATTTTACTCGTATTTCCTTCCAGACAATGCAGCACATACTCTACATGCGAATAATCCAGCTTCATGAATTTTCCTCTTACCAAAGCTCCTGAATACCAGTTGCTTGCAATCAATACTCTATCACTCCTACACATGACAGTCTCTACAATCAGATCCACTATTTCATCAATCTGATTTTTGTCATGAGGATGACTCACAAGTAGGGCATCATACTCCAGGTTTTCTTTGATCAGAGATTGATACGCATGTAATGTTTCCATCTCATCCTCTTCGGATCCTATCCCATCTGCAGATACGATAGGATTAGATTTATTCTCACTAAGATTAGTATTGTTAATATTAGTATTATTAGAGTTTGAAATGTAAACTTCTTGAAGTTTATTTTCGGGACTTCTTGAAGTTTGTTTTTGGGACTTCTTGAAGTTTGAAATGTAAACTTCTTCTGTCTCTTCTTCCTCTACTGAAGTTTGATTTGTAAACTTCACCATCTTTGGTTTTTCTTTTTTCTGTTCCTCACATTCCTCCTGAATAAATGATTTTACATAGATGATCGTAACCTTTCCAAATCCCTGCCTACGTTTTTCAATCAAACCTATCCCTTTTTCATCATCCAGCTCCTGAAGAGATTTCACCGCTTTATTTCTGCCACAATTCAATAATTCCATGATATCTTCAATGGAAAAATAGATATATGCCCGATTTTCTTCATCAAACCACTGATTCTTAATAGATAAAGACATTCTGTCCAACATCAAACCGTATAAGATCTTCGCATCACTGGAAAGATCCTTGAAACAGTCATTGGTAAATAAAGCTTTGGGTATTCTGTAAAAACTAAACTGGTCTGCTTCTGTTCCATAAAAATATTTAAAATTCATTTTTTTATCCATGTATCTTCCTCCCTTCCTTTCTCTCATAGAAGTCCTTTTTTTAAACTTCTGTATCTCTTCTTTCTTCGGGTTGTCTTATTTTGACAACCCTTATTTCTGTTCTCTTTTCCATTGTTCCAGTAATGTCTCAATCACCTTTTCCATATCCGTTTCCGAATAGTCTTCCGGAAAATATTTTGTAAGCTTCTTTCCTGATAACACCACTTTTCGTTCCGGTGCTTTTACCACTATACAACTATTAAAAATTGAGATCATAAATCCCTGGTTCACTGGTCCTTCTTCCAACTGTTTTCTCAAAGCTGTAATCTGCTTTGGTTTAATAAATCCTGTATCCCGGATATACTCATAAATCCATTTCTGCATTTCCTTATCAATGTAGGAAATATCAACGGCAATGGTAAAATTCAATTTCTTTGCATCTACCATATCTAATAATTCCGGGATTAATTCTGTAAGTCGAATGTAACGCTGAACATTACGAGCACTCTCTCCTACTTGTTCCCCTAACTCTTCTCTTGATTTCTTACCCAACTTGTGGCCATTATGACCACAAGTTAAATCAGCTCTTTTTCCCTGTCTCTTCATCGCATCCAGTTTCATCTTATAAGCAAATGCTTTTTCACTCGGAAGTAACTCTTCTCGTTGAATATTGGCATCTACCATGGCGATTACTGCATCATCATCTGACAGCTCTCTGACAATTGCAGGAATTGTTTCCAAGCCAGCTCTAATAGCCGCGTACATTCTTCGATGACCTGATATCATCTCATATCCATCTTCACCATCGGATCGTAACAAAACTGGTGTCAGTATCCCTTTTGCCTTTACACTCTCCACCAAGTCTGTCATCTTTTCGTCATCCAATACCTTAAATGGATGATCCTTAAAAGCATGAATTTTACTGATATCAATCTCCATTGCCGATTCTTCATTGACTACTCCCAGCAATTCATCAATGCTTGTCAATTTGATTTTTTCTGCGCTTCTACTTTTCATTTTCCAAAACCTCCTGTGTCAGATTTTCATAAGCCATAGATACTTTTCCCTTTGGACAATGACAATAAATACTTTTTCCTTCCGCACTTGCTTCAGCTACCTTAACTGATAGTGGAATGACATTTTCAAAGATAGAAATCTTAGATCCATAAGTTTCTCTCACTCTGGAAGCAATATCTTTGGCGTAATTAGTACGAAAATCCACCATTGTCAAAAGAATTCCCTGTATCGTCAGCTTTCGGTTCAATCTCTTCTTTACCATAGAAATAGTCCTGATCAACTGTTGAAGTCCTTTAACCGGCAGATATGCAGCTTGTACAGGTATCAAAACCGTATCAGAAGCTACTAAAGCATTGATGGTCATCATTCCCAAGCTCGGCATACAATCAATCAAAATATAATCGTATCGTGATCGCATCGTATCAATATATTCCTTCATGATCAGCTCCCTGCTCATTACATTACTCATAGTTACTTCCAAGGCTGATAACTCAATATTGGCCGGTAGGAGATCCACTTGTTCCTCATGATGTAAAATGCCTTCTTCCTCAGCAATTTCCTCGTCATTGATAATATTCATCATAATAGTTGCAAGAGTTGTTCCAATATCATCCGGTTCTACATATCCAAGACTTGCAGTTAAGCTTCCCTGTGGATCCGCATCGATCAATAACACTTTTTTTCCTTGTCTTACCAACCCAACTCCAAGATTTAAAGTCGTTGTACTTTTTGCAACTCCGCCTTTCTGGTTTACTACTGAAATAACTTTACACATACTGTTTTCCTCCATTTATTTCTCCCAATTTTCATTCTGCCAGATTTTCAATAATGCTATAATTTCTCGTTTCATCATTGCCGGTGTATATCTGCTTGGAAAATATTTGTGAAGCTGCTCATTCGTAAAGGCAACTCTCGTAATCTCACCTTTTTTTATCTCACTCATAATTTCCTGCATCTTCTCTAATGTAAGTTGGTTTTCTTTGCTCAATTTTCTAATCCGCTGTGCCTGTGATAAAGACGGAACAGCCTGAGCATAATCCATTGCTTCTAATAGTTGTTTTTGTTCTTCTTCTTTTAATGCTGAAATTTCAACTGCCGGATTAAAAGATATCAATTCATCATCTAATTTCTGTAAGAACTCAGGTATTAGTTTCGTCAATGAAATATATCTTTGTACCTGCTTTGGACTATCTCCACATTCTTCACTGATAATCTCTACTGTTCTCTTTCTTTTTGTTTTGTGGTCAATTTGACCTTTTTTCCTACCTGATTTTCTTTTCAGCACATCATTTTTCATTTTGTAAGCAAAAGCCTTTTCACTGAAACTGATTTTTTCTCTGTGCAGGTTAGAATCCACCATATTCAAAATAGATTCATCTTCTGTCATCACACGGATAATTACTGGTACTTTTCGATACCCCAGTAACTCAGCTGCATGTTTTCTTCTGTGACCGGATATAATCTCATAGACTCCATCTGGCACAGGCCTGACAATCAATGGATTGAGAATTCCGTACTTCTCAATACTTTCTTTTAGCAAATGCATCTCTTTATCATCTTTCACTTGAAAAGGATGATTTTTAAAAGAACAGAGTCTTTCAATCTCAATTTCAATAATCTTCTCATCTTCATTCTTCGGAATAAATTCTTTCGTTACTTCCGTCATCATTTCCTCCTTCTTCGGTCAGACAAAAAAAGCCCGTCTGGATCCGATTATTTTTGAAATCAGTTCCAAACGAGCATCTCGTTTTCTATTAGCTATAGCTAATATATTTCTCTATTGTTTCAGCTAATATATGTTTGCAAATTATATTCTGCAAAGAATTTTTCCTTTGATCTACTGTATTTTACATTCCTAAATCAATGGTGACAACAGATACTTCCCCAAATGTTAGCAATATCTCTGATACAGTCTATTTGCAAAACTCTATTTTTTATTAGCTGCCAGCTAACAATTATTTCATTGTATTAGCTGAAAATCATCCTCAAAGCAATAAAATCATGCATTTTTTTTATCAAAAAAGCGCCCCATTATTTGCATTTCTGCTAATAATCGAACGCTTTTGACTGGCCGTCTCGTATAGGAATCGAACCTATAATTTAGTCTTAGGAGGACCATGTTATATCCATTTAACTAACGAGACAAAATGCCATTTTCCCTTGAAAACACGCGATTTTCCGGCTTTTTGGTAATGGCAACCTTTATTTAATTATCAGCTTTTTTCAAGCTGTTAATTACTATTATTTTTCATGTTGGTGACATCAAAGCACTCACCTATTAGGGTAACACCTTCGTGTCAATTTTTACTCTTCTTAACTAGATTTGAACCCAAAAGTTTTTTCAGGAAGTGATAACCTTGGTTCCTCCTTAGGAGGCGTGTGCTCTATCCAACTGAGCTACTGAGACATCTATCAAAAATATTAAGTTGTATGCAAAATTTAGACTCGAATCATCTACCGCTTAGGAGGACCCTGTTATATCCATTTAACTAACGAGACAAATGCCGCTTTTCCTTGAAAACATTCTGTTTTCAGGATTTTTGTTATGGCAACCTTTATTTTAATTATCAGCTCTTTTGAAGCTGTTAATTACAATTATTTTACTTTTTTAATATTTGTAAATACCTCATCTATTATAACAGTTTCATCTGTCTGCTACAACCGTTTTTCGTATTTTTCTGAAATCATTTTGCTTCCACTATTTTTTCCATGATTTTTATTTTTGTTAGTTTTACGTTAAATTCTGGTTTTTATTTTTGTTAAGTTTTTCTCTCTATTTTAAATCTTTGTCATTTATTTTAAATGACTGTAAGGTCTATTGTATGTGTTTTTTTCAAATGCTACGATAACTATCGGCATGTGACCGTCTTTTACTGTCACGGCATCATACGAATAAAACAGGAACTTTTACAGGAGGTTATTATGAAAAAACGAATCGTTCAATTACAGATCGGCGCTGCGGCGATTGCAGCAATTCTCGGAACGGGAAGCGTTATAAATGCATTTCCGTGTTCCGCCGCTTTGGTCACTGCTTACGCAAAAGAGCAGAATACCGAGGAAAATGTAACCGTAGTCAATGAAAAGACAACATGGAAATATCTTGACAACAACACAGATCCGGCATCCGGGCTGTCCTCGCTCACTGCTTGGACTACTCCTGATTTTAATGACTCTGCATGGAAGTCTGCCGCCGGAAAATTCGGTGCGAAAAGGGGCGCTCTTACATCTTTTAACGGATTTACTCCGACAGTTCTTTTACAGCAATATCAAGATCAAGAAAACAGCAAATGTACTCCGACATTTTTCTTCCGTACAACTTTTAATGCACAAAATATTGATCAGATCACTTCTGTCACAGGAACTCTTTTCCATGACGACGCTGTTGCCGTTTACTTAAACGGACAGTTGATCACTTCAGCCGACATGCCGGATGAAAAGCATGAAAATAATCTTTATTATGCAGGAGTAAGCGCAGGAGCTCCTAAAGAAGCTTCAGTTGTTCTTACAAAAGATCAACTGAAAAGCATCTTAAAAGAGGGATCAAACGTTCTTTCTGTAGAACTTCATCAAGACCGTGAATCCAGTTCTGATATTTACTTTGAATTTCAGAATTTGTCTTTAAACTATAATGAAAATAATACAGACGGCGATAACAGCGGAAGCAATGATGAAAAAGTAACGCAGAAATCTATTTTTCTAACTGTAGGAAACGATACGTCAAGTCAGGGAATTACGTGGTACGCCGACACAGAAACGGCAGAAGAAGTTCAGTATGCGGTAAAAACAGGCGATACATTCCCTGAAAATTACTTAACTGTACCCGCTTCTTCAACAGCTGCAAACGAAAAAGGATTCTATTCTAATCAAGCGGTTCTTACAGGACTTCTTCCTGATAAAGAATATGTGTATCGTGTAAAAAATGGCGATACAATCAGTGATATTTATAGTTTTACTTCCGGAAACAACGACGGTTCTTATGAATTCGCCTTCGTAGGAGATCCTCAGATCGGCGCCGGCAGCACAGACAGCGATATTGAAGGATGGAATGAAACTTTGAAAACTATTTCTTCAAAATTTAACGCCGACTTTCTTCTTTCAGGCGGAGATCAGGTAAACACGGCCTCAAATGAAACACAGTATACAGGATACATAAATGAGTTGTTTACTTCCCTTCCGAGCGCTACGACAATCGGAAACCACGACTCAGGTTCTGCCGCATATAATCAGCATTTTAACCTGCCAAACGAAAGCGCTGATAAAGGACAGACAACTGCCGGAAGCGACTACTGGTTTGTTTACGAAAATACACTTTTCATTAATTTAAACTCCAATGACAGATCCACCGCAGAACATAAAGCATTTATCGAAGAAGCAATCGCTGCAAATCCGAATGTAAAATGGAAAACAGTTGTTTTTCACCATTCTATTTTCTCAACTGCAAGTCATGTTGACGACGGCGATATCATTACAAGACGTAATGAACTTCCTCAAGTTTTCAAAGATCTTGATATTGATGTTGTATTAATGGGACATGATCATGTTTACACAAGAACTTATATGATGGACGGAACAACTCCTGACACAAGTAAAGGAGTTCAGAGCAGCGTTACAAATCCGACAGGAATTCTTTATCTTACCGCAAACTCTGCTTCCGGTAGTAAATACTATGATATCAAAGCTCCGAATGCCGAATATTCCGCTAAGATGGATCAATCTTACAGAAGAACGGTAACAGATATTAAAGTGACAGATACTTCTTACACAATGAAAACTTATTACGCCGATGATCTATCTTTATTAGATGAATTTACAATCTACAAAGCGGATAATACAGCTCTTCTCAATAAGATAAATGAACTTAAAAATATGAATTTATCGGAGTCTGATTATACAAAAGACAGTTGGAAGTCCTTTTCCGATGCTCTTACATCAGCAGAAGAACTGTTAAAAAATTCTGATGCCACACAAGATATGCTGGATGCATCGCTTTTAGATCTTCAGACAGCTTACGAGAATCTTGTCAAAACCGATGATCAAAACGGTAATGATAACAATGGTAATAACAATAACGGCGATAACAATAACGGCAATAACAATAACGGCAATAACAACAACGGCAATAACAACAATGGCAATAACAGCGGCAATAATAATGCCAACAACAATAACAACAGCAGTAATAAAGCAAATACTTCTGCTCCGTCCGCAAAAACCGGCGATATCACCACTTTTGCTCCGATAGCTTTGCTGCTTGCCGCATCACTTTCCGTTATTGCATTTATTACAAAAAGAAGGAGATCTGCTTAAGATCAGATAGGATAAAATGATGTTGAGAAAAATAAAGCAAAACTATATTGTACTGATACTTATTTTCCTCAGTGTCCTCACTATACTTATTCTTCAGAATTTCGGGTTTAAAAGCTATTCTCGATACAGCACAGATACACTCCACTACGACAAAGGTGTCGTAGTGGAGATTTCTAATGAGGACATTGAATATGATAAAGAACTTAAAATTCACCTCGGCAGTCAGGATTTAAAAATAAAAATGTCCGAAGGAATTCAAAAAGGTAAAATTATAGAAGTAACAAATTATCTAACGAAAACACATAATGTTCATGCGAAAATCCATATGCCTCTTATTATCAATATCGATCAGCCTGATAATATTGAGCCATATTATACTGTATACAATTATGACCGCACATTTTCTCTTTTTGCATGTGCCGCCGTTCTTGCAGCCGCGATCTTTTGTATCGGCGGAGGAAAGGGATTAAAATCAATCGCAGGGCTTCTTTATTCTATGCTTCTTATCATTGAATTTCTCCTGCCTGCCGTATTCTCAGGATGGCCGCCGATCGCATCCAGTATCATATGTGCCATACTGTCCACGGCAGTTACTCTTCTTCTGTTAAACGGACAAAGCGGGAAAACATTTTCCGCGATTTTATCTACAATGATTGGAATGTTTTTTGCGCTTATTCTTTTCCTTATCACATCTGCCATGATCCATGTGGACGGATTCAGTTCGGCAGATGCCGAAGGTTTGATTTTAATACATGAAGAAACCGGTCTACAGATTAAAGACGTTCTTTTTGCGGGAGTTGTAATTTCTTCTCTCGGTGCGATCATGGATGTCGGAATGTCTGTCGTTTCATCACTTTACGAAATTTATCACCATAATCCGACTCTTACTGCAAAAGATATTTTCAGATCCGGTATAGAAATAGGAAAAGATATGATCGGAACAATGACGAATACACTGATCCTTGCATTTACAGGCAGTGCATTCATCACATTACTTGTGTTCCTCTCATATCAAGTACAATTTAACCAACTTATCAATTCTAATTATCTCAGCATCGAAATTGCTCAGGGACTATGCGGAACATTCGGAATTGTTCTGACAATTCCAGCCGCTTCTGCAATCTCTGCATTTATGCTGACTCGAAAACAAAAGATGATCCCGTAGTGTGCCTTTCGGCTCTTCCGGCGATTATTCATATTAAAAATTAATATATCCCTGCAGCCATATCGTTCCTTTAAAGCGCCTTCCGATCTCAGGTTCTCCCATCGTCTCGGATACGGGAACACATATATCAAATTGAAGTTCATTTACATTAAGCTTCATCTGATAAACTTCCCTGTTCGTGACGATGTTTTTTCGTCTGCGGACTGCCAGTATCTCTCCCATGATAGAATAAAGATCGCACTCTATTCCATACGGCATAAAATACGTATCCACTATAGAAAATATATCCTCATTTGCAAGTCTTTTTGAAACTTGAGAATACATATCTATATCGTCTAATGTCAGTGTTTCTATCGCGCTCTGATCTCCGTTTCTTGCTGCATTAATGAGCATCTTCCGGTTATCCGAAGCTTCTTTTTCCGACCTTACGCTTTTCTCGTCTTTGCTTACCGGAAGCAATATCATTCCTGATAAAGCAAGCCCGGATAAAGTAACTGACGTCGTCGGATCTGCCGGGAATCCGGCCTGACGTTCTCTCATATATTCGATTCCGTTCTGCACCGTAAATATCAGACTTATTCCGATCTTAGAATCTTCACACATTCCGAGATATTGTTCTTTTTCAATTTTTCTCTCTACGGCAATTTCTGCATATGTGCTTATACCGCTTCCTTCAAAATACGGAAAATAATAATAAGGATCAAAATATTCTCTTTCATCTAATCCGCCGCACAGTGCAATTCCCATACTTTGTCCGTATTCTTTTTTCAGCTCACAGAAATCTTCTCCCGGCTTATAAGAAACTATTGTCTGATGAGTACACTGCTCTTCAACTTCTTCCAACAGCTTTTTTAAGTCTGATCTTGTTTGAATATTATCAAATCCTAACGCTTTTAAATACTTATGCATCTATTTTTCATCTTTCTGTCTTGATTGTTTTCAGATCTTTTTACTCTTATTTTTTCTTGACTTCTATTTTCTCATTTCCGCCCATATACGGTCTGAGAACTTCAGGAATTTTTACCGATCCGTCAGCCTGAAGATTATTTTCCAAAAATGCAATCAGCATTCTCGGCGGAGCGACAACTGTATTATTCAGTGTATGTGCAAAATAGTTTCCGTCTTTACCTTTCACGCGAATACCGAGACGTCTAGCCTGTGCATCTCCGAGATTTGAACAACTTCCTACCTCAAAATATTTTTTCTGACGCGGAGACCACGCTTCTACATCTACAGACTTCACTTTCAAATCTGCAAGATCTCCCGAACAACACTCAAGTGTTCTTACCGGAATATCCATAGAACGGAACAGATCAACTGTATTTTTCCACAATTTTTCATACCACTCCATACTTTCTTCCGGTTTGCAGACAACGATCATTTCCTGTTTTTCAAACTGATGAATACGGTATACTCCTCTTTCTTCGATTCCGTGAGCTCCTTTTTCTTTTCTGAAACAAGGTGAATAACTTGTCAGTGTCTGTGGAAGTTCCTCTTCCGTAAGCTGTGTATTAATAAACTTTCCGATCATAGAATGCTCGCTTGTTCCGATAAGATAAAGATCTTCTCCTTCAATCTTATACATCATCGCATCCATTTCCGCAAAACTCATTACGCCTGTAACAACATTACTTCTAATCATAAACGGAGGTATACAATATGTAAAACCTCTGTTGATCATAAAATCGCGGGCATAAGATATCACTGCCGAATGCAGTCTTGCTATATCTCCCATAAGATAATAAAAACCGTTTCCTGCAACTTTTCTCGCACTGTCAAGATCAATGCCGTTAAACGCTTCCATAATCTCTGTGTGATACGGAATTTCAAAATCAGGAACTACCGGCTCTCCAAAACGCTCGAGTTCTACATTCTCACTGTCATCTTTTCCAATCGGAACAGACGGATCGATAATATTCGGAATGGTCATCATGATTTTCTTGATTTTTTCTTCAACTTCTTTTTCTTCTACAGACAACTCCTCGATTCTTCCTGCGCTTTCACTTACTTTTTTCTTAAGAACTTCTGCTTCTTCAAATTTTTTCTGAGCCATCATTGCTCCGATTTCTTTTGAAGATTTATTCTTTTCTGCACGAAGAGCTTCTACTTCCTGCTTTATCTCTCTGTTTCTTAAGTCTAATTCAATTACTTCATCAACAAGAGGAAGTTTTTCATCCTGAAATTTATTTTTAATATTTTGTTTTACGATTTCTGGGTTACTTCTTAAAAATTTAATATCTAACATAACATATACTCCTTTTTCTTCTTTACTCTTTTCCTAATTAAAATTCACATTTTATTATTGCTAAAACTTATATCTTTTCTTTATGATCACACTTTTCTATACGGTTATTCTTCCATATCTCTCAAATCATATTTTTCTTGATACACCGCTTTTTCCAGACATTCTTTTTCTTCGGATGATAACTCAATATAGCTTTCACCGTTTACAACTTCTTTTATATAAGTGTAACAGCCTTCTCTGCTGTGCATTGCATTGAAGATCCATCCGTTATTGTTTTCATCCAGCATTGTAAGTGCAAAACTCAATTCTCCGCCCATTTCGTGAAAAGCATCGTATTTGACAATTCCGACCTTCTGATAATGTGTTTTCATTTTTTCCGAAATTTCTTTTACTTCTTTTTCATTTGCTCTCACAAGTTCTGCGATTTCATCCAGTTCATCAAATTTGCCGAAAATACTTTTTTCAAGATTTTTTCCGTTTTTTCCACGCATAAATGTTACATAACTTTTCTGTAAACGTCTATATTTTGTATTCAGCATCACATACAATACGATCATTACAATTTGTATGATAAACATAACGACAAACAGATAAAACGGATCTACTCCCCAACTATCCAATATACCTTTCATTTCTTTTCATCTCCCCATATTTTATGACTTTTGCTTCATCTTTTTTCTATACGTTCTTCCTTTTCACATTTCTATTTCTTCTATTTTGATTGAATAGACATGATCAAATCATAGATTCTTTCAAGTTCTTCCTCTGAATAATATTCTATCTCAATCTTTCCCTTTCCATTCGCTTTTGGGTTAACACTCACTTTTGTTCCTATTATATTTTTCAAGTGTTCTTCGAGATTATCGTACACAAACATGTGTTCTTGTTTTTGTACTTTTACTTCTTTTTTGGGATTTTTTAAAGCTTTTACAAGTTTTTCAGTTTCCCGAACGCTTAATTTTTCATCAAATATCTTGTTTGCCAATATATACTGCTGTTCTTCATCGTCAAGCGCCAACAAAGCTCTTGCATGTCCTGTACTGATCATATCATCAACTATCATCTGCTGTACACGCTCACTTAGTTTAAGCAGCCGCATGGAATTCGTTACCGCTGTCCGGCTTTTTGAAACCCGCTCTGCAACTTCATCTTGTTTTAAATCAAATTCCTCTAGCAGACGTTTATATGCCATTGCTTCCTCGATCGGATTCAAATTTTCCCTCTGAATATTTTCAATAAGAGAAATTTCAACAATCTCCTGATCCGTATAGTTTTTCACAATAATCGGAACATCTTTAATTCCCGCAAGCTTTGCAGCTCTCCATCTTCTCTCACCCGCTATGATTTCATAATAATCTTTCTTTTTTTGAACAAGAAGCGGCTGTAATATTCCAAATTGCCTGATAGAATCTGCCAATTCCATAAGCGAATCTTCATCAAATTCTTTTCTTGGCTGTTCTCTGTTCGGTTCAACTTCATTTATTTTTACTAATATTTCCCCGGATCCAACATTTTTTTCTTGTTTTTCTTTACTTACTTTCTGCTGAGATGCTGATTCTTCCTTCACAGTCTTATTCGGGATAAGACTATCCAATCCTTTTCCAAGACCATTTCTTTTCCCTGCCATAATCACTCTTCTCCTTTATGAATAACTTCTTCTGCCAACAGCATATAACTCGTAGCTCCTGTTGACTTCGGATCATAAAGATTGATCGGCATTCCATAACTAGGAGCTTCCGCTAATCTAATATTTCTCGGAATAATTGTCTTATAAATATTCTGATTCAAATTATCCTTAACGTTTTCCACAACTTGTAGGGAAAGATTCGTTCTTGCATCATACATTGTAAATACGACGCCTTCTATCTCAAGATTCGGATTCAATCTCTCCTGTACAAGTTCAATCGTATGTATCAACTGACTCAGTCCTTCCAATGCATAATATTCGCATTGTATAGGCACTATTATAGAATCAGCCGTTGTCATTGCATTTATTGTAAGCATGCTCAATGCAGGCGGACAATCAATTACAACAAAATCATATTCATCTTTTACTTTTTCCACTTCAGTTTTTAATATATATTCCTTATTTTCAACACCGATCAATTCAATCTCTGCCGCCGAAAGGTTTATATTAGAAGGAAGAACGTCAAGATTTTCAAGTGCATCTTTACATATACACTCTTCAATTCCCGCATTTCCTATTATCAGATCATAAACTGTTTTTTCAGCTTCGTCTTTATCAACACCTAAACCACTTGTCATATTTCCTTGTGGATCCATATCAAGAGCAAGAACTTTTTTCCCTTTACTTGCAAGAGCAGCCGATAGATTTATAGAAGTTGTTGTCTTACCTACCCCGCCTTTTTGGTTGGCAATAGCTATTATTCTCCCCATTTTTGCCTCCTCATATGCGTTCTTTTAACATATTTTATATAATATTGCTTCATATTCCAAGACGCTCGCAATAAGAACACTGATGTTTTCACAATCTAAATTCCTTATGTTCGCGTATTTTATATTATACCACTTTTCAAATTATTAATCTATAACTTTTGAATGTTTCACGTGAAACATTTTATTAACTTTTCACGTTTTTATCTTTTAAAATAACCTTTTATATCTACCATTACTAACAAAAAATCATTTTCTATTTTTGACTTTTTTATTTCTGCTTCTGCTTTTTATTACAATAAAATGTTTCACGTGAAACATTTTATAAATCATTTCTATTATCTCTTAAAATATTCTTATTATTTCTTTCATTCTTGAATTGATAAATTCAGTGTAGTATAATAATTAAATAAAGTATTGAAAGATGGTGAAATCCTATGGATAAGAATAAGTTATTAAAGAGAATTGCTGTTTTTACAGGTGTTTCTTTAACGGCAATGCATGTTTTTAACAGAATCTCTACATATATTGCTACTGCTGATAATCTTCTTGGTGCAGATGATTATAACGTCTATGATTGGAAATACGGAAAAATTTCTTATAAAAAGAAAGGGGCAGGAACGCCTCTTCTTCTTATACACAATTTTAATGTTTTCTCATCTTCTCATGAATGGAATAAGATCATAGATCACTTTTCAGCAACAAACACTGTATATTCTATTGATTTGCTTGGATGTGGTTGTTCTGAACGTCCGATCTTAACATATACTAACTTTTTATATGTGCAGCTGCTTACCGATTTTATCAAAAATGTAATAGGTGAAAAAACAGACGTCATTGTTTCGCGGGACTCCTCTCCTTTTGTTTTAATGACATGTGCAAATGACGACACCTTAATCGATCGTATTATAATGATAAATCCTCAAAGCTTAGTTTCACTTGCAAAAGTTCCTTCTAAGCAGAGCAAATTATTAAAAAACATACTATATATGCCTGTTATAGGTACTTTTATATATAACATAAAAACAAGAAAATCCATTATATACGAGAGATTTACTTCCGCATATTTCTACAATCAAAACAAAGTAAATGAAAAAGATATATTAGGATGTTTTGAATCATCGCACAGAAATAAATCTCATTCAAAATATGTATACGCCTGTCAGAAATTGGGTTATACAAATGCAAATATTTCTTTTTGTCTGGGCAAATTAAAAAATAAAATTACAATTATTATAGGAAATGATAATCCTGAAAATATTCTTTCCGCAAACCAATATCAAAATCAAATTCCGGAGATAGAAATCATCGGAATAGATCATGCTAAAATGCTTCCTCATGTGGAAAAATCGGATGAATTTATTGAAATAGTAAAACCTCTCTTAGAGAAATAGCTTATCAATATATGACATTCATAAATTTATCTTTTTAAATTCATTTTATAGAATACTTTTTTAAATTTAAATTTTAATAAATAAAAACGCCGTATTCCGGCGTTTTTATTTATTCCTCAATTATACTTATTCACATTTTTTAGTTATATATGCTCACTTTTAGTTATATATTCTCTCTTTTTCTTGTATTTCCGTTTTTATAATATTTTTATGCGCAACCTTTATATGCCGACATGTTATAACGGCTCTCTTGAAGGCATTCCGGCCTTCCTCGGATATTTTGCCGGTGTAATTTTAATCTTTTTAATATTTACAAGCGCCCTTCCCATATCTGTTTCCGGTAATAAAAATTTGTCTGTTTTTTCGATTTTTCCGCCAAGTATATTCACTGCCTTTTCTGCCTGTTGAATTTCTTCATCAGATGAACCGCTTTTATATGAAACAAAATATCCGTTTCTTTTTACAAAAGGAATACAATACTCACTCAAAGTTGATAAATTTGCAACAGCTCTCGATACGCAAAGATCAAACTGTTCTCTGTATTCCTTTCTTTTCGCATAATCTTCCGCTCTTCCGTGAAGTGTTTCGACGTCTGCAAGATCTAATTCTTCTATAACTGCATTTAAGAATTTTATTCTTTTATTTAATGAATCAAGCAAAACAACGTGAATATGCGGAAACGCTATCTTTATCGGAAGTCCGGGAAAACCTGCTCCTGTTCCTATATCTATTACCGCATCTATCTTATTCATATCTATATTTCTTACAAGCGTCAGACTATCTGTAAAATGTTTCAGATTTACCTCGTCATAATCGGTAATTCCTGTCAGATTCATTACATTATTCCATTCTACGAGCATTTCATAATAGCGATCAAACTGCTCTTTCTGATGTTCTGTAAGATTAATATTCAATTTTTCAAGTTCTTCTTCAAACTTACTTTTTTCTGCCATCATCTTTTCCTCTTTTAACTGTTCCACTTTTCAACCTTGTTCTATTTGTAATAGAACAAGGTTTTTAATAATAATACTTCATACAAATATAAAATCTATTTTATATTTTATTCTCTATCTACATTCTAAATACTTCTCATCTGCTTCCTAAATAAACAAGAAGAACCGATACATCTGCCGGAGATACTCCTGATATTCTGGATGCCTGTCCTATCGATGCAGGACGGATCTGATTTAATTTCTGTTTTGCTTCTATACGGAGACTTTTTATTTCATCATAATTTATATCTTCCGGTATCTTTTTATTTTCCAATTTTTTAAATTGTTCCACTTGACGCATCTGACGTTTTATATACCCGTCGTATTTAATGTTAATATCAACCTGCTGTGCCACGTCTTCGGGAAGATTTTTTCTGTTTTTGTCTATCGGAGCAAGTTTTTCATACGATAATTCAGGTCTTCTGATCAGTTCCGCAAGAGTTGTTCCTGATGTTAACGGGGTGCTTTCATATGTTTTTAACAGATTCTGAACTTCTTCCGACGTTCCGATATTTACCCGTTCCACCCGATGTATTTCTTCTTCGATCAACCGTTCTTTTTCAAGCAGTTTCTCGTATCTTTCTTCGCTGATAAGGCCTATCTCATATCCTAATTTTGTTAATCTTTGGTCTGCATTATCCTGTCTGAGCAAAAGTCTGTACTCTGCTCTTGACGTCATCATCCGATATGGCTCGCGACTCTCTTTTGTAACGAGATCATCGATTAAAACACCTATATACCCCTGTGATCTGTCAATGACAATTCCTTCTTTTCCCTGCAATTTTCTTGCCGCATTAATTCCGGCTACGATTCCCTGTGCCGCAGCTTCTTCATATCCCGAACTTCCGTTAAACTGCCCGCCGCTGAATAATCCTTCTATATTTTTAAATTCCAACGTACTTTTTAACTGCCTTGCATCTATACAATCATACTCGATCGCATATGCATTTCTTACGATCTTTGCATGTTCCAAACCCGGAACACTTCTATACATTGCATACTGAACGTCTTCCGGTAATGAACTCGACATTCCGCCGACATACATTTCATTTGTATGGATTCCTTCCGGCTCAATAAAGACCTGATGTCTGTTTTTATCTGGGAATTTTACTACTTTATCTTCTATCGACGGACAATATCTCGGTCCTGTTCCTTCAATCGCACCGGAAAACAGCGGCGATCTGTCCAGATTTTCCCGAATGATTTCGTGCGTCGTTTCGTTTGTATATGTAAGCCAGCATGACACTTGATCGATCTGAACGTCTTCCGGATCTGTCGTAAAAGAAAAAGGCACGACTCTTTCATCACCTTTTTGTTCTTCCATCTTTGTAAAATCGATTGAGTTTTTATCAATTCTTGCAGGAGTTCCCGTTTTAAATCTATACATCTTAATTCCAAGTGATTTCAAACTGTCGGTAAGATAATTTGCGCTCTGCAGCCCGTTAGGACCTGTCTGCGTACTTATTTCTCCGTAAATGCAGCGGGCTTTTAAATATGTGCCTGTACACAAAATAACGGCTTTACACGGATATATAGCCCCCGAATATGTCTGAACCCCTTTTATTTTCCGAATTCCAGATTCATTCGGATCGTCTGCTATAATATCTGTCACTTCCATCTGACGGATATCAAGATTGTCCTGTTCTTCCAAAACCCTCCGCATCTCTTTGCTATAGTCGGATTTATCTGCCTGTGCACGAAGAGAGTGAACTGCCGGACCTTTTGACTGATTTAACATTTTCGACTGTATAAATGTCTTGTCGATCACCTTTCCCATTTCTCCGCCGAGGGCATCGATTTCTTTTACAAGATGTCCTTTTGAACTTCCCCCTATATTCGGATTACACGGCATCAATGCAATACTGTCTACACTTACCGTAAACATTACCGTTTTAAATCCTAACCGGGCGCACGCCAGCGCTGCTTCACATCCTGCGTGTCCCGCTCCTACAACCGCAATATCATATTGATCTTTATTTTCCCATACAGAATTTGCTGAATATTTCATTTATCAAGTCTTCTCCTACTGAATTTCCCGTAATATACCCGAGACTTTCATACGCATCCATCAAATCGATCGAATAAAAATCTTCCGGCATATTATCATCGATACTTCTTATTACCTTTTTCATACTTTCGAGAGCTTCCAACAGAGCGTTTTTCTGACGAACATTTGATATATACACTTGATCATTAAATGAAATGTCGCCTTTTAAAAACATCTCTTTCACTTTATCTTCCAGGTCTTTGATTCCTCTTTCTTCTTTTGCAGATATTGAGATGATCGGAATATTTGAAACTTTTTCTTTTATATGTTCTGCCGAAATCACAGTGTCGATATCTGATTTATTTAATAAAACAATCGACTTTTTGTCACTGATCATATTAATGATCTTCTCATCATTTTCATCCAGACTTCTCGATGCATCGACTACATAAATGATCAGATCTGCTGTCTCTGCATATTCTAACGCTTTATCTACGCCGATTTTTTCAATCAGATCTTCTGTCTGGCGGATTCCTGCCGTATCGACAACATTTAAGTTGAGTCCGCCTAATTTGATCGTCTCTTCTAATACATCTCTCGTTGTTCCTTCTATATCTGTTACGATTGCTCTCTCATGTCCTGCAAGAACATTCAAAAGTGACGATTTTCCTGCGTTCGGTTTTCCGACAATCACCGTTTTGATTCCTTCTTTTATCACGCGACCGTCATCTGCCGAATGAATCAGTCGTTCCAATTCCTGAATAATCTCTTCCGCCGAACTGCGCAAAGTATCGGAATATCCATCTACGCTGATATGCTCCGGATCATCAAGCGCTGTCTCTATAAATGCCGTATGATAAATAATTTTTTCTCTTATATCATTAATCTTCTTTTTTACGCTTCCTTTTAGCTGGCTGACAGAACTTTGAAGTGCATATTCGTTTTCGGAATTGATTACATCTATAACCGCTTCAGCCTGTGAAAGATCCATCTTTCCGTTTAAAAATGCCCTCTTTGTAAATTCTCCCGGTTCGGCAGGACTTGCCCCGTTTTTTAACACGAGTTCCAACACTTTTTTTACAACAAATGTTCCGCCGTGACAATTTATCTCCACGGTATCTTCTCCTGTAAATGTTCCGGGAGCTTTCATCACAGTTACAAGAACCTCGTCTATTACTTCTTCCGATTTCTTTTCTGCCGAAGATATTTCTCTGTCTACAATATATCCATAATTTATCGTATGGCTTTTTACTTCACAAAGCTTTTTCTTACCTCTGTAAATACGGTCTGCAACTAAAACAGCTTCCTCTCCGCTGATTCTCACAATTCCTATTCCCGAGTTTGTCATTCCGGTCGATATGGCTGCGATTGTTTCTTTTCTCATTTTATCCCGTTCTCCCGATTTCTTAATTTAATACTTAACTTCCCGCAAACTAAAAATAAAGCATTACATTTTATTTTAGATTGAAAGTTCCCATTCGTCAACTTAAAACATTTCCGTAAACGTCAGCTTATTTATCCACTTATTTATTCACAAAAAAACGCCTGACGTTTCACGATATCCGCAAACTATCAGACGTCTTTTATTTTATTTAATTATCTTTTTAATGTAACTACAACTTTTCTGTACGGCTCTTCACCTTCACTGTGTGTCGTTACATATGGATCTGACTGCAGTGTGGAATGAATAATCCTTCTTTCATACGGGTTCATCGGCTCAAGTATAACAGGTCTTCTGTTCCTTTTTACCTTATGTGCAATATTTTTCGCAAGATGTTTTAATGTCTCTTCTCTTCTTGCACGATAATTTTCTGTATCGAGTTTCACTCTTACATAACCTGACTGATGTTTGTTTGCAACGCGGTTTGCAAGATATTGAAGGGAATCAAGAGTTTGTCCTCTCTTACCGATAAGAATTCCCATATTCTCACCTTTCATATCAACATAAAGAGCTCCGTCTTTGTCGATTGACGATGTGATCTCAACATCCATATCCATCGCTTTTAATGTGTCTTTTACAAACTGCTCTACATATCTGATCGTCTCATCTTCTACTTTTGCAAGAAGCTCTTTTTCTTTTACAGATACCGGCTCTGACTTTTCTTCTTTTGCATTTGCTGAAGCTTCTTCTTTTTCTGTCTTTTCTTCCCGCACAGCTTCTTCCTTTTTCGCTGCTTCTTCTGCCTGATGTTCTTTTACATCATCTTCTTTTACAAAATACTCTTTTACGGGATTCTCTCTTATTGTTTCTTCGACAGCTTTCAGAAACTCTTCTTCTTCTTTATCTTCTTTTTTCCACGCTTCGATCACAGCCTGTTTCATACCGATTCCAAGAAAACCTGCGCTTCCTTTTTCAATGACATTATATTCAAGTCTGTCGCTTGTAACACCTAATTGAATCAACGCTTCTGTAATCGCATCGTCCAAAGTTTTCGCAGATACTCTGATACTACCTTTCATACCATTCATTCCTTTCCCGCAAACAGTTTACTTCTTCTTTTTATTATCCTGCTTCTCCGGAATCACTTCTTCTGTTTTTACACCGCTGTTATATTTATTTACAAGATTTGCCTTTGATGTAAGACTTCCGGGTTTTGCATTTTTCGCAAGTTCCTGTGCTTTTCTGATCTTTTCTTCTTTTTCGGCATCGATTGCTCTTCCCTTTGCCTTAGAAGAAGATGTTCCTACGTTCCGGGTACTTGTTGTTGCCATCTTATTGATTTCTTCTGCCGAAGTACCTTTTTTCTCGCGTTTCTTTTTCGCTTTTTCCTGATTTTCTTTTATAATATCATCAATACTCTTTTTCGACAAATATTTATTTACCGCAAGCTGCTGAACGCTTCGTACAGCAGCGCTGGCTACCCAGTATAAACCAAGTCCTGCCGGGAGTGTAAAACCGAATACAACAGAGATCAACGGCATTGTATAAGTCATTGTCTTCATGGAAGCTGCCATCGGATTATCATCACTCATTGCCGCTCCACCTGCGCCTGCCTGTGAAAGTTTCACGCTGATAAACTGTGTCAAACCTGCAAGTACCGGAATCAGTACTGCGATAATAACTCCTGCGATCGAAGCCGCCGCCAAAGCATCTGTAAGAAGATTCCACGGATGTGCTCCTATATCGACTCCCAAAAAGTTATTCAGATGAGAAACTTCTGACATAGTATTATTTACAACGCTTTCAAGTTTCGGCATCTTATCGACCAGCTCATTCCATGTGGAACTTTGGAATTTATACATCACTTCGATCATATTGCCCGCTTTAGTATAATCTAATGATTCAGCTCCCGGAACAAGACCTGTCGCAAGAGATGACATAATCTTCTCATATCCTGTTGTTGCCTGGATTTTCTCAACAAGAGGTATATATACGTTTCTTACTTTTGTAACATATTCCGGAATATTTTGTACTACCGGATAAAGTCCGAACAGGAATACGAGCTGCAATAATGAAGGAAGACATCCGCTTGACATCTTCAGACCATATTTATCGTAAACCATATTCATCTCTTCCTGCTGTTTCAGCATGGAAGCCTGATCCTTTTTATTTGCATATCTTTTCTGGATCTTCTGAATCTCCGGCTGCATTACTGCCGACATCTTTGTAAACTTCTGCTGTTTGATCGTAAGCGGAAGAAGAAGCGTATATACGATAATCGTAAATACGATAATCGCCACACCGATATTTTCAATTCCGATTGCGCTCAACGCGTTGTAGATTCCGTTCATGACCTGACCTAACAGCCATGATACTTGCTTAATGATCGGCCAGTCATAAATTCCTGCAGCCGACATTACAAAAATTTCCATTACTTGTCCTCCTTAAGGTACCGGATCATACCCGCCTTTTGAAAACGGATTGCAGCGCAGGATTCTCCAGACGGTCAGTGCACCGCCTTTAACCGCACCGTATTTTTCTATCGCCTCGATCCCATACTGGGAACATGTGGGATAATACTTACATGTGCTGTATCCTTTCATACCGGATAAATACTTTCTGTAAAACCGGATCAGCCATAACATCACCTGCTTCATCCGCGCCACTTCCTTTTAATTATTTATATATTTTATGAAGCTTTCCGAGGTGGATCAGTGCGCTCTCAATCTCATGATAATTTCTTCCTTTGGCACTTGTTCTTGCAATTACAACTATATCTATTCCACAACGGAAATGTTCTTCCGACAGTCTGTAACTCTCTCTTATCAGTCTGGTCAGATGATGTCTGACAACACTGTTTCCGACTTTTTTACTTACCGATATCCCTATTCGGTTTTCCTGAAGTCCATTTTCTAAAATGTACATAACAAGATAACTGTTTGCAAAAGACGTTCCCTTTTTATAAACATTCTGAAAATCTCTGTTTTTCTTTAAAGACTGGGAAAATTTCATTCAAAACCTCTTCTTCAGTCTGTCCTGACTGCTTAATAAAAATAAATAGAAGAAAAGGCCACATATATGCGGCCTAAGCTGATAACTGTTTTCTTCCTTTTGCTCTTCTGGCAGCTAATACTTTTCTTCCGCCCGGTGTGCTCATTCTTGCTCTGAATCCGTGAACTTTAGATCTGGATCTTTTTTTCGGCTGAAATGTCATTTTCATATCAAATACACCTCCTCTTTTCTGATATACCTTATAATAAAGTATTCACAATAATTAACGTTTTTTTTCCGCGCTTTTATCAAATTTAACCTTTTCTTATTATAATTTGAAAAAACACTGCTCTTAATTATAGTAAGAAACCTGCTATAAGTCAAGCAAAATCAAGGGTTTCATAGAAATATTTTGCAATAACGCTACTATAATAAGCATACATCACAGTTTTACAAATAACAAAAGCTGAATTGTTAAAATAATGCAAGTTATTTTGACTTTTCCAAAAGTTATTCACAGAATGGGGAAAATTTTCGTTTTTTATGTGGATAACTTGTTAAAAACTTTGGGATAAGCTGTGAATAAAACAATTTTTTTCAAAAAAACGTCTATATTACGCAGATTATTGTTGTGAATAAAGTTATACACATTATTTCTCATTGCCTAAGAACCGCTTTTGATGTAAAATGTAATAGAGAGATTCTGCCTTTATATCTCTCTATTCTATTGATTAGGAGTTACTTTTGATGAATATTGTAGAACAAAACTGGGATTTGATATTAAATAAGATGAAACTTGAATACTGCTCATCTAATATTTCTTATACTACTTGGATTGCGCCTTTGACAGTTTATGAAGTAAAGGACAATACCGTTTATATTCTCGTCCAACTAAGGGCAAGCCTTGAACATATCGAAGAAAAATATCTTCTTCCTTTTAAAGTCTGCATTGCGGAAGTAACCGGAATTGAATTTGAAGTTGCTTTTGTTACAGACAATGAAGCGGTTATTCAGGAAAAAAAGGAAAATATTATTAAGAAAAACCGTGTTAACGCGATTTATGAAAAAGCGAACCTGAATCCAAAATATACATTTGATACTTTCGTAGTCGGAAGTAACAACAATTTCGCGCATGCCGCTTCACTTGCAGTTGCGGAATCACCCGGAGAGATTTACAATCCTCTCTTTATATACGGAGGCGTCGGATTAGGTAAAACTCATCTTATGCATTCCGTCGCTCATTTTATACTTGCAAACGATCCGTCTAAAAAAGTATTGTACGTTACAAGTGAAACTTTCACGAATGAATTGATCGACGCTTTGAAAGCCGGTAAAACGGGAAGTGAACTTGCCATGACAAAATTCCGTGAAAAGTACAGAAATAACGACGTTCTTTTAATCGACGATATTCAGTTTATAATAGGAAAAGAAAGTACACAGGAAGAATTCTTCCATACTTTTAATCATCTTCATGTATCGGGAAAACAGATTATCATATCAAGTGATAAACCCCCGAAAGATATCGAGACACTTGAAGCCCGTCTTAGGACAAGATTTGAGTGGGGACTTATTGCCGATATCTCGTCGCCTGATTATGAGACAAGAATGGCAATTCTAAGAAAAAAAGAAGAACTTGACGGACTTGAAAAATACCATATTCCGGACGATGTTATGCAATATATTGCCAATAATATCAAATCGAATATTCGTGAATTGGAAGGCTCTCTTAATAAGCTGATCGCTCTTTCTAACCTTGAAAATAAAAAGATCGATATCCCGCTTGCGGCGGAGGCGTTAAAGGATATGATCTCTCCGGATAATAACCGAGAGGTGACGCCTGAACTTATCATTGATATTGTATCTGAACACTTTAATATTCCGATTTCAGAGTTAAAAGGAAAGAAGCGAAATGCAGAAATCGTCCTTCCAAGACAGATCATCATGTATCTTTGCCGTACTCTGACGGATACGCCTCTTAAGGCGATTGGCGCTATCTTAGGCGGAAAAGACCATGCTTCTGTCAATCACGGCGTTAAGAAGATCGAAAACGAATTAAAAACCGATGAAGCTCTTAATAATACCGTCAACATTATAAAAAAGAAGATAAATCCGATATAATTGTGGATAACTATGTAGATTACTTCTTAAAAACTATGGGAAAAGATGTGAATAACATAATATCGACCTGAAGAGGTTCAGATTTATACCCACACTTTCCTCATCGTTTCAACTCGAATCCCACACAGTTATCACAAGCAGAAAACCTTGATTTTTCAAGGGGTTGAGATGGTTTTCAACTTATTCACAGCCTCTAATACGACGAATGCGGAATTGATTTTATATAAATCTATATTATTTCGTGCGCGTCTGACTTTTCCACACAGATCGAAAGGAGTTACTTTTTTATGAAAATCATATGCACAAAACAGAATCTGGCAAAAGGAGTGAGTATCGTTTCCAAAGCTGTTCCGTCAAAAACAACGATGCCAATTCTCGAATGTATTTTAATAGACGCATCTACAGACGTCATTAAACTTACAGCTAACGATATGGAACTTGGAATCGAAACGTCTATAGATGGAGAGATCATTGAAAGAGGTATTTTGGCTCTTAACGCAAAAATATTTGCAGAGATCGTCAGGAAACTTCCCGACAACGAAATTATCATAGATACACAAGGCGATAATCAGGCGCTTATCACAGGTGGAAAAGCAAAATTTAAAATCGCATCACTTCCGGGAGATGAATTTTCTTATCTTCCGAACATTGAGAAAGATGATTTTATAACAGTGTCGGAGTTTACACTAAAAGAAGTAATCCGTCAGACGATCTTTTCGATCGCCGACAGCGATACGAATAAAATGATGACAGGAGAACTTTTTGAAATCGAAGATAATATTTTGAAAGTCGTATCACTTGACGGTCATAGAATTTCAATCAGAAAAATAGAACTGAAAGATTCTTATGCGCCTAAAAAGGTAATCGTTCCCGGAAAAACACTTCAGGAAATCAGTAAGATCATAGGCGGGGAAGCAGAAGCCGATGTAGATATTTCATTTACGAAAAATCATATCGTATTTGAATTCGACAGGACGATCGTAGTATCAAGACTGATAGAAGGAGAATATTTCCGTATAGATCAGATGCTCTCAAGCGATTATGAAACGAAAGTAAAAATAAATAAAAGAGAGCTTCTTGAATGTATCGACCGCGCTACCTTGCTTATCAAAGAAGGAGACAAAAAACCGCTTATTATCGATATCAGAGACGAATCAATGGAATTTAAAATAAAATCACAGGTCGGTTCAATGGATGAAGATATTATGTGTATCAAAGAAGGCAAAGACCTTCTTATCGGATTTAATCCGAAGTTTTTGATCGAGGCGCTCCGAGTGATCGAAGATGAAGAAGTAGATCTTTATTTCATGAATGCAAAGGCGCCGTGTTTCATAAAAGACGAGGCACAAAGTTATATTTATCTTATTCTTCCTGTAAATTTTAACGCAGCAGTATAAAAGGAGTAAAATATGGAATTTTTTCATTTGAGAGCCGGAGAAGAATTTATCCGGCTCGGACAGGTTTTAAAAGCAGCCGGATTTGTTGAGAACGGCGGGCAGGCAAAAGAAGTAATACAAGACGGATTTGTCAGTGTAAACGGAGAAGTTGAGACGAGAAGAGGTCGTAAACTGTATCCGAACGACGTTGTATCTTACGAAGAAAATGAGTTGACGGTCAAACAATAAAGGGTGAATCCGAACATTGAAAAAAATGTAAAAAGCGTGTAAAATAAATTAGATGGGAAAGTTATGGTTATCAAATCTTTGAAGCTTAAAAATTACAGAAATTATGATCTTCTTGATCTGAAATTTGATCCGAAGACAAATATTCTGTATGGTGATAATGCTCAGGGAAAAACGAATATACTGGAAGCTTTATATTTATCGGGCACAACAAAGTCTCACAGGGGAACGAAAGACAGAGATGTCATTCAATTCGGGTATGATGAGTCACATATAGAGACGATCATTGAGAAAAGGAACATAGATTTTCAGATAGACATGCATCTTAAGAAAAACAGTCCAAAAGGGATTGCCATCGATAAAGTTCCGATCAGAAGAGCAGGTGAACTTTTCGGGATTGTTCATTTTGTGTTCTTTTCACCGGAAGACCTGAACATCATAAAAGAAGGACCGGCAGGGAGAAGAAGATTTATTGATCTGGAACTTTCACAGCTCGATAAAATTTATCTCAATAATCTTTCTAACTATAATCGAATCATTAATCAGAGAAATTCCTTGTTAAAAGATATATACGGACAGAGAAATCTGATAGAGACATTAGATATATGGGACATGCAGCTTGCGGAATATGGAAAAAAAATATTAGAGCGGCGTAAACAGTTTATAAAACAGGTCAATGATATTATTGCCGATATTCATTACAAGCTGACGGGAGGAAAAGAGCGGATCACATTGACATATGAGAGCAGTCTCGGAAATATAACGTTTGAAACTGCTTTGAGCAAATATAGGGAACGTGATCTGCGAATGAAGAGTACGACAGTCGGTCCGCACAGAGACGATATCTGTTTTACGACAGATGCGGGACTGGATATTCGGAAATTCGGTTCGCAGGGACAGCAAAGAACAGCGGCTTTATCGCTGAAATTATCTGAAATTGAACTTGTAAAAGAAGAATTAAATGATACGCCTATCCTGCTTCTTGACGATGTATTGTCTGAACTGGACAAACATCGGCAAAACTATTTATTGGATAGTATCGATAATATACAGACGATCATAACATGCACAGGGCTGGATGAGTTTGTCAATCACAGATTTTCTATTAACAAGATATTTCACATAAAGAACGGACATGCAGTAAATGCAAATTAGGAGGGTATTACATGGGTGCATCAAGTACAGAATTTGACGCGGAATATGGAGCGGATCAGATCCAGATACTGGAAGGTCTGGAAGCCGTAAGGAAAAGGCCCGGTATGTATATCGGCAGCACTTCTACGAGAGGACTTCACCATCTTGTATATGAGATCGTGGATAATTCCGTAGACGAAGCTCTGGCGGGATATTGCGATGAAATACAAGTAAATATTAACAAAGATAATTCTGTTACAGTGTGTGATAACGGAAGAGGTATTCCGGTCGGTATTAATCACAAAGCGGGACTTCCGGCAGTTGAAGTTGTATTTACTGTACTTCATGCAGGAGGAAAATTCGGCGGAGGAGGATACAAAGTATCCGGAGGACTTCACGGAGTAGGTGCATCTGTAGTAAACGCACTTTCGGAATGGCTTGAAGTAGAAATATATCATGACGGTCAGATATACAAGCAACGTTATGAAAGAGGAAAAGTTGTATATAAATTAAAAGTGGTCGGCGAATGTGAACCTGATCGCACAGGAACGACGGTTACGTTTTTCCCGGATGCAGAAATATTTGACGATACGGTGTTTGATTATGATACGTTGAAACAGCGTTTCAGGGAAATGGCGTTTTTAACAAAAGGTCTGAAGATTGTATTAAGAGACTGGAGAGGCGAAGAATTACGAGAGCATACGTTCCACTATGAAGGCGGAATCAAAGAGTTTGTCACATATTTGAATAAAAGTAAAACTCCGCTTTACGAGCAGATCATTTACTGTGAAGGGATGAAAGACGGCGTTGCAGTGGAAATTGCGATGCAGCATAACGATTCTTACAGTGAAAATACTTATGGTTTTGTAAATAATATTACAACGCCGGAGGGCGGAACTCATATCGAGGGATTCAGAGGCGCTCTTACAAAGACGTTTAATGATTATGCAAGGAAAAATAAACTGCTTAAAGATAGCGAACCGAATCTTTCCGGAGACGATATCAGAGAAGGGCTTACTGCAATCGTAAGCGTGAAGATCGAAGATCCTCAATTTGAAGGTCAGACGAAACAAAAGCTTGGAAACAGCGAGGCAAGAGGTGCGGTAAACAGTATTCTGTCTACTCAGCTTGAAATTTTTCTGGAACAAAATCCAAGCGTTGCCAAAATTACGGTTGAAAAATCAGTTATGGCTCAGCGGGCAAGAGAAGCTGCAAGAAAAGCAAGAGATCTTACGAGAAGAAAATCGGCGTTGGAAGGAATGTCTTTGCCGGGAAAACTTGCAGACTGTTCCGACAAAGATCCTGTAAATTGTGAAATATACATCGTAGAGGGAGATTCCGCCGGAGGTTCGGCGAAGACGGCTCGTGATCGTGCCACACAGGCAATCCTTCCTCTTCGAGGAAAAATTTTGAATGTAGAAAAGGCGCGTCTCGATAAAATATATGCAAATGCCGAGATTAAAGCTATGATAACTGCATTCGGAACCGGAATTCATGAAGACTTTGATATTTCAAAATTAAGATATCATAAAATCATTATTATGACCGATGCCGATGTAGACGGAGCACATATAAGCACATTGCTGTTGACGTTTCTTTATCGTTTCATGCCCGATCTTATCAAAGAAGGTTATGTATATCTTGCACAGCCGCCTCTTTATAAGCTGGAAAAAAATAAAAAAGTATGGTATGCATACAGCGACGAAGAATTAAATCAGATACTTACAGAAGTAGGACGAGACAGTAATAATAAAATTCAGAGATATAAAGGTCTGGGTGAGATGGATGCAGACCAGTTATGGGAAACAACAATGGATCCTGAACATAGAATTTTGCTGCGTGTAACGATGGATGAAGAAACGTCATCTGAACTCGATCTCACATTTACGACTCTCATGGGAGATAAAGTAGAACCAAGACGCGAATTCATAGAAGAAAACGCAAAATACGTTAAAAATTTGGATATATAGCACTTTACAGCGACTATTCATGGAATTGATTGAGGTAAAAAATCAGGTTTACTTGATTTTTTACAGAAAAGCAATTCTATGGTTTGGCATTGGAAATGCCAAACCGGTAAGAAAATCAAGGAACGAAGATTTTCTTACCGGATAGGAGCGGAAGCAAACTAAAAGTAATTCTATGAATTTAATCAGTAAAAAGGAGATAAAGAATGGAAGATAATATTTTTGACAAAGTCCATGAAGTCGATTTGAAAAAGACAATGGAAACTTCCTACATTGATTACGCGATGAGCGTTATTGCGGCAAGAGCTCTTCCGGATGTAAGAGACGGACTGAAGCCGGTGCAAAGAAGAATTTTGTATTCCATGATCGAGTTGAATAACGGTCCGGATAAACCGCATCGTAAATGTGCCCGTATCGTCGGAGATACAATGGGTAAATATCACCCTCATGGAGACAGTTCTATATACGGGGCTTTAGTAAATCTTGCACAGGAATGGTCAACAAGATATCCTCTTGTTGACGGTCACGGAAATTTTGGTTCTGTCGACGGAGACGGAGCTGCCGCGATGCGTTATACAGAAGCACGTTTAAGTAAAATTTCAATGGAAATGACGGCGGACATCAATAAAGATACGGTTGATTTTGTCCCGAACTTTGACGAGACAGAGAAAGAACCTGTTGTACTTCCGTCAAGATTTCCTAATCTTCTTGTAAATGGTACGTCAGGTATCGCGGTTGGTATGGCAACAAATATTCCTCCGCATAATCTGCGTGAAGTCATCAATGCCGTTGTAAAGATCATAGACGATCAGATTGATGAAAACGGAGAAACTTCGATGGAAGATATTCTTCAAATTATCAAAGGACCTGATTTCCCTACAGGGGCAGAGATACTCGGTACGAGAGGAATAGAAGAAGCATATAGGACAGGCCGCGGAAAAATCAGAGTAAGAGCTGTGACAAATATCGAGCCGATGCAGAACGGAAAAAACAGAATTATCGTTACAGAACTTCCGTTTATGGTAAATAAGGCACGTCTTATTGAAAAAATAGCAGAACTTGTAAGAGACAAAAAAGTAGATGGAATTACGGATTTAAGCGATCAGTCAAGCAGGGAAGGAATGCGTATCTGTATCGAACTTCGCCGTGATGTAAATCCAAATGTTATTCTAAATCAACTTTATAAACATACACAGCTTCAGGATACGTTCGGAGTGATCATGCTTGCACTTGTAAATAATGAGCCGAAAGTCATGAACATTCTAGATATGCTGAAATATTATCTAAAGCATCAGGAAGAAGTTGTTACAAGAAGAACAAAATACGATCTGAATAAGGCGGAAGAAAGAGCTCATATTTTGCAGGGATTGCTCATTGCCTTAGATAATATTGACGAAGTAATCAAGATTATTCGTGGATCGAAAAATGTTCAGGAAGCAAAAGCAGAGTTGATCTCTCGATTTGATCTTTCAGAAGTGCAGGCACAGGCAATCGTGGATATGCGTCTGCGTGCTCTTACAGGTTTGGAAAGAGAAAAACTGGAAGCGGAATATGCTGAATTGATGAAAAAAATCGAAGAATATAGGGCAATTCTTGCGGACAGAAAACTTCTTCTCGGAGTTATAAGAAAAGAAATTCTTGTTATTTCCGAAAAATACGGAGATGAAAGAAGAACTCATATCGGCTATGATGAATTTGACATTTCGATGGAGGATTTGATTCCGAGAGAAAATGTTGTCATTACTGTGACAAATATGGGATACATTAAGCGGATGAGCATGGATACGTTCAAGAGCCAGAACAGAGGTGGCAAAGGAATTAAAGGAATGCAGACGCTTGAAGAAGATTTTATAAGAGAATTATTTGTTACAACGAGCCATCATTATATTATGTTCTTCACAAATAAAGGTCGTGTGTACAGGCTGAAAGCATATGAGATACCGGAAGCTGGAAGAACGGCAAGAGGAACGGCTGTTATTAATTTACTTCAGCTTATGCCGGATGAAAAAATTACGGCGACAATTCCGATCAAAGAATATGAAGACGGAAAGTATCTGTTTATGGCAACAAAGAAAGGTCTTGTTAAAAAGACTCCGATCCAAGATTATATGAACGTGAGAAAGACCGGACTTGCGGCAATCTCATTAAGGGAAGACGATCTTTTAATCGAAGTAAAAGTAACAGATAATGCACAGGATATTCTTCTTGTTACAAAATATGGACAGTGTATCCGGTTCAACGAAAAAGACGTTCGTTCCACAGGCCGTGTTTCTATGGGTGTCAGAGGAATGAATTTGAGCGATAATGATGAAATCATCGGTATGCAGATGAGCAGTCAGGGCAAAGATATGCTGATTGTTTCGGAAAAAGGTATGGGAAAACGTACAAGCATGGAAGAATTCACAAAACAAAATCGCGGCGGAAAAGGCGTGAAATGCTATAAGATTACAGAAAAGACCGGAAATGTAGTCGGTATGAAAGCTGTAGATGAAGAAAGCGAGATCATGATCATCAATACAGAAGGAATCGTAATCCGAATGAAATGTTCTGATATTTCTCAATATGGAAGAATAACATCAGGAGTAAAATTGATTAATCTTCCTGAGAAAGAAAAAGTGGCAAGTGTAGCAAAAGTAAGAACAGCTTCAGCGGAAATTGACGGTGAAGAAGTTGAAATCAAAGAAGAGGACGACTCGCCGGAAAATACATCTGAAATTATAGTGGATAATTCAGAAGATAACGTATCAGATGATGTGGAAAACAAATAAAAACAGAGAAAACATTGTTGATAAATAGTTTAATCTGTGTGAAAAGATCGATAATGAACTGATTTTTCAATCGTTAGAAGTTTGCGATAAATAGATTGAAAAAAAGTTCATTGTCGGTCTTTTTTTGCGGCGCTGCGAACAGAAGTACGGATGATGTTCTATTAAGAATACGATGTAATAATGGGTGATGATATAGAATAAAATAATTTATAAAAAGTATTAAAGTAAAAAGGTAATACGTAAAAAGAAAGGGAGCGGGACAACTGGGAAAGAAAGTTTTGTACATGGCAGTGAATTTTATGATCCGTGCGGTGATAGGAATGGCGCTTATTTTTTTTATAAATCAATACGTTATTCCACCTGAATCTTCAATTAATGTAGGTTTGAATGCAGTCTCTTTTTTGACATCGGGAATGCTTGGAATTCCTGGGGTTGGACTGCTTTATGGGATTGTTTGTTATCAGATTTTGTGAGTTTTTTACAAAAAACAGCAGATTTAAAATTTGTTGTAGACAAAATAGAATCTGCTGTTTATAATGCATTTTACCGACAGAGATCAACTGTTGGAACATCTGTTTTTGAGGGAAAGCAGATATTCAAAAATCCGGGAGTAAAAAAGACCGGATATCGTATATTTTTATTCGTGCTGTATAGTTCACGGCAAAATTCAAATTATGACGGAAAAACAATATAAAGGCATTGCAGGTAATTTTTTGATTTGTGATGTGCAGAAAGAATATGCGGAACATTTATTAAGCATATTAGTAAAACGTTTCGGAATGCGTTTTCAATTTCATTTTTTCAGTAATGTGAAAAAGATAGAGCAGTTTGCGGAAAAAGTAGAGATAGAAATTCTTTTGATTGCGGAAGACTGCGTCTCTGAAATAAGGGGGAATGTAAAAGCAAAAAAGAAATTTATATTGTCAGAAAGTATGAAAAAAGAGGAAAAACAGGGAGAAACGACGATATTCCGATATCAGTCGGCAGATGAGATTCTTAAGATCATTCAATCGGGGATAGGAGAAGAAGAGGCGAAAGCCGCACATAAGCCGCAGAAAAAAACAGAAGAAAAATATGATGCGGTTCAAAGTGATTTTACTGCTCCAAAAAGAAAAATAGGAATACGTGACGAACCTGAAGAAAGCGGTCTGATCGGTATCTATTCTCCGATACACAGAATCGGAAAAACAGAGTTTGCACTTTGTTTAGGCGAAAAAATATCGGAAAAAGTTCCGACTCTTTATATCAACATGGAAGGATATTCGGGAAATGATTTTTATTTCAAAGGTGAAAAAAATCAAGATTTAGGAGATCTTCTGTATTACTTAAAGCAAGAGAGAATTGATTATGGTTTGAAAGCAAGCCTTATGACAGGGCAATATAAGCAATTGGATTATATCATGCCTATCTCAAATGAGAATGATCTAAGAGAAGTGACGAAGAAAGAATGGATCTATTTTTTGGATACGATTATGGACCAATGCATATATAAGGCTGTAATCCTTGATCTTGGTGATTGTGTTTCGGGGCTTTACGACATATTGAAAAAATGTAGTCGTATATATACGCCTTATATACAAGATGAAATTTCTATGGCAAAAATGAGGCAATATGAAGAAAATTTAAAAACAGCAGGATATTCGGACATATTAAAACGAACCATGAAGCGACAGATGAGAGTGAAGTGACATAGTATGATATCTGCAGAATTGATGTATGAGAAAGTTATGCATCGCATGGATATGACAAAAGAAACAAAGGAAGAAGAACTTCAGGAAATTATAAGGACTGTATTAGAGGATGAGTCTAAAAAAGAATTTATCCCCTTAAGTGAAAAAATCAGATTGAGCAGGGAACTGTTTAATGCTTTTCGCAGACTGGATATATTACAGGATTTGATTGAAGATGACAGTATTACAGAGATTATGGTGAACGGAACGGAGAACATTTTTTATGAGAAAGAGGGAAAGTTATATCGGACAAACAGACATTTTTTCTCAGAGTCAAGATTGTGCGATGTGATACAGCAAATTGTAGGAGAGGCAAACAGGTATGTCAATGAGACTTCACCTATTGTCGATGCAAGATTAGCTGATGGATCTAGGGTAAATGTTGTATTAAAGCCAGTGGCAGTGAACGGACCGATCATGACGATCAGAAAATTTCCGTCAAAAGCGATTAAGATGAATGATCTGATCAAAATGGGAAGTTTAACGAAAGAAGCGGCAGAGTTTATCAGGAAGATCGTCCGTTCAAAATATAATATTTTTGTGAGCGGTGGAACAGGAGCCGGGAAAACAACTTTTTTGAATGCAATGTCGGATTTTATCCCAAAAGAAGAAAGGATTATTACGATAGAAGATAATGCAGAACTTCAGATTCAGGGAGTTGAAAACCTTGTCAGACTTGAAGCGCGTGAAGCAAATCTGGAAGGAGAAGGAGCAGTTACGATTCGTGATCTGATCAAATCGGCTTTAAGAATGAGACCGGATCGCATTATTGTAGGTGAAGTCAGAGGAGAAGAGACTGTAGATATGATTTCATCGGCGATGCTGAACGGACACAGCGGATCAATGTCAACCGGTCATGCAAATAACCCGAAGGACATGCTTCACAGAATTGAAACGATGATGATGATGGGAATAGACCTGCCTTTGCAGGCGATTCAAAGGCAGGTTGCATCGGCTCTGGACATTATTATTCATCTTGGAAGAATCAGGGATAAAACGAGAAAAGTTCTTATGATTGAAGAGATACTCGGATATGAGGATGGGAAGATACAGACAAAAACATTATATGAGTTTAAGGAGGTGGGAACAGAAAATGAAAAAGTTAAAGGAAGCATTATGAAGGTTGCTGAACTTGAAAATACCGGAAAACTTGTGGCTGCAGGATATTAAAAAAACAGAATACATTTTTTTGGCAGTAAAGTCGATAGCGGTCATCCTTTTGATCACATATGTATTTTACGAATCTTTTCTTCCGATATTTTTTATGATTCCCATATGGGTTATATATGCAAGAGACGGACTTCGTGATTTGTGCCGTAAAAGAGAAAAGGAATTCAGAGTTCAATTCAGTAATGCGATACAGGCAATGGGAGCGGCATTGAAAGCGGGATACTCTGTAGAAAATGCGATAAGAGAAGCAGAAAAAGATCTCGCACCTATGTATGAAGAAAATGTAAGGATCAGAAAAGAATTTAGAAAAATGGTACATCAGCTTGATATGAAAATGCCGGCAGTCAGCGTGATGGAACAGTTTTCCGAAAGAATGAAACAAGAGGATACAGAAGATTTTGTCACTGTATTTTCATCTGCGAAGATGAGCGGAGGAGACAGTATTTCAATCATACGAAATGCAGTAAAGATTATAAGCGGGAAGATTGATACGGAACAGGAAATCCAAACGATGTTCGCTTCAAAAAAATTAGAATTTGAAATTATGTGTGCAGTTCCGTTTTTTATTATTTTATACATGAAGCTGACATTCGGAGAATTTCTAAGTGTTTTATACGAAAATGCAGCGGGGAGGTGTTTCATGACAATTTGTTTAATCGCATATATTGCAGCGTACAGCTTTGGAAGAAAAATCATTCATATTGAGGTATAGGCTATGAACAGAGCAACAGTAAATAAAATATTCCAAAAGCATCCTGTTTATGTTAAAGCAGGGATGATCGCGGTCATTTCGATTATTATTTTCGGATGTGTATATAGTAAAGATAATGGGAAAAAGCTTGAAAAAGATGAGAAAGGAAGGGAAATATTAAGACGGAATGAGAGCGGAAAAGATGAACTCAAAAACATGAAAGTAAAGATTGATGAAAAACAGGAAGACATCAGTATTTCGGTTTCAGGGAAAAAATATGATGAAGAAGAGCTAAAAAATGCATTTTCAGAAGCTGAAAAAGAAGTTGAACAAGCTGTTCTCGGAAAAAATAAAAGTTTGGATGAAGTAAGATCGGACTTGAATCTAATCACATCTGTTCCGGAAAAAAATATGAAAGTTTCATGGGAACTGGATCGTTATGACGTCATGGATATACAGGGACATTTACAGCAGGATAATTTATCGACAGAAGGAACATTGATAAAACTTACAGTGATTTTAACATATGAAGATGAGGAAGAACGATATGAATTTTATGCAAAAGTATTTCCGTCGGAATTAAGCGCTGATAAAGAAGAGATGAGGCAGCTTCAAGAAAAGGTTGAAGAAGCTGATAAAAAGACAAAAACAAAAGACTATATCATTCTTCCCGAACAGGTAAACGGAAAAAAAGTTATATGGGCATATGGAGTTCAGACGAGAGCATATGGAATTCTTGTTATGGGAATCGGATTTGCAGTTTTTGTGATTATATCATCATCACAAAAAGAGAAAGAAGAAAAGAAAAAAGAATTCAGAGAAATGAAACTGGACTATCCGCAAATTATTAATAAATTTAATCTTTATATCAAATCCGGAATGACGATCAGAAAAGCATGGTTTAAAATTGCCGGAGAATATGAGAAAGATCAAAAAGAGAAAGAACAGATATCCGCTAAAGCGTGCGGCAGGAAAAAAGCTTATGAAGAAATGGTTAATGTAATGTATAAGATTAGCGGAGGAGCTTCTGAGGGAGAATGTTATGAGGAATACGGTATAAGATGTAATCTGTCCGAATATCGAAAATTCGGAATGATGTTGTCTCAAAACTTAAGAAAAGGAACGAGAGGACTTACAGAATTACTTGAAAGAGAAGCGGAGGATGCGTTTGAGCAGCGAAAAAATCTGGCGAAAAAAGCAGGAGAAGAAGCAGGAACAAAATTAATGATTCCGTTATTTTTAATGTTGATCATTGTTTTTGCGATTGTAATTGTTCCGGCATTTTTCTCAATCAGAATATAAAATCCGAATAAAAGATAGCAAGTAAGAGAAAAAGCAAAGTTTAAAAAGTCGGGAAAAAATGCCGTAGGAAAGGAGAAAATATGGAAAAAAAGATTATGAAAATAAAAAGCTGTGTAATTTCCGGTCAAAGAAACTTAAAAGAAAATATTTGCAGATTTTTCACGGAAAGAAAATATATATCGGGAATTACAGTGATAGAACTCGTGCTGATATTAGTTATTGTCATAGCGCTTCTGTTGATCTTTAAAACAGAACTGATCAATCTGATCAATTCGATTTTCGATAAGATCACATCTGAAAGTTCAGGCATTTAATTAGAAAATATGAAAGTAAAGAAAGCAGAAATAACGGCATTTTTAAGTCTTATAGTTGTTCTTCTTATTTCGTTTATATTTGGAATTATAGAAATTACTGTGATACAGACAGAAAAGAATCTTAGCAGGATATGTGCTGACGGAGCAATATTTTCCGTATTCGGAGAATATGAAAGCCAACTGATGGAAGCGTACCATATATTCGGACTCGATGGGAGTTATGGAACAGGAGAGTTTAATGAAGATAAGATAATAGGCAGGATGCATTATTACAGTAATAAAAATATAGATTATAAGATAAACGGGATTCAATATCTTACTGATAACAAGGGACAGGCTTTTAGGGAACAGGTTCTTACATATATGGAGCAAAAATATGGAATAGGACTGATAGAAGATCTGGCAGGCAGGACATCTGTATGGGAAGAAGAAAGCATACAAGGAGAAGAAATCCGGCAGGTGGAAGAAACGATACTTGATGAGTTTGAAGAAATAAAATCATCTGGACAATCAGAGAATGAAGGAGCGGATGAAGAAGAAACAGAATCTGAAGATTTGGCAGAGTTAGAAGAAAATCCCTTTCAATGTTTGGAGCAGATAGAAAGAACAGGAATTTTATCTGTTGCAATGCCGAAGGATATGCCGCTTTCAGGGCGTCAGATAGATCTTGATCTGCAGGCTTCAAAAAGGAGTCTGCAGACAGGAAGAGGCAAGTTTCCTATGAGGAAAAATACAGATAAGGCGAAAGAAAAATTGTTGTTTAACGAATATATTATGCAGAACTTTACGCAGGCTTCCAAAGAAAATATTTCGGAATATTCAGACTCAGACGAAAAGAACAGATCTCTTGATTACGAGATTGAATATATTATTTCGGGAAAATCTTCTGATAAAGAAAATCTGGAAAGTGTCGTTACAAAAATATTTTTCATAAGGATGGCTTTAAATTATGTTTATCTTATGGGAGATTCTGTGAAAAAGTCGGAAGCAATGGCATTGGCAGCGACAATTTCAACTTTATTATTAATTCCGGAAGCAGCGGAAGCTGTAAAACAACTGATCCTGTTAGCATGGGCGGCAGGAGAAGGTGTTATAGATATAAGATCTCTTCTTTCAGGAAATAAAGTTCCGCTAGTAAAAACATCGGATAACTGGCAGTTGACGCTTGCGTCATTATTCACACTGGGAATAGGAGATGACGGTATTTCAGGTGCGGATGCAGAAGAAGGAATTACATATAAAGAATATTTGAGGGCATTTTTGTTTTTACAACCGGAAGAGGAGACAACAATGCGTACGATCGATCGTATAGAAGAAAATATGCGGTTAGAACAAAACTGTGAAAAATTTAGAGCAGATCACTGTGTAACGAAGTGTGAGATAAGAAATAAGGTTGAAATATTCGGTGATCTTGCGTATACATTTCCGTCATATTACGGGTACGAATAAGGTTATCTTTGGTGCAGATGCTCTTTCTCTCTCCCGCACTCCCTCATGCGGAAAAATCATCTTATAAAAAAATGAAAGGAAAAGTCGGTTGCGATGAGTAAATACAATACGAATAAAAATAAATACTTGGCAAAATCTGAAAGAGCATCTGTACCAAAGATAACCAAAAAACAAAAAGGAAGCATTACGATTGAAGCCGCATTTGCGATTCCGTTGTTTCTTTTCGCAGCACTTTGTCTTATATGGATGATCGAAATACAGAGCATTAAAATAGGCGTAAAACAGGCTGCTTATAGTGCTGCTAAAAGTGCGGCGGAAGATACAGCAGTCATTCCGGTTCTAAATACAATCAAGTTAAAATCAGATATTATTCGTTTACTTGGAAAAGAGAGAATTGAAAGAAGTATCATTGTTGATGGAAGTGAAGGAATTTCTTGTTGGAATTCATATTTATCCTCGAAAACAGGAGAAATGAATATTCATGTTAAGTATGAGGTGAGAGTTCCGCTTCCTTTATTCGGAAATCCATCGGCAAAGATGGAAGAAACATTCAGAATCCATGGATGGACAGGGTATGGAAAGGACAAAAAAACCGAAGATTCGGAAATTGTTTATATAACAGAAAAACAATCGGTTTATCATGAAGATTATCATTGTTCTTATTTGCAGTTGTCTATTAGATTTGTTCCTTATGAACAGTTGGAAGAAATACGCAATGAAAACGGCGGAATATATTATGCCTGTGAAAAATGTGTATATGGTGATGCATCGACTGGGGTGTATATTACCGAAAATGGAAGTAAATACCATAATTCATTAGGATGCAGCGGGTTAAAAAGAACGATCAGAGCAGTGAAAAAAACGGAAGTACAAGGTATAGGAGGGTGTTCGAGATGTTCAGGGAAATAAATGTTGCAGGTTTTGTGTTGAAGAACGGATGGGTGTTCTGCCAGATTACATTTTTGATCTACATGATAATACTTGCCGTCATGGATATAAAAAGAAGACAAGTGCATCTTGGATTTTTGTTATCAGGAATTATATGGGTAATTTTATCGGTAATATGTGAAAGGACAGTTTCAACAGGAGAGATTATCGCAGGCATACTCGCAGGAGCATTTTTTCTTTTACTTAGTAAATTAACAAAGGAATCTTTTGGTTACGGAGATAGTATTTTGATAGTTATTATGGGAGCATTTCTTGGCTTTTGGAGTCTTATGTCAGTACTTTTTATGGCGTTTTTTATGGCAGGATTGTTTTCGGTTATTATGCTTCTAAAAACAAAATTTCATAAAAAATCAAAGTTTCCGTTTATTCCGTTTTTAATGGCAGCATATGCAGGAGGGATCATTTTGAATGGATACTAAAAAGATGAGATGGGTGAGTGGAAATTCGGTAATAGAAATGTCATATATAATGCCGCTATTTTTCAGTCTTTTTGTAATTATCATTCATACGGTGTTTTATTATCATGATAAAGCGATTATAGGAGGCGCTGCGGCTGAGTCTGCTGTTATGGGAGCGCAGTATGTCAGAAGATATGATAAAAATTATGATATAGAAGCATTTTTTCAAGAGAAAATTCACGGGAAATTAATTTATATGACAGATGTTAATATTACTGCAGAAGTAAATAAAGAGGAAGTTCAAGTATTTGCAGAGGCGAAAAGATCATTTATGAAAACAAATGTAAAACGTACGGCTGATATTGTAAATCCTGAAAAAAAGATCAGATTGCTAAAATAAGACAGTAAAAAGCGGAGTTGTTTTAATTGAGAAGAAAAAGCGGAGTGGAAAAGAAAATGCAGATTACATATCAGAATGAATGGGAATATACCAATATACATGTAGATCTTCCTATTCCGTATGAGGAAGATTATCAGATTAAGATGATACATTATAATAAAATAAAGGGAATGCTGCCGGTACAAGGTATCGGACGCGACGGGCAAAGCCGATATACATTTCGTCTGGAAAATGGAATGAGTATGGATAAAATTTATGAAGAAGCAGAAATAAGCGGAAAAGAAATTGAAGATTTTATGGAACAACTTTCTGTTATAACAGAACAGATAAAAATATTTCTTCTGAATAATAATCATATTATTTTGGATCCGAAATTGATTTTTAAAAAGGCAGAACAATACTATTTCTGTTATCTGCCGATTATAAAAAAAGAAAATGAACCGACAATGTGTGAAGCGTTTCATGAACTTACGGAATACTTTGTAAAACATCTTGATTATAAAGATACAGAAGGTGTTTTTCTTGTTTCAAAAATACACAGGGAAACATTAAAAGAAAATTATGACCTTAAAAAGGTGATAGAAACTTGTAAAAAAGACGTAAAAAAGCAGAAACAGGCAGAAAAGCAAAAAAGAATACGAAAAATAGAAGAAAAGAAGAAAAGAGACGAAGCACAGGAAAACATTTCGGAAAAAGCAATATTTTCCCCTGCGGAAGAGCGGATAAGTACAGATAAAATATCAGAAATATGTAAAGAAGAGCAAAGCTACATGAAGGAAAGCACAGTAAAAAAAGTAATAAATAGAATAAAAGGTGACAGATGGGGAAAGTGGGATGATTTGATTACGGAAATGGATGGACACAGCACATCGGGTATTTTATAATTAAAAAAGAAATATATTGTAGTAGAAAAGAGGACTTGACGTGAGAAGAAAACCCGAAGCTTTTTGTACAACTGTTTTGATAGTTATTAATGTTGCAGTATTTTTAATCTTGTCAATGTTAGGAGATACGGAAGATGCAGCCTTTATGCTTCAGCATGGGGCGATGTATGAACCGTTTATTACAGAAGGACAGGAATATTATAGAATATTTACGTGTATGTTTCTTCATTTTGGAATTACACATTTAATGAATAATATGGTAATGCTCGGAGCATTAGGTTGGAATCTGGAACTTGAAATAGGAAAGCTTCGTTTTATTATAATTTATTTTCTCAGTGGAATCGGAGGAAATATACTTTCTTTGATTGCAGCAATTTCTGCAGGAGAATCTGCGGTTTCTGCAGGAGCTTCGGGAGCGGTCTTCGGACTGATGGGAGCGCTTCTCTATGTAGTAATTGCGAACAGAGGAAGATTAGGACAGCTTTCGGGAAGAGGAATGATTTTTATGGTTGTTCTGAGTCTTTATTTTGGGTTGACGAGCAGCGGAGTTGATAATATGGCTCATATAGGGGGGCTCATATGCGGATTCCTTTTTGCTGTTATTTTATACAGACCGAAAAAAATACATTATAACGAATACTGATATTCGATCAGACCGGCAATGTTATAGTGAAAACAGTTCCGGTTTCATCAGAAGAAGTTACGATTAAAGTGCCTCCGTGAGCTTCTATAATCTTTTTTGAAAGAGCAAGTCCCAGTCCGGTTCCATTTGTTTTATATGTGACGAACGGATCAAAAATAGTATTAACGATATCATCGGAAATTCCGCATCCGTTGTCGGTACAAGAAATTACAATAGAATCAGATATTTTTTCGGCACAAAGAAAAATAGATCCTTTTGAGTCGGTAAAAGTTTTTTCAGAGACAGCGTCTTTTGCATTTTGCAGAAGATTTAAAATGACTTCTTCCAATTTTATCTTATCACCTGTATAGTTGTCGGAATTAAGTGATATTTTTGATGTGAACTCAATATTTGAATTTATCGAATCAAGTGACATTGCAAAGGAAACAGCAATATTTTTGAGAAGTTTTTCCAGTGAAAAGACAGAGTGGTGCAGCGTACTTCCGTTGTTGAAATCTGAAAGTTCATTGAGCAGGTTACACATAAATTCAATATCTTCGATTGCCTGAGACCAACCGTGAAAGTTAATAACTTCAGGATGCTGTATCTCTATAATCTGCAGAGCAGAGGATACGAGAGTCAGAGGGTTTCTGATTTCATGGGAAATCATGGATACAATCGTCTGATGGTTTTCAAGGAGTTGTGAAACGATTTGTTTTGCCGTTTCGTTTTCACTTGTTAATTGGTTCATTTTGTTAATATTGATATTAGTAAGCATAAATATTTTCTCGCTTTCATACTGAAATAAATATGCGAAACAGTGTACGCATAAATTAAGTCTAGCATGAGAAAAATTCTTGTTCAATATAATTCATACGACGAAATTCGACAAAAAATGCAACAGAAAGTATACTACAAAATAAATGGGAATTTTTGATAAAGTTTTTCTTTTGTGGTAAAATGAGGTATATGTAATCATAATAAACAAAGGAAAAGAGGCGTTATTTTATGAAAGAAAAAGATTGTATTTTCTGTAAGATTGCGGCAGGTGAAATTCCGTCTGCAACGCTTTATGAGGATGATGATTTTCGGGTAATACTGGATCTTGGACCGGCATCAAAAGGTCATGCATTGATTCTTCCGAAAGAACATTACCGCAATTTATATGATATTGATGAGGAAGTAGTTGCAAAAGCGATGATTCTTGCTAAAAAGATGGTAAATAAATTAACAAAAGTTCTTGATTGCGACGGATATAATATTGTTCAAAATAATGAAGAGTGCGCAGGTCAGAGCGTATTCCATTTTCACATGCATCTGATACCGAGATATAAAGGGGATCAAGTCGGTCTTGGTTGGAAGATGGGAGAGTTGTCGGAAGAAGATAAAAAAGAAATTTTGGATAAAATGAAGTAAACCGGAGAAATTATGTTAACAGGTAATCGTGAATACAACGAGATTTATAAAAAGTATAAAAATCTCGTCCTGAAAGTTGCGTATATTTATTCAGGTGATAATTACGATGCGGCAGAAGACATAACTCAGGATACATTTCTTAAACTATACATAGGATTTGAAGAGCTGAAAGATGGAAATGTTTCGGCATGGTTATATACAACAGCAAAAAATTCTGCGCTGAATTTTAATAAGAAGTTCAAAAGGGAAGTGCTGTCTGAAGATGATGAATTGTATAAAAACAAAGAGCAGTTTGGAGAAAGCTTAGAAACGGAATTTATAGAGAAAGAGGAAGTTTTATACAAAAAGCAATTCCATGAGAAAATAATGGCAGCATTGTCAAAGAAGAATCCAAGATGGTATGAAGCAATCATACTTGTTTATTACATGGATATACCGCAGGTAAAAGTGGCCGAAATAATGGAAATTAGGAAAGAAGTCTTACATGCTTTGCTGCATAGGGCTAAGAAATGGATACGTAAAAAGTTCGGTGCGGAGTATGAAGAGATGCAGGATAAAGATGGTAGAATTCCTTAGAAAATAAGCAGCAGCTACTTCTAAGATAGTTGCTGCTTAAATAAGAGTCAGGATGAATGTTTGGATAAACGCTTGGAATAATATATTGTTTTTGAAAACATTTATTTGGATGCCTGAGTGATCATAGAGATGATCGTGTCAATCGAATCTTGTTGGTTGGAATTACGCATTGCATCGACGTATGAACCACGTTTTTCAAACAGTTTATATACAGTGGAAGTAAGGGTTTCTTTTGTAAGATCTTCTTCCTCTAAAACCATACTGAATCCCTGACGTTCAAAAGAGCGGGCGTTTAATATCTGATCTCCACGGCTTGCTTTGGCAGAAAGCGGAATCAGAAGGTTTGGTTTCCTAAGAGCAAGGAGTTCGCATATTGCGTTTGCACCGGCTCTGGAGATGACAATCTCGGATAATGCAAAAATGTCGCGAAGCTCATCTTTTACATATTCAAATTGACAGTATCCTTTTGTGTTTTTTAAAGATTCATCGGTTTTTCCTTTTCCGCATAAATGAATGATTTGGAAATCTTTCAGCAGACATGGAAGGCTCTCTCTGACCGCATTGTTTACAACAACAGAACCAAGACTTCCGCCGATTACGAGGATAACAGGTTTATCTGCAGTGAATTTGCAGAGATCCATTGCTGCAATTTTATTTCCTGAGAGAAGTTCCTGTCGGATCGGAGAACCTGTAAGGACGGCTTTCCCTTCCGGAAGGCAATCCAATGTTTCAGGAAAATTACAGCATATTTTTGCTGCGGACGGAATTGCGATTTTATTAGCAAGACCGGGAGTCATATCTGATTCATGAATAATCACCGGAACTTTACATTTTTTTCCGGCGAGTACAACAGGAACAGATACAAATCCGCCCTTTGAAAAAATGACATCGGGTTTTAAATTTTTAATCAGTTTGCGGGCTTCTCCAAAACCTTTAATAACACGGAAAGGATCGGTAAAATTTTGTAAACTGAAATAACGGCGAAGCTTCCCGGAAGAAATTCCGTGATATGGAATGCCAAAAGGCTCGATCAGATCCTTTTCAATCCCGTTATAAGAGCCGATATAGTGAATATCAAAACCAAGTTCCCGAAGCTTGGGAATTAAGGCGATATTAGGAGTTACATGTCCGGCAGTTCCGCCGCCGGTTAAAATGATTCGTTTCATAAAGTTACCTCCGGTAATAGTAGCACATGGCTAAAGCTAATTTCATCTTAACCTTATTTGGTGAAATGTCAAGGAAAAATATAGGACAGAAAAAGGGGTAAGGAATGAAAAAACTGAAAAAATTATCACTGAAAAAAGAAATAGAAAGAGAAGCAGAAGCACTTGAAAAAGAAGTTTCAGGACGAAAAGATCTTGACCATATAACCGTATCAGAAGATATGGAAGAAGCTTTGTTTCAAAAAATACAAGATTATGAATATGAAAAACGGGCAAAGATTGTATATCGTAAAAAGAAAAAGCGTTATGCAATAATTGCTGTTGCGGCTGTGTTTATTCTTGTATTCGGAAGCGTGATGACTGGAGTGGGAAGTAAATCATATTGGAAAGAGGTATGGGAGAGAGATGCAGAGGAAGGAAAAATATCATATATAGATGTAGATGAAATGCCTTCGCAAGAAACAGAAGATATTGATGAGGTACAAGTATATAAAGAAATCAGGTCAGAGTTGGGAATATTACCCGTAAGGTTGGTGTACAATACTGAAGGCATGGTATTAAAAAAATATCAAATCAATAAAGAGTTAAAAAAGGCAATTTTGTTGTATGAAAAAGGTAATGAAGTAATTAAATACACAATGTATATGAGTAATATAGATTCATCTTTTGGTCAGAAAGAACCAGATAATTTGATTGATGAGTATATTGTTCCGTTAAATAATGGCGTAGAAGTTCAAGTGAAAGAATATGAGGAAAAAGAAGAAAAAATAAAAAGATATGAGGCAGAGTTTGAGTATGCAGGCGCGCAATATGAGATAAAAGGAGTTGTTGAAAAGGAAGAATTTGAAAAAATTTTAAAAAATTTATATTTTTCTAAGTAAAACGCGTAAGTTTTTTCCTGTTTGGTTGTTTACTTAATAGAGAGGCAAAGAAAGAGGATTAAAAAACAGCAAAGAGGAATGAGAAAAATTATGAAAAGACGTATTTTATCTATATTAGGAAGCGCTGTTCTGTTGTGCGGAGTAATTACAGTATCTACAGCAAACGTCAGTGCATCTGAAAGAGAGTTAGAACAAGTTGACGGTTCCTATCTTACGACAGAAGAAAAATCAACAGGGTATATATCGTCTCCTGATCTAAGGGGAGTGCATCTGATGGATGGGGAATCTACGATATCAAAAGCCGGAATCTCCCGTATATATGCGTATGGAGCAACGACCGCAAATCATAAAGTGAAATACATGGCAACAATCGTGTATGTCGATCGATATGATGAAAAGAATGATGAGTGGGGGCAGATAGACGCATGGGTAGCGGAAGATGAGAATACATATTATATGTCTACCGCAAAGTCTCTGAAAGTAGACAGAGGATATTATTACAGAGTTCATTGCAATCATATTGCGGGAAATGAATATCCTTATGAAGAAGAATTTTCTGTAACAAATGGAATATTAATCCCATAAAGTGCATATAATGAATTATCCTCTTTTTAAGTCTTGAGAGCAGCCGTCACATTGACGCTTCGGCAACTAATAATCAGTACATGATTTGAGAACCTGTTCCGAAAAACACCACATATTATTCGCGTACATATGACGGCTGCTCTCAGGATTTAAAGAGGGGGTTGCTTTTTATACATTATACGATATGAGCTGAAAAACTTCTACTTGTAAATGAAAAAATGTAATGACAGAGTAAGATAGGGATAAGACCGAGTGCATAATGCACCCGGTTTTTTACTGTATCAAAATAATAAAGTTATGTAAAAAATGCACAAAATTATTTAAAAACAGGTGGAAATATTAAAAAGTGTAGACAAAAACAAGTTGAAAGGATTATTATAGAAATAACTGTATCCGTGTGTCCGGATGATTAAAGCTGGGCTGAGAGATGGATACATAGAAGGAGAAAAAGAATAATATGAAAAAGAAAAGAGTAGCGGCGCTTGTAATGGCAGCAATACTCGGTGTGACAGGATTTTCTGTTCCGGGTATTGGGGTTGTGCAGGCAGAAAAAGCTCACACAGAAATGAGTGGAGAGGCTGAACAGCAAGAAATAAATCTTGCGGCAGACAGGGGAAGCACTGCGCGGGCATCTAAGTTTCTTGCGGCATCGGGCAACCTTCCCGCAAGAGAACCGGGGCTTGCGTTTGACGGAATTTCCGATAATAACGGAGAAGCGGATAACAGCAGATGGCAAAGTGGAGAGGACGCGGAGTTTTCAGAGCAGTGGCTGGAAGTAGACCTGGGAGGAACTTGCGTTGTATCAGAGATCAAGGTTGATTTCTTTGCAAGGCTGTACGGAGATTTCCGTGTGGAAGTTTCTGATTCCAATGCAGAAGACGCAGTGTGGACAACGATTGCGACTGCAGACATGCCGGAAGGTACAGATCTGAACTTGAAAAAAACTGTTGATGTGAAGGAAAACGGAAAAGCGAGAGAGATTCCACGCTATATAAGGCTTTACTTTACATCAGGAAACAGTCAGGCGGCAAACCGCAGTATCGGGGTGCGGGAATTTCAGGTGATTGGAACGAAGAAAAGTGAAAGCGGTTATGAGACGATCACAGGAAATATCGCATTGAATAAGACGGCGTCTGCGTCAGGAGTAGAGGCGGCAATGCCGAATCTGACTGCAAATCTTGCAGTTGACGGACAGAAGTCGGATACTTCCAGATGGTCTGCACCTACAATGAAAAACGGAACTTCACCAAATCAGCAGCAGACCCCGCAGTGGCTTGAGATAGATCTGAGAAATGAGGTTACGAATATTACAAGCATCGACCTTTATTTTTATAAACTTGTATATTCGATCGACTATGAGATTCAGACAAGGGCTGATAAAAAATCAGAGTGGAAAACTGTTAAACATGTGACATGTCAGCCGGGAAATGAGCAGAATAAGCACGATAGTATCACAGATGTAGAAGGAAAGCGTCTTGACCGTTATGTGCGTTTCTATTTCAATAAAGTAAATACGAACGCGGGCGGCAACAGTGTTTCTGTTCAGGAAATTGAGATACATGGGGATCAGGTACAGACACCCGAGGTGACAGATCCGGCGCCGGAAAATGCAAAAGAAGCGATGGATTCTGTAAAAGCGCTTGAGGCGATCACGGTAGATTCTGAGACAGTTCCGCTTCCGAAGATGCCTGATGGATTCAGTATTAGTGTGAAGGGAAGCGAATATCCTCAGGTTATTTCTGATGAGGGTCAGATCAGTGATCATAATATGTATGATTATGATATGGATGTGATATTGGAAGTTGTGAATGAAAATGATCCTGAAGATACGGCAGAGAAAACATTTCAGGTTCATGTGCCGAATAAAAAATCAAAACATGCAGAGATTTATCCAGAGATAAAAAATCAGAATGAAGAACCGGAAGTGATTCCAAGTCTTCAAGAATGGTATGGATATGAGGGAGAAGTTAAGCTTACGGAAAATTCCCGTATTGTTTTAAAGGACGGCGCCGGAGTCGGACTTGAGAAAGTTGCGTCTCAGTTTAAGAGCGATATGAAAGAAATTACCGGAATGGAACTTGAGGTTGTCAGCGGAGAAGGCGGAGACGAAGACGATATCTTGATTGAGTCACTGCCGGAAGATACATACGACACAGGCGAGGAAGGATATTTACTGAAAGCAGACGACGGCGGAATTCATATCAGCAGTAACGGATACACCGGATGTCTGTACGGAACAAAGACGTTAGAGCAGGTGTATTATACACAAGACGGAACGTATTCTTTCCCTAAAGGTGTGACAAGAGATTTCTCTCAATATGAAGTACGCGGAGTAATGATCGATATCGCGCGTGTTCCGTATCGTTTGGATGCTTTGAAAGATATTGTGAAGACGTTTTCATTTTATAAAATTAATGAAGTACATTTTCATCTGAACGATAATCGTCATTCGGGAGCTACGACAGGACGCGAAGATTATAATAACTGGAAAAATTATAAAGGAATGTTCCGTTTGGAAAGCAAAACGTTTCCGAGTTTAAAGACAGATCCTCAGCAGAATGCATATTACAATGATGAAAACGGAGCTTACGGCGGAGAACCGCAGTATACAGCAGAAGAATATAAAGATCTCCAGCAGTTTGCGATGGATTGCGGCATGAATCCGATTTCGGAAATCGATGCGCCGGGACATTCGTTGTTATTTAACAGATATGTGAGAAACAATATCGAGGAAATCAGAAAAGTACAAGGTTTTGAAAATATGCCGGAAGACGGAATTAAAAGCGACCGGGACTGGGAGCTGCTTTCTGTAAAAGGAGAAAGCGGACAGTGGGCGTTAAAGTTTCTTAAGGCGCTGTACAGCGAATATCTGAACGAAGCAGATCCTGTATTTTTAGGAGACACGGTTGATATCGGAGTGGACGAATACTGGAGTATTAAGAACGATGAATTTGACGGAATGCGTAATTACATCCGTGAGATGGCTGACACCGTTCAGGAAAGCGGAAAAAAAGTACGTATGTGGGGATCTATGAAGCAGTATTTTGATGATAAAGGAATTTCCACAAAAGATTATACAGATATCGAAATTGATTTCTGGTCAAATTCATGGGATAATGCGGCGAAACGAAGCGCCGAAGGATTTAAGATCGTCAATGTGGATTCTTTCCATTTGTATGGAAATACAGGAAGGGATAAACGCGATGTTGTCAATGTAGAGCATATTTTCAATAACTGGACACCGGTTACATTCAGCAGCAGCGGTACGGTTCAGCCGGCAGATCCGAATCTTCTCGGAGCAAAGACTGCGATGTGGGCAGATATTGCAGACATGGGTGTGACAGAACGTGATAATTACGAACGATTGATGCGTCAGGCTGCTGTTCTTAGTGAGAAAACATGGGGCGGAACGGATGAAGACCAGACATATGAGGAGTATAGCCTCAAGTTTGAAAAATTAAAAGCAGGTCCGGGAGTGGAACTGGCATCCGATATTCCTTCAGAGACATCGCTTGTATTAGATTATGATTTTAAAAATGTAAAATCAGGCGAGGACGGAACAGTCGTATATGATGCGGCAGGAAACGGATATAATGGAACAGTTATAAACGCAGATGTGAAAGAAGAAGATGGTAAAAACTGGCTTGACTTGAACGGAGATGGAAGTCTTACGACAGGGTTAAGATCTGTTGATTATCCATATACAGTTCAGTTTGATCTGAAAGTGGATAAAAAAGGAGACGCACAGTTGTTTGATGGACGAGACGGTCGTTTGTCGATCGGATCAGACGGAAAATTAAAGATCAACCGTTCTTATTTTGAGCAGAAGTTTGATTATACAATTCCTGAAAATAAGAGTGTAAATGTAACGATCGTCGGAACACAGCAGGTAACAAAACTTTACATCAACGGAGAATTTAAACAAGCATTGACGAGAACAACAAATTCAGAAACGGATTACAATCATCTTTTATCTACATTTGTATTTCCGTTGACAACGATCGGAAACGGATTTGACGGAAAGATCGCAGACTTGAAAGTTTATGACAAAGCATTGTCCCCAAAGACGATTAAATTGGCGGCAGAGGGTAAAGCAGTGACAGAAGTCAATGTAGCGCAGGACAAAGCTGCAGCAGGAACAGCGCAGCATAAAGGCGATAATAATTACGACAATGCAAATAAAAAGCTTCGTGTAGGCTGGAAGGCGATTGATGGTGACGGAAATACGGCAGACGGAAAACATGGAACAGATGTCAGTGAGAAAGACTCTTTCTTTGAAGGTCTTTATGCAGACAGCAGTTTTGCGGTAGATATGCTTCAGACACATCAGATCGATCATCTTGTCCTTCAGTGGGATAAAGCGCCGGCGACATTTAAACTTCAAGTTTCTTCAGACGGAAAAGTTTGGAAGGATATTGAAGGAAAAGCATCTATAAAAGGCGAATCAGTAAATACAATCAAGTTTGAACAGCCGCTTGAGACACGTTATATTAAGATGCAGGGCGTTGACGGAACATTCCAGTTAAGAGAATTTGAAGCATATGAAACGGTAAATAAAGATCATTTGAAAGAGACGCTCAAAGCAGCAGATGATAAGTTAAAAGAGTATGGTATCCAGTACGGTGATGAGAAGTATAAAGAGTTCTTTGCAGCGTATATGGAAGCAGAATCAGCGTATGAAAATGCATATGCATTAAATCATAATGTTTCTGAAAAAGCAGACGCATTGAAAGCTGAGACAGAAAAACTTGAAAATCTGAATCCGAAACCAGAACCGACGCCGGAGCTTAAGAGTGTAACAGTAACGGCAGAGAGTAAGAAACTGAAAGTCGGAGAGGAAACGACAGTGACAGCAAAAGTTGATCCAACAGATGCAAAAGATGTTACAATCACATGGAAAACGTCTGATGCGACGGTGCTCAAAGTAGATGAAGCAGGAAAAGTAACAGCGTTGAAAGCCGGAAAAGCAACGATCACGGCAACGGCAGTGCAGGGCGAAAAGAAAGTTACGGACAGTGTGGAAATCGAAGTTGAAGAAGAGGTAAAACCAGAACCGACGCCGGAGCTTAAGAGTGTAACAGTAACGGCGGAGAGTAAGAAACTGAAAGTCGGAGAGGAAACGACAGTGACAGCAAAAGTTGATCCAACAGATGCAAAAGATGTTACAATCACATGGAAAACGTCTGATGCGACGGTGCTCAAAGTAGATGAAGCAGGAAAAGTAACAGCGTTGAAAGCCGGAAAAGCAACGATCACGGCAACGGCAGTGCAGGGCGAAAAGAAAGTTACGGACAGTGTGGAAATCGAAGTTGAAGAAGAGGTAAAACCAGAACCGACGCCGGAGCTTAAGAGTGTAACAGTAACGGCAGAGAGCAAGAAACTGAAAGTCGGAGAGGAAACGACAGTAACAGCAAAAGTTGATCCGACAGATGCAAAAGATGTCACAATTATATGGACAACATCTGATGAGACGGTGCTCAAAGTAGATGAAGCAGGAAAAGTAACAGCGCTGAAAGTCGGAAAAGCAACGATCACGGCAACGGCAGTGCAGGGCGAAAAGAAAGTTACGGACAGTGTGGAAATCGAAGTTGAAGAAGAGGTAAAACCAGAACCGACGCCGGAGCTTAAGAGTGTAACAGTAACGGCAGAGAGCAAGAAACTGAAAGTCGGAGAGGAAACGACAGTAACAGCAAAAGTTGATCCGACAGATGCAAAAGATGTCACAATTATATGGACAACATCTGATGAGACGGTGCTCAAAGTAGATGAAGCAGGAAAAGTAACAGCGCTGAAAGTCGGAAAAGCAACGATCACGGCAACGGCAGTGCAGGGTGAAAAGAAAGTTAAAGTTACGGACAGTGTGGAAATTGAAGTTGAAGAAGAAACTGCGACTCCTACTCCAAATCCAGATCCACAGCCGACACCGGAGAAGAATGACGGAGCAGTTCAGACAGGAGATAATGTTTCTCCGATGCTGTATGCAGGAGCAGCAATGACAGCCGCGGCAGTACTTGCTTTGATTCAGAGAAAGAGAAGAAAAGGATAGAAAGTACATTATCCTTTGTACACTGCGGATAGGAAAAGCAAAGAAAAAGTGCTAAGATAAAAGAAAAGACTGTATATCAAACAGAAGAAATTCTTGTAAGATATACAGTCTTTTTTGCAACGTTAATTTGTTGTATTAAAGTTTAACTCAAGATGACTGGAATAGATCGATTTATTTTTAGTAGAATAGATGGATCTATTTTTTAATGTACGGAAGTATGTGAAGCAAGTACATGATCTATAATGCGGATCGTATCAAGCGAATATTGTAGGTATTCGTGCTCGATTCCATTGTTTTCAACAAGTGAAAGAAAATTTTTTATTTCATAAATCATATTGTTGTTTACAGGTGAATAAGGCAGTATTTCTTTGATTCCACCGTTGATCGGATCACGAGAGCCTTCCCGCAGTCTGAGTTCTATTTGTGTCGGATGACTTATGTAGTCGATCAGGATAGAACCGTTTTCTCCTTGAATGACGCTCGGACGATAGGAAACCGTAACTTTGGAATAGATTGCTTCTGCGATCATATCGGGATATTCCATCAGAACAATGCCGCTGCATTCAAAATTGTTTTCCAATGAGGAAGACATAGAATGAATATTTTTAGGTGTACCGAAAAGGCGGACAAGGGAATGAATACAATAAACTCCGATGTCTGATACAGCGGCGTTTCCGAGTGCAGGATTAAATGCATTTTCTATAATTCCGTCTTTGAAACGATCATAGCGGCTTGAATACTGGCAAAATTCAAAAGATGCTCTTCGAATTTTTCCGATGCGGGGAAGCGCGTTTTTGATCATATCAAATGCGGGATCAAAATCGGGACGCATTGCTTCTAAAAGGACAACGTGATTTTTTTTGGCACACTCGATCATGGAAAGAGCCTCTTGTTCATTTGATGCCATTACTTTTTCACAGAGTACATGCTTTTTCTTTTCCATTGCTTTTATAGATTGAGAGCAGTGTGCAAAATTAGGAGAAGCCACGTATACTGCGTCGATCGGTGAATCAAGAAACTGTTCATAGTCAGTGAATACAGTGGGAATATTATGTCTTTCGGCAAAATGATTTCCTGTGTCAGCGGATCTGGAATATACAGCGTACAGCTCTATCCCGTCAACCTGCGCAGCGGCATCGCAAAAATCATCACTTATAAAGTTTGTTCCGATAATACCTATTTTTAAAGTCATTTGTATCCTCCTTCTTTATTTTGGAATATTTTTATATTTTTTGATTTCTTTCTTTGCTCAACTGAAAAATTCGGCTGCAGCTTTGATAAAATAGTCGGTATCGTATACTCCTGCCGTCTCGTAGGGAGAATGCATGGCAAGCTGAGGCAGCCCGATATCGACTGTGTCGACTGCAACTTGGGTGTTAGATATATTTCCGAGAGTTGATCCTCCTGCCATGTCGGAACGGTTGACAAATGTTTGGACAGGAACATTGACTGTGCGGCACAGATCACGAAATACCGCAGAAGAAAATCCGTCTGTGCAGTATTTTTGATTTGCGTTAAATTTAATGACGATCCCACCGTTTAGATACGGATGATTGACCGGATCAGAGCAGTCTTGATGATTCGGATGGATCGCATGAGCATTGTCTGCGGAAATCATAAAGCTGTCTGCAAGCCGAATAAGGTAGTCTTCATCAGAAAGTCCGAGACAGGAGTTAATGCGGGTAAGTGTGTCATATAAAAATGTAGATGCAGCCCCCTGTTTTGTCTGACTTCCAACTTCTTCGTTATCCAGAACGGAGAGAATCGGCATATAAGTTTGTTTTTGTCCTGCAAGAAATCCTTCAACAGAGGCAAACACACATTGCAGATCATCAAGCCGCGGAGCAGATACAAATTCGTTGGAAGCGCCCCATATGCTTGCTTTTTGTCTGTTGTAAAGAAAGAGGTCATGTCCGAGAATGTCCTGTTCGGACATTTCGGCTGCATCGGCGATTTGTTTCATAAAAGTGTCTTTTGCAGAAAGATTGCCGTAAAGAGGAAGCAGATCTTTTTGTGGATTATATTGATATCCGCTGTTAATATCTCTATTCATATGAATTGCGAGATTTGGAATTAAAACAAGATCTCTGTCGATGTTTATTAATTTCGATTGTAATTTATTTGTTTCTTTATCTTTAATAATCACTCTTCCGGCAATAGAAAGCGGACGATCGAGCCAAGGTGCGTAAATCATTCCTCCATAGCGTTCTACATTTAGTTTGACATAGTGATGACCGCATTCCATTTCGGGATTTTCTTTGATTTTAAAAGTCGGTGAATCACTGTGGCTTGCGATAATACGCATTCCTGCAAGTGGATTTTCGGGAATGGAAAATGCGATCAGTGATGAATTATTTCGTGTCACAAAATAATTTCCTCCGGCAGTTATGTGCCAGTGTTTGTTCTCACACAATTCCGAGAAATTATTTTTTAAAAGAAGAAATTTAATTGTTTCTACCGTATGAAAAGCTGATGGGCTGTTTTCAATAAATTGGATAAGCTTTTCACTTGTTGTTTTTGAATTCATAAAATCGGCTCCTTTTATATCTTCTCTGATGTTTTCAGAATATAAGTCGCGATGCCTTCTGTCAAGGGAAAAGAGGGAATTGATTTGATCCGATGATTTTCATATAATAAGACAAACAGAAATGAAAGGTCGAAGTATTGTAGTAGGGAGTTGATAAAATGAGAATTTTGCTTGCGGAAGATGAAAAGGACCTGAACAAAATTATAACAGCGCGTCTGAAAGATGAGTATTATAGTGTGGATTCATGTTTTGACGGGAAGGAAGCCGAGGAATATTTGACTGCCGTAAAATACGATGCAGTAATTCTTGATATTATGATGCCGAAAAAAGACGGATTATCCGTTTTGAAGGAAATGAGGAGGAAAAAGGATTCTACACCGGTTATATTACTGACTGCAAAAGACAGTGTGGAAGATCGGGTGGCAGGGCTTGACGCAGGTGCAAATGATTATCTTGTAAAGCCGTTTGCATTTGAAGAGCTGCTTGCCCGGGTACGGGTGCTTTTGAGAAAGCCGGAGGAAATGCCGAAAACATGTTACACGATTGCGGATCTGGAAGTACATCTTGATACGCATAAAGTAATAAGAGGTAAAGAAGAAATCAGACTTTCGGGAAAAGAGTTTGCGCTGCTGAGATATATGGTCCAAAATGCGGGAATTGTTCTTTCACGAGACAGATTGGAGCAGCATCTGTGGAATTATGACTATATGGGAAGTTCAAATGTTATAGATGTGTATATCCGGTATTTGAGGAAAAAAATTGATGACGGAAGAGAGAAAAAACTCATTCATACAGTAAGAGGAGTCGGTTATGTGTTAAAGGAGGAAGAATGAAAAAAGTTTCTTTAAAGATAAAATTAACTCTTTTATATACGATATTTATTCTTGTGGTTGTCGGAACGGTTCTTGGAATATTGTTTTCTTTGAGTGGACGTGAGATACTTGCGTCTACGAAAATGTCACTGGAAAGAAGAGTAGAGGAGAGTCTGGAAGAAATTGAAATGCAGGACGGAGAATTAAAAATTGATTCGGATTTTTATTCTGTGGAAAACGGAGTCTATCTTTCCATGTATGACTCAACCGGATATTTTTTATATGGAAAGATTCCCGGGGGATTCGATCGGCAGCCGGACTTTTTGGATGGAGAAGTAAGAGAGATTAAAGATAAGGCAGGAGAAGAAGACTGGTATATATACGATCTTTTTTTCAGACCGGGAGAAGGTAAGGAGATATATGTACGCGGAGTGATATCTGTGACGGAATCGGAGGAGAGTTTTCAGACGATACTTCGCATCGCGTTTATTCTTCTTCCGCTGCTTGCCGCAGCGACAGCGTTCGTAGGATATCGCTTCACAAAAAGAACGCTTAAGCCTGTGAAAGATATTACGGATACTGTGTGTAAGATACGGATGGATGCGGATCTTTCGAGAAGAATTGACAATATCGATACAGTAAGAGAAACAAAGGAAAAGAGATACAAAAAAAACAGAGATGAGATTTATATCCTTGCGGAGACGTTTAACGAGATGCTGGATGAGCTGGAAGCCGTGTTTAAAAGAGAAAAGCAGTTCACTTCGGACGTTTCGCATGAATTAAGAACGCCGATAAGCGTTATGATGGCTCAGTGCGGTCAGCTTTTAAAAGATGAAGCGTTAAAGCCAAAGCAAAAAGCACAGGTGAAACTGATCGAACAGAAAGCGGAAAATATGTCAGATTTGATCGCGCAGCTTCTGTTTTTATCAAGAGCCGATCAGGGGCGTCAGCAGATCGAGAAAGAAAACGTTAATTTAAGTGAACTGACGGAAATGATCGTCGGTGAACAACAGTTTCTTGCTGAATCAAAAGGAAACGCCGGTCAGATCATATGTCACATTGAACCTGAAATATGGGCGGAAGTTGATGAGACGCTGTACATTAGAATGATGATAAATCTTCTGTCTAATGCGCTGCGATACGGGGAAGGACGGGATATAGAAGTGAGTTTATCCGTGCATAATGATTCGGATATTATCGGAAAAGTAAAAGATCATGGCATCGGCATTTCAAAGGGGGATATTCCTCATATATGGGAACGGTTTTATCGTGCGGATAAATCCAGAACAGGAGGAAGTCACTGCGGGCTCGGTCTGTCTATGGTGAAATGGATCGCAGAGGCACATGGAGGAAGTGTAGAAGTTGTCAGTAAAGAAGGCGAAGGAAGTGAGTTTGTTTTTCATTTAAGAAAATCGAAGTCATGACAGGACAATGTAAATTTGTTTTCGTTCTTTAATGTTATTTTAATCTTTTTGGGATATAGTAATCTCATCAAAGAAAATAAAGGCATAAACCGAAGTTTGGAATCGAATGTTTTCAAAGTAAAAGTAAATGCTGATGTGAAATAAAGAAAGGAGAATAGAAATGAAAAAATTTACAAAAATAGCAACGGTAGCAGTGATGACTATGGTGACAGCAGGTGTATTTGCAGGGTGTGGACTAAAAGGCGGCAAAGATATCGGAAAAGAAGCGGCATTGGAAGCGGCATTGGCTGATGCGGGAGTAAGAGAATCAGATACGACCCGTCTGAGAGTGTCTTCGGAGATCGACGATGGCAGGAAAGTATATGAAGTGCGGTTTGACGTAGAAGGAACAGAGTATGATTATGAAATAAGCGGAAGAGACGGTCAAATATTAAGCGCAGATACAGAGCGGATTTCAACTGTAGATACAACAGACAGAGCAGGCACAACAGATACAGCGGGCACAGCGGATACAGCAGGCACAACAGATAAAGAAAAAAGCGGAAATTCTCAAAATAATGCGGAAGCTTTGGGGATCAGTATAGAGGAAGCAGAGAAGATCGCATTGGAAAGAGTTCCGGGGGCATCGGAAAACGATATTCGCATTCAATCAGACTACGATGACGGAAAATATAAATACGAAGGCGATATCATTTATGACGGGAAAGAGTATGAGTTTGAAATAGATGCGTCTACAGGAACGATTCTTGAGTGGAGTGAGGAACGATACTGATCAAAGGAAAATTGTGATTAGATGTGATAAAAAAGACGATAAAAAATATTTTCGGAGTATCGGAATAAAAGAAAGAGAGAAGAGAATATAATTCAGAAAGAATGAAAAATGAATCATAGACAGCGGAGAAGTGTATGAATTATCTATGGGCAGGCATGATTTTGATCGGAATTATATTCGGAGCGTTTAACGGCAGGATGGAAGTTATTACAAATGCCGCGCTCGATTCTTCAAAAGAAGCGGTGACACTTTGCATTACGATGATAGGGATTATGTCGTTTTGGTGTGGGATCATGGAGATTGCGGCACAGGCAGGGATCATCGGAAGTGCGGCAAAAAAAATGCGTCCGGTGATCCGTTTTCTTTTTCCTGATCTGCCGAAAGAACATAAAGCGCAGGAGCATATTACAACAAATTTTATTGCGAATATCCTCGGTCTTGGGTGGGCGGCAACTCCGGCAGGATTAAAGGCGATGAAAGAACTTGAAACATTGGAAGAGGAAAGGCGGGCAGGAAAAGCGCCCGGTCCGGTGAGGCGCAAGGGAGTCGCAAGTAATGAAATGTGTACGTTTTTGATCATGAATATTTCTTCTCTTCAGTTGATCCCGATGAACGTGATCGCATATCGAAGTCAGTATGGAAGCGCGAACCCGGCGGCAATCGTAGGCGCGGGGATTTTAGCTACGGTGGCAAGTACGGGGGCTGCAGTCATATTCTGCAAAATAGCGGAGCAAAGGCGAAAGAAATCTGGTATAATCAAGGAGAGCAGATATCCGGTAAAGAACAGGGAATCTGCATAAAAAACAGTATGTGTAAGATCGTATCCGCTGCAGACAGTACGGGTGTGTGAAGGGAGAATGTATGGACAAAAGATATAGTGAAGAGGAAAAAGATACAAGAGAAGAATTGAAAAAGGAAATTAAAAGAGAAATAAAGAAACAAAATAGGAAACTCAAAATTAAGATTCCGTGGAAAATTCAAAAGATACTTATTATTATAGCGATTATCGCGCTTGCGGGAGGCGCGGGAGCGATCGGTATGAAACGCTATATTACTCATGAAAGCCAGACGACCAAACTTGGGTTTGAAGATATCGGGGAGTTGGCGACACAGGAGGCAAATTGCACAGAAGTAAATGTTACCGAAGATGTAAGAAAATTGTTCGGTATTGACATTCCGTTTACGCAGAGTAAATATATCTATAGTTACAATGTGATCGTAAAGGCGGGATATGATTTTGGCGAGATTCGATATGAAGTAAAAAAAGATTCTATCAAAGTGAAACTTCCTGAAGTCAGAATCTTAAGTTCGCAGGTTGATGAAGATTCGTTTCGTGTATATCATGAGAAGGAAAGCATTTTCAATCAGATCCGTCTGGAAGAGAATAACGCGGCGTTTGCCAAACTAAAAGAACAGGCCGAAAAAGACGCGGTGGCAAACGGGCTTTATGAGAATGCAAGAAGTAATGCAAAGACGATCCTGAAAGGATACTTTGCTCAGGCATATGATTTAGATGATTATAAAATCACATTTGAAGGAGGAGAAGGAGGGAATACAAATGAAAAATAAAATCTTGCTTGTACTCGGGATCATAGCCGCTGCAATCGCCATATTTTATTTTATATTATTTTTGACGGCATAGGAAAGAGAGTTCGTCGAGAAGACGTTGATTGTCTTTGCTGTCCATAACACAAAACCGGATAAATTCTCCGTCTAAACTTTTGAAGGAAGAACAATCGCGGATCATAAGACCGTTTTTGACGCAGTGAGTAAATACGTCAAAGGCGGTCGTTTCTTTTTGGAGAAGTTTTACAAGCAGAAAGTTAGCGTATGGCTTATATGTTTTATAAGCAGGCTGCTCTTTTAAAGCAGAGTACATTTTTTCCCGTTCGGAAAGAATGAGACGGCGGGTCTGTCTGATATATTCTTCGTCTTTCAGCATGAGTTCTCCGGCAAAAGCGCCGAGGCTGTTCAAAGACCAGGGAATCTGCTTTTCTTTCATTGCTTTTAAAAACGGCATGTTACCCGTGATACCATAACCTAAGCGGACTCCGGGCGCTGCAAAAAATTTTGACACGCCTCGTAAAACCATTAGATTTTTGAATGTTTTCGTAAAAGGTACTGCTGTGACGTCTTCGATAACAGGGGCAAATTCAACATAAGTCTCATCTATCATGACAAAGATGTCATGCTGTTCGCAAAATGTAAGAAGACGTTCCATATCAGATCGGAGAATGGCAGATGACGTAGGATTGTTCGGATTACATATGATAAGAAAATCATAACTTCCGGCAAGGAGCGACTGACAGAGAAAATCTACATTTAAAATAAACTCATCAGTTTCTTTTAAAAGAAACTCGTTGCATTTGCTATTTGAAAGTGACAACTCTCTGGAGTATTCCGAATAGGTTGGTCCAAGGAGAAGGGTGCGCTTTGGGGCGCGTGTTTCGATTAAAAGAGAGATAAGTTCACTCGAGCCGTTCCCGGGCAGTACGTAGTCTGCGGGAACGCCGCAGTATTCTGAAACGGTATTCCGAAGAGATTGATAGTCACGGTCGGGATAAGAGGAAAGAAGATCCAAATGGGATGCAAGAACCTGTTTTACATGGGTGGAGATACCGATAGGATTTACATTTGCGCCGAAGTTGACGATATCCTCCTGATTAAGATGATAGTATTCACATATTTTTTCGATATCGCTTCCGTGGAAAACAGGTTTTGTATTCATAGCATTTCCTTCCTGATGATTAAAAAAGTAATAATAACAGTAAAATATTAACGTGCAAAAAATAAAGCGTTTGTCTTGCCGGGCATCTTATTAAGCGTTTCGAGCTTCTTTTAATGCAATGGCAAGCTGATCCGGACAAGAGGTCGGTTTGAATCCGCACCGGATGCCTTCAATGCGCGAGATCGCCTCATCTACATCCATACCTTCGATGAGGTGAGAAATTCCCTGAAGATTCCCGCTGCATCCTCCGACAAAAGATACGTTTCTTACTTTATTGTCCACGATGTCAAAATGAATAAGACGTGAGCAGACGCCCTTTGGTTTGTATTCCATGATTTTACCTCCTGAAAACAGATTTCTTCATTTTTATAAAAGGAATTATAACAAACAGAGGAAGAAAATACAAATTTTGTGCGTCTGTTTTCGAGAAAAGTCGACATGAGTGCAGTCGGTTGAAAATCGAACGGGAACAGAAAGGAAGAAAGAGAAAAACAAGGGAGACGTATTTATACATATTACAGTCAGAGAGAGAGGATGCTTGCAGTTGAGAGGAAAAATAAAAAGTATATCTAAAACAGTATGAGATGATCTGCAAAAAAATGCGCGGCACGAAAAAAAGGAGAAAGAAGAAAATCGGGAAACCTACAAAAGAAAAGGCTGCGCGGTGTAGAAAAATGTAGAACGGTTTTTGCGGACAAGACAGAAATCCTGCCTTATAATGGCTACAAACACAAGCGGACGTTGACAGACGGGGCGTGTGAAAGATAAAAAAACAGGAGGGCTTGTTATGCTTGAGACAATGATGGTAAGTTCCGGATCGGTCATGTATGTGATGGCGGCAGTCGGGATACTTGGGGTGCTGGCAAAGATCGTAAACCGGATGACCTTGTACAGATTGATAAAAGCGGCTGGAAATATGCCGAAAAGTACGCATAAGCTGATGAAACTTGTAAAGGCAAAATACGAACATGCCTGTATGGCGCATGAGTCTGTGGAAAATGTCGGTGTATTTGTAGAAAAATATATCTATGAATACAGAGGATTTTTGTTTCGGATACACACATGGCGTCAGATCGAGCTGTTGTCTGTTTGGTTTGTCGGTATTTTAGCGGTGATCGGCGCGGCGCTTTCTTACATGGAAGGCGGACTTACGGAAACGGTTTATCAGTACATAGCAGGCGGGGCGGCGGAAGCGGTGCTTCTTATGGTGATCATTCGTATGTCGGACGAGCCGTATAAGATAAAAGCGATTAAAATGTATATGGTCGATTATTTGGAAAATGTATGCGCTGTCAGGGTAAGAAGACAGAACAGGAAAGAAAAAGAATTTATTGACGTAATCCCGTCAGAAAATGTAAATGGAGGTGGAAAAGTAAAAGAACAAAAAACATTTGCCGGGGCGGACGATAAGAAAGAAGGAGCGTCTGCCGGTACAGTACCGGTGCAGGAGAACAGGGCAGATAAAAAGGAAAACGCAAAAGGCGCCGCAACAATGCAGGAGACGGAGTATGAACAATGGCGGGCGCAGGCAGTCAGAGAGATTTTAGATGAGACAGGGAGCAGTATGGTAGAGAAACGGCTTCCTATTAATATCGAAGGCGAGCCGCAAGAGAGAAAGAAAGCGGAAAAGCTCAGCCAAAATGTCGGCAGAGGAGGGGGAGAACACGAACCGGACAGCGGGCATCCGCAGATCAGAGAGGAGACGATACGGCAAATACTGGAGGAATTTCTTGCTTAGGAAGTGTATATTTGTTAAAATAAGAGTATATGGCGGAGAGTAATTCTGCCGGATCTATAAAACAGACAAAAGATAAATCATAAAATAAGTATCAGAGAGGATGGATTGTGATGAGCAAAGTAACATTTGATTATTCAAAGGCATGTGGTTTCGTACAGGATCATGAGATGCAGTATATGAGCGAACTGGCAGAGCAGGCAAAGGAAAAGCTGCTTGCAAGAACGGGCGCCGGAAACGACTTCCTCGGCTGGATCGATCTTCCGGTTGATTATGATAAAGATGAGTTTGACCGGATCAAAAAAGCGGCTGAGAAAATCAGAGAAGATTCGGAAGTGCTTCTTGTGATCGGAATCGGCGGATCTTATCTCGGAGCAAGAGCGGCAATCGAATTTCTCGGACACTCTTTTGCGAACGTTGTATCAAAAGAAGTGAGAAAATCTCCGGAGATTTATTATGTCGGCAACAGTATCAGCAGTACATATGTAAAAGATCTGATCGATGTGATCGGAGATCGTGATTTTTCAATTAATATGATCTCCAAATCGGGAACGACGACGGAACCGGCTATCGCTTTCCGCGTATTTAAAGAACTGTTGGAGAAAAAATACGGAAAAGAAGAGGCTGCAAAGAGGATTTACGCAACGACGGACAAAGCGAAAGGAGCGTTGAAAAATCTTGCCACAGAAGAAGGTTACGAGACATTCGTTGTGCCGGACGATGTAGGCGGTCGTTTCTCTGTTCTTACTGCAGTAGGTTTGCTGCCGATCGCGGTAAGCGGAGCGGATATCGACAAATTAATGGAAGGAGCGGCATCGGGAAGAAAGGCGGCTTTGGAAGCTGATTTTGAAAAGAATGGCGCAATGCAGTATGCGGCTGTCAGAAATATTCTTCTTCGTAAAGGAAAAACAGTGGAAGTGCTGGCAAACTACGAACCGAGTCTTCATTATGTATCCGAATGGTGGAAACAGCTTTACGGAGAGAGTGAAGGCAAGGATCAGAAAGGAATCTTTCCTGCATCTGTAGATCTTACGACAGATCTTCATTCTATGGGACAGTTTATTCAGGATGGAAACAGAATTCTTTTTGAGACGGTTCTTAATGTAGAAAAATCAAGAGCAGAGATTGTGATCAACGAAGAACCGGTAGATCTTGACGGATTGAATTATCTTGCCGGAAAAAATGTTGATTTCATTAACAAGAGTGCGATGAACGGAACGATCCTTGCGCATACGGACGGTAATGTGCCGAACCTTATGGTAAAGATTCCGGAGCAGAATGAGTTTTATCTCGGGGAATTGTTTTACTTCTTTGAATTTGCATGCGGAGTGAGCGGATATTTACTCGGCGTTAATCCGTTCAACCAGCCGGGTGTTGAAAGTTATAAGAAGAATATGTTCGCCCTGCTTGGAAAACTGGGATTTGAAAAAGAAAGAGAAGAACTGCTTAAGAGACTGTAGTTTTAAAATTTCTTGTTGGATTTCCGTAAATAGAGTATAATAATAAGCGGTCGGAATTACCGGCTGCTTATTTGCATTATAGAAACTATTCAAATATCAGAAAAACAGTTTTGGGGTGCGTTATGCACGGATGATACGATCAAGGAGGGTGCGTTATGTTAAGAATCGGAATGTTGACAAGCGGCGGAGACTGTCAGGCATTAAATGCGGCGATGCGCGGAGTTGTGAAAGGAATCTGCTCCAAACGGGACGATGTGGAGATCTACGGTTTTAAAGACGGATATAAAGGATTGATCTATGCGGACTTCAGTATGCTTACACCGAAAGATTTTTCCGGCATTCTTACAAGAGGCGGAACGATTCTCGGAACATCGAGACAGCCGTTTAAATTGATGAGAGTTCCTGATAAAGACGGGCTCGATAAAGTAGAGGCGATGAAGCATACATATCATAAGCTGAATCTGAACTGTCTTATTATTTTAGGAGGAAACGGAACGCATAAAACGGCAAATCTTCTTCGGGAAGAGGGATTGAATGTGATCACGCTTCCGAAGACGATCGATAACGATCTGTGGGGAACAGAAATGACATTCGGATTTCAGAGCGCGGTGGATATTGCGACAGATACGATTGACAGAATCCATACGACGGCAACGTCCCACAGCCGTGTATTTATTATAGAGGTAATGGGACACAAAGTAGGATATGTAACGCTTCATGCAGGTATAGCGGGCGGCGCGGATATTATCCTTCTTCCGGAAATCCCTTATGATATCAATGTGATCACAGATGTGATCAACAGACGGTCGAGAGAAGGAAAACCGTTTACGATTCTTGCGGTTGCGGAAGGTGCAATCTCGAAAGAGGATGCAAAACTGAAAAAGAAAGAATATAAAGAGAAGATCTCCAAGAGAAAATATCCGTCTATCGCATATGAGCTGGCAGAGCAGATCCAAGAAGCGACAGATAAGGAAGTAAGAATTACCGTTCCGGGACATACACAGCGCGGAGGTTCTCCGTGTGCATACGACCGTGTATTTGCAACTCGGGTCGGAGCAAAGGCGGCCGAGATGATACTGGAAGGAAAATACGGATATATGGTCGCTATGAGAGATGGCGAGACGACGGCAGTTCCGCTTGAAGAAGTGGCGGGAAAATTAAAGATGGTAGATCCGAAATGCGGATTGATCAAAGAAGCGAAAACAATAGGTATCAGTTTTGGCGATGAATAAACGAAATAAACTAAGAAATCAGGCAGAGGTGTAAAACATGTCATATACGGCGCTTTATAGAAAATTTCGCCCGGCAGAGTTTGGAGATGTAAAAGGGCAGGATCATATTATTACAACATTACAGAATCAGATCAAGGCAAACCGTATCGGACATGCATATCTTTTCTGCGGTACAAGAGGTACGGGAAAAACAACGGTTGCGAAAATATTTGCGAAAGCGGTAAACTGTGAGCATCCGGTTGACGGCAGTCCGTGCGGTGAGTGCGAGATGTGTAAGTCGATCGCGGCAGGTACGTCTATGAATGTGATTGAGATTGACGCGGCGTCTAATAACGGCGTTGATAATATCCGTGAGATTCGGGAAGAGGTGACGTACCGTCCGACAGAAGGAAAATATAAGGTTTATATTATTGATGAAGTACATATGCTGTCTATAGGAGCGTTTAACGCGCTTCTTAAAACATTGGAAGAGCCGCCGGAATATGTTATCTTTATTCTTGCCACAACAGAAGTTCATAAAATTCCGATCACGATTTTATCACGATGTCAGCATTATGATTTCAAGAGGATCAGTATTGAGACGATTACGGAACGTATGCAGGAATTGATGGATACAGAGCATGTAGAAGCAGAGGATAAAGCGCTGCGCTATATAGCGAAAGCGGCGGACGGATCGATGAGAGACGCGCTTAGTCTTCTTGATCAGTGTATTGCATTCTATCTTGGGCAGAAGGTGACATACGAGCATGTTTTGGAAGTGCTGGGAGCGGTGGATACGGATGTATTCAGCAGACTTTTGCGGAAAGTGATCAATACGGATGTGCCGGGTGTGCTCGACGTTGTGGAGGAACTCGTAATGCAGGGAAGAGATCTGACGCAGATTACGGCAGATTTTACATGGTATTTAAGGAACTTGCTTCTCGTAAAAACATCTGATAATATAGAGGATGTTCTGGATGTGTCTACGGAAAATATGATGCAGTTAAAAGAAGAATCCGGGATGATCGAGACAGCAGCGTTATTCCGGTATATCCGTGTTTTTTCAGAGCTTTCCGGGCAGTTAAAATATGCGACGCAAAAGAGAATCATGCTAGAGGTGGCTTTGATTAAATTATGTACTCCGGCAATGGAAACGAAGCAGGATACTATTTTAGAGCGGATCCGTGCGGTGGAAGAAAAAGTGGAAAAAAGCATGGAAGCTTCAGCAAATATGCAGGGGCAGATCGTCTATGTAAACGGAGACGGAGCGCAGATCGCAGGCGGATCGGTGATTAATGGAAAAACCGAGGGCAATTTTGCAGGCGCTCGTGCGCAGAGACCGCAAATTCCAGATGCGATTCCCGAAGACGTACAGGAAGTCGTAAAGAATTTTAGAATGATTGCCGGAGAAGCTTCAGGTATTATAAAGGGGTATCTGAAAAGCGCCCGCTTAAGTCTGGGCGGAGACAACCGGCTTTTGATCGTTCTTCCGGACAGTCTTGCGGCAAGCGTCGTAGGGCGGGAAGATCACGTTGAAGAGTTGGAAAAATTAATCGAAGAACGGATCGGAAAACGTGTGGAAGTAGAAGTGCGTCATGTAGAAGAAGGCAGACATTTTGAGGATACATTCATAGATATAGAACAAAAGATCAATATGAAGATAACGGTGGAGGATTGATTATGGCAAAAAGAGGCGGTTTTCCGGGTGGAGCGATGCCGGGAAATATGGCAAATCTTATGAAACAGGCGCAGAAGATGCAGCGTCAGATGGAAGAGCAGCAAAAAGAGCTTGAGGCAAAGGAATTTACGGCGACGGCAGGCGGCGGAGCGGTTGAAGTGACTGTTTCGGGAAAACGCGAAGTGACAAAAGTAAAACTTGCGGAAGAAGTCGTTGATCCGGATGATATTGAGATGTTGGAAGACTTGATCGTTGCGGCGACAAATGAGGCGCTGCGTCAGATCGATGAGGCGACAGGTTCTGCTATGTCTAAGCTGACAGGCGGCATGGGCGGCGGAATTCCGGGGATGTTTTAAGGATGGAATATTACAGTAATCAGATCAGCCGTCTGATCGAAGAATTTTCCCGTTTGCCGGGGATTGGCAGCAAGTCGGCGCAAAGGTTGGCGTTTCATGTGATCAACATGCCGCTGGATCAAGTGGAAGGTTTGGCAAAATCAATTATTGACGCAAGGAAAAATGTGCGGTATTGTAAAGTGTGCTGTACACTTACAGATCGGGAAACCTGTCCGATTTGCGGAAATCCGGATCGCGACAAGAAAACGATCATGGTCGTTGAGACACCGCGGGATCTGGCAGCGTATGAAAAGACAGGAAAATATAACGGAGTATATCATGTGCTCCACGGGGCAATCTCTCCGATGCTGGGAATCGGCCCGGGAGATATCCGTCTGAAAGAACTGATGGAACGGCTTCAGGGAGACGTGAATGAAGTGATCATTGCAACGAATTCAAGTCTGGAAGGCGAGACAACGGCAATGTATATAAGCAAACTCATAAAACCGGCGGGAATAAAGGTGAGCAGGATTGCCAGCGGCGTTCCGGTCGGAGGAGATTTGGAATATATTGACGAGGTGACGCTTTTAAGAGCGCTTGAAGGCAGGACAGAACTGTAAGATAGAGCAGAAATAATAAACAGAAGTAATAAACAGAAGTAAGAAAGAGGAGACATTAAAGAGGAGACATTATGGACAAGTTAAAGTTGATGAAAACTGCAAATGAAGTCCGCAAGGGAATTGTGACATCGGTTCACAGTGCGAAAGCAGGACATCCGGGCGGATCACTTTCCGCGGCGGATCTATTCACTTATCTGTATTTTGAGGAATTGAATGTAGATCCGAAAGACCCGAAAAAAGCGGACAGAGATCGTTTCGTCCTCTCAAAGGGACATACAGCGCCGGGGCTTTATGCCGCGTTGGCAGAGAAAGGATTTTTCCCGAAAGAAGATCTGATCACACTGAGACATACAGGTTCTTATCTTCAGGGTCATCCGGATATGAAGTGCATTCCGGGTGTTGATATGTCTTCAGGTTCTCTCGGACAGGGAGTTTCTGCGGCTGTAGGAATGGCGATTGCGGCAAAGATATCGGGTGATGATTACCGCGTATATACACTTCTCGGTGACGGAGAGATCCAGGAAGGTCAGGTGTGGGAAGCGGCGATGCTTGCGTCTCACCACAAACTGGATAACCTTCTTGTGATCGTGGATAATAATAATCTTCAGATCGACGGTGAGATTACAAAAGTGAACTCTCCGTATCCGATAGATAAAAAGTTTGAAGCGTTTAATTTTCACGTGATCAATATTGACGGAAATGATTTTGATCAGATTGACGCTGCATTTAAAGAGGCAAAATCAGTAAAAGGACGTCCGACGGTGATCATAGCCAAGACTGTGAAAGGAAAAGGAGTTTCTTTTATGGAAAATCAGGCGGGATGGCATGGAAAAGCGCCGAACGACGAGGAATTTAAAATCGCGATGGCAGATTTGGAAAAGGCAGGTGAAGCGTTATGTCAGAAGTAAAGAAGATTGCGACGAGGGAAAGTTACGGAGAAACGCTGGTAGAGCTTGGGGCGGAACATGAAGAGATCGTTGTGCTTGACGCGGATCTTGCGGCTGCGACAAAAACAGGTTTATTTCAGGCTGCATATCCCGAACGTTTCATCAACTGCGGTATCGCGGAAAGTAATATGATCGGCGTGGCAGCAGGATTGGCGGCTGCGGGTAAAGTTCCGTTTGCAAGTTCCTTCGCAATGTTTGCGGCGGGACGGGCTTATGAGCAGGTAAGAAATTCAGTCGGTTATCCGCATCTGAACGTAAAAATCGGAGCAACACATGCCGGAATTTCCGTAGGTGAAGACGGAGCGACACATCAGTGTAATGAAGATATTGCTTTGATGCGTACGATTCCGGGAATGGTTGTGATCAATCCGTCTGATGACATAGAGGCAAGAGCGGCGGTGCGCGCGGCTTACGAATATGTAGGGCCGGTGTATATGCGGTTCGGACGTCTGGCTGTTCCGGTGATCAATGACAGACCGGATTATAAGTTTGAACTTGGGAAAGGCGTTGTGCTTCGAGAAGGAAAAGACGTAACGATCATTGCGACAGGACTTCCTGTCAACAACTGTCTGCAGGCAGCGGAGAAGCTGGCAGCGGAAGGTATTGATGCAAAAGTGATCAATATTCATACGATCAAGCCGCTTGACGAAGAACTTATCATTGCGGCCGCACAGGAAACAGGCAAAGTCGTTACAGTCGAAGAGCATTCGGTTATCGGAGGACTTGGAAGCGCAGTATGTGATGTGCTTTCCGCAAATGTTCCGACAAAAGTGCTTAAGATCGGAATTAACGATGTGTATGGAGAATCAGGTCCGGCGCTTGAACTGATCGAAAAATACGGACTTGGCATAAACGGTATTTATGAAAAAGTAAAAGCGTTCGTATCATAATATTACAAAAGGAGATGCTGTTCATTTTGAGCGGCATCTTTTATAATATGTCGAATTCTTCTGACAATAACTGATAAAATCATTTTTTTTATTGTGCTATCCTCATATCAACGCCGATAGAAACATTGTTGATTTTTAAAATATTCAGTTGATTTAGGAGGATGAGTATAAATGGAAAGACAGTTACCGAAAAACGTGCGTCAAATAGGAAATGTAAGCGACAGTCCTAAAATTTATGTGGAAGATTATGTAGATACATTTTTTGCCGGATTGTGTGAGAAATGTGAGAAAGCAGGCACAGACCCTATGGGGGCTTTTCTTGTCGGAGATATTCAAAACGGCGAGGATGAAGATTATGTTTATATTTATGGTGCGATTCAGATGCATGATCTGAAAATGTCGGATAAAGAATATGTGATTGATGAGGCTGCATGGAAAAACGCATATGAAGACTGCAAACAGTATTTTGAAGACGGGGAAATGCTAGGATGGTTTGTAGTACATCCCGGAGCGCCGCTCATTCCGGAACCGGAAACCGTAAAGCTTCATAAAAAATCATTTCCGAAGAAAAATACCGTTTTCATTATGAAAGATCCGGTAGAAAAAGAAGAGACATATTATGTACATAAAATGAATGACTTGCTGGAGATCGGAGGGCATTACACATATTATGAAAAAAATCCGTGTATGCAGAATTATATGATCTCCAGCCGGAAAAAAAATGGGGCGTCAGCGTCGGAAACAGTGGAAGACAGAGCTGCAAAGGACTTTCGTTCTTTGGCTAGAAAACGGAGCGAGCATCAAAAAGGCAGACGGCCGGGGAGTCTGATGTATGCTGCGGGAGCTTGTGTGATTTTGATACTTGTAATTATGGGGGTATCGTTGTTTAACAGTTTCGACAGGATGAAATCGGTACAAAACACGCTTGGATTTTTAGATAAAGAGACAGTTGCGTCAGATGGGAAAACGTCAGAAGAAACAACAGATGACGGATCTGTTCCCACATCTGCAGAAATTGAAGCAGTAAAAGGACAGACAGATGCAGATTCCGCAGATGAAAACAAAACAAAGGAGGAAAGTGTGTCAGGTCAAAAGGAAGACGGAAAAGATGAGAAAAATGAAAATCCGGAAAACAGCCTGTCTGAGAGCAATGATAAAAAAGAACCGGAGGGAAGCGATTCTGCGCAGGGGGCAGATGAACAGACTATTGGAAGCGCGAACGGTCAGGACGGGGTTTATATTGTAGAGAAAGGAGACACGCTGGCGATTATCAGCCGTAAGATATACGGCGATCTTGACCATGTAGACACGATTTGCAAAATGAACGGGATTACGGACGGCAATCTTATTTATATCGGACAGAAATTGCTATTGCCATGAAAGTATGGTAAGATGTTGGCGAATAGATTTAGCGGAAATAAAAAGGACATAAAACAGAAATATAAAGAAGGGGAGTTATATGACACAAAAGAAAAAAACGGATTTTAAAATAGTAACACCCCCCGATGATCTAAGTGAAGTTCGTGCTAAAACGAAGAAAATACACAGGGAAAAATTAAAAAAGATTGTTGTGCCGGTTATTCTTATTGCTCTTGCGGTAAGCGGAACATATCTGATGCTCACGAATAAGGCGTATAGTGAAGCCGGAACGGCGGTCAGGTACTCGACAGATAGTTCGGATACAAGTAATTATGCCCATTTTGCAAATGGAATCGTGCGATACAATCGGGATGGCGTTGTTTTTTTAAATAAGAAAAACGAAGAAAAGTGGATTCAGTCGACACAACTGAAAAATCCGATCATTGAGGTGAAAGAAAAAGCGTTTGCGGTAGGAGATATCGGAGGAAACAGCATTCTTGTATTTTCCGAAGAAGGTTTGAAAGGCGAGATTGAGACAAGTCTTCCGATTGAAAATATGGCGATTTCGGATCAGGGAATTGTGACAGTTCTGCTGAAAAATGAAACTGCGCCGAAGATCATTTCTTATGATGCAATGGGCAATGTTTTAGTGGAGCAGCAGGTAACTGTTCCTGTAATGGGTTATCCTGTTGCGATGGATATGTCTGACGACGGAAAGATGCTGGCGGTAACTTATTTTCATACAGACGACGCCGTGCTGAAGTCAAAAGTGATCTATTATAATTTCGGAGAGAGTGGAAAGGACAAGCCGGATAAGATCGTTGCATCGGATGAATATTCAGACACGATCATGGCAGACATTTTCTTTATGGGAAGCGACCGCTCTGTTGTAGTAGGAGATAACTCGATCGTCATCTATAAAGGGAAAGCCGAACCGAAAAAAGAAAAAGAGATATCGATCGGACAGGAGATACAGAGCGTATTTCACTCAGACCAATATATAGGGCTTATATTGCTTAACAGTGAAAAATCAGGATACGAGCTGCGGCTGTATGATCGGTTTGGGGAGAGGATACTTAATAAAGAGATTTCGGGACGATACGAAAATGCAAAGATAGAAGGCAGCGAAGTTATTATGTATGAAGGAAGTAAGTGCTGTATCGTGACCGCAAACGGAATCGTAAAATTTGAAGGAGACATAAAAACAGAGGCGCTGGAGATTTTCAAAGCTTCGGGATTGAACAGATACTATGTGATGAGCGCAGATGAATTACGGGTAATTTATCTGACGAAATAGGAGAGATTATGGATAATTGGCTTTTGATCATTGTAGGAACGATTTTTCTTATCTGTATTGCTTTTGGGTATGTTAGAGGATTTTTAAAACTCGGACTTTCCCTTTTGTCAACAATATTGACTCTTGTTCTTGTGCTGTTCCTTTCGCCGCATGTTACACGAGCGCTTAAGGAGTATACGCCTGTAGATGATTTCTTAGAAAGTAAAGTTACTGAGAAATTTATGCCGGAGATAACGTCTGAGCAGCTTCAGTCGATCGATCTGACAGGAACGCCATTGGAAAATCTTACGGCGGAAGACATCTCCAAGTTAAACGAGATGGACTGGGATGTGCTCGGCATTACGGCGGATGATATTTTAAGTGTGATCGGAGATATTCCGAAAGATGTGCAGATCAACTTGATTGAGGAAGCCCCTCTTCCCCGGTTTTTGAAAGATCAGCTTATAGAAAATAACAACAGCACGATTTACGGAGAGCTGGGAGTGAAAAGTTTTCCGAGATATGTGGCGGCATATGCATCGCATCTTGTATTGAATCTGTTGTCGTTTCTTGTGACATTTTTGCTGGCGATCATTCTTGTGAAGGCGCTGATGTTTGCTGTGAATATTATTGGGGAACTTCCGGTGCTTGGACTGGCAAATCATATTGCCGGAGGAGCGCTCGGTCTTTTGCTTGCGCTTGTCATTGTGTGGATCGGATTTCTCATCATGACGCTTGCCTATACGACAGAGGCGGGAAGCGCATGCTTTGAAATGGTTGAAAAGAGTAGTATTCTGCGTTTCTTATATGAAACAAATCCGCTTTTGATCCGCCTGTTAAAATTTTAAATCTGTATAGAAGAGGGCTGTTGGAAAAATAAACAAAATGTTATTTTGTAACTGAAAGTTACTGTATTTTGATGTACAGTAACTTTTTTTATTTTGTGATAAAATTAATTTTAATAGGGAAATTAAAAATTGGCGAAAAATTGACTTTTTTCTGTTATAAGATTTTTAATCTCATTGATAAGGAGTGAAAGTTTGTGGAAGAAAAATATAAGATCCTAATCGTAGATGACGAACAGTCTATTTTAGATATGTTGAAATTACAGCTTGAATTTGAAGGGTATTCTGTTTATACTGCCGGCAATGCGGCAGAGGCTTTGGATAAATTATCTTACTCGCCGGACATAGTTTTATTAGACATCAATATGGATGGCATGAACGGTTTGGATTTATGTGTCTCTATTCGTGATTTTATCTCTTGTCCGATTATTTTTCTCACTGCCAGAGTATCTGAGCAGGATAAGATCAACGGGTTAATGGCAGGCGGAGATGATTATATTACGAAGCCATTTTCTGTAAATGAATTGCTGGCAAGAATTTCGGCGCATTTACGACGCGAACAAAGAAGTCATAACAAGACAAAAAGTAAATTTTCAGAAGATCTTATTATTGATTATTCTGATAGAAGTCTTTATATCAAAGGGCATAAAATTGAATTGTCAAATAAAGAATTTGAAATTATACAACTCTTGTCTTCTAATGCAGGTCAGGTTTTTGACAGAGAAAAAATTTATGAAAATATTTGGGGCATTGACGGCAATGGAGACAGCGTTGTTATCAAAGAGCATATACGAAAAATACGTCTGAAATTTAATGAGTTTACGGATAAAGGTTATATTACTACAGTTTGGGGAGTCGGATATAAATGGGAAAAATAAGAGAAGTATTTCAAAAGATGTCGCTAAAACGATCATTAGTATTGCTGGCGGTATTTTGTCTTAGTCTGGTCAGCGCTCTTTCAGTAATTACAATATTGACATGTTCATCTATCCAGAAAAAAATACTTGATACAAGACCTATTATCATCACAGACTATGTAATTAGAGACGCAGATAGTAATGACACCGAAAATAATAACGGGGTTACTGCCGTACCGCAGAAATATACACATGGAGAACTTTCAAAAGAAAATCAATTATATTATTGGTGCATTACGATTCTTATGGTGTCCTTACCCATTGCCTATATTATAATCGCTTCTTTTATGGTGGCAAAATTATATTACAAATGGAAATTGAAGATACCGCTTGAAAATCTGAAAAATGGTATGTACCACATTTCACAGCAGGATTTAGATTTTCAGATACAATACACATCTGATGATGAGCTGGGGCAGTTATGTGATACATTTGAACATATGAAAAATGAGATTTACAAAAGCAATAGTAAAATGTGGAATATGCTTCAAGAGAGAAAAGCGCTGACGGCTTCTGTTTCACACGATTTAAGAACGCCGATCACGGTGCTCAATGGCTATCTTGATTATTTGGAAAAATCAATCGAAAGAGAAACTCTTACAAATGAAACCTTACAGACAACGATTAAAAATATGACAGAAGCTGTCGATAGATTAAAACGATATGTAGAGTGTGTGAAAGATATACAAAAAATGGAAGATATTGAGATCAAAAAAGATAATTATAATTTGAAAGAGTTGATTGCCGACATAACAAAAGAATTTTCTATTTTAGCGGCACGAGAGAATAAAAAACTTGTTATACGGGATTTTTCAAACTCTGATTTTATATCGACAGATAAAGCGATGTTATCAAAAGTTTTAGAGAATATTTTTGACAATGCACTCCGCTTTTCACATGAAGAAATTATATTTTCAATCAAAGAAAAAGAGGATTATTTGTATTTTTCAATGCAAGATGATGGAGTAGGTTTTACATCTGAAGAATTAAAATCCGCAGCTTCTTTCTTCTTCAGTTCCGCTTCAAACGGTGGAAATTTTGGCATAGGATTATCTATCTGTAAAATACTTAGTGAAAAATTCGGAGGGAATATATTTTTAGACAATCTTCCGGATCGTGGAGCAATTATTACAATCAAGATTAAAAAATAGGCGGAAACTTTTCTGAAATTTGACTTTTATATGAAATAATCTCCTTACAAAAAACGTAAGGAGGTTTTTTTATGGAAATTAGTATTGAACATTTGAATAAAAACTACGGGAAACAAAATGTGTTGAAAGATATTTCTTTACATATACCGATCGGAATGTATGGAATGTTAGGCGAAAACGGAGCCGGTAAGACAACGCTTATGCGTATATTGGCTACATTGTCAGAGCCGACAACGGGAATGGTAGAAATCAATGGGATTGATATAAAAAGGAAAAAAGAAATCAGAAAAATAATCGGTTATCTTCCACAGGAATTTTCGATATATCCAAATATGACGGTTTATTCTGCTTTAGATTATCTTGGGATTTTGACTGAACTTCCAAACAATATTCGTAAGAGGCGTATCAACGAACTTTTAAAACAAGTGAATTTGGAACACGAGAAGAATAAAAGATTTAAAAATTTATCCGGTGGTATGAAACGTCGTTTCGGTATTGCACAGGCATTATTAAATGATCCGAAAATTTTGATTATTGATGAGCCGACGGCAGGACTTGACCCAGAAGAAAGATTACGCTTTTACAATCTTCTTTCTGAATTGGCAGTGGAAAGAATTATTTTATTATCTACGCATATAGCAAGTGATATAGAAGCCACTTGTTCTAAAGCAGCTGTTTTATCTTCCGGAACTGTTGTTTTTGAAGGACAAATAGAAAAGTTGTTACAGCTTGGAAACGGAAAAGTCTATACTACCACGATTCTGCAAAATGAATTAAATCAGTTTAAACAGAAATACCGTGTTATCAGTATTTATCAAAATGGAATAAATGTATCTTGTCGCTTTTTATCAAACGCTGCACCAAAAAAAGAATGGGTTTCATGTCAGCCTACGATAGAGGACAGTTATATGTATCTCTTATCAAGTTTCAAGCAGGAGGTGGAATAGATGCTGTTTATTAAAGAATTGAAAAAAATTTGTTTTAGCTTTATATATGTATTGTTTATTGGATTGCTGCTTTTTAGCTGGCATGAAAATTTTTACGGTGTAACAACAAAAGAAATAACTGGTTCGCAAGGAAATGAGGTATCTATTTCTTCCGGGCTGACTGGTGGTTCGATTTTAGAAAAACCAGAAAAAAATAAAGAAAGCTATGGAATGAAAAATAAAGAAGTACCAGATAAAATTATGTGCGGTGGTACTGACAAGCTAATTATGGAATATCTTGCAAATTCCTATGCAACATATCCTTTTAGCTATTATAAGGAAGTAGTTTTAAATGAGAACGAGCAAAAAGAGATTTTAAATATAATCAAAGAAATAACAGGCTTAAATGAACAGCAGATCAATCATCTTCCAGATGATTATTTCCCTGCTGTAAATGGAAATGTTATTCACTTTGGCAGTAACGGAACACAAAGTGAAAATGGAGCTTTTACATTTGAAATGGGAAATGAAGAACAACCAACTGAAAATACTGATTATACAAAACAATTTGTAGCTCAAGTTTCTTACGAGGAATTTCAAGAGCTTATGAAAAAAGCAGAAAGTATCATTGGAACAGGTTCTAATTATTCTATGGAAAATTTATTGCAATATTATGGTCTGGCAGAAATGACTTATGAAGAAGCAATGAATGAATATGAGAAAACGATTTATGATGATAAAGTTTCTGCTGCTTTTGCAAGATTGTTTTGCGATTATATGACAAGAGATTTAGGTTTATATCCTGTGTTCTTAGTAGTTATCTTTTGGCTGAAGGATAGACGAAACCGTATGAATGAGCTGATTGACTGTAAACAGATCGGAACAACAAAGCTTATTACGATTCGTTTCTTAGCAATGCTTGCGGCAGTGTTATTGCCGATAACTATTTTGAGTTTTGAGTCGTTAATTCCATTGATTGAATTTTCTGCTGAAACCGGTATTGCAATAGATGTGTTTGCTTTTCTGAAATATATTGTTTGGTGGTTATTACCGACAGCAATGATTGTTACTTCTTCAGGAATGTTCTTGACAATTTTAACATCTATGCCGATAGCTATTTTGGTACAGTTTGTATGGTGGTTTATTGACACCTCTTTGACAGCGTTATCGGGAGATACAAAAATATTTACGCTGATGATACGGCATAATTTATTACGAGGCTCTGAACTTATAAAGCAAGATTTTAATTTGATCTGTTTGAATAGAGGACTGTTTGTGATCTTGTCTTTGATATTGATAGCATTATCTGTTGTAGTATATAACAAGAAAAGAGGTGGAAAGTTAAATTATGATTTCTTTTTGCAAAAGCATTTTGGATTTTTTAAGGATCGATTTACCGCTCACATTCAAAAATAGTTTATTACTGGCGGCTGTCTATACATTCATTATCCCGGTTATAAGAGGAATTTCTAATTTAGACAACATTCATTCCGCAGATGTATTCGGACAATCGTTAGCTCTGATAGGGGTATTTCTTTTCATTCCTATAATAAGGCAAGAATTGGAAGTTTCCGTAAAAGAGATTGTTTATACGAAAGTATGGTCATATAGAAAGAGCGTAAGCATTCGGCTGATATGCAGTTTCTGGATGATTACAGTTATGATTACTATATTCGCAAGTATTATGCGGCTTCAAAACTGCAGTTTTCCATTTTTAAAATATGTAACCGTGACAATTCTGTATGCTGTTTTTCTGGGGATTTTAGGACTTCTTTTTTCACAATTAGGAAATAATGTCATTATAGGTTATCTAGCTTCGCTAGGATATTGGTCTTTCTGTCAATTCGATATTTTAACAGAAGAAAATGTATTATACATATTCCCGATTATAAGCGGAGAAATAGAGATGGGGAAATTGATGATTCTTATGAGCATAAATAGTTTTCTTCTGGTAGTTTTCTTTTTGTCAGTAAAAGAGACTAGGGGAATGTATAAATAAAATATATCATTGTCTCTGAAGAAGAGATATGTTATGATAAATCCACTCACAGAAATTCTTTTTGTGAAAGATGCCGACAGCTTCGTCGGTCAGAGGAATTCCCTCAAAATTACCCAGAACACAACGAAACAGATTTGCATGGATAGTCTTGTAGAACGTCTCTTTTTTTCGTATACTGATTCTTAACAGAAGAAAAAAGTTTCACCGAAAGTTATAAGAGAAAGCTTTAGGAGAAAAAGCTTTGAGAGAAAAAACTTAAGAGTGTTTTCTTACTTGTACGATAGGACTCATTCATGCACATGAAAGGAGAGCCTATGGTAGGAAAAGAAAAGTGGGCAAAAGAAAAAGAACTGCGCTTGTCAGATGCTTATATTGTAAAAGATAATGAACCAAGTTTGGAATTAAAAGTAAAGGTTATTAATATCCGACCGGAAGAACATCATGAGATTTTAGAGAAATGTCAAGTGCTGAAAGAGTATAGCCAGTTTATGGAAATCGTGCAGAACTATCAGATCTCCGGTGTGGAAGAACCTTATAAAAAGGCGATAAAAGAGTGCATTGAAAAAGGAATACTTGCTGATTATTTAATGCGAAAAATATCAAAGTGGAGAACAGGCTGGACTTAATAAAGGTCGTAAAGAAGGTCGAGAAGAAGGAAATCTTCAAAAAACCTGTTCTCTCATTCAAAAAAAGCTCGAAAAAGGAAAAACAATTTCCGAAATTGCAGATGAGCTTGAAGATACAGAAGAAAATATTGCTCGTCTGATAGAAGAGTTTTATCTTCGTATAAATTGATCATAGTTAAATCTATAAAATGGGGGATAAGTTTTGATTTCTCCCCTGTCTGGAAGGTGTATTTATATATTTTTTACAACGAATACGAAAAGTGGGAAATGGAAGCTGCATGTTTTGGCATGAATTTGTCGAAAATTTCATAAAAAACTTGACAAGTTTCTTAGAATATGATATCTTATAAAAGTTCTAAGAACGCTATGGGGGATTAGCTCAGTTGGGAGAGCGCCTGCCTTGCAAGCAGGAGGTCACGAGTTCGACTCTCGTATTCTCCACTTTAAATAAAGATCCGAACATTGGCATTAGTCAGTGTTCGGATTTTTTATGCTATAGGAAATTACTCCGTAATGTTCCATAGCATAAAAAACGCTCCGTGTAGGAGCGCACTGCGGCGGAAAAGAAGTACGTCGCTAAAGCGACCCGCCGCAGGCGGAGAATCTTGCGAGCAGGATTCTTTTTTATATTGTGCAACGAGCCAAAGTCCGGGTTTGTTACTTTGTTCTTGTATGAAGAAAAAAAGTAAGATATAATCAAAAAATAAACATAAAATCTATGTGACGTTTAAGTACGGGAAAAGGTATTATATATGAGAGGTCAAACAGAGGGCAGTCATGAAGAAATTAATGTAGAAGAAGCCATCCGTATTCATGGAAATATGGTTTATCGGCTTGCTCTGGTACAAATGAAAAATAAAAGTGAAGCAGAAGATGTGTTTCAGGAAGTGTTCCTCCGATTAGTAAAGTATAAAGAAAGAATTCAGGGGAGAGAGCATTTGAAGGCATGGCTTTTGAGAGTAACTGTTAATTGCTGCAAGAAACAGTTTGATAGTGCGTTTCGGAAAAAGACAGTTTCTATAGACAGGGATGTTCAGAGCACGGACAGTTATGAGATGGATCTGCCGGAGAATCTCATATATGAGGCAGTTCTTCGCCTGCCGGCAGATTACAGGAGTACAGTACATTTGTTTTACTATGAACAATATTCTGTTTCTGAGATTGCTGAGATGTTGGAACTTTCGGAGTCGGCTGTAAAAACCCGCCTGTATCGCAGCAGGGGGATGCTTAAGGAAGCTTTGAAAGGAGAGTTTGACTGTGTGGGACGAATATAAGAAAGTAAATGACAGCATTCATGTCCCGGAAGAATTAGTGAACCGGACGGTAAAAGCAGCTGAAAGAGAGGAGCGCCGCCGCAAAATTATCGGATTGTGGAAATATACGGCAATAGCGGCATGCTTTTGTTTTGTCTGCCTTGGTATATGGGGAGCGGCGTTTAAAGACAAGATTGTGATACAAGATGTGACATTTGCTTCATCAGAGATGGAGATTGGATTAAATCTCGGAAAAAAGGACATATCAGAGACGAGAGAGTGGGAAGATATTCAAGTTGAAAAGTATACGGAGAAGGATGACGAGAATATCCCGAAAGAGCTGTGGAAGCTGAAGCCGGGAAGGGTTCACGGAGAAAAAGTATATATAGGAAAAACGGAAGACGGAATTCTTCATGCAGTGTTTGAAAAAGACGGGAAAATCTGGTATGTGACAGAAGAAAAAGGGGATAAAGAAAATCTGACAGAATATTTGAAAAAAACTTTACAAAAGACGTAACCTTTTGGATGCGGCAAAGGTATTATAAGCAGAAACGCATAAAAAAACTGTTTGTTGTTCATCAAAGAGGAAATGCTTATGAAAAAGAAATATTTGAAAACATGTATCAGTGTTTTGGCAGTAACGGCAGTCTTGCTAAGCGCATGCGGAGGTCCGCAGCAGAAAAACGTCGGGAAGACAACGATGGAGACTGCAAAACTGGCGGATTCTATCAGAAAAAAATATAATGAAAAGTATGAATATGCCGATCCGATCCGCGGCGTGGCTCGTGACGAAAGGCTTAAGCTGAAAATGGGGTTTGATATAATGAATGCCGGATTTACGGAATATACACAGATCGTAAATGTGTATAAAGATCCGGAACTCACCTATCAGATCGGATCACATTTTGAGTGGGATGAAAAAACAAAGGAATTATCAGTTACACCTCCGAGATGGAGTGTAGGCGGGATCATGAGCGAAGGTCTTGACGAGGATGCGCCGGGATATCAAGCGGCAGATTCGTCTTTGTTTGATAAAGGAGAGTTGAATGACTGGGGTAATCTTCCACAGTATTATATGGTTCAATATGTGGATCTTGAAACCGGAGAAAAACTGGAGAAACCGATAGTGACAGTGTTTACCGTCGATTCAGAAGTTAAGAATGCACCGAGAGTTACTCTTGGGATTAATGAGGAAGGATTTCCGGTTTTCAGATGGAAAAAAGTGCCGGGAGCAGAGCGTTATTATGTGATGAGCATGACGTCCTCAGAAAAGATGGGATTATCCGGAGACGGCTGGGTCGAAGGTGAAACAGAAGGAACAGAATGGATTCCCGAATCAACGGCAAAGTTTATTACTTATAATGTGTCGGAAGCGGATCGCCGGGAGCCATACGTTATTGAAAAGTACGGAGAGGGAAACGAAGCGATACCGAAAGATACAGAGTATGAAACTTATTACTGCGTTATAGCAGTATCAAAGGACGGAACATCTGCTTTAAGCAATATGTTCAGGGAAACAGATATTGCGCGTAAAGTTCCTTTTACGGAAGAAGTGAAGATGAGCCTGAATGAGGAAGGTTCAAATTATACGCAGTCGTTCGGCGAAATGCCGTCATATAAATGGGTGACGATGTGCGACGGAACGCTTGTACAAAAGCTGATTAATTATGATTTTGAAAGCGCGAAGGAAGAGAAGGCTTCATGGAGCGGTGAAAATATCGTAAAAGTTCCGTATAAGATTGACGGAACAGGATTTGACGGAGTTGTTGTCGTAGAAAGTTATAATACTGATACTTGGAAAGAAGAACTGGAAAAGGTTCGAATCAGACAAGAGAAATTAAGAAATCGTGCAGGTGCGGTTACTCCGGAGATGAAAGTGGAAGGCGAGACCGAAAGTGAAAAAGAGGAAAAGGAGTCTTCGGGAGAGAGTGAACGAAAGTATGAAGTCACTGCAAATAGCGCTTTGAGTGAATATCTGGCAGTAAATATGCTCAATGCGAACACAAGTATCAGTTTGAAGGAATTTCCGGAAAGTGCAGATACGGATTATCTGTTGGATGCATGGGAAGAAGCGGTTTATCAAAACCCAATGGTACTCGGAGTGACGGGGGCGTCAATCGCAAACGGCGGAAAGACACTGCATGTCAAATATGATACAAAATCGGAAGAAATAAAGAAAAAACAAAAAGAAATCTCGAAAGAGGCAGAACGTGTTGTAGACAGTATTATTACGGACGATATGACAGAACTTGAGAAAGAAATGGCGATCAATCAATATCTGTGCGATACTGCTGAATACGATATGGACGCGCTTGAAAATGCAGAAGAAAACGATTTTGCCGGAGTCGATGCAAAGTTTAATGATTCCTTTACACCGTATGGCGTTTTGTTAAATAAAACAGGAGTGTGTTCAAGTTATGCCGGAGCATTCAAACTTCTGGCGCAGCAGGCCGGACTGGAATGTATCGTTGTGACAGGAAATCTGGACGGTGAACTTCCCCACGCATGGAATAAGATTAAAATAGACGGGGAGTGGAGGATCGTAGATTCCACGAATAACGATAATGAGTTGATCTTAAATGCGCTGTTAAATCTTCCCGATTACGCGGCAGACAAAGTGCTTGTAGAAGACGAACGTTTTGTACTTGACGATAAGGTGAAAGATTATGAAGCAAAGTCGGATGACAAAGAGTTTTACCGGATAGAAGGAAAATTTTATGAGAAAAATAAAATTTTTGAGCCGCTTAAAAATGAATTAAAAGAAGAGGGAATTGCGGTATTGCGTACAGATTATACATTAAGCGATAAAGAGTTTATGAAGATCGCACAAGAAGTAGTCGAAGGATACGGAAGCGGAGAACTGGGAGGATATTACTGGCTTGGGGTAATTTATTTAACAGACGAAGAAGGAAGAGAAAAATAAAAGAAAACAGAGCGAGAGCAGAAAATATAAAAGTATATAATATAAATTTATATATAACGAGGAGGAAAAGGTATGAAAAAACGTAGGAACAAATTAGTGACACTGGGAATGGCAGCGATGATGACAGCGGCGCTTATGTCAGGATGCGGGAAAAAGGCGACTCCGGAAAACTTATTAAAAGACATGGCGAAAAACATGAAAGACACAGAGTCGGTAGTGGCAAACATGAAGATGGATATGGAGATGGGAGACGATACAACTACGATCGGCATCCAGATGGATATGGATATCGACATGGATCTTAAATCAGGAGAAAGTCATGCCAAAGGCGCGGTAGACATGAAAATGATGGGCACCAATGTCGGAACAGAGATTGAAATGTATACTGTAAAAGAAAAAGATCAGTATATTGTGTATACGATGGCGAACGATCAGTGGCAAAAAGAAGAGATGGATGATTCTGCGGCAGATATGGCGGGAGAACTTTCGGATCTTACAGGAAGTATGGGAGGACACGCAAAATCTTTTGAGATGTCCAAAGAAAAGGTGGAAGTAAACGGCGAAAAATGTTTTGAGATGAAAGGCGAGATTAAAGGCTCTGACATTGTGGGCATGATGGAATCAGGTATGGCAGACAGCTTAGGTTCTGAAATTGACGAAGATGTGATCAAAGATCTTGAACTTCCGTGTACGATCGCCGTTTATGAAGATGATATTCTTCCGGCAAAGATTTCTTTCGATATGCAGGATATTATGGAAAAGGCGATGGAAGAAGAAGGCGTTGATGTTTCGGCATGCTCGATCGAAGTGACATACCATGAATATGACAGTGTAGGCGAGATTAAAGTTCCGAACGATGTGATTGAAAAAGCAGGCGGAGAAGTGTCTGACGATAAAGAGGACAAAGAAGATAAAGACGACGATAAAAAAGCGGATAAACCGGCAGAGCAGAGTAAAGAACTTGGCGCGAAATGGGACAGCTATACGGTTCAGATCAACGATAAAGTTCTTAAGCTTCCGTGCAGTCTGGCAGATCTGGAAGCCACAGGTCTGAAACTCGACAGAGAATATACACCTGAAGACTATGTTGTAAATGCAGGCGAATATGAGTTGGCATGGTTTGAAGACGAAAACGGAAATACGATTATGGCGGATATGGTAAACACAGGAGATGATCCGAAAGCATTGAAAGATTGTATCGTAGGAGCGATTTCTGTAGATGATTATGATCTTGAAGAAGGCGGACTGACAGTTTTGTTCCCGGGCGGAATTACGGTTGGAACGAAAGAAGCGGACGTTCTTGCAGCTTACGGCGAACCGACGGATTCGTATAAAGATGAAGAATATGGAAATACTTATTACTGGTATGACAAAGAAAGTTACGACAACTCATGTACAGTTGAAACAGATGCAGAAACGGGTCTTGTCGAAAATATTACCCTGCAGTGTTATGAATAAAGATTTCGAGAGATAAAGCTTGAAAAAATATATCATAGCCTGAAAAAGGGCGGGAGGTCTTTCCGGAAATTCGTTTGCGGAAGATATTCCCGCCCTTTTCGTTGTATGGCTGAACGATTCCGGAAGAAGTTGTTTTTTTACTGTATGCAGAAGTTGTTTTTTTGCTGTATTGGTTACATTTTCATAATAAGTATGATAATATATAGAAATAGCGTAAAATTGACAAACGAAAAGGAGGTTTCATATGATTAAATTATATGAAAACGGTGTGTATTTGCTCAATGGCACTGAGATTGTTGAAGATACAGGGAGCGCACAGGTTTCGGTTTCTAAAGAAGAAGCAGCGAAAAACACGATAGCTTACGGCGTGTTAGAGGCGCATAATACTTCTTCTGATATGAAGAACCTGCAGATTAAATTTGATAAATTGACATCACATGATATTACTTTTGTCGGAATTATTCAGACAGCCCGTGCTTCGGGTCTTGAGAAGTTTCCGATTCCATATGTATTGACAAACTGTCATAACAGCCTTTGTGCGGTTGGCGGTACGATTAATGAAGACGATCATATGTTTGGTCTGACATGTGCGAAAAAATACGGCGGCATGTATGTTCCGCCGCATCAGGCAGTTATCCATCAGTTTGCGAGAGAGATGCTCGCAGGCGGCGGAAAGATGATCCTCGGATCGGACAGTCATACACGTTATGGCGCACTTGGTACAATGGCTATGGGAGAAGGCGGTCCTGAACTTGTAAAACAGCTCCTGAACAAAACGTATGATATTAAGATGCCGGGAGTGATCGCTGTTTATCTTGAAGGCGAGCCGATGAAAGGGGTAGGTCCGCAGGACGTTGCGCTTGCAATTATCGGGGCTACATTTAAAAACGGCTATGTTAATAATAAAGTAATGGAATTCGTCGGACCGGGCGTGAAAAACTTAAGCGCTGATTTCCGTATCGGAATAGATGTTATGACGACGGAGACAACCTGTCTTTCATCCATCTGGACGACAGATGAAAAGATCGAAGAATTCTATGAGATTCACGGAAGAAAAGAAGAATATAAAGAATTAAATCCGGGAGCGGTTACATATTATGACGGATGTGTTCGTGTGAACTTAAGTGAGATCAAACCGATGATCGCAATGCCGTTCCATCCAAGCAACGTCTATACGATTGATGAATTGAACGCAAATCTGTCAGACATCCTTCATGACGTAGAGCAGAAAGCTCTCGTAAGTCTTGACGGAGCTGTAGATTATTCTCTTCAGGATAAGATCCGCAACGGAAAACTCTATGTCGATCAGGGAATTATCGCAGGATGTGCAGGCGGCGGATTTGAAAATATCTGCGCGGCGGCAGACATTATTAAAGGTCATAATATCGGGGTAGATGCATTTACATTCAGCGTATATCCGGCAAGTACGCCGATTTATATGGAACTTGTGAAAAATGGTGTCGTAGCCGATCTTATGGAAGCGGGAACAGTTGTAAAAACAGCATTCTGCGGTCCGTGTTTCGGAGCGGGAGATACACCGGCAAATAATGCGTTCTCTATCCGTCATACAACGAGAAACTTCCCGAACCGTGAAGGAAGCAAGCTTCAGAGCGGCCAGATTTCTTCTGTTGCTCTTATGGATGCTCGTTCTATTGCGGCGACAGCGGCAAATAAAGGATATCTGACGCCTGCTACAGCATTTGACGTAGAATACAAAGGACAGAAATATTACTTTGATCAGAATATTTACGCGAACCGCGTATTTGACAGCAAGGGAGAAGCAGATCCGAACGTAGAGATCCAGTTTGGTCCGAATATTAAAGACTGGCCGGAAATGTCGGCGCTTCCTGAAAATCTGATCGTGAAAGTTGTATCTGAGATCCATGATCCGGTAACGACAACAGACGAACTCATTCCGTCAGGAGAGACGTCTTCTTATCGTTCTAACCCTCTTGGACTTGCAGAGTTTGCACTTTCAAGAAAAGATCCTGCATATGTTGGAAGAGCAAAAGAAGTTCAGAAAGCACAAAAAGCGATCGAGGCGGGTACATGTCCTCTTGATGCTCTGGAAGAACTGAAACCGGTTATGGCTAAGATTCAGGAAACATATCCGGAAGCAGGAGAAGGTAATATCGGTGTCGGAAGTACGATCTTTGCGGTAAAACCGGGAGATGGTTCTGCCCGTGAGCAGGCTGCTTCCTGTCAGAAAGTTCTCGGAGGCTGGGCAAACATTGCCGTAGAATATGCGACAAAACGTTATCGCTCCAACCTGATCAACTGGGGAATGCTTCCGTTTTTGACAGACGCAGATCATGAGGCGCTTCCGTTTAAAAACGGAGATTATATCTTCGTTCCGAATGTGAGAAAAGCAGTTGAGGAAAAGAAAGACGTTATCAACGCATATGTTGTCGGTGATGAATTGAAAGAGATCCAGCTGAAACTCGGGGATTTGACAGACGCCGAGAGACAGATCATTTTGGACGGATGTCTGATCAACTACTATAAGGCAACAAAATAAAACAGTAAAATAATAGAATCCCCTGACAGCGAGATGCAAAAGAAACATCTGCGGCGGTCAGGGGATTTTTTGTAACGGTGACCGCTTACAATCCCGAAACGTGCCTTTTGGCACTTCCGGTGATTGTATAGGAAATTTCATTTCTGTGTGAAAGGTGTTCGGAGTATGGGGGGAGTATGCTGAAAGTATTAGAGTGGATGTGCAGTTTGTGGGGATGAAAATGTTATGTAGATGATAATAAGAGGTGATTACGGGTATAATAAATGTGCAAAAATTAATGAAAATATAAAAGGAATACAAATTGCATTTTTTGCAAATAGTAATATGCAAAATATGCGTGCTTAAACCACAAAAAAATACGCAAAATTTGCGCGTTTTAATTGCGTGTTCCACTATTTTATGGTAGCATTTGAATGAGGTGGAAAAATATGATGCTGAGAGAACTGCGGAAACAGAAAAAACTAACCCAAGCTGAATGTGCGAAATATTTAGGCGTGCCATTGCGTACTTATCAAAACTATGAAACTGATGCAGCTAAGCGTACGTCAATAAAATATTTGTATATGCTCGAAAAACTAGAACAATATGGATTTGTGGATGAAGATCATGGTATATTAAGCATACAGAAGATAAAAGATGTGTGTACCGATGTATTTGCAGATTATGATATAGAGTATTGTTATCTTTTTGGCTCTTATGCGAAAGGAAAAGCGACAGAAACTAGTGACGTAGATCTTTTAATTGGAACGTCGGTGTCCGGAATACATTTTTATGGTTTGGTAGAAGCAATAAGAGAAGGACTTCATAAAAGAGTTGATGTTCTGAACCGTGAACAGCTAGCGTCTAATTTGGAATTGATAAATGAAATATTAAAGGACGGAATTAAAATTTATGGATAATAAGAAGACGGACCAATATTATATTGGTAAGATTATTACAGACCTTACTTTTATTAGAACACATACAGAGAGCTTGTCAAAATCGAAATTGGAAGAGGATGAGATTCTTGTTGATTCTATTATGTTTCGGCTAATACAGGTGGCAGAAAATTCCGAGAAATTGACAGAAAAATTTAAAGAAACATATGCATCCATTCCGTGGAGAGCTATTAAAGGATTGCGGAATCGAATTGTACATGAATATGGAAATGTAGACCTTACGATTGTATATGATACGGTAAAAAAAGATATACCGGAATTGATCGGAATATTGGAAGGAATCTGCCGTTGCAAAAAAGAATAAAAAGTTCCCTGACAGCGAGATGCGAAAGAAAACACATCTGCGGCGGTCAGGGGATTTTTTATTTACTGTATTCTTGGATCAGATCTTGTATTTTTCTATAAGCTTCTTCGGATGTGAAGAACATTTCATCGTCAAGCGTATCGCAAAAATCAAAAAATGTAAAAAGCAGTCCGGGTTCTTCGATGTTCAGGTAGATCATCCGGTCTGTATTTGAAGTCTGAAACATGAAATAGCCGTACTGGCGTCCGGCAAAGAGGTAAAATTCATGGTCGATCATGCCGATCGCCCGCTTCAAAAGCCGATTATGCTCGTTGAGCATGGAATTTGCTAACTGCCGGATCAGAAAGAGTCGATCGCTTAAGCTCAGCGGAGTATATGCATATGCAGGATACTCTCCGACGCGGCCGGTATTTAGAAACTTTCTTATTCCTTCGATAGAACAGATAAACGTAAGGTCGGCAGAAGCGGGAATTGATTGAAGTTCATGCAAATAGTTCTGAAGTCTGTCGAGAAGTTCGCTTCGGTGTGGAAGATCTTTTACAATGTAAGTCTCTAACATGTCTCTTGTCAAAAACTTTGTCAGGCACGGAAGCATTTGAAAGAAATAGCCTTCGGTTATGTTCTGCATCGTATTTTCGACATACTGTATTTGTCCGCCTAAATCTGTGACCGGTCGAAGCAGGGGTGTTGTCTGCGCCAGGTACTGACCGAACAGATAGGAAAATAACTTTAGTGATTCTGGGTCTTTAGTAATAAAGCCGGACTGCATATCTGAAGAAATCAGACAGGCATATTCTGTAGTGATAACCGCATAAGGAAATAAAGTAAACGCTGAAGTTACGGCATCAATATCATCATAGTAATAGTAACAGTTATATTGATAATGATTACTGTACAGAGGAAGAATATTTCTCAGGCAGTTCAGATTATAATTTTGCCGTGCAAATGACACGTTCTGGTTATTGTTCAGGCAGATAATGTGATCGATGTCTACAGAAGAGGACGCATAATCACCTGCTGTAAGAATGTTCATAAGAAACGTGTAATCCGGCTGGATGAGCAGACGGATCTTTCCGCCTGATTTTTTCAGTTCCGAGGCGATGATGTAAAGGAGCGAGCGATTGATCTCAAGATGAGAATGAAGCAAGGTAGCATTGTCGGCATAATCGGACGTAGTGGCAGGTGAAGTTGCCGGAAGCTGCAGTGTCGGAATACGGAATTCTTCAAAAAACTGCTGTACGGCTTTTCTCCTGTAATAGTTTTCGCGTCCAATTAGGGCAATGTGATATGCCTCTTCCATATCGGCCTGTTCTGAAGGTGACAAATGCATAAATTTACACATTTTTTCTACCATTTCTAAAGAAGACGGTTTTCTTTGCCCTTTTATAATCTTATACATATTGGATCGATCCAAATTACAGTATTGGGCAAGAGCGTAAGTTTTGATGTTTTTATTGTGGATATGTTCTGATAATAATGTCGCAAAATCCGGCATAATCTTAATCTCCCTCTCACATGTTTTCCTCGGTAAAAAAGAATACTCCCACACGACAAAAAATACCTGGGGGGGGGTATTACTTTTTGAAAGACAAACTAATACAGAATAATTATATAAAAGCAAATATAAAAAATCTATAAAAACCCGCCAAAAAAGCTGACCACAAAGGCCGACACATCTTTGAGAACAAAGGAAAACCCTATATTATACATATAATGACAAATATTATATGTAGCAGGAGGAAGAGATTATGGGTAAAAAACTAACGAAAAAACTGTTGGTATTTCTTACACTCATGTGCATGATCATCGGCATGACTGTATCGGTATCAGCAGAAACTGGATCGACGGGAAATACCAAAGCGATAAGCGCTGCGGAAAATCCGGCGGACGGAACGCTTCAGGTATGGCTTGAGTATGAAGATGATAACGGAAACAGTGTAGCGTTGTCAGGCGGAAGCTGCTTTTTGATCAATGAAGAGTATGTACTTTCCAATTATCATATTTTCAATCTGAACGAAGAGATTGCTCCTGGTGTGACGATCAGAAGCGCGGCAATGGAAACGTTGGGATTATCCGAATTAAAAGACAACGACCCGCATCTGAAGATCAGAGTATATGCGAACCGTGATATGAGCGTGCTGGCAACGATCCATGACAGTGTGCAGAGTCAGACGATGGATTATGTAGCAATGAAACTGTCGGATAAGATTTATGACAGAAAACCGCTTGCTTTAGGAGACAGCAGTACAGTTCAGCAGACACAGACAGTAAACGCATACGGATTCCCGGAAGACTCGATCGAAAATAAAGAGTTTAATACGGCGGCTGACGTATCTGCAACAGACGGAACGATTTCCAAGCTGACAGTCGGAGGAAGAGCTGATTTCTTCGAGCACACTGCACAGCTTAACCACGGAAATTCCGGCGGTCCTCTTGTAGATTCCAACAAGTCGGTAATCGGTGTTAATACATTTACATATGGAAACAGTTCAGATCAGAAATACTACGCAGTACAGATCAACGCGATCAAGAGTGGTCTTGACACATTCGGTATCTCCTATATTAATGCAGGGGCACAGGCAACAACACAGACTCCTGATGAAGAAGAGCCGGAAGAAAAAGAAGGACCGGACGCAGATCTTGTAACAGCGCTTAAGAGTGAGATTACAAAGGCGAAAGCAGTTGATACGAAAAATTACACAGAAGAAAGTGTAAAAGTTCTCAACGATACAATCGCAGAAGCAGAAAAAGTTGCGAACGATACAGAGGCTACAGACGCACAGGTGACATCGGCAACATCAGATGTAAAAGCTGCAGTTGAAAATCTGGAAGAAAAAAGCGGAATGAACTTCCTGTTGATCGGCGGAATCGCAGCAGGAGTGATCGTTGTTGTAGTAGTAATCATTATTATCGTAGTTTCTTCTAACAGCAAGAAGAAAAAGAAAGCCCAGGCAGGAAACGGAAATGTTCCTCCGTCAGGAATGCCTCAGCAGCCGAACGGAGCTCCGATACCTCCGAACCGTGCACCGGAACAGCCGAAAGCGCCTTACGCACAGCCGTATCAGGCACAGCCATATCAGGCAGAACCGGACGGAGCAGGCGAGACTACTTTACTTGATTCGGGAGCAGGCGAAACAACGTTACTTAACGGAGCAGGAAGCGCTTATCTGATCAGAAAGAAAAACGGTGAGAAGATTACGATCAATTCACAGAATTTTGCAATCGGAAAAGAAAGAAGAAGAGTGAACTATTGTATTTCCGATAATACTTCTGTCAGCAGATATCATGTAGTGATCACAAAGAAAGGTTCTGATTACTATGCGGCAGATCAGAAGTCAAGCAACTTTACGTTTGTAAACGGAGTTCAGTTAAATCCATATCAGGAGACACTGCTGACAGACAGATCAACATTGAAGATTTCGGATGAAGAGTTTGAGTTTCATGCATCATGATCCGAATGATAAAAGGCGCTGATTATAATTGACGAAAGAATAAAGGGCAGTGAGAGGCAGAATGGGATTTTTAAGTGTTGTACATAGTGACAGAGGAATTAAAAAGAATACGAATCAGGATTCTGTCTTAATCAAAGAGGCATCCACAGACTACGGTGACGTTATGCTTGCTGTAGTCTGTGATGGAATGGGCGGCCTTGCCAAAGGTGAGGTCGCCAGCGCCGCTTTGATCAAGGCATTTTCTATGTGGTTTGAAGTTCAGTTTCCGGAACTTCTTTATCAGAGAAGGACGGCTGATGGGATCAACCGTATAGAATTGGAAAACGAAATAAATAGACTGATCCTTGATGTAAATCAAAGAATCGCCGATCACGGAAAGCTTTCCCATATTGCGATGGGAACAACGGCGGCGGTACTTCTGATGGCAGAAGGGAAATATTACACGATGAATGTGGGCGACTCCAGAGTCTATAAAATTGACGGGCAGGGGATGACTCAGTTGACAAAAGATCAGACGTTTGTACAAAAAGAGATCGATGCAGGGAGAATGACGCCGGATGAGGCGAGAGTGCATCCGCAGCGGAACGTACTTCTTCAATGCGTCGGAGCAAGCGAGGTGATCATTCCGGAGTTTACACAGGGAGAATATAAGTCGGGCGAAGTTTATATGCTCTGCTCTGACGGATTCCGCCATGTGATCACGGAAGAGGAATTTTATAAATTGATGAATCCTGAAAAAATGGAGACGGAAAGAGCGCTGAAAGATGCAGCGGTCTATTGTACGGAATTGAATAAATCACGTCAGGAGAAAGATAATATTTCAGTCGTTCTCCTTAAGGTGTGTTAGAGGATAAATATATGCTGGAAATAGGATCAATTATAGACGGTAAATATAAAATACTGAATAAGATCGGTCAGGGCGGAATGAGTGTCGTTTATCTTGCGATGAATGAGAGGGCAAATAAACAATGGGCGATCAAAGAAGTCCGAAAAGACGGCGTGAAAGATTACGAAGTTGTACGGCAGGGGCTGATCGCGGAAACCGACATTTTGAAACGGTTAAATCATCCGCATTTACCGAGTATCATCGATGTGATCGACAGGGATGATACGTTCCTGATCGTAATGGATTATATCGAAGGAAAGGCGCTCGATTACTGGTTGAAAAAAGAAGGCGCGCAGCCGCAGGAACGGGTTGTGGAATGGGCGAAACAGATCTGCGATGTGTTCGGGTATCTTCATTCGAGGAAACCGCCGATCATTTACAGAGACTTAAAACCGGCAAACGTCATGCTGAAGCCGGACGGACAGATCATGATCATCGACTTCGGAACAGCCCGTGAGTTTAAAGAGACAAGTATTGAAGATACTTCTTGTCTCGGAACGCAGGGATATGCAGCGCCCGAACAGTACGGCGGACATGGGCAGACGGACGCCCGTACTGATATTTATACGCTGGGTGCGACGATGTACCATCTGCTGACAGGTCATAATCCGAGTCTTCCGCCGTATGAGATGTACCCGATCCGAAGATGGAATCCGGCGCTCTCGTCAGGATTGGAAGAAATCGTACTGAAATGTACGCAGAGAAATCCGAACGACCGTTATCAGTCGTGCGCGGAATTGATGTACGCGCTGGAGCATTACGGAGAATTAGATCAGGAATACCGGAAACGGCAGATGAGGAAATGGCGGACGTTCGTTGCAATGTGTTCGCTGACTGCCGCATCACTTCTCGGATGCGTCGGATTTAAAGTCGGAGAGACGATGACGACAAAGAGCAGTTATGAAGGATATATAAAAGAGGCGGCGAACTCGCCGGAACAAAGTGAACGGGAAAAATATTACACAGATGCAATTAAGATAGACCCGCGAAGAGGAGAAGCGTATCACAATCTTCTTCAGTTATGCATCCGCGGAGCAGACGGGTCGGAAAATGATTTTGACAGAGAAGAGACAGCGCGGCTTACGTCGGTTCTTGGATATAAAGGTAGCGGAAACCGAACAAATGAAAGTTATTTTGAAGGAAATAAAGAAGAATACGACGAATTCGCTTTTCAAATGGGACTGGCGTACTTTTATTCATATGAGGGAGGAGAAAAGAGCGGAAAATCAATGTCTCAAACATGGTTTGAAAAAGCGGCGGAAAGCGAAAGCCTTGATAAAGATAAAAAGGAATTGTCGAAAAGATTCGCAAGTATCGCGGCGTACTATGCTTCTCTTGATTCAGTGGATGAGAGCGGATATAGCACAACTTCTTACGGAGACTACTGGATCGATCTTGTCAGCCTGACAGACGGGGATCTTACAAGTGTGGTAAATCCTGAGACAGCTCTTGTAATGTATAAAGAACTTGTATACAGGATCGATGAAAACGCGCTTGATTTCAAACGTGCGGGAGTGACAAAAGGCGAACTTCTGGGAGAACTTGAAGAAACGAAAAAGATGCTGGAGACAACGTCGTTTGCATCGACGAATGCAAATCAGACGGATATCAACGAGCAGAAAAAACAGGAGATTCTGAACAATATCAGCAGCGCGAAAGAGCATGTGCAGGTAGCATTTGAATCCCGGGGAACAGGAGGGGATGCTGATGCAAAGTGAACAGATCATCAATATACTTCATATCGGATTTATTATCTGTCTTGTGCTGACAATTTTATTTGCGGCGCTGAGTGTTTTCTTTTTCTTTCAATTTAAAATACGAGATGTGTTTAACGCTATCACGGGAAGGGCGCAGCGAAAGAGCGTTCAGCAGATGGAAGAAGAAAATGCAAAGACAGGAAAGTTAAGACAGGATTATTATTCCGCGCCGACAAGTTCAGACCTTTATACGACGCCAAGCGGAAGGATACCTCCGGTTATGTCTGCGCAGCAGGCAGCAGGCGGACAGGCAGACGGCGCGGCGTACACAGAACAAGTTTACCATTCGGCAGATCCGGAAGGAAGAGAACATACAATGCAGCTTCACACAGCACAGCAGGCAGCGTCTGATAACGGAGGAAGTGAAGCGACAACATTGCTGAATAGCGGAAGCGAAGAAACGACTCTGCTGAACAGCGGAAGCGAAGAGACAACTCTGCTGAACAGCGGAAGCGAAGAAACGACTTTGCTGAACAGCGGAAGTGAAGAAACGACATTGCTCAACGGCAGAAACGGCGGCACAGCGGCACAAAGAAATGCCGGATTCGGAGAAACAACTTTATTGACGCCGGAAATGGAAGCATCGTTTGTTCAGGCAAAGACAAATGAAAAACCGGAATGGAATTTCGTCATTAAAAAAGAAATTATGGAAATCCATACGAATGAGATCATTTAAAGAAAACAAAAAAAGATAGTAATCGATTTATCTTGCAGCAGAAAGAAGGAAACAGATTGAAACCAAGAACAGTAAAAAAAGGATTTCTCGGTGTGATGGGATTATTTCTCTTGTCGGCGTTGACTCCGATTCTAGTTCCGTTTTCCGTTGATAAAAACGGCGATCTTACACAGATCGGATATGTGGCGGGGGCATTGTTTTGGCTCGGTCTTCTGCTTGGAATCGCAGCATATTTGTTTTTGGCGAGAAAGGCGAAGCCTCTGACAGAACAGGCAGGAAAACGGAAACTTCCGTCAGTGATCTGCTTTTTCAGTAATACGCCTGCGATTGCGGCAGACGCAGTTATGATCGTGTCGATCGCAGCGACAATATATTGTGCGCTTCATATCGAAGTGAATGATTTTCTGGCAATTACGGCGCTGGTATTTGCGCTTGCAGGGGTTTATGCACATTTTCTGTTTAACGGAAACGTGTATTTCTATATATGGAACAGCCGAAACAGACAGAGGAAGAGGCAGACAAAAGAACGGCAAAACAAAAAAGAACAGGAAGGGATGAAAGCATGAAAAAGAAGCAAAAACTAAAAGAAAGGATATGCGCGCTCGTCCTTGCGCTGGCGATGGTACTGACTTGGGTACTGCCGGATGCAGGTATGACGGTTCAGGCGGCAGGCGGAACAGAAGTAGAGTACACTGTTTCCGTTACAGATGAAGACGGCGCGTTGGCAGACGTTTCAGTGTCGGCACAGACAGGTGATACTGCGGCTGTGACAGCGAAAACCGGACAAAATGGTAAAGCGACGCTGACTCTGACAAAAGATGCTGAGTATACCGTTACATTAGCAAAAGAAGGGTATGAAACTCACACGGCAAATGTAACGCCTACGGAACAAAATACTCAGATGAATCAGAAACTTAGATTTAAACCGTTTACGATCACAGCATCTGACAGTACAATAGCCGGACAGAATGTAACTTTGCAGATCGCAAATCCGGTTGCAGGAGTGAGTTATCAGTGGACGGCAAACGGTGCATCAGCTGCGCCGACAAGCGGAACAGGCACATCATTTAATATCACATGTGCGGCAGCGGGAACGGTAAATGTGACAGCGGCAGCAAAAGGACAGACGGCATCAAAAAGTATTATTGTTAATAAGAAAACGATAAATACATCTGATATTTCGATCAGTTTAGATCCTGATCAGGGCGCTGTAAATAAAATCAGCGTAACTGTTGCAGGTTTTCCGGCTGATGCGGAAGGTCAGGTGACATTACAGTATTCTTATCAGGGAAGCACATATACGAAAACTGCGTCTAAAACAAAAGATATAACGTCTGTAGTAATTGTTCTGAATGCAGAGCAGGATGTATTTTTCGGAAAATTAAATTGTACGGTAAGTTATGCAAACGATGCATTATACAATGATTTTTCGGGAGTGAATAAAGATGCTGTTTACAGAAAAACGCATGAGTTGACTTCTGAACAGAAAATCGAGCTCGATACAGACAATGACGGCAAGAAAGAAGAAGTTTATGGACAGGAAATCACATACGGTGAGTGCATTGATAAGACTGTCGAATTGAAGGCGGAAGATGTCAAAGACAGAGTAGTTACATATAGTTTTGATGAAAATGACACAGAAAGCCAAAATATTGTTACGATCAGTGAAGACGGCAAGATTTCCTTAAAGGAAGACGGACATTCGGGAACAGCGAAAGTGATCGTAAAAGCAGCAGAAACTGATGATTATGCGGCAGCACAAATGGAGTATTACATCGTTGCGAAACCGAAAGCAATCACTGTAGATGTAAGCAAAAACCTGACAGTGAAAGATGCGTCTAAGGTGTATGACGGATCAGCGGATATTACAGTCGGGGCAGTCGTTGACGGAACACTTCTCGTAAACGGAGACGATGGAACGAATGCTGAAAAAGATGTTTTGGAAATCGAAGGTGTGAAAGGAACACTTTGGAATACGACAGAAGATGACGCTGATCCATCTACTGTAAGTAATGAAGTTAAAATAACAGCGGATTCTTTCAAAGAAGCAGAATTGTCATCGAAATGGTATGAGATTACTTATAAAGGTGAAAATGTTTTTGAAGGGAAAACAACTGTTACGAGAAGAACATTGTATCTTGGGACAAGTGATATTGCAGATTGTAATTATGAATTAGATATGTTTAATGAAATTCAATCTGCACAAGCGAAAGTAGTTACTCTTAATAAAGATGCAGACGTAAAAGACAATGGATTTGTGTCAGGAGAAAATGCGGAGAATACAGGAATTGAAATTCCGCATGTAACAGTTGAACTTAATAAGGTAACTTATGACGAGGTCGATGGAAAAATTCTTATTGCAGTAACAGAAGAAAATGCACCATATAAAGATGCGATTGTTCCGAATATAACAACGGAAAATGCGGGATTAAACTACAGATATGAAGTAATCCCAGCAGGAAATGCAATGTACCCCGATAACATCGGAGATCTGACGGTAAAACAACAGTCTAAAGTTGAAAAAGATATTTTAGATGCGCTGGAGATAACAGCAGTATTACCAAACGGTGAGCCTACACCGGCGTCAGATCGTCTGTATTATCAGGCTGGAGCAGACGAGCTTTGGACAAACGGAAGTGAGGTCGGAACAAAGCTGATCTTCAAAATAAAAGAAAGCTCTGAGATGTCTAAGTTATATGATCAGGTAAAAGTCTATGTGAAGAGCACGGATTTAATAGGAAAAGACGGCTCTGACGGAGTTACATTTAAAGAAGACACAGATAAAAATATTAATGTAAAAATAAACCTCAAGAAAGCATCTCGTCCGTGGACAAAGACAGAGAAAATTGATTTTACAGTTCATGTTGACTCGACAGATCCGAGATTTACGTTTGGTCAATGGGGAGAGACAAAGGTTGCAAGTGATACTTTAAGACAGGTTATTTCTTTCAATCAGTATAAAAAGAGCTATTATTCATTTGAAAATGTCAGCGCAAGCGATGTTCCTCAGGCTGTACTTGCAAGTGAAAATGCATACAGTGGTGTGAAGGCAAGCGCTTATTATGTATGGAAGCTTGACGGACCGCAGGCTTCAGACGTAGGGTTTGATGAAGTAAATGCAAAAATTGAAGCAATCACATTAGATCAGTGGGTTTCACTTGGAGAAGAGGAAAAAAGTATTCCGGTAATCAAAGCGGAAAGCGGAGAGCTGAAGAATCTTCAGGGCGAGTATATCGTTCTTGCGAAAGTATCAGATAATGTAGGACATACATGCGTATATGCATCAAATGGAGTGATCGTTGATGTAGAAGAGCCGTCGATTTCAATTACAGGAGTAGACAGTTCCCAATATTATAATGCAGACGTTCCGTTTACTGTTGATGTAGAAGATGGAAAGATCTTAAATGAAGAAACAGGAAAAGAGGATACTGTAACAACATCAAGTATCGAAAGAGTAACGGTTCAGACATATTGCGAAGGTAAAGAGACTTACAAAGAAGAGTATCCGGTAGAAAATGAAAACGCGGATGATAAAAAATCAGGTTACACATTAGAGCAGATCAAAAAGATGGCTCATAAGACGATCAGTGAGAAGGTGAAAGCTTCCAATAATAATAGCAATGATGTGTTGATCAAGGTGACAGCGCAGGATCGTGCAGGAAACAAGTTCGCAGCGAGCCAGGCTGTGAAAATTGATACAACAGTTCCGGAAATCACAGTTTCATATAATAACAATGATGTGAAAAATGACAAGTATTTTTCTGCCGGCCGAGTGATGACGATTGAATATAAGGAGAGGAACTTTGACGAGAACAAGGCAACGTTCAATTTGAAAGTCGGAGATCAGACGATGGAAGGCGTGACTCTTACTGAGCTGATCAATACAGGTGAAAGCAGATATGGAATCAAATGTGAGTTCGAATCAGACAGTGAGGAAGATACGGAAGATACAAAAAGAACAGATGGAAGAATTGTAACATATAAGCTGACATTCTCTAAAGATAACGATTATAAAGTCGTACCGTCATATAAAGATAAAGCAGACAATGAGAATGCAGAAGTGAAATATGAAGAAGGAACAAAAGCCGGACAGGAATTTACGATTGATAAGACAGAGCCGGAAATTTCCGTGAAGTATTATATCAACGGAAGCGAAACTTCTGTATCCGCAGAGGAAGCGAACAGACTGTATACACAGGAAAATGTGAAAGCAGTTGTCAGCATCAAAGAACATAATTTCATAATAAGAGACAAATTCTCAAACGATCCGAAGCAGATGACGTTTACCGTGACGGCGACGGAAGAACTCGAAGGTGAAGCAGTAGATACAGAAGCTTACGTAACTGATGCAAATAATCAAGGTGATAAGAAATGGCAACCGGCAGGAGTCGATATATATGAGAAGGAATTTGAATTTACGAAAGATGCAAATTATTCTCTTGCAATCGAATATAAGGATCTTGCAGGAAACAACGTGACATATGCGCCGCATTTCTTTACAGTAGACGATACAGTACCGGAAGGAAAAGTTGCTTATACGACAAACAGCGGCGAAGAGACATGGTGGAATAAATTCTTTGATTTAATTACATTTAACAGATTCAGTAATAAAGACGTTCCGGTATCTTTTGAAAGCAAGGATACGACGGCAGGAGTAGCTACACAGGAATATTATAAAGCTTACGAGCCGATGTCAAAAGATGAGGTTAAAGGACTTTCAGATGACGAATGGACAGCAGGAGACGGATTTACTGTTGAACCGGACGAGCAGTTTGTTCCGTATTTGAAAGTAACAGATAAGGCCGGCAACGTAGATTATTTTAGTTCTGAATTTGCAGTTGTGGCAGATCAGACGAAACCGGAGATTGAGATTACAAACTTAAGCACGCCGAGAAACGGAATATTCAAAGGTGATGTAAAACTCCATATCGAAGTGACAGATCCTGAAAACAACAAGACATATTCAGGTCTTGAAGAAGTATGGTATGACGTAAAGGCATCAGGAAACGTAGTAAAAGAAGTTCGTTATCCATCACTTGTAGATAACAGCGCAAATCCGGTCAAAGGCAATCAGAGTTGGAGCGGGGATATTACGATTCCGGCAGCAGAGTATAATAGTAATGATGTGAAAGTTCAGGTTCATGCCCGTGATTTCTCGGGAAATGTATACGATAGTGAAATCGTTCCTCTTAAAATCGACATCACTCACCCGACAATCGCCGTAACGTACGACTTGAACAACACACCTCTCAACGAGAGATACTACAAAGACGTAAGAACGGCAACGGTTGTTGTGACAGAGAGAAACTTTGACGAGTCCGCAGTTCGTTTCAACATCACGAACACAGACGGCACACAGCCGGCGATCAGCGGATGGACACACAGTGCGAACGCAGGAGTATCTGACGATGCGACACATACATGTCAGGTAACGTTTGCGGCAGACGGAGATTACACATTTACACTTGAGACGACAGACCTTGCAGGAAATACATCAAGCTACAATCGTGTAGACGACTTTACGATCGATCGGACAGTTCCGACGATCCAAGTATCTTACGACAACAACAGCGCGGCTACACCGGGATATTTCAATGCGAACAGAACTGCAACAGTCACAGTCAACGAGCATAACTTTAACGCTGCAGAAGTCAACGCGCAGATCACGGCAGCTTTGCAGGGAAGCGGCGTGGCAGCTCCGGGACTTGGCGGATGGAGCACAAACGGAGACGTGCATACAGCAAGCGTAACATTCTCTGCAGACGCAGATTATACGTTTGATGTTGATTACACAGACCTTGCAGGAAATGCAGCGGCAGATTACACACAGGATAAATTTACGGTAGATAAGACAGATCCTGAAGTTGAGTTCTTCGATATCGAAGATAAATCGGCAAATAACGGAACAGTTGCTCCTGGCGTGAAATACAGTGATGTAAACTACATGGAAAGCGGCGTTGATATTACGATCAAAGGCGCGAAACATGACAAGACAGAATTAAGCGGAAATCGTACAAATATCGCAAACGGCGAGAGCATCAAGATGGAAGATTTCAAACATGATGAAGAGACGGATGACGTTTACACGATGACGGCGGTTATTAAAGACAAAGCCGGAAATGAAACGGAAAAAGAGGTTATGTTCTCAGTCAACCGTTTCGGATCAAACTATATTTTCTCTGAGACAACAGAGAAGTTCCTTGATGATGTATATGCGAACAAACCGAAAGACCTTGTTGTTACAGAGGTGAACGTAGATTCACTTGTGTTCAACGGTATCTCTTACGGATTGGACGGAACGAAGAAAGAACTGAAGCCGGGCAGCGATTATACAGTAAAACAAAGCGGCGGCGAAGGTTCATGGAAAGAATATACATACACGATCAAAAAAGAAAACTTTGAAAAAGAAGGTCGCTACAGTGTTACGATCGACTCGGAAGACAAGGCGACAAATAAGATGAACAACAAAGTAAAAGAGTGCAATATCGACTTCGTAATCGATAAGACGCCTCCGACAGTTGTTATCACAGGTATCGAGGAGTCAAGCTATCGTGCAGACGAGAGAGAAATGACGATCAACCTGTCAGACAATACGGCAGTTAAGAGCGTGGATGTGATCATTGACGGAAGATCAGTTGCAACTTATGCACAGAAAGAGATTGAAAAGGCAGGCGGAAAGATCAGTTACATGATCGAAGGTGCGTCAGAACCGCAGAAGATCGAAGCAGCAGCGCTTGATATGGCGGGAAATGAAACGACTTCGGAAATGCACAAAGTGCTTGTTACATCAAGTGTATGGATTCAGTATATCAACAATACACCGCTTCTTATCGGATCGATCCTCGGAATCGTTCTCGTAGCAGGCGGACTGATCTGGTTCTTTGTGATCAGAAAAAAGAAAGAAGAAAGCAAATAAAAAGTCTGAAGCTGATAAAAATACGGCAGAAATAAGAAAAGGCTGAAAAGGAGGCGGCTGTCTGAACAAACGGATTCGGACAGCCGCCTTTCGTCTTTATGAGGAAAGAAATTATGTTGCAAAGCGGAGATATTATAAGCGGAATGTATCAGGTGATACGAGAGATCGGAACAGGCGGCATGGGAGTGATCTATATCGGGTATCATCTTCATCTTCAAAAACAGATCGTAATAAAGAAAATAAAAGAAACGTGCGTGGACCGTGTAAATGTAAGAGGCGAAGCCGATATCTTAAAACAGCTTAGACATACATATCTGCCGCAGGTTTACGATTTTCTGGAAGTAGGAAACGACGTATATACGGTGATGGATTATATACCAGGAGAAAATCTGCAGTATTATATCGACCATAATTATACATTTCCGGAAGAGACGATTCTGTTATGGATGCGTGAGTTATGTGAGGTTTTGGATTATCTTCATACGAGAAAACCACGAATCCTTCACAGCGACATTAAGCCGGCAAATATTATGGTGACGCCGGAAGGAGACATTTGCCTTATTGATTTTAATATCTCACTGGACGGGTCAGTAACGCAGGAAGTGCAGGGACTGAGCAGACGGTATGCATCTCCGGAACAATTCCGATGTGCGATGGACAAAATGTACGGCAGGAAAAGCAGTGAAACACTGGATGAGAGAATGGACATTTACAGTCTGGGAGCGGTCTTTTACCGGATGATGAGCGGGTATTTGCCTGATGCTCAAAACGGTGTTCCGTATGCGCTGTCACAGATTGATATTCCGTATGCGGACGGTTTAAAACGGATCGTCGATAAAGCGATGGAACGGGACGTTTCAAGAAGATTTCGGACGGCAAAACAGATGGAAGAAGCTCTTTTGCATATGGAAAAATACGATCCGAAGTACCGCCGTCTGACGAACTTGCAGATATTGACCGCGACGGCGTGGGGATTTTGTATTCTGGCAGGAATCTTTCTTATTGCGTCAGGAGTGCGTCAGCGGGGGAAAGAGCTGTGGCAGCAGGAATATCAAGAGTTTTACGCCGTTGTGGTATCAGGGGATTCCGAAAATATAATAAGAGAAGGAACAGAACTTCTGAACAATTCTTCTTTGCAAGGTTATATGAAAAAGAATAAAGAGCAGAAGGCGGAGGTACTTCACGCCGTTGGCGACGGATATTTCTATAGTGAACAATACGACACGGCGGGAAAGTATTATGAGGAAGCTTTGTCGTGCGACAGCGGGAATTCTTTATATGTGAGAGATTATATGACTGCAATGGCAAGAAACGGAAGTCCGGTTGACATATGGATGATACAAAGTGAATATCCGGAAGCGGCGATCGATGAGGCGGCTACTGTATTTGTTCAGGCACAGTCAATGTATGCAAAAGGCGATCAAAAGAGCGCGGTTTCTTTATGTGAAGAAGCGCTTGGAAAAAGTATGGATGCAGAGTTGAATGCACAAATTTATCTGCTGGAAGCAGAATTATATCTTGAGCAGGGGGATACAAACTCTGCGGCAGATGCGGCGGCACAAGCGGTGAAACTAGATGAAAGCAGCAATGTTCTTAGAAAAGCGGCAGTGACGGCATATGAGGCAGGAAACGAAGAGCAGATAGGAACGGTCAAAAATCAGTGGTACAGGCAGGCACTTGCATATTATGAGATGCTCTGTCAAAAAAAAGATCCGTCATATGAGGATCGTTTAGGAAGGGCGCTTCTTCTTCGAGTCCTCGGAAAATATAGAGACAGCACGGATGTGCTGGAAGAGATGAAAATAGATTATCCGAAAGACTATAAAGTTCAGATGTGGATCTGTTACAACTATTTGGACGAGGCGTCGGAAGACGGAACGTATTCAAATGTGTCAGGCGATCTGAAATTTACTTATCATTCTTGCAGAAATTTATATGAGAACAGAGCAGATCAATCGGAAGAAGATCCTGATATGGAAATGTTGGAAGAGACAATGAAAGAACTCGAATAACCGAAATTGAGATGTGAAGCAGCAAGAAGATTGAAGATAGAAAATAAAAGACAGAATCAGGATGCAGGTAAAAAGAGAGTGCGAAATGGGGGAATGAAGATGAGCGGGATCATGATATGTGTGACAGGCGTTGTAGTGATCGTGGCCGCATCGCTGGCAGCAGGAAGTGTTTTGTATTTGCTTCAAAGAAAAAAGAAGAAATTAAAAAATGAACAAATTAATTTATAAATAGCGAAAAAGATAACGAGTAAATGATATATAAACCGATGTGAAAAATAAAAAAAGGGGGCGTTTATGAAACGTCTCAGTAAAAAAGAAAGAGAGGAGAAGGAGCAGTGGGAGAAAAAGGAAAAAAGAAAAGCCGGATTCTGCTGATCGTCTGCGGACTGCTTCTTTTGGCAGGGGCGATTATCGGGATTGTGATGTTTCGGATGCAGGCAGGTGCGAGCGCGTATAACGAATCAATAAAAACAGCGGAAAAATATGCGGACAGCGGAGAGTATGAACTGGCTGTGCTTACATATGAAAATGCGATCAAAGACAGACCGAAAGAAGAAGAGGGATATCTCGGACTGGCAGATGTGTATTTGAAGAGAGGGGAAAGCTCCGCTGCAAAAGTTTTGCTCCAGCGAGGCTACATGCATACGAATTCCTCAAAGATCCAGTACATGTTAAGCGGAATCGAGGACGGTTCGCTTTTGGCGGAATTTGACGATTCGGAAACGAAGAAAGAGACAATGCAGTCATTTGGCGTTTTTTCTTTTAATACTGCATTTCTTCAGAAGCTGGAAAATTACGACTATACGGACTACTGCGATCAGTTCGGCTCATATCCGCAGATCGTAAAGACCGGAAAAGGAGAAGTGGAAGTCGTACATAAAGATCTGGCGGGAACGTGCTGTTATTCAAACACAAAAGAACATGACGATATTGTAAATGTAAAGACAGACAAACCGGCGAAGGACGGAATGCCGGAGATCGTGCGTTTAGATTCCATTTCGCAGTTGTTCAGAAATTTCTCGGGAAAGGCAAGCCTTGCAGAACTGAATGCAATCTCCAGTTCTAAAGTAGCGCCGATCACAGATGAGGAGCGGGTTTATGTGGAACTCTCTACAGGAAGCCTCCTGATCCGTGTTGAGACAGATGCGTCGGGAAACATTATTTCCGATAAAGCGTGGAATGAAATTATTTTGAAAGAGGCAAACGAAAACCGCTCGGAAAACGGAACGCTGAACGGCGTTGTGATCGACGCTATGACAGGAGAAGGCGTTCCGGCGGCGAAGCTTGAATTTAAAGCGAAAGGAAAAGCGGAAAATTCTTCTCAGGCTACATCGGGAAAAGACGGATCGTTCTCGATTGAACTGGCGGCAGATGTGTATGATGTGACGATCAGTGCGGACGGATATGTTGATGAAACATTCGAGTTTGAGATGGAGAAAGATAAAAATTACAGCGGCGAACAGTTTACGATTTCACCGGAACTGGCGGCGGGCAGCGCGCGTATCGTATTGGAATGGAACGCACAGCCTCAGGATCTTGACTCGTATCTGTGGGGAAATACAGATAACGGAGAGCATTTGTACGTCAATTTCAGAGAACGGACATGCGAAGGCAGAGATGGACTTTTGGCAGAGTTGGATGTGGACGATGTGAACGGATATGGACCGGAAACGATCACGCTGAACAATCTGAACGGCGTTTACACATACAGCGTTGTTGATTTCAGAACGACTGGAACTTTGCAGCAGTACGGCGCAACGGTGAAAGTATATCTTCCGGGTAAGGCAGCTCCGACAGTGATCACGCTTGACCCGAATGCAGGCGTTGAGAATGTATGGGAAGTATTTGAACTTGATCACGGAGAATTGAAAATATTGAACCGCGCTCCGGCAGAGGAAAATTTGCGTCCGGGTTCAAAATAGAACAGAAAGGTTTTCAGAAGAAGATGAGAGATGGAATGATCACAGAGGCACAGTGCGGAGAAAACTTTGCTTATATTTTAGAGGATAAGACAGATTTTTTGATCACCGAATATAAAATGATGCATGGTCAGGAAGCAGATTTTCTTTTGAAGTGTGTGAAGATGCTGTATAACGGCAAGACAGAGCTGTATTACGATACGAAGTCCTGTCTGCCGCTTGCGATCCAGTCAGGGGCAGAAGATACGGAAGGGGTGCTTTCTGTTTTGGAAAATATCCTGCATGAAGTCAGAAGGGTGACAGAAAACGGATTTCTTTCGCTTTTGAAACTGGATATTTCGGCAGATAAGATCTGGGTCGATCCTGCAACGCGAAAAGTCAGGTTCGTATATCTTCCTGTGGCGGAGAGACTTCATAAAGATGTAGTGGAATTTGAGGAGCATCTAAGGGAAGAACTGAAGAAAACTGTAGAAAAACGTTCGGATAAAGACGATAAGAGGTTTGCGGATTTCTTTCAGATCATCGGACGTTCCGGTTACAGCAGTGAAGATTCGGATGTGGAAAAGTGCGGATCAGGAAACGGAATAAGTACATCTTATAGTTTGAATAGAAATGAAAAAGTTTCCGAACAGAGAGCGGAGCAGACTTGTACACTTGTGTCGCTGACAGCAGGCAGTCCGATCCGTCTGACTGTAACGAAACAAGAGTATGTGATCGGAAAGAGCACGGAGCAAGCGGACGGCGTTGTCGGATTCAGTAAGATGATCAGCAGGAGGCACTGTAAGATCGTAAAAAGGGGATTCGGGTATGCGGTTGCAGATCTGAATAGTTCAAACGGAACATACTTGAATGGGATGCAGCTTTTTCCGGGCAGAGAATATCCGGTGAAAAACGGAGATATTATACGAATGGCGATCAGCGATTTCCAGATCGTGATGGAATAGAGGTGACAGGGGAATATGGCAAGACCGAGAGTTATTGTGGCGGATACAGATGAAAGTTATGTCATTCCGCTTCAGAAGAAATTTGCAGAGCTGTTCGCGGATAAGATCGACTTGGAGATCATTACGGATAAAGATTATTTCAGCCGGTTATTTTCACTTCCGCAGCATGCGGACATTCTGCTTGTGTCGGATACGCTTTATAACAGCGGGCTGAAAAAACATGATATCCGGCATTTGATGATATTGTCGGAACATTACGAACCCGGACAGACGGATGAACTCGATATTTGCCGCTTGTTTAAATATACAAGTGTGCGGGAGATTTTTAATGAAATTACAGGCAGATGTAAGGAGACGCTCTATGCGGAACAGGATGCGGGAAAAGAAACAAAGATCATTTTGATTACCTCGGCGTCAGGCGGAGTCGGAAAAACGAGCGTTGCATTCGGCTTATGCCGCTGCCTGGAACGTAATTATAAGAAAACGCTGTATGTGAATGCAGATCGGCTTCAGTCGTTTCAGTGGATGATGGAAAACAGCGAGCCGATCAGAGATGCTACGGTTTATGCGGGGTTGTCGGGGAATCTAGGCAATGTTTACCGGATCGTACGGCATGTCATACGAAAGGAAGGATTTAGTTATCTTCCGCCGTTTAAAGCGGCGCTTATGTCGTTGGGTATTCCATACCGCGTGTTTGCACTATTAGCAGAAGCAGCCCGCAAAGAACAGGAATACGATTACATCGTTATCGATGCAGACAGTGTGTTTGATGAGGAAAAGGCGGCTCTTATGCAGCTTGCGGATAAAATATTGATCGTGACAAAACAGACGGAATATGCGGTGAAGGCAACAAATGAGCTGATCCAAAATGTAAATCGGAACAATAGTGATAAATATATATTTCTCTGTAATGATTTTAAGAAAGAGGAAGAAAATGTATTGCTGCTTCCGACAGCGGCGCATCGATTTACGGTGAGCGAATATATCGAACATCTTCCGGCGTATGAAATGAAAGGATCGGGACTGCCTGTCCAGACGCCGGGATTGCAGAAAGCGGCATTTTTAATCATGTAAAAAGAAAAATCAATACAAAGACGATATGAGTGCAGGTGGTGAGAGAAGATGGAAACGGCGATTATTATTTTTCATATTCATAAGGAACATCGGACGGTAGATTTAGAAGTTCCGCTGGATCTGACGGCAAAAGAACTGGCGGCGGCGCTTAACGAGGCGTATGGTTTGGGCGTCGATCTGTCAGATATAAATAATTGTTATCTAAAGGCGCAGAATCCGATCATGCTGCTCAAAGGCAACAGAACGTTAAAAGAATTCGGAGTAAGAAACGGCACGATCATAAGCATGGCAGAGTAAGGCGCAAAAGATCAGAATCTTATCAGATAAGTCTGTCAGCGGCAAAGGCAGCGGCAGATAAGGAGCAGGAAACGACAGAGGAAAGATATGGAGAACAGATATAAGATTATACTTTCGGGAAATCAGATTTATAAAGAGGCAGAACTTCCGGCGGATATGGAACGGGTTACGGTAGGAACGGGAATCGACTGTACGGTGCGTTTGAGAAGAGATCTGTTTTTTGAATCGATACAGATTGAATTTGTGAAAGAAAGCGGTGGATGGAGAGCGACATGTTCGGACAACATTTATTTTACGGAAGGCGATATCCGAAAATATATGACGCGGAAAGTGATCCACGGAGATACTTTGGAAGTCAGGTATCAGGAATCAGAAGGACTTGTATTTAGAATTGATTTTCAGATCGATTTTGACAGCGGATCGCATCGCTGTGAGCGGATGATCAATCTGGATAAGTATCAGACGATTTCAATCGGAAATAACTCAGCATATGAAATTGCATTATCAGGCGTTTATGCAAGGAGAGAATTTGTCCGGCTGATGCGGGGGCACGGCGGATGGACGCTTGAAGTTATGAACAGTGAGTACGGAGTATATCACAACGGGAAGAAGACAGAACAAAAAGAATGGATCAAAGACGGGGATTTCTTTTCCGTTGCAGATTATTACTTTTTCTTAAAAGGGAACGCATTGTGGGCGGAAATCCGAAGCGATCTGACAGTGAACGGACTTGGTTTCGGGGATTATCCTGAAAGAAACGGATATCCGCGATTTTCGAGAAATACACGGCTGAAAACGGTGATATGTGAGGACAAGATCGAGATTTTAGATCCGCCTTCAAAGCCGCAGAAGCCGAAAAGCAATTTATTTATGAAATTATTTCCGTCCTTCGGAATGCTGATCGCGGCAGGCGCGATGGCGTTCATGGGAGGAACGATGATTATTTTTTCTCTTATATCGTGTACGATCGCGATTATAACAGCGGTAGTCGGCGTGATGGAGGGAAAGAAAGAGTTTCGGGAAAAGACGGCGAACCGGATCGAAGTATATCAGAAATATATCGCGTCAAAACGTCAGGAAATAGAAGAGTGCAGAAATAGAGAATGGACAGAACGTAATGAAATCTATATCCCGGCAGAGCAGGAAATTCAGCAGGTGGAAACATTTTCTCCGGATCTGTTTGACCGGACGCCGCAGGATGAAGATTTTCTTTGTGTTCGTCTCGGAAGCGGTCCGATCGAGTCTGCCCGTCAGGTAAATTACAAGAAACAGGAGAAGCTGGAAATTGAAGACGATTTAAGTCTTCTTCCTGAGCAGACGGCGAGTTTTTATAAAGAACTTCAAAATGCGCCGGTCATATGTGATCTGAAAAATGTAAATGCAGTCGGCATTACAGGAGAAGAGGCAGATCGGTTTGAACTTTTGAAACTGATCGTTACAGATGTGGCGCTTCGTCATTTCGCGGCAGATGTAAAACTGTTTTTCGTGGCGGAAAAAGAACATGCCGGACGGATGCACTTGTTCCGCTTTCTTCCGGGAGCGTACTGCGCGCAGACAGATACGAGAGGAATTGTAACAGACGATGAGAGCAAGACACTCATTTTTGAGTATTTGTACAAAGAGCTGACAATGAGAGCGCAGGAGAAGAGATTATATCCGCATTTGCTCGTCTTTTTCTATGACGAATACGGATATAAGAAGCATCCGATCTCACAGTTTACGGAAAAAGGAAAAGATCTGGGAGTCACTTTTTTGTTTTTCGGGCAGACACGCGCAGACATTCCGGTAGGATGCGACTATGTCGTACAGTTGTCCGGCGGTCACAGAGGCGTTTTGATCAACGCGTCTAAGAGGTCAAAGACAGTACCGTTTGTATCTTCTCAGATCAGCGACACTCTGGCAGTACGCATTGTCAGGACGTTAGCTCCGGTTTGTACGGATGAAGTTTCATTGGAAGGCGAACTGACAAAAAATATATCAATGTTTAAGATGCTGAATATTTTGTCTGTGGAAGACCTTGATCTTAAAGCAAGATGGTCTGCGTCTAAAGTTACGAAGTCAATGGCAGCTCCGGTCGGAGTCTCAAAGACAGGGATTGTTATGCTTGACCTTCATGACAAAGCTCATGGACCGCACGGTCTTGTCGCGGGAACGACAGGATCGGGAAAATCAGAGATACTGCAGACGTATATTCTTTCGATGGCAACGCTCTATCATCCTTACGAGGCAGCATTTGTCATCATTGACTTCAAGGGTGGAGGTATGGTGAATCAGTTCGCGCAGCTACCTCATCTGCTTGGCGCGATCACAAATATTGATGGGAATGCCATTAATCGGTCGCTGAAGTCGATCAAAGCAGAATTGCAGAAGAGACAGAAATATTTCGCACAGGCGGATGTCAACCATATTGATAAATATATCCGAAAATATAAAGCGGGTGAGGTGAGCGAACCGCTTCCGCATCTGATCATTATTGTAGATGAATTTGCAGAGCTGAAAGCGGAACAGCCGGAATTTATGAAAGAGCTGATCTCGGCAGCGCGTATCGGAAGAAGTCTTGGAGTACATCTGATTCTGGCGACTCAAAAACCTGCAGGTCAGGTTAATGAACAGATATGGAGTAACTCCCGTTTTAAACTCTGTCTGAAAGTGCAGAGCAAAGAAGACAGTAACGAAGTGCTGAAATCTCCTCTTGCCGCAGAGATTAAAGAACCCGGACGAGCTTATCTGCAAGTAGGAAATAATGAGATATTTGAATTGTTCCAGTCGGCATACAGCGGAGCGCCGGAAAGAGAAGACGAAGGAACAGGAAAAGCATTTACGATATACGAAGTTCCGGACGGCGGGAAAAAAGTTCCGGTTTATGTAAAGAAAAAGAACAAAGGACAGGAAGGGATGAAGAACCAGCTTGAGGCGATCGTCTCTTATGTGTCCGAATACTTCCGTTCGATCCAAATACCGCAGCTTCCCGATATCTGTCTGCCGCCTCTTGGCGAATGCATCGAATTCCCGCCGGTATCAAAAGAGGCAGTACAAGAGCAGAAAAAAGAAGTCGGATTTTATGCGTGGATCGGCGTTTATGACGATCCCGATCACCAAAATCAGGATCAGTATGCAGTGAATTTAAGCGCGGGAAATATGATTATTATCGGTTCGGCGCAGACTGGAAAGACGACGATTCTGCAAAATGTGATCCGAAGTCTTTCGGAACAATATACGCCGGATGAAGTGGCAATCTACATTATAGATTTTGCGTCTATGGTATTGAAAAACTTTGAAACGCTCAATCATGTAGGCGGCGTTGTCAGTTCCTCCGAAGATGAGAAGCTGAAAAATCTGTTTAAAATGCTTTGGGAAGAGATGGAAACTCGAAAAGAGAAACTATTATCTGTCGGAGTAAGCTCATTTGTTGCGTACAAAGAGGCGGGGCGCACCGATATGAAGCAGATTGTTCTTATTATAGACAATCTTACCGCGCTGAAAGAATTGTATTTTCAAGATGATGACAAACTGCTGAATCTGTGCCGGGAAGGAATTACAGTCGGAATTTCTATTGTGATCGCGAATGCACAGACGGCAGGGATCGGATACAAATATTTGTCATCCTTTTCTAATAGGATCGCGTTATTCTGCAATGACGGAAACGAATATTCTGCGATTTTTGAACATTGTAACAGGAGGCTTGAGCATCTTCCGGGAAGATGTTTCGCAGAAGTGGATAAACAGATACTTGAATGTCAGGCGTATCTGCCGTTTGCAGGAGAAAAAGAATTTGAAAGAGCGGAAGCAATTCGCGGATATATCGAAAAACGAAACGGAGAATGTACTGAAGTGGCTCGGAAGATCCCGTTGATCCCGCCTGTTTTGAGCATGAATTATATGGCACAGCAGTTTGGAAATATGATGCGCGGACATTTCGATCTGGCGGCAGGATTAAATTACGAAGATGTGATGCCGTATATGCTTCGTATGTCTTCGATTGGTGTATTGGCGGTTGTCGGAAGAGAGGGCAGCGGGCGTCATAACTGGATAAAATATGTGGCGGATATGATGGAATTGATGTATCCGGGCAGATCAAAAGTTTATATTTCGGACGGAATCGGGAAGAAGCTTGCTTCCATGAAAGAAAAAGGAAATGTCGTTCGTTACAGCATGATCGCGGAAGATATCGTTTCTTATCTGAAAGAGATCGAAGAAGAACTGCAAAGCAGATATGAACTTCTTGCAAAAGGGATCGAAAGCGATCCGGCAGAAGCAGATTACATGCTTCTTATTATCGATAATCCTGATGCGATCGAGCAGATCAGCAATAGTAAAGAGGCGCTTGCATCGTATAAAAATATTATCGGACGCTACCGGAACATGAATGTGGGCGTGATTATATCGGCAATCGAAAATGCGCCGATCCCATACAGTGCGCCGGAGGTGATCAAAGGCATCCGGGATGGAAGACATCTGATGTATTTCGGAGATATTTCAGAATTGAAGATTTACGATATGCCGCTCGCCGTGACAAGAAAGTTCAAAAAACCGATCGAGACAGGCGACGGATATTACATAAAAGAAAATGAGTGTATTAAATTGAAGACCCCGTTCATTGCGGGAGAGTAGGATATATATCCGGAAGACCGGTATATATAAATAAAAAATTTTATAGGAGGTAGCAATTATGGCTAGTCAAATCAGAATCACACCGGATCAGATGAGAGAAAGAGCAGGACAGTACCGTACGGAGGCAGATACGGTCAACGGAGTTATTACAAAGATGGATTCACTTCTTCAGGCTCTTCAGGGAGAATGGGAAGGTGCGGCAAGCGAATCTTATGCGGCTCGTTATATGGAATTAAAACCGGGATTCCAGAAAGCGGAAGAGTTGATCAGAGAGATCGCGGCAGCATTAGACTCCACAGCCAAGATCGTGGAAGAGACAGACAACAGCATTGCAAGTCAGTTCCGTGGATAGTACGAAAAAGCAGGTTTAAAGGCAGCAGCGGATAAAACCGCGTTCCGCATTTCCCCTTTGTGGGAAATGCGGAGCTTAAAAAGATTAAATAGTTCAGCCATACAGCAGCGTTAGCTATGATAAGTACGCAGCGCGGCTTTACGAATGGCGCGGACTGAGCGGTTACCTTAAATGAATTGAAACAGAAAGGGAAAACATGATGGGAGAAAACGTAAAAAAAGAGACGGTAGATTATCTTCCGCTTGGAAGTGTTGTGATCTTAAAGGGAGGCGTACAGAAAGTTGTTGTGATCGCCAGAGGGCTTTTGTCGGTTGCGATAGGGAAAGAAGGTTATTTTGATTACGGCGGATGTTTGTACCCACAAGGACTGGTCGGAGATCAGATCTTATATTTTAATCACAGAGATATCGTGAAAGTTGTTTTCAGCGGATTTCACGATGACGATGATAAGATGATGGTAGACAATATCAATCAGTGGTATATGGAATCACCATATGAACGCGCAGACGTAGAAAAACTTGTAAGAGAGCGGGGTGCTCAAGATGGCGGAAAACTCGGCTGAGGAAAGAAGAAAAAGGGCAAGATTGGGTGAGGCGCGCAACGAAAAAAGTTCTTATGAGCAAAGGAAGGCGCAGAAGGAATCAAAGCGCAATGTGAATGAAAAGAAGATCGAAAGGCTGAAATCAGCAAAAGACAGTCTGCAGTCACTGAAGAAATCAGCCGAAGAACATCACAGATCGCTGAAAAAATATACAGATGATAATGGAATTCAAGACGAATGGGTCGGAAATAAACAGAAAGACATAGTATCTATGATTGACGGGGATCTTGTAAGTTATTATAAAAGTTACACTGACCGGCTGGATGATGTTGTGGATGCAATCTGCGATGAAATTACAAGACTGCAAAATGAAAATATGCAGTTAGGTTGGGATATTCTGCATATCGGTTCTCTTATTAATTCCCTTGTTAATGAGATTCGTACACTTTGTAATTAATGAAGTGGAAATGGAATAAAGTGACAATTTATACATAAAACAATAATCGGTGAATGATAATCAGCAAAAGAAAATGACCGGGAGGTGAGAGTGTGGCAAATATAAGTTCAAGCAATGAGCTGTCTATTGATTATTTAAAATTTGAGTCGGCAATTGGTCAGATGAGAAAGGCGGCAGATGGAATTAACGGGACTACAGTTGAACGGGAGAAAGGCGGCGAGTCCTCTGTGGCGCTCGATGCATTCGCGGAGCAGTTTGTTCAGCTTCAGATGATCATGGGGCATTATAAATTGCTGATAAAGAAGGATATCGAATCAATCGAAAAAACAGGAAGCATCTTAGAACAGATGGATCAGAAATTGAAAAATATTTGGGAATAATTGAAATTGGATGAGAGAAATGAGAAAATAGAAATAAAAAGGTAAAAGGATAAAAAAGAATGTGGGGGATAAAAAAGAAAGAAGACTTGAGCGAAAAGGAAAAGACAAGGAGCGATATCATAGGTTTTGCTTTTTGGATCGGGTTGCTGCTTTATATTATCGCAGGTCTTGTGATGCCGGAAACGGGAAGATGGTGTATGGTAAATGAAGGCTGGGGAGCGGGAATATTTTTATTTTTGGGAATGAATTTTTTGTGTGCGGGAATACGGAATAGAAGGAAAAACAGAACTGCAGTTGTTGTTGGAACAGCTATGGCGATCGTGTTTTTTGTAATTTGTGGATGGATGTCAAGTAAGATGGCATCAGATCTTATAGCAGGACCGCAGATCGCGCATCTGACATCGGTTACAGTGGATGAATATAACGGATTACACGGACTTGCCTCACATCGTTATTATTTGTGTGGATACGATGAAAATTGGAATGTATATAGATTTGATATTTCGGCAGATGAATATCAGGAATTAAAAGAAGAGCAGCAAATTACAGTGTTGTATTACCCGAGAACAGAACGGATTTTGAAGTTTCTGTAAAGTATATATAGCGCTTACAGAGGAAGCAGATGGATTATGGATATAAAAAGCAAGAGGAATAGGGATGGTAAGAATAAAAAGGAAAGATGAATTGAGCAAAGAGGAAAAGAGGCGGCGAGAAATATTCAGGTCTATCCTATGTATTATGATGATAATTTTTATCATTACGCAACTTATGTTACCGGAAACAGGCGTGTTGGGGATGGTGAATGAAGGGTCATTGTCAATTTTATTTTTAGGTTATGGCGGAAGCTTTTTGTGGTCTGGTATGAAAAGGAGAAAGGAAGATAAAACAGCAGTTATTTTAGGGGTACTTATGTCAATTTTGCTATTTACTGTCGGGGGATGGATGTCAAGGAAGATTGCGGCAGATCTTATATCAGGACCGAAAACGATTCATTTGACATCGGTTACGACAGAAGAATCTTTAGGAGTATCGGGAATTATTTCTCATCATTATTACTTGTGCGGAAGAGATGAAAACTGGGAAGAATATCAATTCGATATTTCAGCAGACGAGTATTATGAATTAGAGGGAGAAAAGCAAATTAAAGTATTGTGTTATCCGAGAACAGAACGAATTTTGAAGTTCCTGTAAACTATTAACAATAGTAGAAAGTTATGCATAGGAGTTAGAAAAAATTTTAGAGGGAAAATTATGAGTGGTCAATATAAGATACAATACAGTGCGATGGATGAATTTTACAGTCAGATAGACGGTCGTATGGCCGAATGGATTGGTCAGCTTGAGTTATGGATTACAGCGTATAAAAATATAGAAATGATGGAGAGTTATAAAGGGAAAAGCGCGGAATCTGTCAAATCATATTTGCAGGAGGTTCACATGTTGCTTCTCTGTTCGATACAACAGGCGATGCAGTTATACAGAACAAAATATCTGTTATACCGGAAAGGATATTACGATATCGAGGAAGATTTATATGCCAGCCTTCCACAGGAAATATTGATCAATGTGAAAGAACGGATGGGTAAGGAGTCTGAAGTTGTATCAAATATCGAAGAGCAGGCAGGAACATACATATCGGGAATATCAGATATTATGTTCTTGTCAAATCCAAGCGCGTTCTATGTGAAAGACACTATGGATGGAATCAAGCAGAAAGTCTCTGATTTTGATAAAGAGATCGGAGATTACGAACTTCAGCATAAGGCAGAAGCGCAAGGAGAATTGGCTGAACTTTTAGGAGAATTGCTTGCGACGATTACTGAGTTTTATACAAATGGAACGAATCCAGCATCATATAATTTGGGAGATTTTGTAGGGAATACACATCTGCCTGCTCTTTGTGAACGTGTATTGCTGTCGAGTCAGTATCTTGAGCAAAATGCAGATGAGATTCAGATTGCAGAAGCGAAAATGGAAGAAGTGTTTGCTCAGCAGTATGAAGATGCATGCAAAGCAAGAGAAGAGGAAGGGGCAATAAAATTGCTGACAGGAGGCGTTGCGGCAATTACCGGAATCTTAGCAATCGTTGGAACTGGAGGGATGGCAACTCCGGTTGTGGTAACTGCGTGGGTAGCAGGAGGATCAAGCGTTTTATATGGGGCGAGTAAAATTGGTGAAGGCGCGCAAGATATTTATTTTGCAAACACGAATCAACTTTCAAATGAATCGTTCAATTTTATTCGCGATACTTTGTTTCAGGGAAATCAAAAGGCATATGAGGCATGGGGAACGCTTAATACAACAGTAGCAGGATTTTGTGTACCAGTAGGTCAGACTGCGAATAAGATGGCTGGAGCAGGTAAATGGATGATGGCACGAGAATGTGCGTTCCGTGTTGGAAAAGAATTTGCGAAAGATCAGTTCACTGAACAAAGCGCAAAGTTTATATCAGGTTGGGCACAAGAAGAATATAATTTGGGAAAAGCCGAAGAGAAAATTCTTGAGATAGGAATTAAGTATGGTTTAGGTAAGGGAGTAGATAAGATAGGAAGTAAGACGGGAATTCTTGATAAACCTGCTTTCACCGACAGGATGTCTTTCGAAGATGCGAAGCGTTACAATGGTTACTGGGACAGCTTGGAAAATGGAACTCATACACTCCCCAATATGTCAAAGGCAGATATGAAAGCGTGGGATTTTGCAAATCAGAAAGTGTCCGAGCATATAGCGGTGAAGAAAGTTGATCATAATGAAGTGATAAAAATTCGTTCAGAGTATGCGAAAAAACAGGAAAGCTTTTTGCATCCAAAGACAGATGCAGACAGCGCAAAGACTGCGACATTCACAAATCAGGAAGCAGAAGATCTCGCATTTGGCGCAATAAAAGGAAGGGGTAAATCGGATGCCGTCGTGCTTGGTAAGTTTGAGGACGGAAAATCAACTTCATATGATAAAATAGCGCAAGAATATGACGCACAGTATTATAATTTGGACGAGTGGGATGAGCTGGCAAAAACGCATTCGAGAGATGAAATGTGGAAAGTAAATGAGAAATTTCTTGATATTGAAATCGCTTCGGGAAGAGATATATACTTATCTCATGATCCGGCGAAATTCAGCGGAGACGGAAGCTTTTTTGCGAAAGAAATCGAGTATTTGCGGCAGCATGGATATAAATTTGTAAAAGAGGGTGACTTGTGGCATGCTGTACAGTAAGGCAGAGCGCAATTTGACTTATCAAGACCAGAGTAAAGGCGGATTGCAGCTTGAAAAATAAGGAGGCTGTAAAACGATGAGTATGAAAACGAGAGATGAAAAAGAAAAGAAACGAGATTTATTTACAACAATTTTTTGGATTTTAGCGCTGGTTTTTTTGATTGTTAAAATTGTAATCCCGGAAACAGGTGTATTGGGAATGGTAAATGAAGGTTCAAATGCGGTTTTATTTTTCGGTATCGGAGGAAGCTGTGTGTGGACAATCATTCAAAAAAGGAAGACGAATAAAGCGGCGGTTGTTTTCGGAGTATTGTTGCTGGTCTTGACAGTAGGTATTGGCGGATGGATATCAGGAAAGCTTGTATTGGATCTTATATCAGGACCGGAGGTTGTGCGTCTGACGTCAGTTACTATGCGTGAATCGTCGGGAATATATGGTCTTATTTCACGGCATTACTATTTATGCGGAAGAGATGACGAGTGGACGGAATATCAGATGGAAATTTCTTCGGATGAGTATTATGAATTAGAAGGAGAAGAGCAGGTGACTGTGTTGTGTTACCCAAGAACAGAGCGGATTTTAAAGTTTTTGTGATTTTGCCGACAGACATCATGTATCGGATTGAAAATATAAATATATGGAGCGGAAACGTATGGAGACAGAGCAAAAGGAAATGATGTGTAAATATAAGAAGATTATCTGTAAAATATTCGGCGAACAGATACAGGTGATCGGTGAAAGCAGTGTGATCGGTCCTATGGGGCAGTTTCAGATCAGATTTCTCTATGAGCCGACAAAAATTTATGTTACACTGGATGCAGACCGCGGGGTATTTACGCTTGATCTGAAAGATGAAGCAAAAGATTGGAATACGTTGTACAGGATAAAAAAGTTTGACAACTGTATGACAGAAAAGTGTCTTGAAAATGCGGCGGTTATTTTGAAGCAGGTTCTCGAGGAAAATAAGTTCCCTTTGTATAAGTCGGAGAATGATAAGCTGTACAAAAAGCAGGACGGAACGTACCGCAGGATAAAAGATATCTATGCAGAACTGGCAGGAGGAGAGTAAATTTATGGCTATAAAAGAAGTGTCAGAACGATATTTGGAATTAAGGCAAAATGCTTTGGATTATACATTTGAACAGATGAATCTTCAGCTTGAAAATGATAAGCAGGTTTATCTGGCAGTATTTGATATACCGGTGGAGAGCGCGATCGTCGGTAATAAGACGAAGACTCTCGTGCTCGTGTTTGGATTGAATATCCATATTTATTGTGCAAATGGCGATGCCGTGACCGGATTGGAGCAGAATGCGAAAGCGAAACAGGCGATGCAGTCTCTTTTCATCAGTTGTCCGCAAGTGCTTGATGAGATGACGCTGACTCACAAGACAGATTTTTACGAAAGTAAAAATGTAAGAGCTTATTTAAAAACAAGAAAAGGCGTTTACTTCAAAGAGCTGACAGGAGAAAGCAAGAAAGAACGCTTTTTGGAAATGCTTATGCGGAAAGTGACAGAGGGGGTAAATTTCCGTCATTGACAAAAAACGTAATCTGTGCCAAAATGATTTAGAATCAACCGATTGGAACAATGTTTGTTGTTACAAAGCGGGAGATTAAAAAATATAACAGAAACAAAATTATAATTTCAGAAATTAGACTATGAACATATGTGAGTAGAGTAGGCAGAGCGACCCAGAGACGGAACGTCATCGGCTGAGAGCATTCCGCGCGACCCTTCTTGAAGTTTCAGTATGGGAGTCTTCCGGCGAAAAGCAGTTTGTGCGTTAAGCCGGATGTTCGTGTAGCAATATTTTACACAATGAGAGCGCAGAGCAGATAAGATGCTCTGAAATAGGGTGGTACCGCGATTAACATCGTCCCTTGTTGAACAGACAAGCGACGGTGTTTTTTTATTCTATTAGGAAATTTCGATTTTCTATAGAATAAAACCCTCAGGGAGGATGCGCACGCCGCAACAAGGAAGTTCACCGCTTTGCGGTGTTGCTGCGGCAAAGAGGAAGAAAACGGCTGTGGTAAACAAGAATGAGAAAATGGAAAAAACAATTTGGGAAGGAGAAATAAAATGAAAGATAAAATCAACAGTATTTTATCAGAAGCAAAAGGTAAGATTTCTGATGCAGTGAGCGAGGGTGAACTGCAAAATGTAAAAAGCGCGTATATCGGAAAGCAGGGTTCATTAAGTCTTTTGATGAAAGAGATCCCTACAGTGGATGTGGCGCTTCGTCCTGAAATGGGAAAACTTTTGAATCAGGCGAAAAATGAAGTGAAAGAACTGATTGATGAGAAGAGGATGGAGCTGAAGCTGAAAGCTTCGGAAGTGTCTCCTGATTTTGACTGTTCTGTTCCGGGTATCCTGCCGACAGGCGGCGGACTTCACCCGATCACGCAGATGTGTTATGACTTGAACGATACGTTCCGTTCGATGGGATTCGAGGTGTTCGAGGAAGACGAAATTACAAGCGAGATGTATGCGTTTGATAAATTGAATTTCCCGCCGAATCATCCGGCGCGTGAGAGTATGGACACATACTGGTTGGAAGGACATGACAGCGGAAGCACGAATGAGAAGCTTTGCCTTCGTCCGCATCTGACAGGCGGAAGCGTTCGCTATATGCAGACACACAAACCGCCGTATCGTTTCGTATACCCGGGTCGCGTGTACAGAAATGAGACAACGGACGCGCATCATGAGAGAGCGTTTTTCCAGTATGAGGCGCTGATCGTGGACAAAGATATTACGTTTACATCAGGTAAAGTAATGATTAAGAGTATTTTGAGTAAAGTGTTTGGAACGGACGTTCCGGTCAGAATGCGTTCCGGTTTCTTCCCGTTTGTAGAGCCGGGATTTGAGATCGATATGCAGTGTCAGGTTTGCGGTGGAAAAGGATGCAGCGTATGTAAACATGTCGGCTGGATCGAAGTTATGCCGGGCGGTTCTCCGCATCCGAACGTTCTTCGGGCAGCAGGGCTTGATCCGGATGAGTATACAGGATTTTATGTAAATATCGGTTTGGACAGACTTGTTATGATGCGCTACGGCGTGGATGACGTAAGATTGTTCCACAGCGCAGATTTAAGATTCCTGAAACAGTTTAGATAGAGGCAATTTAGATACGAGGAGAGAGACTATGAAATTATCATTATCATGGATTAGAGATTATGTAAATATTCCAGAAGATGCAGATCTGAAAAAACTGGCGTACGATCTGACAATGTCTACAGTTGAAGTAGAAGATGTGGAATATCTTGCAGAACGTTTTGAAAATATGATCGTCGGAGTGATCGAAAAGATTGAGCCGCATCCGAATGCAGACAGACTGCGAGTATGTAAAGTAAATATCGGCAGTGATGAGATCAAAGACATCGTATGCGGAGGCATTAATCTGGAAGAAGGAATGCGCGTTGCAGTATCTTGTCCGGGGGCGGTTGTCCGCTGGCACGGCGAGGGTGAGCCTGTAGTGATCAAAAATTCTAAACTTCGCGGAGTCGAGTCATTCGGTATGATCTGCGCTTCAGATGAGATTGGATTAGGCGAGCTGTTCCCGTCAGAAACAGAAGGAGAAATCCTTGATCTGTCAGCGTTTGACGTTCCGGCAGGAACTTCTTTGGCAGATGCTTTGGATATGAATGATGTGCTTCTTGAGATCGACAATAAATCAATGACAAACAGACCGGACCTTTGGGGACATTACGGAATCGCCCGTGAAATCGCCGCTCTTTATAATTTGCCGCTTGCAAAGATCGAACCTTTTGAGGCAGACGTTCAGTCTGATTTTAAAGTTGAGATCGAAGATCCTGACAGATGTACAAGATATATCGGTGTTGAGATGTCAGGCGTGGCTGTAAAACCTTCACCGTATAAAATGCAGAATAGAATCTGGAAAGTAGGAATGCGTCCGATCAACGCGCTTGTTGATATCACGAACTATGTAATGCTTGCAACAGGAAATCCGACACATGCATTTGACGCAGACAATATTACGGATCACATTGTCGTAAGACATGCAGGAGAAGGTGAGAAACTGCTTCTCTTAAACGATAAAGAACTTGAATTAAACGCAGATGATCTTGTGATCACAGATTCCGAAGGAGCGGTTGCTCTTGCAGGAGTTATGGGCGGAGCGAAAGATTCGATCCTGCCGAAGACGGAACGTGTGATCCTTGAAGTGGCAAACTTTGAAGCGACAGGCATCCGCCGCACGGCGCTTCGTTACGATACGCGTACAGAAGCGTCTTCCAGATATGAGAAAGCAATCGATCCTGAAAGATGCGATCAGGCGCTTGCTCTTTCAATGAAGTATTTTAAAGAGCTTTATCCTGAACTTCAGGTGACGGGATACTGCGATAATTATGTGAAAAAACTCGACAGAGCAGAGATTGACGTTAATCTGACATGGCTTGAGAAGAGACTTGGAAAACATTTGACAAACGAAGAAATCCAGGGCAAATTAGAGCAGCTTGGATTCGATGTTCAGATTGACGGAGACAACATGCATGTGACAGCGCCGACATGGCGTTCGACAGGAGATATTTCCATTAAAGACGATGTGATGGAAGAAGTTGCCAGAATGTACGGATACGATAATTTCGAGGCAACAGAGTTTACGACGACATTTACAGACTCGATCAATCAGAAAGATAAGAGTCTTGTAAGAAATATTAAAGAATATCTTGCAATACGCTGTGGAATGCAGGAAGTATACACTTATCCGTGGATGAACGATGTGTTTGTAAATGCAGTTTTGCAAAGCACGGACGGCGTTTTAAAACTTTCTACACCTCCGGCGCCGGATATGAGCTGCATTCGTTCTTCTCTTCTTCCGAACCTTTGCGAGGCGGTTGCGAAAAATGAGCGTTACTTTAACGATTTTGCCATTTTTGAAGAAGCTCAGGTATTCTTTGATAAAAATTATACAAATGCATATGACGAGACAGAATCTCTTCCTGAACAGCGCAGACATATCGGAGCGGCATTTGCAAGCAGTGTAAAAGACATCGGTATGCTTTTCAGAGAGGCGAAAGGTGTTCTTGAGTATATGCCGCGATATACACATATGGAAGCGTATGAGTTTAAAAAAGAAGAAAAACCGGTATGGGCTGACAATGTTGTGTGGCTGAACATTTATCTTGATGGCGAGAAGATCGGCGATATGGGTCTTGTAGCGAAAAAAGTTTCTATGGAGTGCGGAATTAAGAATCTTTCTGTGATCCTTTTTGAAATGGATGCTTCAAAACTGAAACCGCTGAAATCAAGAACGAATAAATTCGAGCATCTTGCAGAGTATCCGGAAACAGACTATGACATTTCCATGCTTTTTGATTCTGATGCTGTATGGAATGACATTTATGATGCCATTATGGGCAAAAAGAAAGCAAGCGCTCTTCTGAAAGACGCGTCCTTTGTAGATGAATACAGAGGAAAACAGATTCCGCAAGGTAAGAAATCTGTAACGATCAGATTGACGATCGGATCTGCCGAGAAAACGCTGACGTCACAGGAGATCGAAAGCGTTGCCGAGCAGGTTATGAAAAAACTTGGAAAGAAAATGGGCGCAGAGCTTAGAACACAATAAAATAGAAATAATCCAAGAGTAAGAAACAGAAAAAATAACTCAAGAGTGATAAAGACAGAAATAAATTTGGGGAGAGCCTTGCGTGGAGTACACGCAAGGCTTGCTTCTTAGAAATAACAGGAGATAAACCGAATATGAAAACAAGTGATTTTTACTATGATCTGCCGGAGGAACTGATCGCGCAAGACCCGCTGGAAGACCGTTCTTCTTCCAGACTTATGGTAGTGGACAAAGAAACCGGTGAGGTTGGACACCATGTATTCAGTGAAATTATCGATTATCTGAATGCGGGCGACTGTCTTGTGATAAATGATACAAAGGTAATCCCTGCCAGATTGATCGGAGCAAAAGAAGAAACCGGAGCGAAGATCGAAGTGCTTCTTCTGAAAAGAGGGGCGGATGATGTATGGGAAACGCTCGTGAAACCCGGACGCAAGGCAAAACCGGGAACACGGATCAGCTTCGGAGACGGGCTGCTTGTAGGAGAAGTTGTCGATATTGTGGACGAAGGAAACAGACTGATTCATTTTGAATACGAAGGTATCTTTGAAGAAATATTAGATCAGCTTGGTCAAATGCCACTTCCGCCGTATATTACTCATCAGCTGCAGGACAAGGACAGATACAATACGGTTTATGCAGAACATTCAGGCTCTGCCGCCGCACCGACAGCGGGACTTCATTTTACGCCTGAACTACTGAAAAGAATCGAAGAAAAAGGCGTTGATATTGCAAGAGTAACACTGCATGTGGGTTTGGGAACATTCCGTCCGGTTAAGGTTGATGATGTGGAAAACCACCATATGCACTCTGAATTTTATATGATAAATGAAGAGGCGGCGGAAAAGATCAACCGTGCAAAAGACAGAGGCGGACGCGTGATCTGCGTTGGAACGACAAGTTGTCGGACGATTGAGTCTGCGGCGGATGAAAACGGACATTTAAAGGCTTGCAGCGGCTGGACGGAGATTTTTATTTATCCGGGTTATCGTTTTAAAACGCTGGACTGCCTGATCACAAACTTCCATTTGCCGGAATCGACTCTTATTATGCTCGTATCCGCGCTGGCAGGAAAAGAACATGTTATGGCGGCTTATGAAGAAGCAGTGAAAGAACGGTATCGTTTCTTTAGCTTCGGAGATGCCATGTTTATAAAATGATGTAGTAACAGCGAAAACCCGCTAACCTTTCGGCTAACGGGTTTCGTTGTTTTAGAGTTATCTAAAGGAATATTTACGCATTTACAAAGATACATGTTTACAATGTGCTTAATGGATGGTATATTATAGATATAAATAAGGCACTACTGATAGTTGGTTAGTCCAAATTTGATAGAGTTACAAAAAAGTAACCGTATTCCTTTGGTTGAGGGGCGGTTACTTTTTTGATTTATGTACGCTATCAGAATCGTTACAACAATACTAAGTATCATTAGTACGATGGAGAGCATTTCAAAATCACTCATAAGTCAAGCCCTCCTTTCCAAGATTTCCTGCAAGCAGGATTTCTATGTAATCAGAGAGTTCAGTCTCTCTGTTGAAGGACTAACCGCCTACCATTCTCATGTAGTGCCTTGTCTTATTTTAGCAAAAGTTTCTTTTTATAACAACATATTTATCGTGAAATACAGTCGATTAAAAATCGTAAAAGTTTTTGCAAACAGCGAAAACCCGCTAACCTTCCGGCTAACGGGTTTCGTTGTTTTATAGTTATCTAAAGGAATGAGAGTAAAGTGTGATATCCTTGTTCAGGGGATATCATTACTTTTATGAGGGGGATAGTTGTTTATCAACTATCTGACATTTAGTATAAAGAGAAAATATGTCCAAAGTATGTTAAAAGCATAAAAGAATACGAAAATTTCTAAACAGAAGATTAATAAAATAGAAAAAGAGTTCTATACATTTGCTGTATTTATGGTATAATAGGCACGTTGTGCCTGTGAAGCCGAATTTTGGCGAGTGTTTCGCACAGCTTTTTTATGAAAACATTTATAAATTAGAAGAAAAAGAATGAGGTGAGGTATGGAACATTTATCAGCTTTAAAAAAATCTGTTGTTGCCGGATTGATGATCGGAATTGGCTGTACGGTTTATTTGAACATGGATAATTCAATCGTGGCATCGTTCTTATTTGGATTAGGACTTTTTACAATTATTAATTTGGAACTGAATTTGTTTACAGGGAAGATCGGATATATCTGTAAAGAAAACTGTGTTGAGATATTGATCACTTTAGTCGGAAACGGAATTGGGGTTAACATTATGGTGTTTCTTATGAAACAAACTCGTGTCGGAGCGAAATTGATCGAGAAAGCAGGGCCGATCGTAGAAACAAAGTTATCAGATACATATATTAGTTTATTTTTGCTGGCTGTTTGCTGTGGAATGTTGATGTATATTGCTGTTGCAACGTTCAAGAAAGAGCCGAATATTTTAGGTACGATCGCGGTATTTCTCTGTGTTTCGGTGTTTATTCTTGCAGGATTTGAGCACTGTATCGCAAATATGTTTTATTTCGGTCTTGTAAGTACGCCGATGGAATATGCTGTTCCGCTTCTTATTATGATATTGGGAAACAGCGTAGGAGGCATTTTACTGTGCAAGCTCACGAAACATGTGCAGATTCAGAAAAATTCAGAAAATGCGTAATGCAGACGGTGATTTCCTTTGCGAATATATTTTTTGAAAAAGGAGAGACTTCAACCTGAACATATAATTTGTTCAGGTTGATTTTTTATATCCGATACAATATAATGAAGCGGAGCAAAAGGAAAGGGGGTACGGAAATGTTAAAAAACAAGACGATTTTGCTCGGAGTTACCGGAAGTATCGCTGCGTATAAGATCGCGTCGCTTGCAAGTTCGCTGAAAAAACTTGATGCGGATGTACATGTGCTTATGACGGAAAATGCGGTTAATTTTATTAATCCGATCACGTTTGAAACGCTGACGGGAAATAAATGTCTCGTAGACACGTTTGACCGTAATTTTGAGTACAGTGTCGAACATGTGTCTTTGGCAAAAAAAGCGGATATTGTAATGATCGCTCCGGCGAGCGCCAACGTGATCGGGAAGATTGCTCACGGTATAGCAGACGATATGCTGACAACAACGGTTATGGCATGCAGATGTAAGAAATTTATTGCGCCTGCGATGAATACGAACATGTATGAAAATCCGATCGTGCAGGATAACTTGAAGATTTTGCAGAGATACGGATACGGCATCGTAGATCCGGCAGTCGGATATCTTGCGTGTGGCGATACCGGAGCAGGGAAGATGGTTGAGCCGGATGTCCTGCTAGATATCATTTTGCAGGAAATCGCTTATGAAAAAGATCTGGCAGGGCTGAAAATTCTCGTGACGGCAGGCCCGACGCAGGAAGCGATCGATCCGGTACGGTATATTACGAACCATTCTACCGGAAAGATGGGATATGCCATTGCCAAGATTGCATCAAGGCGAGGCGCAGAAGTGACGCTTGTATCAGGCCCGACGGCAGAGGCAGCTCCTGCGTTTGTGAATGTCGTAAATGTATGTTCCGCGCAGGAAATGTTCGAGGCGGTCAAAGAACGGGCGCAGGAACAGGACGTCATTATCAAGGCGGCGGCAGTGGCGGATTACAGACCGAAGCATGTAAGCGCTGAGAAAATGAAAAAGACCGAAGACCGGTCAGACCTGACGCTTGAACTGGAGCGTACAGACGATATTTTGTGTTATCTTGGCGAGAACAAACGGCAGGGACAGTTTTTATGCGGTTTTGCAATGGAAACTGAAAATTTAATTGCGAATGCGAAAAGAAAACTGGAAAAGAAACACCTCGACATGATCGCCGCAAACAGCCTTCGAGTGGAAGGCGCAGGATTCGGCGGAAATACGAATGTCGTAACGGTCATCACGAAAGAGAAGGAAGTTTCACTCGGGAAAATGACAAAAGAGGAGACAGCCGCAGAAATCTTAACGATGATCGCAGAAGCAAGAAAAGCCTGATGAAAATCAGACGGAAGTAAATGTATTGTATCCCGAAAGGGAATGATAACAAGGAGGCAGACATGGAAAACAAAACAGTAACAGAAAATCGCACAGCAGCATGTGCGACAGAAATGAATACGGCAGAGGTATGTGGTGCAGATCAGTATGCAGCGGATCTAAAGACCGTGAGCAAAGATCAGCAGGCGGTAGGAAAACAGCGTTCGTCAAATAAATTCAGTACAATGAGCATGGTTCAGGTGGCAATATTCGGAGCTGTCATATGTGTGATGGCTTTTACCCCTTTCCTTGGATATATCCCACTTGGATTTACCCGTGCAACGATCATACATATTCCGGTTATTATCGCATCACTTTTGATGGGACCGAAAAAAGGCGGCGCGCTCGGTTTTCTTTTCGGATTGACAAGTTTTATCAATAATACGATGAATCCGACTCCGACATCGTTTGTATTTACACCGTTTTACAGCATTGCAGGCGTAAGCGGCGGATGGGGAAGCGTGGTCATCTGCTTTATTCCCCGTATACTTGTAGGAATTATACCATATTATGTATACAAACTTGTGCTTCGTTTCTCAAGTGAAAAAGCAAAAAAGACCGGAGTGTCAGGCATCGGACTTGTGACGGCGGGCGTGGTAGGATCAATGACGAATACACTGCTTGTTATGAATCTGATCTTTCTGTTTTTCAGGGAAGCATATGCTTCCGCTAATAATGTTGCGGTATCGGGTGTTTATACGTTTATTCTTTCGATCATCGGTATAAACGGCGTTCCGGAAGCGATTGTGGCAGGTGTGCTTACTTTATGTATCGGAAGAGCACTTTTGAAAAAGAATGTAAGAGAAAGGCTTGGGTTTAAAAATGATCTTGGCTATTGATATCGGAAATACGAATATCGTGCTCGGATGTATTGATGGGGCAAAATGCGTATTTGTGGAACGGCTTTCGACTGTGAAGACAAAGACGGAACTGGAGTATGCGATCGATATTAAAAATGTACTTGATATTTACCATATAAAAAAAGCAGATTTGGAAGGTGGAATCATTTCTTCGGTAGTACCTCAGATCACGACAGTTGTAAAAATTGCAGTTGAGAAGATCTTAAAGAAAGAAGTGCTTATTGTAGGCGCGGGGATCAAGACCGGTTTAAATATCAGGATCGATAATCCGGCGCAGCTTGGCAGCGACCTTGTTGTTGGTGCGGTAGCGGGGATTGCGGAATATTCAGTACCTCTTCTTATCTTTGATATGGGAACGGCGAATACAGTTTGTGTTATAGATAAAAATCGAAATTACATCGGCGGGATGATCTATCCGGGGATTGGTGTTTCACTTGATTCTCTTACAGAAAATGCATCTCAGCTTGGCGGGATCAGTTTGGAAGAACCGGGGCATATAATAGGTAAGAACACAGCAGACTGTATGAAGAGCGGTATCGTTTACAGCAGCGCGGCGGCAATCGACGGTTTGATCGACCGTTTAGAGGAAGAAGTGGACGGCAAAGTGACTGTGGTTGCGACAGGAGGTTTGGCAGGAAAGATCATTCCCCATTGTAGAAGAAAAATTATACGAGACGATCATTTACTTTTGAAGGGGTTGGAGATCATTTATCGGAAAAATTGCAGGTGATCGCACAACGAAAAAGCGATGCGGTTTGGGTATATTGGCGATAATTGACTCCGTCATAGGCAAATTATAATGTGAAAAAGAAAAAGGATAGACGCAAAATAAACAATATAAACAAAAAAGGTTTGCGTTTATCCTTTGTTTCATGTAAAAAAGGATGAAAAAGTGGAAATATTATTATTTTAAGATATAAAAAAACCACAAAATATAAAAAGAGTGATATAATGAATTGTAAAACATAACATAGGGGTACTTTGCGTAATTTTATTGCATTTGTATTTCTGTGTAAACTTAAAGGAGGAGAAGAATGAAAAGGAAGCTTTCAAAAACAGGCGGAAAAGCTCTGTCAGTTGCGCTTGCACTGGCAACGGTTGTTTCGGCGGCTCCTTTTTCTGTGGCAGCCGCAGACCTAGATAACGCTGCAAAGGCTGCAGCACAGGAAATGGAGGAGAATGCTTTGCGTCTGTGGTATGATGAAGAGGCGCCTAATACGTATAAGGGGTGGGAGCAATGGGCTCTTCCGCTTGGAAACAGTGCGATTGGCGCCAGTGTGTTTGGAGGCGTTCAAACAGAGCGTATTCAACTGAATGAAAAGTCGCTTTGGTCCGGCGGTCCGTCAGACAGCCGTAAAGACTATAACGGCGGGAACATTGAGTCAAACGGTCAGAACGGCGAGGTCATGAAACAGTTGAAAGAAAAACTGAAAAACGGACAAGGGTTCGATAGTGGTCTTGCTGGTCAGCTTACAGGAGTTAGCGATGATCCGGGAGTTAAGGGATATGGATACTATTTAAGTTATGGAAATATGTATCTGGATTTCAAAAATGTCACAAAAGATGCTGTTTCAGGATATTCGCGTGATCTTGATCTGCGCACGGCTGTAGCCGGAGTGAACTATGATTATAAGGGCGCACATTATACAAGAGAGAACTTTGTAAGTTATCCGGATAATGTTCTTGTAACACGTTTGACGGCGGAAAACGGCGGAACACTTGATTTTGACGTTCGGGTAGAACCTGACGAGAAAAAAGGAGAAAGCAATAATGATGCGGGTGCGAATTCTTATGCAAGAACGTTTGATAAGAAAGTATCCGATCATGCCATTGCCATTGACGGACAGCTTAAAGACAACCAGTTGAAGTTCAGTTCTTATACGAAAGTCATCAAAGACGACGGAACGGCAGGCGAGATTACTGATGATACGAAGAACGGAAAGATCACGGTAAGCGGCGCAAAGGCGATTACTATTATCACTTCAATCGGAACAGATTATAAAAACGACTATCCGAAATACCGTACAGGCGAGACAAAAGAACAGCTTGCGGCTTTGGTTAAAGGATATGTAGACGGAGCTGAGGCGAAAGCTGCAAAGGGCGGATATGAGGCGTTGAAAGAATCGCATGTAAGCGATTATGATCATATCTTCGGAAGATTAGATCTCAATATCGGACAGGCAGTTTCCGATAAGACAACGGATAAGTTGCTGGAGGCTTATAAAAAAGGTGCGGCGTCCGAAACCGAAAAGCGTTATTTGGAGTTGTTGCTCTTCCAGTACGGACGTTATCTGACGATGGGATCGTCACGAGAAACTCCGTTGAATGCAGATGGAACTAAGAACGAAAGAAGAGCTACTCTTCCGTCGAACTTGCAGGGAATTTGGGTTGGAGCGAATAACTCCGCATGGCATTCAGATTATCATATGAACGTCAATCTGCAGATGAATTACTGGCCGACATATTCGACAAATATGGCAGAATGTGCCGAGCCGTTGATCAATTATGTGGATTCCCTCAGAGAGCCGGGACGTATTACGGCAAAGATTTATGCAGGCATCGAGAGCACGGAGGAAAAACCGGAAAACGGATTTATGGCACATACGCAGAATAACCCGTTTGGCTGGACGAACCCGGGCTGGAACTTTAACTGGGGTTGGTCTCCGGCAGGCGTTCCGTGGATTCTTCAGAACTGTTGGGAATATTATGAGTTCACCGGAGATAAAGACTACATGGAAACTCGTATTTATCCGATGATGAAAGAAGAAGCGACACTGTATGATCAGATGTTGATGCGTGATAAAGACGGTAAGCTTGTGTCTGTTCCGAGTTACTCACCGGAGCACGGACCGAGAACAGCGGGAAATACATATGAGCATTCCTTGATTTGGCAGTTGTATGAAGATACAATCACGGCGGCAGAGACTTTGGGAGTAGATGACGCAAAAGTTGCCGAGTGGAAAAAGAATCAGGCAGACTTAAAAGGACCGATCGAAGTCGGCGACAGCGGACAGATTAAAGAGTGGTATAACGAGACAGAATTATATAAAGATGAAAAGGGCAATAAATTGGGAGAAGGATATGGTCACAGACATATTTCCCATATGCTCGGATTATACCCGGGAGACTTGATCGCTCAGAACGATGAGTGGCTGGCTGCAGCGAAAGTATCTATGCAGAACAGAACAGATGTAACGACAGGATGGGCGATGGCTCAGCGTGTTGCGACATGGGCAAGACTTACAGAAGGCGATAAAGCTTATGACGTATTGTCTAAGATGATTATAAACAACAAGATCATGACTAACCTGTGGGATACACATGCACCGTTCCAGATCGACGGAAACTTCGGTTATACAGCGGCTGTAGCGGAAATGCTTGTTCAGAGCAACATGGGTCATATCGATCTTATGCCGGCAGTTCCGAAAGCTTGGGGAACAGGTAACGTGAAAGGTCTGCTTGCCCGCGGCAATTTCGCAGTTGATATGGCTTGGGCAGACAACAAACTGACAGAAGCTGCGCTTCACTCCAATAACGGCGGAGAAGCAGTTGTTCAGTATGACAACCTTTCTCTTGCAACAGTAACAGACAGCGACGGAAATCTTGTTGAATTTACACCGGTAACGGCAGATCGTATTTCCTTCAATACAGAAGCAGGAAAGACATATACGATTACGTCCATTCCTGATAAAGATACGTTTGCAGCAGCTCCGACAGGTCTTAAGATTACGAAGATCAAAGACGGAGAAGCACAACTTACATGGAATCCGGTCGAAGCGGAAAAAACAGTATCTTATAATGTATATCGTCAGATCGAAGACGGCGAGTGGGTACAGGTTCAGACAGAAATTAAAGCGGCAGAGTGGAAAGACACAGATGCATGGGATGTGCTTGGAACATTGAAATATAAAGTTTCGGCAGTGATTGACGGAAAAGAAAGTGCGTTAAGTGAAGCTGTAATGATTGAAGACTGCCGTAATATGATCGGAATGATCGACGATCAGGACGAGCGTATCAAGTATACAGGCAGCTGGGGTGACTGGAAGAGCGATAAAGATAACTATGCGGGAACAGTTAAATTCTTGGAAGATCCGACAGGAAAAGAGACTGCGGAACTTACGTTCTGCGGAACAGGCGTGGAAGTATTCTCCTGTACACAGAATGACAGAGGAAAACTTGAAATTTCGATTGACGGAGAAGTTTGGGCAACAGTAGATACTTATTCGGATCAACAAAAAAGACAGGCAAAAGTATTCTCTACAACTGATCACAAAGATAAGACGCTCGAATATGGAATTCATACGCTTACAGTGCGGGCAACAGGTGAAAAAAATGGGTCTGCAAGCAGAGACAAGGTAGAGCTTGACGCGATTAACGTATTGAATACAAAAGCGGCGAAAGTTGAAAAAGTGGAAGTGACATCGGTAAGCGGAATGACAACAGTAAGCAAAGCTGATTCTACACTTCAGATGAAAGCAACGGTATCTCCTGCTGAGGCGCTTAACAAAGGAGTTACATGGTCTGTTGCAACAAAATCCGGCAGCGCGGCAGCGACAATCGATGAAAACGGTCTTTTGACAACAGGCGGCGCAAACGGTGTTGTAACGGTTACAGCAACATCAAAAGAAAATTCTGCAATAGCAGGTACATGTGAGATTAAGATTGCACTTCCGAATGCGACAGCTCAGTCTGAGATTATCGAAGACTGCTCGGATGATAAGAGTGCAAAAAATCCGAAAATCACATGGAGCGAGACGGGTTGGGATAATCCGTATGCAGGCGAAGCTAATAAGCATCACGGCGGAACGAAGACGGAGACTAAGCAGGTTGGAGCATGGTTCAGTTATACATTTACAGGAACAGGTATTAAATTCTATGCTCAGAAAAATAATACACAAGGTAAATTTACTGTAGAACTTGACGGAAAAGAGGAAGCTGACGCAGTTCTTTGGGAAGAAAAATCCGGCGGATCACCGCAGCAGTGTGTATTTGAAAAGACAGGCCTGGAGAACACGAGCCATACAATCAAGTTTACGGCGGCTTCAGATCATAATAACACAAATGTAAACATTGATTATCTTGAAGTATTCTCTCCGACAACGGCGTCAGTGGATAAATCAAAACTTCAGGCAGCGATTGAAAAATATTACAATCGTAATGAAGAAGACTACGCTCCAGAGGTATGGAATGAATTTAAGACTGCTCTTGATAAAGCCATTGCAGGAATGAATGACGATAAGACAACAAAAGAGCAGGCGGATAAACTGGCAGATGATTTGAACGCGGCAGGTGAAGCACTTGATAAAGCGGTAATTCAAGCGCCGGTAATTCCGGAAGATGCGAAAGCGACAGTTATGGGAATTACGACTACAGAAGCGACTGTTTCATGGACGACGCTTCCAAGAGCCGCATCTTATAAAGTATATGCGGTAGAACATGACGGTACGGCGAAAGCTGTGAAAGCTCTTACGGATACAGTTCCGGAGAATGCGGGAGAGCCTGTAACAACGACAGAGACAACAGTACGGTTTACAAACTTGAAACCTGCTACTTCTTATGTATTTATGATCGTAGGGGTGAACCGTAATAACGCGGAATCAGCAAAAGCGCTTTGCAGCGAGCCGTTTACAACACTTGCAGCGGCAGACGAAGAAGCACCGTCACAGGTGAGCGGAGTTAATATAGTAAAAGAAGACGGTAAAAACGATGTGAAGATCACATGGGAGCCGTCAACAGATCCGCAGGGAAGCAAAGTTAAATACATTGTATATGTAGACGGTGTGAAAGTATCTGAAAGCGATCAGACAGAATACACATTGAAAAATGTGGATGCGAGCAAAGATTACAGCATTCGTATCGTAGCTGTAGATGAGAGCGGAAATAAAGCGATCCCGGCAGTAATCAACCTGACTGTTGATGATTGGAATGCACAAACGGTTGTAGGAGTAGAGAATCCGGCTGATATTACAGTGAAGAAAGGCACTCCGGCAAGCAAGCTGGATCTTCCGAAGACAGTAAATGTTACACTTGAAGGCGGACGAGTTGCGGATAAGTTGGAAGTAAAATGGAATACAGACAACTATAAGGCAGATCAGCTCGGATCACAGACATTGAAAGGTGAACTTCAGAAGAAGAAAGGCGTTAAGATTCCTGATAAATTCAAGACGGTAACGATCAACGTAATTGTAGAAGAGGAAGAAGTAAATCCGCCGCAGCCGACAGACAAAGCGGTTACAGCAGTAGAAAAACTTGCTGATTTTACAGTGAAGTTCGGAACACCGGTTGACAAACTTGCACTTCCGAAAGAAGTAAAAGTAACGTTGAGCGATAAAAATGAATCTACATTAGCCGTAGTATGGAACACAGACGCATACAAAGCAGATAAAGCAGGAACATATAAACTGACAGGAACGCTTCAGGCAGAAGAAGGAATCACAATTCCAGAAGAGTTCAAGACAGTAACAGTTAATGTGACTGTTGAAGAGGAAGGAAAAGTTCCTCCGACAACTAATGAAGAAGGAAAAGTTCCTCCGACAATCAATGAAGAAGGAAAGAACAATTCCGGCGCAGTACAGACAGGCGACGATAAGAACGTATGGCTTCCGATCGCAGGTCTTGTAGCTGCAATCGCTGTTGTAGCGGCAGTTCTTATTATCAAAAATAAAAAGAAAAAATAAGAGCTGATTTCTCATAAGATAATATTGTGAGACAGTATAAAAGAACCGATCCCGCCGAAAGGAGGGATCGGTTCTTTTGAACTTCTATATATAAAGTTGTTTTTTGGAGGTGTCTTTATGAAGTGCCCATTTTGTGGAGAAGAAATGATACTGGGCAAAATCTGTAGCAGTGATGCGTTATGGTGGCGACAGGAGATGGGGAACAATTATCGTCTGAATGATGAAAGAGGCGCGTTAGGATGGGTGAATGGTGACAGGATTACTGCCTTCCGATGTGAGAAATGTAAAAAAATACTAATTGACGAAACATGGAATAAAAAATAATGAAGATGGTGTGGCAATAGTGATGTATTTGTGGTTGTTATGGAAGTAGTATGAAGGATATGAATATCTTTGATGTGAAACCATTTCAGAAAATTTACTAACAGTTAAAAACATAAGCGCTAACTGACAGCGCCATGATACAGCGAAAACCCGCTAACCTTTCGGCTAACGGGTTTCGTTGTTTTTATAGTTATCTAAAGGAATGAGAGTAAAGTGCGACATCCCGGTTATCCGGGATGCCTTTACTTTATGAGGGGGGAGATAGTTGTGTTATCAACTATCTGAGATAGAGTATACATAGAAAATGTGTAAAAAGTATGTTTGAATGATTAAAGAAAAAGAAAAAAACTAAAAAAGAAGTAAAAAAGCAGCAAAGAAGAAAAAGGAGCAAAAAAAGCATCGGAAATAACTTGACAAATATTGTATAGAATATTAACATGAACAGTGTTCATATTAAAAAGAAAAGAGGAGAGAAAAATGCAGGCAATAGCAGAAACATTATTTGATATTGTATATTTGGTAAGTGTAGTGACAATCGGGATTTTGATGATTAAAAAATGCGAAGGAAACGTACAGTACAAATTGTTCGGAATTATGGCTGTGACATTAGGCTTAGGCGATTCCTTTCATTTAGTGCCGAGAGCGCTTGCACTTTGTACGACAGGACTGGCGGATTATACAACAGCACTTGGTATCGGGAAATTGATTACTTCTGTGACGATGACAGTGTTTTACATTCTGCTTTATTACGTTTGGCGTCTGCGCTATAATGTGAAAGGAAAGCAATATTTGACAGGGGCGGTTTATTTGCTGTCGGCAGTGCGTGTGATCCTTTGTCTTTTCCCGCAAAATGGATGGACAGATGTAAATGCTCCGCTGTCATGGGAAATTTACAGAAATATTCCGTTTGCATTGTTAGGACTTGTTGTGATCGTATTATTTTATAAAAGTGCAAAAGAAAAAAAGGATCGTTCTTTCCGATTTATGTGGCTGACGATCGTATTGAGTTTTGGATTTTATATTCCGGTTGTGCTGTGGACAGATACAATTCCATTGATCGGAATGTTGATGATTCCGAAAACGTGTGCGTATGTGTGGACAGTTTTGATCGGATATCAAGATATGCGAAAAGGGAAAATCCAAAAAGGGGAAATTTAAAAAGGATAAACAAAAAAATAAATGTAAATAGGGTAAATAAGATAAAAGCAAAAAAACAAAATAAGTAAGAACCGGAAAACGAGGGAAAAAGAAAAAAACGGAGAAAGAACATGGAAAGGGGGGCAAAAGATGAACAGGGCGGTTACATCGGAAGAAGAAATACTGAAAGTAAGCTGTCGGATCGTGGCGGAAAAGGGAATTGCTGCTGTGAATATGAGAACTGTTGCATCTGAATGTGGAATTGCACTAGGTTCTCTGTATAATTATTTTTCTTCAAAATCAGAACTTTTGTCTGCGACAATAGAGGCGGTGTGGAAAGATATATTTCAAATGGGGAAAACTTTGGGAAAATGCGAAAATATTGTGGAATATTTAAAGATGTTGTTTGAAGGTGTGGAAAACAGCCGTAGCCGTTATCCGAAATTTTTCTCTATGCATGCGCTGGGATTTACGGCAGGAGAAAAGCAAGAAGGAAAAAAGGCGATGGAGGAGTATTTTCTTGGATTGAAAAATCAGATGGTACATTTCCTGGATAATGAAAAAAAAATACGTCAAGGAATATTTACAGAAAAGCTGACTGTTGAAATTTTTACGGATTATATATTTACCTTATTTTTATCAATATTATTGGAGAAGCAAAACGAAAAGGATTCTTTTTTGGAATTTGTAAAAAATTATTTGTATTAAATGGAAGAGCTGATGCGGAATGGAGATTGATATGAAAATAAAGAAACGGAATCTTTTGCTTTTGGCAAGTCTCGTCTGGATGATCGCAGGATTTAATGTTTTGCGTATCGGCATTGAAACTTATGCTGAATATCAGTCCGTGATAAATTATATCATGACAATTATTGTGTTTATTATCTTTTGGTTTATGGTGTTTTATAAGCTGACAAATAAACATACGATAAGAATTCAAGGATACGAAGAGGAAAAACAACTGTTTTATAAGTTTTTTGATTTGAAATCATTTTTAATTATGGCATTTATGATAAGTTTCGGGATTATTATCCGTTCCTTTCATTTACTGCCTGAGCGGTTTATAGCAGTATTTTATACGGGATTGGGAGCGGCACTTTTTATGGCAGGAGTTTTGTTTGGCAGGAATTATGTGCAGGCTCGCTAAAAAGCGCAAAAAAGATATAAAAAGAAATGTAAAAAAGAGGAAGGAGAAAATACATATGAAAAGAATTATAAATACAGCGATTGCTTACTTTATATTTGCGATGGCAGGAGGCGTATTTTATCGAGAATTTACAAAATGGAACGGATATACAGAACAGACGACGTTAGGTGTTTTACATGTGCATTTGTTAGTGATGGGAACTTTCTTGTTTTTATTAACTGCACTTTTTGCCAAAATAACAATGTTGGCAGAGAATCTTTTGTTTAAAAAGTTTTTTGTTCTTTATAACATTGCATTGCCGGCAATGACATTAATGATGCTTATACGCGGGATTGTGCAGGTTCTTGGACTAGAAGTCGGAAAGATGGGAAATGGGATGATTTCCGGTTTTGCAGGATTGGCTCATATCGGAATGATGATCGCACTGCTGCTTTTGTTGTTTGCGATAAAGCGGGAATTGATACAGAAACAGAAAACGGTAAAGTAAAAATAGTAAAGTAGAAACAGTAAAGTAGAAACGATAAAATAAAAACAGTAGAGTAAAAACAGATAGCGAAAACCCGCTAACCTTTCGGCTAGCGGGTTTCGTTTTTTTATAGTTATCTAAAGGAATGAGAGTAAAGTGCGACATCCCGGTTATCCGGGATGCCTTTACTTTATGAGGGGGGAGATAGTTGTGTTATCAACTATCTGTCCTACAGTATATCCGTAAAATGTGTCTAAAGTATGTTCAATGTCTAAAAGAAAACGAAAAAAAGTTATGAAAATCTTAAATTTGACTGCCTGAAAAATGGATGGAACATGGAAGTGTTAAGATCGGATCTGAATTGTATTTCCTGCGTAAATAAGATTCGGATCGGAGATGCCATTCAAAGCAGAGAGCGCAGAAACGGTTGTTCCGAACCTTTCGGCAATTTCACTTAAAGTATCTCCCGGTTGGATCGTGTAATAGACCGGATTGCCGGAATTTGCTCCGGAGTTTCCATTTTGCGGAATGCGGATTGTATTTCCGGCGTAAATGAGGTTCGGGTCTGCAATGTTGTTCAACGTTGTAAGTGCAGAAACGGTTGTGCCATAACGCAGAGCAATTTCACTTAATGTGTCGCCTGAACGAATCACATAGGTAATATAATTCGGAGTCGGAGCGGGAGATGGCGCGGGAGAAGGAACGCTTTCGGACAGATGATTCAATCCTGCGTTGCGAATAATGCCCGGATAATCAATGTAGCAAATATCAAGATCGACATCTCCGCCGATACCGGGAACACTTCCTTCATTTGTATACTGCCACATACCACAGTCTGTTCCGTCGAATGAAGATGCATAGCGGGCATACCAAAATGCATAGCGTTTGGAAAGATCATTTCCGAGATATGTGTCTAAGAAATTTCGGTTTGTGTAAAACATGGCATAGTATCCGCTTTCTTCGATGCGGCTGCAGAAAGAAGTTACGAATTGCTTTGCAAGTGCCGAGGTTACGGTGACTCCTTCGCCGAGCGCGTAAGCGACGGATGCCTGCTCAATATCGTAACAGACAGGGTAATCTATACGGTAATTGCGAATAGCGTTCAGGCATCCTTCGGCTTCTTGAACTGCTGTTTCAGATGTGACGGCATAGCAGAACCAGTAAACTCCGATCGGAAGTCCGATCCGGTTGCACTCAGAAGCATTTCTGCGGAATTGTTTATCAATCGTATTGAATCCATAGCCTGCGCGAAGCATGGCAAATTGATAGCCTGCATTTTTCACCTGTTCCCAGTTGATTTCTCCTTGAAATTCACTGACGTCAAGTCCTTTTATATTCATATTGCCTCCATAAATAGTGTAATAGTGTAAATGTTTTAGTTTCTTTTGCGGTAAATAAACTAAATATTGAAAAAACAAGCGGCGCGGAAATAGTCTCTGCGGCACGTTTTTCTATGATTATTGTATGTATTGCCAAAGAAAGAGTGTATGTAAGGTCTGATTTTTACAATAAAATGTATAAAATAGATAAATAGAAGAAGTTATGGTAAATATTTATTCATAGGCGTTGCAAAAATAAAAATAAAGTCCTATAATAATTATGTTTAAGTGGATTTACTAGGATTACTAGGCACTCATCAAAATATAGGAGAGGAGAAAAAGGGATGAAAAAGAAGCTAAACAAAATCGCAGCTTTAGTCTTGGCTCTGGTCATGGTCATCACGGGATTTGTGGCAGTTCCGGAGATGGATGTACAGGCTGCGAATGATGTACCGTCTTTTACAGTGAAGACGGATGTCACAAAAATGAAGCCCGGTGATAAGGTTCATGTAGAATTGTGGCTGAATGAAGGTCCTAATATTGTAGAAATTGTAGGACCTATTGATTTTGACACAAAGGTATACGAATATGTTGACGAGAGTTTAAAAACGAATGCTACGTTAGCTCTTTCGATTATTGAGGGTGGCGGTCAGTTTATGATAGACCCAGCACCTAATGGGGATGGATTTTCTGTTCTTATAGCTAGTATGAAGAAGTCCTTTAAAGGGTCGATGAAGCTGTTTGAGTTTGACGTAAAAGTAAAAGCTGATGCAAAGGGAAGCGGAGAGATGGTTTTCCGGTGTCTCGGAACTGCCGTAGGAGATACTTACGACAGTAGAACAGAGTATAAAGAAGATTTTTGTCAAAAAAATGTTGTTTCTAAAACATTAGACAAAAACGGAAATGAAATTAAAGATGGAATGATTCCGGTTGAGGTTGCGCTTACTTCTCTTAACATTAAAGAAGGCAACTTCACATTAGAAAAAGGAAATTCAAAAATACTTACAGTAGAGGGAACTCCGGCAGCAGCGTTTAATAAAGACGCAGTTCAGTGGACATCTTCTAATAATGCGGTTGCAACAGTTGACAAGGGTACAGTTAAGGCTGTAGGCGTTGGTAAAACTACTATTACAGCCAGCTTGGCAGGAAAGAAAGATACTGTTGAAGTTACAGTAACTAATCCGTTGAAAGGCATTACTTTAAACAAGACAAAACTTACACTGAAAAAAGGTACATCAGAGACATTGACAGTGAAGTATAATCCGGAAGATGCAACAGGCAGTAGAGACGTGACATGGGAGAGCAGCAATCTGAGCGTAGCTACAGTTGATGCAAACGGTAAAGTAACAGCTTTAAAAGACGGCAGCGCAACAATTACTGCAAAGGTTGGACAATTCACGGCAACTTGTGCTCTTACAGTACAGGAAAAGAAACTTACATCAATTTCACTTGATAAAACAGCTTTGGAACTTTCCAAAGGTCAGAGCAGTGAAGCTCTTAAAGTGATTTACAATCCGGCAGACACAACAGACGATAAGACAGTCACATGGTCAAGCGCCGATGAAAAAATTGCGACAGTAAAAAATGGTGTTGTTACAGCAAAAGCAACAGGTACAACAAAGATTACAGCAACAGTAGGTACACATAAAGCTGAATGTACAGTTAATGTTAATGCAAAACTGACAGGTATTAAAGTGACACCGGAGAAGGTGACAGTTGAAAAAGGTCAGAAAGCGAACTTGAATGTAGCATATCTTCCGGCTGATACAACAGATGAAAAAGCTGTTACATGGAAGAGTGAAAACGAGAACGTAGCAACAGTAGATGCAAATGGTGTTGTTACAGCAGTTGCAGGCGGAACAACAAAGATCGTTGCAACAGCAAAAGCAAATAATAAGATTACAGCAGTATGTGAAGTGAAAGTTCCGATCCATACAGAAGGCATTACACTGAATGAGACAGAAATTAAAGATCTTCTGAAAGGTAAAACAGCAAAACTTACAGTATCCTTTGTGCCGGAAAATACAGAAGACAGCCGCGAAGTAAGATGGACAAGTGATGATCCGAGCGTAGCGACAGTTGATGCAAACGGAACTGTAAAAGCACTTAAAGAAGGTACAGCTACAATTACAGCAGAAACAGTTGTCGGAGGACATAAAGCTTCTTGTACAGTGACAGTCAAAGAGATCCATCTTAACATGGATGACGTTGAACTTGACGAAAAGGCAAATCCGACAGAAATGTTAAAAGGAACAACACATAAGATCGTTGTTAAACTGACAGAAAATGTAACAGATGATGTGACATACACATACACATCTCTGAACGAAGATGTGGCAACAGTAGATGCAAACGGTGTTGTAAAAGCTTTGAAAGCAGGCGAGGCAGAAATTAAAGTTCTTGTTAAAGCAGGAGAAGCTGAAAAAGAACTTACTTACAAAGTAACAGTAAAAGAAATTCCGCTTGAATCTATCGAGATCAAAGGTGATGTAACTTCCCTTGAAGAAGGAAAGACAACAAAACTTAACGTAGTATTCAATCCGACAAATACAACAGATGACAAAACAGTTGTATGGAGCAGCTCTGATACAAAAGTAGCAACAGTAGATGCAAATGGTGTTGTTAAAGCTGTAAAAGCCGGAAATGTGAAGATCACAGCGAAGGTTGGAGATAAGACAGCTGAGTATGCTTTGAAAGTAACAGCAAAAGCAAACGGTACAAACAATACAAATAATAAGAACGAGAAACCGGCTGACGGTGGTGCAGTACAGACTGGAGATAGCAACCATATCTCAGGTTTCATAGCAGCAATGCTTTTATCCATAGCAGCGATTGCAGGCGTAGTAATTTTCAAAAAAAGAGTGCATAGATAAAAGTTAAAAAAAAGCTCCTTGTTGGCAACTGACCGACAGGGAGCTTTTTGGTATCAGAAGAAAGAAAAACGATGAAAAACAATGTATTTCTCCTGATACCAAAAAGCTCCGAGAGGATGCAGAATACAAGAAAATAGGAGATGAGAGGAATATGAGAGGAAAAGCAATAAAACGAATTATTTTAACTTTATGTATGATCTGTCTTTTTGGGATGACAGTACAGGCGGAAGATGTGTATACGGAATTTCATGTAGAGAATCAAAAAGGAAAAGCCGGAGATATTGTAACTGTTCCGGTAGAGTTTAATACAGGTCAGGAAGTAGGCGGATTTCAGATTTCTATTTATTATGACAAAGAAGTGCTGGAGTTTCAAGAGTTGGAAATAGGAGATCTGATCGAAGAAGCCGGAGGCGGGATTTTTGACTATAACCATATCGAAGAATCATCGGAAATTGTTGTCGTATATGTTGTTCCGGATACAGTGAAAAATGAAGGATCTATCGTTGATTTGAAGTTTAAATTGAAAAAAGACTGTACGGAGAAGCTTCCGATCGGGATGAAGCCGGATGAAGTTGTAGACGGTACGGAGTCGAGCAAGCCGATTACAGGTGAGGTTTCCGGTGTAGACGAAGAATTTCAGGAGAAAGTTGTGGGAGATCTCGCTGTAGTTTCAACTGATCGGAATAAATCGGATGCAGCGAAGTCGGATGATAAATCAAGTAAAAAGTCGGATAAGAATAAAGATGAGTCGAAATCTGACAAGGAAGCGAGCGATGATAAAAAAGGATCATCCGAATCAGATAAGAAAGGGAAAGATGACAGCGGAAAAGAGGACGCTGACAATACGGATAAAGATAAGAAATCGGAAAGCTTATCAGCCGAAGACTTTAAAGCTTTGGCTGCATTTGGCGGAGTTATGATTTTATCAGGCGTTGTTGTTTACTTGATAAAGAAGAAAAACGGAAATAAACAAAAGTAAAAACAAAGCAGAAAATAGCGATATAAAAAACAGCAGTATGAAAAGTAAAAGAAATGACGAGTAAAGGCTGAGGGAGCGGGGGCAGGATAGAATGCTGATTTTAATGGCGTGTATAGTGATAGTCGGAATATTAGGCGGCGGATATTATGTATCGGTGTCGGCGGTAACAGGGGTATTTCTGATCGGAGTTCTGTTTTACAGAATGTATGTGAAGAAACGGATTACGGCGGCGTGGGATCTGAATATGGCGGCATTTGCCGTGCTTGTGTTCGGATATTTGATTGCCTGTTTATGGGCGGTAGATTCGGGAATGGCTCTTATGGGAGTTGTGAAATTTCTTCCGTTGTTGCTGTTCTATGTACTTGTATCCGGAGCGCCGGATGAACGAGAAAAAATGATCGGCTATCTTCCGATGCTTGGCTGCCTTATGACTGTGTTTTCGTTTATCATGATGCAGTTTGAAGTTTTTGAACAATGGGTATCTGTTGCGGGACGTTTGTCAGGCTTCTTTCAATATCCCAATACATATGCGCTGTTTATGCTGATCTGCCTGATCCTTGTGATGTGGAGATTCGATCATAAGAAAATTGACTGGCTTGATATCGTGTATGGAGTGGCGGCTGTATTTGGAATTACAATGAGTGGAAGCCGTACGGTGTTTGTATTAACTGCGATTGCCGTTGTATGGGTATTCTTGGCAAAGGCTTCAGGGAAAAAGGCGATTATTCCGATACTTGCAGGAGGAGCGGTTATCGCGGTTATATTAGCGGTTGCTTTAGGAAGCACGGGAGTTCTTGAACGATTTACAAATATTTCCTTTGGGGCGAGTACGTTTCTCGGAAGAATTTTATATGTGCAGGATGCGCTTCCTCTCATATTAAAACATCCTTTTGGTCTTGGTTATTACGGATATTATTTCATACAGCAGTCAGTACAGACCGGCGTTTATACAGTTGTAAATGCACATAATGAATTCATTCAGATATTGCTTGATGTAGGCGTAATACCGGCGGTATTTATGGGCGCGGCGGTTTTACGTTCTGTATTTACGAAGAGGACACAAAGCCGGAACAGGATCGTTCTTAGCATTATGATCTTACATAGCTTGTTCGATTATGATTTTCAGTTTATGGCGATGGGATTTGTACTGATTCTGTTTCTTGATATGCGGAATATTAAGACGCAGAAAGTGCCTGTTTTAACCGGAACGGTTGTAGGGCTGACCGGGGCGGTGGCAGCGGCGCTTTCGATTATGTGCGGAGTTTCGGACGTTTGCTATACGTCGGGAAATTATAAAGCGGCTGAAAAAGTTTACAGTGGAAATACAATGGCGCAGCTGGCTCTTCTTGCGAAAGCAGAGACTGCAGAGGAAATGAAAGCGATTGCGGAAAAAGTGATCGTGGATAATCAGTCTGTGTCTCTTCCATACAGTGCATTGGCACAGGCGGCTTTCGCGGATGGGGATGTAGAACAGTTTACGGAATATAAATTAAAAGCGATTTACCTTGCGCCGTATCAGTATGAAGAATATGAGAATTATCTTGAAGTTTTAGTATACTGCAATAGCCTGTATCACCAGATGGGCGATAAAGACGGGGTGAGATTTTGCGTGGAAAAGGCAGAAGAAATCCCGAAGATGCTGGAGCAGGTAAAAGAAAATACGAGTGCGCTCGGATGGAAGATCGTAGATCGTCCGCAAGTGACATTGTCTCATGAGAATCTTGAGATCATTGAAGACATGAGGAGGCGGATGGATGAATAAAAAGAGAATTGTCGGGGTCGCGTTGGCTGTCGGAGCATGCGGAGTCCTTGCAGCGGCGGGGATGATGCTTAGCAAAAAAAGCGGAGCGGTTGTACTTGATCAGGCCGGAAATGAGATTGCAAAACTTATATTGCAGGACGGAAAGATCAGTTATGAGTGTGAAGCCCAATATCAGTCTTATGCGGATATCGTTTCGCAGGAAGCGGTCAAAATGATTCAGGAGCGCGAAGGCGTGAATGAAAAAACGGCGGCAAAAATATTGGCAGACAGAGAAATAACAGTTGAGACATGGCTCGATCAGGAGTCTTTGGATGCAGTAATCGCTTCGTATAATGATGGCGAAGGAATGGCATGTGAGCGGTTCGGAGCGGCGGTTACTGATAAAGAAGGTCATTTGACGGCGTGTTACAGCGATACAAAAGGAAATGATAACTATAATAATGTGACAATGCCGGCATTTGCAGGATCGACGATGAAACCTCTTAGCGTGTACGCTCCGGCAGTTGAGGACGGAACGATCTGCTGGTCATCGTTGTATGAAGATAGTGCATATGGGGTTGTGGCGAATGAAAATGGGGTCGCTAAAGAATGGCCGGAAAATGTCGTGCCGTTTACAGGGAAAAATGTGACGGCGGCAGATGCGGTAAAAGAATCGAATAATGCAGTAGCGGTAAAAGTATTAAAAGATTACGGAGTTGAAAAGTCGGTTCGTTTTTTGAAAGATACACTCGATTATGATGTGGATAATGAAGAAGAACTTTTGGAAAATGAAGGAGAAGATCGGATTTTAAGCAATATAGCGCTCGGATATTTGGAAAACGGTGTGACAGTCGCCAAGATGGCAGACGCATATCAGGTATTTGCAAATGAAGGTGTAGATACTTCTCTATGTGCAGTGAAAGAGATTAAAAAATCAGACGAGACGTATTGGACGCCGCGGCAGGAAGAGACAGAAGTGTTCAGCGAGGAGACGGCGTATATTATGAACCGTATGCTTCGGGAAGTTGTGACAGACGGAACGGGTATATCTGCGCAGGTAAAAGGACTTGATGTTTGCGGCAAAACCGGAACGAGCGAGTATGGAGACCATTGGTTTGTCGGAACGATTCCGAATAACGTATGTGCGGTATGGTATAAAACCGATAAAGATATGGATGCGGACACTGCGGATGCCGCTCGGATATGTAAAGGGATTTTTGAAAAAATAGGGGCGGATTCGCCCGGACAATATTCAATTCCCGACGGTGTGAAAGAAGAAGTATATTGTAAAAAAAGCGGTCTTTTAGCAGGAGACAGTTGTAAAGAAACAGGCATCGGATGTTATAGTGAAGGAACGTTTTCAAAATTATGTGAAGAGTGTCAATAATATTCACGTTTGGAAAAGATTATTTTATTGAATCTTAGAAAAGATTATGTTATCGAATTTTAGAAAAGATTATGTTATCGAATCAGTATTAAAAGGAACAATTAAAAGGAGACGGTTATTTCACTAATCAGATAAAATTACATAAAACAAAGAAAGGGAAAAAGGATGATTACAAAATTTGAAAAAAAAGTAATCGCAGGGCTTACATCGTTTGCGATGTGTCTGTCAATGGTATTTGCAGTTCCGATATCTGTAAATGCAGAAACAGAGCAGACGCAGGAAAAGGTAGTAAGTGGCGAACAGCAGAATGAAGCTGCGGAAGATGTGCAGACAGCGGACGGTATGATGGAGAAAGAAGCGCAGGACATGATCGCAGCTGACGAGTCGGCGGAAAAGGAGAAGACAGATACAGTTGAGAATGGCGACGCAGCGAAGGAAAATGAAGAGCAGCAGACAGAGCCATACGAAGAAACGAGCGCTCCGCAGATGCTTAATGCTAATGAAAAGGAAGCTGTGGCTGGAGAGATTAATATAAAAGGAGACGGAACGCCGCAGTATGGAAGCGCAGATTTTACGGCAGAACAGAAAACGGTTCGTTATAGATTAAAGGTTGACGCAGACGGACAGTATTATATTGGCTTAATTGAAGAATGGGGTATGAAAGCGGAAGTTTCTCTTTTAGAAGACATAAGCGGAGCAGATGATAAGCCAGTAACGGCAACGGATTCGAGATACGATCTCCGCGGAGGCGGGTATTATTTCTTGGATATAAAACAATCTTCTGACCAACCGACAGGAAGCATAAAGTGGTATGCCGGAAAAGTAAGAGATATTAAGCCTGGAGATCATATGGCGGCGTTGACAGAGAATGTAGAAACGATCCATTATAATCTGACAGTGGATGAAACAGGATGGTATCGTTTTGATTGTGGCGAATTATTTATAAGTGTGAAAGATAAAGAATCAGGTAAGGAGATTGCTTCAAAGTCGTTTTGTAAATTAGAACAGGGTCATACTTATTATATTGCCGCAAGCGAGAATTTTGTCGGCTTTGGTCCGGACGCGGATAAGTGGAGCGTGAAAAAAGGCAGAGAGACTTCGGTAAAAGCGGGACAAGTTTATTGGAATGAAGACTCACAAGACGTTTATTATAAATTCTTGCCGGAAAAGACAGGAGAATATGTCATAAATGAAAGCGGAGTAAGTATTTATGATGAAGCGGGAAAGCAGATTCAAGTTGGAAACGCCGGTGTAAAGATGGAGGCGAACCGCGCTTATTACATTACAGTGATAGGCAGGCAATACTGGAGTATCCGAGAATATGTAAAAGATGAACAGGAAACGACGGCGGTTCAGGAAGGAAAAACGTATAAGACGCCTCTTGGAGGAGCGAAAGAAAGTAAGTATACGTTTACCCCGACAGAAAAGGCGGTTTATCGGTTCAGTTCTGAGCAGGACAATCTGTCTTTGGGCATGAAGGATTTTAATGATATAAGCGGATTCGGTACTAATAACGGAAAAATTAATTATTTTGTCGTACTTGAACAAGGCAAATCATATGAATTTTCAATATCAGGCCAGGGAGTAGGTGAAGCTTCTTGGAATATTAAAAAGGCGGCTGTGAAAACTGTCGAAGAAGGAACGGAGTATACAACGACAGAAGCGGAGACAACGGTATATAATTTCGTTGCGAAAGAGTCGGGAGAATATATGGTGTCTTCAAATGCTGCGGGGAATATGAAAGTGTACAGCTCGGATTGGCAGGAGTTAAAAGGATATTCATATAACACTTCCAATGAGTTTGGTATGAAAGTTTCATTGGAAAAAGACAAGACTTATCATTTAGGCATCAGCGTTTCAGGAAAAGATGCAAAATGGAAAATCGAGAGTGTAAAAAAATTAGATAATTACTCATATCGTGTACTGGCAGATGATACGGTAGAAATTTTAAAATATTCCGGTACAGAGAGCGATGTAACGATCCCTGAAAAGATCGAGGAGAAGGCAGTTAAAAGCATAGGTTACGGAGCGTTTGTAGATAATAAAACTATTGTCAGCGTAACGATTCCGGCGCAGGTTACAGATTTAAAATACGGCGCATTTATGTCATGTAGAAATTTGGGAAAGGTTACTTTTGCGGAAGGAAGCAAATTACAGAAGATCGGAGGAGCGGCATTTACAAATTGTTCAAAACTTTTATCGATCACTCTGCCTGCAAGTGTTCAGGCAATCGAAAGTTATGGATTTTCCAGCTCGGGACTTCGGTCGATCACCCTGTCTGATAGTATAACAACGTTGGGCGAGGGAGCGTTTAGCTTTTGTTCTTCTTTGAATAATGTAACTCTTGGTAGCGGTTTGAAAGGAATTGAAAAAGAGGTATTTTCCGGCTGCCGCGGTTTGAATCAAATTGAAATACCAAGTAATATTACTTATATTTCGGACGGCGCATTTTCGTGGGCGGGACTGACTTCGGTTAAAATACCGGATTCAGTAACAAGTCTTGGAAAGAATGCCTTTTCCGGCTGCCAATATATGACAGAAGCGACGATCGGAAATAATATTGCTTATGTAGCGGACAGCGCATTTGCTTCATGTGCTCTGAAGAAGATCACATGTGGAGAAAAAATTAAGAAAATAGGAAAAAACGCGTTTGCGAATAATAGAAATCTTGATCACGTTAAAATTCTGGAAGGCGTGACAGAGATTGAATATGGGGCGTTTAACGGATGTAGAAATCTGCGAAATCTTGAATTCCCTTATTCGGTTGAGGCAATCGGCGGTTTTGCATTCGATAATGAACATAGTATTTTGGGAGATACGGACACAGACAGGTATCATGTACAAGTTGACGGAGATATATACGAAGGAAAAGTTTACTACAAGTATAAAGGTGAAGCTCCGGCAGATACAGTGGTCAATCTTAGAGCAGATACAAAAGGTATCGCAGGATATGCCTTTTATATGGAAAGAAACTTGAAAGAAGTTGTGATTCCAGAAAGTGTCACTAATATCGGAGAAGCGGCGTTTATGGGTTGTGAATCTATGAAAACGGTTACGATTCCGGCGTCTGTAAAAACGATCGGAAGAGAAGCTTTCGGATATTTGACAAGTAAAGAACACGGTCAGGGATATAAAGTGGATGGATTTACGATCCGTGGCACATCAGGATCAGCCGCACAGAAGTATGCGCAAGAAAATGGGTTTAAGTTCGAGCCGCTCGATTCGGATTATGTAAAAGGCGATTCGGATTCAGATGGAAAAGTAACGATCGGCGACGTTCGTACGACTTTGAGATATGTATGTAAAAAGGCGGAATTGAGCGAAAAAGAAAAGCTTGCCGCAGATGTGGAACAAGACGGAACAGTAGATATTAAAGATTTAAGAAAAGTTTTGAGATATGTATGTAATAAAATAGAAGAACTGTAAAAGCGATTGTAATAACTAAAACTATACGGGCTGCCGCTTGCGATTTTATATGCAGGCGGCAGTTTTGTTATAGAAAATAGACTTTAAAATAAATGAAAGGAGAGGGACGTATGATCACAAAATTTGAACGAAAGGTGATCGCAGGACTTACGGCTTTTTTGATGTGTCTGTCGATGATATTTGCAGTTCCGGTTTCGGTAAATGCAGAAGCAGAGCGGACACAGGATGAAGCGGTAAGCGGCGTACAGCAGAATGAGACAGTGAAGGATGTACAGATACCGGATGGTATGTCAGAAAATGTACCGCATGACATAATTGCAGGTGATGAGGCGGGCGATGTACCGCACGACATAACTGTAGGTGATGAGGCATCAGAAAAGGTACAGCAGGATACAGTTGAGGCGGGTGGTGCGGCAAAGGAAAAAGAAGATCAGCCGACAGCGCCATATGAGGATGAAACGAGAACACCTCAGATGCTGAATGTCGATCAGCAGGAAGAAGTGGCAGGAACAATCACTCTGAAAAAAGACGGAACACCGGAATATGGAGAAGCTGCTTTTTCGACAGAACAGACAATGGTTCGTTATCGTTTGAATATTGAGGAAGACGGGCAGTATTACTTTGGCTTAATTAAAGATTGGAATGTAAGTGCGTATGTTTCTCTTTTTGAAAGAACAGAGGAGGGAGACAACTATTTGTCAAATGGATCTTACAGCTATGAGCTTCGCAAAGATGGAAATTATTATTTAGAGATAGAAAAATCTTCTGAAGAAGCGTTGGAAACTTTAAAGTGGTATGCCGGAAAAGTAAGAGATATTAAGCCGGGAGAATTTGAAGCGGAATTAAGCGAAAATGTAGAAGAGATTTGTTACAATCTGACAGTGGATGAGACAGGATGGTATCGTTTTAGTTATGACGCATTGTCAATGAGTGTGGAAGATAAAGAGACCGGTGAATATATTTCTTCGTGGTCGTTCTGTAAATTAGAACAGGGTCATACTTATTATATTACTGTAAGTAATAGAAATGTAAATGGGGCGTTATCAAATAAATGGAGTGTGAAAAAAGGAAAAGCGATTCCGGTAGAGTTGGGACAAGTTTATCGGAATGAGAACTTAAAAGATGTTTATTATGTGTTCGTGCCGGAAACGACAGGGAAATATGTTGTAAAAGAACGGTCAAATATTTATGATGAAACATGGAAAAATATTGAAGATAAAAACGGCAGTGCACAAATGACAGTAGGGAACTCTTATTATATTACAGTGGACGGCGCTCAATATTGGAGTATCCAAAAATATGTGGAAAGTGAACAGGAAACGATAACGGTGCAGGAGGGAAAAACATATACGACGCCTCTCGAAGGACAGCGACACATTAATTATACGTTTACTCCGGATGAGACGGGAGTCTATCGGTTCAAGTCTCCGCAGAACGATCGGTATTTGCACATGAATGACTATGACAAGATAACCGGATTTGGTATTGTTAGTGGAAAAATTGATTTTTTTGCCGCGCTTGAAAAGGGAAAGACGTATGAATTTTCAATATCAGGATATGGTTCGAGCGAGGCTTCGTGGAATATTACAAAGGCGTCTGTAAAAACTGTCGAAGAAGGAACTGAGTATACAACGACAGAAGAAGAAACAACAGTATATGATTTCGTTCCGAGTAAGTCAGGAGAATATATGTTTTCTTCAAAAGATGCAGGAACGGGAAAAGTATACAGCTCCGATTGGAAAGAAATAGACGGATATCTGTATGACGGCGCTGTTGAATTTGGTGTGAAAGTTTCATTGGAACAGGGAAAAACATATCATGTGGGCGTTGCGGCATTAGATAAAGGAGCAAAGTGGAAGATCGAGCAAGTAAAAGAGTCATCGGATTATACATATCGTGTGCTGTCTGATAATACAGTAGAAATTTTGAAATATTCCGGTGCAGAGAGCAATGTAACAGTTCCTGATAAGATTGATAATAAAGTAGTTAAATGTGTCGGTTACGGAGCGTTTGCAGAGAATGAAAATATTGTCGGCGTAACGATTCCGGCGCAGGTTACAGATTTGCAGTACGGCGTATTTGCGTCATGTGCAAATTTGGAAACAGTTACATTTAAGGCAGGAAGCAAATTACAGAAAATTGCGGCAAGGGCATTTGAAAATTGTTCAAAGCTTCAGTCGATCAGCCTGCCTGACAGTGTTCAGACAATCGAAGAAAATGGATTTGCTTATTGTAAAAATCTTGGAGCAGTCGATTTCGGAAATGTATTAAAAGAGATTGATAACTATGCATTTTGCGATTCGGGAGTGACACGAGTTCGTATTCCTAATAGCACGACAGCGGTTGGCGCAAGTGCATTTTCAGGGTGTGATTCTTTGAATGAAGTTACTCTCGGAAGCGGGCTGAAAGGCATTGAAAGAGGCGTATTTTCTAACTGCAGTAATTTGAAACAGATTGAGATACCGGATAATATTACTTATATTTCGGACGAAGCATTTATGGATGCAGGACTGACCTCTGTTGAGATACCGGATTCGGTGACAAGTATTGGCTTTGGGGCATTTTATGGTTGTGAATCATTGAAAAAGGTGGTAATCGGAAATAATCTTGCCTATATAGCGGATAATGCATTTACTTCATGTGCTCTGACGGAGATTATGTGGGGAGGTAAGGTTGAGAAAATAGGAACAGAGTCATTTTCCAATAATAAAAATCTTACGACAGTTTCGATTCCAAATAGTGTAACAGAGATCGAGTACGGGGCATTTAACAGATGTGATAATCTGAGCAATGTTGAAATTCCTGATTCGGTTGAGGCGATCGGCGGTTTTGCATTTGACAATGAAGGAAACGATACAAGATCAACCAATACTAAATGGTATGACGCGCAGGCTGACGGAGACGTATATGCAGGAAAAGTTTACTACAAATATAAAGGAGAAGCGCCGGCAGATACAGTAGTCACGATCAAAGACGGTACAAAAGGTATCGCAGGATATGCATTTTATATGCAGAAAAATTTGAAAGAAGTTGTGATTCCCGACAGTGTTAATAATATCGGAGAAGTGGCGTTCATGGGCTGTGAATCTTTGAAGACTGTTACGATTCCAGAGTCTGTAAAAGTGATCGGCAGAGAGGCTTTTGGATATTTGTCGAGTGAAAAATGGGGTCAGGGATATAAGGTAGAAGGATTTACGATCCGAGGAGTAGCCGGATCAGCCGCGGAGAAGTACGCGAAAGAAAACGGATTTACGTTCGAGGCGATCAAACCGGATTATATAAAAGGTGATTCGGATTCGGATGGAAAGGTGACGATTTCGGACGTTCGTACGACTTTGAGATATGTGTGCCGCAAGGTTGAGCTGAATGAGACACAGAAGCTTGCCGCGGATGTGGAAAAAGACGGAACTATAGACATTAAAGACTTAAGAAAAGTTTTGAGATTTGTATGTGACAAAATAGAAGAACTGTAAAAGCGATTGAAATAACTTCAACTATACAGACTGCCGCTTGCAATTTTATATGCAGACGGCAGTTTTGTTATAGAAAATAGACTTTAAAATAAATGAAAGGAGAGGGACGTATGATCACAAAATTTGAACGAAAGGTGATCGCAGGACTTACGGCTTTTCTGATGTGTCTGTCGATGGTATTTGCAGTTCCGGTTTCGGTAAATGCAGAAGCAGAGCAGACGCGGAGCGAAGCGGTAAGCGATGCAAAGCAAGAGGACGCGGAAAGCGGCGTACAGGTTCAGGATGAAATTGTAAATGATGCGCGGCGGGAAGATTTTGCAAGTGATGCGCAGGTTCAGGATGAAGCTGTAAATGATGTACGGCAGGAGGCAACTGCAGGAGGAGATATTGCCGAAGAAAAAGAAAAGACGGCAGGCGATATACAGAAATTACCGGAAATGAGCGTGGAGAGTATGGATGCCGCAGACGAAATGCTGAATACAGCGGCGCAGGAAAATGTGGTAGGAAGCATTACTCTTAAGAAAGACGGAACGGAAGAATCCGGTTCGGTTATGCTGCAGGAAGATCAGATATCTGTTCGTTATCGGCTGAATGTTGAAGAAGACGGGCAATATTATATTACGGCAACAGGTGATAATTATTGGGATATGCATGTGAGCCTTACGGAAGAAACCGAAGACGGAACGCAATATGTGGAGGTTATCAATTCACGAGTTGAACTTCGTAAAGCAGGAACATATTATTTGGAATTATCAGACCATTCATCAGAACCTCTAAGAACTATAAAATGGAAAGCCGGAAAAGTCAAAGATATTACTCCCGGAGAATTTGATATAGAGTTAAATAAGGAGAAGCCTGAGGCGTACTATAGATTGACAGTGGATGAAACCGGGGTTTATTATGTACGTTCTGTAAAGGGGATGTCAGTTAAGATAAGAGACACACAGACAGGAAATGAAATTTCATCATCATCTTTTTATAAATTTAAAAAAGAGAATGTTTATGAAATTACACTCGGAAGATACAGCATGGAAGACGTTTCGGAAAAATGGGGGATTCTGAAAGGAATCGAAAAAGAAGTAGAGTGTGACAAAGTATATATTAATGAGAACGATAGCGTTTACTATAAGTTCGTACCGCAAACGACAGGATATTATAGTGTAGAAGGCGATTTTTATGACGAAGAGTGGAATCAGATTTATTCCGAAGAAATGATTGCCGGGAATGCGTATTATTTAGCGCCGTATGGAAGATATTGGTGTATTAAACAGTCTGAATATACGCCGAGTGATCCGGGTGGTTCTGGTGGAAAAGTACAGGTTAAAGTAGGCGAGACGTATACTCATGATATGAGCAAAGGTGGTTTTTATGAGTTTATACCGGAAGAAACTGCAAGTTATCATTTCCGCTCTAATGAAAATGTGAAACTGGAAGTTAAAGAGAGGATATTCGAGATAAACGGTATCGGAACTTTAGAAGGCAAAGTTGATTATTCAGTAGTTATGAGAGCCGGATCTGTATATTGGATACGTTTGTACGAGATGGATGCAGCAACAGTTACATGGACGATTGAAAAAACAAAAACAAAAACTGCGGTGACCGGAACAAAATATACTGCTGTAAAAGGCGGATCAGACACATATGATTTTGTACCAGGTAAATCCGGAGATTATTCTGTTTCTTTTAACGGAAAAGGCGGAGTTTTAGTATATGATGACGCATGGAATGAGATAAAGAAATATTATTCTGAAGAAGCAGGCGAAAGCGGTGTTGTTCTTTCGCTGGAACAGGGGAAAACGTATCACCTTGCTGTTGCGGCATTAGAGAAAGATATGCAATGGGAAATCGAATCAGCTAAAACAAAAAACGGATTCATATACAAAAATTTATCTGATGATACAGTAGAGATTTTGAAATATACAGGAAAGGAAAGTAATGTAACAATACCGGATAAGATTGACAATAAAGTCGTAAAAACTCTTGGGGCTGAATCATTTACAGAGAATAAGACAGTAGTAGGAGTTACGATTCCGGCACAAGTTACGAATCTGCAGTATGGAGCATTTGCATCATGTACGAATTTGAAGAAAGTAACTTTTGCACAAGGCAGTCAACTGAAAAAAATCAAAGGATGCACATTTCAATATTGTGAAAAGTTAGAAGAAATACATATTCCTGACAGTGTTACACAAATAGAGCGGGGAGCATTTTGTTGTTGTCGGTCTTTGAGTAATTTAACATTAGGAAAGAAGCTAGAGGTAATTGATAACAACGCCTTTGAAGGCTGCTGGAGTCTGAAACAGATTGAAATTCCTGATTCTGTGGAAAGTATCGGAGAGGGAGCGTTTACATATTGCGCCTCTCTTGAACATGTGACGATTGGAAATAAACTGGCATATGTAGCGAAAAGCGCATTTTCAAGCTGTGACTTGACGGAAATTACATGGGGAGACGGAATTGCAAAAATCGGAGACAGCGCGTTTGCTTGTAACCAAAAACTTACGACGGTTTCGATTCCTGATACAGTAACGGAACTTGAATACAAAGCGTTTGCCGGATGTGTAGAGTTAAGTGATATTGAAATTCCTGATTCGGTAGAAGCAATCGGAGGCTATGCATTTGAGAAGTGGGATATATATAATGAAGGTGGGGACACTGCATGGTATGACGCACAGGCTGACGGTGATGTGTATGCCGGAAAAGTTTACTACAAATATAAAGGAACAATCGCAGAAGGCGGTACTGTCAATCTGAAAGCCGGTACGAAAGGAATCGCAGGATATGCGTTCCTTGATCAGATAAATCTGACAGGAATTGAAATTCCTGATAGTGTAACGAATATCGGCGATTATGCATTTGTCGGATGTGAAAAATTAAACAAAGTGACTGTCCCTGCTTCTGTAACAAAAATCGGAGAGAAAGCTCTTGGATATTTGACGTCGGGAAAGGGAGGACAGGCTTATAAGTTAGAAGGCTTTACGATCCGGGGAGTAGCCGGTTCAGCTGCGGAGAAGTATGCGAAAGAAAACGAATTTAATTTTGAGGCGTATACTCCTGAGTATATTAGAGGAGATGTGGATGCCGACAGAAAAGTTAGTATCGGAGACGTCCGTATGACATTGCGGAGCATCTGTAAGAAGGCGGAATTGAACGGAACACAGAAGCTTGCGGCAGATGTGGAAAAAGACGGAACAGTAGATATAAAAGACTTGCGGAAGATTTTAAGATATGTCTGCGGTAAAATTGAATATTTGTAAAGCATATTATTAAGTGTATTGTTAAACGCATTTTGTGAGTGAATCTCAAAAGTGTAAGAATGGGAAGAACCCTGCTTTGCCGAAAGGCGGAGCGGGGTTCTTCTTATACTGCGATCATCCGTGAATGTGAGCGCTGACGATATCTCCGCGATAACTATTCTGTGGATGCCAGTGATATCTGCGGCGATAACTATTCTGTGGATGCCAGTGATATCTGCGGTGATAACTATTCTGTGACTGTCGGCGATATATGTTGTGGTAATTATTCTGTAAATGTCTGTGATATATGTTGCGGTAATTATTCTGTAAATGCAAGTAATATGTGATGCAGTGATCTGTGCAGATACGGCAGATATTCTTCCATACTGACAGGCTGGCTGTTATGGATACAGTTATAACTTGTAGAGCCGATCAGTTCTATCATCGTGAATAGAAGCAGTTCCGGAGCAGGGCAGTTTACATTGTATTTTTTCAAAGCGGTCATGTAGTGATCGTAGAATTGGCTGGAGAAAGAAGGATCTCCGTTTGTAAAGACACTTTTAAATATCCCCCATGATAAGTTTTTGGCAATAAACTCCATGAAGAAGTGGTTTTTTTGAAATCGTTCGATAATGTAGTCCGTAGTAAAGAGCAGTTCATCCTCAAAACTGCTCACATTTGCTTTTTCAAGAGCGCGGTGTGCATCGTCAAAAAGTTGATTTGCCTTATATACGATGAGTTTGTCACGCAGATCGTATTTATCCTTGAAATACAGGTAAAAAGTTCCTTTTGCAAGGCCGGCCTGTTGGACAATATCAGAAATTGTTGTTTTGGCAAATCCTTTTCCTGTGAAAAGATGAAAGGCAGTTTCGAGAAGTGTGCTCTCTTTCTGCTTTTTATTATCATCAACTTTGCTCATAATAGATCCCCTCTTATTTTTGATGCTTAATCTTTTGTTATTTTTCCTATATTATGAATTGTTTTATTGAGAAAGTCAATAAAATGACTAAAATTCATTTTTATCGCTGAAAAATATTGACTATTAGTCATTTTTGGAATATATTGTGTATTATACAAAAAATAAGGAGATGATTTCAGTGGTCAAAGCAGGCAAGTGGATTGCAAAGCATCGGGTGTTGATCTTGATTGTCAGCGCGCTGCTTATGATTCCGTCTTTTTTCGGAATCGTGAATACGAGGGTCAACTATGATCTGCTCAGCTATCTGCCTGAACATCTTGAAACCGTGAAGGGGCAGGATATTTTGGTAGATGAATATGGCATGGGAGCGTTTTCCATGGTCGTAGTAGAAGATATGGAACTAAAGGATGTACAGAAGCTGGAAGAAAAGTTCAGCGAAGTACCGCATGTAAAAGATGTGTTATGGTACGATGATGCCGCAGATATCAGTCTTCCCGTCGAGATGCTGCCGAAGGATATAAGGGAAGCCTTTTTCAAAGGAGAAGCAACGATGATGTTGGCTCTTTTTGATAATACGACATCTTCGGACGAGGCAATGGATGCGGTGACACAGATGAGGCAGATTGCAGATAAGCAATGCTTTATAAGCGGAATGACAGGTGTTGTTACAGATATTAAAAATCTTTGCCTGCATGAGCTCCCGATTTATGTGGTGATCGCAGTACTCTGCTGTCTTTTGATATTGGAACTGACGTCCACGTCGTTTCTTGTACCGATCTTGTTTTTGATAAGTATCGGAGCGGCGATTGTATATAATCTCGGAAGCAATATCTTTTTGGGAGAAACGTCCTATATTACGAAAGCGCTGACTGCGATTTTACAGTTAGGCGTAACGATGGATTATTCCATTTTCCTTTTGAATAGTTATGAGGAAAATAAGAAACGGTTTCCGGGAGAAAAAGAACGGGCGATGGGGCATGCGATCGCGAATACGTTTAAGTCGGTTGTCGGAAGTTCGGTGACAACGATCGCAGGCTTCGCGGCGTTGTGCGCCATGACGTTTACACTTGGAAGAGATCTCGGAATCGTAATGGCAAAAGGTGTTGTTATGGGAGTGCTCTGTTGTGTGACGCTGCTTCCTTCACTTGTTCTTGTATTTGACAAATGGATAGAAAAAACAACGCATAGACCACTGTTTTCTAATATGAATAAACCGTCAGAGTTTATTACGAAACATTATGCTGTCTGGATCGTTTTGTTCCTTGTCCTTTTGTTCCCTGCAATTTACGGAAACAACCATACGAAGATCTATTATAATATCGCTCAGTCTCTTCCGGGATCGCTTGACAGTAATGTGGCGAATGAAAAACTGGAAAAGGATTTTGAAATGGGAAACATGCATATGATCCTCATGGATAAAAATATGGATGGTGTGCAGAAACAGAAAATGCTCGATCAGGTTGATGAAGTTGACGGTGTAAAATGGACGATCAGCATGAACTCTTTGATAGGTCCGTCCGTGCCGGATTCGATGATCCCGGACGATATTAAGAGTATGTTGAAAAGCGATCACTATGAGCTGGCATTTATTTGTTCGGAATATGCATCTGCAACAGATCAGGTAAATACACAGATCGCACAGATCGACGATATTGTGAAATCATATGACGATGACGCTATGGTGATCGGGGAAGCGCCTTTGATGAAAGACCTTCAGGATGTAACGGATGTAGACCTTACAATGGTCAATGTTCTTTCGATGGCGGCGATCTTTCTGATCATTATGATCGTATTTAAGTCAATTTCCCTTCCGGTTATTCTTGTATCGGTTATCGAGTTTGCAATAGCGGTCAACATGGCGTTTCCATATTATATGGGAACGGAACTTCCGTTTGTGGCAAGTATTGTGATCGGAACGATTCAGCTTGGAGCGACTGTTGACTATGCGATCTTGATGACGAGCCGTTATCAGAAAGAACGCGGACGCGGAAGGTCGAAAAAAGAAGCGATCGCGATCGCTCATAAAACAAGCATGCCGTCAATTATCAGCAGCGGTTTAAGTTTCTTTGCGGCGACGTTCGGAGTGGCGTGCTACTCTAAAGTAGACATGATCGGTTCTATATGTACATTGTTGGCAAGGGGAGCGATCATCAGTATGATCGTAGTTATACTTGTACTTCCGGCGATGTTTATGATATTTGATAAAATTATCTGTAAGACATCGATTGGATTTCTCGGAGAAAAGGCGAAGAAAACGGCGCAATAAAAAGTAATGGAAACAAAAAGTAAAACTATGAATGTCGGGAAAGGATGTTGGCAGTTATGAATAAAAACAGAAGAATGAAACATGTAGTAGCGGCTTCACTGGCTTTCGGAGCGGCGGCGCTTACCGGATTCGGACAGATCGCTCCGGCAGCAGTATATGCGGCAGAGCAGACGGAAACTGTGAAAACAGAAAGTACAAAAAGCGGAGAACAGGCAGACGAAGGCCTGTTTAAAGAAGAAACGGTTTATGTCAATGCAGATGCAAACGGAGCGGTAAAACTTATAACAGTTTCGGATTGGCTGAAAAATGCGGGAACGACAGAAAGTTTAAAAGATGTCAGCGAACTTGACGGTATTAAAAATATTAAAGGAGAAGAAACCTTTTCGGAGTCGGGCGATAATCTGACGTGGGATACAAACGGCGCAGATATTTATTATCAGGGAACGACTGAAAAAGAACTTCCGGTTTCCGTGAAACTGACCTATTATCTGGATGGAAAGAAAATCAGTCCTTCAGAGCTGAAAGGAAAAAGCGGACATCTGAAGATCAAAATTGATTATACAAATAACACAAAGAAATCGGTGAATGTAAGCGGAAAATCCGAAGAACTAAGCAGTCCGTTTGTAATGATGACAGGAATGATACTTCCGAATGAGACGTTTAGCAATGTGGCGATCGACAACGGAAAAGTAGTGTCAGACGGGAATAGAAATATCGTACTTGGATTTGCTGTTCCGGGTATGAAAGAAAGTCTGGGAATGAATGATTTCTCGCAGTCGTCTTCGCAGGTATCGCTTCCTGAAAGTCTTGAGATAAGCGCGGACGTAACGGATTTTACGATGTCCTCTACTTATACGGTCGCATTGTCCGATATTTTGGAAGATTTGAATGTGAAAGAAATCGTTGATTACAGTTCTTTGCAAAGCGCTCTTGATGAGCTGGAAAATGCGGCGTTGGAACTGGTAAGCGGAACAGATACGTTGTCTTCCGGGGCGGCGCAGCTTTCTTCCGGCGCGGCAGAATTAGAAGACGGCATCAAGAAATATACAGATGGAACGGATACGTTGGCAAATGGAGTTGTATCTTATGTAAATGGGGAACAACAGTTAGCAGACGGCGCAAAAAGCCTTACGGAATTGAGCGCAGGCTTATCCCAGGTTCAGTCAGCAGTGAGTCAGCTTAGCGCAGCCACAGACGGAAGTTTGACAAGCGTGAATGAGAAAGATATTAAGGCAGGAGCGCAGAAATTGGCAGACGGAACGCAGCAGCTTGTACAGGTTCTCGGAACAGAGGCTGTTCAGGCTGTGATGCAGCAGGTGACAAGTATGATCGAGATGGGAAAGGCGCTCATTGAGGAAACGAAAGGGCTGGAAACAAGTCTGCAAAACGGAATCGTAACCCCGGTTCAGGATCTTGCGGCGCAGGCACAGGCAATTTCAGGAGAGCTTCAGAAAATTTCAGATTTGCAGACGAATCTTACAAATGCATGTACTGCCGTAAATACTGCGGTAAACGAAAATAATGCTGTTATTGATGCCGATAATGGACAGATTGCGGCGAATAACGAAAAGATTACGTCAGCTAAGACGAAAGCCATCTCAAGTTCACAGACGATTCAACAGGCGGTAGATTCCCTGACGGCGAAGAGAAATGAAATCGCACAAAATGATCCTCAGTCAGCGGCTCTTGCAGATCTTGATAATGCGATACAGGCGCTGAATGAAGCGAAAAACGCCGCGGCTGAAGTGACCGATATGCCGGAACTTTCTTCTATAGAAGGAAAACTAAATCCGGTGCAGGCGGATCTGTCAGGCGTGGATGTGCAGGCTGTTCAAAATGCAGTAGGAAAAATGAAAGTAGATCTGTTTACATTAAAACTTGCGGCTGCAGGAATGAATGCAAAACTTCCCGAAGTAGAAGAAAAATTAGACGCAATCCAGAAAGCGGGAGAAAACCTGCCTTTGGATCAACTGGGAGCGCTGACAGGTAAGATCGACGATCTAAATACGGGAATGCAGGGGCTTAACAGTGGAATCGGATCTTTGCATACGAATCTATCATCTTTAGATCAATCTCTTGCAGTATCAGTACCGAAAGCGGCTTCCGGAATCGCACAGCTAAACGGAGGATTTACACAATTAGGCAGCTTTAACAGTCAGCTTACGGCAGGAGCGGAGCAGTTAAAAGAAAACAGCAGCGTACTGAAAAACGGAGTGTCGGCTTTGAACAGCGGAGCGAAAACTTTGTCAGAAGGAGCTGTGACGCTGGCGGACGGAATGAAGACGTTTGATGCAGAAGGAACGAGTAAACTGAAAACAACGGTTGAAGGTGCGGTCGGAGAATTGATGAACCGGTTAGAAGCGCTGACATCTAAAGAGTGCAGCTATGATACGTTCAGCGGAAAAGACAGCGCGATGGACGGTAATGTAAAATTTGTAATCGAAACAGAAGCGATTGAATAAAAGCAGAAAAAATGCCTCCCCTGTCTGAGCCGCAGGAGAGGCATTTTTTATAAGGACAATTAAATAAACTTCTGTTCAGGAGCATCCACTTGGGAGTGGATGCTTCCATTTTTCCATCCAATAATTGACCTGCAGCATATAAGCAAGCATCTGAGGTCCTGCCATAAGCTGCCCATACCATGGTTTTCCGTAGTCGGAAGGCGTATCAAGGAAACGCAATACTTTCTTTTTATCAAGAAATGTTCGTATAGGAGCATTGGGGGAAGCGAGGACTTCTTTTAGTTGATCTGCGAGCAATGCTTCATAATGAGGATCATAAGTTTTTGGATAAGGACTTTTGCGTCTCCACAAGATCTCTTTTGGCAAGATGCCCTCTCCGGCATGGCGGAGCAGACCTTTTACAATTCCGTCCGGACATTTGATGTCCCACGGGATATTGAAAACGTATTCTACGATCCGATAATCGGCAAACGGTACGCGGGCTTCAAGTCCGCTGTACATACCGGCGCGGTCCATCCGATCAAGAAGAGTTGCCATAAACCAGCGGATATTCAGGTAGGCGATCTCACGCCGACGTTTTTCTTCGGGAGAATCATCAGGTAGAACCGGCGTTTCACGAATCGTCTGTTCATAGGCGTTAAGGGCATATTCTTCCATGTTCAGTTCGTGAATAAAATCGTCGTCTAACAATGCTTGCCGCGGCTGCATAGAAGGCGACCATGGAAACATATTCGTTTCAAATGAGCTTTTTTTATGAAACCAAGGGTAGCCTCCGAAAATTTCATCAGCACATTCGCCTGTAAGGACAACGCTGTTGAACTGTTTGACAAGTGAACAGAAATACAACATAGAGGACTCGACGTCGGCCATGCAGGGGAGATCCCGCGCGTCTACGGCTTTGTACAGATAATCCAGTTGATCCTGACTGCTGCATTCGAGGAAGTGATGGTTTGTTTCATATAATTCTGCCATCTGTTCGGCAAACGGACGATCCTGACTTGGCTGGAATGTATTGGATTTAAAATACGTTTTGTTTTCCGTGAAATCAAAAGAAAAAGTATTTAGTTTTTCCCCTGATTTTGCCAGATGTCCGGCGCAGACGGCAGTGACGAGGCTGCTGTCTATTCCGCCGGAAAGAAACGTGCAGATGGGAACGTCTGAAAGCATCTGCTTTTTGATGGAATCTGTGAGAAGCCATCTCGTTTTTTCGATTGTATCAGAAGGCGAATCAGTGTGGAGGCAGCTGCTAAGTTTCCAGTAAAACTGTCTTTTGAAAGAAGTGTGACTAATGGAAATGTGTTCGCCGGGGAGCACTTCAAGAATATTTTTAAATACACCTTTTCCGTATGTTTTTGCAGGACCTAAGGCGAATATTTCATTGAGGCTGTTCCGGTCAAGTTCGGGAACGATATCGGGATAGGCAAATAATCCCTTGATTTCGGAAGAAAAAATAGTAGTCTCGTCTTTTTTTGTATAAAAGAGAGGTTTGACACCGAGCCTGTCGCGGAACAGATGAAGCGTTTGACAAGATTCATCCCACAGCGTGATTGCAAAGATTCCGTTTAACTTTTTAATAAAAGATGGTCCGCAGCGCATAAATCCGGCAAGGATTACTTCTGTATCGCCGGACGTCAGAAACTGTTCACCTTCAGAAATCAATTCTGCTTTCAGTTCCGGGGCATTATATATTTCACCGTTATATGCAATGACACAACTGTGATCGCCTCTGACGCGTCTCATCGGCTGATGTCCGGTGACTAAGTCGATGATGTTCAGACGAACATGGGCAAGCCCGCATTGAGGGGAGAGAAACGTACCTTCATCATCCGGCCCACGGTGCTTTTGAACTTGATTCATCATTTCTAAAATGTGGTTTCTGTAGTTCTTTTCTTTTGTATAATCCGCAGATGGGTTAAAAAATCCGGCGATTCCGCACATAGAAAATTCTCCTTCTTCTATTTTTTGACAATATCGCGTATGACAGGCTGAAGCTGCCGGTTCTCAAGAGCGGCTTCCAAAGCCGGGATAAGCAGATCGGTATGGGCAGTCATTGAATTCGGCTTTTTTTCGGGATCATCCTGTCCGAACGGAACAAAGTAGATATTTTTCGTATTTAAAAGAAGTCCGATATTTTTCATATTCATACCGAGGGCGTCGTTTGTCGATAAAGATAAAAGAAGCGGTTTGTTGTTGCGTAAATGGGCTTTTGCCGCCATTAAAGCAGGTGTGTCGGTGATTCCGTTTGCCAGTTTGGCAAGCGTATTTCCGGTGCACGGAAGGATCACAAGTGCGTCGAAAAGGTTTTTCGGACCGATCGGCTCTGCTTCGGAAATAGTCATCATCGGTTTATTTCCCGTAATTTCTTCTGCACGCCTATAAAATGATTCGGCAGAACCGAAACGGGAGTCTGTGGATGCGGCTGCGGTTGAAAAGACTGTCTGGACAGAGCCACAGCAGTTTGAAAGTTTTTGCAGTTCCAGAAATGCTTTTTTGTAAGTGCAGAACGAGCCGGTAAAAGCGACTCCGATCTGCGTTTCTTTTAAGGACAAAGGGGATTCCTCCTTTCATTTTGCGCATGAATTATGAGAGATACAGTTTTGATTCGATAAATTGTTTTAAGTGACGGGCAGAAGATGCGGGAGCATATTTGCCGGGAAGTCCTAAGCAGTGCAGAGCAGATATGCCGAGACGCTGAGCCGCGTCATAATCGACCCCTCCGGGGGAAGAGGCAATATCAATAATAAGAGCAGAAAGATCTACGTTTTTTAAAGTCTCTTCATTTATAAATTGCGCCGGAACAGTATTAAAAATGAAGCGAAAATCTCCGGCGTGATCGGAAAGTGATTTTAAGGGGAAACTTTTGTCGGCAATAACTGACGCGCGGGCGGATTCTTCGGCGTTATCTGTAAAAACGGAAACGTTTGCGGATAATCCCTTTAAACGGTAAACAATAGAGTGACCGCATTTTCCGAATCCAAGTACTGCGCATCTGCTTTTGTGCAGATTGAAAGGACTGTGGAGGATCGCTTCGCAGATTGCGCCTTCTGCAGTCGAGATACTGTTGTAAACAGGAAGCGATATATCGTCTGCATAATCAAAAACAGCGACGTTATTTTCGGCGGCTTCTTTTTTAAAAGAAGGAGGGATGCCCCCGGCAAACAAAGACTGACCGGGCCGCAGAAGATGAAGCAGCGTCTGAATAGAGAAACGATAGATGCTATTTTCAACCGAAACATCCGCGCCGTTTTTAGTAAACGGAAAAGGGCAGATGACGGACCCGGAATGGATACAGGCTTCTTCGAGAGAAGGCGCTTCGCGTACTATGGAAACATGTTCGGAGACGGAGCTGCAGTTGTTCGGCTGAGAGGCCAAAGCGTAATGACAAAGAGAACGGCCCGATTCTGCTAACATTTCTGCAAGAAAAACCTGACGCGCATCACCGCCTAAAACAGAGAAATCATATGAAAATGAAGACATAAAAACACCGCTTAAGAAACATTTTTAATTACTATATGCGAGTGAGAAAAAGATGTGAGTATAAATAACCTTGCTTGTCGTATATTTTTTCGGAATATTCCCGGGATGTCGGCAGTGCTGTGTATATCAGCATCCTTTTTATAGCGGGGCAAAAAATGATAAAAGAGAGTGATATTAACTATATCACAAAACGAATAGAAAACAAATCACTTTTGTTATTGACATGAAATCAAATAAAGTAGAAGGGAAGGCAATAAGATGAGCAGAAAAAGGAATAAGGTAATGAAAAACAGCTCCGGTTGTCATGATATTAATAAAGTTATAAGATTTTTTCTTATTCCTTTTAAAAAATATGCGTTATCATGTTAATATTAGGAGAGAGTAGGAGAGGTGATTGATAATGTACAATATATTAGTATGTGACGATGACAAAGAAATAGTGGAAGCAATCGAAATTTATCTGACGCAGGAAGGATATCGTATACTGAAGGCGTATGACGGTACGGAAGCTCTTGAAATGCTTGAAAGAGAAGAGGTTCATCTGCTTCTTCTTGATGTGATGATGCCGAAACTTGACGGGATTCGGGCAACTTTGAAAATACGAGAGAAAAACAGTATTCCCATCATTATCCTTTCCGCAAAATCGGAAGATGCGGATAAGATACTCGGACTTAATGTAGGAGCGGACGATTATGTTACAAAGCCGTTTAGTCCTTTGGAACTTGTTGCGCGAGTGAAATCTCAGCTTCGCAGGTATACGCAGCTTGGCGGCACGGCTCAGAATGAAAATGATAAAATATATTCTGTCGGCGGCCTTAGGATTAATGACGATCTGAAAGAAGTGACAGTAGATGGGGAGTTAGTAAGATTGACTCCGATCGAATATAATATCCTCCTTCTTCTTATGAAGAATCAGGGGCGCGTTTTTTCGATCAATCAGATATATGAAATGATCTGGAATGAGGAAGCTATCGGGGCTGACAATACGGTTGCCGTTCATATACGGCATATAAGGGAGAAGATTGAGATTAATCCAAAAGAGCCGCGGTATTTGAAAGTTGTCTGGGGAGTCGGATATAAGATTGAGAAGGTGCAGTAGATAAGAAAAACAGGTAAAGAGAGGAATGTGAATGAAAGGATGGTACAGAAGGACTGCGATGAAAGCGGTCGTCCTGATCGTAGGCGTGTTAACCGGAGCGATGTTTTTCACATCTCTTATAGTAACAACGCGGCTGACCGGAACGCTGAATCCGGCAGAGACGGTAAAGTTAATAGGAGAGCCATATGAAGAATCTTCGGATTTTAGCAATACAGTAGAAAGCTATATGCTTCAGGTGCTTGAACAGTTTCAGTTAAAAACGCTGTTTGAGTCAGACGGAGCATACAATCCGGATAAAGTGATCGACGTAATGTCTTATTTTGGAGCGTCGGGAGCAGACGCTGAAAATCATTCCGGACTGGTATACAGACTGTCGGATCTGATAGAGTGGAGCAAGGCATACAGTGTAGAATCAGGCGGTGTATATGATAAAAACGCAGTAATCGTCTGCAAACAGCCAAGCGGAAAATACTATTATTACTATACGGAAGAGTTTCTGAATCAGCTTGAAACAGGAGAACTTCAACTCGTATTAGAAGATGATAGAATGGATGTTGAGTCATTTTTAAATGACTTAAGCAACGGAACGCTTACCTCATCCGGAGTGAGTGATAAAATAAGCATATATGATGCAGAAGGCAGTAAATTGTATACAGACTGTTGGAATTACGGGGATTCAGTCCGTGAGAATTATGCGCCCTTAGGAGCGGCTAATCTTCTCCAAGTTGTAAATGAACGCCCGGAGTTAAACGGAAAGCTTATGGTTATTTATGATCATCTGGCATCTGTTCTTACGAGTATAAATGATAAATACAGCCGATATAAGAGCGGGTGGGAACACCTGGAAGAGGGAAACACAAACTTTACTTATTTATATATAGATCAGGATACAAAAAAAGTTACGACAAATAAAAGCGAATATGCAAATCTTATGGCAAAAGGCGAGTCGGGAATAAAAACGAACATTGAAGAATGCATAGCGGACATGAAATCAGGAAAAAATGTGAAATACATTTTTGTTTATCCGAAATTAAAAGATTTTGAAACAAATATGGATATATTACCGACAAATGAATGGGATATGGTGCGCTCTTATGATACCGACAAGACGTATGACAGTATTTTTGCGGTGGCAGTTGATACTTCTTATCCGGTCAAAGATATGTTCTATGAAAGAGACCGGATTTATGAAAAAAATATCCCGCTGCTAAGAGGCGGGTTCGTGATCTTGTGTCTTAGCGGAATTTTGTTCCTTATCAGTTTTGTCATGTCAGGGTTGATGGCAGGAAGAAAAGATGGAGATAACGAAGTTCATTTAACAGGCTTTGACAGATGGAAAACAGAGATCGCGGCAGTTGCCGTGATCGGAGTATGGGCAGTAGGAACGGCAGTTATCGTAGGCATGGGAATGATCGACAGCGATAATGTCTACAATATGGTAGAAACTCTTGACTATTATGGAGCGCGCTATATGAGCGATATGCCGGAAGTTTATTCTATGCTGTTTGTTCAGAAAGTAAGTTTTTTAGAGATAGCGGGTGCATTTTTATATGGAGCGTTTACGTTTATCTGCTTTTTCGCGGGTTATATGAGTCTTATCCGCAGAATGAAAGCGAAGAGTTTGTGGAATGGAAGTCTGCTTTGTATGATTCTTTCTTTTTGCAAAAGAATAGTCGATTCGAGTAATGACGTTTGGCGGACCGTTCTTTGGATCAGTGCATTTTTAGTCATCCACTGGATTACGTTTTTTGTCAGAAATGTACCGATGGCGCTGGCAGCTCTGGCAGCAGACGGAGTGACGTTTTGGATTGTCGTGGGAAGTATGCTTGCAAAAGTCAGGATCAAGAAAGGGATCGAACAGATCGCATCAGGCAATCTTGAGTATCGGATCGAACTAAAAGGACTGCGGGGAACGGAACGTAATATCGCCGAGAATGTCAATGATATCGGAAGCGGTCTGAACCGCGCAATCGATGAGGCGATGCGAAACGAACGTTTGAAAACGGATTTGATCACAAATGTATCGCATGACATCAAGACTCCGCTTACATCAATTATAAATTATGTGGATATTTTGAAGCGGTCTGATATTGCCGATGAAAAGATACTAGGGTATCTTGATATTCTTGAAGTAAAAGCGCAGAGACTTAAGACGCTGACAGAAGACGTTGTGGAAGCGTCGAAAGTAAGCAGCGGAAATATTACGTTAGAATATATGGATATTGATTTCCGTGAGATGGTACAGCAGACGGAAGGGGAAATGGCAGAAAAATTTGCCGCGCGAAACCTGTCGGTTGTATTGAACCTTCCGGAAGAAGCGGCGGTGATACATGTAGACGGACGCCGTATGTGGAGGGTGCTTGAAAATATCTTCGGCAATGCGGCAAAATATGCAATGCCGGGGACGAGAGTTTATGCAGATCTTTCGGTATCGGAGTCGGAAGTTAAGTTTTCTTTGAAAAATGTATCCGAGCAGCAGTTGAATATTTCGGCAGATGAGTTGACAGAGCGATTCATCAGAGGAGATATTTCCCGGAGTACGGAAGGAAGCGGACTCGGTCTTTCAATCGCCAAAAGTCTGACTGAAATGCAAGGAGGAGTTTTCGAGTTGTATCTTGACGGAGATCTGTTCAAAGTAGACATCAGATTTCCAAGGATAAAGCCGATGTAAAATATATATTGATTGGATTCGCCCCTTCCCTTTTTAAGGTAGGTTTTTCACCTTAGGGAAGGGGATTGTGTATCCTTTTTCTTACGAAGAAATAGCAGATTACCTGCAGTATGATCGTGATAAGCCATGATGCGGGATAAGAGATAAACAAAACATCCAATGATCTGTGGCGAGGGAAGATCATGAAGATCCAGACAATCCTCGTTCCGACTGTTCCGATGATAGAAAGAAGCATCGGAATTGCAGAATATCCCATTCCGCGCAACGCGCCGGGAAAGAGGTCCATCAGTCCGCACATAAAATAAGTTACGGTAGTATACAAAAGTATTTCCATTCCGCATTGAATGACTTTCGGATCTGAAGTATAGATTTTTAACAGTTCCGGTCCGAAGAGATATGAACCTCCGCCTAAGATTAATGAAACGACAACGGACAGCAGAATACAGTTCCGAAGAACTTTGTCCATTCGTTTCCATTTTCCCGCGCCGTAGTTCTGGCTTGTAAAACTCATACATGCCTGTGTGATCGAGTTGGCTGCGGCGTACAGAAATCCGAAGATATTATTTGCAGCTGTATAGCCCGCCATTGCGATAGAACCAAAAGAGTTTACCGAAGATTGAAGAAGTACGTTTGAGAAGTTGATAACCGTACTTTGTATGCCTGCGGGAATACCTACCTGAAAAATTTGTTTTAAATAGACCCACTTGATTGTCATTGCGGAAAATCGAAGTTGATAGCTTCCGTCCGAGCGATATAGACAGCGAAGGACAAGGAGACAGGAGATCATCTGTGCGATCACTGTGGCGATTGCAACTCCCGCGACTCCGAGGTGTAATACGATCACGAGGAAGAGGTTTAAAGCTGCGTTTACGATTCCCGCGATGATAAGGAAAAATAAAGGCCGTTTTGTATCTCCGACGGCACGCAGGATTGCCGCTCCGTAATTATAGAGCATAAAGAAGGGCATTCCGGCGAAATAAATCCGCATATAAAGGGCGGACTGGCCGATGACGTCTGAAGGAGTGTCCATAAGCAGCAGGGCTGCTTTTGAAAAGAAAAGTCCGACAAAGACCATGACGATTCCGCTGATCAAAGCGAAAGTAACTGCGGTATGTACTGTTTCAGACATCTGCTTTTCCTGTTTTGTCGCATAGAAACGGGCAGCCAGTACGTTCGCTCCGAGGGAAACTCCGATAAAAAGATTCGTAAATACATTGATTAGCGCTGTCGTAGAGCCGACTGCCGCCAGAGCGCGGCTTCCTGAAAATCTTCCGACAACGACGATATCTACTGCATTGAAAAGAAGCTGGAGAATACTGGAGAGCATGAGCGGAATGGAAAATGAAATCAGTTTGTCTAAAACAGTTCCATTGCACATGTCTATTTCATATTTGTTCTTTTTCGATTTTGAAGCTGTCATTTTAAATCCCCTCTTTATAAAGTATAAGCTTTGTTAAAAAACTATTACGGTTTCATTACAGATTATATTATGAATAGAAAACGGGAAATTTTCAAGATGAAGTTTTTAATAACTTTTCGAGAAATTTTCATGAGTAAAACAATGGAATTAGCCACGATAAGCACGCAGCGCGGTTTTACGAATGGCGCGGGCTGAAGTGTTATTTTGTAAATGCATTTGTAAAAGAGAGGTATTTATCCAACCTTTACATTATTTGGTATGTATGCTATCCTTTTTAAAGACAAAACCAACTGAAGATTCAGAGGAGATATTTCTTCGGATCACAGGGGGATAAAGGAGAGAAAACTATGTCAGAGAAACAGAAATATTATATTACGACGGCGATTGCCTATACTTCCGGCAAGCCGCATATCGGAAACACATATGAGATCGTTTTGGCAGATGCGATTGCCCGTTATAAGAGAAGTCAGGGGTATGATGTATTTTTTCAGACAGGAACAGATGAGCATGGTCAGAAGATCGAACTGAAAGCAGAAGAAGCGGGCGTTACACCGAAAGAATTTGTAGACGGTGTTTCCGCTGAGATCAAGAAGATATGGGATCTGATGGATACGTCCTATGACAAATTCATTCGTACGACAGACGAAGACCATGAGAAGCAGGTACAGAAGATTTTCAAAAAGCTGTATGATCAGGGCGATATTTATAAAGGTCATTACGAAGGAATGTACTGTACGCCGTGCGAGTCTTTCTTTACAGAGTCACAGCTCGTAGACGGAAAATGTCCTGACTGCGGAAGAGAAGTGCAACCGGCGAAAGAAGAAGCGTATTTCTTCAAAATGAGTAAGTATGCAGACCGACTGATCGAGCATATTAATACACATCCTGAATTTATTCAGCCTGTTTCCAGAAAAAATGAGATGATGAACAACTTCCTTCTTCCGGGACTTCAGGATCTGTGCGTATCCAGAACTTCGTTTAAGTGGGGAATTCCGGTTGATTTTGACGATAAGCATGTCGTTTATGTATGGCTTGACGCGCTGACAAACTATATCACGGGAATCGGTTATGATGCAGACGGAGACAGCACGGAACAGTATGCAAAATTGTGGCCGGCTGACTTGCATTTGATCGGAAAAGACATTATCCGTTTCCATACGATCTACTGGCCGATCTTTTTAATGGCGCTTGGGCTTCCGCTTCCGAAGCAAGTATTCGGTCATCCGTGGCTTCTTCAGGGAGACGGGAAGATGAGCAAATCAAAAGGAAATGTTCTTTATGCAGACGAGCTTGTTGATTTCTTCGGGGTAGATGCAGTACGTTATTTCGTTCTTCATGAGATGCCGTTTGAAAATGACGGAGTGATCACATGGGAGCTTATGGTAGAACGTTTAAATTCCGATCTTGCCAATACATTAGGAAACCTTGTAAACCGTACAGTTTCTATGACAAATAAATACTTTGGCGGCGTTGTTTCCGATAAAGGAGCGGCGGAGGATGTCGATGCAGATCTGAAAGCGGTGATCGACAATACACCGAAAGCGGTTGATGCGAAAATGGACGGGCTGCGTGTGGCGGATGCGATCACAGAGATCTTTAATCTGTTCAAACGCTGCAACAAATATATCGATGAAACGATGCCGTGGGCGTTGGCAAAAGATGAAGAAAAGAAAGATCGTCTGGAAACAGTTCTTTGGAATCTGATCCAGGGAATCTCAGCAGGAGCGCGCCTTCTTGAATCCTTCATGCCGTCTACAAGCAAAAAGATTCTGGATCAGCTCGGAGACGGGCATGTGACGGAGAAACCGGAGATTCTTTTCCAAAGACTGGATCTGGAAGAAGTAATGAAAAAAGTAGAAGAACTTCATCCTCATATAGAAGAAGCAGAGGAAGAGGAAGATGTGATCGATATCGAGGCAAAGCCGGAGATTACGTTTGAACAGTTTGGAGCGATGCAGTTCCAAGTAGGAGAGATCATCGCTTGTGAGGCAGTGAAAAAATCAAAAAAACTCCTTTGTTCTCAGGTAAAGGTAGGAAGTCAGGTGAAACAGATCGTTTCAGGTATTAAAGCACATTATACACCGGAAGAGATGGTAGGGAAAAAAGTGATGGTACTTGTGAACCTGAAGCCTGCAAAGCTGGCGGGAGTACTCAGTGAAGGCATGCTTCTTTGTGCAGAAGATGCAGAAGGCAATCTGGCGCTTATGACTCCTGAGAAAGCAATGCCTGCGGGAGCGGAGATCTGCTAATAAGAATAGAGAAGAATAGATAAGATTAGATAAGATTAGATAAGATCAGAGAAACATAGAGAAAAAATATCTGTTGGCTGAACACAGACAGTTCATCCCGCAGATATTTTTTTATTCTATAGAAAATTTTGAGTTCTTATGGGATAACATCTTTCGGGAAGATATTGAAGTGGGATTGTCACTTTGTTCTTACAGAGAAAAGTTAAAAAATTTTGTTGTTTTTAATGCAACAAAATGCTTATCAAGGTACTCTTATATATGAAAGCATATTTAAGTCAGTGCGAAAGAGATGAAAGGAGGGAGCTTATGTCCGCAGGAATAGTGGATATACAGCGTCAGCTTATTAAAAAAGCGAAGTTGGGAGATACGAAAGCCTTTTCGCAGTTGTATGCTGAGATTTATAAAGATCTGTATCGGTTTGCGCTTTATATGACGAAACATACGCAGGATGCAGAAGATGCGGTCAGTGAGGCAGTGATATCTGCATATGAAAATATATCCGGACTAAAGAAAGAAAATTCTTTCAAGAGTTGGATGTTTACGATTCTAAATAATGAGTGTAAAAAGATATTACGGAAAAACGGTAATACGTCGAATCAAGTGAGTGAAGAGGATGCCAAAAACCTCGGAGCAGAGGAAATAGATTTTGCACAGCGCCATGATGTAAAGAAGGCGTTTGAATCATTAGAGGAAGAGGAGCAGACGATAGTTGCATTTTCCGTATTCGGAGGATACAGAAGCGAAGAAATAGCCGAGATGCTGGGGAAGAACCCGGGAACGGTCCGATCAAGGAAGAGCCGTGCTTTCGGCAAGATGCGTGAAATGCTGGACTGAATGGCAGGCGTTTTGAAGATGGAGAAAATAGAAGATAATAAGAAGAAAAAATAACAAAAACCATCAAAATAACGAAAGGAGATTATCTATGTCAGAGAATAAAAAAGAAACGAAAAATCAGGATATGATTGAGAAAGAAATGAAAGAGAAGATGAAGCAAACTGTTGAAGATGAAAAGATCCCCGGTTCGCTTGAGCCGGAAGCGGTTGAAAAGATGTTGGAGACGAGAAAGAAGAAAAAGTCGAATAATCGCCGTTGGAAATATGCCTCAGTGGCAGCAGCGGCTTGCGTTTGTCTTGTAGTGGGAGCAGTCGGATATACGAATATGAACGCAGGAAAAAATGAACGGCCGGGAACGGTAACAGAAGGCAGATCAGAAGAAGATCAGGGAAAAATCGCACTGGCAAAAAATTATGATGAAATTAAAAAATATTTGAAAGAAAATGAGAAAAGGGCGAAAGGGCAGAACGGATTCGGCAGAGCAGACGCGGCCTATATGACGGACGGGGCCATGGCGGAATCTTCTGTAGCCGAATCGACAAAAGATATGGCAGGTGCCGATTATTCTGATACAAATATCAGACAAGAGGGAGTCGGCGAAGCGGACACTGTTAAGACTGACGGGAAGAATCTTTACATTCTAAATGATCAGACAGTAGAGATTGTAGATGTATCTCAAGCAGAGATGAAAGATCTGGCAAGTATCGAGATAGATGAAAATTGTTTTATAAGAGAGGTTTTTGTTTCCGATGGGCGGCTTGTGATATTGTATACCGAATCAAAATGTGAAGAAGGAAAGAAAGCAGAAGACGGAATTTATAAAGATTATACATGCGCGGCAGTTTATGATGTGACCGATCCGGCGAATCCGAGAGAAGCAGGAGTGATTTCTCAGAGCGGGCAGTATCATACAATGCGCGTGAAAGACGGATATGTTTATTTAGTCAGCGATTTTTACACATATTATGATTCGTCGGTATCAAACGAAAGCGATTATATCCCGCAGATCCAGGGAAGTCTGCTCCGCGCGGAAGATATATATATGCCGCAGGGAACGACCGGAAGTCAGCACACGGTTATTTCTGCATTTGCGCTTTCCGACCCGACTGAGAAATTACAGACAAAGGCGATTTTCGGAAACGCGGGAATGTGTTATGTGAGCGAAAATAATATTTATATAACAGAGGAGTATTACGGAAAAAGCGAGACAGAGAATATCCAGACTTCGATCCGTAAGATCGCTTATGATAAGGGAACTTTAGATGCGGTAGGACAGACAAAGATCGACGGCGTTTTGAATGATTCCTTTAGTATCGATGAATATAACGGATATTTGCGAATTGCAGCGACAGTGATTCCCAGTGATTATAACAACCGGATCATGCCTGTTCCGTATGTGGAAGAAGGCGGATCGGATGTTATAGTTGAAGATGAAGTGGCAGTGGATAATGCATCTATAGAAACAAATGCGTTATATGTGTTGGATGAAAATCTGGAAATGACCGGAAGTATTCAGAATCTGGCGAAAGAGGAAACAATCCATTCAGCGAGATTTATGGGCGATATCGGATATTTTGTGACATTTAAGCAGATCGATCCGCTGTTTTCCGTGGACCTTTCAGATCCGTCAAATCCAAAGATCATCGGAGAATTGAAGATACCGGGATTTTCAGATTATCTGCATCCGTATGGCGATGGAAAACTGCTTGGAATCGGATTGAGCGTAGATGAAGAGGGCATGACGACAGAAGGTGTGAAGCTGTCTATGTTTGACATAAGTGATCCGGCAAATGTAAAGGAGATGTCAACCTATGTTTTAGAGAATGTGCTTAGCACAGACGCAGGATATAATTATAAGGCGGTATTTGCCGATGCAGAAAAGAATCTGTTTGGATTTATGGCGTACGGAGATTCGATCGAATATAAAATGTTTACTTACGATGAAGCGGAAGGTTTTAAAGAAGTATTTTCAAAAGATATTGTTAATTACGGAAATGTCCGAGGATTGTATATCGGAGAAACATTTTATCTTGTAGCCGGAAATACAGTCGAATCATTTACGTTAAACGGATTTGAAAAAATAGACGATCTTGTCCTGTAATAGACGATTGGCAGATGGAATGAATTTCCAAAGAAAATTCAGAATCCGTAACGGAACTTAGATAAAAATTTTGGGGAAAAGGCGCTGATATCATATTGACGTATCGGCGTCTTTTTTGAAGCCTTAAAAGCGAAGCGAAAATTAAACAAAATGAAAGAAAATCAAATCCCTTGCCGTAACGAAGAAGTATGAAAGAGTCATTTTTATACGACAGCTTAACTGATATTGTAAATATAACAAAAGCGGAATAAATATAAAAATTATAAATCAGTCTGTCGAAAGGGGAAGAAGATATGAAAGGATATAATACGGAAAAGGGTTATATGGGGTATGTAGAAGGAACGTGGATGCTTTTTAGCTGCGAAGCGGATTATTATGAATTCATAGAGTGAAAAGCCGTGAAGTGAGAAGTCAGAGATGGTTTCCGTAGTGGAAAACGCAGAAATATGATATTATATCATTATGACTAAAGTACGGGAGCGTTGTATTATGCCGAAGGGAGCAAATCAAAAGTTTAAGCTGTACCGTCTCGCACAGATCATGTGTGAAAAGACGGATGAAACACATTATCTGACAATGCCGGAGATTCAAAAAGAGTTGGAAAAGTATGATATTATCGCAGAGAGAAGAAGTCTGTATGAATCGTTGAAAGATTTAGAAGAATTCGGCATTGAAGTAGAAGGTGAGCGCAGCGGGAGAGGATACCGCTATCATGTGATAGGCAGACAATTTGAACTGGCTGAACTGAAACTTCTTGTTGATGCGATACAGTCGTCAAAATTTATTACAGAGAAGATGACGAACCGGTTGATAGGAAAACTGGAAACTCTTGTCAGTCAGCATGATGCGGCGGATCTTCGGCGGCAGGTGTTTGTTTCAGGGCGGATTAAGACGATGAATGAAACTGTTTATTACAGCGTCGATACGATTTATAATGCAATTTCACAAAACAAAAAAATTAAATTTCAATATTATCAGTGGAATGTGAAAAAAGAACCGGAGCTTCGTCACGGAGGAGCGTATTACCATATCAGCCCGTGGGGGCTGCTATGGGATCATGAGAATTATTATCTGATCGGATATGATTCCCGGGCAGAGCAGATCCGGCATTACAGAGTCGATAAAATGCTTCATATTTTGCTGTCGGAAGAGATACGGGAGGGAAAGGAGGAGTTTCAAAAGATCGACATGGCGTCGTATTCAAAAAAGAGTTTTGGCATGTTCGGGGGAAAAGAACAGTCGGTAAAACTTCTTGTTGAAAATTCGCTGGCAGGTGTTATTGTAGATCGTTTCGGGAAAGATGTGATGATGATTCCGGCGGATGCCGATCATTTCACTGTGAGTGTAGACGTTCAGGTAAGCAGTCAGTTCATAAGCTGGGTATTTGCGCTTGGCAGTCAGGCAAAAATTGTCAGCCCGAAGAATGTTGTAAATCAGGTGCGCAAGGAGATTGAGAAACTTGCGGAGCAGTATGCGCTTCCTATAGAAAACAGAAGGGAGAATTGAAACATGGATGAGAAACTAAAACCTTTATTTACTCCGTGGCGTATCGGAAACTGCGAGATAAAAAACCGTATCGTATTGACTTCTATGGGAGGAACCGATCTGTTCGGATGGATGGAGAAAAACCATTTTGACAAAATGGGTGCGCGATTTCTTATGGAGGCTGCAAAAAACAATGCGGGTCTTGTCCTTCCGGGGTGTCAGCCGGTATATAATCCTATGTTTGGACAATGGCTGTACAAGAATAAAAAGATGTATGAAGATCTGAAAGAGTGGATGCCGGAGTTTCATAAAACAGGAGCCAAACTTTTTGTTCAGTTGACAGCGGGTTTCGGCCGGTCGTTTACGATCAGCGAGATGATGGAAAAATTATATACGAATAAGGCGCTGCGCGTTTTATCAAAGCCGTTTATGGATCTGGATAAGATTACTGCGACGGCAAGCCTGTCTCCGAACCGCTGGTCGGATAAAGTTCCTTCAAGAGAGATGACAAGAGAAGAAATTCATGAGTTTGTGGAAGCGTTTGCAAAGTCGGCGAAACTTTTGCAGGATGCGGGAGTTGACGGAGTGGAAATACATGCGGTACATGAAGGATATCTTCTTGATCAGTTTACATTAAAATATGTAAATCATAGAACAGATGAATATGGAGGATCTTTTGAAAACAGATATCGCTTTGCTGTAGAGATCGTGCAGGCGATTAAAAAAGTATGTGGTGAAGATTTTCCTGTATCGCTAAGGTACAGTGTTCTTTCCAAGACAAAAGGATTCAGAAAAGGCGCTCTTCCGGGAGAGCAGTTTACGGAAGTCGGAAGAGATATGGAAGAATCTGAAAAAGCGGTGAAATATTTGCAAGATGCAGGTTATGACATGCTCAACTGCGATAATGGTACATATGATGCGTGGTATTGGGCGCATCCGCCTGTTTATATGCCGGAAAATTGTAATCTGGAAGATGTAGAACATATTAAACAGTTTGTTCGGATTCCGGTTGTATGTGCGGGGAGAATGAACCCGAAAACAGCGGCAGAATCGATCGCCGCAGGAAGATTGGACGGAGCGGGATTCGCGAGGCAGTTTTTGGCAGATCAGGAATGGGTCACAAAGATGATGGAAGATCGGGAAGAAGAGATTCGGCCTTGTATTTTATGCCATAACGGATGTTTTAATATGTGCCACTATAAAGGAGTGCCAAACGATCAGGAATTAAGTGACAGCCTGCATTTGTCAAGGTGTGCGGTTAATGCGGAAACGATGCAGTGGGATCGGCATTTTATAGAGAAAACAAAGAATCCAAGAAGAGTCTATATTATCGGCGGAGGAATCGGAGGGATGGAAGCTGCCAGAGTGTTAAAGCTTCGTGGGCATGATCCGGTTATTTATGAGAAGAACAACGTTCTTGGCGGCACGTTCATCCCGGCAAGTGCAGAATCTTATAAGGGGAAATTAAGAGAACTTTTGGCATGGTACAGAAGACAAATGAAAGAACTGGATGTGGAGGTTCATTTAGGTAAGGAGATTGACAGCGTTGAAAAGTTCGGCGATGCTCCGGTAATAATTGCAACCGGTTCTGTTCCGCGCGTGATGAAAAATATTCCGGGACATGAACGGATGATTGAGGCATGCGACTATCTGAACGGAAGGGATGTAGGAGAAAGAGTTGTAGTGATCGGAGGAGGCCTTACGGGAAGCGAGATTGCCTATGAGCTTGCGCTTCAGGGAAAGAGACCGGTTATTGTTGAGATGAAAAATGATCTTGTGGCGCAGAAAGGAGTTTGCCTTGCCAATAGTTCCTATTTGAGGGAATGGTTTGAGCTGCACGAAGTTCCGGTATATCTCGAAACAAAGTTAAAAGAAGTAAAAGAACATTCGGTGATCTGTACAGATAAAACCGGAAAAGAGATAGAGATTCCTTGTGACTCTGTGATCGGATCAGTCGGTTACCTGCCTAATCCGCTGGAAAGAAAAGGAAAGAATATTTACCTGGTCGGCGATTGTGAACAGGTTGGAAATTTACGGAGCGTGGTGTGGGGCGCTTACGAGACTGCGATGAAGATTTGCTGATATGACGATGCAGAATGATTGATAGAACAAGAATAGTGAGATATTAGAAAATGCAGCTTTCTCTTGTGAGGGTAAAGCTGCATTTTAATCTGAAAATAGATTTGTTTAAGCGAACAACTGTAAAATAATCTGAATGATCCAAAACAGACAATACAGAATCATTCCGACATTTAAGATGATCGTTGAGAAACGTTTTCCTTTCGGAATTGTGATCTCTCCGGGGGCACATTTGAATTTCTTAAAGTTGATCGCCCAAAATATGATGCCTGTAATGACAAGACCGAAAAGAAGCAGCATGTAAAAACAAATCAAAAGAAACTGAACCGGATGCTGCATAACGAGTCCGACGATGGCTGACGGGTTATTTTCCGCTAACAGAGAAAGCTGATTGAAAAATGTTGATTTCATTAAAAGCAGTCCCGGAATCGAGCCTAAAAAGTTGACTGTCATATGCAGGGCAACCGTGTAGATCAAGCGCCCGGTTTTTACATAAATGAATCCCCAGAACACACCGAGTGTAAATGCGTATACAAATTGATTAAAATTACCGTGGAATAACGCAAACATCAATCCTGACAGAAGGATAGCCGTTGCCTGTCCGTACTGTACTGTCCGGTCGATGATGAGTTTTCGGAAAACATATTCTTCGACGATGGGAGCGCAGATCACCATAAGGAAAAATGCTGTGAGCGGAGACAGTCCGGTAAGAATGTCCTGGATCGGGTTGTCTACGAGATCTCCTTTTAGTGTTCCGAAGATAGCTGTCGTAAATGTGCCTATTACATTCGTAACATACATAAGCGCATAGCACATAAAAAAGGCGATAATCCATTGCCCTGCCGTCATTTTCTTCTTGTGGATGACCATGCCGGGGATCGTGCGTACGATGATGACCAAAAGCGGCATTGCAATAAGATACATCGAAAGCGATGAGATGATCAGGGAAATATTCGGATTCACCATAAGCTGGGGTGCGATCAACTGAATCAATGTAATGACAGAAATCTGCACTCCCGAAATTATGATCGCTCCACAGAAATAAAAAAGTCCGATCTTGGAAAAATGACTCTTGTGTTTTTTTAACGGATCGGACGGAGCCGGGATGATAAGTTCAGTGTTTTCCATATGAAATAACCTCCTCTTGCGTAAGATTAAAAATCAATAAAAAATTTTACGTCTATTATCCCATTTTGCGAAGCAAAAATCAATAAAAACAGAACTTATATTTGCAGCCGGTGAGATGCTAAGGCAGCAAGGTGTTAATTTTAGAAATCGATGTTATAAGGAATATTTTCAAAATATGAAGAGGTAAAAATTATTTGCGCCCGAAAAAGGAGGGGGTAAATAAAGTTTGCTGGACTTTGCAGAGTGGAGAGATAAAATAAAATAAAAAGGAGGTAAGCGGTATGAAAATAGGAGAAACAATTTTAAAATTACGAGAAGAAAAAAAGATGTCTCAAGAAGAGTTTGCACAATATTATCATGTGACGAGGCAAACTATTTCAAACTGGGAAAAGGAAAAGAATTATCCGGATTTACAAACATTAGTAAAGATTAGTGACGAATCAGGAGTTCCGTTGGATTCTATGCTTAAGGATAACTTCTCTATGGTACAAGAAATCGATAAAAAAGTAAGACACTTAAAAATATTTAAAATAGGAACAATAGTAGTATTGGCGATAGTTATTTTAGTTTCAGCTTATATAGGAATTCAAAACGGCAAGCAGGACCATCTTGTGCGGACATATGAAGATAAGTTGGAGGAACTTGGATTTGAGCAAGAAGGTAATAATTATTGCCTCACAGATTCCGATTTTAAGTATGATATTTATATGTTTGACAGACCTTCTATATGGAAATGGAATCAGGAAATGAGTGACAGAGAGAAATTTATCGTAGCCACACTTCTCGTAAAGAATAGCGATTTGGAAGAAAATCCGGGTATTACAATTCGGAAAACAGGCGATTTTATAACACTTTATATTTCAAGAGAAAACCATTTGGCAGACGACGGTTCTACAAAACCAAAAGAGTATAGTCTTGATAGAAACGGTCAGATAAAACATAAAGAAAAAATGGAAGCAGATGATTATGAAGTATATGCTAAACTGAAAGAGGAGATAGAGAATGGAGTGAAAAAACTCAATGAAATGTATTCAAACATTTATGAATAAAAATATTTGTATAATGATTGCAAGGTCGAATAATAGGGTGTTGAATGCTTGACACCCTTCTTTTGATTAATCTAAACTATAAGAAAGTGTTGCGGAGTTGTGGTGTACGGTTGCAAAAATCCGATTGAACTAATATTTTGTAGCTATAATATGGGCATGCAAATACTTGCATAACAAGTATAATAAATGTGTGGTGTTTTTTAGAACAGGTTCTTGTACCGAAATTCGGTACAAGAAAGAATAGGATGAGAAGCAGACAGCATCTCAACCGGATGCTTCTGCTTCTACACAGAAAAATAACGCTTCCCAAACAACAGGGGAATCTAATGGAGGGAACTCAGGAAACGGCGGAACTCAAAATACAGCTCCGGTACATACTCATGATTATAGTATTCCGATCTATACAGGAGAATGGGTAGTCGATCAGGAAGCTTGGACAGAAACTGTCAATGAACCAGTATATGAAATGGTAGAACATACAATTTGTAGCACATGTCAAGCTGATATCTCAGGAGTTGCAGGACAACATTTAGACGAGACAATGCATGCGGGATATTACTCGGGCTGGAGAAAAGAGCAAACAGGAACAAAAACGTATACAGTTAATCATCCAGAACAAGGGCATTACGAATCGATTGTGACCGGATATAATGTAGCTGTGGAGCAGTTCAATGAAATGGAAGTTTATAACCATATCACAGACTGGTTCAGGATCGAAAAGAGATTGCGAAGAGGGATTTGGTTCAGATTATGTGACGGCTCAGATTTCTTTAAGAATGATTACAGAACTACTCGCTATGGACCTCATGACCTGCATTCATTCGGTCGCGGCTATCGCCTTATAAGCGAAAAAAATGATCTCCACTTATGAGATCAAACTCTCAACGGGAGCTCATTTTTCGCTTGCATGGCTTGTAGTTTTAGCGCAAATGGTGTCAAATTGGTGTCAAAACAGAAAAAATCACAATTTCAAAAGAAATAAGATACTGCAAACCATTGATTTTAAAGGGTTTGCAAAAATATTAGCACTCAACCCTTGACAGCGCTAATAACGGGTGCTATATTACAGATATAACAAAGAAAACAATAAATTCAAAAGTGTTTTGAAAGGAGATATGACTTATGTTGATGCCTAGTATTTTTGGAGAGAATTTGTTTGACGATGATTGGATGGATTTCCCGTTTGAGAGATTTGACAGAGATTTCTGGGGAAAGAAAAATCCGCTGTATGGTAAGAATGCCAAAAACATGATGAAGACAGATATTCGTGAGCATGAAGCGGGATATGAGTTGGATATTGATCTTCCGGGATTTAAAAAGGACGAGATTACCGTGGATCTTGAAAATGGTTATCTGACCATCTCGGCGGCGAAAGGACTTGACAAGGACGAGGAAGATAAGAAGGGAAAATACATTCGGAAAGAGCGTTATGCAGGTACAATGCAGAGGAGTTTTTATGTAGGCGATGCGATCACTCACGAAGATATTAAAGCAAAATTTGAAAACGGTATTTTGAGCCTGACAATTCCGAAAAAGGATGCGAAAGCAGTAGAGACTAAGAAATCCATTGCGATTGAAGGATAAATTCATTTCTTTTGACAAGTTTTTGACGGTAGTGAACGGGAACGGCGAGTGTGCTGTTCCCGTTCACTGCCGTTTTTACATGCAAGAGCGGATGTAAGGATATTGCAGGAATAAAATCGAGAAAAAGTTTTAGAAAAATCACTTTTCGCGGTTTTTATATCTGTGAGAAAGTGATAATATATAACCTGAAATCTTAGGGAGAGGGTTATATGAGTTATGAAAAAAGAAAATGATTTTGGCAGGGATTCTATTCCTTTGCTTGTATTAAAAATTTCAATTCCGTTTATGTTCGCGCAATTTGTTAATGTGCTGTACAGTATTGTGGATAGAATCTATATAGGAAATATTCCGGTGATCGGGGCTGACTCGCTGGCAGGCGCGGGGGTATGTGCTCCGATCATTACATTGTTGTCATCGTTCGGAACGCTGATCGGTATCGGGGGTTCCGTCTTGTTTTCGGTACGTCTCGGGGCGGGAGATGAAAAAAGCGCTAAGCAGATACTGGCAAACAGTTTTTCTATGCTGCTTATTTTTTCGGGAATATTGACGATTGTATTTTTACTTACGAAAGATTATTTACTGAGATGGTTTGGGGCAAGCGCAGATATATTTCCGTATGCCAATACTTATATGACTATTTACACGCTTGGAACTTTTTTCGCTCTTTTGTCAATGGGGATGAATTATTTTATTACGGCACAGGGATATCCGGGGCTTGGAATGCTGACGACACTGATCGGAGCAATCGTAAATATCGTGCTTGATCCGGTATTTATTTTCGGACTTGAAATGGATATTGCGGGGGCGGCAGTGGCTACGGTGATTGCACAGATGTCATCATGCATCTTTGTTCTTTATACATTGAAGAGAAAGAAGATGCGTATTCCGCTGACGCTGGTGAAGCCTGAGCGGGAGATTGGAAAACGAATCGTGAAGATCGGTTTCTCTCCGTTTTTGATTCTGGCATCAGACAGTGTGATCATCATTGCGCTGAATGCTGTTTTGCAGTATTACGGCGGAGCAGACTACGGGGATACGTTGATCACGGCGGCTACGATCGTGCAAAGCTATATGCTTTTGATCACGGCGCCGATGCTTGGCGTGACAGGAGGGTCGCAGCCGCTTATTAGTTATAATTATGGAGCAAACAGAGCGGATCGTATTCGGAAAACAGTGCTCTGGGTGTTGATGCTCTGTGTTTTCTTTACGGCGGTGATGTTTATTATTTCAAGAGTGGCTCCGCAGTATTTTGTTCGTATTTTTACGGATAATGCAGAGTACCGGGAACTGTCCGTGTGGGGGATCAAAGTGTTTACTCTGATGGTTGTTCCGTTAAGTCTGCAGTATGTTTTTGTTGATGCGCTTACTGCTCTTGGCATGACGAAGTTGTCTCTTGGGATGTCTGTTGTAAGAAAAGTTTTTTACTTTTCATCAACATGTTTTCTCCCGGCGTTGTTTACGGCGAAAGATGCTTTTTATGCGGAGCCGGTGGCGGATATACTGGCGGCATCGGTGACAAGCGTTGTTTTTTTCTTTGTATATAGGAAATATCTGAAAGGCAGCGGAAGACTTGGGGAAATCAAACTGTAGAAACGACTGTGACGGTTATGGAAAAACGACTGTGCAGGTTAGGGCGATTTGTGTTGTAAAATGCGGGGAAAAACTTTATAATAGATAGAATAGCAAGTAACCGCACACAGATGTCCGTCGGTAAAAACATGCAAGCATGTTTTATGCTCTACGTACACTGTATGGCTGAACTATTGTATATAGATTGGAGATATGAAGATATGATCAAAGTGATAGCGAGCGATATGGATGGAACGCTTCTTTGTGATGACCACAGAATCGCTCCGGATACGATCGCGGCAGTAAAGGAAGCGTGTGCGGCAGGCATCCGGTTTATGGTGGCGACAGGCAGAGGTTATGAAGGCGCTATGGCAGAGCTTGACGGAACAGGAATTGTTTGTGATTATATATTGGGAAGCGGAGCGGAAGTCAGAGATCCGCAGAGAAAAATTGTAAAAGAATGCGGCATCGGAATGGAGTTGTGCAGAGAGATCTGCGAAGAGGTGAAAGAATTTCCGATATCGATCGTATTTCTTACAAATGAAGGCGATTACCGTATCGGAACGGAAAAAGAAGTCGAAGAAAGTATTATAGCGGAGATGCAGCTTTTTCATGTAAATATGACCCGGGAAGAGGTCGTGAAAACAAGCGAATATCGCAGGGCGATAGAAAGTGTAAAGGTTGTTTCTGATTTTGAAGAGATTGAGAAAGCGGGTATCCCGGTGTTTAAACTATTTATGTTTTCACATGATCTTGAGTTAGTCCGCAGGGTGACAAAACATCTTGAAAAAAATCCTAAAATCGCAGTCGCTTCATCATTTGAATCAAATGTGGAGATCACGGATGCAAGAGCGCAGAAAGGTCCGATATTGAAGGAATATATCGAGTCGCTTGGATATACTATGGATGAGGTTATGGTTCTCGGAGACAGTTTGAATGATTATTCGATGATGTCAATGGATTTCGGAGCGACGGTAGCGATGGGAAATGCGGTTTCGGAATTGAAAAAAGCGGCAAAATATATTACGAAGTCAAATGATGAGCTTGGTGTTGCGTATGCCATTCGGGAACTGTTAAAAAAGCAGAAAAATAAATAAAAAGGGAAATTGGTTCAAGTATGAGATTGAGAAGTAAATTTGCTGTGAAATGCGCGAAAGCGACGAGCAGTCTGATCAAAAAGTTAAACCGTGGAAGCGGGGTGACGCTTCCGGGATATGTGGCGCGTCTGATCGATCCGAATATACTGAAGGAATTATCGGGTCAGGTTAGAAAAAAGACGATCGTCACAATGGGAACAAACGGAAAGACAACGACGAACGCGATTTTATGTAAGGCGTTAGAGCATGAAGGTCAGAAAGTGATTATTAACCGTACGGGCGCTAATATGTTAAACGGAATTATTTCGGCGTTTGTTCTTGCAACAGACAAGCATGGCAATCTGGATGCGGATTATGCATGCATAGAAGTAGATGAGATCGCATCTGTAGGGGTGCTGCCGAAAATAGAGCCAGACTGTGCGCTGCTGACAAATATTTCGCGAGATCAGCTTGATCGTTTCGGTGAAGTTGATATTACTTATAATAAATTGATGACAGCGGTGACAAGCGTTCCGAAGACAACGCTTATTATAAATTGTGATGACATTTTATCTTACTCTTTGGCGCAGGAAAGCAAAAATGCATTTGTCACATATGGTATCAGCGAGCAGATATTTGACGATGTTTCACGATCTGAAATACGGGAGAGCATTTTTTGCCGCAAATGCGGAAAGAAACTGGAATATCAGTTTTTCCATTATGGTCAGTTAGGGTTGTATCATTGTCCGAACTGCGGATGGAACAGACCAAATCCGGAATATACGGCTGAACATGTCGTAAGAGAAGATGAATTGTATTCATTTGATATGGACGGAATCCACTTTGATCCGCAGATAAGGACACCTTATAATATTTACAATACTCTGTCGGCGTATGCGGCTCTTAAAACGATGGGAGCGGGATATGAACATTTTAAAGAGATGATAGAGGCGTTTGATTATGGAAATAACAGAGAAAGTATTTTTAATATAAACGGTGCAAGAGTGCAGCTCCACCTTGCGAAAAATCCGATCGGTTTTCAGCAGAAAGTATCGCATGTACTCAGAGATCCGAATCCGAAAGATATTATCATTCAGATCAATGATACGTATCAGGATGGGGAAGACGTATCATGGCTTTGGGATGTGGATTTTCAGTATCTTGCGGAAAGTAACGCAAGAAAGATTATTACGGCGGGAACAAGGAAGTATGATATGGCGCTTCGGTTGAAATACGAAGATGTTTCTTGCGAATCTACAGACGATATGCGTGCATCGGTGCTTGAGTGTGTAGAGCAGGGCACGAAAAATCTTTATGTTATCGTGAACTACTCCGGATTGTATCAGACGAACCATATGCTGACTGAATTAGAGGGGAAAGGAGGTACGGAACGATGAAGAAACTTACAATCGGACATTTATATCCGGATCTCTTAAACTTATACGGTGACAGAGGAAATATACAGTGTTTTCGGAAACGTCTTGAATGGCGGGGGATGGAGGCAGAGGTGATTCCGTTTCTATCAGGTGAAAAAATTGATTTTTCTAAGTTGGATATCGTGCTCTTAGGCGGCGGATCTGACAGAGAGCAGGAACTTGTATGCGGTTTCCTAAAAGACATCAAAGATGATTTTAAAGCATATGTTGAAGACGGGGGAGTTGTCCTCGCTGTGTGCGGGGGATATCAGCTTCTCGGGAAATATTACAAGACAAATAAAAAGACGATAGAAGGTCTTTCGATTCTTGATATAACGACAGAATGGCAGCCGGAGAGACTGATCAGAAATATCGTGTTGAACAGTCCGCTTTTTGAACAGCCTGTAGTCGGATTTGAAAATCATGGAGGAAGGACATATATCGGTGATCACACTCCGTTCGGGAAAGTGTTTTACGGCTTGGGAAATACAGGAAAATCAGGTTATGAAGGCGTTATATATAAAAATGTGATCGCAACATATTTGCACGGACCTCTTCTTCCGAAAAATCCGCAGGTATGTGATTATCTTCTTGAAAAAGCGCTTCAAAGAAAATACGGTGAAGAAGTGAAGCTTGAGCCGCTGAAAGACGAGACGGAAAAGAAAGCAAACAGTTATATTGCCGACAGGTACAGCGATAAAAAATATGTGCTTCGGGAAACGGTAAAAAGACATACCTGATCCGGCTGCAGAGAGTGTGACAGAAAGACAGATTTTCCGGCAGGTGGAAGTTCTGGCGGGAACACTACGCTTGTTGCTGTAAATATAAAATAAAAGAAAGGAAGTATTTCTTATGGATGTAAGACGGATGAGAAATGAAGCGCTTGGCAAACGTGTTGTGAAAGCGCTTGAATCAAGAAATATGGAAGCTTATTATGCATCAACGAAAGAAGAAGCTGTTCAAAAAGCGCTGGAGCTGATGGAGGAGGGAAGCTCGGTTACAATGGGCGGCTCGATGTCGGTTCGGGAATCGGGACTTCTTGATGCGATCAATGCGGGAAATTATGAGTTTTATGACAGGGATCAGGCGGCGACACCCGAAGAACGTCAGGAGATTGCATTGAAAGCGTTTACATGCGACTGGTACCTCGGAAGTGTCAATGCTATGAGTGAGAACGGAGTATTTGTTAATATTGACGGAAATGCGAACCGTGTGGCGGCATATGCGTTCGGACCGAAAAACGTACTGCTTATCGTAGGAATGAATAAAGTGGTGAAGTCAGAAGAAGATGCGGTGCAAAGGGCGAGAAACGAAGCTGCGCCGATCAATTCACAGAGATTCGGACTTGAGACTCCATGCGTAAAAAACGGAAGCTGTTTTGACTGCAAGAGTTCAGACTGCATCTGCTGTCAGGTCTTGGTCACAAGATTCAGCAGAATTCCGAAGCGGTTTAAAATAATTCTTGTAGACGATGTTTTGGGATTTTAGGAGAGGAAATTACCTATGGACAGAAATGAAAGAAATACAATGGATCAAAACGCGCGAAAACGTACGGTGCGAAGAGAAGGGAATGCTGAGGGAAGCGCGCGGGCAAATGAAGGTCTGGGAAGAAGACCGTCGGGAAACGGCGCTCCCGCCTCAGCAGGAAGACCGTCAGGAAAAAGCAGTTCGGCATCTGTACGAAGAACATCGGAAAGCGGCGATCCGACCAGAAGAACAACGCCGGGCGGAACGGTTACTCCGATGAGACGAGAGTCGGGAAGTGTGAGGAAACCGTCTGAACAGGCAGGGCGTGCGCAAGGAAGTCTGCGAAAGGAACATTCTGAAACAGGAAGAACGCGGGATGCAGCGGGAGCGCCGACAGATCCGTCCTTAAGAAGAGCGTCAGGGAAAGCGGGAACGCCGACAGATCCGTCCGCAAGAAGAGCAGCGGGGAAAACGGGAACACCGACAGATCCGTCCGCAAGAAGAGCAGCGGGGAAAACGGGAACACCGACAGATC